>CDZN01006244.1_pt1 | contig 584002 bp, 404 predicted proteins | sample 557701 | NCBI WGS metagenome assembly CDZN01 (sample SAMEA3182089, study PRJEB8094) | gut metagenome | biome: human; feature: gut; material: Stool; isolation source: human stools | place: Canada | collected 2013-02-04 | reverse complement strand
GGGCGCTTAGCTCAGCTGGTTCAGAGCATCTGGTTTACACCCAGAGGGTCGGGGGTTCGAATCCCTCAGCGCCCACACTAAAAACCGCACACTTTCGAACAAAAGGGCGCTTAGCTCAGCTGGTTCAGAGCATCTGGTTTACACCCAGAGGGTCGGGGGTTCGAATCCCTCAGCGCCCACATCCGATTTCTATAATGAGTGGTCTTACAAGCTGTTGTAAGGCTATTTTTTTTATCTGTTAACTTCCTTACTTAACTTTCTTTCCCCTTTATGGCTTATTACTCAGAAAAAAAAGCTAATTTTGCGGCTCGATAATTATCTAATATACACGTATGGAACTTGATTTACTTACTGCTATCTCTCCGATTGATGGTCGATACAGAGGAAAAACAGATGCTTTGGCAGCTTACTTCTCGGAATTTGCCTTGATAAAATACCGTGTGCAAGTGGAAGTGGAATACTTCATCACCTTGTGCGAATTGCCTTTGCCGCAATTAAAAGGCGTAGACAAAAACGTATTTGAAACATTAAGAAATATCTATCGTAACTTCTCTGAAGCTGACGCGCAGCGTATCAAAGATATTGAGAGCGTAACGAACCATGATGTAAAAGCCGTAGAATATTTCCTGAAAGAAGAGTTTGATAAAATGGGTGGAATGGATGACTACAAAGAGTTTATTCATTTCGGACTGACTTCACAGGATATCAATAATACTTCCGTTCCTTTGTCTATCAAAGAGGCTTTGGAACAGGTTTATTATCCACAAATAGAGGAACTGATTGTGCAACTTCGTACGTATGCGGAAGAATGGACGGCTATTCCTATGCTTGCCAAGACACACGGTCAGCCGGCTTCACCTACTCGTTTGGGAAAAGAGGTGATGGTATTTGTATATCGTCTTGAACGCCAGCTGGCTACTTTGAAGTCTTGTCCGCTTACTGCCAAGTTCGGTGGTGCTACCGGAAATTACAATGCGCATCATGTGGCTTATCCGGAGTTCGACTGGAAAGCATTTGGTAACCGGTTTGTTGCTGAAAAACTGGGTTTGGAACGTGAAGAATATACTACGCAGATTTCTAATTATGATAATCTGTCTGCTGTATTCGATGCTATGAAGCGCATAAATACGGTAATGATCGATATGAACCGTGACTTCTGGCAATATATTTCCATGGAATATTTCAAGCAGAAGATTAAAGCCGGTGAAGTAGGTTCCAGCGCCATGCCGCACAAAGTGAATCCGATTGACTTTGAAAATGCGGAAGGTAATCTGGGTGTGGCAAGTGCCATTCTGGAACATTTGTCGGTGAAACTGCCTGTGTCCCGCTTACAACGTGACCTGACGGATTCTACCGTATTGCGTAACGTAGGCGTTCCGTTCGGACATATCGTAATTGCCATTCAGAGCTCATTGAAAGGTTTGCGTAAATTGTTGCTGAACGAAACGGCTATCTATCGCGATCTGGATAATTGCTGGAGTGTGGTAGCTGAGGCTATTCAGACAATTCTGCGCCGTGAAGCATATCCGCATCCGTACGAGGCGTTGAAGGCCTTAACCCGCACTAATCAGGCTATTACGGAAGCTTCTATAAAGGAATTTATTGAAGGTTTGAATGTAGATGAGGAAATAAAGAAAGAATTGCGTGCAATTACTCCTCATACATATACAGGAATCTAAGCTGGAAATATTAAATTTAGCTGTATAATGAAGCCAACATTTTAAATCCGGCGATTGTTAATATAGTATACATATATAATATAAGGTATAAGAGTGATAATAGAATGGCCGTGAGGCCAACGTTTAATTTTATTCGAATAAAACAATGAGTACAGAAAACGAAAATTGGCGTGACGATTCTTCCAGTGAGGAGAATTCAGGCAACAGATTTGAAAGAGAAAACAATTACAGCCGTCCGTCTTACAACCGTGAAGGTGGTGACCGACCCTATCGTCCGCGTTTTAACAGCGAGAGTGGCGAACGCCCACAGCGTGCTTACAGCAGTGATCGCCCGTATCGCCCGCGCTTTAACCCTAATGCTGAAGGTGGTGAACGTCCACAACGTTCTTATGGTGACCGCCCGTCTTACAATCGCGAGGGTGGCGATCGTCCGCAACGCTCGTATGGTGATCGTCCGTCCTATAATCGTGAAGGCGGCGATCGTCCGCAACGTCCTTCTTATGGAAACAACAGTGGTGGTGACCGTCCTTATCGTCCTCGCTATAATAGCGGTGATGGTGGTGATCGTCCACAGCGTCCTTCTTATGGAGGCTCTTCTTATGGTGACCGTCCCCAACGCCCGCGTTTCAATAGTGGTGACGGACAGCGTTCTTATAACAACGACCGTCCTTATCGTCCTCGCTATAATAGCGGTGATGGTGGTGATCGTCCACAACGTTCTTATGGTGGCTCTTCTTATGGAGGTTCTTCTTATGGCGACCGCCCGCAGCGTCCACGCTTCAATCCGGATGGCGGAAGAGGCGGATATGGTCGTCCCCAGCAGCGTCGTACGCCGGATTATGATCCGAATGCAAAGTACAGCCGTAAGAAACAGATAGAATATAAGGAACAGTTTACGGATCCTAATGAACCGATCCGTTTGAACAAGTTCCTGGCTAATGCAGGTGTCTGCTCTCGTCGTGAGGCGGATGAATTCATCACGGCAGGTGTGGTTTCAGTAAATGGAGTAGTGGTTACAGAACTCGGAACTAAGATCAAACGTGCTGACGAAGTGAAGTTCCATGATCAGATGGTGAGCATTGAACGTAAGATTTATATCTTGCTGAATAAGCCGAAAGATACTGTGACTACCTCGGATGATCCGCAGGCACGTCGTACAGTGATGGATTTGGTGAAGGGTGCTTGCGATGAGCGTATTTATCCGGTAGGTCGTTTGGACCGTAACACTACAGGTGTGTTGTTGCTGACGAACGACGGTGACCTGGCTTCTAAACTGACACATCCGAAGTTCCTGAAGAAGAAGATTTATCACGTACATACAGATAAAAATGTGACGAAAGCTGATATGGATCAGATTGCAGCCGGTATTCAGTTGGATGACGGTGAAATCCATGCAGATGCTATCAGTTATACGGATGATGTTAGACGGGATGAAGTGGGTATTGAAATTCACTCAGGTAAGAACCGTATTGTTCGTCGTATATTTGAGTCACTGGGGTACAAGGTAGTCAAACTCGACCGCGTATTCTTTGCCGGACTGACTAAGAAAGGCTTACGTCGTGGTGAATGGCGCTATTTGAGCGAACAGGAAGTAAACTACCTGCGCATGGGCTCTTTTGAGTAATTATATAATATAGAGGTTTAACACAAATTTATGGAAAAGATTAGTAGAACAAAGATTGTTGACGTGTTGAAGCGCGAAGATTTCGGCGCTATGGTCAACGTGAAAGGCTGGGTTCGTACCCGCAGAGGTAGTAAACAAGTTAATTTTATCGCCCTGAATGACGGTTCTACAATAAATAATGTGCAGGTTGTAGTAGATTTGGCAAACTTTGATGAGGAGATGCTGAAAGATATTACCACCGGTGCCTGTCTGAGTGTGAACGGTGAATTGACGGAGTCTGTAGGTTCCGGTCAGAAGGCTGAGATTCAAGCTCGTGAGATTGAAGTGCTGGGTACTTGTGATAATACATATCCTTTGCAGAAGAAAGGTCATACGCTGGAATTCCTGCGTGAGATTGCTCACCTGCGTCCCCGTACGAATACTTTCGGTGCGGTGTTCCGCATCCGTCATAACATGGCGATAGCTATCCATACTTTCTTTCATCAGAAAGGCTTCGTTTATTTCCATACACCTATCATTACGGCATCTGACTGTGAAGGTGCCGGACAGATGTTTCAGGTAACGACGAAGAACCTCTATGATTTGAAGAAAGATGAAGCCGGTTCCATCATTTATGATGACGACTTCTTTGGTAAGCAAACCAGTCTGACGGTTTCCGGACAGTTGGAAGGTGAACTTGCTGCTACGGCACTGGGCGCTATTTATACTTTTGGCCCTACATTTCGTGCAGAAAACTCCAATACTCCACGCCATTTGGCTGAGTTCTGGATGGTGGAACCGGAAGTAGCGTTCAACGATATTACGGACAATATGGATCTGGCGGAAGAGTTTATCAAATTCTGTGTGAAGTGGGCTTTGGATAACTGTGCTGACGACGTGAAGTTCCTGAACGATATGTTTGACAAAGGCTTGATTGAACGTCTGCAAGGTGTATTGAAAGAATCTTTCGTACGTTTGCCTTATACGGACGGCATCAAGATACTGGAAGAGGCTGTTGCTAAAGGTCATAAGTTCGAATTTCCGGTATACTGGGGTGTGGACTTGGCTTCTGAGCACGAACGTTATCTCGTGGAAGAACACTTCAAGCGTCCGGTTATCCTGACTGACTATCCGAAGGAAATCAAAGCGTTCTACATGAAGCAGAACGAAGATGGTAAAACAGTACGTGCAATGGACGTATTATTTCCGAAGATTGGTGAGATTATCGGTGGCTCTGAGCGTGAGTCTGATTATGACAAGCTGATGACGCGTATTGACGAAATGCATATTCCGATGAAGGATATGTGGTGGTATCTTGATACCCGCAGATTCGGTACGTGCCCTCACTCCGGTTTTGGTCTGGGTTTTGAACGCTTGCTTCTGTTCGTGACGGGTATGGCAAATATTCGTGACGTAATACCTTTCCCGCGTACGCCGCGTAATGCAGAGTTCTAACTCTTAAAATAAATAAGTGAAGTAGCCCGCACAATCTTGTTGTGCGGGCTCTTTTTTTACTAATAAACTGTTATAATATTAAAATAATTACTTATATTTGTGACAGTCAGATGCCTATACGTTAACCAAATATATACGAACATGAAGAAGAAGTATTTCATTACCATGTTGGCAGCAGTGCTGTTGGCGGTAACAGGAGCGGCAGCGCAGAAGAAGGCGAGTTTCAAACCAGCGGATTTGAAAGGTATCTGGCAGCTGTGTCACTATGTATCCGAAATTCCGGATGTTCCCGGTGCTTTGAAGCCCAGTAACACATTCAAGGTATTGAGCGATGACGGGCGTATCGTCAATTTCACTCTTATTCCCGGCAAAGATGCCATAATCACCGGATATGGTACCTATATCCAGCTGACGGACAATAGCTATCGGGAAAGTATTGAGAAGAATATTCATCTGCCCATGCTGGATAATAAAGATAATGTCCTGGAGTTTGAGATGGGAGAAGGCGGGCTTATGCATCTGAAATATTTTATTTCTAAAGATTTGAATGGCAATGAATTGAACTGTTGGTATCATGAAACCTGGAAGCGGGTAACGATGCCGCCTGTATTCCCTGAAGATATTGTTCGTTAAAACGGGCTATCTGGATATAATAAGCAATGTTCCGATGCAAAGCAAGCAATCTTTTGCATGGGAACATTGCTTGTTTTGTGTCCTAACATTGCTTGTGATTGATAGTCAGCTTCTTTAAAAAAAAAGAAGAAAACGTTTGCCAGTTTTGGGAAAATCCGTACCTTTGCAAGCCGATTATTGTCTAATAAGGATAAGCAATTAATTCAGAGCGAGTTAATCCACCTTTGTCCGGGGTGGCTAATCCGTAATGAAGATTTTTTTAGTAGTAACATTTAAAAAACAAATCAAGAGTGGATACTTTAAGTTACAAGACCATTTCTGCAAACAAAGCTACGGTAACCAAAGAATGGGTTATTGTTGACGCTACAGACCAAGTATTGGGTCGTCTGGGCGCAAAAGTTGCGAAACTGTTGAGAGGGAAGTATAAACCAAACTTTACTCCTCACGTAGATTGCGGTGATAATGTAATCATTATCAATGCCGACAAAGTTAAAATGACAGGTAATAAGTGGACTGACAAAGTGTATTTGTCATACACAGGTTATCCCGGTGGTCAGAGAGAAATGACTCCTGCTCGTCTGCAGGCTAAACCGAACGGTGATGACAGACTGTTGAGAAAAGTAGTAAAGGGTATGTTGCCTAAGAACAAATTGGGCGCTAAATTGCTGAGCAATATGTACGTATATGCTGGCAGCGAGCACAAACATGATGCTCAGAACCCGAAAACAATTGATATAAACTTACTTAAATAATAGATATGGAAGTAGTAAATGCATTAGGCAGACGTAAAAGTGCAATTGCACGCATTTTCGTAACCGAAGGTACAGGAAAGATTACTATTAACAAGAGAGACCTTGCAGAGTACTTTCCATCAACTATTCTTCAGTATGTAGTAAAACAACCGCTGAGCAAGCTGGGTGTTGCTGAAAAATATGATATTAAAGTAAATCTTTGCGGTGGTGGTTTCACCGGTCAGTCTCAGGCTTTGCGTTTGGCTATTGCCCGCGCATTGGTGAAGATGAATGCTGAAGACAAAGCTGCTCTTCGTGCTGAAGGCTTCATGACTCGTGACCCGCGTTCTGTTGAACGTAAGAAACCGGGACAACCGAAAGCTCGTAGAAGATTCCAGTTCAGTAAACGTTAAGAGTTGCAGAAATGTTGGGGCGGACAAGTTGCTTAATTCTCAACTTTTATCTCTCAACTCTCAACTGAAAGAGCGTTTAGTATCTAAACTACCGGGACTCTGGATTGATAGACTACCCGGCGGTTGGTTTAGAAAAAACAAAAAAGAAAGTAAACGATTTAAAGAAAAAACAAGATGTCAAGAACAAATTTTGATACATTATTGGAAGCCGGTTGCCACTTTGGTCACCTCAAAAGAAAGTGGAATCCTGCAATGGCTCCTTATATTTTCATGGAACGCAATGGTATCCACATCATTGACCTCCACAAAACAGTTGCTAAAGTAGACGAAGCTGCTGAAGCTTTGAAGCAAATTGCTAAATCAGGAAAGAAAGTCCTGTTCGTTGCTACTAAAAAACAAGCTAAACAAGTGGTTGCTGACAAAGCTTCTGCTGTAAATATGCCTTATGTAATCGAGCGCTGGCCGGGCGGTATGTTAACTAATTTCCCCACAATCCGCAAGGCTGTTAAGAAGATGGCTACCATCGATAAATTGACGAATGACGGTACGTATTCTAATCTGTCTAAGAGAGAAGTACTGCAGATTTCACGTCAACGTGCTAAGTTGGACAAGACTTTGGGTTCTATTGCTGACCTGACTCGTCTGCCGTCTGCACTGTTCGTTATTGATGTTATGAAAGAAAACATCGCAGTTCGCGAAGCTAACCGTTTGGGTATACCTGTATTCGGTATCGTTGATACGAACTCTGATCCTTCTAACATTGATTTCGTTATCCCGGCTAATGACGATGCTACTAAATCAATAGAAGTAATTCTGGATGCTTGCTGCGCTGCTATGCAGGAAGGTTTGGAAGAAAGAAAAGCTGAAAAAGTAGATATGGAAGCTGCTGGTGAAGCTCCTGCCAATAAAGGCAAGAAGAAAGCTACAAAAGCAAGACTCGATAAATCTGACGAGGAAGCAATCAATGCAGCTAAAGCTGCTGCTTTCCTGAAGGAAGACGAAGAGGCTTAATCATAATTGAATGGTAAGATGGTAAAATGATAAGATGATAATATCGTCTTACCATCCTATCATCTTACCATTTTATCATTTAGAATATTAATTATAAAAAGAAAATATATTATGGCTGTAACAATGGCTGATATTACCAAACTCCGTAAAATGACCGGAGCAGGTATGATGGACTGTAAGAATGCATTGACGGAAGCTGAAGGCGATTTCGACAAGGCAATAGAAATAATCCGCAAGAAGGGACAGGCTGTTGCCGCTAAGCGTTCAGACCGTGAAGCTTCTGAAGGTTGTGTTTTGGCTAAAACTACCGGTAACTTTGCCGTAATCATTGCGTTGAAGTGTGAAACTGACTTCGTAGCTCAGAATGCTGATTTCATTAAATTGACTCAGGATATTCTTGATCTTGCTGTAGCTAACAACTGCAAAACTTTGGATGAAGTGAAAGCATTGCCGATGGGTAACGGTACTGTACAGGATGCAGTGACTGACCGTAGCGGTATTACAGGCGAGAAAATGGAACTTGACGGCTACATGACTGTAGAGGGTGCAAGTACTGTTGTTTACAATCATATGAATAGAAATGGTCTCTGCACTATCGTTGCTTTCAATAAAGAAGTTGAAGAGCAGTTGGCTAAGGAAGTGGCTATGCAGATTGCTGCCATGAACCCGATTGCAATTGACGAGGATGGTGTTTCTGAAGAAGTGAAGCAGAAAGAAATTGAAGTTGCTATCGAGAAGACCAAAGCAGAACAGGTACAGAAGGCTGTTGAGGCTGCTTTGAAGAAAGCAGGTATCAACCCGACTCACGTGGACAGCGAAGATCACATGGAGAGCAACATGGCTAAAGGTTGGATTACAGCTGAAGATATAGCAAAAGCAAAAGAAATCATTGCTACTGTTTCTGCTGAGAAGGCTGCACATCTGCCCGAACAAATGATTCAGAACATAGCTAAAGGTCGTTTGGCTAAGTTCTTGAAAGAAGTTTGCTTGCTGAACCAAGAAAATATCATGGACTCTAAGAAGACCGTAAGAGAAGTGTTGGCAGCAGCTGACCCTGAATTGAAGATTGTAGACTTCAAGCGTTTCACTTTGAAAGCTGAATAATTCAACTCAATATATATAAAAAAACGACCGCACGGAGTTTCCGTAGCGGTCGTTTTTTTATGCATATTTGCTGTTTTTGAAAGAAGTGATATACCTACTGAAAACAGATGGACTGGATTATCCGACCGGTTTAGTCTGCGTATATCCTTCTTTCTTAAGTAGTTCCAGTACTTTCTGTTTGAAATCTCCCTGTACGATGATTTCTCCGTCTTTGGCACTTCCACCTACACCACATTTAGACTTCAGTAATTTACCTAACTCCTTCAGGTCATTTTCCGTACCTACGAAACCCGTGACAAGTGTGACTACTTTTCCTCCTCGATTCTTGCGATCCAACTGAACACGCAACTTCTGCCTGGAAGCTTCCGGGGTAACCTGTTCCCCATCATCTTCCATTTCATAACTATAGTCCGGATTGGTAGAATAAACAACATTCAACCGTTCTTTCCAATCATTATTCTTCATATTCGTTCTGTTTTAAGAACCAAAAGTAATATTTTGCGTGGAACTTTGCAATCTTTTTGGACTTTTGTCGTCTAATAGAAAACGCTATTTAGCTTCAAATATACGAAATATGAAAAGAATCATCTGGCTATTCCTATTGTCTTTGGTTACTATACTGTCTTTTGCACAATCTTTCAAGGGTACTGTTACGGATACTGACGGAAAGCCGGTTCCTTATGCCGCTCTCTATCTGAGAGAAATGAAGTCCGGTTTAACTACCGATGAGCATGGGCGGTTTCAAACGAAATTATCTGCCGGACAATATACCTGTGAGGTTTCTTCTTTAGGATTCATATCCCAGACCTTTACTTTTCAAATGCTGAATCGTGATTATGAGAAGGATATAGTGCTTGCCGAACGTACCTATAGCCTGCCGGAAGTAAACATCACCAAGGGAAATGAAGATCCGGCCTATGCAGTGATGCGTAAAGCGATAGCACGTGCTCCTTATTATCGCACTCAGATAAAAAGCTACACTGCCGGCACGTATCTGAAGGGAACCGGTAAAGGGACCGCTATTCCCGCTGTCCTGAAACTATCCAAAGAGGTGCGGAAAGAAGCAAAAGAATGGCTTGGAAAGCTGTTTGTCTTGGAGCAACAGCAGATTGTGAACTTTACTGCCCCCAATGTCTGGAATAATAAGGTATTAGCCAATAAGAACTCTTTTCCAGAAGAAATAGGGGTGGACATGGGTATAACTACGATTAATCTCTATACCCCCGAGCTTTTCGGTAAAGTTTCCCCGTTAAATAAAAATGCTTTCTCGTACTATCGTTTCAAACTTGACGCTTGCTTTGTGGAAGAAGGACAAATGATAAATAAGATCCGTGTGATTCCCAAGAAAGACGATAGCCGTTTGCTGGAAGGGGACCTGTTCATTGTAGAAGATTTATGGTGTATATCAGCTGCTGATGTCAATGTTCGCGCTACCGGGTTGAAAGCAAAGATTAAGATCACTTGCAAGGAAGTACAGTCTTCTGTTTTTCTGCCGGTTTCTATTACGACCTCTTCTACCATTGATATAATGGGTTTCAAGGCAGAGGCTTCTTATCTGGCAGCAATACACTATAGAGAGGTAAAAACGGATATCCAGCCGGAGACCAGTACGGATAAAACGACAAAACCTGTAACTGCCAATGCAGTAGCGCAGCCAAAGAAACATAAATTTGAACGTCCGGCACGGATCGGACGCAAAGATACTCAGGTTGATTCGCTTGCCGATAAGCGGGATTCTCTTTATTGGACCACTATCCGTAGCGTGCCGTTGCGATTGGAAGAAGTGCAGAGTTATCAATATAAAGAAGAAAAGATTGCGCTGAAAGATTTATCACCCGGAGAAAAATCCGAGAAGAAAACAGCGGTCGGGCAAGTACTGAATACCATTATGTGGGGAAAGACTTTCAGAACTTCCAATAAAAATGCATGGTTAACTTTACCTGGTCTTTCCGCTTATATTCCCGAATATAATTTTGTGGATGGCTTCTGGTTAGGAGTTAAGCTAAAGACAGGAGTGAAGTTATCAGAATCTTCTACACTGCGTTTTGTGCCTTCTTTCTATTATACCACTGCCCGCAAAAACTGGATTGGACAAGGAGAACTGACATTGGATTATGCTCCCCGGAACCGTGGTTATTTATCTCTTTCCGGAGGTCTTCTGTCCGCTGATTATAATTCGGAAAGTGGAGAATCCCGTTTGATTAACAGTATGTCCAGCTCGCTGTTCGGTCATAACCATCTGAAGCTTTACGAGAATACCTTCTTCACAGTTGACCATGCGATAGAGCCGGCTAACGGATTACTTTTTTCTTCCTCACTTTCCTGGCAACGCAGGAAGATGCTGGATAACCATATCCATAAAAGTTGGTTCAAAAGAGATGCCGAACCGAATATTCCGGAAAACACTGCTTTCCGACCAATGCCGGAGAATGATATCCTGAAAGCTTCTTTTGAGTTGGAGTACACTCCGGCTCACTACTATCACATGTCGCAAGGTAAAAAAGTGTATGAAGCTTCCCGTTATCCTACATTTGCCTTGAAATATGACAGAGCTTTCCCTATGAGCGGAAGCCGTTATCTTACCTCATACCACCTGATGCAGTTCTCAGCTAAACAGAAAATCGAATTCGGAATGTTCAATCGCCTGCATTGGTCAGTGAATGCAGGTTCATTCTTTGATGCAAAGAATCTTCAGTTCCCCGACTTTAAGCATTTCGCTTCTACCCGCATATTGGTTACGGAACGTTCTTTCGATACCGGGTTTAGTTTACTGGACAACTACGTTTTGTCCACTAATACCCGCTGGGCACAGGCTAATGTCTCCTGGTATACTCCATATCTGCTTTTGAAACATCTTCCTTTTCTGTCAAGAAAAGCATTTGATGAAGCTTTGCATCTTCGTTCCATCGTGATATATGGTGGGCGCCCTTATACGGAGATTGGATATTCGATCGGGTTTTCCGATATGGCACGGATAGGAGTCTTTGCCGGTTTCGATTGCCTGAAGTTCCATTCGGTGGGAGTTTCCCTTAGTTTGCCGTTATCCCTCTTTACTGACAAGTAAAACTTTTGTGGAAATTATGTTAACTTTCTTCTGTTGGAGTATTCTTTTCCAAAAAAAGCGTATTTTTGTCCACCCGTAACCGAAAGAAATGAAGAAAATGACCACGAACCAGGCAATTCAATATAAGGATAGCATGAAAGTGCCGGAGCCTACTTTGCGCAGGTTGCCGTGGTACTTGTCGAATGTTAAGCTGCTCAAGCAGCGGGGCGAACGGTACGTCTCTTCTACACAGATATCTAAAGAAATCAATATAGATGCTTCACAGATAGCCAAGGATTTGTCGTATGTCAACATCTCCGGGCGTACGCGTGTAGGCTACGAAGTCGATACGCTGATAGCCGTACTGGAAGACTTCCTCGGATTTACCGATATGCATAAAGCATTTCTGTTTGGAGTAGGTAGTCTGGGTGGTGCATTGTTGCGCGACTCCGGTTTGAAGCACTTCGGGCTGGAAATTGTAGCAGCATTTGATGTGACCCCGGAATTGGTAGGCACTACATTGAACGGAATACCGATCTTCCATTCCAGTGAATTCGAGCAGAAGATGCGCGAATATGATGTGAACATCGGTGTGCTGACTGTACCTATCGAGATAGCCCAATGCATTACGGATACCATGATAGCGGGTGGCATCAAAGCTGTATGGAACTTTACCCCGTTCCGTATCCGTGTGCCGGAAAATATCGTTGTTCAGAATACTTCTCTATATGCTCATTTGGCGGTGATGTTCAACCGCCTGAATTTTAACGAAATCGAATAATGAAGATTATTGCTGTCGGAATGAACTATGCACTGCACAATAAAGAGCTGGGGCATACGTTAGTTAATAAAGAGCCGGTTATCTTCATGAAGCCCGACTCGGCTATATTGAAAGACGGAAAGCCTTTCTTTATTCCCGATTTTTCGGATGAGGTTCATTACGAAACTGAGGTGGTGGTACGTATTTGCCGTTTGGGAAAAAACATTGCGCCGCGCTTTGCCAATCGTTATTATGACGCAGTGACTGTAGGCATCGACTTTACGGCACGCGACTTGCAACGTAAGTTCCGTGAAGCGGGTAATCCCTGGGAACTTTGCAAAGGGTTCGATCATTCGGCAGCTATCGGAACTTTTGTTCCTTTGGAGCAGGCAGGAGGCGAGTTGCAGCAGCTTGATTTCCGTCTGGAAATAGACGGCAAGGAAGTGCAGCATGGCAATACCTCGGATATGCTTTTCAAAGTGGATGAGATCATTGCATACGTCAGCCGCTTTATGACGCTGAAAATAGGCGACCTGTTGTTTACGGGAACTCCCGCAGGCGTAGGTCCGGTACAGATAGGACAGCATTTGGAAGGATACCTCGGAGAAGATAAGTTGCTCGACTTTTATATTCGTTGAGTCAATTTATTACGATATGTTTATCAAACGTTGCTGGTTGCTTTGTTGCTTTATCGTTTTTCTTCTTCCGGTTTCAGCGCAGGAATTCATTACGCTGAACTGGCAGGAATTGTCTTCTGCACAAACGCTTCCCGTAGTGACGCGTGAACTCCCTTTGGGGAAAGACTTCCGTGCCTTCACCTATCAGGTGGAAATAGAGTTTCCGGAATATCAGAAGTTAAACCGGAGTGAGGTGGCGGCATTAGAGATGCGACTCGACAGTTTACGTCAGCTACCCAATGAAAATGTGGCTTTCCGGGAAGGCTTGCCGGCATCTCCACAGATAAACTCTTTCATTAAAGTTTCCGCACATCGTGGTTTTCTCTCCATAAGCTTTGTTCCTGTTGTTTTTCGTGAAGGAAGTTATCAACGGCTGAATTCTTTCAAACTATCCGTGAATTCTTTTCTTAAGAAAGATAGAATAGGGGAGGAAACAGCTACCCGAAATCTGAAAACAACTTTATCCGAAGTATCTCTAAAGGATTGTACAACATCACTTCTTGCTTCCGGCCGTTGGACGAAGATAAGTGTGAGAAATACCGGAGTCTTTAAAATCACGAATGCCGAATTGAAAAAGATGGGATTCTCAAGACCCGAAAAAGTCCGCGTATTTGGTTATGGCGGTTATTTGCTGTCCCAACGTTTCAATGAACATCCGGCAGCTGACTTGCCCGAAGTTCCTTTGTTGCGTTTGTCAGATGGTGTGTTGTTTTATGGTCGTGGCACTGTATCCTGGACACCGGATAGCCAAAATACTTACTTTGTTCGCGAGCGCAACTTTTACTCTGATGAAGGGTATTACTTCCTGACTGATCGGGAGGATATTCCGGAAATGGAAACTGAAATTTTTTCTTCGTTGGAAGAGACTTCGGCCAACAGACTGACGACTTTTAATTCCTTTGCTATCTATGAAAAAGATGCATATAGTTGGGCAGGTACCGGCAGGCAGCTTTATGAAGATTATGACTATGTGGCCGGAAATACGAAAAGTTATACATTGAACTTGCCGGGCATTGTGCCGGAAGCTGCCGGATGGTTGACTACTGTCTTTGCCGCCCGCTCCATTGATGCGTCTACCAGCTACTCTGTTTCAGTGAATGGTGAACCGAAAGGCAATATCACACTGGCATCCATTGATTCCGATAATCAATATTATACCAGAGCTACTTCTGCAACGATAAATGCTTCCTGGCAAGGGACTAAGTCGGAAAATACGGTTGTAACCATCACCCATACCCGCCCTTCGGGTACATCGGGGCGTCTGGATTACATTGCCTTAAACTACATGCGTGCACTTACGTTGAACACTCCTTATCTTACTTTTCGCTCTTTGGCTTCCATTCATAAGGAGACAACGTTCGTTCTTTCCGGTGCCACAGCTTCTACTGTTGTGTGGGATGTCACCAATCCTGCAAACATTGGTAGAATAGAAGGCAGTTTTGCCGATGGCACCTATACATTTACTATTCCCGCAGGAGAGTTGCGTGAGTTTGTTGCCATCACTCCCGAAGCGGGAGGCTTTGATACAGTGGAAAACGTAGGTGGGGTTGCGAATCAGAATCTGCATTCTCTGGAAGCTACGGATATGATTATCATTGCTCCCGACCGGAAAGACCTGCTGGCACAGGCGGAACGACTGGCACAAGCCCATCGTGAGAAAGACGGATTGTCCGTCCTTGTCCTTACCGCTCCGCAAATCTACAATGAGTTTTCCTCCGGTACACCAGATGGAACGGCTTATCGCCGTCTGATGAAGATGTTGTATGATCGCTTCCCGAATGAAGCTGAACGTCCCAAATACTTGTTATTCTTCGGAGATTGCAGTTACGATAATCGTATGTTGACTTCTTCCTGGAAGAGTTACCGGCCTGAAAACTTTCTGCTGTCTTACCAATCGGAAGCTTCTCTGGAAGAGACTTCCTCCTATGTAACTGACGATTACTTCGGTTTTCTTGATGATGAAGAAGGGGATGATCTTACAGCCGGTATGTTGGATATTGGCATCGGACGTTTCCCCGTTCGTACAGCGGCTGAGGCAAAAGCTGCTGTAGATAAGACAATTGCCTATATGGAAAATAAACAGGCGGGTCCGTGGAAACATACAGTTTGCTATGTAGCTGATGACGGAGATAAGAATCTGCATGCTTCTCAATCTGAATTATTGGCAAGTTACACCGAGAGAAACTATCCTTCCCTGCTTGTCAACCGGATCTATGCCGATGCTTTCCATCGTGAATCTTCCGCTACCGGAGAAACTTATCCTGATGCTACGAAACGCCTCTTGCAGTTATTTAACAGGGGAATGTTGGTAGTCAACTATACAGGTCATGGAAGTACTTCTGCATGGGCGGCAGAGAATCTGCTGACGATGGCTGACATCACTAAAATGACGTCTCCCCGCCTTCCTCTATGGATTACCGCCACCTGTGACTTTACCCGTTTTGATGATATACAAACTTCTGCCGGAGAGCAGGCTTTCCTGAATACTAAAGGTGGTGCTATAGCTTTACTCACTACATCGCGGGTGGTGTATGCTTCGCAAAACTCCACGTTGAATCAGGCTTTCCTCCGTCATATTTTTTCGCGTCCCGAAGGTAAACGTTTGCGTCTTGGAGACATCATGCGGCTTTCCAAGTGCGATGAATCTTTGGCTAACGATAGGAATAAACTGAACTTCTCTCTGATTGGCGATCCTGCCCTGACTTTGGCATATCCCGATTACCAGGTGCAGGTAGACGAATTTGCGGGGGTGAATGTAGCAGAAGAAACGAGCGTCTATCCGCAGGTGAAAGCCGGTAGCAAGATTACAGTAAAAGGACGTATCCTGACTCCCGAAGGAACTTTGGCTGAAGACTTTACCGGTACGGTGCATCCTACTGTGCTGGATAGTAAGGAAGAAGTGACGACTCTTGATAATCGTGATGAGGGAGCTTTCACTTATACCGAGCGCAGCAAAACTCTTTTCTCCGGCAGTGACTCGGTTCGTCAGGGACGGTTTGAATTTACTTTCCCCGTGCCGTTGGATATCAACTATTCCGATGAGGAAGGTTTATTGAGCCTTTATGCTCTGGATGCCGTTCATTCTCATGAAGCCGGCGGAGCTTTCGATCGCTTTCTGGTGGGTGGAACGGATGATGGCGTTTCTCTGACGGACACATTAGGACCTAAGATAACCGTTTATCTGAATACGCCGGACTTTAGTCCTGGTGGACAAACCAATACCACCCCGTTGTTTGTGGCGGAATTGGAAGATGCGGATGGTATCAATACGGTTGGCAATGGTATCGGGCATGATCTTTCGCTTTGTATCGACGGCAGTGCGGTGCTGACTTATAATCTGAATGATTATTATACTCCGGTAGCGGGAGACTATACCCGGGGAACGGTATACTTTTCTGTGCCCGAACTCACTGAGGGCAAACATACGTTGTCGTTCCGTGCCTGGGATTTGCTGAATAATTCCTCTACAAAGACTTTGGAGTTTGAGGTGGTTCGCGGATTGCGTCCCGGTCTGTTCTCTGTTATTTGTACACAAAGCCCTGCCCGTGAAAGTACTACATTCGTTCTTTCTCACAATCGCCCCGGTTCCACGCTTGCGGTCCGTATGTCCGTATACGATTTTGCCGGACGGGAAATGTGGACACATCTGGAGAAGGGAGTATCCGAAGGACAAACTTATTATGTGGAATGGGACTTGTGCAGTAATGGCGGGCAACGTCTGGCACCGGGTGTTTATCTGTATCGTGCATCTATTGTCTCCGACGGTAGTCGCGAAAGTACGAAATCACAGAAAATCATTATCCTGTCACAATAAACAGGGGGATTCTCTGTTTTATTAGTATTGTTATTAGAAATCATAAGTATCTCAATTGAAAGGAGTAACTAAATTCTCCTCCTCCCAAAAGGAGGGAAATTAAGTTAGATTTTGTTTTTTATATTTGAGATCGTATTATAAATAATATCGTATGAAGAAATACATCTTGCTATTACTCATAGCTTTCTTGTCCGTACACCTTCTTGCCCAGGACAAGAATCAGTTTAATCCCGTTAATACCGGTGTTAACTCTTTGGGTATTGCCCCTGACTCCCGTGGCGGTGGTATGGGAGATGTGGGTGCGGCTACAGATCCGGACGTAAACTCTCAATACTGGAATCCGGCTAAGTATCCGTTTACGATCAGCCGTGCCGGAGTAGCGGTTTCCTATACACCTTGGTTGCGCAAGTTGGTGAATGATATTGATCTGGCATATCTGGCAGGCTACTACCGTATCGGAGATTATCAGGCTGTCAGCGGTTCTTTGCGTTATTTCTCTTTGGGTGAAGTGCCCGTAGCATATCAGGATGAGAATTCTCCCGGATATACCATTAAACCTTATGAAATGGCGGTAGATGTGGCGTACTCCCGCATGCTTTCCGAACATTTCTCTGCTGCGGTTGCCTTGCGATACATTTATTCCGACTTGGCGTACAGGGAAGATGAAGAAGTTTCCGCCGGCTCTGCTTTTGCTGCCGATATTGCCTTCTATTATACGAATTACGTCATACTTGCCCAACGGGAGTGTATGCTTTCTTTCGGACTGAATGCTTCCAATATCGGTACGAAGATTTCTTATGATAGTGGTAATACCAGCCAGTTCTTGCCTACCAACTTACGTTTGGGTGCTTCCCTGTTATTCCCGATAGATGATTATAATACAATCGGAGTTAGTTTTGATGCCAATAAGTATATGGTTCCTACCCGTCCTGTTCGTGGAGAAGATGAGTCGCAGGAAGAGTATGAAGAGCGTTTGGACCGTGATTATAATGATATTTCTCCCATTAAGGGTATTTTCAAATCTTTCAGTGATGCCCCCGGCGGCTTCAAGGAAGAATTGCAGGAGATACAGTGGTCTTTGGGGTTGGAATATACTTATCACGAACAGTTTTCCATTCGTGGTGGCTATCATTGGGAACATGAGAACAAAGGAAACCGCAAATATTTTTCTTTTGGTGCAGGATTCAAGATGAGCGTATTCTCGTTAGATGCTGCTTATCTGGTATCTACGGCACAGAGCAATCCGCTCGACCAGACACTTCGTTTTACGTTAGGTTTTGATCTGGATGGGATAAAGGACTTGTTCGGACGTCGCAGAAGATGAATCAGCTACGAGTTACGCGTTACGGGTTACAAGTGCCTTGCGGCAGAAGAGGGGAGTGGTGTGTAGAGTATTCAGCGATGCTGGTTCCAGTAGTCCAGATATACATTCGTTATCCCCAATAATATATCCGTTATATTCAGTTTGTCTTCCGGCAGTTTTAAGCGTAGTTTTTTGCTATCGTAGATCATTGCGTTTCTCTCTTGTTTTTTCGGAGTGGTTTTTACAAACATATCCTTCAGATTAATCGTAATAGTGTTGAAGCTCCGGAAGAAATCCATTCCTGCTACTCCGTCTCCAACAAAGTGGAGAGCATCTTCTCCGGGTGTTGCCACTACACTCAGGCTATCGATGCATCCTGTATATTCTCCTATCTGGAAGCATCCTCCACCCGGCATCTTGTAGACACAAACTCGTGTCGTTCCGCCGAAACCTGCCATTCTCATGGAATCCTTTTCCGCTATTTGCTCAATGCGATCTTTATGTCGCTTGAAATAATCGTAGTTCAGTTGGCTGACACCGGAACCGCTGTCGAAGTTCATACGTAACAGTTCTTGGTTATACACTACTTCCAGATCAAGAATATTCTTCCCTGTATGGCAGATATTCGGTGCAAACGTCGGTGCGGGAGTCAGGACTTTGGGAATAGTCAGCCGGTTGGTAAGGAAATCCAGTCTGATTTCCTGGAGCTGATTAAGTAAAGGCAATCCGATGATAGCTTCCAAATGCTTCATATAGCGGTCTGCTTTTTCTTCTCCGGTCTTCATATCCAGTACATAGAAAGGTACGTTCCGGACCACGAGATCACCTATTCTTACTTCTTCTGCCAAGGCAAGATGCCCACTGCCCGCTCGTATTCCATGTGCCGTAATCTCCACATCCAGCATCTTCATGCCGCAGGCTTCCGCTACTTCGGGTGTCACTACATTGACTCCGGCACCGGTATCCAGTGTATAGTTTCGTTCCTTTCCGTTTAGTTCTCCTTGCAGGGTAATAGCGGTAGAACCTTTGGTTCCTATACTGTCTATGCGGAAGGGGAGGATAAGATCGTTATCCGCTTTGTTCCATTGGTATAGGTCGTATTTAGCCAGCGCCCGGTATTGACATTCCCTTGTCCGGTAGCCGGCAAGGAAAACGCTGTCCACCTGACCTTCCAGTTGGTCGCAAAAACTTTTCAGCGTTTCGGCAGCTTGGCCGTTAGCTCTCAGTTTGCTTAGGTTTTCGGATAGTAAGTATATCATGGAAGCTGTATTCTCAAATCCCATATTATTTTGTTGTTCGTTCAGCAATTTACCTATGGATTCACAGGCGGCTTCAGGGCGGTTGAAGAAATTATCCAGTAGTGCTTGGCTGAACTCTTGGAGGAAAGGATGTAGGGAGTCTTTATTAATAGCGAATTCGCGTTGCAGACTGAACCAGTCTGCCTGATTCATGTAAGTTCCGGCACGTTCATCGGCTGTCTGGGCAGATGTGCTGAGGCTTATGCAGAGAAGTAAAAAGAGTAGTATTGTCTTCATATCTATAGATTATTTTAGGGTTAGACAATCTTCTGGGTGATTCATTTTTCAAATATACGAAATATCCCGTTTGGATGGGTTAAGAGATAACATGAAAGTTTTATTTATTCTGATTACCACTTGATTAAACACTGTGATATACTCTATGGTGAACTAATTCATAACGGTGCAATAATGAGCTATATTCCCAGTAGGACTGAACATACTTCCCACTACGACTGAAGGCACTTCCCACTACGACTGAACTAGTGTTCCACTACGACCAATCTTAGTGGAACACCAAGTAGGTTATCACACAGGAAGTTACGTTCTGTAGTTCACTCCTACATAATGCATATCGGAAGAGTAATGAATAAAATGCTGAACAATACTATCTCAATTCTCCTCCTCCCTGGAGGAGGAGTACCCGAAGGGGGAGGTGGTAGGTAAGAAAAGAATTCCTTATTGATATGATTCATTAGGCACTTCTTGCTTTACCTACCACCCCGCCCTCTGGGCACCCCTCCTCCGATGGATGAGGGGAATTGAGATACTCGATTTATATTAGAATACTCATTTAGCTCATAACCGAAAAATAATGAAACATATTATCTCAACCTCTTTGTCAAAGGCAAGTAGTAACACTTTATGTTACATTTTCGGCTTTTCAGCCGTCCGGCCTCCACATTTGCCCGATTTGACTTGCCTTTGAGGTTAAAAGAGTTTTTACTGCTTCTGCCCAATGATGTAATCTGGTAAGCATAAAAAAAGCGGTAAGGCATTTGCCTATCCGCCAGAGAGGGAGTCGAAGCCCTTACGCACAAACAGGAAACGCCTACCGCATAAACGGTGAGGCGTATAGTCTGTTCTATGTGCGTATAGATAATTTCGACTTTTCTCTGGCACAAGAATCAGCTAAACGCTTTTTCTTTAATATGTAAAACCATAGTCGTGTTTACGACTGCACAAATATAATAAATAATCGAATCATAGAGCACTGAATCTTCCGTCTTTTTCAGTGAATATTATCCACAGACGATTGAATTCACATAAATTAAATCTGGAGGCAAAGATAAACGGTTATACAGGGCTCCTTCTGAAAATTGTTTTTATTTGCAACTACACTATGTACTATATCGTTGCGAAGTTAAAAAAAAGTGGAAAAAGGGGAGGTTTTCTCTTAATTTAAATTTGATGCTATTCTTTTGCCTCAAAGTGTCTGGATGGACTTACTCGTTATGGATTAATGTATAAGGTATTGTAAACCAGAAAGTAGATCCTTCTCCCAGTACTGAGTTTACTCCGATTTCGCCATTCAGCTTATCAATAATCTGTTGACAAATAGAAAGTCCCAACCCGGTTCCCTGTGTGAAGGAATCAAGTTTTTCAAACCGTTCGAATATTTTCTTGCATTTATCAAGAGGAATACCCCGGCCTGTATCTTTCACTTCAAATCTGACATGGTCTTGCAGGACTATATAATTAAGATTGATATGCCCGTTGTTCGTAAATTTCAGTGCATTGCTTAGTAGGTTGTTTATGACCTGCAAGAGCCTATTTCTGTCGGAGTGAAGAATAAATGGAGTTAGCTCATTACAGTGCATATTGACGTTCTCTTTTGGATTTATGTTAAATGATTCGACTGCATTGTGGCATAGCGAATATAATTCTACATCTTCGAAGATAAATTCATATTTACCTGCTTCAATCCTTGACAAGTCTAGTATGTCGTTGATTAGTTTTAATAACAGGTCGCTGTTTTTTCTAACCAAGTCTATGTATTCTTTTTTTTCTTCTTCATCATCCACCTCAACCAATATATCCGAGAACCCGACAATAGCATTCAATGGTGTGCGTATTTCATGGCTCATATTTGCCAGGAAATTCGTTTTGAGCTTGTCCGCTTCCTGAGCTTTGTCCCTGGCAACAATTAGTTTACGTTCTACTTCTTTGAGTTCGGTGATATCGAAGTTCATGCCCACTATTTCTATGTAAGCATTCTCCGGATTGTAAGTTTTAACCATTTTATAGGAGCGCAGCCAGTAAGTTTTGCCATCTTTTTTGCGTATACGGATCTCTTTGCTGAAACTTTTTTGTTTGCCGATTATGGCATTAGCATAGAACTGTGCGATATCAGCCAGGTCGTCAGGATGCAAGTTTATGTATTGGCTTTTGATATCTTTTAATTCGTGTGCCACAGGTACTCCCAGATTTTTGAACCATTGAGCTATGGCAAACCCTTCTTTAGCTATAGGGTTCCATTTATAATATCCCACTTTGGCATAATCTGCAATCATAGCAAAATAGGCTTCGAACTCCTGAATTTTCTTATAAGCGTTGACTGTATCCAGATTGTCAATGTTGATGAACATATAATTGGTGAGTTCACCCTGCTTATTGTATAAGTAGCTTATTTTTGTTGTCAGTTCGAATGGCTGATTCTTTAAGCTTCTGTAGTACCCCGGTAACATCGAACAGTCGAAACTGGAGGTGAAGTTTACGGGTTCTCTTCTGCGCATTTTTTCTTTGATTTCGGGCAGAAGGATAGGATGGTCGAAGATGTTGATCCCCAGAATATCTTCTTTTTTTTGTCCACCGAACATCATTACATCCTTGTCGTTCATATCGATGAGAATGCCATTCTTATCATATAATTCAATACCCACAGGAAAGTTATTGTATAAATTCCGAAGTATTTTCTCACTTTTCTCCAATGCATTTTGCGCTTGGAGAAGGTTTTCTTTTTCTTGTATGGTCTTTTTTCCGGCATGATGGAGTTCCGTACACAGGCTAATAATATAAATGATCGAAGAGAACCATTTATAGTCCTCGTTACTCCATTTTCTGCTTCTATTAATAATATCGATGCCGGCATACCCCCAGAAGCCATCTATGTGGATGGGTATAAGCATGGCCGATCGCACATTGTGATTGTGGAATATGCTTTTTATAAAGTGCGCATCTTCGGGGAGCTCGCCGGTTTCGGAGAGAATGATGGGTTGTCCGTTTGATAACCGGTTCAAAATATTTGTTCCGAGTTGATGGAAACTGATGGGTGTTACATCCTTTATAGAGGCTAATTCCGGAGAGTTCTTTACTTCCTTGATGCAATGAAAGCATTGGCTTTCCTGATTGGTTTTCATCAGGTAGGCTTTACTGGCATTGAAATAGTGAACCATGTCGGTTAGAATCTCAGGGATGATTTCTTCCATATCGTTGGTATGCAATAGAGAAAGTAATGAACGGGATATCATGTTTTGTTGATTGAGTAGATTGGCCAGTCTCTTACGCGTATTTCCGTTTGTTTCCGGCATGTCAATGTACTGAATGTACCCCAATAATATGGATTGATTATTTCCAATCTGCTCTTCACCCGAGAGTTCGGCTTTGATCCATATTTTTCCGTAACGCGACTGCACTTGGAATGTCTGGTTGAAATAGTGGCTTTTTCGTGCCAGGATCAGTTCAAACAGAATATCACGCTGATACTCCGGAACGATATATTTTCGAAGTATGGACAGGGTTACATACGGTGTTTCAAGGTTGAAGAGATCAACCAAATACTCGGATACGATAATAAACTCTTTATTAGAGTCTGTTTCCCACCAGCCGATTCTGGCCGATCTCTCTAATTTGGCCATGCGGTGGGTGAAGGTGTTCTTCAATGTTGTTTTGTTACTCATACGCTGGTCTTGATGTAAATAAATATACAATCCCTACCAGACAAAAAAGCGGTAGGGGAATCACTTATCTGCACCGAGACCCGACCAAAGGTTGCGCACAAACAAGTAATGCCCCCCCGCTTATGCGAGGAGCATATAAACTTGTTATTTGCGTGCGCTTTGTTATTTTGGTCGTTTCTCGGTGCACAAATAAAAGTCCAATACTTTTATTGAAATAACAATAAATTAAATACCTCGCAAAGATACTGTTTTTTTTATTACATCTTTATCTTAGTTGTAATTTATACGCTGAATATATAAGCTGGAAAAAAGAAAGTTTCGAAGTTATTAAACATTTGTTCACTATCCTTTCATAAAAGGGCCAAAGGTTAAAGTGCCATATGCAGAAAACGGCAAATTGAAAAAGAAGTAGAAGGGAAGATCGTAAGGCTTTTCCTGATTCTTTTTTATACTGTTATAATGTAACAAGGCAAACGTTTCCGATGAATTACTACCGAAAGATTTCTGAAACTTTTCTTTTCAGATATTTATTCTGTACTTTTGCCCATGAAGATCTATTGTTAAACCGAATAAATCCGTATGACGAAACTAAAGGTGTTTTTGGCAGTCTTGTTAGCATCCCTATCCCTGCATATCCATCCCAGTGAAATTGATTCTTTGCTTCGTGAACTTGATATGTCTATCAGAAACCGTCCTCAATATACCCTGAAACGTCAGGAACAAATAGATGCCTTGCAACGAAAACTCCGGCTGTCTCATTCCGATCAGGAGCGTTATGATCTTTACCGCGAATTATTCGGCAAATATCGCTCTTACCGTATGGACTCGGCTCTATGGGTGGCCAATCAGCGCGTAGAACTTGCCAAGCGTATGAAGAATCCCCTTTACGTTCGTTCGGCTGAACTGAATATAGCCGAAGTAATGATAGGAGTGGCCATGTATAAGGAAGGGCTGGAAATACTGGATGGAATCAAGTCCGCTGATCTGGACGCTTCCGGCGTTTCCTATTATTATTATCAGTATCACCAGGTTTATACGCTGATGGCGGATTATGCTTTCTCTGATCAGATGAAAGAACATTACCGGGGGTTGGCATACCAATATAAAGATTCTATTATCAGTATGCGCCGTCCCGGTTCACAGGGTTATCTGTTGATGATGAGTGAGAAATTGCTGTATGAAGAAAAGTATGATGAGGCCATAGAGATACTGAAAAGTTGCTACAAGACACATGAAGAGAAGGGGTACAGTGTTGCCATTCCTTCTATCGGCCTCGCCAATGCTTATGCCTTTATGGGCAATACCGAATTGCAGAAGAAATATCTGGCTATTTCGGCTATTGCCGATATTCAGGCGGCAACGAAGGAATACATCTCCTTGTGGAAGTTAGCGAACCTTCTGTTTCAGGAAGGAGATATAAAACGTGCTTATACTTATATAGAATGTTCTATGCAAGATGCCACCTTCTGCAATGCACGCTATCGTACGCAGGAGATTTCGGAACTGCTTCCCGTTATCAGCCGGACGTACGAAAACAAGTTGAAGGAGGAGAAAACACAAATGGTTGCCCTGGTCATTCTGACATCTGTCTTGCTGATCATATTGCTGATTGCTCTGATGTTCATTTTCTATCAGATGAAGCGGCTGAATGTAGCCCGGAAAGCGGTGAACACTATGAATGAGGAACTTAAACATATCAATTCCGATCTGCATACACTGAATGATAAGTTGCAGGAATCCAATCAGGTGAAGGAAGAATATATCGGCTATGTATTCAATATGTGCTCTCTATATATCAACAAGCAGGAAGAACAACGGAAAATGCTTGCCCGTAAAATCAAGACCGGGCAATTGGATGATTTGTATAAGACTGTCAATTCCTCTTCTTTTGTTGCCAATGAGTTGAAAGAATTCTTCTACACGTTCGATAGTGTGTTCCTGAAACTCTATCCTAAGTTCATAGAACAGTTCAATACTTTACTTCAGGAAGATGAACGCATCTGTCCGAAGGAAGGTGAACTGCTGACCCCCGAGTTGCGCGTCTTTGCTCTGATCAGATTGGGTATTACAGATAGTGGGAAGATTGCGAACTTCCTTCATTATTCTGCCCAGACGGTGTACAACTATCGTCTGAAAGTGCGGAACAAATCTTTGCTTTCCAAGGATGAATTTATGGAAGCTGTGCAGCAAATAGGCTAATAAAACCTCTTTCTTTTTTCCTCAAATGTCTACTTAAATCTACTTTCCTGACTCATGTAGGGAAGTGGCTTTGTATTGTATTTCAATTACTTATCATTTTAAAGCGTCTACTTATATCTACTTTACGTATCTACTCAGCTCTCTTACCCGGAAAGTTATGCTCTACCTTTGCCGTAGAAATTAAAGTTAACAATAGATTTTCTTTGGGTATTGGTTTTTATCGGGTAAACAGGTTACACGAGGATTATAGAAAAAAAGTCTGTGCCGTGTGCGGGCGAACAGAGATTCGCTCCTACAGGTACAGAGGTAAGAGAAAATTATTTTTTTATTAATTATAATAATAACCTTATGAAAAACATTTTTAGACTTGTCAAGGGACTTCTCCCTTTGTTGGGATTACTACTATCCCTGTCGCTTTCAGCACAAGACATCGTGGTGAAAGGGCATGTGAAGGATGCTACCGGTGAATCGGTTATCGGAGCTAACATTCTTATTAAAGGTACTTCTATAGGTACTATTTCCGATGTGGACGGCAATTTTACACTGAAGGCGGCTACCGGAAATGTACTTACCGTCACCTGTATCGGTTATAAAGGACAGGAAATCACCGTGACAGACAAACCTCTCATTGTCGTTACCATGCAGGAAGACAGCGAGTTGCTGGACGAAGTAGTAGTCATCGGCTACGGACAGGTGAAGAAAGGCGACGTGACCGGATCTTTGCTGACTGTGAAACCGGATGAGCTGAACAAAGGTAAGCAATTGACTGCTGAAGATGCTCTGGTGGGTAAAGTTGCCGGTGTGAATATCGTGCCGGGCAATGGTGCACCGGGTAGCGGCGGTACCATCCGTATCCGTATGGGAGCCTCTTTGTCGGCAGATAATGATCCGCTGATTGTTATCGATGGAGTACCCGTAAGCAATACCTCTATCAGTGCCATCAATCCGAACGACATTGCTTCCTTTACAGTATTGAAGGATGCTTCTGCCACAGCTATTTACGGTTCGCGTGCTTCCAATGGTGTCATCATTATCACTACCAAGAAGGGAAGTGCAGACGGTACCTCCCGTCCTTCCTTCAACTATAACGGAAACATGACAGTAAGCAATGTATATCAGTATATGGATGTACTTTCTACTGAAGAATTCCGTCAGGCTTTTGCCGAGCATGCCAATGCTCCGGAGACTTTCAAGCTGGGCAATGCAGATGTGGACTGGCAGAAAGAAATCTACCGCGTGGCACTGGGTACGGATCATAACTTGTCCATGACCGGAGCTTTGAAGAATATGCCTTACCGTGTATCCGTAGGATATACTAACCAGAATGGTACATTGAAGAATAATAACTACGAGCGTATCAATGCCAGTGTAGGTCTGTCTCCGAAGTTCTTTGATAAACATCTTTCTGTAGATATTAACGTCAAGGGAAGTATTGAGAATAATCAACCGGTTTCAACAGGCGTGATTGGCAGTGCCATCTCTTTTGATCCTACCCGTCCTGTTTACGAAGACTATGAAGGTAATGTAGGTCTGGGATATTATACATGGATGAATGGCGGTAAACCCATCACGCTGGCCGCTGCGAATCCGGTTGCCGATCTGGAACTGGCTGACAAACTCGAAAAAACAAAACGTTCTATCGGTAACATTGCCCTCGACTACAAGGTGCACGGATTGGAAGACCTGCGCTTCAATCTGAATATGGGCTATGACATCCAGAAGAATGACAATCGTGAAAATGTGCCCGATCTTGCTCCCTCCATGTACACTGGTAATCAGAATGACGGTACGGGCAAACGCTATAAATACCATCAGACCAAGCGCAACACCTTGCTCGATTTCTATGCCAATTACGATAAGGAACTGAAAGATCATCACATCAATGTCATGGGTGGTTATGGCTGGCAACGTTTCTGGTATAAGAATAATAGTGTAACCACCGACACCGAAGGCAAAGAACTGGCTACCCCCCAGCATGCCGAAGCTGAACTTTACCTACTTTCTTTCTATGGACGTGTAAACTACTCCTGGAAACAACGCTACATGTTGACGGCTACTCTGCGTGCAGATGCTTCTTCACGTTTTTCTCCCGATAACTGTTGGGGGTATTTCCCTTCAGTTGCGGCAGCCTGGCGTGTGAACGAAGAGGCTTTCCTCTCTAACTTCAAAGCCTTGTCCGATTTGAAACTCCGTTTGAGCTACGGCCAGACTGGTCAGCAATCCATCGGTTCATACTATCAGCACCTGCCGACTTATACGGCATCTTATGACGAATCCCGCTATTACTTCGGTGATCAATGGTACACTACTTACCGTCCCAATGGCTACGATGCCAACATCAAGTGGGAGACTACCGAAACTTATAATATCGGTATCGACTATGGTTTCCTGAACAATCGTATCTCCGGTACGATTGATTACTACTGGCGTACTACCAAAGACCTGCTGAATAAGATATTCGTTCCTGCCGGAAGCAACTTTACCAATATGATTGAAACCAATATCGGTAATATGAAGAGTAAAGGTCTGGAAATCGGTATCAACGTGATTCCCGTGAAGAATAAGGATTGGGAATGGACTGTCAGCGGTAATTTTACCTGGAATACTTCCGAAATTACAAAGCTGAACACCATTGACCGTGAAGACAACTATGTGAAGACAGGTAATGCCGGCGGTACGGGTAAATATCTGCAAGTCCACATGGTAGGCGAAACTCCGAATACTTTCTACCTGTTGCAACAGGCTTATGACGATAATGGTAAGCCGCTGGATGGCAAATATATCGCAAAAGATGGTTCCGTCACCAGTAGCGAAGAAGATGCCAACAAGTACGTGACCGGCAAAAGCTCCAAAGCTCCTTACTACTGCGGTCTTTCTACCCGTCTGACATACAAGAACTGGGATTTGGGTATCAACGGACATGGAAGCTTCGGTGCTTATGTTTATAACTATGTGAAAGCCTCCGATTCTTTGGACGGACTTTATGGCGGAACCGGCGTTTCCAGCAATATTCTGCGTTCTACCCTTGAAACCGGATTTACGCAGGATCGCATCTATACCGATTACTTCCTGGAGAAAGGCGACTTCTTCCGTATCGACAACATTACGTTAGGACATACCTTCGATAAGTTGTGGAACGAAAAGACCTCTCTTCGTCTCTCTTTCACCGTGCAGAATGTATGTACACTGACAGGCTATAGCGGTCTTGACCCGGAAATTTATAGCGGCATCGATAAGAACATCTATCAGCGCCCGCGTATGTTCATGCTGGGAGTAAATCTTAATTTTTAATTCATGAAAAATCAGAAAACAATGAAAACGAAATATTTCAAGTTAGTAAGTATATGTCTGGTATCTCTCTTCCTTCTTTCTTCTTGTCTGGGAGATTTGGATACATTGCCTTTGGACGACAATGAATTGGTGGGCGAGAAGGTTTATTCTACGCCTGAGGGATACATCGGAGTATTGGCAAAGTGTTACGCCAGCCTTATCCAGACCGGACAAAAGGGTGGTGATGGCGGAAACGGTGACGTGCCGGGTATTGATGAAGGTTATAGTGGTTATACACGTGCCCTGTTCTATTTGCAAGAGGCTTGTACGGATGAGATCGTTTTCCATTCCGGTGGCAGTCATGGAAGTTTGTCACTGTTGTATATGAACTGGGACCCTTCGACAAAGATTATTTGCTATTCATATTATCGTCTGTATATGGCCATTAACTACTGTAATGAGTTCTTGCGCGAAAGTACGGAAGGAAAATTGAAAGACCGTGGCGTATACGATGCTTTGCAGGCTGAAATGCCTTATTACCGTGCCGAAGCACGCTTCATCCGTGCTTATTGCTACAGCATGATTTGCGACTTGTACGGTTCGGGTCCTTTCATTGATGAAACGATGGATGTAGGTACGATTCCTCATCAGAAGACCCGCCAGGAAATCTACGACTATGTGGTTTCCGAAACGGAAGAACTGACAACCTTGCTGAAAGAACCGAAGCGGAATGAATATGGCCGTGTGGATCGTGTATCGGCTTGGTTTCTCTTGGCACGTGTCTATCTGAATGCCGAAACATGGGTAGGCAAGAATGAATATACCAATGCTTATAAATATGCCAAGAAAGTGATTACGGAAGGTAATTATCCGTTGGCTTCTGATTACCGTCACATCTTCCTAGCAGATAACAATACTTGCTCCGAAATCATCTGGCCTTTGGTGCAGGATGCTGACTATGCACAGAGCAGTGCCGGAACCAACTTTCTGATTAAAGCATTGATGAATGGTCCGATGGATAGCTATGTAAAAACCGGAGTAGGTAGCCGTGGTTGGGGTAATGCCCGTGTGAAGGTGGCGCTTGTAGATAAGTTTGATGAGGCTGACCAAACCTTCTATGAAAATGATCCCTGGGGAGATAATAAGAAAGATAAGCGTGCACAGTTCTTTACTATCGGTCATACAAAGGAAACCTGGGTAGAAGGTAAGGCTTTCCAGAAGACTTTTGAGAATGGTTATGCGTGCATCAAATGGAGAAATGTAACCAAGGACCGTAAGGAATTGGTAGATGGCGGTACTAAGTATTCGTCTGTAGACCTCCCGATGTTCCGTACGGCAGATGCTTACCTGATGGCTGCTGAGGCTATTCTTCGCGGGGCTGCGGAAGGCACGCGTGCTGAGGCGCTGGGTTATGTGAATGAAATCAGAGACCGTGCTTATATGTCTGGTAACTATGGTGACGGGGTATCCGGTCGTATTACCGACGGCCAGTTGAATCTGGACTTCATTCTGGATGAAAGAGCCCGTGAGATGAATATGGAGTTGGTGCGTCGCACAGACCTGATCCGCTTTGGCAAATTCACAAAAGGATATAACTGGGACTGGAAAGGTAGCAGCGACGGTGAAGTTGGTACGTATGTGGGTAAAGATGTGAACGATAAGTACAAATTGTATCCCATTCCGCAGGATGAGTTTACCACGAACCCGTATCTGACACAGAATCCGGATTATCAGAAATAAGGATGAAGGTTGATTCATTACAATAGGGTTATGAGCTAAATGATAAATAATCTTTTAGACGCGGATGACACGGATGACGCGGATTTTTTTTATCCACGTTTATAGCGCAGCCTTTTAAATCCGCGTTATCCGTGTCATCTGCGTCTAAAAAATAATATACCGAATGGCGCTAATCACTTATCACCAAACACTAATCACTTTTGTTCTTTTCTTTTCCGTTTTTACTAATACAATAATAAATACATTAAAAATAACAACTTGTTTATGAGAATGAAACGAACTCTTTTTTCAATCGTCCTGTTAGCCGCTTTGGCTGTGCAAGGCTTATATGCACAAGCTACACGCGAAGAAATCTTCAATGATATTGCAACGACAGGTGGTGTATATTACGCTTACCCCGGTCCTTCGGGCGTCCAGACCAAGGCTCCGAAAGGTTATGAACCATTCTATATCAGTCACTATGGCCGTCATGGTTCCCGCTGGCTAATTGCGGATGAAGACTACGTCCGCGTGATGGAAGTCTTTGAGAAAGCCCATGCAGCCGGAGCATTAACCGATTTGGGCGAAGATGTCCGTAAACGTCTGGACATTGTCTGGGCAGATGCCAAAGGACACGGCGGCGACCTCAGTCCGGTAGGAGTGAAGCAACAACGAGGCATTGCTGAACGTATGTATCAGGCATTCCCTGAAGTATTTAAAGGCGAACCGCAAATGTCTGCCCGCTCTACCGTAGTTATCCGTTGCGTGCTCAGCATGGATGCATTCTGCGAACGCCTGAAGGAATTCAACCCGAAGATGCGGATTGAGCGCGAATCCAGCAATAAATATATGGATTACCTAAATTTCCATACACAGGAAGCTATGAAGTTTACTTCACGCAAAGGGCCTTGGTATGAGGAATTCCGTAAGTTCGAAGAAGAACATGTCCGTCCGGAACGTCTGATGAATACACTGTTCAATAGCAAAGAGTATATTCGTAAGAATGTGAATCCTGAAGAATTGATGCGCGGTCTGTATTGGGTTGCTTCTGATATGCAGAACGTGGAACCGGAGGTTTGTTTTTATGATATCTTTGAGAAGCAGGAATTATTTGATATCTGGCAGATACATAACTATAAGAACTATGTATGCGACGGCCCTTCGCCCATGACGAACGGACTGATGCTGGCAAATGCTAAATCTCTGGTTGAGAATATTATGGATTCGGCAGACGCGGCGATTGCCTCCGGTACAAACTCGGCCACTTTCCGCTTCGGACACGACGGTAATGTTATTCCTCTGGTAGGCTTGCTGAGACTGGAGAACTGTTATAATGAAGAGTCCGATCCAGCTAAATTCTATCAGGCATGGTGTAACTTCAAAATGGTGCCTATGGCTGCCAATGTGCAGATTGTTTTCTTCCGTAAGAAAGGCAGTGCAGACGATATCATCGTGAAGTTCATGCTGAACGAGAAAGAAGTGAGTATCCCGGTGAAGACCGACATCGCTCCTTTCTATCACTGGAAGGACGTCAGGGCATTCTACAAAGACCTGCTGTCCCAACTGCCGGATAGACCGTAAATCATAAGGAATACGGAATAGAACGCAAATTACACAGGTTACGCAATTTCTTTCAGGCCTCCTATCGGTTGCCTTATATAAGACGAAAAATTGCGTAATTTGTGTAATTTGCGTTCTGTCTTTATTCCCCACTTGCTTTTTTTTCCGTACTTTCGTGCATTCATCCAATAAAATTAAAGAAGAACGATATGAAAATACGTGTAGGCTTTGGCTTCGATGTACACCAGTTGGTGGCAGGACGTGAACTCTGGTTAGGCGGTATCCGCCTGGAGCATGAGAAAGGATTACTCGGACATTCGGATGCCGACGTGCTGATTCATACCATTTGCGATGCCTTGCTGGGAGCCGCCAATATGCGTGATATCGGTTATCATTTTCCCGATACCGCAGGAGAGTTCAAGGACATAGACAGCAAAATATTACTGAAGAAAACCGTAGAACTGATTGCAACCAAAGGCTATTCCGTGGGCAACATTGATGCAACCATCTGTGCAGAACGCCCCAAACTGAAATCCCATATTCCCGCCATGCAGCAGACGCTTGCCAAAGTAATGGGAATAGATGAAGACGACATTTCCATCAAAGCCACTACTACGGAAAAACTTGGTTTTACCGGTCGCGAAGAAGGTATCTCAGCTTATGCAACAGTTTTGATAACCAAAGAATAATACTGATTTCAACCTAATAAACTACCTAAAAACTAATTACTAACAACATGAAGAGAATTTCTTTAACCCTTTGTCTGGCTTTTCTGACAGTTCTGTTCTGCCAGGCACAGGTTGCCCCCTTAAAGTTTAACAAGAACGGAGAGTTTAAAATCGTCCAGTTTACCGACATCCATTTTCAGTATCACAATCCAGCTTCAGCCATTGCCTTGAAGCGTATCAATGAAGTTCTGGATGCCGAACGTCCCGATTTGATTGTTTTTACCGGAGATGTAGTTTATGCACCGCCTGCTGATACAGCCATGCGAGCCGTACTTGATTGTGCTTCCTCCCGTAAGATACCTTTTGTCGTGACTTTCGGTAACCATGATAACGAACAAGGCAAAACGCGTGCCGAATTATACGATATAATCCGTTCCATGCCTTACAACATCCAGCCCGACCGTGGTAGCGTTGAGTCTCCCGACTACGTCCTCACTGTGAAATCTTCGGATGGTAAGAAAGATGCTTCAGTGCTCTATTGCCTGGATTCTCACTCGTACTCCAAATTACCGGATGTGAAAGGGTATGACTGGCTTACCTTTGATCAGGTGAACTGGTATCGTCAACAAAGTGCAGCTTTTACCGCTAAGAATAACGGAAAGCCTTTGCCTGCTTTGGCATTCTTCCACATCCCGCTGTCCGAATACAACGAAGCAGCTTCTGATGAGAACGCCATCCTTTATGGTACGCGTATGGAGAAAGCTTGTTCAGCTGCTATTAATACCGGTATGTTTGCCGCAATGAAGGAAGCAGGTGATGTAATGGGTACTTTTGTCGGACATGACCATGATAATGACTATTCAGTCATGTGGAAAGGCATCGTACTGGCTTATGGACGTTTCACAGGTGGTAATACGGAATATAACCATTTATCTAACGGTGCACGCGTAATTGTGTTGAAGGAGGGGGAACGTACCTTTACTTCCTGGATACGCCTGAAAGGTGGTGAGTTAAAAGATAAAACAGTCTATCCCGACAGCTATGTGAAGGATGACTGGCGTAAACGTCCGCTGGTTACGGAGTAACCTTTCTGAAGAGAACATTCTTATATACTATGCAAAAGATGCCATCTTTAACAGCAAAAGATGCCATCTTATGTAACGAAAGATGCCACCTTTTACATCAAAAGATGGCATCTTTTACATCAAGCCTCAGAATGTTCTATGTCTTTACCCTTAGTCTTCTTGTTCTGCGGAAGTAATCCGCTTACCGTTCACCTCTACGTTGTCGAGCGTTAAGTTCACTACATTGTCCATCTGTATGGCTTTCGGTGCCTGTTTTACCTTTATGTTCCGCAGGGTGATATTATAAAGTTTAGCTTCTGGTAATCCGTTTGCCATGAGTGCTACGCTGTCCACGCGGTTGCAAGTTACATCTTCTATGCAGATATTGCGGAAGAGTGTCGGATGATTTCCACCGCGGTATCCGTGGTAGTTCGTACGGAAATTAATCACTCCCCACAGGCAGACGTCCGCTTCTATCCGGCGCATGTTTAGATTTTCAAAGTAACCGCCACGGTCCAGATTTGATTTGAAGTAAATACCGTTGCGGCAACTGTCTATCTTGCAATCCTCGATAAAGATGTTCCGTACGCCACCGGACATTTCACTACCGATGGTAATGGCCCACCGGGCGAAGTGGCAGTTACGGATAATCACATTTTCCGTGGCTTGGCCGATGCGCCAGCCATCCTGGTCGCGTCCTGATTTTATGGCGATACCATCATCTCCCACATTGAAGTCCATGTTCTCAATCAGTACGTTCGTGCTTGATTCCGGATCACAACCATCGTTGTTGTAGTTGTTACTGTCTATATATACATTGCGTACGGTGACATTGTCGCAGAATACAGGATGGATAATCCAGAATGGAGAATCGTAGATCTGTACACCTTCTACAAGTACATTCTTGCAGCCGTAGAATTGTATCATGCATGGGCGCAGGTAATATCCCTCTCCGAATACGCGTTCGTATACCGGGATGGAATCGATACCCATCTGGCGCAAGCGATCCAGGGCGGGACCTTGCAGGGCGTGCCAACCATTGAAAGTTACAGCTCCGTTGCCGTCAATCGTGCCTTTGCCGGTCAGGGCGACATTGGTGCACTGGTAGGCATAGATGAAAGGGGAGTAGTTGAAACATTCCGTTCCTTCCCATTTGGTCAATACCATGGGGAGATAGTCAGAGGCCACGGTCGAGAATTCCAGACGTGCGCCATCTGCAACGTGCAGGTTTACATTGCTTTTCAGCAAGATGGTGCCTTTGCTGAAATAGTTTCCGGCAGGGATGAGAACGGTGCCGCCACCATTTGTATTACATTGATTGATGGCTTCCAATATGGCAGGTCGGCTGTCAAAACTCGTATCGCTTTTTGCCCCGTAGGCAGTTACGTCATATATACTGTCCGGAAAAGTAGGCGGAACAATGTTCTTCAGGATTTCGGGAACTTTTGCCCATTCACCGGATTCTTTGCGGGTAGTTGCAGTGCTGCTACATGCCGCCCATAGAATGGGGAGTAGACAGGCTAAAAAAGCTAATTTCTTCATGGTATTCAATATAAATAATGTGTGTGGCAAAAATACCTGTTTTTTTGTAAGATCAACGCCGCTGTATTGTATTAATTATTATTTTTGTACAATTGGTAATCTTAAAAAGTCAAATCATGAAACACGGGCTATTTATTTTCTGCATGCTTATTTCTTTATGCTTCCCGATGGCTTTTTCACAACAAGCTACTACTGTAATTAAGCCTGACCTGAAGTATGGCAAACCCTCCAAGGAGGAACTATCACTGGAGACATACGCTCCTGACACTACCGCAGTGGCAGTTTATCTGTTTCATAAAGGCAAGAGCGGTTTTACTTATAATGATAAATTTGAATTGTATACGGAACATTGGGTACGCATCAAGATATTGAAGCCGCAAGGTGTTTCACAAGCTGATGTAGCCATTCCTTATTATGCGCCTTCTGACAGAGATAAGGAGAAAGACCGCATCTCCGATCTGGACGGATGTTCCTATAATCTGGAAAATGGGAAACTTGTTAAAACCCGTCTGAAGCGGGAGCTCGTTTCCGATGAGAGGCTGAATACCTATCACAGAGTACTGAAGTTTTCATTGCCTGCTGTCAAGGTCGGGACAGTTATCGAATATCACTATAAAATGACTTCCGACTATTCCGTACACATAGACAACTGGATGATGCAGGAAGAAATTCCCGTAGTATACAATCAATACGAAATAACTATTCCTCATGTATTTGTATATAATATAGAGTTTAGAGGGCGCCAATATATAGATGTTCTGGAAGAGAAAGGTTCGGTACAAGCCGCACAACATACAACAAGTGGCGTAGCGAGAGTGTCGCATGACTTTACTATTTCGGCACAGAAGCTTACGTTTACTTCCCAAAATCTGCCTGCCATCCGCCAGGATGAATCTTTTTGCTGGTGTCCGGAAGATTATAGAATACAGGTTAGTTTCGATTTGCAAGGAACCAATTATCCGGATGAAGGCTACAAACCTTACAGCCAGAACTGGGAGGATGTGGATAAACAACTGACCCGGGAGGAGAACGAAGGCTTTGGTAAACACTTGTTGTGGAAAAGTCCGTACCTTGAAGAGATTCGGCAACTCAACCAATCGGGCAATTTGACTTTTAATCAAAAAGTTATAGGTGTTTTCCAATTGCTGAAGCAAAAGTTGTCTTGGAATGGAGAGTATAAACTTTACAGTGAGAATCTGGAGAAGGTACTTAAAGCCGGAACCGGCAGTAATGCCGATTTGAATTTTATTTTTATCAGTATGCTCAGAAGCTACGGCATCAAGGCCTATCCTGTGGTCATGAGCCGGCGTTCCGGGGGAATGTTGCCGTCTAACTTTCCCTCTCTTCAGAAATTGAACACTTTCGTAGTGGCTATTTATGATGAGGCAAGAGGAAAGTATGTTTATCTGGATAGTTCGATGGAGGTACCGGCTCTCAATGTGCTACCCATTGAATTGTCGGTGACTAAAGCACGTATGCTTTCTGCCGATATACCGGAAAAACAAAAATGGGTGAACTTGCAGGAAATATCTACCAATCAAGTTTTCATGAAAATCAGTGCTAATGCCCGGGAGAATCTGATAACCGGACGTCGGACTACCATTCTGAAGGGACATCAAGCTTTAGAACACCGGAAAGAGAACCAGGCGAAAGACTCTCTTGTGAATAAACAGGAATTGATGAAAGAAAAACTGACGGTTACTAATCTGAAGCTAACAGATAAGGAAGATAACTTCACAACTATACAGGAAGAATTTGATTTTGTACTTGAGGCGGAAAAGTCGGATGACCATATATATATTAATCCGATTCTTTTTCCGCAATTGACAAAGAACCCGTTTATACAATCGGAGCGGATCCTTCCGGTAGAGTTCCCTTATCCGTCAAAAGTCACTCTCTCTTGTGCGCTGACGCTTCCTGAAGGCTATGAGGTGGAAGAAATCCCCCACACGCAAGTGATAAAGACTGAAGACGGCAAGCTGCAATGCAAATATGCAATCCAAAGAAACAGGAACAACGTCATTGTGAATTATACATTCATTTTGTCTTCCTCGGTCGTGCCTTCCGAATATTATGGACAGTTGCAGCAGATATGGAACAAGGCGGTGGAGATGAATCAGGCTCTCATTGTACTGAAAAAGGAGCTTCCGAAGGATTAAATTATCTTTCTTCGTAAAACCTTATTCCTTCATGTGTGGTACATCAGCGATAAATTCATTAGTTTTGCCGAAAGAAAAAATGAAAGATATGGATAAGATAAGAACCGGATTGGCTGCCTTTGGAATGTCGGGACAAGTATTTCATGCTCCTTTTATTTCCACAAATCCTCATTTTGAGTTGACTGCTGTCACTGAGCGTAGTAAAGAATTGTCACGGGCGAAGTATCCGCAATCCCGTATTGTGCGTAGTTTTGATGAGTTGATAGGGATGGAAGAACTGGAGTTAGTAGTAGTGAATACCCCTGACAGTTCCCATTACGAATATGCCCATCGTGCTCTCGAAGCCGGAAAACATGTTATCGTTGAAAAACCTTTCACCACTACTGTAGAGGAAGGTGAAGAACTCGTAGCCCTTGCTGCGGAAAAAGAACTGACCTTAAGTGTTTACCAGAATCGTCGTTGGGATTGTGATTTCCTGACCGTGAAAGAAATATTGGCTCAGGGATTGTTGGGCCGTCTGGTCGAATTTGAATCAACCTTTCCCCGCTATCGGAATTTCATCAAGCCGAATACTTGGAAAGAAACCGGCGAGAATGGTGGTGGTCTGACTTATAATCTGGGTGCCCATGTCATCGACCAGGCTGTTCAACTATTTGGTATGCCCGAAGCTGTATTTGCTGATATTGCAACTTTACGTACCGGTGGTAAAGTAGATGATTATTTTATCATCCATCTGATGAAACCTGCCCGGATGCCGGAAGTGAAAATCACCTTGAAAGCCAGCTATCTGATGTGTGAGAATGAGCCTCGCTTTGTTCTTCATGGAACGGAAGGCTCTTATGTGAAGTATGGTCTTGATCCTCAAGAGGCGGATCTGACTAAAGGTATGTTGCCGGATACTCCGCATTGGGGAGAAGAGGATGAATCCCAATGGGGAATACTCCATACGGAAACAGATGGTAATGTGGTGCGGAAACCTTATCCGACCCTTCCCGGAAACTACGCTGCTTTTTATGAGAATATTTATCAGCATATCCGGAATGGAGCGGTGTTGCAAAGTGATGCGTGCGGAGTGCTTGGCGTTATCCGCCTGATTGAGGCGGCATGGGAGAGTAGCCGTACAGGGAATGTTATAAAGTTGTAATTTGGTTTATGGATAAGAAAGCAATCGTCCTTTCCGTTGCCGGTTCCGACAGTTCCGGTGGCGCGGGCATACAGGCAGATATAAAAGCTATCTCGGCACTTGGAGGTTATGCAGCTACTGCTATCACAGCCATTACAGTGCAGAATACATTGGGTGTGCAAGCTGTTCATCCTGTTGCGGCAGAGCTGGTAGGCCAACAGATGCAGGCGGTGATGGAAGACTTGCAACCGGATGCCATTAAAATAGGTATGACTGGAAACGTAGAGATTATTTATGAAATAGTACGGATACTGCGTCGCTATTCTCCCCGGAAAGTGGTTTTCGATCCGGTGATGGTTTCTACCAGCGGGCATAGTCTGATGACGGATGAGGCATTGGAAGCCATTCGTACTAAGTTGATTCCGAAAGTAACTCTCGTAACTCCTAATCTGCACGAAACAGAAGTATTGTTGCAACAACCGGTTCAGACGATTGATGAAATGGAGGATGCCGCATGCCGGTTATTCGAAAAATATAACTGTGCTTTTCTTATTAAAGGAGGTCATCTGACCGGTCATGAAATGTGCGATGTACTTTATGACGGAAAAGAACTGAATATTTTTGGTGGCAGGCGTATTCATTCCGCCAACCTGCACGGTACGGGATGTACGCTTTCATCCGCCATTGCCACTTTTCTGGCGCAAGGATCATCCTTGTATGAAGCAGTGGAACAGGCCAAAGAATACATTTCCTGTGCTATTGAAGCCGGGAAGAATTTACGTATAGGGCAGGGGAATGGTCCTTTGTGGCATTTCCCGTTTCCGACGCCTCCGGTAAATGAAGGATAGAAAAATGAAACTGATTATTATCACCTCTCCGGATTTTATTCCGGATGAAGCACGCATCGTCACTGAGTTATTTAAAGCCGGACTGGACTTGCTGCATGTACGCAAACCGGATGCGGATGTTCATGCGGTAGAAAATCTGCTGCAAGGTATTGCTCCGGAATATAGAACCCGGATTGTCATTCATGATTTCTTCTTTTTAAAAGATAAGTATCTTTTAGGCGGAATTCACTTGAATTCCCGTCATCCGGAGGCACCTGCAAATTATGAGGGAATACTGAGTCGTGCCTGTCATAGCTTGGAAGAAGTGGAAACTACAGTCTCCCTGTTCAATTATGTGCTTATGAGTCCTGTTTACGATAGCATTTCCAAACAGGGATATCGCTCGGGATATTCAAAGGATGAGTTGAAACAAGCACAGGAAAGCGGAGTCATCCATGAAAAGGTAGTAGCCTTAGGCGGAATAAGTGAGGTGAACCTTGCGGAAATAAAGTCTCTTGGCTTTGGCGGTGCAGCTTTATTAGGAGATATCTGGAACCGTTACCATACGTGGAAAGATGCCGAAGAGTTGCTTGCTCATTTCAGGAGGCTGAAAAAGATTGCAGGATAAGTCTATACAAGAGTATGCCGAAGATCACCACAGATTACACAGATTTTCACAGATAAAAAGAAAAAGGAATTGATTCTCAATATTTATAATCTGTGAAAATCTGTGTAATCTGTGGTGAAAAAAATGTCCACCTTGATAAATAGTGGCTTCTGAGAAATTACTTCTTCAGCTTCGCAATAATTTCCTCAGCTACCTTTTTACCGGACATCAACATTCCTCCAAAGATCGGTCCCATACGCGGAGTGCCCGAAACGGCGGAAGCAGCCATACCGCAAACGTAAAGTCCCGGATAGATTTCCTTCGTACCGTTTACAACCTCTTCCTCTCCTGCAATTACATCCAGTGAACGTTCGCCAATTACACCACCGGTTTCGGTAGCCAGGCGGCTGCCATTCTTGCGGGCTACGGTAGCGGCTATTTCGCTGTCATGGCCTGTTCCGTCTATTACTATCTTTGCAAGGATGTTCAGCGGGTCCACGTGCATACCTTCGCGCAATACAGGAGTCCAGTTTACCACTACTCCGCTTACCGTATTATTCTTGAAGATAACATCTTCTACGGAATAGCAGTTGAATACGGTGGCTCCGGCATGTACGGCATGATAAAGCAATGCAGAGGTACTCTCTACAGAGTCCATCACATATAAGCCGTCCTCATATTTCTCGTGGTTGATATTGAATTCCTTTACAATGTCAATCGCTTCTTCCTGAATCACAATCTGGTTGAACATCATGGCACCGCCCCACATACCGCCGCCGGGAGCAAGCTTACGGTCGAACTGCGCTACTTTCAACCCGGCCTTTGCCAGATAATAAGCGGCTACTATGCCCGACGGACCACCACCTACAATGGCAACGTCCAGATCAAGATTTCTCTCTAATTTTTCAAAATAGGTACTGATGATACCTTTGGATACTTTTGTTTCAATCATTTTCTTATAAGTTTAAAAAGTTATTCGTTCTCTGTATTTTCTATTTCTGCATCATAATCACAATCTTTCAGTCGTTGACTGATGCGCATGGCACAGAAGTTGGGCCCGCACATGGTGCAATACTTCCCGTTCAGGTGGTTGGCTTCCTTGTAATATTGCAAGGCGCGTTCCGGATCGAGACTCAGATTGAACTGGTCTTTCCAGCGGAATTCATAGCGGGCTTTGCTTAAGGCATCGTCACGTACTTCGGCACCCGGATGGCCTTTGGCAAGGTCTGCGGCGTGTGCGGCAATTTTGTAAGTTACCACTCCTATGCGTACATCTTCTTTCTGCGGTAATGCAAGATGTTCTTTAGGTGTCACATAGCAAAGCATCGCTGTTCCGTACCAACCGATTTGTGCTGCGCCAATGGCACTTGTGATGTGATCATATCCCGGTGCAATATCTGTAACCAGCGGACCGAGAGTATAGAACGGTGCTCCGTGGCATTTCTCAATCTGCCGGTCCATATTTTCCCTGATCTTATGCATGGGTACGTGTCCCGGACCTTCGATGAATGCCTGTACGTTTTTTGCCCAGGCGCGTTCTATCAGTTCTCCCATCGTATCCAGTTCCGCAAACTGTGCCCGGTCGTTCGCATCACGGATAGCTCCCGGACGCAAACCATCACCTAATGAAAGTGCCACATCATATTGTGCGCATATATCGCATATATCATCGAAATGCTCATACAGGAAACTCTCTTTCTGATGGATTTTACACCATTGGGAGATAATGCTTCCTCCCCGGCTCACCATTCCGCAAAGGCGGTCATTGGCATAATGAATATTCTTCAGGCGGATACCACAGTGGATTGTAAAATAATCTACCCCTTGCTCACATTGTTCGATCAGTGTATCTTTAAATAGTTCCCAGGTAAGGTTTTCCGCCTTTCCGTGTACTTTCTCCATCGCCTGATACATGGGAACAGTACCTACCGGAACAGGACAATTCCGGATAATCCATTCCCGTGTCTCGTGAATATTTTCTCCTGTAGATAAGTCCATCAGCGTATCTCCACCCCATTTGCAACTCCAGACGGCCTTTTCCACTTCTTCTTCAATCGTGGAAGAGGTAGCTGAATTTCCGATATTCGTATTAATCTTTACGAGGAACTTTGAACCGATAATCATAGGTTCAGCTTCGGGATGGTTGATGTTGGCGGGTAAGGCAGCACGTCCTGCCGCAATTTCATCACGCACAAACTCCGGTGTGATGTAAGTTTCTATACCCAACTGTTGGCAGTTCATATTCTCACGGATGGCTACATATTCCATTTCCGGTGTTACGATACCCTGTTTGGCATAGTACATCTGCGTAATCTGCTTGCCTGCTTTGGCACGATAAGGCAAAGTGATATGATCAAAACGCAGGGAGTCAAGGCTTTTGTCTGCCAGACGCATCTTTCCATATTCGGAGCTGATTTCCGTCAACCGTTCTACATCCCGTTCCTGTATCCACGGTTCGCGGAGGCGTGGCAAACCTTTCTTTAAATCTACCTTCTGTTCCGGATCACTGTATGCGCCGCTTGTATCATATATGTAGACGGGCGCATTCTCCGTCATAACTTTTTTCCCGTTTTCCACTACTACGGTAGGGGTAAGATTCACTTTTCGCATCCCAACTTTCAGATAAGGATGGAGTTGCCCCTGCATATAGACTTTCTCGGATTCGGGATAAGTAATTTTTGTTTTATCTTCCATGGTTCACTAATTGATTTCTATTGGGTCAGTCGTATAATTGTTTCCATTTCACGTACCGGATTCTCAGCTTTTAGAATACCGCCGCTCAATGCTATTCCGCTCAGTCCTGATGCTTTCAGGGATGGTATGTCCTCACGTGTGATTCCACCGATGGCAACGACAGGAATTGTTATTCCTTCTTCGCGCATTTGCGTCAGGATGGAATGATAACCGTCCAGTCCCAGAATGGGTGATAACTTTTGTTTGGTAGTTGTGAAGCGGAAAGGACCGCAACCGATGTAGTCGGCGCCATCAGCGGCATGTTGCCGGATGTCCTCGAACGTGTTGGCTGTTCCGCCAATAATGAAATCTTTGCCCAGCCTTTCCCTTGCTTCTTTTATCGGCATATCCAGTTTTCCTAAGTGGACACCGTTCGCGCCAATCTGTTTCACCAGTTCCACGTGGTCATCAATGATGAACGTGGCTCCGTATTGGCGGCAGAGTTCCTGCACTTGCACGGCTGTGGCTTTCAGCTCTTCTGAAGAAGCATCCTTCATCCGAAGCTGAACCCAGCGGCATCCCCCTTCAAGGGCTATGCGTGCGGAGTCCGAATAAGAAATGGATGCCGTAAAATGCGTAATGAATTGTACGTCAAACATTCAAACTCTGAATTTAGAAATTATACTTACAGAAAGGGATAGTAGTATAAACGAATAGTAGAATATAGAAAGAAAATTCCCTTCGACGGTACTAACCGTATCAGGTTCATTGGGTATAATCTCAGCTATTTTTATAGCACCCCCTTTTCTGCCGACAAAGAAAGGACGAATGTTTTTAATAGGAATAATACCGCTCTATCTTTTAAGTTTATTTAAACTTGACATAATTGAGGCGGGTGTATTGTTTGTTTCCCGAAGTAAAGGTACAAGAGATGCGTGCCGAGGCAATATATACCGATTCTCCGGGCTCGAAGGCATGTTCCGTAGCGGGCACTTGGCACGATTCCCGGCTTGCCGTACGCGAGTTGGTCCGGAAAGTGACGAGATTGCCGATAGGATCTTCCAAAGTCAGTATCTGCCGGACATAGAAATAAGGAGTCGTTCCTTTCACGGTGGTTTTGTAAGGATCGTCTTCCAGCCGGACACGGAGTACTTTCAGTGTCAGTTCTTTCACTTTATCTCCTTCTTTCCCCAGAAAACGGCTGGTAGAATATTTCTGATGTGCCTGCCGCTTCTGAATATCCAGATGGACGGAATGATACACCTGTGCTATTTGTACGAAGCGTTCCTGTTTAGGTATACGTGGAGTAAACTTATAAGCAATCCAACTCACGTATGCCGGATCGATACGGAAGATTTCGTGCAGGAAATGTCCATGATACTTTCCGAAAGAGATAATGTCGTCTCCCTTACTCTGCATACGTTTGGCATTATATTCTACCAACAGAATGCAACGTGGAGAATAATAACATAGGCTGCTTGCCGCTCGCAGACTTTCATGGATGTCTGTAGAAAGGTCCTGGACGTAAAAAATGGACTGGCGTTCGGGAAGAGGAGAATACACCCATAAGGAGTAACGGGGAGATTCCGGACGGGGCAGTACAACCAGATAAGCACCTGCCTCTTTGTAAGAGGTTCTTCCCTGATTGTATTCATTTAGTTTCTTGTACAACAGTTCTTGTTCAGCTTCTGATATACCAGGAAGAATCGGATTTGCCATAAGCTCTGAGTTATTTACTCAAATATACGATTTTTCGTGTAAATAATCAAGTTTTGTATGGAAAAGTTTAGGAAGAGATAATGTATATTCAATAAAATAATTGAATTTGTATTATTTGTTGGTCATGAAAAGGATGACTGTTAATCTCTTTTTTATACAATTCATACTTTCGTTATGATGTGTCTTTTTTGTATCTGCACCGTACCAGAACCGTATCAGGGCTGTACTTGCTCCGTACATTCTTCGGTCAAAGGTACTTCTACACGAAGAAAGTACGGAACGGGTACGGAGCAGGTACGGCTTTGATACGTCACAGATGCTTCTGGAGGTATTTAAAACCTGGTGTTTATATTCCTTATACATTTTTACAACCCGGAGATGTGTTTATCAAAGGCGGATCACCGGGCACGCAGTCATTGTAGTGGATGTGGCGATTTACCCTCAAACAGGAAAGAAAGTGTTCCTGCTGACACAGAGCTATATGCCGGCTCAACAGATTCAGATATTGGTGAATCCCGCTAACCGTGGATTATCGCCTTGGTATGAGCTGTCTGACAATGATGAAGGTAAGCTCTACACTCCGGAATGGGTGTTTGAGAAGAAGGATTTGAAACGGTTTAAGTAGGATGAATGAGAGAGTCAAAGAGTACTTACCGGACGATGCACCTGTTGTTGGCAGGTGCATGTGAGGTGTTAGAACCGAACCATCAGTTCCAATACAATCTTATCTTGTTCAGACTCTTTGGCAATACTGTTTTTGGCATAGAAATACTTTTCGTAGTTCAGCCGGAGATCTGTGCGGAATGCCTTGCTGAGACTGAAAGTGATACCTCCGGTTATACGGTGGCGTTTGTAGTCGGTGGTAGTCAAGGCTCCGGTTTCTTCGTTGATGGCTTTACCATCGCTTTGACTGGTCATCATATCATAGCGTGCCAGAAAGGACATCTTGCTGAATACTTTTTGTAAGGGGAGGTCGTAATTGATAAAACTATTTACGGCATGCACGTTGTCATAGGCATTGTCTGCATAAGTTTTGTACAAATACTCTCCTTCAATATGGAAGCGCCCGAATTCATAGAAAGCACCGATGTCATACGAGTTTATCCTTACCTCTTGTGGCTGGATGCTCTGTATGCTTAAAGCCAGATTCAGCTTTTTGGCGAAAAGGAATTGTGCTTTGGCGGAATAGTTTACTTCTTTGTGCCATTCTTTTTGATTGGTCAGTCCCGAACCATTGTAGAGTCCGCCTTCTAAGGTTACAGGTATTCCAGTGCCGAATTTATATCCCAATGTAACACCAACGTCACGCACATTACCAACTTGTTTCGCAATAAACGAACGGTTAGCGAAATATTGCTGATGTGGAGAGCGGTGGGCGTCGATTGTAAATGGTACTCGCATTTGTCCTGCGGTGACGGTCAGGTCTTTTATTGGGAAAAGGCGGGCGTAGGCATCCAGCATTTTGATTTGTCCTTCATCGGAGAGATCAATTTCCGCCTTATAAGCTACGATGGGCAATACATTTCCGGTAATGCTGATGCGTGCATTGCGTACTTCGAAACGACTGGCAGCCATTTCTGTCTGATACTCAAACTTAGTACGGATAGTACCGTGTATTTCCGGCAGGTAATCCTTTGTTTCCAGCTCTTCTTTATCAATCTTCTTTCCGTCCTCGTTGCGGTACGGAGTCTGAGCGTTTGCTGTCAGCGACAGTAGGATGATGAGCAACATGAATGCGCTTTTCTTCATAATCATTAGTTGTAGTCGATTAATTTATGGCGGCAAAGTTCAGACATGTGTGTTATATTTTTGTGTCATGTATGTTTCGTTTTGGTTACAATCATCTTTTTCTCTTTACTTCAGTGGCGGTACTGACCTTGAGAATCCATTTTCTTTCACTTTTACTAAAGGAGGTAACATAAGCGAAAAAACGTGTTACACAAATATGAAGAATCTTTCTGAAAAAAGCATTCTTTTGTAACCGTTTCCAATTAGTGAGTGATATGCATGTACAAATACATGGTAGATAATAGATATACTATGAAAACCTTTTAAATAATTATCAGATGAAACATTTATTCAAATTTTCCCTTTGCGCATTGGCATTGACCATGGGCGCAAATACCGGATTCGCACAAAGCGGAGAAACGGGGCTGAAGGATGCCTATAAAGATTACTTCTCTATCGGCGTGGCTGTTAATATGCGTAACATCTCGAATCCTGAACAGATTGCCATTATTAAAAAAGACTTCAACAGTATTACGGCAGAAAACGACATGAAGCCGCAACCCACCGAGCCTGCCTACGGACAGTTCAATTGGGAGAATGCCGACAAAATTGCCAATTTTTGCCGTAGCAACGGAATCAAGTTACGCGGGCACTGTCTGATGTGGCATGCCCAGATAGGAGAATGGATGTATAAAGATGAAAAAGGGGATTTAGTGTCGAAAGAGAAACTTTTTCAAAATATGAAACATCACATTACAGCTATCGTGGAACGCTACAAAGACGTGATATATGCGTGGGACGTTGTGAATGAAGCAATCTCCGATGGTGGCTGGCAAGGTGGCCGGCGAGGCATGGGAGAACACCCAAGTCCGTATCGCAATTCCCCTCTTTATCAGATTGCCGGTGACGAGTTTATTAAGAAAGCCTTTATTTATGCCCGTGAGGCCGATCCTAATGTACTCCTTTTCTACAATGACTATAATGCTGCTGATCCTGGAAAACGCGATCGCATCTATAATATGGTGAAATCCATGAAGGAAGAAGGTGTGCCCATTGATGGTATTGGCATGCAGGGACATTACAATGTCTATGGTCCGAGCATGGAAGATGTAGATGCTGCCCTGACGAAATATTCTACTATAGTGAAACATATCCATATTACTGAGTTGGATATTCGTGCCAATCAGGAGATGGGAGGACAGCTCAACTTCAGTCGTGACGGCGGCAACATCAGTCAGGTAGTAAAAACGCTTCAGGAAGATCAGTATGCTCGCTTGTTTAAAGTACTTCGCAAACATAAGGATGTGGTAGACAATGTTACTTTCTGGAATCTTTCCGACCGCGATTCATGGCTCGGTGCACGTAACTATCCGTTGCCTTATGATGAAAATTATAAGGCGAAACGTGTCTATAGTATCATTAAGGATTTTGATCCGGCAAGCGATACTGCTGTAGTGAAAGAGGATTTCCGTCCTTCTGTACTTAATCAGCCCGGACAGCAATATCCTATGGTCAATTCGCAAGGATACGCCCGCTTCCGTGTAGTTGCTCCTGATGCCAAATCAGTCATTGTCAGTCTTGGATTAGGCGGTCGTGGTGGCACAGTTCTCCGCAAAGATAAAGAAGGTGTATGGGTAGGTACTACAGATGGCCCCATGGATGAGGGATTCCATTATTATCACCTGACTATCGATGGTGGTGTGTTTAATGATCCGGGTACTAAGAATTATTACGGCTCTTGCCGATGGGAAAGTGGTATTGAAATTCCGGCTCATGATGAGGATTTCTATGCTATGAAGCAAGTGCCTCATGGAAATGTTCAACAGGTTTATTTTTATTCCAAGAGCACAGATACCCATCGTCGTGCATTTGTTTATACACCGCCCACTTACGGAAAGGATAAGAAGAAATATCCGGTTCTCTATTTGCAGCACGGATGGGGAGAAGATGAAACGGCATGGTCCAACCAGGGACATGCGAATCTGATTATGGACAATCTGATTGCTGAAGGCAAGATTGAACCGTTCATCATTGTAATGACGTATGGTATGACGAATGATGTGAAATTTGGACATATCAAAGAGTTCACGGCTAAGGAGTTTGAAACGGTGCTGGTAGACGAACTGATACCTTATATTGATAGTAACTTCCGTACACAGGCCGACAAGAAACACCGTGCTATGGCAGGACTTTCTATGGGTGGCTTTGAGACGAAACTGATTACTCTGCGCCGTCCGGAAGTATTCAATTACTATGGACTGTTGAGCGGTGGGACTTATGCACCGGACGACATCACGGATAAAAAGCAGGTGGCATCCATTTTCATCAGTTGCGGAAGCAAGGAGAATCCGGATGGTGTGACTAAAGCCGTGAATGACCTCAAGGCAGCCGGTTTTAAGGTAACGTCTTTCGTTTCTCCCGATACGGCCCATGAATTCCTGACTTGGCGCAGGAGTTTGTATCACATGGCACAGTTACTTTTCAAATAAGGGTATAGCTTTATAAAGAGAAACATGAAGTCCCTCAAAAGTTGGATATGAACTGCACTCTTAAAGTTTTGTGTCTAACTTTTGGGGGCAGTTCTTTCAACAATAAACTTTGTTTTAGTAGGAGCTATATTCTTTTTTCCTTATTTTTGCATTCATAATAAAATGCGGAAACCATACTAATGAAAAACAGAATCATATCTCTATTTCTTTTGCTATTTAGCACACTTCCGGCAACTGCCGAATATTTCCGTAATTTGGGCTTACAAAATGGACTATCACAACCTTCGGTTTTGAGTATTGCCCAGGATGGATTGGGGCGAATGTGGTTTGGAACGCAGGAAGGCATTAATATGTATGATGGAGAGCAAATTACTTATGTCAAGGGCGAAATTACAAATGCGGATGGGGAAAAGCTTTGGATTGGTAATTATGTACCTTTCATTGTTCATGATATCGATGGCGATATTTTCTTCATAGCTGATAATAATTTGTTTGGCTATGACATTCATACCTCCACATTTAAGCAATATACGACAGACAATGCTACTACTGCTTTGGCTGTCTATCAGAATGAAATATGGTATGCCCGGAAAGATTCTCTTTTCGCTTACGATTGCCGACAGCATACCGCCCGGTCGAAAGTGAAACTTCCTCCTTATACCGTAAACACGCTGGCAATTAGCGAAACCAATATATATGTCGGCATGATGGAAGGAATGTATATCATTCCTCAAAACACACTCCAGCCATCCCGGTTTTTACTGGAAAATATAGATGTATATTGTATTTTCGAGAGTTCGGACGAAGAAGTGTGGATAGGCACTCGCATGCAAGGATTGTATCGGCTCAAGGATAATGTATTGCAAAAAGTTCCTTATGCACTTACCGGAAGTGCTGGAATCCGCAATATGCAGATACGTGCCTTTGTCGAGGATGATGAGCATAATATTTGGTTTGGAACTTTCGTTGGTTTACAAAAGTATGATGTCCGGAAGCAAACCTATACACTGATACAGATACCTCAGTATGTGGGGGGCTTGAATCATCCTTCTATTTTTTCTCTTTACACCGATCGGCAGGGAACTATCTGGATCGGCAGTTTCTATGGAGGAGTGAACTATTTTACTCCCGACCGCAGTGGATTTGTACATTATGACTACCAGGCCGGAAATCTTTCCAACCTATATTATTCATACATTGGTGAGATGACGGCTGATAAACATGGAAATCTTTGGGTCAGTACTGACGGAGGAGGTTTAGGTTGCATAAATGAAAACTGGGAACTGGTACATCAATTTACGGCAGGGGGACTGAACTCTATTCCGCATAACAATGTAAAGAGTATCTGCTATGACCGGGAGAATGACTATCTGTATATCGGAACCCACTTAGGAGGATTGTCACGTTATGATTTTCAGGAAAAAAGCTTTTATAATTACCTGGAACATCAGTTGGAAAATACTCCGGCTCCGCGCCATTTCATCTATCAGGTCAAGATGTGGAATGGTAAACTTTATCTTTCTTCCCGTGAAGGTGTTTTTCAACTCGATCCGGTGACTAATCACTTTACGTTTCTGTTCAAACCGGAGTCTTACTGTATAAATTTTGATATTGATGCAGAAGGAAACTTCTATGCTAACCAAGCAGACAAAGTTGTGATCGTCCCTCTTTCTGATGTTACTCAAAGAAGTACTCTCAAACTGCAGGATATGGGCTATAAGGGCAGCATATCGCATGTACGGGTGACGAAAGACGGTGTATATATCTGTACGTTAGGAAGCGGATTGCTGTTTTACGACCGGAATACCAAGAAAATGATTGTTTATAATACGGAGAACAGCACATTGCCCAGCAATTATTGCTACAATGTGAAACAGACTGCCAGCAATAAGTTTATCCTTACCGGAGACTGGGGAATCATACTTTTTGATCCGAAAGAGCAGTCATTTACCAGCTTGGGACAGAAAGAAGTCTATCTCAAGGCTCCGATCATTCGGGATTGCGGGATTTATGTCTCTTCGGACAATAAAATCTATATTGGAGATACCAAAGGGGTTACTCTTTTGGCGGAAGAAGAATTTCATGCTTCCCAGGTAGAGATAAGTTCTCTTTATTTCTCTACTCTTCATGTTAACAATCGGTTGATAAAACCGTCGCCTGAAAATAAAATACTCACTGCAGCGCTTCCTTTTACGAAGAGGCTAATGCTGGATACTGAGGACAATAACCTGCTTATCAAGTTTGCCCATTCTGATTATCAGAACAAATATGCGCAGCAAGGCTTTGAATATAAATTGGAAGGATTGGATAAAGTCTGGACATTTACTCCGACTCCGGAGGCCAGATATACAAACCTCGATCCGGGCGATTATACACTTTATGTACGTATGGCGTATGCTTCCGGTCAGCTTCCTATTCAATTGGCTATTCATATTGCCACTCCTTGGTATGCCACCTGGTGGGCATGGATATTCTATATGATTACAATTGTTTCGGGCATCACTTACTATGCCCGAAACCGATTCGTAAAACAGGCTTTGGCGCAATCGCTGGAAAAAGAGCGTATCGAAAAACAGCATATAGAAGAAATGAATCATGCCAAGCTGGTATTTTTTACTAATGTGAGTCACGAATTCCGTACTCCATTGACACTGATTGTCAGCCATATTGATACTTTGTTGCAGAATCAGCTGCTTCCTCCGCAAGTATACAACAAGATATTGAAAATAAAGCAGAGTGCACAGCAGATGACTAATTTGGTTTCTGAACTTTTGGACTTCAGACGATTTACCCAGAACCGCTTTATATTGCAAATAGAGAAGCGGGATATAGGGAAATTCCTGAAAGAGATATTTCTTTCGTTCAGTGACTTTGCACATCAACGTAACATTTGCTATGATTTTCAGTGCAATCCGGTGGAGATAGTGTGCTGGTTTGATGCTAAGCAATTGGAGAAAGTATTTTTTAATTTGCTTTCAAATGCCTTTAAATATACCCCTGACGGAGGGAAAATAGGTATGATAATTGCTACTGATAACGGTAATGTGAAGATACAGATTTGCGATACCGGTAGTGGCATCTCAGATTTGGATTCCGCCCATATTTTCGACCGCTTTTATCAAGGCGGGAATCAGAAGGGAAACGAACAATCTCCAGGTACGGGCATCGGTTTGGCTTTGACCAAAAGCATCGTAGAAAAACATCATGGGGCAATTTCTGTAGAAAGTGAGGTCGGGAAGGGTAGCACTTTTACAATTGCTTTATCGCTTAACATGAGTATCTATCAGGAAGACGAACATATTCAGTTTGTTGATAGTGTATCTGATATGATGACTACTACAGGACCATTGTTAGGCGAGAAAATAGCCTCTTTTTATGAAGTTCCTGTAGACTCACTATCGCAGGAAACGGCAAAGGAGAACGACAGGAAACTGTTGTTGGTGGAAGACAATAAAGAACTGCTGCAAATCTTGAAACAGCTTTTTGAACCTTTCTATCAAGTCTACCTGGCAAATAATGGAAAAGAAGGGCTTGCTCAAGCCTACGAGCATAAGCCGAATCTGATTATATCAGATATTATGATGCCTGAAATGACTGGAATTGAAATGTGCCTGCAAATAAAGAATAATGTTGATTTGTGCCATATTCCTATTATTCTGCTTACTGCGCTCAACAATACGGAGCAGAGTATTGAGGGGTTGAATCGTGGGGCGGATGACTATATAAGCAAACCTTTCAATGCACAGTTGCTTTTGGCAAGAGCTAATAATCTGGTAAGGAACAGATTGCTGATACAACATCAGCTTCGTAAGAAACCTCTGTCGGAAATTGATTTGACCAGCATCAACCCTCTGGATCAGGAGATGTTGCGCAAAACGTCACAAATTATTGAGAAACATATTGATGATCCTGATTTTGATATACCGGAATTGTGTAAGGAAGTTGGTATAGGTCGCTCTTTGCTGTATTCCAAATTTAAAGCTTTGACGGGCATGACTCCTAATAACTTTGTGCTCAATTATCGCTTGAAACATGCTGCAACTCTTCTTCGCCGATATTCTGATTTGCCGATTGCGGAGGTAAGCGATCGCTGTGGATTCAGTTCGCCGGTGTATTTCAGCCGTTGTTTCAAAAATCAGTACGGATGTACGCCACAGAGTTATCAGAAAAGAAAAGATTCGGAGGTTTAGGCACGGATTAATCCGCGCCTAAGATAAATTCATAATCATTTAGAAATCTATAGGGTATCCGGCAGCCTGAGCGATTTTTATAGGTATCTCTGTGTTGTCTATACGGCCTTGAAACAGATCTGCTCCGGCTCCAATGGCAAATACTGGAACATAACCGGCTGAATGTCCTCCGCTGGTCCAGCCTACAAGAGCTATTTCATTGATGATACGTTTAGCTTCCGATGCTATCGGTTCGTCTTGTGCATATTCGCTCTTTTCCAGCTTCATCTCCTGATGCATCAGGCTTTTTTCATGAACTGTTTTCAATCGGGCTTCCTGTTCGGCAGTTAGTTCTATCTTATCCCAGAAACCGAAATTGTCCTTCAAGGCCTCTCGGATGGCTTCCCAACTCACTTGATTGCTGGTCTTGGCGCGCATTTTGTTGACGATGCGGGTGAAACCGTTTTCGCTAACTTTTTGATTTTTCAATACCTGCAGATTCAGGTCATAAGTGCCTGTACCCAGTACAAAGCCTCCGGTTTCGTGATCGGCAGTGACAACTATCAGTGTTTCATCCGGATGTTGCGAATAAAACTCATAAGCTATCTTGATGGCATTATCGAAGTCTATTATTTCATGAAATGTAGTTGCAGCATCATTGCTGTGGCAGGCCCAGTCAATTTTCCCCCCTTCTACCATCAGGAAAAAGCCTTTGGATAAATCTTTCGACAAGAAATTGATGGCGGAACGGGTGATATCCTGAAGAGTCATCTCTCCCTTTTTACGGTCGATAGCATAAGGAATGGCTACAAATTCACGTTTAGAGGCTTCTTCAGTTTGCAGTAGGAGCATCTTATCAGCTTTTTTGCTCTGTTTCAGATAATCTTTATAACCGCGTGCGATGGTATATCCGTTTTTGCCAGCCATCTCATATAAGTTGTCAGTCGTGGGATTGTTCTTGTCTGTTGCATCCCGGAAGTCGGAACCGGCATAGAAATTGAAGCCGGTCTTATATAAGTCTTTTCCGATCTCGTGATAAAGGGTACGCTTAGCGGCATGTGCGTAAAAAGCTCCGGGAGTTGCATGGTTGACGGTGACGCTGGTGGCAATGCCCACCCGGCAACCCTTATTCTTCGCCCATACAGCTACACTGTTAATTGGGGTTTCCTGATCCTTCAGTACACCAATTGCGCTATTTTTGGTCTTACGGCCGGTGGCAAGTGCTGTACCTGCGGCAGCCGAGTCTGTAACCCTGTTTGTGGCAGAATTGGTAATTGCAACGGTAGAATAGGGGAACTGAGTAAATAGCAAAGGAGTAATTCCCATTTTTCCTTCCAGTTCTGCCCGATAGATTTCTGTACCTTGCACTTGGTTGACGCCCATTCCGTCGCCAATAAAGTAGAATACATATTTAGCTTGTTGCGCATAGCTCCAGCAGATGGATAAGGCTAACAAAAGTAATAAAGATGAAAGTTTTTTCATAATATTTATTTTTAGTGATTTGTTTGAATTCTTTTTATTTCTCGTTACGTAGTGAGTGATGTCCGTCGATTGGGAATGGTTTACCACTCCATGCTTTCTGGGAAGTCCACTCTGCTGCTTGATCACTCCAGAAGGGATGGGTAACAGGCAGAGCTAATGGCATAAATACCAATGCAGTCATATAGAGACTACCATTATTGGTGTAGTAGTTAGCCAGTTCTGGCTGGTGTCCGGCAAAACCCAGCCTGAGGAAATTTTTATCATCGAAATTTCCTTCTATACTAAACATATTCCGCATAACTGTACTCAGTGCACTACGCACCTGCCCGTTACTTAGCCCTTCTGGTAATCCATATTTCCAGCTAGCTAATGCCAACGTCTGGAAAGCTCCCATGCGATATATCACTGAACGTCCGAAGGCAGGATAAGTTCCTTCCGGTGAAATCAGGCGTTCGATGAAAACATTGAACCGTTGCATACGGCAAATAGCCAGTACAGTGCTGACGGGAGTCCGAAATTTTTTTGCTTTGCAAACTTCTAATATTTCCACATACATGGGATGAATGACATAAGAATTGTAATAATCTAAAGCAAATTCCGGCCCGTCTGAATACCAGCCGTCACTTAAATACCACTCGTTGAGTTTGTTCACTGCCACAGTAAGTGCAAACCGGTCAGCTTCCTCGCCAATCGAGAGTAAAAAAGCTTCGGTCATGGCACGGAACAACAGCCAGTTATTGTAAGCAGGACGGATGATACGCAATCCTTTGAAACATTGGATGTAACGTTGCCGGGTGACTTCATCCAACAACTTCCAGGTGGCATCTGGTGCACGAAGAAAACTTTCGGCGATGTAGGCTGCGTCTACCAGAATTTGGGTTGGTCCTTCCCACAACAAGTAATCCGGGCTTTGGGGATCTACAGCATTCTTGTATGCTTGTAGTGCCCACTCCTGCAATTGGCGGCGTTGCTGCCCTTCAGCTGTATTATCTGCAGGGAGAGATAACCAGGGAGAGATGCCTGCCATTAGCCGTCCAAAGGCCTCCATGTAGGCTACGCGTTTATCACGTCCATCCCATGTGGGGCTAAGTTCCAACTGCATATTCTTTTGCAGTTCACCTTTACTCATGTTTTCCAAAATGGGTTGTGCTATCTTATAACAGAGGTCAGCCCATTGTTGTCTGTCGCTTGGAGGTTCTTCCACTTTTCTTTTTGCAAATGTGTCTCCCAAGAGGCAGAAAGAAAAGACGACTAAGAGGATAATTCTTGTTTTCATATATAATAATTGCTTTTAATAGTTTGCTTCTTTTTTGAAATATTATTGCTGCAATATTAGTGCTATTAAATAAAACAGGATTGTAGTTATTGTACGGAATATATATGATTATTGTCGGGGATGATTTTTACAAAGATGTGACATTGAAATAGGAATGGTATGTATACCTATGAAAATTTTCCTGAATCCTATTAAAAATGTCCACGGATAATTTTCATCGTTTCTTTGGACGATTTGGATAATGCCTATAAAGTGAAAAGGCGTAAACTTGTAGCGTTAATAACAACTAATTTTTAATACTTATGAAAAGAAAACTCAAACATTGCAGTTCTCTCCCCAAAAGAATGGTATTGGGGGCATCACTAGCTTTAATTGCTACCGGATCATTATGGGCGACAAGAGCCAGTTCAACGTCACTCCATACTGATATAGTAGAGAGTATTACACAACAAAAAACGATTAAAGGCAAAGTACTGGATGTACAGGGTGAATCGATTATCGGTGCTAATGTAATTATAAAAGGTACAAGCAATGGAGTCATTACAGATATTGATGGAAATTTCACGCTTGACAATGTACAGGTCGGCAGTGTTATTCAGATTTCTTATATTGGATATCTGACTAAAGAAGTTAAAATTACCGGCAATACTACGGAACTGAAAATAGCTTTGACGGAAGATGCGCAGTCACTGGATGAAGTCGTAGTTGTAGGATATGGTTCTGAAAAGAAGGTAAACCTGACGGGCTCTGTCGCCAATATCAATATGGCGGAAATGAGTGAAAGTCGTCCGATTACAGATGTATCACAGGGATTGGCGGGTATGGCTGCCGGTGTGCAGGTTACTTCCAGTTCAAATAAACCGGGTGATAATACGGCGTCTATAATGATTCGTGGTCAAGGAACCCTGAATAATTCAGCGCCACTTGTCATTATTGATGGAGTAGAAGGTTCATTAAACAGCGTGCAACCTCAGGATATTGAGAATCTATCGGTTTTGAAAGATGCTGCATCAGCAGCTATTTATGGTTCGAGAGCAGCTAATGGTGTCATTTTGATTACTACACGCAGTGGCAAGCAGGGTAAGACAAAAGTTGATTACAATGGCTATCTCTCTTGGGAATCTGTAGGAAAAACCTTTGATTTAGTGTCTAACTATGCTGATTATATGGAATTGATAAATGAAGGTTTTTCCAATTCAAACTTGCCAACCAAATACTCGGATGATGCCATCAAATTGTGGCGTGCCAATGAAGGAAAAGATGCGTTGAAATATCCAAATACAAGTCTGATGGATGAGTTGTTTAAAACATCTTTGAGTAACAACCATAGTGTTTCAATTAGCGGTGGTTCGGATAAAGTCAAGTTTTATACTTCTTTTGGCTTCCTGCATTCACCGGGGGTGATGGATAATTCTGGTTATAAAAAAACGCAAGCACGCGTTAATCTGGACATTGACGTAACTTCCTGGTTGAAGGTCGGAACTAATATTAATGGATATGTATCTTTTACGGAGCAGGGTACGAATAAGATGGAAGATGTCTTCACTTACGCTGCCGCTACTTCTCCGGGTATGGTGTTTCGCGCTCCTGATGGTCGGTTGGGTTCTGTCAATAATGACCAGGACGATGCTCAGAATGCAGCCAATAATCCTATTTATCGTTTATATAATACTGCGGGAGATATCCAAGAACGGTATGTGAAAAGTCGTTTTTACGGAACATTGACTCCTTTTAAAGGATTTACGCTGACTGGATCATTCAACTATATGCATCGTAATAAGACGGATGATTCTCAACCGGTATTTCTGGAGCAATGGAATTTCCTGAACGATGTGGTGGCTTCTACTGGCATTGGTAAAACTCACATCATGAACAGTGATTACAAATGGAATGACTATCTGATGGATGTGACGGCTGCTTATCAGAATAAGGTTTCCAAACTGGACTATAGCGTTATGGTGGGAGCCAGTCAGGAACTGTTCCGCTATAAATGGTTCAAGACAACCAAGCAGGACTTACTGGATCCGGGACTGGGAGTGATTGATGGCGCTACCGGAGCAGCTTCGTCTTCTGGTAATACAGTGGAATGGGTGATGCGTTCTTACTTCAGTCGACTGAAATTGAACTGGGATAACAAATATCTGTTTGAAGTGAATCTCCGCGCCGATGGTTCTTCCCGTTTTATGGAGGGTAATCGTTGGGGATATTTCCCTTCAGCTTCCGCTGCCTGGAGAATCAGTGAAGAACCTTTCGTGAAAGATTTTTCAGAAAGATTGACGTTGAGTAATCTGAAACTGCGTGCTTCGTATGGTGTGTTGGGTAACAATGCGTTGAGAAGTAAAAATGCAGATATTGAAGGTAATTATGATGCCCAATCTTTATATTCGGCATCCAACTATATCCTAAATAATAATATAGCTACCGGAGTAGCTATGCAGGCTATTCCTAATGGAAACCTGACTTGGGAAAAGACGAAAATCTTTAATGTAGGGGTGGATTTCGGTTTGGCAAATAACCGTTTTACCGGTACGGTCGAATATTTTCATAAAAAGACGGAAGATATCCTGATCGATCTTCCGGCTCCGCTTGTGAACGGGAATGCAACTATCCCAAGACAAAATGCAGGCATAGTGGTGAACAAAGGTGTGGAAATTAGTTTGGGCTGGCAAGATAAGATAAAGGATTTCTCTTATTTCGTGAATGGTAATATCACTTTTATAAACAACAAGGTAACCAAGTTCAAGGGTAATGAAAGTGCTATTACTAATGCTGATATGATTAAAGAAGGTTATTCGATAAATGTTCAGTATGGCTATGTTGTTGATCGCATTGTGCAGACACAGCAGGATTTGGACTTTGTGCAGCAGTTAGTGGATAATACTCCGATTGATCCAAGTACAGGCAAGCCTAAAAAAACATTTCCTTCTAATCGCCCGGAACTGGGAGACTTACTATATAAAGATTTGAATGGTGACGGTGTGATTAATGATGATGACCGTACGATTATCGGTAATGGAGCCACTCCGAAGTGTACTTTTGGTGTGAACTTGGGAGGGGCTTATAAAGGTTTCGATTTCTCTGTTCTTTTGCAGGGAGTCACCGGAGTGGAAACTTATTGGCTGGATAATTATTTTCGTCCGGTTGTTCGCCACAGTTATCAGCTCAACAAGAAGATAGCAGATGGCCGTTGGTATGAAGGCATTCAGGGCTCAGCCCGCTATCCCCGCCTACTGGAATTCAGTGATAACAGGAATACATTGATTAGTGACTTCTGGATTCAGAACAGATCATTCCTTAAAATTAAGAATATCCAGTTAGGATACACCTTTACGAGAACGGCATTTCCATCTCTACCTATAGAGCGTGTGAGAATCTACGGTAGCTTAGAGAATTTTTTTACGTTCACTAAATACGATGGTCTCGATCCGGAAGTGTCTGGCGTTGACTACCCTTCTATGAGACAGGCTGTTATTGGAGTTAATCTTTCATTTTAATTTGATGTTTTATGAAAAAGTATAGAATATTATTAGGTGCATTTGTTGCATCAATGTGCTTGAATAGTTGTTATGAGCTGGATAGGTATCCGGCTGACCAAATAAGCGATGGCATTTTCTGGCAGACGGAAACCCATGCCAAACAAGGGATGATGGGAGTATATGCGGCTCTTAGAGAAGATAATGCTTTTGGGATGAGATTTGCCTATGATTGTATGTCGGATATAGGTGTGGGGTATGATTCTCAGGGCTTTGGACCGGTTATCTTAGGTACTTATAGTGATCGGCATGCCTTAGTGGAGGATAAATGGAAGTCGCTTTATGACGGGGTGATGAGAGCCAATCTGGTGCTACAGAAGGTACCTGGGATAGAAAGTATGAGTGAAGAACTTAAAACCCAGTATTTGGCAGAAGCTAGATTTTTGCGTGCCTTGTATTATTTCGAACTTTATAATTTTTATGGAGCATTGCCACTGTATGACGAAAGTGTGAACTTGAGTACAGACTATAATGACTTGAAGAAGCCCAGAAGCTCTGAAGAGCAAGTCGTACAGTTCATTCTTGCTGACCTGGATGCCGCAGTCAATAGCAATCTTCCTGTAAAAAGGATACAAGATGACTATGGACGCGTGACATTGGGAGCCGCTTATGCATTGCGTGGAAAAGTATATTTATATACAAAAGAGTATGCAAAAGCTGCCAAGGATTTCGAGGAAATTATATTGGATCCGTCGGGCAAAGGATATAATTACTCTTTGTATGCTGATTATGCTAAGTTATTCACTCCGGAAGGCGATCAAAGTGATGAAATGATTTTCGCTATTCAGAACTCAGGAGGTGTAGGCAAAGATTATGGTATGCCAATGACTTTCTATATGGGCAGCCGTGCTACGTATGGCAGTTGCTGGAATGTCGTGCTACCGTCCGCTACGCTGGTAGGCATGTACGAGTATAAAGATGGCAAACCTTTTGATTGGGAAGAAGTTATTCCAGGATTCAGCAGTACGGACGTGAAGGATAGAACCTTTGTATCGGTACTTGCAGAAGGAGGTAAAACGGTTGCGTCTTATCCCGAATACAAAGATAAGTTACTTGAAATGTATTCGAAACGTGACCCGAGAATGAGTGAAACCATCATTATGCCTTATACTACTTATCCGGGATGGGTAAACAATCAGCCTAAGACTTGTGAGTTTATAATTGCCCGGAACATAGCTCCGAATGAAACAAACGGCTTTATTCGATTGAGCCCTGCTAGAACAGAGTCGTACATTTTCCGGAAATTTGTACCCGAAGGTAATATGAATGGAGAGATAAATAATAGAGAACATACTCCTATTAACTTTCCGATACTCCGTCTGGCAGATGTGTACCTAATGTATGCAGAGTGCAAGAATGAGTTGAATGACCAAGCTACGGCAGTAGAATATATTAATAAAGTGCGCCAACGCCCTTCTACCAATATGCCTGCTATTAACAGTGGCCCTGCATGGCTGAAAGCTTCTTCTAAAGAAGAGGTATTGACACGTATCAAACACGAAAGAGCCGTTGAGCTTATTGCAGAAGGACATCGTTGGTTCGATCTTCGTCGCTGGGGTATTGCCTTGGAGGTATTGCCGGGAGATGTATACGGAATAACCGGGCGGAGGCTGGTAACTCGCGTATTCACAGAGAAAGATTTGTTGTGGCCCGTACCGGGAGTGGAAATTGAAAGGAATCCAGATTTGAAACCTAATAATCCGGGGTGGAATTAATAATTGAATTAAAAATATATGTTTATGAAAAAGTTAAAGATGTTATTTGGTTTATTATTAGGAACGATGATATTGACATCATGTTCTTCTGATTTATTGAATACTAACGTTGATGGCCCTATGACCAGAAGTCTTCTTTCTACTGACGATCTTGGTCAAACAATGATTTTGGGAGCTCATAAGTGCAATGATGTTGTTAAGCTACAGGATGCTGTTGATTATGGAATAAGCAATTTTGAAGTGGATATTCATGTTTCCAGAGAGAGTGGTATTCCTGTTTTGATGATTGGGCATGAATTGGAAACTTCAACAGGCCAAACTTTTGAGGAATATATGGATGATCTCCTTGTGATGAAACCTGATTTTAATTTTTTATGGCTTGATTTTAAGGATTTGAGTACGGATGAGAATGAAGCGATTATTCGTGAAACCTTGTATCGCTTAGACAGCAAATATAATATAAAGCATCGTGTTTTGGTTGAAAGTCGTTATATTACGCATCTGACCTCATTTGCAAATGATGGATGGCATGTAAGTTTTTACTCAACCTGGAGCAGTTTGGTAGGAAAAACCGAACAAGAGCAAAAGGAAATTTGTGATGGTTGGCTGAAATCTATGCAGGATAATAATGTTGATGGAATAAGTTTTGATTCTGACGTTTATCAGGCTATGAAAACGAATTTTGAGAATGCGCAAGTTAATAACAGGCCCGTAAGACAATATTCGTGGAATTATAGAATCTATTATAATGAACCGGACATTTATGAAAAAATAAAGAAATACAGTCATTTGACCGTTCTCATAATAGGTTTTCCTAATGAAGAAATTCCGAAATTAATCATGGATGTACAATTTGCAGATAAGGGGATAGCTACTAATATGAATGAAGAAATATCTTCTTTGCCCGTTGTAGAAGGAACGACGAATGCCATAGAAACACGTTGGAATAGTTCGTATGAGAAATATGAAGCCGTTTTTGATGGAAGTAATTTCTTCTATATTCCTTATAGTAAAGAAGATGCCATTGGTAAGGCTATGAAAGGGATGTTTTCTATGGAAATCCTATTTTCTCCTGATGGAGGAGTAAACCCATTCTCCTCAATGGAAAGCGGTGGATTGGGGTATGAAATTACCAGCGGTAGCCAACTGGCGTTTTATTATAGGGCAAATAATAAGTGGGTATTGCCAAATAATAATTTTCAGACTCCCATTCAATTAGGAAAAGATATTTATTACCATGCTGTTGTTACATACGATAAAACAACTTTTAGGATGTATATTAATGGTGCTAAAGTGAAAGAAGTCAAGGTCTCCGGAACATTTAATTTCCCAAAGAAAGACCAAGCACCTGATTATCTGTTAGGAATTGGTGGCGATTATCGTGATACGGCTACTCCTTCAATACAAAATCCTTTCATTGGAAAGATTGTATACGCTAAATTGTATAAAGGAGTATTGAGTAACTTAGATATAACCAATTGAATCAATAGGTTTTAGATAATGAGATTATAAATGCAGGAATTTCCTGATTGTATTCTCATACTGAACAAGTAGAAGAATCTGTAAGCATTCAAGTTTATGTATACAGATTCTTCGTTTTGTTTATAACTATAAAATGAATTACCATGAAAATGTTTATCAGACTATTTACATGCTTGTTCTTTCTGGGAGGCAGTGCATTAGCGCAGGATATTTCTCCTATCCTTAAATTTGGACTATTTGCCGATACGCAGTATGCAGATTGCACCTCGGAAAATGCACGATTTTATAGGCAGGCATTGCAGAAGCTGGATACTTGCATCAATTATTTCAATCAGCAGAATGTTCAGTTTACTATTAATCTGGGGGATATTATTGACAGAAAGAACAGTGATTTAAAAAAGATAATGTCCTCTCTCGTTCATCTTAATAATGAGATTTATCATATTACGGGTAACCATGATTATAAAGAAGTGACAGATAATTCTGTTCTCTATCGACAGTTGAGTATGCCTTCCGAATATTATTCGTTCAAGAAGCAAAATTGGGTTTTCATCATGTTGAACACCAATGAAGTGTCAGCTTATGCTAATGTAACGGGAACTGAAAAAGAACAGGAATTGGCTGAGATGCTGGAGCAAATAAAACAAACTGGAGGAAAACAAGCCTACAGATGGAATGGAGGAATCAGCAGAAAGCAGATGAAATGGCTGGATGACTTGTTGGGAAAATGTGAAAGAAATCATAACAATGTACTGATCTTTACACATCATCCACTTTATCCGCAGAGTGAATTTACTGCTTTAAACAATATGGAAATTTTGAATACGATTTCGAAATATCCATGTGTAAAAGCTGTATTCTCAGGACATCATCATGCCGGGGCATTTGGATATTACAAAGGAATCCCGATGATTACCCAGGAAGGCATGATAGAGACGGAAACGCAAAATGCATACTCCACAGTAGAAATTACTCGAGATTCTATTCTTGTGAAAGGACGTGGAAGAGTGCCTTCGCGTTCATTCAAGTACTCGCATCTGCCTTATTGGAAAGATATTCAGACGACTTCTGTAAATACGGAAGATCCCCGAACTTCTTTTATGACGTATGCCAACCGTGCGCAGGCTATGACCGGGCGGTATGAAGAAAGCCCGTATTATAAACTTTTGAATGGTATTTGGAAATTCTATTATGTGGATTCCTATAAGAAGCTTCCGGCTGATATTGTGGATACTACGGCTGCTGCGGTCGGATGGAAGAGTATCAAGGTGCCTGGAAATTGGGAGATACAGGGGTATGGAACCGCCATCTATACTAATCAGTGTTATGAGTTTCAATCAAGTAATCCGCAGCCACCTCAATTGCCGGAAGAAAATCCGGTGGGTGTTTATCGTAAGGAGTTCACTCTGCCAACCGATTGGGAAGGGCGTGACGTTTATTTGCATATTGCAGGTGCTAAGTCGGGATGCTATGTGTATATAAACGGGTATGAGGTAGGGTATAGCGAGGACTCAAAGAATCCGGCGGAATATCTGATTAATAGATATCTGAAATCAGGCGAAAATACACTTGTATTGAAAATATTTCGTTGGAGTACCGGTTCTTATCTGGAGTGTCAGGACTTTTGGCGTATGAGCGGGATTGAGCGTGACGTGTTTCTTTATTCGCAGCCCAAAGCTTCCATAAAAGATTTCCGCATAACTTCTACTTTAGATGACAGTTACAGGAATGGGATTTTCCGTTTGGTCCTTGATTTAAAGAATCATAAGGATACTAATGCCAATCTGACTATTGGATATGAATTGATTGGCCACTCAGGCAGAGTGGTTGCTACCGGAGAAAAGAATGTGTCCATGAAATCAAAAGGTATGGTCACGGTGACTTTTGAGCGACAATTGCCGGATGTGGAAACTTGGACCTCAGAAGTTCCGAATCTGTATAAGTTGATGATGATTGTCAGGGAGAATGGTAAAACAAGCGAGGTGGTGCCATTTAATGTGGGGTTCCGTCGTATTGAAATCAAGGAAATAGAACAAAAGTCTGCTAATGGGAAGAATTACACGGTTTTGTTAATTAATGGACAACCGTTGAAATTGAAAGGTGTGAATGTTCATGAGCATGATCCGGAAACCGGGCATTATCTTACCGAAGAGTTGATGCGTAAAGATTTTGAGTTGATGAGGCGTGCCAATATCAATACAGTCCGTTTGTGCCATTATCCACAAGACCGGCGTTTTTACGAATTGTGTGATGAATATGGTTTTTATGTTTATGACGAAGCCAATATCGAAAGTCACGGCATGCGCTATGATTTACGAAAAGGTGGTACATTGGGGAATAACCCCGAATGGTTGAAACCTCACATGTATCGTACGATTAATATGTTCGAACGTAATAAGAACTATCCTTCTTTAACGTTCTGGTCATTGGGAAATGAAGGCGGGAACGGCTATAATTTTTATCAGACCTATTTGTGGATGAAGCAGGCGGACAAGGATATTATGGATCGTCCGGTGAATTATGAACGTGCTCAGTGGGAGTGGAACTCAGACCTGTACGTTCCGCAATATCCAAGTGCAGGCTGGTTGGAAAACATCGGAAAGAATGGAAGTGACCGTCCGGTAGTTCCATCCGAATATGCACATGCTATGGGCAATTCTACCGGTAGTCTTTGGGATCAGTGGAAAGCTATTTATAAGTATCCCAATCTGCAAGGTGGATATATTTGGGATTGGGTGGACCAGGGGATTCTAACCCAAGATGAAAAAGGACGTTCATTCTGGGCTTATGGAGGAGATTTTGGGAAAAACATGCCGAGCGATGGTAACTTTTGTTGTAATGGCATTGTCAACCCTGACCGCACTCCTCACCCGGCTTATAGCGAAGTGAAATATGTGCATCAGAATATAGCTGTTGAGGCTATAGATCTGGCCCGTGGTGAATTCATCGTCAAGAATCGATTTTATTTTACGAATCTGAAGAAATATGTGATTCATTATAAGGTGAAAGAAAATGCGAAAACGATTCGTAGCGGCAAAGTATGTTTGGATATTGCACCTCAGGATAGTAAATTACTGAACGTGAATGTGAGTGGATTGAAACCAAAAGTGGGTACTGAATATTTTGTAGAATTCAGTGTGACGACTACTCAGCAGGAAGCGTTAATTCCTGTAGGTTATGAAATAGCTAAAGAACAAATTCGTTTACCAATAGAGTCATTGGCGCGTATTTACAAAGTTGATGGGCCGGCGTTAAGTTGTAGTGTAGAAGACGAATTGTTGAAAGTAGCATCGTCAAAAGTCAATTTTGTATTTAACAAGAAAGAAGGACTGGTTACTTCCTATAGAATGAACGGCACTGAATATTTTACGGATAATTTTGGTTTTCAACCCAACTTTTGGCGTGCACCCAATGACAATGATTATGGAAGTCAGTCGCCTAAACGATTACAAACGTGGAAACAGGCCAGCAAAGACTTCAAGGTTGCAGATCCGAATGTAAAAATGGATGGTAAAGATGCCGTACTGACTGTTGACTATTTATTACCTGCCGGGAACAGATATATTGTCACTTATCGTATCTATCCTTCCGGTGTAATAAAGGCTGATTATACTTTTACCCCTGTGGAACAGAAAACCAATCGGACAGGAGATGCAGAGGTAGAAATAGATCCTTTTACTTTAGGTAGTGAGGATATTCAGAAAAGAAGATCGGAACTTGTGGTACCACGTATTGGAATGCGTTTCCGTCTGTTCGTGGATATGAACTTAATTACCTATTTCGGGCGTGGTCCGGAAGAGAATTACATAGATCGCAATGCCGGGGTAACTGTAGATTTATTCCAAAATACTGCCGAGCAGATGTATTTTCCGTATGTACGGCCACAGGAGAATGGGTACCGTACCGATACCCGCTGGCTTACTCTGAAAGAAAAGAATGGTAAAGGGCTGACAATTTATGCTGACCATACAATGGGCTTTACCGCATTGCGCAATTCAATAGAGGACTTTGACGGTGAAGAGGCCATTCTGCGAGATTATCAATGGCTCAACCGCAACGAAGAAGAATTGAAACATGACACTATAGCAGCTAAAAATGTGAGACCGCGCCAGACTCATATCAATGATATAACGCCTGAGAATTTTGTGGAAGTCTGCATTGATATGAAACAAATGGGAGTAGGCGGGTATGACAGTTGGGGAGCTATCCCCGATTCACAATATCTTATTCCTGCTAACCAAGAGTATCGGTGGGGAGTGACTATTGTGCCGATGTAATCTTTAGTTTGCCATAAGTTATTAATGCTTATGGCAAACTCATTTTGTTTAAAGTCTATGTATATATCTTATATAATTCCTTCCTCTTTCAATCCTTTTTCTTCTTCCAGAATTTCGGGTGTCAACAGTTCTTTGGGAAGATAATAGCTCAATGGTATGCGATAGCAGTCTATTTTCTTGAGACGTTTGAGCAAGTTGCGGTCTGCCATGAAATAGACTTTAGATACGCTGACTTCTAAGCTGTGAACTTATTACTATTCTTATTTTTGCTTACTACGGAGAATTTACGAGTTGTACAACTCATGCGACTCCAGTTGTATAACTTATGCTGCTCCAGTTATACAACTCGTAAGTTTTTCGTAGCTGCAAAGGTACGGAAAGGTAGGGAGAAACAAAGAGAATGATGTGAAGTCATGTGAAAAAGGTATGCCTTTTCTGTTTCTTCTCCCCGAAATCATCTATTTTTGTAAGCTAATAGAATGAATATCTAAAAATGAACAGTCCTGATAAGCGAGTATTGGTGGGTATGAGCGGCGGTATAGACAGTACTGCCACTTGCCTGATGTTGAAAGAACAGGGGTATGAGATAGTCGGATTGACCATGTGGGTGTGGGGAGACGAACCTGTGGAAGCTCGGCAACTTGCCGGCAGTATGGGTATCGAACACCATGTAGCTGATGAACGTGAGGCTTTTCGCAAAGTAATTGTGCAGAACTTTATTGATGAATATTGTCAGGGGCGGACTCCAAATCCTTGCGTGATGTGTAATCCTACCTTTAAATTCCGCATACTAACAGAGTGGGCAGACAAACTAGGTTGCGCATTTATTTCTACCGGGCATTATAGCCGTCTGGAAGAAAAGAATGGAAAGATATATATAGTGGCCGGAGATGACGATAAGAAAGATCAGTCTTATTTCCTCTGGCGACTGGGACAGGATGTGCTGAGGCGTTGTATTTTTCCGCTGGGCACTTATACGAAGTTGCAAGTGAGGGAATATCTGCGTGAGAAAGGTTATCAACTGAAGGCGGAAGAGGGAGAGAGCATGGAGGTTTGTTTCATCAAAGGTGATTATCGGGACTTTCTGCGCGAACATTCTCCTGAAATAGATAGTGCGATTGGTCCCGGATGGTTCGTCAGTTCCGAAGGAGTGAAGTTGGGAGAGCATAAAGGTTTTCCTTATTATACCATTGGACAACGGAAAGGGCTGGAAATAGCTTTAGGGAAACCGGCTTATGTGTTGAAGATAAATCCGCAGAAAAATACGGTGATGCTGGGTGATGCCGAACAACTGCGGACAGAATATATGTTAACCGAACAGGATAATCTTATTGATGAGCAGGAATTCTTTTCGGCTTCCGATTTGACGGTACGCATCCGTTACCGAAGCAAGCCGATTCCCTGTACGGTGAAAAGGCTGGAAGATGGGCGGTTGTTTGTACATTTCCTGTCAGAGGCATCGGCTATTGCACCCGGTCAGTCGGCTGTATTCTATATTGGAAGGCGGGTAGTAGGTGGTTCTTTCATTGCTTCCCAACGGGGTATTGGGCTGGTTATTTCAGAAAATAATTAGAATTATGGCAGAAAGTCAGAATATAGAATATAAGCAAAGTTGGCGTGATGAATATCTGAAATGGATATGTGGCTTTGCCAATGCTTCGGGAGGGAAAATCTATATAGGAGTGGATGATAATGCTCAAGTGGTTGGAGTGTCTGATGCGAAAAGAATGTTAGAAGATATTCCAAACAAAATAGTGAACTATCTAGGGATTGTTGCTGATGTGAATTTATTGCGTACAGAGGAACTGGAATACATAGAAATATCGGTTTATCCGTCGAATGTTCCTATTTCTTATAAAGGTACTTATCATTATCGTAGTGGTAGTACAAAACAGGAGTTGAAGGGATATGCTTTGCAAAACTTCTTATTGAAACGTTTAGGACGTTCATGGGATGATTTTCCTTGTGAATGGGCTTCTTTTGACGATATTGATAAGAAAGCTGTAGATTATTTCTTTGAAAAAGCTTATGTCTCTGGTCGACTTCCTGCTGACTTGGAGCATGACGACATCCGTTCTACTTTCTTAAACTTGGGTTTGTTGGCAGAAAATGGCAAATTGAAGAACGCGACATTGTTGCTTTTCGCAAAACATCCGTCCCGTTTCTTTCCAATGGTACAATTTAAGATAGGACGATTTGGAGAAGATGACTCTGAACTGTTGTTTCAGGATGTTGTTGAGGGGAATATTTTGCAGATGGGTGATAAAGTAATGTCTCTGTTGAAATCAAAGTATTTGCGTTCTTTCATTCGATATAAGGGTTTGCAACGAATTGAGGAGCTGGAGGTTCCGGAGGAAGCATTGCGTGAAGCTATATTCAATGCTATTATTCATAAGGATTATACGGGAGCCCCTATACAGTTAAGTGTATACGAAGACAAACTAATGTTGTGGAATGGAGGATGCCTTCCTGACGACTTGACAATAGAGATGTTCTTGGGAAAACACCCGTCTCGTCCTCATAATAAGAATATAGCTGATATTTTTTTCAAAGCCGGGTTTATAGAAGCTTGGGGGAGAGGCATAAGTAAAATCGTAACTGGCTTTCAGCGGGTGGGGCTTGAACGACCTTTATTTGAATTTTCTATGGATGGACTTTGGATTACAATGCCAAGAAAGCAGATTACCACTCAAGCTACCACTCAAGTTACCACTCAAGCTACCACTCAAGCTCTTCAGATCTTAAAATCTCAGGAACTTATAGAGCATTTTTATTCGTTATATGCGAAAGATAATGAGTATACGGCAATTTTTTTACAAGAGGAACTTGGCTTTAGAAATAGAGCATATTTCAGGAAAGCCTATTTATTACCTTTACTGGAACAGGGAATTTTGAAATTGAAGTATCCGGATAAGCCTAATCATCCGGAACAAAGGTATTTGTTAGCGAAATAAATAGAGTAATTAAATAATAGAATGAGAAAATTGATATCCCTTTTAGCCATTGCTCTGCTTGCAACAGGAGCATCGGCGCAACAAGATACATTGAAGTATCGCATTAGCCTGAAAGACAAGGCTGCCACAGAGTATTCATTGAAGCGGCCGGAGAAATTCTTGTCCGAAAAGGCAATTGAACGCCGTAAAAAACAGAACCTTCCGATTGATTCTACAGATCTCCCGGTATGCCGTAAATATATAGATGAAATCCGCAAACAGGGAGTGAAGATTGTGGTAACGGGGAAATGGGATAATTTTGTAACGGTGTCCTGCAACGATACGACTCTGATTGATCGTATTGCGGCACTGCCTTTTGTGCTTTCAACAGAGAAAGTCTGGATTTCTCCCAGTGCCGGCAAACCATCGATGGCGACGGAACGTGATTCTGTGTTGAACCAACCGACGATACATCCGGATAGCATTTATGGGCGTGCTATCACTCAGATTCAGATGAGCAACGGTGACAAATTACACGAAGCGGGCTTCAAAGGGCAGGGTATGACAATTGCGGTTATTGATGCCGGATTTCATAATGTCGATAAGATTACTGCTATGCAGAATATCCGTATTCTCGGTACAAAGGATTTTGTAAATCAACAGGCTGATATCTTTGCAGAAAGCAGCCATGGGATGAGTGTACTGTCCTGTATAGGTATGAACCGACCTGATATAATGACGGGGACGGCTCCCGAAGCTTCTTTTTGGTTGCTTCGCAGTGAGGATGAATATTCGGAACACCTGGTAGAACAGGATTATTGGTCGGCTGCGGTTGAATTTGCCGATAGTGTGGGAGTGGATGTAATCAATACATCTTTGGGATACTACACTTTTGATGATAAATTGAAGAATTATAAATATCGAGATTTGGATGGACGTCATGCATTGATGTCACGCCAGGCTTCCCATATTGCAGATAAAGGAATGATACTGGTATGCAGTGCCGGCAACTCCGGTGCAGGTTCTTGGAAAAAGATCACTCCTCCGGGAGATGCTGATAATGTATTGACGGTAGGAGCGATTGACAAGAGAGCTGTACTGGCTACTTTTTCTTCCGTAGGTAATACAGCGGATCATCGTGTGAAGCCGGATGTGGTTGCGGTAGGGGTTGGATCGGATGTGATCCGTACGGATGGTAACCAGGGACGGGCTAACGGTACTTCTTTTTCTTCACCTATCATGTGCGGTATGGTGACATGTTTGTGGCAGGCTTGCCCGACGTTGACGGCAAAAGAAGTGATTGAGTTGGTGCGCCGATCCGGTGACCGTGCCGGTTTCCCGGATAATATCTACGGATATGGAGTACCTGATATGTGGAAGGCATACAATGATTATAAATCAAATAATAAATAACTGATTACAAGCTGTTACTCGTAGTTCGTCACTTGTAGCTGGTAGCTTGTCACTCGTAGCTGAACAATATGGAAGTATTATCTTTACTGGAACTTAATGCCTTGGTGCGCCGCAGTCTTGAACAATGCCTGCCTGATGAATATTGGGTACAGGCAGAGTTGAGTGATGTGCGAACGAACAGTACCGGGCATTGCTATCTGGAATTTATTCAGAAAGACCCCCGTAGCAATGGTCTGGTTGCAAAGGCGCGGGGTACTATCTGGTCGAATGTCTATCGGCTGCTGAAACCTTATTTTGAAGAAGCGACAGGGCAGGCTTTTGTTTCCGGTATTAAGGTACTGGTTCAGGTTACTGTCAGTTTTCACGAGCTTTATGGCTATAGTCTGACCGTACAGGATATCGATCCTACTTATACGTTAGGAGATATGGCACGTCGTCGTCGGGAAATACTGAAGCAACTGGAAGAAGAAGGTGTCTTGACGCTGAATAAAGAGTTGGAAATGCCAACTTTGCCGCAACGCATTGCTGTGATATCCTCTCCAACAGCCGCAGGCTATGGTGATTTCTGCCATCAGTTAAAGAATAATCCCAGAAACTTTTTCTTTTATACAGAATTGTTTCCCGCCTTGATGCAAGGCGATAGGGTAGAAGAATCTGTATTAGCAGCTTTGGATCTAATCTTAAATCGTCAGAATGATTTTGATGCCGTAGTCATCATCCGTGGCGGTGGAGCAACTTCCGATCTTTCCGGTTTTGATACGTATTTGCTTGCTGCCGCTTGTGCCCAATTTCCGTTGCCTATAATTACCGGAATAGGGCATGAAAGAGATGATACGGTACTCGATTCTGTGGCGCACACCCGTGTGAAAACCCCGACTGCTGCTGCAGAGTATCTTATAAATTGCATGGATCTTGCTGCTGATGAACTGGAAGTGCTTATCACCCAATTGCACGACAGCGTGATTTCCCGTTTGACGGAGGAACATCGAAGGCTGGCCTTGTATAGAAACCGTATTCCTTCTGCTGTTGTCCGTCGCGTATCTGATGCCAAGCTTGCATTGCTTACCGCCCGGAAGGATATCTCACAGGCTGTTACAACCTCTCTCTCGCGCCAGCAGCATCGCCTGGATTTGTTGCGGCAGCGTCTTGTAGATGCTTCGCCAGAGAAAATGCTTGCCCGTGGCTATAGCATTACTTTGAAAGATGGAAAAGTAGTGAAAGATGCCACCCTCTTGAATGAAAAAGATGAAATACTTACCCGTTTTTACCGGGGGGAAGTGACCTCCGTCGTAAATCATAAATCATAAAATATTCCTATGTCTACTTCAAAGAAAAAAGAAACCTATTCCCAAGCCATGGAGCGCTTGGAGAAGATTGTCCGTCAAATAGACAATAATGAATTGGAAATTGATGCGCTTGCCGAAAAAATAAAGGAAGCGAATGAGATTATTGCGTTTTGCAGCGATAAATTGACCAAAGCTGACAAGGAAATCGAAAAATTACTGTCGGAGAAGCGGGAAAGTGAAGAATAAAGACTAAATTTGTTGCAGAATGTACGTAATGAGATTACTAATACTTTGAGATATGAAAGAAATAGATTGGTCTAATCTGTCATTCGGATACATGAAGACAGATTACAATGTGAGAATTAATTTCCGCGAAGGTGAGTGGGGAAAACTTGAAATTAGCAGTAGCGAACTTATCAATCTGCACATGGCAGCTACCTGTCTGCATTATGGACAGGAAGCGTTTGAAGGCTTAAAGGCATTCCGTGGCAAAGATGGTAAGGTGCGTATTTTCCGTTTGGAAGAGAATGCTGCCCGCTTGCAGTCTACGTGTCGTGGTATCATGATGGCAGAATTGCCGACAGAACGTTTCAAAGAAGCTGTGCTGACAGCGGTGAAAATGAACGAACGCTTTATACCGCCTTACGAGAGCGGTGCTTCCCTTTATATCCGTCCGTTGCTGATTGGAACCGGGGCACAGGTGGGGGTGCGTCCTTCCAATGAATATATGTTCCTGATATTTGTTACTCCGGTAGGTCCGTACTTTAAAGGCGGTTTTGCAGCTACTCCTTATGTCATTACACGTAAGTATGACCGTGCTGCTCCGCTTGGAACTGGTATTTATAAAATCGGTGGTAACTATGCAGCTAGCTTGCGTGCCAGCCACGAAGCACATGCGGCAGGGTATTCCGCAGAGTTCTATCTGGATGCAAAGGAGAAGAAGTACATCGACGAGTGCGGCGCTGCCAACTTCTTCGGAATAAAAGATAATACTTATATTACTCCTCTGTCTACTTCCATTCTGCCATCCATTACCAATAAGAGCTTGATGCAGTTGGCCGAAGATATGGGCATGAAGGTGGAACGTCGTCCGGTGGCTGAAGAAGAACTTACTACGTTCGAGGAAGCCGGTGCATGTGGTACGGCTGCGGTGATTAGCCCGATTGAGCGCATAGATGATCCTGAAAACGGACATTCTTATGTAATAGCCAAGGACGGCAAACCGGGACCTGTCTGCACGAAGTTGTACAACAAATTGCGTGGTATTCAATATGGTGACGAACCTGACACGCATGGCTGGGTAACCATTGTGGAATAACGCATGAGTAAAGGTAAGTTAGCGAAGTTTGCCGATATGGCAAGTTATCCGCATGTGTTCGAATATCCTTATTCAGCAGTAGATAACGTGCCCTTTGAGATGAAAGGAAAATGGAACGAGTCATTCTTCGGGAATGACCGTCCCATTGTTTTGGAATTAGGTTGCGGACGTGGTGAATATACCGTCGGGCTGGGACGATTGTTTCCTGATAAGAATTTTATCGGAGTGGATATTAAAGGTTCCCGTATGTGGTCCGGTGCTACGGAGTCATTACAGGCAGGCATGAAGAATGTTGCCTTTTTGCGTACGAACATTGAAATAATCGACCGCTTTTTCTCGGAAAATGAAGTGAGTGAAATCTGGTTGACGTTCTCTGATCCGCAAATGAAGAAAGCTACCAAGCGCCTTACTTCCACTTATTTCATGGAACGTTATCGTAAATTCCTAAAACCGGATGGTATTGTTCATCTCAAGACAGACAGTAACTTTATGTTCACTTATACCCGTTGTATGATCGAGGAAAATCATCTTCCGATGGATGTGCTGACAGAAGATCTGTATCACTCCGGCATGGCTGATGAAATTCTCAGCATCAAAACCTATTACGAGCAACAGTGGTTGGACCGTGGATTGAACATCAAGTATATCAAGTTCCATCTGCCGAAGGAAGGCGAACTGCACGAACCCGATGTGGAAATAGAGTTAGATGAGTATCGCAGTTATAACCGCAGTAAGCGGAGTGGGCTGCAAACTTCAAAATAAAAAAAGAGTAATGACACTTTATCCTAAACTAATTTTAGATGCACTGGCCACAGTGCGATATCCCGGTACCGGAAAGAATCTGGTTGAGGCGGAAATGATTGCCGATAATTTACGTATTGACGGGATGAAAGTTAGTTTCTCACTGATATTTGAGAAACCGACCGATCCTTTCATGAAATCTGTAATAAAGGCAGCGGAAGCGGCTATTCATACGTATGTATCTGATGAGGTAGAAATAACCATTACTACGGAAAGCAAACAGGCGGCACGTCCTGAACCAGGCAAATTATTGCCTCAAGTAAAGAATATTATCGGTGTTTCTTCCGGTAAGGGTGGCGTAGGTAAATCAACGGTAGCTGCTAACCTCGCAGTATCTTTGGCGAAGTTAGGTTACAAGGTTGGTTTGTTGGATGCCGATATTTTCGGACCATCCATGCCGAAGATGTTTCAGGTGGAGGATGCGCGTCCTTATGCTGAACACGTAGACGGTCGTGACCTGATTGTACCGGTTGAGAAGTATGGTATCAAATTGCTTTCTATTGGTTTCTTCGTTGATCCTGATCAGGCTACGTTGTGGCGTGGCGGCATGGCAAGCAATGCCTTGAAACAGTTGATAGGGGATGCGAATTGGGGAGAGCTTGACTATTTCTTAATCGACCTTCCTCCCGGAACGAGTGATATTCACCTGACAGTGGTTCAGACATTGGCACTGACAGGAGCTATCGTAGTCAGTACACCGCAGGCTGTGGCATTGGCAGATGCCCGCAAAGGTATCAACATGTTTATCAATGATAAGGTGAATGTGCCTATTCTCGGTTTGGTAGAGAATATGGCTTGGTTTACACCTGCCGAACTTCCGGAGAATAAATACTATATCTTTGGAAAGGAAGGTGCCAAGAAGCTGGCGGAAGAAATGAATGTGCCTTTGTTGGGGCAAATTCCTATTGTACAAAGCATTTGCGAAAGTGGCGATAAGGGTACTCCGGTAGCACTTGACGAGAATACCGTGACCGGACGCGCTTTCCTGCAATTAGCGGCAAGCGTGGTTCGCCAGGTAGATAAGCGGAATGTGGAGATGGCACCGACAGAAGTAGTGAAGATGCATAAATAAATGGTTATCTGCATCCTACTCTTGATTGTGCTGTTAAAAATCAGGAGTAGGACATTGCAGATAATCTTTATGTGAGAGAGAATTAATGTTGAAAGGAAGTTGTTTTATTGTAATCTGAATACGATAGGGAATGTATATTTTACGTTGACCGGCATTCCTCTTTGTGTACCAGGTTTCCATTTAGGCATACTTGCGGTGACGCGAATTGCTTCTGTATCCAATAAGGGGTCTACGGGCTGGGTAACTTTGGGATTGGTTACATTACCGTTCTTATCAATGATGACTTGCATTGTGACTCGTCCTTGGATTCCTGCTTTTTGTGCCTCTACCGGATATTTGATATTCTTAGACAGATATTGCATCAGCCCTCCCATACCACCGGCAAATTCAGGCATGTTTTCAACCACTTCAAAAACTGGGTCTTCCTCTGCAGGAGCTTGTTTGGAGGCATACCCCACAACAACGGTTTCATCAATTTTAGGTATAGGCTTATACTCCTCTTTTTGACCATCATCCGATAAGCGGAACATAACAGGTACCGTATATTTAACTCGGACAGGTTGGCCTTTTTGCATGCCGGGTTTCCATTTAGGCATTAAACTGATAACACGTATAGCTTCACCATCCAAATCCGGATCGACTCCACGAATGATTTTGGGTTCAGAAATTGAGCCATCTTTATTGACGACAAATTGCACTGTAACTCGACCTTGCGTATGGTTTTTCTGTGCATTAATGGGATATTGAATGTTTTTCGACAGGAATTGCATCAGTCCTGACATGCCGCCATCAGGGAATTCAGGCATTATTTCTACTACTTCAAACACCGGGTTGTTAGGATCATTGGAAGGCGGATTCTGCCATTGGTCATCCATGACGATCTTTAGATTGGTTCTCTCTTTTTGATCGTATCGGATTCCTTTCAGCATATATTTATCGTTTTTATTCCATATGACTCCTATATGGGCATTCTCAAAAGCCATGAAAGAGAAATTCCCATTTTTGTCTGTAACAAATGATTGATCTTGAGGGAGTTTGTGGCTACCATCAATGAGAAGTTCGGCGCCTTCCACCGGCTTTCCGTCTTTATCCACTACTTTTCCTTTGTAGGTCACGAGTTTGTCCTTATCCTGTTGTGATATGGGCGTTTCCACCGGTATTGCTTCAGTAGCAACTTCCATCTCCGGCGTTGTTGAATTGGACGCCAGATTCTCTTCTACAGCTTCTATGACATCTTTTGCCATCTCTTTCGTGGTACGGGCCACGGCTTCGATATTGCTGATTATCATAAGTAAGGCTGCCAAGGGGAGAAACATAAGGTATTTAGTTCTCCCTATTTCTCGGGTTCTCTTTTTATTCATCATTTTGATGCGTTTTTTTAAAGGTAATACATTAAAACTGTTATAGATAGTTGCTGCAGCCTTATGGTGTGATAATCCTAACAGGTGATACTGATAGGCTTTAGAGTCATGTCCGGTTTCCAGTACGCGGTTGTCCGCCAGATATTCCAGATTAGTGCGGATTTCCCGTTTCATGAGCCAGGCAAAAGGATTGAACCAGCAAAATATACATACAATCTCACTGACAAGTACATCAATGGAATGCCATTGGTTGGCATGAGTTTGTTCGTGGGTTAATATTTCGCTTAGCTCATCTTCTGTATGTGAAGTCGGATGGATAAAAATCCAGTGGAAGAAGGAAAAAGGTCCGCTTGCTTGTCTGAGCAGATGTACATTCGTATTTCCTATCTTTGCTTTCCGGCAACGGAAAGCTAAACGGATAATTCCAGCCAACTGTATGAAAAAGCGGATCGCTAATACAATTACCATTCCCCAATAAGCAAAACCGACCGTTTGGAGCAGAAGGGTTTTCCAGTCGGAAGTTGCCTGTTCCGGTGTTATCGTAAATTCCGGTAAAACGATGTCAGCGTATAAATCTGCCATGGCTACCATAGGCTCCTGTTCCGTGATCCATGTCTGTATATTCAGTAGCGGATAGACGGCAGAAATGGCAAAGAAACAGAGCAAAGCGGCTCTGCGCCACGTGAAGAACGTGTCTTTATAGAAAAATAGCCGGTAGAACGCATAAAATAGCGCAATGGCTACATTGATTTTTAGAAAATAAGCTAACATCTTGATTTGTTTTGTTATTATTTGTCTTTCATAATCTCAGCCACTTTTTGTTTCATTTCATCTCCCCTGAGATTGCGCGCAACAATAGTGCCATCCGGGGCAAATAAAATGATATGCGGGATACCATTGACGCCATAAAGTTCCATTACTTTTTGTCGGGTATCCAGTAGCTGTGGCCATGTCATATTCAGATCTTCTATCGCTTTAATAATTCTGTCTTTTTTATCCCAGGTTGCAATACCTAATATAACCAGGCCTTTGTCTTTATATGTATTGTAGATTTCTGCTAAATTGGGTATTTCTTCCCGGCATGGAGCACACCAGCTTGCCCACATATCAACAAGAACATAATTACCTTTGCCTACAAAATTAGACAATCGTGTTTCTTTACCTTCTGTGTTTTCACCGGCTATATCGACAAACGGTTTGCCTACTGCAGTGCTCTTTAGTGCTTCGAAACGTGCTTTTATTGCCTGTACTGTTTTTAAGGAATTCAGCCAATTGCCTATTTCTGTCTGAAGAGCATCCATTTCATCGGTATTACATGCCATACTATAATCTCTGAAAGCATATTCTCCCACACCATTATCCTTGTTGGATATAATTTGTTGTTTTAGATATCCAAGGAGTGATGGGCGGATTTTCTGCTCATAATATTCTGCCCATATCGGTTGCCAGTCTTCTGCATTCGGCTTTTCTTTTTTAAGTTCTGCCAGATGTGCGAATCCTTTTTTTCGGATACTGTCGACTGTAGCTATCGTCTTGTTGAAAGCTTCATTTAGTTTTGTACCCGTAGGGACATGAGTATATAGATTGACTTTTATAGTTCCTTCGTCCAAAATAAAGTTGCCATAGTTGCGTCCTGCATCGATTCGACAAAACGAGGGGATTGCAGTCCGTCCCTCAAATACAAACTTCTGATTTTCAACTCGGGTACTATCAATATAGCGATTGTCATCATATCGCATGATATATAACATTTTTCCATTAAACGAATTATCTGTCAATTCGCCTTCTACTCTATAGGAGTAAGTAGTCTGTGCGTGAGCAATGAAACTTACCAGACAAGCTAATAAAGAAAAATAGTATTTCATGCGATTCTTTTTTATGTTTATCTTTTTTCAATCATATCTATTATATCTTTTAAGTCTTTAGTTGAAATCTTTTGCTCTTTGGCAAAGAAAGAAACCATTTCCTTATAAGAATTTTCAAAGTAGTTACGCACGAAGCCGCTCATGAAGGTACGCTTGTATTCGCTTTCACGAATGGCAGGTGTGTATTGATATGTATTCCCTACGCGAGCGGCTGTAACATACTGTTTGCGTTCCAGGTTTTTAATGATGGAAGCCACGGTAGTGTAGGGAGGTGCCGGTTGGGGATATTTGGCAACAATGTCTTTTACGAAACAACTGCCCAGTTCCCAAATGTAAATCATTGCTTCTTCTTCTTGTATAGTCAACTTTTCCATGGAAATAAAGTATTAAAATGAATTCGATACAAAACTACGAATATTTCGTAATAAAGCAAACTTCAGACGGTTAATAAGTGTGAATGCACTCAAAAGAGCTGTGGAGCCATAATAGGAGGTCTATTACCTGTTAATTGATGTAAAACTGTTTATAAATGCAGTTTTTCAGTGTACCTTTGAATCATCTTAATATCTACTAATCATGAGAATCAGAGTTTTTATTTTGGGATTGTTGCTGGCTGCATCCACTCAGGCCCAACTTCTTTATCGCGATGCTTCCGTTTTCCCCTTGTTGGGCAAGGCAACGGATGCTACTCTTACCCGTTACGAACGCCTTCCGGCTTCTTTGGAATCGGTTTCCCGCAAACCGCTTTGGGATTTAGGACGCAATAGTGCCGGACTTGCTTTGCGCTTCCGTTCTAACTCTACATGCATTGGGGCAAAGTGGGAAGTGAGGGATAACAGAAGCATGAACCACATGACTCCTACCGGAATCAAGGGATTGGATCTTTATTGTCTGCAAGATGGTAAGTGGGTTTTTGCCGGTAGCGGGCGTCCTCAGGGAAAGGTAAATGAAGCTACTATCGTGAAGAATATGGATCCTGAAGAACGGGAATATCTTTTATATCTCTCTTTGTATGACGGGGTCACCTCATTGGCAATCGGTGTGGATAGCCTTTCTACGCTTGACCAACCTATTGTTGATTTGCCGGTACGTGAGAAGCCCGTTGTTTTTTATGGGACCAGTATTTTGCAGGGTGGTTGTGCTTCCCGTCCCGGAATGGCCCATACAAATATTCTGGAACGTTGGCTCAATCGTGAATGTATCAATTTAGGGTTTAGCGGTAATGCTTTGCTCGATCTGGAGATTGCGGAACTTATAGCTACGGTCGATGCTTCCATGTTTGTGCTTGATTTCCTTCCTAACGCCACAGTGGAACAGATGAAAGAACGGGCGGAGAAATTTTACTCTATCGTTCGCAGCAAACATCCCGATACTCCCATACTTTTTGTAGAAGATCCTATTTTCACTCATTCCCGTTTTGATAAAAGGGTTGCTCGGGAAGTGAAAGCTAAAAATGAAACGATTGCGGCTATTTTCCAGTCAATGAAGAAAACGGGTGAGAAGAATATCTATCTTCTTTCTTCAAAGGATATCATCGGGCACGATGGTGAGGCTACTGTTGATGGTATTCATTTTACAGATCTGGGCTTTATGCGCTATGCGGAAGTATTATATCCGTTAATTAAAAAACATATCCGGTAATTTTTTCTATTTTATTATTCTATGAAACATGGCAGGTCTTGGCTATCGGCTTTATTGATTTCTTTTTCTATTTTGTCATTTGCTCAAAAAGAGCCGGTGGATTATGTCAATACGATTATTGGTGCTTCAACTTCGGCAGAGGCCGGAAAGTCGGGGCATGGATTGGGGAAAAACTTTCCGGGAAGTTGTACTCCTTTCGGACTTGTACAGTTGAGTCCGGATACTAAAACCGGTGGCGATAATGGTCCCGGATATTCGTGGCATCATTCTACTATCGAAGGCTTCAGCTTTACGCATTTAAGCGGTATCGGCTGGTATGGTGATTTCGGAAACTTTCTGGTAATGCCTACCACCGGACCATTACGGACATTCAAGGGAACCGAAAATAAACTGGAGGAAGGTTACCGTTCCAGATATTCCCATGATACGGAGATTACACAGGCCGGATACTATTCGGTATATTTGCAAGATTATCAGGTGAAGGTGGAACTGACATCCGCACCTCGTTCGGGGATTCTGCGTTTCACATATCCGGAGTCGGAAAAGTCACGTATCCAGATCGATCTGGCCCGTAGAATTGGTGGCACATCCGATGAACAGTATGTGGAAAAAGTAGACGAATATACGATTCGGGGATGGATGAAATGCACGCCCGCTTGTGGAGGTTGGGGAAATGGCTCGGGTAAATCTGATTATACCGTTTACTTCTATTGCTGTTTCGATCGCCCATTGACGGAATACGGTGTTTGGAGTGCTTCTATTCCTGAGGGTATTAGTAGAAAGAATGATGCCAATGATAATCCGGCCTATTTCAACTATATTAAGGATGCTCGGATAATACCTGCTCCCGGGAAAGCACAGGGAAAGCACTTGGGCTTTTATACAGAGTTTCCTACCCGGAAAGACGAACAGGTGCAACTGAAGTGCGGTATATCGTTTGTCAGCATGGAAGGTGCCCAGCGCAATCTGGAACAGGATATTCCGGACTGGAATTTTGAGCGGGTAAAAGAAAATACACGTAATCTGTGGAATCAGGCACTCTCTTCGGTGAAGGTTGAGGGAAGTGAAAGGGATAAGACTATCTTTTACACCTCTTTGTATCATACAATGATCGATCCACGCTGCTTCTCTGATTGTGACGGCCGATATATAGGTGCGGATAAGAAGATTCACCAGACTGGGAATTTTACTTATCGTACTGTATTTAGCGGTTGGGATGTATTCCGTAGCCAGTTTCCATTGCAAACATTGATTAATCCCCGATTGGTGAATGATGAGATAAACTCTTTGATTCAGATTGCGCAATTAAGTGGGAAGGAGTATTACCCGCGTTGGGAAGTAGTGAATGCATATTCCGGCTGTATGTTGGGAAATCCCGCTATCTCGGTGCTGGCGGATGCCTATGAAAAGGGGATCCGGGAGTATGATGTACAGAAAGCCGTTGAATATGCTGCGAATACACAGAAGCAGTTTGGTAATGGAGACCTGGGATATACTCCCGGCAGTCTTTCCCATACGTTGGAGTATGCTTATACGGATTGGTGCTTAGGACAACTCATGAGTTCCTTGGGCAAAAAGAAAGAAGCAGCTGAATATGAAAAGCGTGCCAAAGCTTACCGGAATGTGTGGTGCGACAGCGTGCAGTGGTTCCGTGCCCGCGTGAAGGGTGGAGGCTGGTTGCCTTGGCGAGGTCGTACGGCACAGGATCAGGGTACTACGGAAAGCAATCCTTTCCAGCAAGGTTGGTTTGTCCCTCATGATATTGACGGAATGAAAGCGCTGATGGGAGGACAAAAGAAGTTTGATGCGGAATTGGAAGAGTTCTTTGCCAATGTTCCGGAGGATTTTTTGTGGAATGATTATTATAATCATCCTAATGAACCAAACCATCATGTACCATTCCTTTTCAATTACTCTTCTTGCCCGTGGCTGACACAGAAGTGGACGAGAAAGATTTGTGATAAAGCTTATGGTGACGATGTTCTGGGATTGTGCGGAAACGAAGATGTTGGGCAGATGTCGGCATGGTATGTATTGGCCGCTATGGGCATCCATCCGGTTTGTCCGGGAAATCCCCGTTATGAGATTACCAGCCCTGTTTTCGAAAGCGTAGAGATAAACCTGGATACGCATTTCTACTCCGGTAAGAATTTCAAAATCATAGCGCATAATAACTCGCCTCAGAACATCTATATCCAGTCGGTATCATTGAACGGTAAGAAATTGAACCGTTTGTGGATAACGCATGATGAGATCGTGAAAGGTGGGGTACTGGAATTTGAAATGGGAAATTGTTTTAAAATATATCAATGATGACAACTAAAATTAACCTGTTGGCAGTGAGTCTTTTTCTGCCAGTCTTTATCTCTGCACAAAATGTGATTCCTGAACCGGCACAATATCGCCCGGCAAAAGGAGAGTTCGTACTGTCTATTGCCGAAAATAAGGCACTTGAGACCAATAATGTACTTCCGTCACGAGTGGTACAGCGTATTGCACCGGATTGCACTACGGGGGCTGATGAGGCTTATCGTTTGGAGATAACTCCCGATTCTGTTTTTATTCAATCGGCTACTGTAACCGGAGCATTCCGGGGAGAAGAAACTTTGAAGCAACTTTTGCGTTCCGGGAAAGGCACTACGAGCGCTTGTGTAATCAATGATGCTCCCCGTTATTCGTGGCGGGGTTTTATGCTCGACGAGAGCCGTCATTTCTTTGGCAAGGAGAAAGTCAAGCAATTGCTTGATATAATGGCTTCTCTTCGTCTGAATGTTTTTCATTGGCATCTGACGGATGAACCGGGATGGCGTATTGAAATAAAGAAGTATCCTCTGTTGACAAAGGTTGGATCTAAAGGGAATTATCATGATCCATCGGCACCTGATGCTTTCTATACGCAGGAGGATATTAAGGAGATTGTTGCTTATGCAGCTGCACGACACATAATGATTGTGCCGGAATTTGATATGCCCGGACATGCCACTGCTGCTTGCCGTGCTTATCCGGAATTGTCTGGTGGGGGTGAAGGACGATGGAAAGATTTTACTTTTCACCCGTGCAAAGAAGAAACGTTCCGTTTCATAAGTGATGTGCTGGATGAACTGATCACTTTGTTTCCCTCTCCTTATATTCATATTGGAGGTGATGAAGTACATTTCGGTAATCAGGAATGGTTTACAGATCCACAAATACAGCAGTTCATCAAAGATAAACAATTAATGAACGAAACCGGATTGGAGCAATATTTTGTACGCCGTGTGGCAGATATTATTGCTGCCAAAGGTAAAACGATGATCGGGTGGGATGAGATTGTGGATGCCGGTGTATCGCCGGATAAAGCAGTAGTGATGTGGTGGCGTCATGATCGTAGGTATCAGTTATTGAAAGCTCTTGAAAGTGGATATCGTGTTATTATGACTCCGCGCCGTCCGATGTATGGCGACTTTGTGCAGTATTCCACACACAATGTTGGGCGTTACTGGGATGGATATAATCCGATAGAAGATGTCTTCTCATTCCCTCGCTCGATAGAACATCTGTTTAAGGGGTACGAAAGCCAGATTATGGGTATGCAGTATTCACTTTGGACAGAACGTGTGGCTGATGTCAAACGATTGGATTTTATGGTCTTTCCACGTCTTATTGCACTTGCCGAGGCTGCCTGGACACCTGCCGGACGGAAAGATTATAGTCGTTTTATGCGACGTTTACCTTTCTTCCTGCATTGGCTGGATACCAAAGATATTTATTATTTTGATCCGTTTGCCCCTGAAAGGAGGCCGGAGCCTACTGCTCCGGAGAAAGAAGATGTCCTGCAGAATGGATAATAATCTCCTGAAATTATTATTTATTCTTGTACTCTTTATATTTCTCAATCACATGCTTCCTGCTTTGGATAATCTGCCAACGATATACCCAGCAGGTAGTCAGGAAGTAGATGCCTGCCTGTATCCATAATGCACGGTATTCAAAGGCTACTTCGTTGAGTGTAGCTCCCATGCTATTGATGCGTACGTAGCCATTGATGCCGAAAGTGGACGGGAAGATATAAGAGAAGTATCTCCAGAAATCCGGCATGGCGGCTCCCGGCCAGGAAACACCTGAAAGGAACAATAAGGGTACGGATGTGAAGACGAATATTAACATGCAGGTTTCACGGTTGCGTATGGCAATAGAAGCTGTCATGGCAAAGAAAATACATGCTGCCAGATAAGGCAACATAAAGAGGGTCAGCACACCCGGTTGAGCTATCTGGATGAGACTGAACAGGCGTGGCACTACACAGAGCACATATACGGATACAAGTGCATACACCATGAAATAACTTAAGCCTTTACCCAATACGATACGTAATGTGCCATTGTAGTGGCGGTTGATAGGAACCAAATCTTTGAAACGATTCTGTTCGCGGGCTGTTCCGGCAGAAAGTCCGATACCCAGCAGTAAGGTTTGCTGAATAATCAGTATCAATACCGCAGGTATCAGGAAAGCCGCAAAACCGTTTGCGGGGTTGAATAAGGTAACATCTTCATATTTTATCGGATAGGCGGTAATCTCATCTTGGCGGTTGGTAGTATTGCCGGCACGTTGCATTTTGATATCTGCATTCATATCCAGTGACACGCTGGTATTGGTGTTCAGCAGAGATTTATAATAAAGCAATCCGCTCATATCGCAATACAGACTGACCTGTGTTTGCTTTCCCCGTGCAATATCTTCACTGAATTCAGCAGGTATATAGATGATGCCATAAGCCAGACGATCTTTCAGCATCAGTTTGGCTTCTTCCATGTCAGCGCAATAAGATACAATCTTCACTTCCGGACTGGAGTCCACTTTGCGCAGGTATTCGCGGCTTAACGAACTGCGTGAGTTATCCACTACCACAGCAGGTACTTCCCGTATGGTTTCATTGGTATAAATGAAAGCATAAATCAGTGGATACACCAACGGGACAAGCACAAAGAAGATGAGCACACCCTGATCGCGAAAGGTCGTGCGGAATTCCCGTATCCAGATATAGAATAGGTCGTGGATACCTTGTACTACTTTCTGTTTGAACGTCAGATGTTTCATTAGGGCACGTATTTATAATAAATCAACGCTTCTTTGAGCCGGTGTACGACAAAGAAAGGAAGCATCATAAAAATAAGTAACGCCACATAGTTTATCCATGAATAAATCATCGGATAACCGTTCAGGGCCTGATCTACATAGATCAGGAAATAGTGACGCAGCGGGAACAGATTGGCTAATCCTTGCAGAACCGGATGCATGGCCATAGCTGGGAATGATAGTCCGCACATAGAGAATGAAAGCACCCCCCATAAGGATGCAAAACTCAGTCCCAGACGCAGGGTAGGCAATGTACCTATCATCAGTACACCCATCCCTTGCGAAGCCAGTACAAGGCAGAGAGTGGCAAGCAGCATCGGCATGATGCCACTGTTGCAGGGGAAGTGCAGGAAGCCATATAGATATACGTTATACAATATACCCATCAGGAAGAAAATAGCCGTATGCGGCAATAGCTTTCCGGCAAGGGAGATGTAGATGGAATTATTTCCCATGCGCAGCCATTCGCGTGCGGTACGGTCTTTTATTTCCACACCGATGGAGTAAACCGTTATCATAAATATAAGTAGCATCAATACACCCGGTGCAAACGTATTACACAAGTATACGGAGTAATTCAGCCACGGATTGTTCAGCGGATGTGTATCGATGACAATGGGTTGCAGGAATGCCATAGCCTGGTCTTCCGTAGCACCTTTAGCATACAAACTGGTGCGTGCGGCGGCTCCCGATGCCAACTCGCTCATCATCTTCATATCTTTGTAGAGCAGAGAACCGGCGATAAGCAACGTATTGTTGGTATAGAACGATACGGTAGGCTGTCGTTGAGATTGCGCCTTGGCGGTAGTACCTTTCGGAATGTAGTAGAATCCGTAGATTTCTCCTTTCTGCATGGCGGCACGTGCTTCGTTGATAGTAGGATAATGGGCTACGATGGCAGTCTGCTCAAATGCATCCAGGTTTCGCATCAATTGGCGCGAAGTGGATGTCATATCCTGATCCACCACCCCTACAGGCATATTGATCGGTAACCCCGAATCCATCAACGTCGTGAAGAACACGTAGCAGAACAACGGCGCTATCACCATGCAGAACAGGTACAGCGGACGGGAAACGAGCCGTCGGCCTTCCCGTTTCATGACGTTCCACAAAGCTATATGTTTCTTATCTCGTGCCATTCCTTTACTTATCACTAATCACTAACCGTTAATCACTTCTTCAGTATCACCGACATTCCGGGGCGCAAGCCTTCCACTTTCTCCTGTGGCAAAGCTTTTACCTCAAAAGTCTTCAGGTCGAATTGCCCGGTTGTTTTCGTAGCCTTCCAGGCAGCATAAGTACCAAGATCCTTCATGTAGTTCACTTTCAGGCGGATATTTTTATCCAATGCCGGAACGAAAGCTTCGAATTCAGTTCCCATTGTCAGGCCTTGCAGCAAATCTTCCCGAACATTGAATGTTACCCACATATCATCCAGTATGGCAATGTTCATGATCGGCGCGCCGGTTCCTACCAGTTCGCCCACTTTGGGGAAGATTTCCGAAACTTCTCCGGCAGTCTGGGCTATAAGATAAGTTTCTTTGATATAAGATTCTACTTCTGCAACGGCTCCTTTGGCACGATCTACCAGAGCGGAAGCTGCTGCTTTATCTTCTCGTTCCGCACCGTTCTTTGCCATGTCGTATTGAGCTTTGGCGGCTTTTTCTGTTGCGACGGCAGCATCACGTTGTGCAGTTACCTCATCCAGCTTCTGGGCTGACATCACGCCCTGATCAGCAAGGTTCTTCACACGTTTGTAAGATTTCTCGGCTATTTGAAGTCCCGCTTTGGCCTTTTGCCACATTTCAAACGCGGCCTGCACCTGTTCGTGACGGGCGCCTTTCAGTGCTTTCTCATTCTGTGCCTGAGCAGCAGCTTCCGCAGCACGAGCCTGTTCCAGTTTAGCTAATACATCCGGAGCTTCCAGTATGGCGAGTGTATCTCCGGTTTGCACACTTTGTCCCTCTTTCACACGGAATTCCAGAATACGTCCCGGTACTTTACTCGATACCCGGTATTCTGTGACCTCTGCCTGACCCTGTACGATTTCCGGTCCTTTACGCAACATGAAGAAACCTACTACGGCTACAATGGCAATGACGCCTGTCAGCGTTAAAAACGCTAATAGCATGTTACTGTTTTGTGATTTGGTATCCATTTAGGTAATTATGAATTATGAATTATGAATTATGAATTCTCACCCTTTTAATTTTTAATTATTAGTTTTTAATTCTCCCAACGCCTTCTTCAGATAGATGTCAGTCAATTTCACATCAATTTGTGCATCTATCTTTTCGGACTGGGCTGAAAGCCAGGCTGTGTGTGCTTCGAGTACGTTGCTGGCAGCTATCACGCCTTCTTCAAATCCGAGTGTGGCATATCGAAGGTTTTCATCTGCTTTTTCCAGATTCTTTTCTGCCATAATCAGCTTTTTAGCGGCTTCATTAACCTTGAAGACGGACTGGTTGACTTGAAGTTCTATCTTTTCTTTAGCATCGTCCAATTGGTATTGGGCGATACGGGCTTCCGCTTTGGCTGCCTTCACCTTGTACATGCCTTCACCCCAATGCCAGATAGGAACTTGTAATACCACGCCCACATTCCACATACCTTTGAACTTCTTTTCAAAACCATTGAAAACGGAGGGGTTGGTCATCATATAGCTTCCCATCAGAGCCAGTGACGGCAGATATTCGGAGCGAGTGACGTTTACCTTCTGCTTGTAGATTTCTGTGGCAAGTTCCAGGCTGCGTACTTCCGACCGTGTAGCATAAACCGTATTCAGATCAATTCCATTTGCTGCTACCGGATCAGGAGAGAGATCGTCTTCCCGTTCATCTTTCAGCGTGATAGGAGAGGACAAGTCCAAACCGCATAACTGGCATAATAACATTCTGGACAGGCTCAAGCCATCTTCGACTTTAGTCAGTGTCATTTCCGCTTCGTTCACTCTTACCTTTACAGATAGACCGTCCGCTTTGGTGGCAACACCTTCGGCGATCATCTTGTCCACATCGCTTTCCAACTTTTGCAGTAACTTGAGGTACCCTTCGGCTAACTTCTTTTTACTGGCTAGTGATACTACCTGCCAGTAAGCCTGGTCGGTACTAAGTATTACATCTTGCAGACCACTGTCATGTTGCTGACGTGCCAGTTCTTCTGCATATTTGGTGATTTTGTTGTAAGCACGGATTTTGCCGCCCATATATAAAGGTTGTGTCAGCGTCAGGGCGCCGGCATACATGTTGCGGGTATCTGTACGAAATGCGTCAACGAGGGAATTTCCGAGGCCGTTGAGCGGAGAGGCAACGTCCACACTTCCTAACGCTTGGATCAACGCCATGAATTGCGGATTCTGTGTCAACTCAGGGTGCTGTGTCAGTATACCTTGTATACCATTTTGCATGGCACCGCTTACTTGAGTTCCCATTGAACCTAATGCACCTTTCTGTGCATCGCTCAATAGTGAAATCTCTTTTTGGGTACGCATATATCCACCGGTGGCGGAAATATCGGGAAGGTAGTTGGTAAACGCCGCTTTTCTCTGATAATGTGCAGAGTTAATTTTCTCCTGGCTTATCAGTAGTTCTTTGTTATTGGCAATGGCCAATGCACGGCAACTATCGAGGCTCAAAACCTCTTGTGCACCGACAGAGAAGGTCAGACATACCAACCAAATGAAACAGAAGAACTTTCTCATCGTGTCTATACATTATTAAGGTGATTAAAACGTTGTTTTATGATGCAACAATAATTGCATAAACAACGATGCAAATGTATAGGCTTTCAGTGAGACCTCAAAATAATTTAATCTTTTTTAGTCCAATGTAAAGGATTGCGAGCCGATAAGTGTTCCGTCTGCGAAAAGATCTACCCGATAGGTACCTGCATATAGATACTCTTCTACGTTCCAGTACACGGTTATATTTTGCTCTTCACCGTTGTATTCAATGTACTTTTTGATGGAATACCCCAACTCGCGGTTTTCATACGGGAATGTATTGGAAGGGTTTTTAGTCAGCACGTCATTATCCGGTTTGGTGATGCGGACATAGATAGTACGTTCGCCTGTTTCAGCTGTGATGTTTTTGACGATAGTAAATCCTATCTTGAATTTCACCACGTCTTTTACTTTCTTGGCTACTTTATCCCGTTTGTTCACGGCTTGAATGTTGATGTTGGTCGCATCCAGTTGGGCAGCAAGAGTTACTTTTTTATTCAGATTCTTTTTCTCTTCCGCCAGATTGCTGATTTGGCGGGAAGCATCGTTGTATTTTTGCGTGACCTGTGCGATCACCTCTTTCTGATGAGCGGTAAGCCTATTCAGTGAATCTATTTGGTTGATATAACCTATCATAACTTTACGCAAGGTGGCAAGTTCATTCTTCAGACGGCGTATTTCAGCGGCGTTACTGCTTTTTACGGTACGCAGTTCTTCTAACAGACGTTGGGTTTTCAGTTGCTCCTGTTCTAATAGTACGGACAGGGAATCGTTGGAGACTGTTAATTTCAGTTCGTCATACTGTTGTGCAAAGCGTGTATATTCGTTTTCCAGGTCTTCCTTTTCCAGTTGAAATTCCTGTACCAGTTCTTTGTTGGTCTGCTTTTCGGTGAGTAATAATACAGTGACGCCCACCAAGGCTAATACTAATACAGTACCTGCAATAATCACCAGCTTATTTTTGTTATTTGCCATATTGTTTCATTAATATAATAGGTGTGTAAAATAGGGTTAGGTCTATTCCGCCGCAAAAATAAGCATTAATCGTCAATCGCTAATCACCAACCCTTAACTTAATAATCATTTAACTAAAATTATTACGGAAAAATTTCCTTAATTACGAATGTCGTTGTACTTTTGTCGCAACTTTATTACACATATAAACAAAAAATTGAAGATTATGTCAAAAGTAACCGTAGTAGGTGCAGGTAACGTAGGTGCTACATGCGCTAATGTGTTGGCCTTTAATGAAGTGGCTGACGAAGTGGTAATGCTGGATGTTAAGGAAGGCGTTTCAGAAGGTAAGGCAATGGATATGATGCAGACAGCTCAATTGTTGGGTTTTGATACCACTATTGTAGGCTGCACCAACGATTATGAGAAGACTGCAAATTCTGACGTTATTGTTATCACATCAGGTATTCCCCGTAAGCCGGGCATGACTCGTGAAGAGTTGATCGGTGTGAATGCCGGTATCGTGAAAACAGTTGCTGAAAATGCATTGAAATATTCTCCCAACGCTATCCTTGTAGTTATTTCTAATCCGATGGATACAATGACTTATCTGGCATTGAAATCTTTGGGTCTGCCTAAGAACCGTGTTATCGGTATGGGTGGTGCTTTGGACAGCTCTCGTTTTAAATATTTCCTGTCTCAAGCTTTGGGTTGCAATGCAAACGAAGTAGAAGGTATGGTAATCGGCGGTCATGGTGATACTACTATGATTCCGTTGGCTCGTTTGGCTACATACAAAGGACAACCGGTTAGCACACTGTTGAGCGAAGAAAAACTGAACGAAGTTGTAGCTTCTACTATGGTAGGTGGTGCTACTCTGACTAAGTTGCTGGGTACTTCTGCATGGTATGCACCGGGTGCAGCAGGAGCTTATGTAGTTGAGTCTATCATTCACAACCAGAAGAAGATGGTTCCTTGCTCTGTATTGCTGGAAGGCGAATATGGCGAATCTGATCTTTGTATCGGTGTTCCCGTTATCTTGGGCAAGAATGGTATCGAAAAGATCGTTGAACTGGAACTGACTGCTGATGAAAAAGAAAAATTCGCTGCCAGCGCTAAGGCTGTTCACGGAACTAATGCTGCATTGAAAGAAGTAGGTGCTCTCTAATCAAGAAAGCGTTTTTATATTAATATTTAGTAGCGGTTGACTCTCTTTGTGAGTCGACCGCTATTTTTTTCATTCTGAATATGATTATTTCAAGGTGTTAAATAAACAATCATGGTGCAAAAAATGTTGTATATTTAAATATATCAGCGTATATTTGCAACGCTCATCTACAAATAGAAGGAGTTTCGGGGCTCGGTTTATCTTGATATAAATCTGAGCCCTGCGTTTTTTTTATTCAATATTCGGTAAACGCTTCTTCATTTTTTTCTTTATGCCTTTTTCCGCATACTCTTTATTCAGATAATAGGCTGTTAATAAGTAATAAGAGCTTTTTCTTTGGCATTCGAGAACTATCACATATTTCTCTTTCTTATCGTAAACATATGTTTTGGTAATATCGCAACGTTTTTTCTGATCACGTTCTGTCACACTGAAGACTTCTATATTTTCAGAAGACAATTCTTGAATGTGATGATTGATCCAATGCAATCGTTGAGAACGGTCTTTTTCAAAAACTCGCTTGGCTGGAAGCAAATTACCATTCTCATCTGTTTCTTTTGCCTCTTCGCAAGTAAGGTGCGTAAATTGTCGACCCATATCAGCCACTCCATCTGATTTGGTCGGATAGATTTGTTTCTCTCTGAACTTGAAATTTGGATTATCTTCTATATCTCTTTTGTAGATTCTCATAAGAGATTCTTTACGTTGATGCTCATTCATGTGTAGAATTTCAAGTAATTCCGGATATTTTTTCAGTAGATTAAAAGGCATAACTATTATTTTAGTGAGATAAAGAATAGATTAAATTTTTTCTTTGATAGTGGCGTTGTTCTGTTTAAAGAGATATCTGCGTGTTCTTGAATTTTGTCAACAAGTTTTCTTTTTGCTATAACCTTACCTTCCACATCACCTTTTTCTATTCGGAGATTATAGTTAATGGCTCCCATTAATATATCTGCCAACTGCACAAAATAACTTTCATGAGAACGGATAAACTGAAAGTGTCTGATAGAAGAGTTCCATTTTAAAATATCTTGTAATGTATGGAGCTTCTTATGGCTACATGTATCTTTGATATCAAAAAAGACATTATATTCATTCTCCATGTCAGATAAATGATGCAAGAGTTGATAGTACATTCTAAAATAGAAATCATTGAAAGTATATTCAGGGCGAGTCTCATCTATTTGAGATTTGTCTACGACTACAGCTCTGAATTTTATATCTGTCGTAAAGAAATATTTAATGAGCTCATTATACATCGGAAATGTAGCGTCATGAACATTAGTCCATTTTAATTCACCTTCGTAGTTATACTTTACCTTAATAGCTTTGATTTGTTCTTTAGCCATCTTTATCTGGGGATATGCGATACTAACATAGCTTAAAAGCATATATGGATGTCCATCGTTTTTCAAATGCGTACTTTCGTCGCAATAGATATTGAAAGTTTTACTCATAGGTTCTCATACTTTATTTTGATTATTTGTTACAAAATTAGCTTCATTATTGAATGATATGCCATTTACTGTTTTAATTAATCTTAATAAGATTGCTTTTCTATAACTGACAAGAGCAAATGAGGCTTCTTTGCAAAATACTCATATAGTCGTTCGGTAATCGAGAAGAATCTCTTTATTATATGTAAAGGGCTGGCTCCAATTGAGGAGTTAGCCCCTTCTTTTTCTCTGTTCATTGAGAATGGAAAGAAGTGTCTATTTAGAATGGAAGGATTTGTCCATTCAGAATGGAATACCTATATTTGCACTTGAACTTAAAAAGATAAATATTATGATAAGTCGGTCGGATATCATAGAAGCAATCCGCATGCAGGGTGAGCGGATAAAAAAAGGCCAGGGATACAGGCGTGATTTGTTATCTTCTCTTTCTCCGTTATTGCAGGATTATGCACTAATTATTTCGGGTATACGCCGGTGTGGAAAAAGTACTTTGCTATTTCAGATACTAATGGATAAATATCAGTTGGAAGAGACTGTTTTTTTGAATTTTGATACTCCGCTGTTATATGGTTTTGAGTTTAACGATTTCCGCATAGTAGATGAAGTAATTAAGGAAAATGAGAAATGTAGAGTTCTTTTCTTCGATGAGGTTCAGGTTGTTGAGGGATGGGAAGTGTATGTCAGGGGTAAGCTGGATGAAGGATTCTATGTGGTGGTGACTGGTTCCAATGCTTCCATGTTGAGTCGTGAATTGGGGACCAAATTGACCGGACGGCACATTACTAAAGAACTTTTTCCTTTTTCTTATGCAGAATATTGTGGTTATAAAGAACAAGAGATTGGAGAAGGCTCTTTATATGATTACCTATATAAAGGAGGCTTTCCGCAATACTTGCAATTAGATAATCCGGATGTGTTATCTGATTTGGTCAATGATATTGTCTATCGTGATATCGCAGTAAGGTATAATATTCGTGATGAGCATTCATTAAAAAGTTTATTGGCTTATTTAGTAGGGAATATAGGAAATTTGGTTTCCGCCAATAAACTCAAGCAAGTGCTTGGAGTGAAAAGTACGTCTACTGTATCGGATTATTTTTCTTATTTTGAGCAAACCTATTTAATAAGCTTTGTCCCGAGATTCTCATATTCTTATAAGGCACAGTTGCTAAATCCTAAGAAAGTGTACTGCGTGGATAATGGTGTAGTTTCAATAGCCTCTCCTTCATTTACCCGTGACGAAGGACGTCGATTGGAGAATATGGTCTTTGCAGAGTTGCGTCGCCGTTATTCGGAAATTTTTTATTATAATGAGAATCAGAAAGAATGTGACTTTATTATAGCTGAAAACAGTGTACCCTGTTTAGCTATTCAGGTTTGCTATTCATTGACTGCCGAAAACAGGAAGCGTGAAGTTGAAGGACTGCTGGACGCCTTGAACTTTTTTAATCTGCCTGAGGGATTATTGCTGTCATTTAATCAGCATGACAAGTTTATTATTGGGGATAAAACGGTGCGTGTACTACCTGTATATGATTATTTCAAAAATATACATTGATGTATATTTTGTAAGCCTTGACGGGTACTTTAGGATGGCTACACCCTTTCGCCCGTATGGTGTAGCCCTTTGTCATAAAGGGTGTAGCTATAGGAGGCAAAGGGTGTAGCCTTGGCAAATGCTGATATTAGCCTTGATTATCAGCCGTTTCCGGTTTTCTCTTTTCTTAGTGCGGCGATGACGTATTTTCCTTTTGCCAGTACAGTACTCCATCGTGTACTACTGATTATTTTAAACACATACCCTCCTAGTCTTCCGTAGTCGGATAGCCGTAGAATGGCATTGATTTCATTTCGGTCTACGATATGAAGTTGTTGCAGCTCCAACATCAAACCTTCCAGATTGTGTGTCTTCTTGTTGTAGGCATATCCCGGGATGCCGAAAGAAGAGCCCTCCGTTCCTTCTCCTCCGTTCTCTCCTTGGGGAGTTAGAGGGGGAGTGTTTTCCTTTTCTTTACTTTGCTTTTCTTTACTTTGTTCGGAATTGCATGCATTTTCGGGTGGAAACAATACATCCTGTACCTCATTTTCTTCTTTCCCGTTTTTAGGAACTTTGGTTTCCATAAGGAAGTAAGGGAGGGGAGTCAAGTCCCGTTTTCTGCGTTTGGTAGCTTCCAGCCATACTTTCTGTATGTGTACGGATGTCAATACCTGGTGTTCCTCATACATTTTCCGGTCAAATATGTCTTTCGCTATCAGAAGTTCTACGATTTCCTGCATTTCCTCATCCGATAATTCGTTTCCTAATTTGTGGGCAAAGAGCATGCATTGCTCTTTGTTCCACACTAGATAATATCCCTCTTCTTTATAAATTTTTCCGAGTAGCTTTATGAATGCCGCTACACCTTTCAGCCCGAACCGAGCTTCTATCAATTCTGTTGCTACTCCTTCGAGCAGACTTATAGTTATGGGGAAATACAGTACCCCTGTACAATTCATTGCCATTTCTTTAGTGATTAAACGATAAGTGATTAATGATTAGCAGACGGGGCTCCAGTCTAGTAAATTTTCCAACTGGAAACTTCTCCAAGCCTGTGACTCTACATCCCAGTAAACTACAGTACTTTCTATGCGCTCCATTTCATAGAATCGGTGAAAGAAACTTTCATAGGGTATGAGGGTTGCTTTCACCATTTTGAAGATTGTGCCTTGTTTGTGAAAGGCAATAAGGGCATAGCCATACTGCATGTGGTCAATGAGGTCGATCAATCTTTGTGCCATGTATTCTGCACATTCCTCAGAATACCCCTTTTCGAACATGAACCGTTTTTTCCATTTTTCTGCCATTCTTTCACGGACTGGAACCGGATTTTTGAACTCGTGTCTTTTCATCTTACGATATATTTAATTAATAATAATGTTGGTTACGTTTTCGAGCTCATGCCATAACATAAAAAAAGATGTCGCTTCGCATAAGAGGAAGCGGCATCTCATTGAGGTCTGACTTGGTCTTGTTAACGTGAGGGCAAAGGTAGGTCTTGCTGTTTTGACAGTATCTTTTTAATTTCTGTCTTTTCTGTAGGGTGATTTCTCCTTATGCTTTTCATTGTGTCGTACTCTTTTATCCTTTTGCCACATTTTTTCTGCCATTTTGGTTAAAGTACTCTTTGACATGGGGATTCCGTCATTATTTAGGAAGAGTTTGGTTTCTGCTATGCGCTCTATAAGCGGGGCCAATTCGAGTTTTTCGGGTGGAATCTTTTCATTGTTTCCAACGTAGAAATTACCCTCGATGTATTCATCCAAAAGATTTCCCAGCATGCTTTCCTGGTTATTGTTAATTCCTTTAACTTTTTTACCCTTAGGACGGCCTCTGTGTGGTTTATTTTCCGCTTGTTCAGAGGATTGTCTGTTTTGTTCACTTGGTTTTACTAACCCTGTTTCTTCGCTTTTAGCAGCGTTTTTTTTGAATTACTCATTTTGAAAAATTATTTAATTAAAAACAGTTAATTTGTAAATAGGGGCGCAAAGATAAAAGGATTGTTGATGTGCAGAATAGAGGAGAGACAATAAAATGAAATAAATACTTTTCGAACAGATGTAATATGCAGTAAATTAGAATGGTATAGCGAAAAATAGGGGGTGTCCAAAAATCGTTCGTTTAATGGGCAACATTATCATGCCTTTAAAATAAAGTTTGAAGGTATAAAAATGAAAGGATATTAAATATATATATCATTAGTATTATCGTATTGATTATTAGTAATATAAGTAACAAAATTCGAAATAATAGAAATATTTTTATTAAACATCTTGCACGTTCAAAAAATACCTCTTATCTTTGCGCCCATTAAACGAACGATTAAAAAACGCTTTTTTGAATTTAATATCTTCGTTTATAACGCATTAAGTTGAAATATCTATTTGCTACGGTTTGAAAGAGAATATGTCTCGTTCAAACCGCGAAGCGCACCCGAAACTATAGTAAAATCCTCGATTCTCTTTTTGCAAGTGATTGAAAATCAAAAACATTGGTTTGCTGCCCGCACTCGTGATAAGCAAGAGTTTGCTGTCCGAAAATCCTTAGATAAGCTTAAGTCCGAAGAGAAGCTGGATCTTGACTATTATCTTCCCACGCGAATTGTGATATCACAGCTGAAGTATCGCCGTAAACGTAGTGAGGTTCCTGTTATTCGAAATTTAATCTTCATCTGTGCTACTAAACAAACAGCTTGCGACATATCCAATGTTTATAATGTCCAGCTTTTCTACATGAAGGATCTATTTACTCATTCCATGTTGGTTGTTCCTGATAAGCAGATGGAAGACTTCATGTTTGTGATGGATTTGAATCCTGATGGGGTTAACTTTGATAACGAACCTTTTGCTATTGGAGATAAAGTGAAAGTTGTCAAGGGGGATTTCAGTGGAATTGAAGGTGAGGTTGCTACGGAAGCTAATAAAACTTATGTGGTTATCCGTATCAAGGGCGTTTTGGTCGCAAGCGTCAAAGTGCCCAAATCCTATCTAAAGTTTATAAAATAATATCATCTCAATTATAAAATGAATTCTTTACTTTCTCGTGCTGTTGAGCTTCAGCATGCCGCCCATACTTTAATGTATCTCGGCATGGATGGTGAGCCTCTTTATTCTGATGACTTTTGCCGTCAGAATAAAGATGTTCTCTTAAAATCCGATTCTCTTTTTGCTGCAAAAAGTTCCGATATCGAAGAAGAGGCCAACTTGTGTTTGGCTCTTTTGATGGGTTACAATGCCACTATATACAATTATGGTGATAAGGAGCAGAAAAAGCAAGAGATTCTTGTACGTGCTTGTGATGTTTTGGAACGGCTTCCGGACTCCTTGCTCAAAGTCAGGCTGTTGACCTATTGTTATGGTGAGACTTATGAAGAAGCTTTGTTGCAGTCTGCCCGTAAGATTGTGGATGGGTGGGGACAGACTTCCCTTACATCCGAACAGATTGAGGCTGTTGAAGAACTTCGTAATATAGAAGAGAATCCCTATCCATGGGAATATGTCGATGAGTAAAAAATAACCGGGGATTTTGTTTGGAGCGTCTGGACTCTACGCATAAATATAAATCAATAAATCACCTCAGGCGTTCCCGTCCCCGGTTTCTATTGCAATATAGGCTTGCTGTCAGAACTTTTGTCAGCGGATGATATATAATAATGATGAACAAGTGTATGCGAATGAGTAAGAAGAATGGCATGAGAATTCTGTTTCTTTTTTGGCTTTTGATGATGTTCGGGCTGATTTATATGCTTTTCCTTTTACTTTTCTGACTTGTTGTCAAGTATACTTTGATATTTAATTTAACACAATCTGTTTTATTTTGGTTATAGCAGTAGATTTTGATGGTACCATAGTCGAGCATCGTTATCCCTCTATCGGTCGTGAGATTCCTTTCGCCATCGATACCCTAAAAAAACTGAGTTCCGAACGCCATAAGCTTATCCTCTGGAGTGTCCGTGAGGGTAAGCTTTTGGACGAGGCGGTTGCTTTTTGTCGTGAGCGTGGTCTTGAGTTTTATGCCGTCAACCGTGACTATCCGGAAGAGGAGAAGAACTTGAATAACCATTTTTCCCGCAAGTTGAAAGCGGATGTATTTATTGACGATCGTAATCTTGGCGGTCTTCCCGACTGGGGAATGATCTACGAGATGATTAACCGTAAACTTACCTATGAAGATCTCATGCGCAAATATGAGTATGGTTCTGAACCGGAAAAACCGAAAAGTTTCTTTGCACGCTTATTCGGGAAATAGAGACTTATTTTTATAACATCATTATTCTTGCTAAAAAAACAAGTAACAAATATGAAAATCAGAAAATTTCTCTTAGTATTGGCTATTCCTTTGGCACTGGCAGGCTGTACTTCTTATAAGAGTGTTCCTTACATGCAGAACCCTGAAGTTGTGAATAGTGGCAGTAATTCTCTTCCTCTTTATGATGCTGAAATCATGCCGAAAGATTTGCTGAGTATCACCGTGAATACTACTGACCCTCAGGCTGCTGCTCCATTCAATTTGACAGTACAGACACCGTTGAATGCTGCCTTGACCAATATCAATACTACTACGCAGCCCACTTTGCAGCAATATCTTGTGAATAATAAAGGTGAAATAGATTTTCCTGTCATTGGGCGTCTTCAAGTTGGTGGTTTGACTAAGAATCAGGCTGAAGACCTTATTCGGGAGAAGTTGCAACCTTATTTGAAAGAGAGTCCGATTGTGACCGTACGTATGGCTAATTACAAGATATCGGTTTTGGGTGAAGTTGCTCGTCCGGGAACGTTTACTGTTGGTAATGAAAAGGTAAATATTCTGGAAGCCCTTGCTATGGCCGGTGATATGACTGTTTATGGTATTCGTGATAATGTGAAGCTGATTCGCGAGGATGCCACAGGAAAACGTGAGATAATCACTTTGAATCTGAATAATGCCGATTTGGTGCTTTCACCCTATTATTACTTGCGTCAGAACGATATCCTGTATGTCACTCCTAATAAGACGAAAGCCAAGAATTCTGATATTGGTAGTAGTACTACCCTTTGGTTCAGTGCTACTTCCATATTGGTATCCATTGCCAGTCTGATAGTTAATATCGTCCGGTAATCAACCTTATTGTTATTTCAATCGTAAATTGTTAAATTGTAAATATTCCCATGTTGCGAGACGACCAAAATTTAGATAGTGATCAATCAAAGAGTGACGAATCTATCAATCTGTATGCCATCTTCTTTAAATACTTTGTCTATTGGCCCTGGTTTGTAGCCAGTGTGCTGATCTGTTTAGTAGGCTGCTATATTTATCTTCGTTATCAAGCTCCTGTTTATAATGTTAGTTCTGCTGTATTGATTAAGGAGAATGATAAACGTAGTGGTAGTTCAGCTAATAATCCTCTGGGTGCTCTTCAGGATTTGGGTATGTTTTCAATGACTAACAATTTTGATAATGAAGTTGAAATACTGAGATCTCGTACTTTGATAAAGAAAGTAGTAAACGATTTGGGACTATATATTAGTATTTCTGAGGAACGTACTTTTGGTTATAATACTCCTTTGTACAAGAGTTCCCCAGTTAATGTTTATATGACTCCGGAAGAGGCTGAGAAATTGGAAGCGGGTATCAAGTTACGAATAGCTTATGCTACGGACGGTAAATTATCTGTTAAAGGAGAATATACTCTCGATGAAGCGGAATATGACTTTGAGCACAATTTCGATAAACTTCCCGCAGTTCTTCCTACTCCTGTAGGTGTGCTTAGTTTTACGGTTAATGAATCCATTGTGAACGATACTATTCAACCTATAGAAGAAGATGTCTATTTGGCTGCCTATGTTGGTAGTCCTACAGTCATAGCAGAGAATTATGCAGAGAATCTGAGTGTTGAACCTGCATCTAAAACTACTACAATTGCTCTACTGAGCTTGCAGAGTACTGTTAAGCAGCGTGGAATTGATTTTATCAATCGCCTTATAGCTTTCTATAATCAGGATACCAATGATGAGAAGAATGAGGTGGCTCAGAAAAGTGCAGAATTCATTGAGGAACGTATTGGCATCATCAATCGTGAGTTGGGAACTACTGAAAGTGAACTTGCTGATTTCAAACAACGTTCGGGTTTGACTGATTTGACGAGTGATGCTCAGCTTGCTTTGCAGGAAAATTCCAGATACGAACAGCAACGAACTGAAAATGCTACTCAGATTAGTCTGGTGACCTATCTGCATGACTATATCAATAATCCTAAGAATCTTGATGAAGTCATTCCCGCTAATGTAGGTTTGAAGGATGCCAACCTTGCATCGATTATTGAACAATATAACACAATGTTGATTGAGCGCAAGCGTTTGCTTCGTACGTCTTCTGAGAATAATCCTGCTATCATCAATATGAACACGGGTATTGAGGCCATGCGTTATAATGTTCAGACTACTGTCAATAGTGTTTTGAAAGGTCTTCAGATAACCCGTGATGATATTGATCGTCAGGCTCGTAAATTTGAGGGTCGTATCAGTAATGCCCCTTTGCAGGAGAAGGAATTTATGACTATTTCCCGTCAACAGGAAATCAAGGCTGCTCTTTATATTATGCTTTTGCAGAAGCGTGAGGAGAATGCTATTACCCTTGCTGCTACCGCTAACAACGGGCGTATTATTGAAGAACCGCTATCGAGTAAATATCCTGTATCTCCAAGGAAAAAGGTATTTATGCTTGCTGCCTTAATATTGGGTTTAGGTATTCCTGTGGGTATCATTTATTTGAATGACTTGTTAAAGTATAAGATTGAAAACCGTGAAGATGTAGAGAAGATTACTAACGTAACTATTCTAGGTGAAATACCTTTGGGCGCTAAGCCGGAAGAAGGTGCGATTGTTGTTCGTGAGAATAGGAATGACATGATGGAAGAAACCTTCCGTGCTCTTCGCACTAACATGCTTTTCATGCTGGGAAGTGATGAGAAAGTTATTCTTTTCAGTTCCAGCCAGCCTGGTGAAGGTAAGTCGTTTATTGCCGGTAATACCGCAGTCAGTCTTGCCTATATGGGGAAAAAAGTGATTATTGTTGGTATGGATATTCGTAAACCCGGTCTGAATAAAGTCTTTAATATGTCCCGTCGTGCGGAAGGTATCACTAATTATCTGAGTGATCCTAAACATGCAAACTTGCTTGAATTGATTCAACATAGTGATATCAGCCCTAATTTGGATATTCTTCCAGGGGGGCTTATTCCTCCTAATCCAACGGAACTGGTAGCGAGTGATGCTCTTGACAAAGCTATTGAACAGTTGAAGGAACATTATGATTATGTTATTTTAGATACTGCTCCTATTGGTTTGGTGACGGATACTGCTATTATTGGTCGTGTTGCTGATTTGTGTGTTTATGTTTGTCGTGCTGATGTCACTCCTAAGGCTGCTTTTGGCTATATCAATACGCTTCGTGATGAGAAGAAATTTTCTAAACTTGCCACTGTTATTAATAGTATTGATATGAGTAAGCGTAAGAATAGTTATGGATACGGATACGGTAAAAAGTATGGCTATGGTTATGGTAAGAAATACGGTTACGGCTATGGTTATGGTTACGGTTATGAGACAAATGAAAAAAAATAGAAATACTATCTTTTACCTGTTTTATAAGGTAGTTTACTGATGATATAAAAACATAAGAACATGAATATTGCAATTGTAGGTACAGGCTATGTCGGTCTTGTGTCAGGTACTTGTTTTGCGGAAATGGGCGCTAATGTGACTTGCGTTGATGTTGACGTAAATAAGATTAGTAAGTTGAAGAATGGTGAAATGCCTATTTATGAACCTGGATTGGAAGAACTGGTGGAACGGAATGTGGCTTATAAACGTCTGCATTTTACGACTGATTTGACTGAAGTGCTTGATGATGTAGAGGTAGTGTTTTCTGCAGTGGGAACACCGCCCGATGAAGATGGTAGTGCAGACTTGAAATATGTGTTGTCTGTAGCAAAGCAGTTTGGTAGAAACATCAATAAATACACTATTCTTGTCACTAAATCCACGGTACCTGTGGGCACGGCAAAAAAAGTGAAAGCAGCTATTCAAGCAGAGCTTGACAATCGAGGTGTTGATATACCTTTTGATGTGGCAAGTAATCCTGAATTCTTGAAAGAGGGTGCGGCTATCAAGGACTTTATGAGTCCTGATCGCGTAGTAGTGGGTACTGAAAGCAAGCAGGCTGAAGAAGTAATGACAAAACTTTATCAGCCTTTTCTGCTTCAGAATTTTCGGGTTATCTTTATGGATATTCCCAGCGCAGAGATGACTAAATATGCGGCGAATGCGATGCTTGCTACACGTATTTCATTCATGAACGACATCGCCAATCTGTGTGAGCGTGTGGGTGCTAATGTAGATCACGTGCGTAAAGGTATTGGTACGGATGCCCGTATCGGTCAAAAGTTTCTCTATGCAGGGTGTGGTTATGGCGGAAGTTGTTTCCCGAAAGATGTAAAGGCATTAGTCCATACAGGTATTGATAATGGCTATCACATGGAAGTGATTGAAGCTGTGGAACGCGTCAACGAGAGGCAAAAGAGCATAGTTTACGATAAACTTGTTGCGCTGATGGGTGACGTAAGGGGCAAGACTATTGCTATTTTAGGACTTGCTTTTAAGCCTGAAACAGATGATATGCGTGAAGCACCTGCATTGGTTGTTATTGATAAACTGTTGCAAGCTGGGGCAACTGTTAGGGTATTTGATCCTATTGCAATGGCGGAATGTAAACGGAGAATAGGTGATGTTGTAACATATACTGAAAACCTTTACGATTGTGCTGACGGTGCGGATGCCTTGGTCCTGATGACAGAGTGGAGACAATTCCGTATGCCTACATGGAATGTGATTCAGAAGGTTATGAAGGGGTGTGTGGTTGTAGATGGGCGTAATATTTGGAATCGACAGGAATTAGAAGACATAGGGTATTTATATACTCGTATTGGTGAAAAATAGAGGCTTTGTGGATATTATTTTATGTCAGATTCTTTAAAGAGCAAGGCTGCTAAAGGAATTTTATGGAGTAGCTTTGAACGTTTTTCAGTTCAAGGGGTGCAGTTCTTCATAATGATTATCATGGCCCGTCTGTTGACACCTGAAGATTACGGATTAATCGGGATGTTGACAATATTTTTGGCTGTGGCTCAATCACTAATAGACAGTGGATTCTCACAGGCATTGATACGTAAACAAGACCGGACAGAAATAGATAATTCAACAGTCTTCTATTTCAATATTGCAATAAGCTTATTTCTCTATATCCTATTTTTTATTTTAGCTCCCTATGTAGCCGATTTTTATAATATCCCGGAGTTGACTTCTATAATGCGTGTTGTTAGCTTGGGGGTTGTTATTAATTCACTGGCTGTAGTTCAACGGGCGCAATATACGATAAATATAGATTTTAAGACACAGGCCAAAGCTTCTTTTACGGCTGCAGTTTTTTCCGGCTGTGTAGGTATGGCTCTGGCGTATATCGGTTCTGGTGCTTGGGCTTTGGTGGTGCAACAATTATTGAATTTGAGTATTAATACGGTCATGCTATGGTATTATTCTCGATGGCGCCCTCTCTTGTGCTATTCTTGGCGATCATTTCATGAATTGTTTGCTTTTGGCTCCAAATTATTACTTTCAGGATTGTTGGATACCATTTACCGTAACATCTATCCTATTGTTATAGGAAAGTTATTTTCTGCATCCAGTCTGGGACATTATACTCGAGCTCATCAATTTTCAGAATTTCCCTCGTCAAACATAACTGGAATTATCAAGCGCGTCACTTATCCTGTCTTGTGTAGCATACAAAACGATGATGAACGGCTGTCTAATATATACCGTCGTTTCCTTAAATTGTCGGCTTTTGTCATATTCCCAATGATGACAGGACTTTCCGCAGTGAGCAAACCGCTTATTTTTATGACTATTGGTAGTCAATGGGAGATATGTGCTATTCTATTGCCGATAATTTGTTTTTCAATGATGTGGTATCCTATTCATAGCATCAACTTAAATCTGCTTCAGGTGAAAGGCCGTTCAGATCTCTTTTTACGTTTGGAAATTATCAAAAAGTTGTTAGGAGTTTTAGTTATTTGTATAACTGCTCCTTGGGGATTAGTGGTCATGTGTTACGGTTCAATAGTCAGCTCATTGATTGCATTAGTTATTAATACTTATTATACTGGTAAATTGATACATATAGGATTCTTTAAGCAAATGCGAGATTTGGTGCCGACTCTATTGCTAGCTTTTGCTATGTTTATTTTAATCCGAATTATTAATGTTTATATTGACAGTATTTATCTACAACTTGTAATTGGAACCGTATTCGGTCTTGTCTTCTATCTTGGATGCAGCTTCTTGTTTCGTTTCAAAGAGCTGGAAGAATTAATTTCTTTAGTCCGCAAAAAATAAAAGAATCAACATATTTTATAATAATTATATGGATAACCAGAAAATAATAACGGTTACATCTCCTCTTTTGCCTGGGTTGGAGGAGTTTAATGAGGTCTTAAAAGAAATTTGGGCTAGCAAATGGATTACTAATAACGGAAGATTTCACAAGCTATTGGAAAAAGAGTTGGCAGCATATTTGAGAGTTCCTTATATTAGTCTATTCACCAATGGTACACTCCCTTTAATCACTGCTCTTCAAGCTTTGCGAATCTCCGGCGAGGTCATTACCACCCCATATAGTTTCGTGGCTACCACACATTCACTATGGTGGAACGGCATTAAGCCTGTGTTTGTTGATATTGACCCCAGAACAGGTAATATTGATCCTAATAAGATAGAGGCTGCCATTACTCCCAAAACAACAGCTATTATGCCAGTACATGTGTATGGGAAGCCTTGTGATACCCAGCGTATTCAAGAAATAGCAGATAAATATGGCTTAAAAGTTATTTATGATGCTGCCCATGCTTTTGGTGTGGAAATTAATGGCGAAAGTATTCTGAATGCTGGTGATATGTCTACTCTTAGTTTTCATGCTACAAAGGTTTATAATACCATTGAGGGTGGCGCATTGGTAATGCATGATGAAACGACTAAGAAAAGAATAGATTATCTGAAGAACTTCGGTTTTGCCGGAGAGACGGAAATTGTTGCACCGGGAATCAATAGTAAAATGGATGAAATGCGTGCTGCGTATGGTTTGCTGAATTTAAAGCAAGTGGATGTGGCTATTGAAGCTCGCCATCAAGTAGCTATTAGATATCGCAATGCCCTGCGCAATGTAAGCGGGATTTCTTTTTTTGATGATATGCCAGGAGTAAAACACAACTATAGTTATTTTCCCATTTTTATTAATGCAGATGAGTATGGTATAGCGCGCGACGAGCTTTACTTTAAAATGAAAGAGCAAAATGTTATGGGGCGTAGGTATTTTTATCCGCTAATCAGTACATTCACTACTTATCGGGGACTACCAAGTGCAGTACCAGAAAATCTTCCAGAAGCGCATAAGATGGCTGATTCTGTTATATGTTTGCCCATGCATCATGTCCTGAGTGAAAAAGATGTAGAAAGAATTATCAATTGCATAATAAAGTAAATTATGGATCAAAAGAAAATACTGTTATTGGGTGGTTCTGCGCAGCAGCTTGTGGCTATACGTTCAGCTAAAGGTATGGGGATGTATACAATATTATGCGATTATTTACCTGACAATCCTGGGCAGTATGAGGTCGATAAGTATTATAATGTAAGCACAACAGACGTAGAAGCTGTATATGAGATAGCAAAAAAGGAACAAGTTGATGGGGTACTAGCCTATGCTTCTGACCCTGCAGCACTTCCTGCGGCAATTGTGGCTGAACGTTTGAATTTGCCCACGAATCCGTCGAAGTCCGTTGCTATATTGAGTATAAAACACTTCTTCCGGGACTTTTTACAAAGGAATGACTTTGCATGCCCAAAGTATTGCACGTTTTTACCAAACATAGAGGCTGAAGAATTGAAAGTTAAGATTAGAAATTTCATTTTCCCAATAATAATAAAACCGACTGATTCATCAGGTTCAAAAGGTGTTACAAAACTTACTAGTATGGAAGGGGTCGAAGAAGCAATAATTCATGCTAACAACTATTCACATAATAAGATATTAATAGTCGAAGAATTCATTGAACGAGGATTTCCTGATATTATTGGTGGAGACGTCTTCGTTTGGAATGGAAAGATAGTTCTTTATGGTGAAATGTCATGTTTACGTGATAACTCAGGATGTGGCTTAATTCCCTTAGGAGAAAAAAGACCAAGTGGGCTTAACCAGTTACAAACTCGTCGAGTGCACGATGAGTTACAACGCATCGTAACACTTCTGGGTATCCACTTTGGTGAGATGAATATCGAGATTATTCTTGATCGTTATGATAATGTACATCTTTTAGAATTTGGACCACGAGCAGGTGGGAATATGATACCTTTGCAACTTAGCGATGTATACGGTGTTGACCTAGTGAAAGCTAATGTGATGGCAGCAATAGGAATGGTACCTGACCTTACTTTAAAAGAGCAGCCCGGATGCTATATGCATTATGTGCTTCATTATCATGAGAATGGTGTTTTTGAAAGCATAGAGTTTGCACCTGAAATAGAAAGGTTCATTTATCGTAAAGTTATTTACAAGAAGAGAGGTGACCATATTGAGGCTTTTGATGGGGCAGGTAAGGCTCTTGGGATTGTTTTTTTGCATTTCGATACGATGGAACAGATGGATAACTTCTGCCAGAAAAAAGATGAGCTTGTAAAAATTATGATAAGATAATGATGAATTCTATTGGAGGGTATTTTTCTTTAGAACTTCAACGAAATAAAAGTTTTCTGCATAATGACGGAATACTGCTCAATACAGGACGTAATGCATTGGAGTATATATTAAGGGCATTGGGAGATGTGCAACTTATATATATACCATATTATACCTGTAACGTAATATTGGAACCGTTGAGTAAATTGGGCATTTCTTATTGTTTTTATCATATAAATATATGCTTGGAAATAAGCTCTGAGATAAACTTGAAAGAAGGCGAATATCTGCTTTACACTAATTATTTTGGAATTAAAGACAGATATGTCAAGGATATATCTCTTGTATATGGCAATCGGCTTATAGTTGATAATGCCCAAGCTTTTTATACAGAGCCTGTCGATGGAGTAAGTACAATTTACAGTCCTCGCAAATTTGTTGGTATACCGGATGGTGGCATAGCTTATTGTTCTGAAAAGTATAAGATTGTTGAGTATGATGAAAGCTATGAACGTTGTAGTCATTTATTGAAGCGCTATGATTTGGGAGCTAGTGGCGGTTATGAAGACTTTCATATGAACAGTGCAAAACTGCATGATCTTCCTGTCCGTAAGATGTCTAGGTTGACTGAAGCTATGATGCATAGTATTGATTTTGGAGCGATAATGCAGTGTCGTTGGCAAAATTTCATGTTTTTACATGAAGCATTAGTGGACAGTAATATTCTTACTATTCCGCCTGTTGAAAGTTTTGCCTGTCCGATGGTATACCCTTATTATACACAAGATACTTCGTTGCGAGTAAAGTTAATAGAACAAAAAATTTTTATAGCTCAATATTGGCCCAATGTATTGGAATGGTGCAACGATGCAGATGAAGAATTTGACTTATGTACCCATATTATTCCAATTTCTGTTGACCAAAGGTATTGTGAAAAGGATATGGAAAGAATAATCAAAATAGTAAAAGAATATGGAAAGTAGAATTTATCTTCGGGCTTTTGAACCGGATGACTACAAAACATCTATTAGATGGCGAAAAGATGACCAGATATGGGATATGTTGGGAGGTGCAAAATATTTTGTATCAGAAGCTTATGAAAAGAAGTGGATTGAAGATACCATATTCAATTCGAAAGAAATACGCTTGGCAATTTGTCTGAAAGAAGATGATAAGTACATAGGTAATGCATATATTACCAATATAGATATGATAAACCGTACAGGTATATCACATGTATTGATTGGAGAAAAATCATATTGGGGAAAAGGTTATGCAGGCGAAGCTCTCAAAATGCTGTTAGATTATGTTTTTAATGAAAGAGGCTTACATAGAATTATGGCATTGGTTCTTGAATCAAATATACAGAGTGTTAAAATGCTTGTAAAATTAGGCTATAGACAAGAAGGCGTTTTACGTCATTCTGTTTATAAAAATGGGCGATATAATAATCAAGTTATTTTGTCTATTTTGAAAGAGGATTTTGATATGGTTGAAGGATAAACTAATTAGAAATTTTATGTATTAGAAAGACGTAAATCTTTTAATTGTATGGTAATATTAATTTGTTAAAATAACTTTTAGCTGTTTTTGTCATATTTATATTCAGCTAGTAAATAACTGATGGAGACTAATAGTATGCAAATAGAAGATGCAAAACTAATCATGGTTAGCATACGCTGTACTGTTTATAATCACGAACCATATTTACGAGATTGTTTAGAGGGCTTTATAATGCAAAAAACCAATTTTCGAATAGAGGCAATTGTTCATGATGATGCTTCTACAGATGGTTCTGCTATTATAATTAAGGAATATGCAGAAAAGTATCCAGATATTATCAAACCAATATATGAGGTGGAGAACCAATACTCAAAACATAATGGTTCTCTTGAACGCATTATGAATGGAGCTTGTAAAGGAAAATATATTGCTTTTTGTGAAGGAGATGATTATTGGATAGATCCATTGAAATTACAAAAGCAGGTTGATTTCTTAGAAAGTAATACTGATTATTCCATGTCACATACAAATAATATATGCTATAATCAAAAGAAAAGAATATTTGTTCGTGATGTGGGTGAACGTAAAAAAGAAGAAATCGGTAATGGGTTGACTTGTGAAGATATCATCAAATATAATAGAATAGTGATGACCTTGACAGTGGTGATGCGTAGGTCGGTTTATGAACAAATAAATAATTCTGATCCTTTTGTTTTTAATTCAGGTAATTTTTTACTAGGGGATGTTCCTAAGTGGTATACTGCTGCAAGATTGGGTAAAGTTCATTATCTGAAAGATATTACTTCTACTTATCGCATTTTAGAGAATTCAGCTTCTCATATAAAAGGTTATAAGAATCGTTATAAATTTGCGGTTTCAGCCCAAGGTTTGAGAGTGTATCTGTGTCGACGAGATAAATTATCTTCAGAACTATCCGCATTAATAGAAAAAAAATATGCAGATGTTTTGTTGCATCATCTCGTTTTCAATCCCCAATATAAACCGATAGTACCTCTTTTGCCTAATACTTATATTCTTGAATTATATTTGAAAAAATGTGGAATGCTAGGCCCGTACTTGATTATAAGTGATATGTATAGGAAGATTAAAAGTAAACTTTTGGATGAGTACAATTAGACTTATATATATAATATTGCATATTCTTGAAATTTGGTTGTTGTTTGTCGCAGGTAAAAAAATGTCTAAAACAACAACAAACAGAGAGTATTGGAGAAAATCTTTATGGGCTTTCATTCCATATGTATTTGTTCTTGGACTTCGGTTTGGACATAATATTGATTGGAATTATTATTGTAAAACATATGTCCAGCATCAAGTAATGGATTGGAATACAACAGAACCGTTGTTTAATTATATATTTTATTTTTTTAACTCAATTGGGACTCCTTATTTCATTGTAATATCATTGCAGGTGGCTCTTTTTATGTATAGTTTTTTGTTGGTATGTAAGTATTTTAGAAAGTGCTTGTATTATGTGCTTCCTTTATTACCTGTCGTTGCGCAAAGTAATGACAATTATATCAGGTGGTATTGGGCTGTCTCTTTCATATTGATAGGTTTTTATTGGCTCTTGTCTGATAAAAAAAGAAAATATCTTATTAGTATAGTCTTCTTTATTGCAGGTGTTTTGGTTCACAATGGCTCCTTAGTATTATTGTTGTTTATACCTGCATATTTCTTTTTTAATAAGAGATTTTTTTCACAAAAAATTTCGGCTGTAGCGATATTTATTTCTGTTTTTTTTATCTCAATTGCTATAATGTCATTTGTTAATGATATAGCAACTTATCTCTATTTATTAGGAGGTGATTCTATTCAGGATGCTAATGTCTCTAAGTATTTACTGAAGATTGATAATATTACAAGTGAAGGACTAAGTGATGTAACTGGCATAAAAGAATATGGCATATTTACTAAATGTATTGTTTATGTTTCTTTTTTACCTGTTATTATATATGCTCCAAAGTTTCTTGCTAAATATAAATATGGAATTTTATTTTATAATTTATTTATTATTGGCGCATTTTTAAATCCTTTTTTTAGCACAGTTGAAATTTTTGATAGATATAGTAAAACGCTCTTGATTTTTCAAGCTATAGTTGCTGGTATAACATATTATAAACTGCTAAGCGATAAGTATAAGAATGAAATCTTGAAATTATTTTGTATACTTTCTATGTTTTGTTGTTTCTATCCTTTCATGAAATACTCATTACTAACTAAGTCTGATTATAAGATGATGTATATTTGGGATTCTGATGGTAAAGAATATGTTGATACGAATTTATATTTATTGGATATGCTTAAAAATAGATAGTTATTCTTATGGATGTTAAGGGGATAATCAAATCTTTGATAAAATTACTACGAAATTCTAAAATTGTAAAAGCCAATATAATGCTTTTAGAGCCTAACAAACGATTAATAGGTAAGAGGGTCATTATTACAGGAGGAAGTCGTGGATTAGGATTTTCTATGGCTAAAAAATTTGTAGCTGAAGGAGCGAAAGTATTGATTACTGGATGTAATGAGCAATCACTTCAAAGTGCTGCAAAAGAAATAGGTTGCATGTATATTTGCTATGATGTGACGGATTTTGAGCATATGGATGAATTTGTTTCAAAGGCTGATAATATGCTTGGAGGGGCAAATGTATTAGTAAATAATGCAGGTATATCTCTGCATGAAGGTACAATTAGAAATGTACATTATGAGCAATTTGATAGACAAGTGGATGTGAATCTTAAGGGAGTTTACTTCCTTAGTCAAAAATTTCTTGCATTGTATGAAAAGGGACAACGTAATGGGGGGTCAATATTACTTTTATCTTCAGAGCGTGGGCAACATGCCGATGACTTACCTTATGGTTTGATAAAAGCAGCAATAAATAGTCTAACCCAAGGACTTGCTAAGATGCTTATTCGTAGTAATATACGTGTTAATGCCGTTGCTCCTGGCATAACGGCGACTAATATGACAAATAGAACTATAGATAATCTTTATGAAGAAAACTATTCGACCGGAAGGTGCTATTTGCCGGAAGAGGTGGCAGAAATAGCATGCTTTTTAATTAGTGACGCAGCGGGTTGTCTTTCTGGTCAAATTTTAGTTTGTAATAATGGAAAATCTCTAAATTATAGAGTTAAGTAGGGAGAAATATGGCTTTTATTTAACTTATATTATTGATAAATTGGTGAAATATGAAGACGTTTTATTCTGACGATAGAACTACTCAAATAGTTTTGTCATTATTGAAAGCTCATGGAATACGGAAAGTGATAGTTTCTCCGGGAACCACAAATATAGCATTAGTTGGGAGTATGCAATATGATTCTTTTTTTGAATTATATTCTTCAATAGATGAACGTTCAGCAGCTTACATGGCTTGTGGATTGGCTTATGAATCCGGAGAGCCTGTTGTTCTTTCATGTACAGAGGCGACAGCCTCCCGTAACTATTTTCCCGGACTTACTGAAGCTTATTACCGTAAATTACCTATACTGGCTATTACAGGTGCTCATGGAAGTTATGACATTGGGCATTTAAAACCTCAAGTCATTAATAGGAGTGTGGCCCCATTAGATACAGTACGATTGAGCGTAGATTTGGGTAAGTGTAAGGATAAAAATGATGAATGGAATATTAATACCAAAGTTAATATGGCAATATTGGAACTTACACGAAAAGGGGGAGGGCCTACCCATATTAACTTGACTTTCTCGTGCAATTCTTACAATACGAAAGAGTTACCAGCTACTCGTGTCATTAGGCGTTATTCAATGGGAGACAATTTACCTGATTTGCCCGAAGGAAGAATTGCTATTTTTATAGGTTCGCATAGATTATGGTCAAAAGAAGAGTTGGTGGCTATTGATACTTTTTGTGCTAATCACAATGCTGTAATTTTGTGTGATAAGACAAGTGGATATATAGGAAAATATCGAATTGATTATAGCTTGACTGCGGCTCAAATGTTATATTCTTCATCTACAGCTCGTCCGGATTTATTGATTCATATAGGAGAAGTATCAGGAGATACTTATATACAAAATCGGTTAAAACCAAAAATTACATGGCGGGTAAGTATGGATGGGGATGTAAAAGATACTTTCCGCAGCCTGAGGAATGTTTTTGAGATATCCGAAAAGTTCTTTTTCGCTCATTATGCCAATAAGAATATAAATAAAACAGAAGAATACCTTCAGGTATGTCAAAATGAGTATGCTTTCATTGCTGGTCGGATGCCTGAAGTCGCTTTTTCAAATATTTGGATAGCACAAATAATGGGCGATAAAATTCCTGCGAATTCCTATGTTCATTTTGGAATATTTAATAGTTTGCGTTCTTGGAATTTTGCGCAATTACCATCAAATGTCTATCCTATATGCAATGTAGGAGGCTTTGGAATAGATGGAACCCTATCTACTGTATTAGGTGCTTCACTTGCCTATCCTCAGAAACTTCATTTTGTTATCCTTGGTGATCTGGCATTCTTTTATGATATGAACTCATTGGGAAATCGTTATGTTAGGAATAATATACGTATTCTTTTGGTAAATAACGGACGTGGAACTGAATTCCGCAAATATGATCATCCTTGTGCTAAATTTGGAGAGAATGCAGATCCATATATGGCTGCTGCTGGTCATTTTGGCTGTCAATCTAAAACACTTGTCAAGGACTATGTTAATAATTTAGGATTTGATTATTTGACTGCTTCTTCCAAAGAAGAATTTCTTGAAGTGTATAAAAAGTTTGTAGATCCATGTTTGCTGAACGCTCCGGTCGTTTTTGAAGTTTTTACTAATTCTAAAGACGAAAGTGATGCGATTAATGCCTATCGCCATATTGTAAAAGATCATATTCTTGAGTTTAAAAGTATAATGAAGTCGTTGGTGAAATATCTTGTAAAAAAGTAAACTAGGATAATAAAAAATGAAAATAGGTATATTAACTTATCATAGAAGTCATAATTATGGGGCACTATTGCAAGCTTTAGCTTTACGCTATAAGCTAACCAAGATGGGGCATGAGGTTTATTATATTGATTATTGGCCTAAATATCATCAGGATATGTACTCTTTGTTTTCTGTGAATTATCTATTGCGTTGTAGTAAAATAGGTGCTATTAATTATATATTGAGTACTATCTTTTATTGGAAAAGACGCAAGAAGCGTATTGAATTATTCGGACGATTTATTGACAAATATATTGCTCCATATTGCGCAGAATATTCAGATAAGAATAAATATGATATAATTATTTATGGCAGCGACCAAATATGGCGAAAACAACTAGGTCTTTCAAATCATTTTAATCCGATTTACTTTGCGGATAATATTCTGCATGCAGAGAAACATATATCCTATGCTGCAAGTATGGGAATAGTTAAATTAGACAATAAAGACTATGACTTTCTTAGAAATAAACTAAAAAACTTTTATAAAATTTCTGTCAGAGAAAAAAGCTTGGGTGAAATCCTTAAAACTGTAGATATAAATCCTCAAATAGTATTAGATCCGACTCTTTTATTGAAAAAAAGTGATTGGGATGAGCTGTTCCCAATGAAACGATTATATAGTGAAAGATATGTGTTGTATTATAGATTATTGCGCTCTTTTGACGAGAAACTTGTAGCTGATTTTGCAAAAAAAAGAGGATGTAGGCTACTGATTTTAGACGGTGGAGTTCGAATGACAAAAAGGGAAACCATTTCTATAGCTAATCCATTGCAATTTCTTTCATTAATAAAATATGCAGATTTTATTTTTACATCCTCATATCATGGTTTAGTCTTTTCTCTAATTTTTAATAGAGAGTTTTATGCGTGTTTCTCGACAAATAGCGATAGAGCGAAATTCTTATTAGATAGTGTGGGTTTGTCAAGCCGTTTGCTCCTTCCGCAAGATGAAATAACTGATGGTTTTGAAAAAATTGATTACGAAGAAGTAAAAAGGAAAATAGGAGAATTGCGTGCATCTTCATTGAATTTTATTGCTGAAATGTAATACGTCGTAATATCTTTGTTAGTTTTTCTATTAGTGTAAATATTGAAATCTTGTGAAGTTACAAAATGATAGCCTTTTTATGACTTGTAACTTTTCAAATATTTGAACCTTGGTGAAGAAATACAATGATTTATTATATAGTCAACTTCCAATCTATAATTTGGAAGTTGATTGGGTATTTAATGGTAATTAAAATTAATTATTTTAGAGGGAATAGTTAAACTGACAGAGCTTAGTATTAAAGAAGATGGTATAGAAGTTAATGAATTTGATTGTTATCGTATTGGAGAAATAAACTTAAAAAAGGTATGAGGAAGAAAATATTATTATTAACAACAATCTATCCAGCTCCGGATTTAAATCTTTTAAATAATACAAATGTATGTCATTATTTCGCTAAAGAATGGGTGAAGTTAGGGTATGAAGTAAAAGTGATTTTTAATTATCCTATATATTCGTGTCTCTTTCATATAGCAGCCTCAATGTTAGAGAAGAAAATAGCAAGTTCTGGAAGTGCGTATGTAACGACAAAACGGATTACATCGGATTTTAAATATGTAATAGATGGTGTGAATGTATGTCGATTTCCATTATACAAACTTATGCCTAGAATAAAAGTTAGTAATAGGAGGATAAATCTACAAATAAAAAAAATAGTAGTATCTAATGAAGAAGATAGCTTTATTCCAGATATAATACTTGCTCACTTCTTTTATCCTCATTTAGAGATGGTCATGAGACTGTCTGAGCTTTATAAAGCTAAAAGTTGTATAGTTGTTCATGAGCAAAGGATAGATTTGAAGAAGATTTATAAAAATAATCTTAATCTAATGCTTGATAAGATTGATGTTTGGGGGTACCGTAGTATTCCTATAAAAGAAAAATTTGAGACCCTATATGGTGTTAGAAGAAAAAGCTTTAATTGTTATTCGGGAATACCTTCTGAATATATTTCTTCGACGAATAGAGAAAAAACATACTCTTTGCCTTTGAAGCGTTTTATATACGTGGGCTCTTTTATAAAACGGAAACATCCTTTAGAATTAGCACAAGCATTGTGTAGATTGGATTATGATGATTGGCATATTGATTATGTTGGCACTGGGGAATATGTTCAAAAAACTAAGGATTACTTGAGCAAAAATAATCATTTGTCTAATGCTACTTTTTGGGGACAACAAACACGAAGTGAAGTTCAAGTCTTATTGAAGAATGCAGAATGTTTCATAATGATAAGTGAAATGGAAACATTTGGATTAGTTTATCTTGAAGCAATGGCTAAGGGGTTGATTACAATAGCATCAAAAGGTGAAGGTATGGATGGTGTTATAAAACATAATGTAAATGGATTTCTTTCAAGTGCAGGGAATGCGGATGCTCTTTTTCAATTGATAAGAACAATTAATCATTTATCGGAAGAACAAATAAGTAAAATTTCTTCTGGAGCGTTAAATTCTGCTCGAAAACTTACAGACGTAAGTGTTGCAAAACATTATATAGAATCAATATAGTTTGGAATGAGAAATATAATATTAGAATGAAAAAAGTTTTGATATCAGGGGGAAGTGGCTTTATAGGTACCAATCTCATTGAATTTCTTGATAGGAAGAACATTGTTCAACTTTTGAGTATTGATAAAAAAGAACCTAAAATAAATAGACATCGCTCTTTTTGGAAACAAGTAGATTTGTGTGACAAAGATACACTTAAAAAGACTATATTAGATTTTCAACCGAACTATGTTATTCATTTGGCAGCCCGTACAGATTTATGTGGAAAAGAATTAATAGATTATGATGCAAATATGTTGGGAGTGTCTAATTTGCTTGATGTATTGGATTTAATTCCTAATTTGCAGAGGGCTATATTTGCTTCTTCTATGTATGTGTGTACTCCTGGTTATATACCTAAAAGTTTTGAAGATTATGCTCCCCATACACTTTATGGTGAAAGTAAAGTGGAAACAGAAAAACGTATTAAAGAAAAGAATCCTAAATACACTTGGTCTATCATACGTCCTACATCTATTTGGGGACCATGGTTTGGAGAACCCTATGATAAGTTCTTTCGCATTGTGCTAAATCGTATGTATTTTCATATGGGTAAACGTGCATGTCGAAAAACCTATGGATATATTGATAATGTAATATATCAAATTTTGTCTATATTAAAAGCACCAGAAGAAAAGATTATGGGAAAGGTGTTTTATTTAGGTGACTATGAGGCTTATGATATCACAGAGTGGGCTAATGAAATAGCTATTTGTATAGGGCATAAAATACCAAGAATACCCTACTTTTTATTTGTATTAGCTGGTTGGTTAGGTGATTTCCTGAAGATGTTTGGGATAGCATTTCCAATGACCAGTTTCAGACTAAGAAATATGACTACAGATAATGTACATAATCTGGAACCGATTCGGGAAATTGCTCCTGAATTACCTACAAGTCGCCAAGAAGGTAATAAAAAAACTATAGAGTGGATTAACTCGCAAAAATAGAATAATGTCTTTAAAAGTATCTATTATCACCTCCTGTTACAATCGGGAAATTACTATCCAAAGTGCCATTGAAAGTGTTTTAAGCCAGGACTATCCTTATATTGAGTATATAATTGTAGATGGGGCTTCGAAGGATGGCTCAATGTCAATTATAAATAAATATAGCGATCGTATAGCAACAATTATTTGCGAGCCTGATAGAGGAATGTATGAAGCTATAAATAAAGGTATAAGGGTTGCAACTGGCGATATTATTGGTTTGCTACATTCAGATGATTTTTTCTATGCGAATGATACAATTAGTCAAATAGTAACTGAATGTGAAAAGACCAATGCTGATCTCATTTATGGGAATGGTCTTTTTGTCGATTTTAATAATACATCTCTTGTTGTACGTAATTGGATTAGTGGAATCTATACAAAATCTAAGGTGCGAAGGGGATGGTTACCGCTACATCCCACGGTATACATTCGCCGTGAATGTTTTGGTAAATGGGGGCTCTATGATGAAAGTTTTAAGATTGCGGCAGATTCTGATTTTCTTGTTCGTTATTTGTATGAAACAAATATAAAAGTATCTTATTTGAATGAATATATTGTGCGTATGCGTATGGGTGGACTCTCTACAGACCGCAAAAGAATGAAACAAAAATGGAGGGAGGATTTAAAGTTGTACCGCTCTCATGGTTTTAATCCTTATTGGGCATTAGGATTAAAAATAGTAAGTAAAATACCACAATTCATTCAAGCAAAATTTATGAATAGAAAGGACTAATATTTTTTCCTATAGTTAATCCGTAATATAAAAAAGAAAGCGGATGCTAACCACGCAAGAAAGAATAAAAAGAAGCGTTCAAAAAAAGATGTTTTATACGTCATATAATTCTATTTGTGGCAAAAATACGACAAATATATAATAATTTAAAATGAGAAAGTTAATATTTCTGCTATTTCTAATCCTGTTTTTCAAAATTGATGTGTATGGACAGTTTGCTTATGGTACGACTGGACTTTTGCATATGCCTACTGCTGAAATGCAGAAAGATAAAACTTTTATGTTTGGTGCCAGTGTCTTAAATCCTGAAACATTGCCTTCTAAAGAATGGTGGGGGAATTACTATACTTTTAATTATTATCTGAATATTACAATATTTCCTTGGTTGGAAGTTGGGTATAATTGTGTTTTAGTAAAGGGAAAACCTGGAATTTATCATTGGCCGGAGCAGACTTATGGGAAGTTTGTTAATCAGGATCGTTCATTTCATGGGAGATTGAGGGTTTGGAAAGAAGGATGGTGGAAAGATTGGACACCACAAATTGTGGTAGGCGTTAATGACCCGACTACAGGTAGCTGGGAGGGGGGGGCATCTAGCGATGACCAACGATATAATGGTTTTTTCTGTCGTTATTATGTTGCATTGACAAAACATCTAGAGTTTGTAGGTTATGGTATTTTGGGAGGACATGTTGCCTATGTTTATAATAGGAAAGAAATAAATCATTTGAACGGTCCTGCTCTAGGTGCTAATTATCGTTTTTGTCTACCTGAAATATCTTTCTTGAATAAGATTTTAAATGGAGTTAATCTTATGATTGAATATGATTCAAAGCAGGTGAATATAGGAGGCTGTTACTCTTTTTGGAAAGACCGCATTAATATTTATGGAGAGTTGTATAAGTGTATACATCCATCTGTAGGCTTGAATTTTAAAATCTGTTTGAAATAAATCAAAGCTTTATATAACATCATTGATTATTATGAGAAAAGTAGCATTAATTACCGGTATTACCGGTCAAGATGGCTCCTATCTGGCCGAGTTTCTAATAGAAAAAGGATATGAGGTTCACGGCATTCTTCGTCGTTCTTCATCATTTAATACATCCCGAATAGAACATCTCTACTTGGATGAATGGGTCCGAGACATGAAAAAAAATCGTTTGGTAAATCTTCATTGGGGGGATATGACAGATAGTAGTTCGTTGATACGTATTATTAGCGATGTCCATCCGACAGAAATCTATAATCTTGCTGCGCAGAGCCATGTAAAGGTGTCTTTTGATGTACCGGAATATACAGCAGAAGCTGATGCAGTAGGTACGCTTCGACTGTTGGAAGCCGTACGCATATGTGGCTTGGAACGTACTTGTCGTATTTATCAAGCTTCTACTTCGGAGTTATTCGGTAAAGTGCAGGAAGTACCGCAAAAAGAAACGACCCCATTTTATCCGCGTAGTCCTTACGGTGTTGCCAAACAATATGGTTTTTGGATAACTAAGAACTATCGCGAAAGCTATGATATGTTTGCCGTGAACGGCATCTTGTTTAATCATGAGAGTGAACGTCGTGGCGAGACTTTTGTGACCCGTAAGATAACATTGGCTGCTGCCCGTATCAAACAAGGTTTTCAAGATAAGCTTTATTTGGGCAATCTGGACTCATTGCGCGACTGGGGGTATGCAAAGGATTATGTGGAATGTATGTGGCTTATCCTTCAGCATGATACACCAGAGGATTTTGTAATTGCTACAGGTGAAATGCATACAGTTCGTGAATTTGCAACCCTGGCCTTCCGGCATTTGGATATAGAATTAAAATGGGAGGGGACAGGCGTTAATGAAAAAGGTGTTGATGTTTCTACCGGTAAGATTCTGGTGGAGGTCGATCCTAAATATTTTCGTCCTTGCGAAGTAGAACAGCTTTTGGGTGATCCGACTAAGGCTAAGACTTTATTAGGTTGGAATCCGACGAAAACATCGTTTGAACAGCTGGTTCAGATAATGGTGAATCACGACATGAACTTTGTGAAGAAGCTTCACCTGAAAGCGCGACTCGACAAAGAATAAAAAGTTGGTAATGCTTGACAGGACTGTGAAAATATATGTGGCCGGGCATCGAGGGCTTGTAGGTTCGGCCATTTGGAATAACTTAAAACAACGTGGCTATGACAATCTGGTAGGCTATAGCCATGAAGAACTGGACCTTTTAGATGGTGCAGCAGTGAAGCGCTTTTTTGATGAGGAACGACCTGATGTTGTTGTGTTGGCTGCTGCTCATGTAGGTGGAATTATGGCTAATCTGCAATATCGTGCGGATTTTATTTATAAGAATTTGCAGATACAACAGAATGTAATAGGGGAGAGTTTCCGTCATGGAGTGAAGAAACTCCTTTTCCTCGGTTCTACTTGTATTTATCCTTGTGAAGCTCGACAGCCCATGAATGAGGATAGTTTACTCTCTTCTCCACTGGAATATACTAATGAACCTTATGCTATTGCAAAGATTGCCGGATTGAAAATGTGCGAGAGTTTCAATATTCAGTATGGTACAAACTATATAGCTGTCATGCCGACTAATCTCTATGGACCGAATGATAACTTTCATCTGGAAAATAGCCATGTGCTTCCTGCTATGATTCGTAAGATTTATCTGGCTAAGTGTTTGAATGAAGGTGACTGGAATGCAGTTCGTAATGATATCAACTTTCGACCAGTTGAAGGCATTAATGGTGATAATTGTGACGAGGATATTCTTGTTCGACTTGCTAAGTTTGGTATAACTCCTGATGCTGTAACCCTTTGGGGGAGTGGTACTCCTATGCGTGAATTTCTTTGGAGTGAGGAAATGGCGGATGCCAGTGTATATGTGCTTTTGAATGTAGATTTTAAAGATACATATGCTTCCACATTGAAGGACATTCGTAATTGCCATATCAATGTGGGGACTGGAAAGGAATTGAGTATAAAAGATGTTGCCGGTAAAGTCATACGTGAGATTGGTTTCAAGGGAAAGCTTTGCTGGGATACTTCGAAGCCTGATGGAACGTTACGGAAATTGACAGACGTAACGAAGTTACATAATTTGGGGTGGCATCACAAGGTGGAGATTGATGAAGGTATTCATCGGTTGTATCAGTGGTATCTAAAGGAATTTGTTAGGTTGTAGTAAACTAGGAAAGAAATCAGAATTAAGTTTTGAAATCAGTAAAGCGTAATCTGAAGTGCTTTCTGCAAACTGAATATGATTTTTTTGATTGCAATATGAATTTATACGAATGATGAAATAGTCATCAGGTAACTAAACAACAAATAAAAACAAATAAAGACCGTATAAAACTAATGTAGGATAATATCCTCATTCTCTTAATAAAAACGTACTTACTATGAGACCATTGACTTCTGATCGGGCCGAGTCCATTCGCGACGTCGCCATACTTGGTGATTTTCTGCTGTTAAACTTCTCGATGCTGGCAGTCTATTTTCTGCTGAAAATGGTAAATGTGCCGGCTGTTACCTTTCCATTTAAGATTTATTTGGTAGTGTCAAATCTGTGTTACGTGCCTTGTATTTCAATTTTCAAAGTGATTTTGCATTATCGGATTGTTCGTCCTGAACAAATTGTAGGTCGTTTGCTAGGAACTGTGACTTTGCATATCGTAGTGTTTTTAACAGCGCTAGCTTTAATAAAAGTTGGAAATTTTTCCCGTATTTATCTTTTGTCTTTTTATCTGTTGTTCCTGCCTTTACTCGTCGGCTGGAGATTGACTCTAAGACATATAGTGAAACTTGTTCGCAAACATGGAAAAAATGTACGCACGGTTGTACTGGTAGGTGGAGGTGATAACATGGCCGAACTTTATCAGGTACTAAGTGATGTGACTTATGGGTATAGAGTAAAGAAAGTCTTTTTTGCGAAGGATGGGGTAGAAGGAGACACATTGTCTGAATCTTTCTGTCGGGCAGAAATGCAAAGGTTGAAGGAATGGCTTTCTGAGAATGAAGTTCAGGAATTATATTGTGGTCTTTCTGCTGTGTACAAGGATGATATTTTATCCATTATTCGTTATTGTGAAAATAATCTGATCCGCTTTTATAGTGTACCTTCTCTTCGCAATTATGTGAAACGGCAGTTGCAGTTGACTTTACTGGGGGATGTGCCTGTGCTGTCTATTCGATGTGAGCCTTTGCAGAAACCTATGAACCGTTGGATGAAACGGTGTTTTGATTTACTATGTTCTTCTTTGTTTCTGATAACTGTCTTTCCGATATTATATATTGTTGTGGGAACGATCATTAAAATCACTTCTCCGGGACCTATCTTTTTCAAGCAGGACCGTAACGGTGAAAATGGGGAGATTTTTCAGTGTTATAAGTTCCGCTCGATGAAAGTGAACAAGGATTCTGATAAGATTCAGGCTACGAAGAATGATCCGCGCAAGACAAAATTCGGTAACTTCTTAAGAAAGAGTAATCTGGATGAGATGCCCCAATTTATCAATGTCTTTAAAGGGGAAATGTCTCTTGTAGGTCCTCGTCCCCATATGTTGAAGCATACAGAAGAATATTCCCAGCTGGTGGATAAATATATGATGCGTCATTTGGTGAAACCCGGCATTACGGGCTGGGCACAAGTGACAGGCTTTCGCGGAGAGACTAAAAAGGTATCTCAGATGGAAGGACGTGTGAAACGTGATCTTTGGTACATTGAGAATTGGACTTTCTTGCTGGACCTTCGTATCATGGTGATGACAGTGGTGAATATGTTCCGTGGAGAAAAGAATGCTTATTGATATGAATTATAAAGAAATAGATACGCAGCGTATCATTGACTATATAGGGGCGTTTACTAATGGAGTTTCGGTGGATGATATCATTTTGCACTCCGGTGCCGATAAATTAAGGGTATATCCTGCTCTGTTTGAGTTGGAGCAAAGCGGATGGCTGGAAGTGTTGGAAAGAGAAGAACTAGGAGCTCCCTCAATGGTCCGTAAGAAGAAGGTTGAAGAGAAGAAAAATGACAGGTAACAGCGGTTACTTTGTTTTAGGCGGCAGCCGGGATTGCTCTATAAAAGGAGTGGTTCCGGCTGTTTGGGTAATAATGGACTATAGAAATGTAAGCATCCGTTCAAGTTCCCGTTGTGTGCGGTTATAGTTAAGTCCATAAGAAGTATATAGTAAAGTTTGAAAAGTCTCTAAGTCTTTAACTTAGCGGTAATTTATTAAATGTTAAAAATAAGATAAAGTAGAAATAATTCCATGTTTTTGGGAATTATTTCTGTATTTTTGTGCTAGAAATTAAGAATAAACCGATGGAAATATCTTTCGATGATAAAGACTTAGAGGAACTTATTTTTACAGGAAAGAATCGTAAATATAAAAAGCTCTCTAAGGATAAGGTATTTATGAAAGCCTTGGTTGATGTGTACAACTATATGAATGCAGTAAGTTGTGTCAAGGATTTGCAACCCTATAGCTTCTTGCATTATGAAGTGCTGAAACATATAGGTCTAAGTTCTGTTAGAATAATGAATGGAAGGGTTGAGCGTCTATTATTTGCAGAATATGAAAATGGAATCAGAATAACCATAATTGAATTAAATGAAACGCATTATGGAAGAAAAAAATGAAAGGAGAGTGCCGTTTATGGCAACTCATCCGGGGCGAATTTTAAAGAATGAATTGATAGAACGAGGGATTTCTCAAAAGAACTTCGCAAAGTCTGTTGATATGCAACCCTCCCATATTAGTGAAATTATTAAAGGGAAAAGAAGTGTGACGATGATGATTGCCGATAAATTTGAAGCTGTACTAGGAATACCTTCTATTTCATGGGTGAATCTTCAGACGCAGTATGATTATGACACCAAAGCTATAGAAAAGCGTGAATTGAAGGCAATAGAAGCAAAAAATATGATAGATGATTACAACCTTTCTTTTGATGTTAAAACTATAGCGGAAAGGCTGTTGATTAATCTTGAGAGACCTTTTGTGGATTTTCTAAATGAATTAAAAGCTATGTTGGACTTACCGGAACCGGCGGAATTACAATTGGCGGCGTGTAGGTTTAAAAAGTCGTTAAAAACAGGACTGGATGATAGGATGCTTATGACATGGGTTTTACTTGCAAAATATCAGTCGGGTAAGACTGAGGTCAAAGGGACTTATGATAAGAATAAAACCGAGGAATTGATTTCTGAGTTGAAGTCTGTATTTAATGAAAACAAGGATACTGTAAAAAGGGTACAGGGGATATTTTCAAATTATGGCATAAAATTCAATATCGTTCAGAAAGTTGAAAAAGCATCTGTTGACGGCTTTTCTTTTATGGATAATGGTATTCCATCTATTGTTCTCACAATGCGGTATAATATGATTGACCATTTAGCTTTTGATGCGTTGCATGAATTAGGACATATTGACTTGCACTTAAACGGTGGTGACGATTCAAGAATTAGTATAGAAGGGTATGAGGAATCTCCGGAAGAAAAGGAAGCAAATCAATATGCTGCAAATGCGCTGATACCCGATAAATTATGGAATACAACTCCCAAGGTTAGGATAAATCCGTTTTTGATACAGCGTGATTATACGAAATGGGCGATTGACAATAATATTAATAAATGGATTGTGCTTGGAAGAATTTCTAAAGAAACGGGAATGTATAGATTTAAGTCCGACAGCTATAGAAAAGTTTATTAATGGATTTTTGGGCAATGCGCAAAAAAACACTATTTTTCACAGGAAAAGAATCTGTTATGATAGCAAGAGGTAGTTATAAAGAGAGAATTCTGAAAATTTGTCTGAATGCAGAATTAAATGGCTTGCTACTGCTTGATGAATTTCAGTTTATATAGGGAATTTCTACTATGTTGAAACTGTTGACTGATAAATTTGGTAATTTGCGTATTCTTTGTTCCGGTAGTTCAAGTCTGGATATCCTTCAAAATATCGAAGAATCTTTGATGGAACGGGTACGTGTGATAGAAGTTCTTTCACTCTCATTAGGCTTATCCTTCGTTGATTAATTTTGCTGATGATGAAAAATTAAGTTACGTTATGTATCTGGCGCCGGATGTATTAGTGAATGGAATAGGAAAATGAATGAACGTATAAGTCGTTGTTCTATATGTGTTTATAACTTTTCTCAGAAAAACCGTCGCTGACATGCTTTTTTCTTCTTCTCATTTGAGATTTTATCCTCACCTTTGTATCGTTGATCAACACAACGAGTGAATTAAAACAGAATTTAAATCTCTAAATGAAAAAAGTATGAGTGTAATTTTTAGAACGGTGGAGAGACCGTCCGACCCTCGGGTTGAAAATTCTCCCAAAAAGTATTTTCCGCAGTTAATAACTTTAGGACAGACTGTAGATTTGGCATTTATTGCGCAGAAGATGCAGGATCGTTCTTCACTCTCTATTGGTGATATCAAGAGTACCATGCAGAACTTTGTGGAGAAATTGAAAGAGCAGTTGTTGGAAGGTAAGACAGTGAATATTGCCGGGTTGGGTGTGTTTTTGCTGGCTGCTAAGTCGAAAGGAGAGGAAAAGGCAGAAGATGTGACTGCCAAGAGCGTGGACAGCGTTCGCATATTTTTTCAAGCCAATAAAGAGTTGAAGATAACCAAGACTGCTACGCGTGCCGGTGAAAAGTTGGATCTGGTCAGTTTGGACGATTATCTGAAAGGTCTATCAAACGTTCCTGCGGGAGGCGGCTCGGACGGTGGATCGGGAGATAACTCGGGCGATGGAGGACTGGATGAGAATCCACTCGGATAAGGAGAGCTGAAAAGTAAAAGTTGAGAATGAAAATCAAAAGAATCGCTATGAAGAAAACGAATTGGAAGGTGATTTTTAAAGTGATTATTGCTGTTGCTACTGCCATCGCAGGTGTGATTGGAGGGCAGGCTATGACATTTTAAGTATAGTTGATAGACGAAGAGAAGCCGTTATCCGAGAAGTTGAAGTTCGGATAACGGCTCTTTTTTATCTAACATCCGCTCCCCACATCAATTTATTGCGAAGCGTATCAAAGAAAACATGATTGAAGCGCTTGATTACCTTAATGCTGTAATCGGCCCGTGAGATTCGCAGACGGGTTGTTTCTTTGCAGGATTCACTACGACCGTCGATGGCAACCAGGAAACTGTGGCTGCGGCTTTCTACATCAAGAGTGATTTCCCAATCATCACAAATAACGATAGGTCGGACATTCAGACTATGCGGAGCCACCGGAGTGATAGCAATCGTTTTGCTATGGGGCACGATAACCGGACCACCGACACTCAGCGAATAAGCCGTGGAACCGGTAGGGGTGGATACCACCAACCCGTCAGCCTGATAAGTGGTGAGATGGGCACCGTTGATAGCAGTATGAATGCTGATCATTGAAGAACTATCGCGTTTCAATACAGCAATTTCATTGAGTGCATAAGGCGATTCCATCAATTTTTTGTCATCACAATGTAATTGCAACACGCTACGTTCTTCCACCTTGTAGTGGTTATTATAAATCTCATCGAAAGTCTCTTCCATCTCTTCCGGAGAAATGTCTGCCAGGAAACCGAGGCGGCCGGTATTGATGCCCAGAATGGGGATGTTCTTTTTGCCTACCCGGCTGGCTGCTTTCAGGAACGTACCGTCGCCCCCGATACTGATGACCATATCTGCTGTAAAATCGTCTCCGTCGAAGAGTTCGGCGGAAGCGATAGTCATGTGCAGGTCGGAAGTCAGGAAGTTATAGAACTCCCTGCAAATGCAAAGCTGGGCATTACGCCGCTCCAACAAGCGGAATAAAGTTTCCGCATGTGTTGATTTTTTTGCTTGGTAAGTATTTCCAAATATGGCAAATTTCATCGTCTGTACTTTCTTAATGAAATGCAAATATGGCGTTTTTTTCTCAGAACGCTGCCAATGTATCGCTATTATTTGTACATTTGCGGCAAACTATGATCCGAATTATGACTAGATTAAGTGTAAACATAAACAAGATTGCGACGTTGCGTAATGCGCGTGGAGGGGATGTCCCTAATGTGGTGAAAGTAGCACTGGATTGTGAAAGCTTTGGTGCGGAAGGAATTACCGTACATCCACGCCCTGATGAACGTCATATACGCCAAAGGGATGTGTATGATCTTCGCCCGTTGCTTCGTACTGAATTTAATATCGAAGGATATCCTGCCCCCGAATTTATTGATCTGGTATTGAAAGTGAAGCCGCATCAGGTGACTCTGGTTCCGGATAGTCCGACTCAGCTGACTTCTAATGCAGGCTGGGATACCAAGCAGAATCTGGAATTTCTGACCGAAGTACTCGAAACCTTTAATGATGCAGGCATCCGTACTTCTGTATTTGTATCGGCGGATGCGGAGATGATAGAGTATGCTGCCAAAGCTGGTGCCGACCGGGTGGAACTCTATACCGAACCCTATGCGACCGCTTATCCGCAGAATAAGGAAGCAGCCGTTGCGCCTTTTGTAGAAGCCGCCAAAGTGGCACGTAGTCTGGGGCTGGGTCTGAATGCCGGACATGACCTGAGTTTGGTGAATCTGAATTATTTATATCAAAACATTCCATGGATGGATGAAGTCTCTATCGGACACTCGCTGATAAGCGATGCTCTGTATCTGGGATTGGAACGTACCATTCAGGAATATAAAAACTGTCTTCGTTGATGAATGCAATGTTGTTATTAGCCCAAGTGGCTCCGGCGCTGACCGATTCTATTGCGGGCGCCAATCCGGTATTAACTCCGGTAGCTGGTCCTGAAGAGATGAACTTATGGAGCATGGCTGTCAAGGGTGGTTGGATTATGATCGTTCTTGGATTGCTGTCCATCCTTTGTTTCTACATTTTGTTCGAACGCAACTATGTGATCAGGAAAGCCGGCAAAGAGGACCCGATGTTCATGGATAAGATAAAGGATTATATCCTGGATGGAGAAATAAAAGCCGCCATAGCTTATTGCCGCAGCGTAAATACTCCGGCTGCCCGTATGATTGAGAAAGGTATCAGCCGTTTGGGACGTCCGGTGAATGATGTGCAGGCTGCGATTGAGAATGTGGGAAACATTGAGGTAGCGAAACTGGAAAAAGGATTGACGATTATGGCAACCATCTCCGGAGGTGCGCCGATGATTGGTTTCCTCGGTACGGTGACCGGTATGGTGCGTGCTTTCTACGAAATGGCCAATGCAGGTAACAACATCGATATCACATTGCTTTCGGGCGGTATCTACGAGGCTATGATCACTACGGTAGGTGGTTTGATCGTGGGTATTATTGCGATGTTTGCCTATAACTACCTCGTGACTCTGGTAGACGGCGTGGTGAATAAGATGGAGGCTAAAACCATGGCATTCATGGATCTCTTGAATGAACCCGCATAATCAATTAATAACTAATAATTAAAAATTAAAGCGTGCTACAACGTAGAGCTAAAATATCGCCCAATTTCAGTATGGCATCCATGACGGACGTCATCTTTCTGTTGCTGATCTTTTTTATGATCACGTCTACGGTTGTTTCGCCGAACGCTATCAAGGTGTTGCTTCCGCAGGGAAAACAGCAGACGTCGGCTAAGCCCTTGACGCGAGTGATTATAGATAAGGATCTGAATTTTTATGCGGCGTTTGGAAATGATAAGGAGCAGGCGATTTCTTTGGAAGAATTGACTCCTTTCCTGCAATCGTGCGCTGCGAAAGAACCGGAAATGTATGTGGCGCTTTATGCTGATGAAGCTGTGCCTTACAGGGAAATCGTGAAAGTGCTGAATATTGCCAATGAGAATAAGTTCAAGATGGTGCTGGCTACACGCCCGCCTGAAGGGAAATAAATGTACGATGGGTAAATTGTACATTGTAAATGGTTAAATAGTAAATGGCAATGGTGGATCCGAAGAAGAAAGGCAAATATATAGGAATGGTAGGTGCGCTGCTGGTACATGTAGCGTTCATTCTCCTGTTGATACTGGTTGGCTTCGCTTTGCCGGAGCAGCAGGATGAAGACGGTATGCCGGTAATGCTGGGTGAAGTGCCCAATGCATTTGGAAGTGCTGATCCCTCCCTGGTGAAAGTGGATGTGATGCCTGAGACCGTTGCCCCTAAAGTGCAGGAGACGGTAGAACAGGAGATGCTTACCCAGGAGGATGAAGAAACCGTTGTTATCAAGCCCAAAGCGGAACCTAAAAAGGAAGAGGTAAAGAAGAAGCCGGAAAAGCCGGAGAAGACGGAAGCCGAGAAAGCGGAAGAAGCCCGGAAGTTGGCGGAAGCTAAAGCCGAGCGGGAACGCAGGGAGGCGGAAGAGGCTGCCCGTAAGAGGGTGGCAGGTGCCTTCGGAAAAGGAGCACAAATGGGAAGCAAAGGTACGACTGAGGGAACAGGTATCCAGGGAAGTCCCACCGGAAATGCGCCGGAAGGTGCGTCGAGCGGAACGGGAGGTTATGGAACTTTTGACCTCGGCGGGCGTTCTATAGGACAAGGAGGTTTGCCGCGTCCGGCATATAATGTGCAGGATGAAGGGATTGTGGTGGTTTCTATTACTGTAAATCCGGCAGGACATGTTATTGCTACCAGTATTGACCGGAAGACCAATACCATAAATTCTGCCTTGCGGAAGGCGGCTGAAGATGCTGCTAAGAAAGCGCGTTTCAATGCTGTAAGCGGTTTGAATAACCAGACAGGAACGATAACATATTACTTTAAACTAAAATAATAAGGAGAACAATTATGGGTACAGTTTATGTTTTTTTTGCAGACGGATTTGAAGAAGTGGAAGCTTTCACCTCTGTGGATGTAATGAGACGTGCAGGGCTGAACGTGGAAATGATAACGGTGACTCCCGATGAGATAGTAACAGGTGCACATGATGTACCGGTGCTTTGCGATAAGAATGTAGTGAACTGTGATTTCTATGACGCAGATTTAGTTCTTTTACCCGGTGGAATGCCCGGAGCTGCTACTTTGGAGAAGTGCCCGGAACTTCGGAAACTGGTCTTGGATTTTGCTGAAAAGAATAAACCGATTGCTGCCATTTGTGCCGCTCCTATGATATTGGGTAAGCTTGGCTTGCTGAAAGGCCGCAAGGCAACTTGCTATCCCGGCTTCGAGCAATACCTGGAAGGTGCTGAATGTACAGGTGCTCCGGTGGAAAGAGACGGTAACATCATTACCGGAAAAGGACCGGGTGCTGCGATGGAATTTGCTCTGACGGTTGTAGATATGATGCTCGGAAAAGAGAAGGTACAGGAATTGAAAGAGGCAATGTGCGTCATCTAACTTTCATTTTTAATTTTTAATTGATGGAGTATGCTCTGATAGTTGCCGGTGGTAAAGGGTTGCGCATGGGAGGCGAACTTCCCAAACAGTTTCTGCCTATAGGTGGAAAACCTGTTTTGATGCGTACTTTGGAAGCCTTTTATGCCTACAATCCGGAGATACATATAATATTAGTGCTCCCGCATAGCCAGCAGTCTTATTGGACAGAGCTATGTGCGGAGCATTCTTTTTCTTTGCCGCATACAGTGGCGGACGGAGGTGAAACCCGCTTCCATTCGGTAAAGAATGGATTGGCTTATGTTACTACTCCGGGATTGGTTGGTGTTCATGATGGGGTACGCCCGTTTGTTTCCCGGGAAGTCATAGCCCGTTGTTATGAATTGGCTGCCGAAAAAAAGGCGGTGATTCCCGTGATAGATGTGGTGGAGACTGTACGCCATCTTAAAGGAGAAGAAAGCGTGACCGTCAGCCGGGATGAGTATAAATTGGTACAGACCCCCCAGGTGTTTGATGCCGATTTACTGAAACAGGCCTATGAACAACCTTATACTTCTTTCTTTACGGACGACGCTTCGGTAGTGGAAGCGATGGGAGTATCTGTATACCTCGCGGCAGGTAATCGGGAAAACATTAAAATTACGACTCCCTTTGATTTGAAAATAGCCGCTGCTTTGTTGGATTCATGTTTGATTTAGCTTCTCGTGACATAAAATACCTGTCGGGTGTAGGGCCGCAACGTGCCTCAGTACTCAATAAGGAATTGAATATCTATTCCCTTCACGACTTATTGTATTATTTCCCCTATAAATATGTAGACCGTAGCCGTATCTATTATATCCATGAGATAGACGGTACGATGCCTTATATCCAGTTGAAAGGCGAAATCCTGGGCTTTGAGACGGTTGGAGAAGGTAGGCAACGCCGTCTGATTGCCCATTTCTCGGATGGTACGGGGATTGTGGATTTAGTCTGGTTTCAGGGAATTAAATTTCTCATCGGTAAGTATAAGGTACATCAGGAATATATTGTATTTGGTAAACCCAGCGTCTTCAACGGACGGATCAACATTGCTCATCCGGATATCGATAATGCTTCGGAACTGAAGCTTTCGACAATGGGATTGCAACCTTATTATAATACAACGGAGAAAATGAAACGGAGTTCCCTCAATTCTCATGCAATTGAGAAGATGATGAGCGCCGTAGTGCAGCAACTCCGCGAACCGCTGCCCGAAACGCTTTCTCCCGCTATATTGACAGAACATCATTTAATGCCGCTGACGGAAGCTTTGATGAATATTCATTTTCCGGCAAATCCGGAATTGCTTCGTAAAGCGCAATATCGCTTGAAATTTGAAGAACTTTTTTATGTACAGCTGAATATTCTCCGCTATGCCAAAGATAGGCAACGGAAATACCGTGGATATGTATTTGAAACGGTAGGAGAGATATTTAATACTTTCTATGCCAAGAATTTGCCTTTCGAACTGACAGGTGCCCAGAAGCGTGTACTGAAAGAAATACGCCGGGATGTGGGGAGCGGTAAGCAAATGAACCGTCTGTTGCAAGGGGATGTAGGTAGTGGAAAAACGTTGGTGGCACTGATGAGTATGCTGATAGCGTTGGATAACGGTTACCAGGCTTGTATGATGGCGCCTACCGAGATTCTGGCTAACCAGCATTTTGAAACAATCCGCGAGTTGTTGTACGGAATGGATATACGTGTGGAATTGCTAACCGGTTCTGTGAAAGGAAAAAAGCGGGAAGTCATTCTCACCGGTCTGTTGACAGGAGATGTACGAATACTGATCGGTACGCATGCCGTGATAGAAGATACCGTGAATTTCTCTTCACTGGGTCTGGTCGTGATAGATGAACAACACCGTTTCGGTGTGGCACAACGCGCACGTTTATGGACTAAGAATGCACAGCCCCCCCATGTGCTAGTCATGACAGCTACCCCTATTCCGCGTACGCTGGCCATGACATTATATGGTGATCTCGATGTTTCCGTCATTGATGAACTGCCGCCGGGACGTAAACCTATTGTGACCATTCATAAATATGATGCGCACCGTGTAAGCTTGTACCAATCCGTCCATAGGCAGATTGCAGAAGGCAGACAAGTATATATTGTATATCCTTTGATTAAGGAAAGTGAGAAAATCGACTTGAAGAACCTGGAAGAAGGTTACCTTCATATTTGTGAGGAATTTCCGGATTGTAAAGTCTGCAAAGTGCATGGCAAGATGAAAGCAGCTGAGAAGGATGCGCAGATGCAGCTTTTTGTTTCGGGCGAAGCACAGATAATGGTAGCGACTACTGTGATTGAAGTAGGCGTAAATGTACCGAATGCTTCCGTGATGATTATTGAGAATGCAGAGCGCTTCGGTTTGTCACAGCTCCATCAGTTGCGTGGTCGTGTAGGTCGTGGAGCAGAACAGTCTTATTGTATTTTAGTGACCGGATACAAGTTGGTTGAGGAAACCCGCAAGCGCCTGGAAATTATGGTACGGACAAATGACGGTTTTGAAATAGCGGAAGCCGATCTGAAGCTACGAGGTCCCGGTGATTTGGAAGGCACACAGCAAAGCGGTATTGCCTTCGACCTGAAAATTGCCGATATAGCGCGCGACGGACAGCTGCTGCAATATGTGCGCAATGTTGCTGAAGAAGTGGTGGATGCTGATCCTACCGGTATTCGTCCGGAGAATGAAATCCTGTGGCGCCAACTAAAGGCACTTCGGAAAACTAACGTTAACTGGGCTTCCATTAGTTGAATAACGGTTAAACATACACTTTATTTGCATTTTTATGTTGTAAAACATATAAGTCCTTATCTTGCCGATATACAGGGAGTTAGGAGGTGATTTAATATGTACCTTTTAGTCCCTTACCGAAAAAATAGTTAAGAACAGCCTTTTCATTTAGAGAAGAAATACTACCTTTGGGAGAATTTTTTAAAAGAATGACGAAACGGAATGAATTTCAATTGCATTAAAACGATCCTAATAGCTGCGACGGCAATGGTCAGCCTGAATTCTTTTTCTCAGGATTTGATTGCCCGACAAGCCCCCATCGACAGGAAACTAAAGAGCGTTGACTCGTTGGCTTTACAGAAACAGATACGTGCTGAACAATCTGCTTATCCAGGTCTAAGTCTATATCCGACTTGGAACAATGAGTATGTACAAGCTTATGGCGATGCTATCGTTCCTGAAAGCTATAAAGTGGACCTGACAGGTTTCTGTATGCCTACCACGCATACGAAGATTACCGATGTATTCGGTTATCGTCCCAGAAGACGCAGAATGCACTATGGCTTGGATGTTAAAGTATTCATAGGTGATACGATTCGAGCTGCTTTCGATGGTAAAGTACGCGTAGTAAAGAATCAGGGACGCCGTGGCTATGGTAAGTATATCGTTATTCGTCATGACAATGGACTGGAAACTGTTTACGGACACTTGTCCAAACAGATCGTAGAAATTAATCAATTGGTTAAAGCCGGAGAACCTATCGCTTTAGGTGGTAATACGGGACGTTCTACCGGTTCGCATCTTCACTTTGAAACCCGTTTCCTGGGAATTCCTATCGACCCCGCTTTAATGTTCGACTTTGAAAAGCAAGACGTTGTTGCTGATCATTATACTTTCACTAAGACCAAGACTTCAAAAGGAACTGCTCGCAGCATGGCTTCCGGTGAAGGTTTGTTCTATAAAGTGAAGAGTGGCGATACATTGTCTAAGATTGCATCCCGTCAGGGAGTATCTATTGACAAGCTCTGTCAGTTGAATCGCATTACACGGAAAACAATCTTACGTCCGGGACAGGTATTACGTTGTTCGTAAGATATCAATAAACCCATAAAGAAGAGGGCACTTTAATATAATTTAGAGTGCCCTCTTTTCTTTTTTCTTTAATTATTCCTACCTTTGCAACCAATTTGTAAGGAAATGAAAGATACCAAACAACAATTTGAGCATGTCATTGCCATCTGTCGTGATTTGTTCTCCAAGAAACTACATGATTACGGTCCGGCATGGCGTATTCTCCGTCCGGCTTCCGTGACTGACCAGATATTCATTAAAGCCAATCGTATCAGGAGTATTGAAACCAAAGGAGTGACGTTGGTGGACGAAGGAATACGTTCCGAGTTCATTGCGATAGTCAACTATGGCATTGTCGGATTGATACAGCTGGAACTGGGATATGCGGAATCAGCCGATATCACGAATGAAGAAGCAATGGCGTTGTATGACAAATATGCTAAAACTTCATTGGATCTGATGCTTGCTAAGAATCATGATTACGATGAGGCATGGCGCAGCATGCGTGTCAGTTCATACACTGATCTGATATTGATGAAAATCTACCGTACGAAACAGATTGAAAGCCTGTCAGGACAGACTTTGGTTTCGGAAGGAGTGGATGCTAATTATATGGACATGATTAATTATTCCGTATTCGGTTTGATTAAGATTGAATTTGGAGACTAAACAGAAACATATAATCTGGAAGAGCTGGGTGAATGTTTGCCGTTTTTTATTGGCGGCGGTATTCATCTTTTCCGGCTTTGTGAAGGCAGTCGATCCGTTAGGCTCTTTTTATAAGATTCAGGATTATCTGACGGCTTTCGGAATGGCCGCGTGGTTTCCTACATATTTGCAGCTACTGTTTGCCATCGTATTGTCGGCGTTGGAATTTTCCGTGGGAGTATTCCTGTTCTTCGGTATACGGCGGCGGTTTGCTACGACTCTGGCATTGTTGCTGATGATCGTGATGACACCGCTGACACTGTATCTGGCGTTAGCGAATCCGGTGTCCGATTGTGGTTGTTTCGGTGATGCATGGGTGTTGACAAATTGGGAAACGTTCGGTAAGAATGTGGTATTGTTTATTGCAGCCGTATCTGTCTTCAAAGGTGGAAAACAAATCATCCGCTTTATTACGGCAAAGATGGCATGGATGGTTTCTATGTATACGTTCTTTTTCGTATTTGTGCTTTCGTTCTATTGTCTGGACAATCTGCCCATCCTTGATTTCCGTCCTTACAAAATCGGAAAGAATATCAAAGAAGGCATGGAAATACCCGAAGGAGCAAAACCCAGTGTGTTTGAGAGCAAGTTCATTCTGGAGAAGGACGGAAAAAAGCAGGAATTTACACTGGATAATTACCCGGATAGCACATGGACGTTTGTTGAAACACGTACGGTGTTGAAGGAAAAAGGATACGAGCCTCCGATTCACGACTTCTCTATTGTAAGTCTGGAAACCGGAGAGGATTTGACCGATAGCATTTTATCAGATAAGGGGTATACATTCCTGTTAGTAGCTCATCGTATTGAAAATGCTGACGATAGCAATATAGACCTTATTAACGAGATCTATGATTATAGTGTGGAACATGGGTACGGCTTTTATGCCCTGACTTCTTCGCCGGAGGAACAAATAGAGTTGTGGCGTGACAAGACCGGTGCAGAATATCCTTTCTGCCAGATGGATGACATCACTTTGAAGACCATTATTCGTTCCAATCCCGGACTGATGCTGATAAAGGATGGTGTCATTCTGAATAAGTGGAGTGATAACAGCTTGCCGGATGAATACGTGCTGACGGATAGTCTGGATAAACTGGAACTCGGTCAGCAGAAACAAGAAAGTGATTTGCGCACGATTGGTTACGTTCTTTTGTGGTTTATTATTCCGTTGCTGATGGTTATCGGCGTGGATATTCTGGTTGTGAAACGCAGGGAAAGGAAGAGAGCGAAAAATAAAGTGATTGGCGATGGAGTGATGAGTGATAAGCAAGAGCTTCCTCAGCCATAAACCACAAATTATAAATTAAAAATACATTAACCCTTTTAATAAATAAAAAACAAAATGAGAAAAAACATTGTTGCAGGAAACTGGAAAATGAACAAAACCCTTCAGGAGGGTATTGCTCTTGCAAAAGAACTGAATGAAGTATTGGCTAACGAAAAGCCTAACTGTGATGTAATCATCTGTACTCCTTTTATCCACCTGGCATCGGTTACTCCGTTGGTAGACCCCGCTAAGATTGGCGTAGGTGCTGAAAACTGTGCTGATAAAGAATCAGGTGCTTATACAGGTGAAGTTTCAGCTGCTATGGTTGCTTCTACAGGTGCTAAATATGTAATCCTGGGTCACTCAGAACGTCGTGCTTACTATGGCGAAACAGTTGCCATCCTGGAAGAAAAAGTTAAATTGGCTTTGGCTAACGGCCTGACTCCGATCTTCTGTATCGGTGAAGTACTGGAAGAACGCGAAGCTAACAAGCAGAATGAAGTAGTTGCCGCTCAGTTGGCTTCTGTATTCTCCCTGTCTGCTGAAGATTTTTCTAAGATCGTATTGGCTTACGAACCGGTTTGGGCTATCGGTACAGGTAAAACTGCTACTCCCGACCAGGCTCAGGAAATCCACGCTTTCATCCGTTCATTAGTTGCTGACAAGTACGGTAAGGAAGTTGCTGACAACTGCTCTATCCTTTACGGTGGTAGCGCTAAACCGTCTAACGCTAAGGAATTGTTCGCTAATCCTGACGTTGATGGCGGCTTGATCGGTGGTGCAGCTCTGAAGGTAGCAGACTTCAAAGGTATCATTGATGCTTTTAATTAATAGATAATGGAAGACTGATAATTGATAACCGGTGAAGTGCCGGTTGTCGGTTATCAGTCTCTATAATCATATTATCAATCGTCTATTATTATATTATTCATTATGAAGAAGCTTGGTTTACTTTTAATTGCATGCTTTGCTTTCGCCGCTTTTGCTTCGGCGCAGAATAACATTGTGAAGAGTTTGGAACGCAATGTGCCGGGACAGGGTAAGGTAACCATCCATCAGGATGCCCGCATCGAGGCCTTGATAGGTCAGGAATATATCCCCAACGGAACGGAGAACAGAGTGCTTAAAAGTCAGGGTTTCCGTGTACAGGTGTATGCCGGAAACAATACCAGTAGAGCCAAGAACGAAGCTCACGCTGTGGGCTCACGAATCAAAGAATATTTCCCGGAACTTTCTGTTTATACCTCTTTCAACTCTCCCCGCTGGCTGTGCCGTGTAGGAGACTTCCGCAGTATTGAAGAAGCAGATGCCATGATGCGCCAGTTGCGTGCTACAGGCGTATTCAAAGAAGTTTCTATTGTGAAAGAGCAGATAAACATCCCCTTATAAAAACTTACTCATGTTAGGAAAAGAAGAAATCGTATCTCCTGCACTGGATGAACTAAAAGAACACTATCAGCGTATTATAACTTTATTGGGCGAAGATGCCGAACGCGAAGGACTACTGAAAACCCCCGAACGTGTAGCAAAGGCTATGCTGAGTTTGACAAAAGGCTATTTCATGGACCCGCACGAAGTGCTCCGCTCTGCCAAGTTCAAGGAAGAATACAGTCAGATGGTGATTGTGAAAGACATTGATTTCTTCTCACTTTGCGAACACCACATGCTTCCGTTCTACGGAAAAGCACACGTGGCTTATATCCCCAATGGTTACATTACAGGGCTGAGCAAGATTGCCCGTGTAGTGGACATCTTCTCCCATCGCCTTCAGGTGCAGGAACGCATGACGCTCCAGATTAAAGAATGTATCCAGGAAACACTGAATCCTCTGGGTGTAATGGTGGTTGTGGAAGCCAAGCACATGTGTATGCAGATGCGTGGGGTTGAAAAGCAAAATTCCATAACGACCACTTCCGATTTTACAGGTGCTTTCAATCAGGCAAAGACTCGTGAAGAGTTTATGAATCTCATTCGTCAGAATTCATTTACATAACAGTCCCGTACGTTATTTCATGAAAGGAAACTGCAGTTCCCATGAAGGGAAATTGTTGTTTCCATTAAAGGAAACGCGCGTTCCCTTTAGGAGAAACCGTCGTTCTCATTAGGGGAAACTGTCGTTTCTGCATGAGGGAACTATCGTTCTCATTAGGAGTAAGGTGATTTAACCGAGTACAACTCTGTCTCCCAACCGTTTGGCCATAATACTTTTGATCTCACGCAGTTCTGAGTAGCGTTTCATGATAGAGGTACATTGTTCTTCATCATTGGCTACGGCAGGGTCTTGCAAGGCATACATCATGTGTTTCATTTCTTCACTGATGATGGCGAACTTGAAATTAATCATGAGCGTAGGCACCAATTCAAATAGGCGTTCCTCGTCGGTCACTAACCTTTGGGCTTTGGAGTGATACTTACTCAGTTGGTAGCGATCGGCAATCAACTCTGTACTTAGTTTACTGATAATAGGGTCGGGATGTGCCAGGAAATACCGTTCTGCGGTGAATCCTTCATTATGTATATGCTCTGCCGCTTCTGTCAACATCTGCCTGTGCAGCGGGTTGTGGAAAGCCAGCTCATCCTCCTTTAAGTCATTGACTATGTATTCCGTTACCGTAATGGGAATTTCTTTCCCTTCCTCATCGGGAACGTTGCATAATACTTTCTCTCCGTAGCGTACTACCATTTGCAGGATAAGGCGCTCGTATTTGTAGAATTCCTGTCCTTCTTTTCCTTCTTGCGGGATATAAGATACGTATTCGGCAGCTTCCGGTGGAAGCGGTGTACCACCGTCAGGCATTTCTCCATCCATGGGATAAGGAGGCATGTCTTCAGGGTAGGGTGGTTGCATTCCGTCGGGAAGCGGTGCTTGTGCAGCGTCGCGGGCTGCATTATTCTTTCTTGTTTCCCGGTTTCTTTGTTCCGCCTGCTTCTCAGCCTGCGTTTCGCGTCGTTTGGCAACTTCCGAAACCAATAGCTTGTCTTCTATACGAAGCAGTTGGCTACATTCTTTAATATATACATCGCGGACAATTGCTTCAGGAATAATAGATATACTTTGTACAAGATTACCGATTAATTCAGCACGCTTGATAGGATCTTTTCCTGCATCTTCCAGCAGAAGATTGGTTTTGAAACGTATAAAGTCAGTTTCATTATCTTGTATGAATTTCTGGAATTCCGTAGCGTTGTGCTTGCGTGCGAAGGAGTCCGGATCTTCCCCGTCGGGAAGTAGGCAAACCTTGATATTCATTCCTTCTTCCAGCAGCATGTCGATACCACGGAGAGAAGCCTTGATACCTGCCACGTCACCGTCATAGAGTACCGTAATGTTATTGGTGAAGCGGTGAATGAGCTTAATTTGTCCCGGAGTCAGTGCTGTACCCGAAGAAGCTACCACATTCTCCACACCAGACTGGTGCATGGAAATAACGTCCGTGTATCCTTCCACCAGGAAGCAACGGTCTTGTTTCACAATCGCTTGTTTGGCAAAATAAATGCCATACAGTTCACTACTCTTATGATAGATTTCCGATTCGGGAGAATTGACATATTTAACCTTGACTCCCTTCGTCGCGCTGCTAAGCACGCGCCCGCCAAAAGCGACCACCTTACCGGAAAGTGTGTGCACCGGAAAAATAACACGTCCCCAAAAACGGTCACGCAAGCGGTGATCGTCCGTTTCGTAACAAAGCCCTGTCTTGACAAGGTATTCTTTCTTGAATCCCTTCTTTATGGCTTCCTGAGCCATGGCATCGTGACTTTCGGTGCAATAACCTAACTGGAACTTTTCGATGATATCATCCCGGAAACCACGATTACGGAAGTATGCCATACCAATGCTACGTCCGTCCACATGGTTTTTAAGTATATTTTGGAAGTAATCACGTGCAAAGTTATTCACGATGAACAGACTTTCACGTTCGCTCTGCATCAACTTCTCTTCGCTGGACAGTTCGCGCTCCTTGATTTCGATACCGTATTTCTTTGCCAGATATTTCAGAGCTTCGGGGTAACTCATCTGCTCATGCTCCATAATGAAGTGCACCGCATTGCCACCCTTACCGCAGGAAAAGCATTTGCACAACCCTTTGGAAGGCGATACATAGAAAGATGGTGTCTTGTCATCATGGAATGGACACAAGCCTACATAATTCACACCTCGCTTGCGCAACGTAACGAAGTCCGATACAATGTCTACAATCTGTGCGGCATCCAGAATTCTGTCTATGGTAGGTTGGTCTATCATTGGATAATTGTTTTTGCGAATGCAAAGATACTAAAATGATAGCGAATCGCAACTCTTGGATTTCTTATGTAGTGTGAAAGGAAGGAATAGTGGGGAGGAATATTATTATTTTTATCTGGGGACAAACTATCCCCAGATAAAAACAATAGCGGAAACGAGCCAAAGAACTCATTAATTGCTGATGGAATTCTGATCTATTTTATCTTTTCCCTAATCTTCGTCAGATACTGCTTCATCCCTTCCGCATCCTTCGTACTGATAATTTCCAGCAAATTCTTCAGCTCCAGACGAATATTTTCCACTTGCGAGGGAGTGCGCGGATTAAAGAGAATTTCCTGAAGCAAGTAATCATCCTCACTCAGCAAACCCTTGGCAATAGCCATGTGCTTCTTGAATGTAGTACCCGGAGCCTCCTGGTGCTTCATCACCGCTGCAAAAACAAACGTAGAGACAAAAGGAATAGACAGAGAATAAGCTACCGTCTCATCATGTTCGTCGAAAGTATATTCGAAGATATTGAGGCGGAGCGTCTGGTAAAGGTCCTTGAAGAAAATTTTTCCCAGGTGGTCACCTTCACTGATGATGATAGCATTCTCGCTGCTCAGATTGCTGAGGCTGGCAAACGTAGGGCCAAACATCGGATGCGACGATACATAACGAAAGCCACTTTCCTCATAGAATTTCTTTAATCCCGTCTTCACCGAGGCGATATCACTGATGATACAATCCTTGGGCAGTACAGGTAGCACCTTGCGGAATGCGTCCAGCGTATATCTCACCGTGGCGGCATTGATTACCAACTCCGGTTCGAAGTCCTTTATCTCTTCCAACGTGGTGAAACGATACGTGTTATAGACAAAACGCAACTGGTGCGGATTCACGTCGAACACTGCCGTTTCATGTTGGAAACTTAGAATATCTGTAAAGAAAGAGCCCATCTTGCCGGCTCCGAGTATTAAAATACGCATAAATTTAGTGTTTAGGTATTAATGATTAGTGATAAGTGAAAGATAGCGTAGCCATTAATCACTTATCACCAGTCGCTAATCACTTGTTTATAATTTCCATTTGTTGCCTCACACTCTCCTCGTGTATCAGCTCGAATACCTTCTTGATAAATTCCGAATCCACGCCCAGAAGCACACCTTGAGAACCGCGTTTGTCCAGAATTTCATTGTAACGTCCTGTTTGCAAAATCGTCATATCGTGCTCTTTCTTGAACGTACCGATTTCACGTGCCACACGCATACGCTTGGCAAGTTCCTGCATCAGGTTGTTGTCGCACTCGTCAATCTGCTTGCGCAGTTCGCTGAGGTTTTCTGTGGTCTGTGTCTCTTTACGGATGACGAGCAGGTTCAGGATGTAATCCAGTACGTCCGGAGTTACTTGCTGCGAAGCATCACTCCATGCACAGTCGGGGTTGCAGTGACTTTCGATAATCAGACCGTTGAAACCGAGGTCCATAGCCTGCTGGCAAAGCGGTGCGATGAGTTCGCGCTTACCACCGATATGGCTGGGATCGCAGATGATCGGCAAGTTTGGGATGCGACGACGCAACTCGATGGGGATATGCCATTGCGGCAGATTGCGGTACAACTTCTTGTCGTAACTGCTGAAACCGCGGTGGATGGCTGCCAGACGTTTCAGACCGGCATTGTTGATACGTTCCAGGGCACCGATCCAGAGTTCCAAATCCGGGTTTACCGGGTTCTTCACAAACACAGGAATATCCACACCCTTCAGTGCATCGGCAATTTCCTGCATGGCAAACGGGTTGGCAGTGGTGCGTGCGCCAATCCAAAGGATATCGATACCTGCTTTCAGACACTCGTATACATGCTTCGAAGTGGCTACTTCGGTAGAAACGTACATTCCGGTTTCTTTCTTCACCTCTTTCAGCCATGCCAGACCGTCTACGCCTACACCTTCGAAACCACCCGGTTTGGTACGCGGTTTCCAGATTCCGGCACGGAATATCTTCATTCCTTTTTCGGCCAGTTGTTTGGCGGTGCACATTACTTGTTCTTCTGTCTCGGCGCTGCAAGGACCTGCAATTACCATGGGACGTTTGTCCTCAATACCCGGCAGCAAAATCGATTCTAATTCAAGTTCCATATTCTTTTATTTTTGTTCAATTATATTTTTATTGTATAGATATTTCTCAGTGTCTTCTGAACCCTCTGCAACCCCCGTCGATAAAGCCTTTCGAACGTGTTAATAAATACAGGCCTCGTTTTTTAAAAACGTTGCCCTTATTCTTTAAAAACGTCGGGCACGTTTTTTAAAACGGTGAGTGACTTGTGTTACAGGACTTCTTTTTTGTAAATATATTACTTCATCTCCCTGATGCGCTTCAATGCCTCTTCCAATTTATGGTCTTTGCAGCAAAGCGAGATGCGGATATACCGTTTTCCGTTACTTCCAAAGATAAATCCCGGCGTGATGAACACGCGTGCGTTGTGCAACACCTTTTCAGTCAGTTCTTCAACGTCGGCACAGCTATCGGGAATTTTTCCCCAGAGGAACATACCTACCTGTTTTTCATCGTATGTACATTCCAGTGCATGCATGATTTCCCCTGCCAGATGGCGGCGGCTGCGGTAGTTCTTGTTATTTCCGTCGTACCATTCCTGTTCGGCTTCCAGAGCGTTGGCGGCTGCCAGTTGCATGGCGCGGAACATACCGCTGTCGATGTTGCTCTTCACTTTCAGGATCCATTGCACAAAGTCGGCGTTGCTTGCCAGCATACCGATACGCCAACCCGGCATATTGTGGCTCTTGCTCATGGAGTTGAACTCGATGCAACACTCTTTGGCGCCCGGCACACTGAGGATGCTGAGGGGGTGGTCGTTCAGGATGAAGCTGTACGGGTTATCGTTTACAATCACGATGTCCTTACGGCGTGCAAAGTCCACCAGTTTTGCATAAAGTTCCGGGGTGGCGTTAGCTCCGGTCGGCATGTTCGGATAGTTGGTCCACATCAGCTTTACGCGGCTCATGTCCATCTTTTCCAGTTCGTCGAAGTCGGGCATCCAGCCGTTTTCCTCTTTCAGGTTGTAGTTGATGACTTCCGCGCCCAGTATCTTGCTCAATGAGGTATAAGTGGGGTAGCCCGGATTGGGAACCAATACCTGTTCGCCCGGATTGACGAAGGCCAGTGTGACGTGCAGGATACCTTCTTTCGAGCCGATGAGCGGCTGTATCTCAGTATTAGGATTCAGCTCCACGCCGTACCATTTCTTATACCAGGCGGCAAAGCTGCGGCGAAGTTCGGGGATGCCGACATAAGGCATATAACCGTGTCCGTCAGGATTTTGTGCTTCGCGGCACAGGGTCTGTATGGTTGCTTCCGAGGGAGGCATGTCGGGGCTGCCGATTCCGAGGCTGATTACGTCTTTTCCTTCGGCATTCATTTGTGCCACCTCTTTCAACTTCTTGGAGAAGTAGTATTCGCTCACGCTGGCCAACCGGTCGGCGGGCTTGATCTTAGATGTTTGATTTTCCGTCTGCATATTCGCCTAATATTTTAAGTTCTTTGGTTAGCGGTGTGATGGCCGCGATGGATTGTTTATATCTCAGTAGGTTGTCGAAAACAACGTCTACGTAAAATTGGTATTCCCATTCCCGCCCGATGATGGGCAGTGACTGTATTTTGGTCAGGTTGATGCTGTAGAACGAAAGAATGGACAGTACTTGCGAGAGGCTTCCTTCCGTGTGGGGCAGTGTGAATACCATGCTTGCCTTGTTGGTTTCCGGGTGTGGATGGCGGCGTATTTCGTCTACTTGCCAGGGATCGGCAACTACCAGAAAACGGGTGAAGTTGTGCTTGTTTGTTTCGATGCCTTCCTGCAACACCTTCATGCCGTAACGCTCGGCAGCAGCCTTGGAGCAGATGGCGGCGTGTCCTTTCAGGTTCTCCCGCTTGATGATTTCGGCGCTGAGGGCGGTGTCTTCCGCTTCCACTACTTTCATCTTCGGGTGCTGGGCAAGGAACTCGCGGCATTGCATCAGTGCGATGGGGTGGGAGTTGACTTCCGTCAGATCGTTCCAGTCCTCATCGGGCAGGCAGACAAAGCTGTGTGAAATGCGTAGTTTGTATTCGCCTATGATTTGTGTTCCGCTCTGCCGCAGCAACTCGTTGTTGTGCAACAGGCTACCTGCAATGGTATTCTCTATTGCCAACATTCCTATGGTCTTGCTGTCCTTCTTCACGGCTGCAAACACGTCCTCAAAAGTAGCGCAACAGATTAACTCTATTTCTTCTCCTTCGAAGTACTTGTGTGCGGCAATGTCGTGATACGACCCTAATGTTCCTTGAATGGCTATTCTTTTCATACTGTTTCTTTAAAATAAAAAATCCCGCTTCCATACAATGGAGCGGGATTAAGTATATTACTTTAGTTCTCTATTCAGTTCTTAAGCATCACTGTCACTTGACACATACAAACTCCCGCTCTACTTTCTGGCTAAAGTAAAAGTAAAAAAAGAAGTAATATGTATAAGTAAACAAATTCATACTTTCGTTTTCTTTTTGTTTTTAATTTCGTGGCAAAAGTAATACTTTTCTCTTATATGCAAGCAAAAAATGATATTTTTTTTATTTCTTCTTCAAAATTAGCTTTCAGACGAGTGCTTCCGGTTGTCTTTTTCTGCCGGAAATCCATCAATCGTCGTGCATGATTCCCTTGATTTGCTCCCATTTGTTCACGGCATCGTTGGACTGTGCTTTTCCCGGAGTGCTCCGGCCTTCGCGGATGTACTTTTGCAATAGGTCTTTCAGCTCGCTGACTATTTCGGGATGTTCTTGATAGACATTTTTGCTTTCGGTGGGATCGTCTTTCATATTATAGAGTTGAATCGGTGGGAGCTGGGCAATGGCTTCCTTGTCCACACCCGGTTTGGGGTAGCTCCAACCGCCGGAACTGGGGGAACACAACAGTTTCCAGTCTCCTTTACGGATGGCAAACTCTCCGCGGATGGAGTGGTGCACGGTGGCTTCACGGATGGTTGGCGTGTGGTGCGGAATCCGGATGAGGGGAAGAATGTTGTAGCTGTCTTCCGCTTCGTTATCTTTCAGGGGATAATGGTTGAGGGCGGCAAAAGAAGCGTAGAAGTCGTTGAGGCAGACGGTTTGCGCACAGGTGCCTCGACCTGCACCGTTGGCCCATTCCACGATGGTGGGTACGCGGTGACCGCCGTCGAAGAGGTCGGCTTTCATGCCTCGCCAGATGTAGTTGGCATGATGCCCCTTAGCTGCCATCTCGGGGATACCTCCGGCGGGAGAGCAACCGTTGTCGGTGGTGAAAACTACGATGGTATTGGAGTCTATGCCGTTGCGTCGCAGGGCTTCGCGCACTTGTCCCACTACATCGTCCACCATCAGGACGAAGTCGCCGTAATCACCCAGTCCGGTTTTTCCTTTGAAGGCTTCGGCGGGCAGGATGGGGGTATGAGGGGCGGGCAGGGGCAGATAGAGGAAGAAGGGGCGTTCGTCTTGCGCGTGGCGGTTGATGTAGTCTACTGCGCGGTGGGTCAGGTTGGGCAGACAGTCCTGGTGGTTGAAGTCGTTGCCTATGGCGCCTGCACGCCAGAAGCCCGGTTTCTTTCCTGCGGGTACGGTGCCTATTTGCGTGGTGGTGGGCTGGCGGTTTTCTATATATACATAGGGGGCCATGTCGAGGGAGCCGCAGAAGCCGTAGAAATAGTCGAAGCCTAAGTCGGCAGGACCGTTGGTGATGGGTTTGGAGTAGTCCACGTCTTCGTCGTTGAGGGCGTTGGCGTCGGGTTTCTCATGCCCCGGTTTCGTGCCCCAGTTCCAGCCTAAATGCCATTTGCCGATGCAGGCGGTGGTATATCCGTTTGCTTTCAGCATGGATGCCATGGTGCTGCGGGTGGTGGGGATGATAGGACGGGAGTAGCCGTAGAGTACACCGCTTTTGAGGCTGGAACGCCAGTTGTAGCGTCCTGTGAGGATGCCATAGCGGGTGGGGGTGCTGACGGCTGAACAGGAATGAGCATCGGTGAACATTACGCCGTTGGCGGCCATCTGGTCGATGTGGCGGGTTTGGATATGCGAGTCTTTGTTGTAAGCGGAGACATCTCCATAGCCCATGTCGTCGGCGAGGATGAAAATGATGTTCGGCTTTTGCTGGGATGCTGACTTTGCTTGTTCTGCGGTTTGTGCAGACACATGCTGTCCAAGGCAGAAGGGAACAGATAAAAATCCGAGATAGGTGAGGTTTTTCATGATATGATGTTTGGGGTTTGATTTTACTTGGTTATTATGTACAAAATTAGCTGTTAGATGGAAAGGGCTTTATTAGTTCTGTCTCAAAAGTTTGAGATATTGTTGCAAGTGCGGAGTGGTTATTACGAATTTAAACAAGGGAAGAATTCTGTTAATGTATTATTCTTTTTCTGATCCCATAAAAAAGCATTCTTCCTTTTGGCTATTCCCTGCAATTCATCTATCTTTGCATTAGCCGAAGAGAAATGCGGCGTGTTGAAGCTATTTTTGATAACGAAAAAAACTGGTAATTTTATTTAAGTCAAGAAACAGAACTTCAATAAAGATGTTTCACGCAGACCAAAAAGGGTCGGGCGTGCAAGCATGTTTATGAGTTCTGTGGGTATACCAGTGCCTTTCGTTACATAAATATGAACTATACGTCCGACTTCTTTTTGTATAAGGGGGATGAGGGCGATTTTAAATATTTAAAATCCGAAGAAGACATGAATACCCCGAAGGATGAAATGATAACAGAGGCCATCCACTGCATGGTAGAACAGAGGAAACACGAGATATGGGAAGTGCTCTACCCATTAAGTATAAAATATGGTTTTACGCTCGACTCCGACTATGCCAGCATCAAGCTGGAACCTCCCTGTAAAGACTTTCCGGAAGAAAAATGCGGATGTAAATTACCGCTTGATTCCGTGTACAGTGCCTTTGTGAAAGGTGATTTTCTTTATGTGATGTGCCGCGGGAAGGTGTATTTTATCCTTGATCTGGAAAGTGGTTTGTGGAGACTGTATTTGCCAATGCACCGACCTCCAAGGCTGCAAGTACTGTGGTGGAGGATTCAAGAGACAACAAGGGATTTGGTGTGGTTGGTGAGACATTGGAAGGACTGAAATAATTCACGACATAGTCACACCTCTTCTACTCGTGCCAACTCCCAGCCGGAGAACTGCATCACGATGCAATGCAGCGTTGTCCCTTGGCACATCAACTGTACCTTAGGGCCTTCGGCATAGCGGTGAATTTGTGCTATGGCATCCTCCCACTGGGCTTCGCCTTTGGCGTCATAGTCCTTGACAGGAAGATATTTTAACTCCAGAATGTAGCTGTGTTCCACTTCGGGATAGCGTTGTAGGTCAGGCATCAGGAACAAATCACAAAAGCCGTGGTTCAACTCTACTTCGGGCGCAGTAAGGTAATAGGAATTGATGCTGAGATAGGCTTGGAAGAAGCCCTGAATGTTACGCTCGCCTTCAATCAGACTGCGTACGGAGGAATTCTCTTTGTAATCGTAGGCAATCTTCTCCATGGCAGGACGCCAGTCCCCATCGAAGGCCATGTTATCGTACAGGTTCTTCAGGTCGTTCAGGCTGATGCGCTCCTTATTCTGATATTGCTCCAGCATATAATCGTAGTATTGTTTACGTACATTATTATTAGGGATGCCCAGAATAAGACGGTCGCCACGGGTACCGATGATGGTAAGCATACCGTAGTAGAACAGTAGGCTGGTGAACAGTTCCGGGTTAACCAGGTCCTTGGCGGGAAAGGAGAGGGCTAAGTCTGCTACAATCTGTCCTTCTTCCGCGATACGGCGGATGACGCCTTTACGGTCACCGTCCAGATGGTCGAGGTTGAGGAGTTTCTTCATCTTGCTGTAGTCCGTGCGGGTATTGGGATCAATCATCTGCTTGGGAGAGTATCCCAAGTCTATTTTCTGTCTCAGATAATAAAGCACCATGTCGCAGTTGAACATCTTCGGGTCATGGTTCAGACTCTCTTCAGAGAAGCAATAATTGTCATACCACGGCTTTATCTCAGTTATCATTTCGTTGATGTCACCCTTTAGTTGTTCGCAATCCTTGTAATATTGGAACATCTGGCGTACATCCGTCTCAGAGAATCCCAGCATGGTGTTGAATTGCTGTTTGGTACTAATGTTCCAGCCAATATTGAAGCCGCTTGTCAGGTCGTCCAGTGTGACGGGGCTGACGCCCATCATAAGGATGCGGTCGAAAGTACCCTTGAACTTTTTGAAAGCATTACGGTAAAAACCGTCGGCATGGGTGAGGGTGTGATAAACGTTTTCGCCATGCTCGTTCAGTACCACATTGGTGAAGTTGTCGTACTCATCGACGATAAGATAGAGGGGATAGTTGCGTAGGTGGGCTTCTCCCAGTATCACTTGCAGCTTGGCCTCGAAGGTGGGAGCTGCTTCGAACTGAGCCCGGATGTGATCGGAATAGAAGTCATGGTATTTGTTCATAAAGATGTTCAGCTCTCCGGTGCAGTAAATCTGAAAATTCACTTCCAATTGTTCCCTGCTACCTCCTACCCGTGAGAAGTCGAACGACATAATCTGGAATGTACCTTGCAGGCGGGTGGGATGACTACCTATCCAGAGGTTGCCGAAAAGACGTTCGAAATCATCCTTTCGGGCAATGTCGTAGTATGCACCCATCATGCTTAGGAAGATACTCTTGCCGAAGCGCCGGGGACGGATGAGGAACAAGTTACTGGGCTGATCCTCCAACAAAGGCAGGTACATCGTCTTGTCCACATAATACTGGTTCTGTTCAATGACATCCACAAAGTTGGACACACCGTAAGGTATTCGTTTAACTTCTTCCATATACATCATAATTGTCGGGATAAATGCAACAACACTACAAAGATAGGAAAAGTTCCTGGAAATCGGGGAGCGGGTATGCCGGATTTTTCCGGTCTTATAAAAGAATACGGGGTCAGGAGCTTTCCCTGTCTATCAGTAACTCTTTAGTTTTTCCTGTATATCGGCAGCTCTTTCCCTAACTCCGTATGAACCACCTCGAAATTGACAAAGCCATTCACGGACTCCGGTTCTAACAGCGTTACCGCAAGGTTCGCATTCTTCTGTGAAAGACGAATGATGAAACAACCTGCCGGGAAGTTCTTCTTTTCTTTTATCATCCGTGTAGATACTGTAACCGGATAAATCTTTTCCCATTCTTTGGTAGCTTTCTTGTATCCGGTAACCATATACTTCTCTACGGTGGCAGTGAAGGGTTTTCCTATCTCTTCTACCTCTATTCCTAAAGCCCGCAATTTATCTGCTTGCATCCGGCAGGTATCCGGCAGAATATATGCTTTGGGACGTTTGCGTACTAACTCAGCTTTCAGTTGAAGCGCATCGAAAGTAGGCAGAGACTCCGTAAAGCGTTCGTTCTTAGTAAGATCTATAAATGTAACGGGAAGCTCTGTCCGTGCAGATTGAAAAGTGATGGATATATCACTCTTTCCGCTGCAAGTCTCTTTTACGGCCTTTCGTATCTCACTTCTTACTTCTTTTGAATGAAGAGCCGCCGTTTCTAAAAGACTGCGGGATACCAGAAAACTACATTCTGCACGACGGGCAAAACACGCTTTTCCCAATCCTATTCCACGGATTTCTATGAATAGAGATACCGCATTGGTGAGTCCCTGAAATGTGGAACTGGATTGTGGACTCTTAGCATCTTTCATTGCATACAAACTATCATTCCTGACACTGGGTGTAAAGTAAAAGCCTGAATGATAATCGTTAGCCTCCAATGTCTTCTCTGCTTCTTCACGGAATAAGCCGTTGGAAAGTGTACGTATTCCGGCAGGGATGTTCAAATGCCCGCTGGGTAGGAAAAGGACATCGGCGGCCGTAGCTGCTTTAGTACCCCGCAGCAATTCAAACTCCTTGCGAAAAGGATTGAATTCGTGGATGTCCAGCGCTATTTCGGGGTTCCATTCCTTGTACGCTTTTTTAAGAAGAAGAGTCACCGGATCGGCAAGTTTACTTTGATCCCGGTTCAAATCATACCCACTGCCTGATTTACGGCTTTGCATGGCATAACCATCCGTATTGGCTACAGGTACAAGTGCAAGAGACACCTTTTTCAGTAGTTCAGTACCTTCGGGCGTATTCAATAAATAATCGGCAAGCATACAGGTTGCTTCCGGCCCGGCAGGTTCGTTGCCGTGCAGTCCTGCTTGTATCCAGACTCTTATTTTCTTTTTATCGTTGGGAGTTCCGAAATAGAGCACGGGAATATCCCTGCCCTGTGTAGTCTTTCCTATATCGGACAGCGTAACCTTATTGGGATGCCTGTCGGCTAAATCCTTCAAATACCTGTTTATCTCGAACAAGGAAGCCAGACCTTCTTCAAGCGGCTTGCCGAGGGTGGGAGTGGAATATTGCTGCTCCGGTTCGGGATAGAAACGGAGGGCTACCTCTTCCGGTTGCATCGTGGGCTGGATATTCCAGAGAGAAGGGTTGCTGAATACGGTTTCTTGCGCAATGCGTTGCAGATAGAGTGCTTTCTCTTCGGGTAGTCCGGCATAATAAGTACCTGTATAGGGTTTCTGAAAAAATACGCTACAGAATACATTGGCGACAAGATAAGAACCCTGTCGGGAAGGGTGGCTGTGATCGTTGTTGTAAAGCGTGATGCTTGGATTTTCCGTGCGGACACGCTTCCAGGCGATGCCGACGGGGGCACACCAGGCATTCAGTTGTGCGGTCATCTCCAAATAACTTTCAGCCAGTCGTTGTTGCATTTCGGCATACGTGTCGATGTCGTGTCCCCAGGTCATGTAGAAGACGGTTTTTCCTTTCGGATTGTAGAGGCGGCGCAAGCTGTCGAGGGAGTGGGCGGGCTTGTACACATTCTCCCGTACCCATTCCTTTTCGCGGGCAGGCGCTTTACTTTGGTCTTGCAGGATGACGAAATCCCAGTTTCCTTCACGAATGGCATCCAGGGTTTCAGGGTTGGCGGCATGTTTCTTCAATGTCCAGCCGCCGTGTTCCACTAATTTTACAGAAAGCTTGTGACCGGTGGAGGCGGCAAGGGCCTGCACTTGTCGGACTAAACGGTTGTATTGTGTGTAGCTGTTACCTATGAACAGCGCACGGAGAGAGTCTCCCAACATGACAGGAACGGCACGTCTGCCCATTCCGGTGGAGTGGTGTCCGATGCCTTGTTCTTCTATTTTCTGCCAGTTGCAGGGCCAGTTGTGTTCGGCTGCTATCCGGTGGAGATATTGATAGAACTGATTGCCGCGCTCGTAACGGTTGCATCCCTGTGCTTCGGCTTCGGGAGTCTTCCTTAAATAAGATTCGCGGATGGTGTCTCCCGTAGCCAGTTGGAGGATAATCGGTTTGGCAAGATACTTCCTGATTGTTTCAGGGGTGACATACGGAATGTTGCGTACTCCGTAGGGAAAATCTTGCGAAGCATCGGGGAAAGTGTACCATCCCGGACTGCCGATAACAGCTTTCTCCACATACGGGCTGTCATGGAAAAGCATGAATCGCTGCACAAATTGGCCTCCGGCTGAGTGACCGTAAATCATATATCCTTTCCGTTCACTACCTGAAGATTGGTGGACGTACTCGAAGATTTTATCAACCAGTGCCGGAGTTCGCTTTTCAGCCGGACGTATCGTATGATCCTTATCGTCCATGACACCGACTTCCTGATAATCGGACAAAGGAAACCTTTCCAGATCGAAGTGGGGAATGAAGACCATGAATTTATGCTTCTCTGCCTCCTGCTTCCAGGTTTTGAGTAGATAGGTGTAACCGCGGTCGGCACCTTCGAAGACAAAAACAATGGGCATACGGCGCACATCGCCCGAAGCCGGAATGTAGTAGTGCACATCTACCGGACGGTCGGAAAAGGGGGGATAGTTTTTGTAGGTGAACTTGCCTTCACCTACGGGAAGCACGGAGGCGGCACGGAGTCCGGCGGCCAGAAAGACAATAGCAAGAAGTAGAATTAATCTTTTCATTCTTCATACCTCCCTTTTTTAATGACTTCCTTGTCTTTTAGGACGAGTTTGCCGCGTGCTATGACGTGCGTCAGTTGAAGTTCGGAATCAAGGAAACAAAGGTCGGCATCGAAACCGGCGGCTATTCTGCCTTTGGTGCGCAGTTTGAGGTTGCGTGCCGGATTGCTGGTGATAAGGGTCAGCGCCTGTTCCAGAGGCAGAAGACCTTCTTTTACGAGCAATGTCATCTCCTGCAAGTTGAGGTGCAGGGGGGCGGGGCGATAGGTCGTTTCTCCTGTTTCGGGATTGGTGCGGCGCACTCCGCCACGGCCGTCACTGGAGAAGGTGATGCGGTCGAGGGGCACGTGGGCTTCGAGGGCTTTCATGACGCAGCGATGGGGAGCGTCGAATTTGGTTCCTCCGGTGGAGAAATCTACCATGCCACCCATGTAGGCAAATTCTACGGCTTGCCGGAATAAGGCTTCCGTGCGTATCAGATGGGTGGGCGAGAGGTAGGAAATCAGCGTGGGATACTTGCGGGCGATATCCAGTAACGGAGTGATACCATCGGGCAAGGCTCCCAGATGAATATGCAGAATACCTCCTTTGCCGGAAGTGAAACCGCCGAGGCGTACCTGGTTGATGAGGCGCAGTATCTCCAGTTCAGTGGGGAAAGCGCTGCGGTCGTCACTCATGGCGAGTTTGCAACCGATCACTTTGTCGATGAAGATGAGATCGTCGGCTACACAAGACATCAGTGTTTTGGGAGGTAATCCGTAGAAACTGGTAAGCATGTAGGCGCTGAGGCCGTCGTCTTCCAGGGCTTTGGTTTTGGCGTAAAGGGTGGTCAGTTCTTTTACGAAACCGTCCGTGCCGAGTAGCCCTATCACGGTGGTGGTTCCGCAAGCCACCAGTTCGCTCATGGAGACGTCGGGGACTAAGGAAGCATAGCCGGTTTGTCCGCCGCCACCGGTGATGTGGACGTGCTGGTCGATAAAACCGGGGGTGACGGCACATCCGCCGGCGTCTATGGTATCCAATGGAATACCGGTCAATTCTATCTTCCGGTCTATGAGGGCTATTTTGTCATCTGCCAGTAGAACGTCGTTCATGCCGAGATGCTCCGGAGAGTATAAGTTTGCATTTTTAATGAGTGTGAACATGATTCGGAGTTGTTTTATAGTGTTATGAAATGATAAGCTATCAGGAACAGGATGCTGCCTATAAGGGGCAGGGTGTTTCTCTTTGCCAGTTCAATGGGCGATACACCCGCCACACCGGCAATGGCGACAATGATTCCCGCTATGGGGGATGCGGCACGCCCCATGCTGGCGGATAACTGCAAGGGAAGCACGAGGGAATAGGCAGGCATACCCAACTGTCCGGCAATTCCGGGCAGCAACGGGCCGAACGAGAAGAAAGCCGCGTTTCCGCTTCCCATCAGCATGGCCGCACAGAAGATTATCAGGGCGAAGACTGCTGCGATGGCAATGCCGGAAAGTCCTATATGCGTGGAGTAATCTACCAGTGAGTCGATGAAGCCGAGGCTAATCAGTCCTTTGGAGAATATCTCGGAGGCAACAATCAGTGTCACGACACTTCCGAAGACATTTCCCATCCCTTTCCAAAAGCTGGAGAAGGCGTCAAAGGTTTTCCGTATATTGCGTGTGTGGCAACCTACGAATACGAGTGAGACAAAGAGGGAAAATAGCATGGCGGTCGTTGTATTGAGCGTTATGGGAGGCTGGAACAGGCCCACATAGGGCGAAAATACAATGAGAAGCGCAAGTGGAAGTATGGGAAGCATGGCGAATATTAATGGAATATCCGGTTTGGCAGAGGTCTGCGGGACTTCTGTTGTTTCACTATTTTCCGTACTCTGCCTGGCGGCTTCTTTTTTATCGAAATACCTATTGTTGAAGTAAAACAGGGTCATGACTACCAAGGTGGTGGGGATAACCAACGGGAGTTGGTGGGTAATGAAATAAGCTACGTTGGTCTGGTCGATAAGTTCGGCGGCAAGGGCTGTGTTTGCCGAGCCGGGACCCTGGTCGAACAGCGTTGCGGCGGCAATGACGGATAATGCGGTGAGGCGGCTTACTCCCAATCCGATGAGGACGGGGTAAACGGAGGCGACAAGCAAGAGTCCTAATCCGGCTGCCGAGGGGGTAGTGATAAAGAGCAACTGGCCGATGGGAATGGTGACGGTAGCTGCCAGGTAGGGATAACGGCGAAAGAAACCCAACGGTTTCATGGAGATGTGCACCAGGGCATTGGTAGCTTTTATGTGATTCATAAAGGCTACATAGCCGCCGATGGTCATAATCATCAGTCCTGCGCGGGACAGGTTGCCGATGAATGTTTCTTCCACCACTTTCACCAAATCGAAAACAACGCTGCCGGTGGATTTATCCGGAATGATGGGTTGGACATTGAGAATGAGGGCGAATGTCAACATCACAAGTCCAGCTAGCATCAAAACTCCTTGCGGGTTCAGTTTCCGGTAGAGGTAAATAGCGGTGACGGTGGTCACCAATATACAGAGGAGAAAGGCTACGACTGACATAATCTGATTGGTTCTGGATTATAAATTGTTTGTTTTTGAAGTATCTCAATTCCCCTCCTCCGACGGAGGAGGGGTGCCCTTTAGGGCGGGGTGGTAGGTAAGGTCATAAAATACCTATGAATCATATCAATAAGAAATTCTTTTCTCACCTACCACCTCCCCCTTCGGGTACTCCTCCTCTCAAAAGGAGGAGAATTGGGATAGCACTATTTAATCATTGTTCTACTGTCTTATAAGTACCCCGGATTATTCTCCAACTGGCGACCTGTATTGGAATCAATGAACTCTTGCGGAATCGGGAACAACACAGGCGTATCATACGAATTCATGCCTCGTGCCTCGCGTCCTGCAATCTCATTCAACTGTCGCATACGGCGTTTGAAGTAATTGTTCACATCACGTTCATCTCCACCTTTCTCCTGACTTACGCGAATCAGGGTGTGGCGGCGTTCTTCTTCGGAAAGAAGTTCACGGCTACGTTCGTCCAGAATGAAATCTACGCCTCCTGCGGTGAGTTCAGCTTCTGTGATGCTGACTGCATTGGAACGATTGCGTACCTTGTTAATCCATTTGATGGCTTCACCTGCCTGGTTGTTTTTCAGCAAGGCTTCCGCATAAAGCAAGTACGTGTCGGCGAGGCGGAGATAAACAATATCCTGATAACATCCATCCTTGTCACCATTTGCCAGCAACGGTGCCACGTAATCCCATTTGCGGGTAGTGGGCCAGTTATACTTCTTGATGGTTGTCTTATTATCATCCAGCATAGCGGCGGTTACAGTGGTGTCTACCACCATCTTACCGTTGTTAAGGAATTCCGTAATCTTGCCGTCGGCACCCTTCTCGTTAATAGTCCATACCACTGCATAATCGGATACACGGTCGTCCTGAGTTCCCTGATCTTTATAGTTGTAGAGACGGAAAGCACCTCTTGAAGGCACGCAACGTCCGGCACCTTTACCACCGTTGTTTATCCAGAACACCTGAGGCCAAGTGGCTGCACCGCTTGTATAGTCGGGATCGTACTTGTTGCTCTTGTTGATGACACCATCGTTGGAGTAATAGTTCTTATATGTACTCTTCATGTAAACCTCGGCTGTACCGAAAGCACTGTTTTCCGGTTCCGTGTTGACAAAAGCGTATAAAACCTCTGTGTTTCCGTCCGCATACATCGGTGTGCGGAATACGTCGATGAACGGACAGCCGGGATTGGCGGAGTTCTTGCCGAAACGGTTGGTTATCAAACTGTATTCGGAACCTTCTGCCAGTGGCTTCAAAACTTCGACTGCCTTGGAGGGCTGGTCCATTGCCAGATATAGTTCACCCAGATAATGGCGTGCCATGGCTCCTGAAATCTTGCTGTTGCTTTCTTCACGCAACGGTAAATTGTTCATGGCGAAAGCAAAGTCCTGCTCCATGACTTCACGGATGGATTTTACGGAGTTGCGCTCCCAGTCGTTACGGTAGTTCATACCTGTAATTTCTTCGGTGGACAAAGGTACGGCACCGAATGAATACGTCAGATGACGGTAAGCCCATGCGCGGAAGAAGCGGGCCTGTGCGATGATCTTATTCTTGTGGGCGGCAGCTTCGGTTTCGGTTCCTTTCCAGTCGATGCCACTGCCTTCGGCACGTGAAATCACCATGTTTGCCGTGTTGATGATGCGGTAACACCATTGGAAGATGTTTTGGAATATCTGCAAGTCCGTCTGGTTGATTTGCGACGGATAGTACATGTATTTAAAGTCGCTGTGTGAGTTATTACTCCATGAATTGTCCACACCGCAACCCCATGCAGAGTGCAGAACGAGCGGCAGACCGCCACCGAGTGCATCGGCACGGCGGTATTCGTTACGCATCATTCCGTAGAGGCTGGTTACCATGGATTGGAACCCGCTGTAATCTACTAACAGATTTTCAGGGTAGAGTGAAGCACGCGGATCTTCTTCCAGGAAGCTGGATTCATTGCATCCGGTCATGCAGAGCACGAGTAGTGCTATCAGTGTATATTTTAGCTTTTTCATACTGTTTCTCTTTGTTTTAGCGGTTTATAAATCAAGTTTCAGACCGAATGTGAATGAACGTACCTGCGGAGTGGACTGTTGGTCGCTGATAAATTCCGGGTCGAGGCCGGTCCAGCTTGTCCAGGTTGCTAGGTTCTTGATGTTCATATATACTTCGAGGCGGTTCAGGGAAATCTTCTTTAACCAACGCTGGGGAACACGGTAGGCCAGCGTGACATCCTGCACACGGAGGAAGTCGGTCTTTTCGTAGAAACCTGCGCTCATCGGGTTTACAGAAGTATCCAGTGAGTTTTTCGGGTACTTGTTGGTAGGGTTCTCCGGTGTCCAGAAGTCTACCATGAGGCGGTTCTGGCGATAAGAGTTGTGAGATACGTCGTAAAGCCAGTTATTGGCTGTCTGTCCCAGTTGGGCATTGAGGAATACGCTCAGACTGACATTCTTGTAGCGGAAAGTATTCGTCATACCCATTGTTACTTTAGGAATTGCCGAGCCGATGATTTCTTTGTCTGCCGGGGTGATGTCGTTCACACCATCCTTGTCATGGTACTTCATATATCCGGGGATGGAGTAGCGATAGTTCGGGTCTTGCTGTCCGTTCGGATTAGACGGGTCGGTGATCTGCCAGATACCAATGAAGCGGTAGTCGTAGTTCACGCTGATGGGCTGGCCGATGAACCATCTGGAACCAATGTCATCCACAGGGTTGCCGTTGGCATCGTAGAGACCTACATTCACGATTTTTGTCTTGTAGTGCGACAGGTTGAAGGTAGTGGACCAGTCGAAATCTTTTTTGGCAATGTTGTTGGAAGTAATCTGCAACTCTAAACCGCGGTTCTTGGTCTCACCGATATTCTCGGTAATGTTTCCCGTACCGTTGATGGTGGGGATGGAGCGGTTCAGCAACAGGTCGCTTGTCTTCGACCAGTACATGTCGAATGTTCCCTGAATACGTCCGTTCCACAGTTGGAAGTCGATACCGGTATTGATGGATTGTGTAGTTTCCCATCCCAGCGAAGGAGAAGCCAGCTTGGAAGGATAGAAACCGTAATTGGGGGTATGGTCGTCTTTCAGGTAATTGAAGGTGGAAAGGTCAGGCAATGTAGTGTAGGCGCCTACCGCTTCGTTACCGTTCTTACCCCATGACAGGCGGTATTTCAGGTTGCTCACCACTTTTGCCAACGGGCTTGCCTGGAAGAAATGCTCATTGGAAATGTTCCAGCCGATAGCCATGGAAGGGAATACACCGAACTTGGATTGGTTGCCGAATGCGGAGTAGCCGTCACGGCGTGCAGTCAGTGTCAACAAGTAACGGCTGTCGTATGAGTAGTTCAGACGTGCCATCTGAGAAATGTGGTTTTGCTTGGTATAGCTGGAACTGCCGGACATGGTGGCGGCTTTGGAAATCTGGTAATAGTACATCACATCGTTCGGAAAGTCTTTGCCTTCCATTCCGTTGCCTTCTTTCTCGTAGCTCTGTGCAGAATACAGACCGGTGAAGAAGATGCGGTGCTTGCCGAATTCACGGGTATAAGTGATGATGTTTTCCAGAATCCACTCTTGTGAATGCCAGTCGTCGGTGTTCAAAATACCGTTGGAGCGTGCGCCGTAGTAAGTATCCATTCCCTGATACTGTTTCCAGCTACTGTTCTGGTACGTATAGCCGGTATTGAGCTTATAGCTGAGTCCGGGGACGAACGGCAACTTTATTTCTACCACGTTGTTGGTGATGACTTTAGAGCGTATGTCGTTGCTCTTGTTGTTGAGGCTACTTAAGGGGTTTACAGAGAAAGCTTCGCTGGAATCTTCCCAGGCGGCGGAACGGATGTTGCCTTCTTCGTCATAAGCTTCTGCCAGGGGATTCATGCGGAATGCTCTGGAGAAAGAAGCACTGCTGCCACTTCGGTCGTAGCGTCCCAACTGAGTGCTGGTAGAGAACTTAAACCAGGAAGTGAACTCCTGATCGAGGTTGAAGCGGATGTTGTAGCGTTTGAATTGGTTGCCTACGGCAGTACCTTTCACATCGGTATAGTTCAGTGAGACAAAATAGTTGGTCTTATTGACGCCACCCCGGAAAGAGATATTGTGCTGCTGCTTGAAACCGGTGCGAGTTGCCAGGTCCAGCCAGTCGGTATCCATGCCGGCTTCGTGCATACGCAATTCTGTGGCGGTCATAGATCCCATCCACGGTTCGGGATTGCTTTCAGTGGGCGGGGTGGTATTGGCATCTTTCAATGCTTCCGTCTTATACTTCCAGAATTCAGCTCCATTCATGAGGTTGGGGAAGTTGATGGGATTGTCAATGGTGATGTAGGTGTCGTAGGATACGGTCAGTTTGCCTTTTTCACCTCTCTTGGAGCTGATGAGGATGACACCGTTCGAACCGCGGGCACCATAGATGGCAGCCGAAGAAGCATCTTTTAATACTTCAATGGATTCGATGTCGTTCGGATTGATTTCGGACCAGGGACCATCAAAGGGAATACCGTCCAGAATAACCAGTGGTTTGTTGTCTGCCGTGATGGAGTTCTCGCCGCGGATGCGGGTCTTGGTGGAAGAACCTTCCGCATTGGTTCCGGTCACTGAGATATTCAGGCCCGGTACAGCACCTTGCAAAGATTGGATGATGTTGGTCTGCGGGCGATTCTCCAGTGTTTTGGTATTTACGGAAGCAACTGCACCCGTCATATCCGACTTGCGCTGCACGCCATAACCTACCACTACTACCTCATCCAGCATCTTAGTGTCTTCCTTCAGGATAATGCTGACGGGTTTCGTACCGTTGACTTTCACATCCTGGTTCAGATAGCCGATAAAAGAGATTTCAAGAGTGGCGCCATTCTGTACATTCGCCAATGAAAAGTCTCCTTCTACATTGGTGACACTTCCTGTACCAGTGCCTTTCACAATGACATTAGCTCCGATGATGGGTTCTCCTTTTTCATCTTTCACGTTTCCGGTAACAGTGACTTGCTGTTGTGCAAATGCATTTACCGAAATGAACAGTAACAAAGCGCAGCAGGCAAGAATGAGTCTGCATGAGCGTTTTTCTTTTCTTTTGTTCTTCATGATTCGTTTAATAGTTAACATAAGTTTTTAGTTTGGATCTCTGTGGCAAAGGTATGCGCAATAAGGGTTACTTACTCTGCGAGGTAAACAGGCGAAGTAAACTGTTAAAACTGATAAGTGTTTGATTATTAGTGATGTTTTCTGAAAATGAGAGGCTAGGAAGTAAACTCTTTGAGTGGAATCGGTAGTAGAGAGCAGGGCTTACGCTTTGTATTTTCCGAGCTTTTTCACTGCATTTATAAAATCTTCTTTCGGGATAATGGATTTATTCCGGGTGCGAAGCCGGTTGTTATAAACCGTTTGTGCGGAACAATGGAGGAAGTCCGCTATCTTCACGCTGTCTGTGATGCCGAGTCTTATCAAGGCATGTATGCGCAGTTCGGTATTAAGTAGTTCGCCTTCTTTCAGTTCGATGCGCTCTTCGGGTAGCAGTAAGGCGTTGAAGTCACCTACAAAATCGGGATAGAGATGCAGGAAGATGGTATCGAAATTCTGGTAGAACTCTTTCAGTTCGTTGGAGGCTGTTGCGGAAGAGTCCGTTATTGCTTTTACATCTTCTATCTGGCCTACTTTCAGTTTCCGGTTGATGTTCTTGCGAAACTCTTCCAGCTTGCTGATGTAGGTGGAACAGATGTTGAATACATAGCCGATATATTCTTCTTTTACGTAATTAGATTCCCGCAACTGGTCGTTGACTTCCTGTAATTGCGTATTCAAGTCTTTCAGCTGCATGTTTACTTCTTCCAGGCGTTGATGTGCTGTAGAGAGGGCATCCATATTGACGGACAACTTCTGGTTTGTACTGTCTAACTTCAAGTAGGCTTCTTTTAGTCGGCGCATTTGTTTGCGGATGAACAGGAGGGCGCCGATCAGTACGAGGAATAAGAAACTGACGGCAATCAGGGAGGCTTGAAGGCGCTTTTGCTGTGTGCGGCTCTGTTCCTGGTACGCTTTGTAGATTTGATTTTGTAAATGAGACATTTTGACTATTCGTACCCGGTTGTGGAAAAGCATGGCTTTTTGGGAACAATAGAGGATGTAGTTATAGGCGCGGTCTATTTCTCCATGCTTAAATAGGTATTCCGCTATTTCCTGCAAAGAGCCGATATCTCCGTTGACAGACCGGATGTCTGCCATAGCCGAAAGAATGAGGTTCTCCAGATATTTGCTCTCGTTGTTTTCACTCCGGTAAATGGCGGAGAGATTATAAGTAGCTATGGAATACTTGCGGCTGTCGTTAGACAATGTCTGCTTGTTTTCCTCAAATGCCTGTTTGACGGGTTCTATTTTCGGGGTTCCCAGGTAGAGCCATGCCCGGCAGTTCCAGTAGCGCAATTCGTCGGGAGTGGCTGTGAGGTATACCGAGTCTCGGAAAGCCTTTTGGAGGTTATTGTAATGTTCCGACAGTTGGGAGTTCTCACTGGAGTAATCCCGCAGGCGGGAATAGAGTGTACATAACCTGCCAAAATACTCGGAACGGAGATTTTGGGGTAATTCTTCCGGTTGAATGTCACTGACGGCTTTCAAGGCTTCGGTCAGTAGCCCGGAGGAGGTGAGGACAAATGATTGTTCGAGCAAAGAGACCACTTCCCAGGTACGGTTGTTGGTCTGTTGTGCCAGTTGTATGTTCTTGTTGATGTAATGCAGGGCGGAATCCGCATCATAAACCCGATACTCCAAATAGACCATTCTATTCATGGCATAGAGTTCCTTTACATCTTTGACCCGGCTATACTGCATTTTCAATTGCTTGATGCGCTCCTCTTTTACTCTGACAAATAGATCCTGCTGTTCCAGCAGGCTATCTAAAGAGTGAAGCAATTTCCTGTTTTCTTCTAAAGCATGTTTAGAAGTGTCCGCACAGACGTAGGCAGGAAAAAGAAGGCATACAATGAGTATAAAGAGGCCGCTTTTCATGGCACTACAATCCTAAAACGTCCGTTTGTCTTGGCTGATTGTCATATTGTCCGCTGATTCCTTGGATTTCTTTAGGGTTCAACTCCAATCCTTTCTTCATATCTTCTGCAGAGCCTGCCGTGTCACCATTCAGCAACTTGGCGCGACCGCGTTCATGATAGGCTTGTGCGAAATTAGGATTCAGTTCGATGGCTTCGTCAAAGAGTGCGATAGCTTCGGGATACTTCTTCTGGACGATATAAAGTTGTCCCAGGCAAAGGAAAGCCTGTTCGTTGAATGGATTCAATTCTGTTACATAGCGATAATCGGTTTCGGCTTCTTCCTGCTGTCCCGCTGCTTCTTTCACTTTTCCGCGGAGCAGTAATGCAGCTTCTTCATCGGGATCTTGGGAGAGTATAGCGTCGATATCTTCGGTAGCTTCCTTGTATTGCTGCATCTTGATTAAGGCTTCGGCACGCAGCAGGCGGGCTTCGGTGAAGTCGTCTTTCAGTACAATGGCTTTGGTGAGATGGGCGATGCTCATGATACCGTCGTCCATACCTTGCTTGGCTCTGCCCAGAAGATAGTGTGCCATGGCATTTCCTTCTTCTATTTCAATAGCTTTTTGTGCGGCGTCTGCCATTGCCTGATAGTCTTCTTGCAGGTAGCATACGTTGGCAAGGGTGAGGAAAGTGGAGGTGTGGTCAGGTTCCTGTTTTGCCATGCGTTCCAGCAGTTCATGCGCTTCGCTGAGGGCATTGGTTTGAATGTAAACCTGGCTCAGATAGCTCATGGTTTCAAAGTCTTCCTGAAGGGCAAGGGCTTCCGTGAAGCATTTGATTGCATAATCGGGACGCCCCATGCGTTGCGCACGCATGCCGTCATACTTGAATATCTCGAAGTTCTTTTGATCGTTTTTCTGTTTCTCAGTTTCCGGTTTTTCTTGTTTGCCGGAGAAGAAAGATTTAAAGAATCCCATAATCTGTATTTCTTAGGTGTTTTGTTTTTATTCTTTTTGCAAACTTACATAAAAATCTTGTTTCCATACCAAGAACTCGGTCTAAAAAGAAAAAACATTCGTGTTATTATTGATGGTATCATTTAAAATTTGTTCTTTTGCGATACATTTATCAATTATATTAATTAATCATCGTTTCTAAATTAAAAACACAAGAATGAAAAAGATTTTCATGAAGTGGGCCTTCTTTATGTTATGTATGGCCGTGACAATGCCTGCAATGGCTCAGTTTAATGTAAAAGCACTGAAAGGTGCGGCTAAAGCTGTTAAAGCTGTTACTCTGACTGACGCTCAGATGGCAGAATATGTAAAAGAGTATATCGACTGGATGGATACACATAATCAGGTATGTGCCGACGATAATGAGTATACAATTCGTCTGAAAAAGCTGACTGAAGGCTTGACGGATGTAGAGGGAATTCCTTTGAACTTCAAAGTTTATTATGTGATAGATGTCAATGCATTTGCTTGTGCTGACGGTAGTGTGCGCATTTTCTCGTCTTTGATGGATATCATGACGGATGATGAATTGCTGGGTGTAATCGGACATGAAGTAGGTCACGTGGCACACAAGGACTCTAAGAATGGGTTCCGTACGGCATTGCTGACTTCAGCTTTGAAGGATGGTATTTCTTCACAAGGTGGTACGGCTGCTAAGTTGTCTGATTCTCAGTTGGGTGACCTGGGTGAGGCTCTGGTAAACTCTACATATTCACAGAAGCAGGAGAGAAGTGCTGATGACTATGGATATGAATTCCTGAAAAGTCATGGTAAGAATCCCTGGGCAATGGCTTTATCTTTCCAAAAGCTGAAGAAATTGCAGGAAGAAGCCGGTGCGCAGAAAAGTAGTAAGCTGAATCAACTGTTCTCTACTCATCCTGATTTGGATGCCCGTATCCAGCGTATGGAAGAACGTGCAACCAGCGAAGGTATTGAGAAGCCGGCAGTAACGGAATAATTCTTATTGATATAATAAGAAGAAGGGCGTGCAATTCACTGTACGCCCTTTCTTATGCCTTCAGGCTTATGATGCCGTTCTCCGCTTTCAGATCTTCATCTTCCAGCAATTCGCGGATGCATTGAGAGATGATTTCTTTATCTGCTTCTATTTGTGAGGCAATATCGGCAGGTGTCAGAGGTTGCTTGCGAAGCAATTCTTTAATTTCTTCTTTTATTTGTTGGGAGGAAAGCTCGGGAGTCTCGGCACGGTGGCTGAGGCAGACATCGCATATTCCACAGTTATGTTCATTCTTCTCTCCGAAATAGCGTAGAAGCATACGGCTGCGGCAAACAGTTTCGGTCGTTACATAATCTACCATTGCCTGAATGCGGGCTTCATAACGTTCCTTACGCTCCTCGTATATGCTGCGGGAGATTTGCAGATGTTGCCTGTCTACGCGTTCGCGTGTGTATATGATATAAGGTGTCTTTTTATGTGGAATATAGTCGATGACACGCATCTTGGATAGACGTATCAGCAAGTCGTACACCCGTTGTCGCGTTAATCCGCTACGTACCGCAAGCGAATTCTCGTTGATAAAGGTGTAATCCGTGAATACTCCGGTGTAAGACCGCAGAACGATTTGAATAAGTTTGTCCATGTCCTCTCCCAGTTCGCGTAATTTATACAGTTCATCACGGCGGACGGTGAAGTAAAGACGGGAGGCATTGTCCTGTTCGTCGGTATATTCCAGATATCCTGCTTGCGTCAGAATCTTCAATGCACTGTCGGCAGGTACAGGGAAGTATTTGAACTTCCGGCAAAAGTCTTCCAGATTGAACTCTCTGACACATCCCAAACCGTCTCCCATTGCCATCTGGTAATAATATTGCAGATGTTCGTACACCTGTTTGATGTAGTCTTTCTCCGGAAAGGTGTCCGGGATACGTTTATGAAGGGTGACTTTGTCCGATTTGGCATAGAGTATTACGGCATACGCTTTGTTGCCGTCACGTCCTGCACGTCCTGCTTCCTGGAAATAAGCTTCGGGAGAGTCCGGCAAATCGAGGTGGATTACGATACGTACATCGGGTTTGTCGATACCCATGCCAAAAGCATTGGTGGCAACCATTACACGGCTTTCTCCTGTCTGCCAGCGATGCTGACGTATATCCTTGGTGGCATCATCCAGACCGGCATGGTAGAAGTCGGCGGTAATCTCTTCGTTAATTAAAAGTTCGGTGATTTCTTTGGTTCGCCGACGATTGCGTACGTAAATAATGGCACTACCCGGCATACGGCGTAGGATGTGAAGAAGTTCTCCGGTCTTATTTTCTGTTTTGCGGACTATGTAGGCAAGGTTCTTTCGTTCAAAACTCATGCGGAAAACATTTTCCTGCCGGAAGCACAGCCGCGCCTGGATGTCCTTCACGACTTCCGGAGTAGCGGTTGCAGTCAGTGCCAGCACAGGGACACCGGGTAGGAGATCACGTATTTCGGCTATCTTCAGATAGGCAGGACGGAAATCATATCCCCATTGTGAAATACAATGGCTTTCGTCGACGGTTATCATGCTGACGTTCATTTTCCGTAGCTTGGTGCGGAAGATTTCCGTATCCAACCGTTCGGGCGATATATACAGGAATTTATAATTGCCGAAAATACAGTTTTCCAGTGTGACGATAATCTCTTGCCTGGACATTCCGGAGTAGATGGCAAGTGCTTTGATTCCTCTTTTTTTCAAGTTCTGTACTTGGTCTTTCATCAGAGAAATCAGGGGAGTAATAACTATGCAAAGCCCCTCTTTGGCAAGTGCAGGCACCTGGAATGTGATGGACTTTCCGCCGCCCGTAGGCATCAACCCCAGGGTGTCTTTGCCTTCGCCAATGCTATTGATGATATCTTCCTGTATGCCCCGGAAGTTATCATATCCCCAGTACTCTTTGAGAAGTTGAGAGTTGAGAATGGAGAGTTGAGAGTTAGGCTGCGCAGTCATAGGGTGTGGTATTATGGGAAGTTGAGAGTTGAAGGTGGAAAGTGAGTAGTCAAACCGTATGGTAACTCTCAACTCTCCATTCTCAACTCTCAACTTCTCAAACTAATTAGGTTGAATATCCTCTATCTGCAACTGTACCTCGCCCCGTTTATGGGTATTCTCTTCAATGGTGTAGCAGATATCAAACGAACGCTTGGTTTTGATGAAACGTACATGCGAACTTTGTCCGAAGGCGATGCCGTTCATTACATTATTCGATTTGTTGTCTACCAGTTCCAGCTTGATATGCTCCTGATCACGCCCCACTACTTTACTGGTACCGTAATCATAGACATTATGCGTACAGAATATCGGTTTCGGATTATCCGGACCATAAGGATTGAATTTCTTCAGGTCATTAAAGAATTTCGGAGAAATATCCCTGAAATCTATCTCTGCATCGATATTAATGACCGCACTTGTCTGTTCCGGTAGGATGTTCTGTGAAACGAATTCCTCGAAGCGTTTGGTAAAGGCGGGAACATTCTCCACTTTCATCGAAAGACCGGCTGCATAGGTATGACCACCGAAATTTTCCAGCAGATCACGGCAATATTCAATCGCCTTATACACGTCAAAGCCGGATACGGAACGGGCGGAACCTGTTGCCATATCGTCCGTACGGGTTAGCACTACTGCGGGGCGATAATAAATTTCCGTCAGGCGGGAGGCAACGATACCGATAACACCTTTGTGCCAATCTTCGTTGTATAACACGATAGAACGGCGTTCGGCGAGTCCTTCCAGATCAGCTACAATCTGGTTGGCTTCCTCGGTCATGGTCTTATCGAGATCTTTCCGGGTTTCGTTGTATTGATTGATTTGATTGGCTTTTTCCAAAGCCATGGAGAAATCCTTCTCAGTCAGCAGGTCGACGGCTTCTTTTCCGTTCTGAATACGTCCGGAGGCATTGATGCGCGGACCTATCTTGAACACGATGTCGCTGACGGTAATATCCTTTTCTGTCAATCCGCATACATCGATAATCGCTTTCAAACCTACGCTGGGATTACTGTTCAACTGTTTCAATCCGTGGAAAGCCAGTATCCGGTTTTCTCCCATGATGGGAACAATGTCCGAAGCGATACTTACGGCAACCAGGTCAAGCAGTGGAATGAGGTGATGGAACTCGATGCCATTACTGATGGCAAATGCCTGCATGAATTTGAAGCCTACGCCGCAACCGGAAAGGTGCTCGTAAGGATACGTATTATCTAAACGCTTGGCGTTCAGGATAGCGGCGGCAGGTGGAAGTACATCGTCGGGCACATGGTGGTCGCAGATGATAAAGTCAATGCCTTTTTCTTTGGCATAGGTTATCTCCTCTACAGCTTTGATGCCGCAATCCAGTACGATAATCAATCCTACACCGGTTTCTGCGGCATAGTCTACCCCTTTGGTAGATACCCCGTAACCTTCGTTGTAGCGGTCGGGGATGTAATAGTCAATGTTCGAATAGAACTGTTGAATAAACTTGTAGACCAGTGCCACTGCGGTAGTGCCGTCTACATCATAATCACCATAAATCAGAATACGCTCTTTCTTTCCCATTGCCTTATTAAGGCGCTCCACGGCCACATCCATGTCTTTCATCAGGAATGGGTCGTGCAAGTCGGGCAACTGCGGGCGGAAAAACTTCTTGGCATCCTGTGCCTTCGTTATTCCCCGCTGCACCAATAATCCGCCAAGAATCGGGCTAATCCCTAATTCTTGGGCCAACTTTTGGCTTGCCTCTGCCTGTTCGGGTGTAATGGGTTGATAATTCCATTTGTGAGTCATTTTATATATTGTTTTTTCCTTTTTTCAGTCTCGTGGTTGGAAGAGGTTTCGTTTCTCTCGGGAAAAGCCTGTATTTTTCCAACAAGGCGTAAAAGTACGAAAAAGTATGGAAACAGAGGAAGGTTATGCGGAAAAACTTTGCGCAAAACTTTTTCATGCGAGCATGAAAGTTCTACATTCGATTTGTATTATCTTTGTTTCCCAAAAAACTTTGAACGTGATATGTTGACATTCATCTCTTGTGCCAAAACGATGACGGCACGCACATCTGTAGGAGTCCCTGAAATAACTGTTCCGTACTTTCAGGCGGAAGCAGTACAGAATGCCTTGGATATGGGGCAATTTTCAGCTGCTGACCTGGAACGTCTGTTACGTATAAATTCCAAGATTGCCGCTGAGAATTATCTGCGCTATCAGGATTTCTTTTCGGAGGCAAATTCTGCAATGCCCGCTATCTGTGCCTATACCGGTGCGGTGTTCAAACGTATAGTACCGAGAGATTTTTCCGAAGATGATTTTCGTTACGCTCAAGAACATATGCGCATCACTTCCTTTCTGTACGGACTGCTTCGTCCGTTGGACGGGATAAAGCCTTATCGTATGGAAGGAGATATACGCCTGCCTGAAAGGGGAGGGATGACTATGTTTGATTACTGGAAACCTTTGCTGACGGATTATTTTATAGCGGATATCAAACGTCAGGGTGGCATACTCGTTAATCTTGCCAGTGGTGAGATGAGAGATCTGTTCGATTGGAAGCGAGTAGAAGAAGAAGTCCGTGTCATTACTCCCGAATTCCAGGTATGGAAAGGCGGGCAGCTAAAGACAATTGTGATATATGCCAAGATGTGCCGCGGAGAAATGCTACGCTATATTATTAAAAATCGTATTGAAAATCCCGAAGATTTGAAAGTGTTTACGTGGGAGGGCTTTGCATACGATGAGGGGCGTAGTACGGATGAACATTTGCAATTTACACTGGTGTGACTAGCGAAGGTAGTTATGATTGCAAAAAATTCCATATATTCTTCGTAGCTGATATATCTTCCTCCCATCGATTTCAGATGGGGAGTTTCGAACTGGCAGTCTATCAGTACTCCGCCATGCTCTCCGAAGAATTGTGCCAAGTGGATGAGGGCTAACTTGGATGCACTGGGAACCAGTGAAAACATACTTTCACCGAAAAAGCAGCGCCCCAAGGTGACTCCATAGAGTCCGCCTACTAATTGTTCCCCTTCCCATATTTCCACGCTGGCGGCAAAGCCCTGTTCATGCAGAAGTGTGTAAGCCTCTATCATCTCCGGACCGAGCCAGGCGCCTTCCATATCCATCCTCAGTTCTCCGCACTTACGGATGACTTCATCGAAAGCCTGATTGATAGTGACATCGTACTTCCCTTTGTTTATGAGCGTCCGCATGGAGTGGGAGATATGGATTTCATCGGGGAAAATGACGAAGCGTTCCAGCGGGCACCACCATTGTATCATTCCCTCCTGAAAAGTGTACCAGGGGAATATCCCGTTGGAGTAAGCCAGGATGAGGCGGTCGGTCGACAGGTCACCGCCTACTGCCAGCAATCCGTCCGGATCGCCGTAGTGCGGATCGGGAAATGTAATTTCGTCAGTTAGTGCAAAGACCATAGTATCACTTTGTTGAAAGTTGTAAGACTAATTGATCTTTGTCTACCTGTATGCAAGTTTTACCACCGAATTTTAAGGAACCGAATAAGATTTCGCGCATCAGGAGTGGTTTCAGATGAGAAGCTATCACACGATCCATTTCGCGGGCACCATATTCGGGCAGGAATCCATGTTGCAATAACCAGTTGCGGGCTTCCGGGCTCAGTTCCATCTCTATCTGGCGTGCGGCAAGCTTGCTGCTCAGTTCCCCAAGCTTCTTGTCGAGGATAAGTGAGGCCATTTCCCGACTCATATCGTGGAAAACGACAGTAGCGGACAGACGGTTAATAAACTCCGGCTTGAAGGTCTTCTTGACCTGTTTCAACATGGCTTCCCCGGCTGTAATCTGACTGCTGAATCCGATAGATGCCTGACGGGCAAATTGTGCACCGGCATTTGAAGTCATGATAAGTACAACGTGGCGGCAGTCGGCCTTTCGTCCCTTATTATCCGTGAGAACAGCATAGTCCATTACTTGTAGCAGAATATTGAACACATCGGGATGGGCTTTCTCAATTTCATCAAGCAGCAGTACGCAGTTAGGAGTTTTGCGAATGGCATCGGTTAATAAACCACCGTCTTCATAGCCTACATATCCGGCGGGTGAACCGATTAATTTGGCTACGGTATGCTTTTCGGTATATTCGCTCATATCGAAACGTTGCAGGGAAATACCCAGTTCGGAGGCCAGCACTTTGGCTACTTCGGTTTTACCTACTCCGGTAGGACCGACGAAGAGCAGGCTTGCCAGCGGTTTGTTTTCATCCAGCAGTCCGGCTTTGGACATTTGTACGGCTTCCACCACTTGGCGCACTGCCTCTTCCTGGCCGTAAATTTTGGCACTGATACGTGCATGCAAAGTTTCCAGTGAGGTGGTATCTTCTTCTTTCATGGCGAGTGCATCTACTTTGCAGATACGGGCGAGTACATCGGTTATCAATGTCTTGTCTACAATTTGCTCTCCGGAAGGTATAGGGTGAATTTCGCGGTAAGCTCCTGCTTCATCCACCAGGTCGATAGCCTTGTCGGGCAGAAAGCGGTCGCTGATGTAGCGGACACTCGCTTTGACGGCGTAAGGGATTACATCAGGATGATAGGTTACTCCATGAAATTCTTCATATTTTTCTTTCAGTCCTTCTACAATATGGATGGTTTCCTCAATGCTTGGTTCAAGTATATCTATTTGTTGGAAGCGACGCACCAACCCCTTGCTGCGGGCAAAGTAACGGTTGTATTCCTCGTAAGTAGTAGAGCCGATGAAACGGATGTCTCCGCTTTCCAGATAGGGTTTCAGCATGTTGGATGCATCCATGGAACCGTCTCCTGTACGTCCGGCACCTATTAGATTGTGTATCTCGTCGATATAGATAATGGCACGTCCTTCATTACGGACACCTTCCATAATGGTTTTCAGGCGTTTTTCAAAGTCACCCCGGTATTGCGTACCTGCCAGTAGAGTACCTAAATCCAGTTCGTAGATACGGCAGTCGAGGAGTCGTTCGGGGACCTCACGTGCTTCAATGCGGGCAGCGAGCCCGTAAGCGAGGGAGGTTTTGCCAACGCCCGGTTCGCCTACATGCAACGGATTGTTTTTCTCTTTGCGACAGAGCACCTGAATGGTTCGTTCCAGTTCAGCTTCCCGTCCGATGAGTGGATTGTGGTCTTGCAGACAGTCATTCAGACAAGTTACAAAGTTTCGCCAGGGTTCGCTTTTTTCCTGTGGAGAGGTTTGCAGATCGTCTTCTTCCTCCACTTCTTCATATCGGGAGATGAGTTGGCTGATAAATTCGGGTAGATCTTCTTCAAGAGCTTCTTTCAGGATATGGCATGCCCAAGAGTCCTTGAGCTGGAGCATGCTTTGCACTAGATGGGGGACGTTCAATGCTTCAGCACTTGAATAGTCTATCATCAGATAGGCATGTTGTATCAGTTCGTTGAGCTGGGTTGAAACTTCCAGTTCATAATCCATATCTGCGGGAACGCTTTCCAGTTCTTCCGTGAAATAATTCTCTAAAGAGAAAGCAAGTTCCTGGGTATCACAGAAACACATATTTAAAGCATTGGCAAAGGGACTCTGTTCCAGAAATGCACTCAGCAAATGCTCAGGTGTGATAAATTCATGGCGATAAGATATTGCCTTTTTTTGTGCATAGGTGAATGCGCTGTTCACATGCACTGTATTTTGTATATCCATAATCTTCTCCTAATTCTTATTCTTCTTCCGGCGCAACGGTGAGCCGGAGTGGAAAATTCTCTTCGCGTGCCATACGAGTGGCTTTCTGTACTTTCGATTGTGCAATGTCGTATGTATAGATGCCTACCACTGCCGATTGACTCTTGTGTACCTGTAGCATCAGCGTTTCTGCTTCTGCTGCCGATTTAAAGAATATGGTAGTAAGTATCTTGACGACAAACTCCATCGTGGTGAAGTCATCGTTATAGATGATCACCTTGAAGTGCTGCGGTTCGCGTAGATCTGTACGTTTCTTTTCTTTGAAAGATGATTGTTGCTGTTCCATAATGGGGGCAAATTTATGAAAAAAGAGGCAGATTTGTCTGTTATGGAGTCAGTAAAAACATACCGGATTTGATCAGGTTAAGAGAATACACTATATTGGGAATGATTTGCAAAATGACAAAATGTAAATTCTAACGCCTTAGAATCTTTCCTTTTCGTACCAATTACTATGGTGGACGAAAAGATGCAGAGAATGTTTGATGGGGTGATACGAAATGGTAGTAATTGATGAGGAAATGAGATTTTAAGATTATAGAATCCTTAAATGGAAGATGTTTTGGAATCTGTTTCCCGGATATTCTTTATAAATGTTACTTTTTCTTGGTGGTCGTTTCTCTTCGAAATAGAATAAATATCATGTGTTTTTTAGAAGGGTGACGCCCTTTGTGAGTGATGGCGTCACCCTTTAGTTATTATGGTGTCACCTTTTGGAGCAAAGGGTGTAGCCTTGGCAAATGAGACTTACTTTTTTAGGGAAGAAAGACCGTGCGATTGGTCTGAATAGATGGTCGGTTTAGGATAAATGAACCATCTGTTTGCTCTGGATAGATGATGTAAATCTTCAAAATAGTGGTTGTAATATTCTGGAAGCGTAGCTTTGATCGAAGTGTCTGTTAGCAATAATGAGGAAAATGGATTTTTTGTCTTGCAAAATATGATATAAGGTATCAGTTTGATAAGATGATTTAGAATGTGTTCGCTTCTTACCTGGATTGTATCTGAGACGTAGTTGTTCGATTATCTTGCAGCTTCTATCATATTTAGGTAAAGTTGTCTGTCTGGAGTATAGGAACTTTTAACTTATAAAAACAGGTTTGCGCAAAATGAAGACTTTCCTACGTAAAAGGAGTACAGAAATCGTGTGTACTTGCCTACATTTGTCAATGTGAAAGACATCAGACTTATATAAGTCTCCGGGCTAACCAACCGGAATAATATTATGAATCACTAAATTTGTATCTTATGCAATGGAAAAAGAACCAATCTGATTTGCAGGAAAATGTATCTGTTCGGGTACCTTTTTTATCTGTATGTTTTTTGTTGCTCTTGGTTTGTATGGGCGTTACGGCACAAACAAATTACAAAATCTCAGGTACGGTGGTTGCTGCTAAAGACAGTGAGCCGCTGATCGGTGTAAATGTTCTTCAAAAGGGGACGACTAACGGGATAGTTACGGATATAGATGGAAATTTTACTCTATCTGTTCCTTTGCCATGTGAACTCTCTATCACTTATGTGGGATATTTGGGACAATCTGTTAAAGTAAGCTTTGCCACGACTCCTTTGAAAATTGCATTAGAGGAGGACAATGAAATGCTGGATGAAGTGGTAGTAGTTGGTTATGGAGTACAGAAAAAGAAATTAGTGACAGGAGCTACTGTTCAGGTAAAAGGTGATAATATAGCCAAACTGAACACAGTGAATGCTTTGGGGGCTCTTCAAAGCCAAACTCCAGGTGTGAATATAACGCAGAGTTCGGGGATGCCCGGTGAAGGTTTTAAAGTAACTATCCGTGGTTTGGGAACAACAGGTTCAGCTTCACCTCTTTATATTATAGATGGTATGCCGGGAGGAGATATTAATAACCTGAATCCTACCGATATAGAATCTATTGATGTGCTGAAAGATGCTGCTTCGGCTGCCATTTATGGTTCACGTGCTGCCAATGGCGTGATTCTGGTGACTACGAAACAAGGACATACCGGTAAAGCGGAAATATCTTATGATGGATATTATGGTGTGCAGAATGTCTATCGTATGCCTGATGTATTGAATGCACAGGAATTTGCAATGATTATGAGTGAGGCACGTATGATGGATGGCTTACCTGATTATGATTATGCGTCGCTGGTTCCTGATTGGGAAGCTATAAAGAATGGAACTTGGAAAGGGACCAATTGGTTGGATGAATCACGGAATGAGAATGCACCGATACAGAATCATGCCCTGAATATTACCGGAGGTACGGAACAATCTGTTTATTCTATCGGATTGGCATATACTAATCAGGAAGGTATTCTTGGAGCACCGTCACAACCTGAATATACCCGATATACAGCACGTATCAATTCCGAACATACCTTGTATCGTAAAGGAAAACTGGATATTATTAAGGTAGGTGAAAATCTGACCTACTCGTATTCTGAAAGAAACGGTATTGCCATTGATGATACTTGGAGTAATGACATTCGTAATATGTTGCATGCTAATCCTTTTTTACCGAACAAGGATGAAAATGGTAATTATCATTATGCCATTCCATGGGAAATACGTGAAGCTAATCCCATTGGACAGATGTATTATGCAAATGGGCAGAATATAAGCAAATCTCACGCATTACAAGGGAATATTTTTCTGACTATTCAACCGATAACCGGATTAAAACTTAAATCAAATTTTGGCTATACGTTTTATGCGGATAACAGTCGTAATTTTACCCCTGTCTATAAGCTGGCAAGCAATACTTTCAATGATAATAATAGTGTAAGCCAAGAGATGACTATGGGTGGCAACCTTATGTGGGAAAATACGGTAACGTATGATTTCAAGTTGGATAATCACAGTTTCGGTGTATTGATAGGTCAATCTATAGAAAAGCATGGCTTGGGTGATACGTTGGGTGGAAGTAACATCAACTCTATCTTTGACGACTTCAAGCATGCCTACCTGAGTAATACGCCCACTATCACTAATCGTACCAGCCTTTATGGATATCCATGGGGCAAGGAAGCGCTGGCTTCTTTTTTTGGCAGAGTGAATTATGATTATGCTAACAAGTATATGGCGACTGCGGTGTTACGTATTGATGGATCTTCTAAGTTTGCCCGTGGACACCGGTGGGGATATTTCCCGTCTGTATCTGCTGGTTGGGCCATTTCGGAAGAGGCGTTCATGGAGTCTGCCAAGTCTTGGATGGATTTTCTGAAAATACGTGCCAGTTGGGGACAGAATGGTAATCAGGAGATTGACGGCTTTCAATATCTTTCAACGATTGCGTTTGGGGGCGCGGATTATACTTTCGGACCGGATAAGTCGATTCTGACACCCGGAGGCTATCCTGATATTTTGGCTAATCCGGATGTTACCTGGGAGACTTCCGAGCAGTTGGACTTTGGGCTGGATGCGCGTTTTCTGAATAATCGTCTGGGACTGAATTTTGATTATTATATTAAAGATACGAAAGACTGGCTACTTGTTGCACCGATGCTGGATTCTTTTGGTACAGGAGCCCCGTTTGTGAATGGTGGTGATGTGCGCAACCAGGGGTACGAAATATCACTGAATTGGAATGATCATATTTCGGACTTTGAATATAGTGCTACTCTTAATTTGGCACACAATAAAAATGAGGTAACGCGCATTGCCAATGCGGAAGGTATTATTCATGGGGACCCGGATGTATTGAGTAACCAAACTACAGAAATGTATCGTGCGCAAGTAGGCTATCCCATTGGATATTTCTATGGCTATTCTACAGATGGAGTGTTCCAATCGGAAGAACAGATTGCTAACTATAAAGGTGCTAAATTGGATGGGACAAAACCGGGGGATGTAATCTGGGTAGACCGCGATCATAATGGTGTGATTGATGATGGGGATCAGGGTATGATAGGCGATCCCAATCCTGATTATAATCTGGGATTGAGCTTGACCGCATCCTATAAAGGTTTTGATATAAGTATGACCATGAATGGTGTATTTGGAAATCAAATAATGAAATCTTATCGTTCTTATGTAGATTACACACGCCAGAACTATACATCTGATATATTTGGCCGTTGGCATGGTGAAGGTACATCTAATAGATTACCTCGTCTGACGTCGGGTACTCATTCTAACTGGCAGTATGTTTCGGATCTCTATATGGAAGATGGAGATTATTTCCGGATGCAGAATCTGACAATAGGTTATGACTTCAAGAAATTATTTAAAAATCTGCCGTTGAAACAACTTCGTTTGTATGTGGCAGCACAGAACTTGTTTACTATAACCGGTTACTCGGGTATGGATCCTGAAGTGGGCTATGGTGGTTATCAAAATTGGGTGTCTGGGATTGACTTAGGCTTTTATCCCAGTCCGCGAACCTATATGGTAGGGGCAAATATTAAATTTTAAAAGAGAAGTAGTATGAAAAAAATATGGATATTTTCGATAGTAGCCCTTTTCTTTATGGGCTGTGAGGGTTTTCTTGATACTGAGAATCTGACCAAAAAGGACAACTCCAATTTTCCTAAAACTTCGGGAGATGCAGAAACTGCATTGACAGGTATATATGCATTACTTCGTGAAATGACTCCGGGTGAGGATGGACAATGTTTCTTTCTGACAGCTGAATTACTTTCTGACGATCGCTTCGGTGGTGGTGGTCCGGATGACAGACGCATGCATGCTGTGGATCGGTTGAAGAAAGTTGATGAAAACATGTTTTCTGATGTTTGGAAACAAGATTATCGGGCTATTTATCGTAGTAATATGTTATTGAACTCATTGGATGGTATTAGTTGGGAGAGCCAGGAAACCCGTAATAAGATTGAGGGGCAAGCACATTTTTTGCGTGCTTATTTTTACTTCGATTTATGTCGGCTGTTTGGTACTGTTCCTTTACTTACAACTTCTGAACCTGAGAATGTGCCTCGCGCTACTGCGGAAGAGTTGTATGCACAGATTGCATTTGATTTGAAAACAGCTATAGAAAAATTACCTTCTGTTAAATATAGTGCTGCCAATAATTCTGAGTTGGGACGGGCTACCAAATGGGCGGCTGAAGCATTACTGGCGCGTGCTTATTTGTTCTATACCGGTTATTATCAGCAGGAAAGTATGCCATTGCCGGATAACAGTACTTTATCCAGAACCGATGTCATCACGTATTTGGATGATTGCATTAACAACAGTGGACATGATTTGATAGGTGATTTCAGAAATTTGTGGCCTTATAGTAATATTTATACCAAGAAAGATTATAAATATGCACAAGATAATGATTTGAACTGGATAGGGGAAGATGGGGCCAATGTGGAAACTGTTTTTGCTATTCGCTATTCAGCAAAGGCCACTTGGGATAACCCTTGGTATAACAATGAGGTTTGTCTTTATTCATCTCCCCGAGAGCCGGCAAATTTGGATGATATTTTTCCCTTTGGAATTGGTTGGGGAATAGGAACGGTGAACTCAAGATTATGGGAATCATGGCCTTCGAAGGATATTCGTCGTGAGGCATCTATTTTGAGTGTGGAAAAGGAAATGCCCGACTATGGCTGGGGATGTGATAAGCAGATGAATGAAACCGGTTATTGGCAGAAAAAGTATATGGCTGTCAATGCTTATAATGAAGATGGAGAGAGTGTAAACTATAGCCGTATTCTCTATCCGGAAATTGATTCGGATTATCAGTTGAATAATACGCAGGATTTGGTAATTATCCGTTTTGCTGATGTATTGTTGATGGCTGCTGAACTGAAACGGGATGCAGCTCCGATGAATCGTGTGCGTGCGAGAGTAGGATTAGATCCTGTTACCTATTCGGATGAAGCATTACGTGATGAACGGCATTGGGAACTTGCTTTTGAGGGTTTACGGTATTATGACTTGCTCCGTTGGGGTATTGCGGCAGAAGTTTTAAGTCAGCAAAATGGAGTGAAAGTACTGGATAATATGGTCGAGACCCGTATGGATATGGGAGATATAGCACAAAGACTTCAAGCTACCAAGGGATTGATGCCATTGCCTAAGACACAGATTGACTTGTCTGCCGGTATATTGGAACAAAATCCGGGCTGGGGAAATGAGAGTAATATGAATTAATGATTTTAAAATTTTCGGATATGAAGAATATAGCGATAGGAATTTTATCGATATGGCTGCTGGCAGCATGCGATCCGGTGGTTGATAATAAGGAAATGGGAGGTATTGTTAGTGAAAGTGAATTGAAACTGGATGTGCATGCTACTACAGATGGTGGAAATGAGATCATCATGACCAATAATACACCTGGTGTAGGTAGCTATTGGGATCATATTACAGGTATATCTACTCAGCAGACCGCTACGGCGGCATTACCCTTTCTGGGCGAACAAACTATTAAGTTCATTGGCTTTTGTGATGGAGGGCAAGTGATTGCTACCCGGACAGTGACTATTAAACAAATCGACCATCTTGTAGCTGAAGAATGGGGACTTTTGGCCGGTTCTGGAACTAATGGTAAAGCGTGGGTCTGGAATTTGGAAGACTACGATGCAGTATATGGTACAGGTGGTTGGTTGACAGAACTTGAACCGAGTTGGGACGTAACACCTGTTGAGGAGTTGGAGGATTTGGACTGTGAATTGATTTTCGATCTGAATGGTGGTCCGAATCTGACTAAGATAGATGCAGATGGGAATATCCTGGAAAAAGGGCGGTTTGCCTTTGATATGTCGGCTGTTAAGAATAATCCGGATAATGGTGAACAATGGTCTATCGGTCAGCTAAAGTTGACAGGTGTATCAGTGCTAAGTGGACATGCCTTTTATGATGATTCCAATATAATTACTACATTTGAAATTCTGGAATTGACGGATGATACAATGGTACTGTGTTGGAATCCTTCTGATGCTGAAGCATGGACTGATGCCACCTTCTGGTGCCTTAGAAAAAAATAACTTTAACACGCACAGTAAGACAGGTGAAAGGCAGGGAACTCCCCCCTTTGATGTTCTCTGCCTGCCTTTCTTGAGTATAAATTATCGGAAATGAAAATAGGTATAGATTTAGGTGGAACCAATATACGTGTTGGTTTAGTGGAAAATGGTTCTTTAGTTAGGAAAGAAGTTGTTACTTGTCCCTCTAAAGCAACGTATGAAGAAGTATTAGGTCGGTTAGAGGGCTTGATAGATAGGGTGATGTGTCCGGAAGTAGCAGGCATAGGCGTGGGTGTTCCTTCGGTGGTAGATTCGGAAGAAGGTATCGTATATAATGTAGCGAATATTCCTTCTTGGACGGAAGTTCCGTTAAAGAGATTATTGCAGGAACGTTTCTCAGTGCCGGTTTATATCAATAATGACTCTAATTGCTTTGCATTGGGAGTAAAACTTTTTGGTGAAGGACGAAAATACCGGAATTTGGTGGGTATGACTATCGGTACAGGTGTTGGGACGGGGATTATTATAAATGGTGAACTTTACAGTGGGCAGAATACTGGTGCAGGCGAAATAGGATCATTGCCTTACCTTTCTCATGATTTTGAACATTATTGTAGTAGTGGATTTTTTGTCAGATATTATAATCTGACAGGGAAGGAAGCGGCAGAAAAAGCTGCGACGGGAGATGCGAAGACTATGGAAATCTGGAGTGTGTTTGGGTCTCACATAGGTGAATTGATGAAGGCTGTGTTGTTTACGTATGATCCTGAGGTGATTGTGATAGGTGGAGGAATCTCATCCGCATTTACTTATTATAAGCATTCCATGTATCAAGCTATGCAGGCTTTTCCTTATACGGAAACAGTGAAGCGGGTGAAAATTCTTGTTACAGAAATAGAAGATGTAGCATTGTTGGGAGCATCTGCTTTGGTGGGAAAACATTGAAAATAATTTAGAGCAAGAGCTTATGAAAAATAATTTAATTAAATCGTTAATATTGTCCGGCTGTCTTGCAATGACAATAGTTTCGTGTGAAAGAAAAGAATTACCTGCAGGTGGTTTACTACTTTCGGATGGTTGGAAAGTACAATCTTCGGCTAAGATATCCTTACCGGGTGAAGAAGTTTCGAACTCTCAAATAGAAGAAAAAGAGTGGTATGATGCAGTAGTGCCTTCTACTGTGATGGGGACATTAATCCGGAATGGAATATATACGGATGTATTGGAAGGAACAAATTATGAGAACATTGATAAATCACTTTTCGACACTACATGGTGGTATCGAAAGGAATTTGAATTGCCGTCTTTGACAAAAGGGCAGCATGTTGCCTTAATTTTTGACGGCATTAGTTATGCTGCTAATATTTGGCTAAATGGAAAAAAGGTAGCTACTCGTGATTCTGTATATGGTACCTTTCGTCGACATAAATTGGATATAACGAAGATCGTCCGGGAAAAAAACATACTGGCTGTCGAAGTTTTTCGGGCTCAACCCGGTGAACCGAATATTGGTTTTGTAGATTGGAATCCACGCCCGGCTGATGAGAGTATGGGGATCTTTCGTGAAGTACGTGTGGTGATGAATGATGAGGTGAGTATGGAAAATTCCGCTGTTCATTCTAAAGTAAATACGGAGACCTTGGATGAGGCTTGGCTGACAGTGGAAACTCAACTGACAAATGAATCCGAACAAGCGGTGAAAGGTCAGCTGATTGGGACACTGGAAGGTAAGACGTTTAGTATTCCGGTATCACTCGCTGTCGGAGAATCAAAAATAGTAAGGGTGACTTCAAAGGAAGCTGATGTATTGCATTTGAAGAATCCCCGTCTTTGGTGGTGCCATAATATGGGTAAACCGGAAATGTACGGTATGGACTTGGCTTTCGAGATTGATGGTAAGGTATCGGATAAGGAAACTATAAACTTCGGTGTACGTGAGGTTAGGGATTATTTCACGGAAGAGGGGTATCGAGGTTTCCTATTGAATGGTAAGAAAGTATTGGTAAGAAGTGCCGGTTGGACAGATGATATTTTCTTGCGGGATACTCCTGCTTCAAATGAAATACAGGTACAGTATGTGCGTGATATGAATCTGAACTCTATTCGATTTGAAAATATTTGGGGAACTTCGCAGAATGTGTATGATTTGTGTGATCGCTACGGGTTATTGGTATTAGTGGGATGGAGCTGTCATTGGGAGTGGGATAATTATCTCGGTTCTTCATGTGATGAGTTTGGAGGCATTAAGTCTGAAAAAGATATGAATCTGATAGCTCGTTCGTTAAACGACCAGGTACTTTGGTTGCGCAATCATCCGGCCATTATTGCATGGTTTGTAGGAAGTGATATGATTCCCCGCCCTGAACTGGAGAAACGGTATAAAGCTTATCTTTCTCAGATAGATGATCGCCCTTATATAGGTGCTGCTAAGGAACTCACCAGTACAGTAACCGGACCTACGGGTATGAAAATGGAAGGACCGTATGATTATGTTGCTCCTAATTATTGGTATTCGGAAAAAGCACCGGGCGGAGCATTTGGATTTAATACAGAGACGGGAATTGGTGTACAATTACCTGTAATTGAGTCCATACGAAGAATGATTCCGGCTGATAAACTTTGGCCGGTGGGTAAAGAATGGGATTATCATTGCACTGTTTCAGATGCGGCAATGAATTCTTTGGAAGTTCTGAAAGAAAATATGGCAACTCGTTATGGCGAGGCTAAAGATTTGGATGATTTTCTGCGGAAAGCAGATTGGTTGAATTATGAAGGTACACGTACTATGTTTGAGGCATTCCGTGTGAATATTCCTCGTACTACAGGTATTGTACAGTGGATGCTTAATTCTGCCTGGCCTTCATTGTATTGGCAGTTGTATGACTATTATCTGATTCCGACAGCTGCATACTATTCTGTGAAGAAATCTAATATGCCGCAGCAATTGATATACCATTACGGTAAAAATGCAGTTTATGCGGTGAATGAGAGCGCAGGAACGGTTCAGATGCAAGGGGTTATGTCTTTGTATGATTGTAATAGTAGAGTTGTGACTCAACAAACCACAACATTGGAAATAGCTCCTTATACAGTGGTAAAGGCCTTTGATGTTCCGGCAGTAAAAGAGAATACCTTTTTATATTTGAAATTGAATGATGAAAAAGGAGCTTATGTTGTCGATAATTTCTATTGGCTCGCTGTTGCTCCTGATGTAAACGATTGGGCAAATACTGATTGGGTACGCACTCCGATTAAGAAGTCGGCTGATTTTACCGGTTTAGCAAATTTATCTCAGGTAAATTGTGAGGTGAGTGCCACAGTTGAACAAGAAGAAAATGATGTAATAGTAGAGGTTGCACTTGAGAATGATCCGAATGCATTAGCTTTTTTTATTCGTTTGTCTTTGAAAGATGAAAAAGACGAATTACTTTATCCGGTATTTTGGGAAGATAATTATTTATCTTTGATACCCGGAGAAAAACGGACTTTGAAATGCGTTGTACCGCAACAGGTTGCTGAAGTAGAATCTGTGACTTTGACAGTTTCTGGATGGAATGTGCCTGAGAAAAAAATAAAGCTCTTTTTGGATGGCATGAAATAAGTGAGTAACTTGCGGCTATTATGATAAGGCTAATTCTTTTAACAGATTTTACCGAAGCTTTTGCTCACAATTTGTTGAGGGGGATTTTGGAATATTCCAAGGAACGGGAACCTTGGGTGGTATGCCGGATGCCCCCTTCTTATAAACAATCTCATGGTATACCTGGAGTACTGAAGTGGGCTAAAAAGTGGCAGGCAGATGCTATTATCGCTCAGTTTGATGATGATGATGAAGTCGAATTGTTCCGGGAAAATGGAATAATAGCATTGGCTCAGGACTTTAAATCGCGTTTTTCGGTTATCCCTAACATTACGAGTGAATATAAGTTGACTGGACAAATGGCAGCTGATTTCTTTTTGCAAAAAGGATTCCGAAACTTTGCATTTTATGGTTATGAGAATGTTGTTTGGTCGGAGGAGCGCTGCATGGGCTTCCGGGATAGAATAATTGAGAAAGGCTTTGGGGACAATTTCTTTGAATACCAGAAACAGCCTTTGGAGAATTTGTGGTATTATGAATCAGAACCGTTAGCCAGTTGGATAAAGTCATTGCCGCACCCGTTGGCATTAATGGCTTGCGATGATACACAAGGGAATAAAATAATGGAGGTTTGCCGGGTATTGGGGATCAAGATTCCTGAAGAAATTGCCGTTCTTGGAGTAGATAATGATGAAATTATTTGCAGCTTGTCTGATCCGCCTTTATCCAGCGTAAATCTGAATATTGTGAAGGGAGGATATGAAGCAGCCCAATTAATAGAAAGGTTAATGCGGGATAAAGAAGCCTCTTGTGAGGATGTTGTCATACATCCCACGACTATCACAAACCGGCTTTCAACAGATATTTATTCTACAGGTGATCCTTATATTTTGGTTGCACTGAAGTATATTCATCAGAATCTGGCAACTAAAATAACAGTGGAAGATGTTGTCCGGCAGGTTCCTTTATCCAGAAGGTTATTAGAAATCCATTTTAAACAGGTTACAGGAAGTTCCATTTATCAGTATATCTTTAATCTACGCATGGAACGCTTTTCACAGTTGCTATTGGAAAGTAGCGAGCCTATTGCAGATATAGCTATGTCGGTGGGGTTGTCCGATTATAAAAATTTAGCTCGTCAGTTTAAATTATGGAAAAAATATACACCCGCTGAATATCGAAAGATTCACCGGGTGAAATAGAAGGGAAATCACTTATTTCTTCTTTCTCAAATCCCTTCCTTCGTATTTACAGATTGCCTGAATCCATTCTTCTTCCAGAGGTTTAGATTCATGTTTTTCTAAATCAAAAGTTACCATCACAGAGGTACATATGCACTTGATATCCTGTGTTTCCGTATCAATCACCCGCTGTGCGAGGTGAAAACTTTTGGTGCCGATTTCAGTAACGGCGGTTTGTACAGCGATATGATCCGAGCCATAAATCTGTGCAAGGAAGTTCGCTTCTATGTGTACGACGACAATACCGTCTTTCTCCCAATCGACGTCCGGGCATACGGAGGCAAAATACTCGGTTTTTCCCAAATCATAGAAAGAGAAATAAACCGTATTGTTTACGTGGCCGAACTTATCGACATCATTAAATCGTAGTTGTATGGGCAGGGTGTGGTTAAATTGAATTTCTTCCATTGTTTTCTCTTAAACTTTTCTATTAATCCGTGCAAAAATAGTACTTTTGCGTGTTAATCACTGTATTTATACACCAAGAAATGATAGAAGATATTAAAAAAGCCTGTCAAGTGATGAACGAAGGCGGAGTCATTCTGTACCCCACCGACACCATTTGGGGAATAGGTTGTGACGCCACCAACGAAGAAGCTGTGCGGCGTGTGTATGAGATTAAGCAGCGCTCGGACAGTAAGGCGATGCTTGTGTTGGTAGATTCTCCTGTAAAGGTGGACTTCTATGTGCAGGATGTGCCTGAAGTGGCATGGGATTTGATTGAAGTGGCAGATAAACCATTGACAATCATCTACTCCGGTGCGCGAAACCTGGCACCTAACCTGATTGCCGAAGATGGTAGCGTGGGCATCCGGGTAACGAATGAAGGATTCTCAAAACGGCTTTGTCAACAGTTCCGTAAGGCGATTGTTTCTACGTCGGCCAATATCAGCGGGCAACCTTCGCCGGCAAATTACAGTGAGATCACAGAAGAACTTAAGTCCATGGTCGATTACGTAGTGGGCTATCGACGGGAAGAAATGGGACATCCGAAACCATCCAGCATCATAAAACTGGATAAGGGTGGTGTTATAAAAATTATCCGGGAATAAAATAACGGACTAAAAAAGGTATCGTTATTTTTAATCTCTGTAAGCTTGGGTATGCCCTGAGTTTGTCGAAGGATTTTCTCTCTTATTTATATGGATACGAGAGTAAATTCTTTATTTCGTTTAGATTGGTAAATATAGGTATATGGAAAAAGAGAAGAGAAGTTTGTTTCAGCGTTTCCTTTTATGGCGTGAAAAGAATATTAAGGAAAAACAGTTTATCTTGATACTCAGCTTTCTGGTAGGTATCTTTACGGCTATTACGGCTTTGATACTGAAGATGCTGATACACTGGATACAGAATTTCCTGACGAATAATTTCAATACAACGGAAGCCAACTACCTTTATCTGGTTTATCCGGTAGTGGGTATTTTTCTGGCTGGATTGTTTGTACGCTATGTGGTGAAGGATGATATCAGTCATGGGGTTACTAAAATTCTCTATGCGATTTCCCGCCGACAAGGACGGATTAAGCGGCACAATACATGGTCGTCTGTGATTGCCAGTTCCATAACCATTGGTTTCGGTGGCTCGGTAGGAGCAGAGGCGCCTATCGTATTGACAGGTTCCGCTATTGGTTCCAATCTGGGAAGTGTTTTTAAGATGGAGCACCGCACACTGATGCTTTTAGTAGGCTGTGGTGCTGCCGGTGCTATTGCTGGTATCTTCAAGGCGCCTATTGCAGGATTGGTATTCACACTTGAAGTACTGATGATAGACCTGACTATGACTTCTCTGCTTCCGTTGTTGATTTCTGCAGTGACGGCTGCTACAGTGTCCTATATTACTACCGGAACAGAAGCAATGTTTAAATTCCACCTTGATCAGGCATTTGAGATGGAACGTATTCCTTACGTTATCATGCTGGGTATTTTTTGCGGACTGGTTTCGCTTTATTTTACCCGTGCAATGAACTCTGTGGAAGGTTTGTTTGGCAAGTTGAAAGGCCCTTACCAGAAGTTGGCTTTGGGTGGTGTCATGTTGAGTATCTTGATATTTCTTTTTCCACCGCTTTACGGTGAAGGCTACGATACTATTGAACTGTTGCTGAACGGTACTTCCAATGCCGATTGGGATACAGTGATGAACAACTCTTTTTTCTACGGACATGGGAATTTGCTATTACTCTATTTGATGCTCATTATCTTGTTCAAGGTATTTGCATCTAGCGCGACAAATGGTGGTGGCGGTTGTGGTGGTATCTTTGCGCCTTCTTTGTATTTGGGATGTATAGCCGGTTTTGTCTTCGCTTTTTTTAGTAATAAGTTTGATTTCTCTTATTACCTACCCGAAAAGAATTTTGCCCTGATGGGGATGGCGGGTGTGATGAGTGGTGTCATGCATGCCCCGTTGACCGGAGTCTTTCTGATAGCCGAACTGACGGGCGGATATGACCTTTTCCTCCCGCTGATGATTGTAGCAGCCAGCTCTTATTTGACAATTATTGTTTTCGAACCTCATAGTATTTACTCCATGCGTTTGGCTAAAAAGGGAGAATTGCTGACTCACCATAAAGATAAAGCAGTACTTACTCTGATGAAGGTGGAAAATGTGGTGGAGAAAGATTTTGTAGTGGTTCATCCGGAGATGGACTTGGGTGAATTGGTGAAAGCGATTTCAGCCTCACGGCGTAATATATTCCCGGTGACAGATAAGAGCGGAATACTGATTGGTATTGTTACCTTAGACGATATCCGGAATATCATGTTCCGGCAGGAGTTGTATCATCGTTTTACGGTAGGCAAGCTGATGACGGCTATTCCGGCACGCCTCTATGACACGGATAGTATGGAACAGGTGATGCGCACGTTTGATGATACGAAAGCATGGAACCTTCCTGTGGTAGATGAAGAAGGGCACTATCTGGGATTTGTTTCCAAGTCGAAGATATTCAATTCATACCGTCAGGTACTGGTGCATTTCTCTGAAGATTAATAAAGTTGTTATATGATGAAGAAAGAAGATTTGCGAATAGTTTATATGGGGACTCCGGATTTTGCTGTGGAGTCTTTGCGGTGTTTAGTAGAAGGTGGATATAATGTAGTAGGTGTCATCACCATGCCTGATAAACCGGCAGGGCGGGGACATAAACTTCAGTTTTCTCCAGTGAAACAGTATGCGCTGGAACATAGTCTTCCTTTGTTGCAACCGGAAAAGTTGAAAGATGAGGCTTTTGTTGAGGCTCTGCGTGAGTGGAAGGCCGATTTGCAGATAGTAGTTGCTTTTCGTATGCTGCCCGAAGTGGTATGGAATATGCCACGTTTGGGAACCTTCAATCTTCATGCTTCTCTTTTGCCTCAATACCGGGGAGCTGCTCCTATTAACTGGGCGGTAATTAATGGTGATACGGAAACAGGTATCACAACTTTCTTCCTGCGTCATGAAATCGATACGGGGGAAGTGATTCAGCAAGTTCGTATTCCTATCGCAGATACGGATGATGTGGGTATTGTGCATGATAAGCTGATGATGCTTGGTGGAAAACTGGTGACTGAAACGGTAGATGCGATCCTGAATGATGCAGTGAAACCTATTCCACAGGAAGAAATGGCAGTTGTAGGCGAATTGCGTCCTGCACCGAAGATTTTTAAAGATACCTGTCGTATCGATTGGAATCAGCCAGTGAAACGTATTTATGATTTTATTCGCGGTCTGTCTCCTTATCCTGCTGCCTGGTCGGAATTAGTTCAACCTGATGGAGAGACGGTAGTTATGAAAATATTTGAGACAGAAAAAATAATCCAATCTCACCAGTTGACCCCCGGAACTTTGCTGACGGATGGTAAGACTTATATCCATGTAGCCGCTGCTGATGGAATTATCGGTATACGTGCTTTGCAACTTCCCGGTAAGAAACGCTTGAAGACAGATGAACTTTTGCGTGGATTCCGGTTGACGGAAGAATTCAGAGTGAAATAGTTACAAGTTACGAGCTACAAGCTACAAGTTGCTGCGCTGTCACTCTGCATAGTACTCGTAGCTTGTAGCTCGTAGCTCGTAACTTAATAATTGCTTCTAATATTGTTTCTTTCCTGAAAATTTCTTTTCTTTGCATATTATTAACTACCAAATATAGAATGCCTATCGGAATACATTACGCTGAAATCTAAAAACACACGTAATGAAAGTACAAACAAATGCTGCTGACGAAACGTTGGTGGCCCTTTATGCACAAGGCAATAACGAGGCATTCGATATTCTGTTGAACCGTTATAAAGATCGTCTTTATGCGTACATCTATTATACGGTGCGCAATGAAGAACTGGCGGAAGACATCTTTCAGGAGACTTTCACAAAAGCCATTGTCACCATTCAGCAGGGACGCTACAATGAAAACGGTAAGTTCCCGGCTTGGTTGACTCGTATCGCACATAATCTTATAATCGACTGTTTCCGTCAGGAAAAGCAGGAAAACCTGGTGTCTTGTGATGAAGAAGAACGGAATTTATTGAATAATATCCGTCTGTCTGAAGGAACGGTTGAAGCTGAAATAGTGAACCACCAGATTCTTTCGGATGTACGTCGCCTGATGAAACATCTGCCGGACGAACAACGGGAAGTAGTACATATGCGCTTTTATCAAGACCTCAGTTTCAAGGAGATAGCAGAAATGACAGGAGTCAGCATCAATACCTCTTTAGGACGGATGCGTTATGCTATTTTGAACCTGCGCCGGATGGCGGAGAAGCATGGAATCGTGCTGACGATGGACTAAATGATACATCCTTTAATAAAATTTTTCTTTTTCCAAATGCAGTATTTCACAAATAAGGCCATTTAACCTAATGTACGTACAACCTTAATTATGTGATTTTATTAATTTTATTATTTACTAGACTAAACTTATTGAAGTAATGGAAAAAGTACATTGTTTAAAGCGTTTCGTGTTTCTTGTAATGGCCTTGGGCCTGGTAACTACTTTCACATCTTGTGATGATGACGATGAACCTAAACCTAATGTTCCCGCATTGACTGACGTGGTAGGTAATTATGCCGGAAAAATGCAAACTACATCTGTGTCTCCTCTTGCAGAAGAGGGTGAAGAACCTCAAGGTACGGATGTGAGCGCAGAAGTAACCAATGAAAATGTGTCTTTTGAAAAGTTCCCGGTAGCGGATTTGATTACAGCCATTATGGGGGAGGCAGCTCCCGGAATTATTGAAGCCGTAGGTGATGTAAGTTATAAAGTGAAGTATACACCTACTTTCAATGACGATAAGACAGTTATTAGCATGGCGTTCACTCCTGAACCACTAATTCTTGAAATCAATTTCCCGACAGAACCTACTGAAGGTGAGGGAGAAGGTGAAACCCCGGACTTGAAAGTGGAGGTGACAATTGCAGCACCTGAAGCAGGTAGTTTTGCCTATGCTGGTGATAAATTAGCTTTCAAGCTTCAGGTAACTGGTGTGAAAGTGAATAATGAACCTTTCGAACTTCCCGTGACTACTTTCTCATTTGACTTAGCCAAAGCGAAATAAATATTTTCATCTCAACCAGATGTTGGCCCAGGTATGGTGTGTTGGCACTAACCTGGGCTGATTTATTTACATCTCTCATGTTTTTTATAACTTCTTGTATACTATATCTCTTCTTCTTCCGTTCTTAGTATATAAAGTACCTCCTGCTTCTTTTTTGCAGCCCGTAGCTTTAACTAATTAATTATTAATTCTCAGTTCAATAAGCCTATGGATAAAAAAACTACTCCTTCTTTTTCTTCTTCATCCGTGAAACCGAGAAGTGCTGATAATGCATTGCCGGATGGACATCCGCAGCCTTCTGGGAAAACTTTGGATTTTCTTCGTAACCTTGCCCGTAATTATCGTACAGTGCCTCAGCTTCCGCAAGGCTTGCAGGGTATAATATTAGGATGAATGAAATCTTTTGTCTACATTTGTACGTTATATCTGTATATAACCTGTAAAATGTAGTGTATTATGAAACCAATCATAGCTCCCTCTATCCTGTCCGCAGATTTCGCTTATCTGGCAAAGGACTTGGAAATGGTGAACCGCAGTGAAGCCGACTGGGTCCACATTGACGTTATGGACGGTGTGTTCGTTCCTAATATATCTTTCGGTTTCCCGGTATTGAAGTATGTGGCAAAACTGTCAAAGAAGCCTTTGGATGTACATCTGATGATTGTGCAACCCGAGAAATTCATTAATGAGGTGAAAGCATTGGGTGCGCACACCATGAATGTGCATTTCGAAGCTTGCCCGCATTTGCATCGGGTGGTTCAACAAATACGTGAAGCGGGTATGCAGCCCGCCGTTACACTGAATCCGGCTACCCCCGTGGCAATGTTGAAAGATATTATTCAGGATGTATATATGGTGTTGCTGATGAGTGTGAATCCTGGTTTTGGCGGACAAAAATTTATAGAACATACAGTTGAAAAAGTACGGGAATTGCGTGCTTTGATAGACAGTACCGGTTCGAAAGCATTGATAGAAGTGGATGGTGGTGTGAATTTGGAGACAGGTGCCCGCCTGATAGCTGCCGGTGCAGATGCATTGGTTGCAGGTAGTGCCGTGTTTGCAGCTCCTGATCCTGAAGGTATGATACATTCGCTGAAGGATCTCTAATTCTTCCTCCATTGATAATTAACAGCCTGCAACGACATCCGTTTCTACGACTTCTGATGCCGTTTGCAGGCGGTATTGTATGTGGAGATGCGCATTTCTTCCGGCAGCGGGCGGAACTTTCCTTAAATATTCCGGCAGAGGCATCCTGTCCGGTTTCCAATCTTTTTCCTGTTTGGATTTGTCTGGCAGGTTTCATGTTACTGTTTCTGACTTATTTCCTTTCTGATAAATATCGTATTCATTGGCTGTATGGAGTTTCCGTCCTTCTCTGTTGTTTCGGATTAGGCGCCGGTATGACGGAAGAATATTTGTATCGTACGGATTTTCCTTTTTCCGATGAGGCGGCAGTCTATCAGGTGATTCTTCTGGAAAAACCGGAAATGAAAGAACGAAGCGTGTTATGTCATGCCCAATTAGAGGGAAAAGTGAATGATGAGGATTTGCAGAAAAGTGAATATGGACGTACATTTTTATTCTATTTTCCGAGAAATTCCGCTACTGTTGCATTAAAGAGGGGAGATAGATTATGGGTACATACCCGTATTACCCCTCCTGTCAATAATGGGAATCCTGACGAATTTGATTATGTACGTTATCTTACTCGTAAAGCTGGTACCGGCACAGCGTATATCTCTGCCGGACATTGGCGGATAATAGGTCATGATGCTTCTCGTTCTCTTCGGCAAATAGCTTTGGACTATCGGGAAAAAGTGGTGGAACTATATCATCGTTTAGGTTTTCAGGGAGATAATCTTGCAGTACTTTCGGCTCTTACGGTGGGAGATAAGGAGAATTTGAGCGAGGATATGCGGGAAACTTATTCAATTGCCGGCGCCAGTCATGTACTGGCACTTTCAGGACTTCATATAGGCTTGCTTTCTACTTTATTTTTGTTTTTCTTCTCCTTTTTGTGGAAGCGGTGGGCGGCTTTTAAACCCTTGGGATTTTTTCTGGTTATTCTCTTTTTGTGGGCATTCGCTTTTCTTACGGGATTATCTTCTTCTGTGGTACGATCCGTAATCATGTTCTCTCTGCTGGTTGTATCCCGTTTACAATCTGAGAAATTGTTATCGTTGAATACGCTGGCGGCTACTGCCTTTTTAATGTTACTTTATAATCCACTTTGGCTTTTTGATGTGGGGTTTCAATTGTCTTTTGTAGCGGTAGTTTCTATTTTGTTGATACAGCCCAAACTTTACAGCCTGCTCTCTGTCAGGCGTTGCATTCCTCGTTATGTTTGGGGATTGCTGACGGTTTCCGTTGCTGCACAAATTGGTACGGCTCCTTTAGTTATATTCTATTTCTCCCGTTTCTCTACTCATTTTCTGCTGACAAATCTGTGGGTGATTCCTATGGTGACGTTGATTTTGTATTCTGCGGTTCTTATGCTTGTCCTGACTCCTTTTCCTTTCCTTCAATCTGGCTGTGCTTTAGGGGTCGATGCTCTGCTAAGTGCTCAGAACAAAGTTCTCTGCTGGATAGAAGAACTGCCAATGTCCTCTATAGACCGGCTTTGGATAGATCATTGGGAGATTATGCTGTTTTATCTTTTTCTATTGTTTTTGTTTCGGAGTTTGGCTATCCGAACTGCTCGCAGCATATCCTTTCCGCTTTGCTGCCTGTTGTTGCTGATCACTTATCATACGATTTCCGTCAGCCTGTCTTCTCCTCAGCGCGGCATTGCTTTTTATAATGTCCGTGGCTGTCCTGCCGTCCATTGCGTTGCTAATAGTGGAGAATCCTGGTTGGCTTATGCTGATAGTGTGCCGGATACTTTCCGTTTGCACCGTGCACTCGTACCTTATTGGAATCGTCAGCATCTCTCTATTCCCAATGCTTTGCCTGCTGATTATTCTACTTCCGGTCTGGCTTTTCATAATCACATTGTTTCCTATGCGGGCAGGCGGGTTTGCCTGCTCCATGATGCCCGCTGGAAAAATAAGATTTCAAAGCACCCTTTACAGATCGATTATTTATACATTTCCAAAGGCTACAATGGTCGTATTGAAGAATTGATTTCTTTGTTCCGCATCCGAACCGTTGTTTTGGATGTTTCTCTCTCAGACTATCGTAGCGATATCCTTAAAAATGATTGTTACCGTTTAGCTATTCCTTGTATAGCTTTGAAGGAGAGAGGAGCGTTTTGTATCCATCTGTAGAAAATATATTATTGAAGTTTACTAAGTATAGTGACTATTCCTTTTACTATCTTGTTTTGATGATTATTTTTGTAATTGGTAATGTAAGAGAAAGAAAATGTAACATATTTCTTTTCTTTTTCTTATTGTATCTTCTACTTTTGTGATAACAAATGTTTTATTGAAATTATATATTTATACTATGAACACACTGACAATGTTAATGGCATTAATGCTGGGATTATTGACTGTTCCTGGTGGAAAGAATAGCAGCTTAGCAAAGGAAAATGGCTATGTGATTAATTTAGATCGTGCTGAAAAGTTGGAGAAGATGACTTATTCTTCTTTATTCAGCAAGGCGGGAATCATTGTATTGGAAGATACGGATGAATCATTATTAGGAAAAGTTGATAAGTTAGAAGTCTGTGATAATAATTTGTATGTATTGGAAAAAGGCAGAGGTCTTTTTCTGTTTAATAAGCAAGGCAAATTTATAAAGATGATAGGGCGTAAGGGGAAAGGACCCGGTGAATACATTGATCCGGATGATATAAGTATCGACAGGGAAAATAAGAAAATATATGTACTGGACTCCCAAACTCAGAATGTATTGAAGTATAGTGGTAATGGAACTTTTGAAAGTTCGTTTAAATTGGAAAATAAAGGAACAAGATCTACTTTTATTCAACCTTTTAAGAATGCGTTGTATACGAATCTGTATACATTTGATAAATCCGGGAAACGATTTCTCTTGAGTAAAGTGGACGTTACTAATGGGAAAAGAATTTCTTTTCAATTTGAGGCTTCTCAGTATAATAAAGGCTGGAATGAACTATTCAGTACTGATCAACATACTTTTATCTCCGGTCCTACCGGAAATCCCAAATTTATGCAGATCTTCATGGATACAATATTTGAAATAACTCCCAAAGGAATAAAACCGTATATTACTTTGCAAAGTAAAAAGCTTGTGACAAAGGAATATTTGGAAACTTTGATAGCAGAGAATGATATGTCGAAATCTGCAAGAGTGTCAAAAATATACGATAGATTAATGAAAAGCGATAAGATATATAATGTATTTGATTATTGGGAAACCGCTAAATATATTCATTTCGGCTATTATGTAGGTCACTATGGTTATTCCATACTTTATAAGAAAGAAGAGAATAAAGCTTATGTTATGTCAGGTATAACTGACGATTTGCTTTATACGGATAAAGCAGGTACATTGTTAGTTTCCAAACTGTATTCATTTGATGAGAACCGGGTATATTGCATCGGCATGAATGACGGTTTCACCAAGGATATCTTTTTAGAAAATATGAAGAAAGGCGGAATAAATCCTCGTATAGAAGGGGCCGATAAATTGCAGACCTTGACGGAAGATTCAAATCCGATTATTATATATTATGAGTTTAAGAAATGAAACTCGTGAGACATTAATTAATTTATCAGAAGATGATAATCCGATATTGTTGTTGCTGAGATTTTGAAGTTTCCCATTTATAATAGATTTTAATTTTCCAAATATGTAATAAAAGCGATTTATGGATAATAGAAATGATACATTTATTGGTAGCCGTTGGTTTTATGCAATTTGTTTTGCAGGGTTGTTTGTGGTCGAAACATTAATAGCCCTTTTTGTGCGTGACGCATTCATACGTCCCTATATGGGAGATGTATTGGTGGTAATACTCGTATATTGCTTTGTGCGTATGTTTATTACCCGCCCATTGCGATGGCTGCCACTATGGATATTCCTGTTTGCTTGTTGTATTGAAACGTTACAGTATCTGCAATTGGTTACTTTATTGGGGTTGCAAAATTGTACGCTGGCAAGGGTAGTATTGGGTACGTCATTTTCATGGTGGGATATTGTTTGCTATGCTGTTGGGTGTCTGCCTTTGCTTTTTATCAGGCGGTAAACGGAAAATAATTTATGTTTTTATTTCTTTAGAGAAAGAAATTAGGGAAATGTACCTATAAACTTCCTGCTCAAGCTCAGGTTTTACTGAAAGTTTATGATCGCTTTTACCTACACGCTTGCACTTATGCTCTGTATCGCCCTATTCATCGGCAATAAGCAGTGGTGGAAGCAAGTAGAATTAGGGTGTAGGTAGAGTTACCTACACTAACACAAAATGGGAGTATGCTGCTGTAAATCTGTTTATTACATGCTTTTTGCACATGAATAAACTGTTTCAGTCCCCCCCCCGCTTTTCGACTTTTTTCATCATAAAAACGTCGAATATGGAGGATAACAATCGTTCGTGCCATTTCGATGAGAGAATTCCCGCCTTGCGATGATGCTCAGAGTATGGTTTGCTTATATTAATTGCCTATGTTTATTATGTTGATGTCCTATGTTTATTCTGTTGATAACCAGTGTTATAGTGCTTTCTATAATTGTTGATCACGTGCTTCACAATTGTGGTACTACTGCTTCACGGTTGTAAACTACGTGCTTCACATTTGTGGTCATAGCAAAATAAAGAATATGAATATAACCAAAGTGCTATGTAAAAGTAAAGAAAGGGCAATGCTTTTGAAAAGAAAGAGTAAGAGTCTTTTTTAAAATGACAGGATTGAACACGGAGACACGGAGGATGAAGAAAGAAGGAGGATTCTTTATCACTTTGCATGTAAAACTTCAGTTAAATTAGTTTGAATTCTGTATTTACATGGAATTAACCGTTTATTAATCCTCAATTAAGTCTGTATGCCGCTATTAATTAACCTCAGCTCTCTACATTTGCATCTGTCTAATGGTAGCATTAGGTCTCCAAGTAAAAAGATTATTAAGAGAAGAACTACTATAATAATTTAATTATAATACTATGAATAGAGTACGGATGACAATAATATGGTCTCTGTCAATTGTGTTTTTTGTATCATGCGAAAGTGCGGGAGATAAACGTTTGGATTTTGCACTCGAACAGGCCGGAAAAAACAGGATAGAACTGGAAAAAGTGCTGAACTACTACCAAAATGATAGTTTGAAGTTAGAAGCCGCCCGCTTTCTTATAAGAAATATGCCTGGGCATGGCGGTTATGAAGATGACCGTCTGGATAGTGTGAAAGCGGTGATGAAGGCCGCGGTGGAACTGAATATAGGAGGTTATCTGCCTGATAGCGAATGGAAGCGGTGAGAGTGGAACTAGCGTTGGTTACTGTTATCTACAAGGTTATGGAGGAACAAGTAGTGGTTACAAAGTTTTTTGTGATCGACAATCTAACGATGGTCAAATCTATCCATGCCCTTCGGAGACATCAGGTTTATATTCTGAATCTGCAAGAGATCGGTGTACTAAATAGCTAATTCCTATATTGCAATTTTCCCAAAAGCGGGCATTGCTTTTTATTAAGGGAATAAGTGATGCTTACTTTGGGGATCTAAAATGAAGAAAAAATGGTTTATGTATCATATGGTTACTTATAAAATTTGAAGAACTAAAAATGGAAAGAATTAAATATATATTTTGCTTTATATTCTTATCTATTGTTTGTATTAGCTGTCATGAGGGGTGCGATGATAGTACATATTTCAATGGAAAGATTCGGATAATTGAGGATAATAGTAAAGCGGTAAAGAAGGTCTCTTTAAAGAATGTTATTTTAAATGGGGCGAATTTTGGTTATATAGCAGTCTATGATTCACTCATGTTTTTTTTAAATTCTAAACTTCCTGATCGCTCTTATAATATATTCAACATAAATACAGGAGAAGAAATAGGAACTTTTTGTAATAAAGGGGGAGGACCTGAGGAGGCTGCCGCTTTTGGTCCTATTTTTCAATTTTTTAAAAAAGGAAATGACTTAAAAACTTTACTATTCGCTCCTCATGAAGGGAAATTGTTTATTTGGAATATAACTCAATCCATTACTCAGGGAAGTACTATTATTGATAAAGTTATTCCATATACTTGGAGGAACGAAAATGGGGGAGCATGTTATAATGAAATGTATCTTCAGAATAATAATATATTACTTGCTAGAGTAGATCCATTTCCAATAAATGATGCGGATGCAACTTTGTTGTTTTATCAAAAGCGGACACTTGACACAAATAAAGCACTAAAGAATTATGCGATTTATAAGCAAACAATAAAAAACAGAGAGGCGCCTATCATTCCAGAAGATTTTTTCGCATCAGCTGATGCTTTTAAGCCTGATGGAACTAAAATAGTGCAAGTAATGGGGCATCTTCCACAATTGAATATTCTGGACTTTGAAACCGGACAAGTAGTGGGATATCGTATGGAAGGGGGAGATGATTTTTCTGTTTTTCAAGGAAAGAAGAATATTAAAAACTATTATGTAGAAGTACAGGCTGACGATAATTATATATATGCATTATATTGGGGAAGAGACAGATGGGGAATGTATGAAATTCCGTGTGTCAATACTATTCATGTTTTTGATTGGTATGGTAGGTTGGTGCAAAAGTTAGAAACTGATTATGATATTGATAAAATGTTTTTGGATACAGTTAGAAATAGATTATATGTAACAAGGCCAAAGTCTGATGATGTGTATTATTTGGATTTGGATGAGGTCTTTGATTAGTTTTTTATAATAGATAATGAAAAAAAATAATATTTCTGTTTTTCTTTTGCTGTCTTACCCTGTATTGGGTTGACTACTATTAGTATCAACCACTTACAAGGTAAGACATGGAGAATGTAAAGATAATCGAAATGTTATGTGAAAATTGTAATGTTTGCAGTTGTGGTTATTGCTATTACTGCATTGAATGTGAGAACTGTATTGAATTCTGATCGCTCTTACGATATGAATACATCGACGATTGAGGCTATCAGTGGGGAAGATGATCCTATTGATGGTGGAGAAATCGGAGATGTGGAGATTACGTGTAGCAAAAGCGGTGGAAGTGGAAAATGTTATGCGAAGAGAACAGAGGTAAAAGGCAATGGTTATTGTCGCTTTTTCTGTCAATGGACAGGGGGACTTTAGACTATTGTAGCTCATTTTGGATGGGTGTGTTAGAGCTTTGTGTAAATAAATAATGATTAAATTTAGATGGGGTGGCTGAGAGTTGATATATAATTAGCTACCCCGTCATTAAATAAATATATAATGAGAACATTTATTATAATTGTCTGTGCGTTGTTTATGATATCCTGTAATCAACACACCGCTAATCACGATAATACTACATGTAGAATTGACTTGAAGAAAGTTGATTCTCCTTCTTTCTACGACTATTTTTCAAAGATTGAGATTACTCCTTTGGAATCATCAAAGGAATCCTTAATTAAAGATGTCACTGAATATACTTATCATGCAGGGAAACTTTATATATTTGATAGGGATCAGAAAAAAATATTTGTATTTGATAATGAAGGTAAATTATTTAATATAATAAACAAATGTGGTAATGGACCTGGAGAATATTCGGACTTGTCTGATTTTAGATTTAATCCTTCTACAGGGGATTTGGAGCTTTTGTCTCCTATGGGCGGTATCTTTCGATATGATAGTTTAGGACAAGACTTTAAAGGGAACATATCTCTTCCGTTGAAGGTATCTGCTGCACACCGATTTATAGCACTAAACAAAAACACTTATCTGTTTTTTTGTGAGGCAAGAAAAGGAAATAAGATGGTAGTCTATGATATTGACCAAAAGAAAATTATTTCGGAAATGTATGATCTTCCTAGGTTCTTGTTTTTTAAAACTTTTTATCATCATACATATTCTCCATTTTATATATATGAAAACAAAGTGCATTTTGTACAATCTTACAATGGAGATGTATTTACTTTTGAGCATAATTCGTTGGTGCCAAAATATCATTGGGACTTTGGAAAACAGAATTTTGATATTTCAGGTTTGAAAGATGAATCCTATGAATATTATAATAAGTATGCTCGTACTGTCGGTGCTAAATATGCTAATACTTTTATTTCATATGTTGAGAATTCACGATATTATGTTACTAGATTTGCCTATGATAATAAATTCTGGACATTGATATATGATAAACAAAGTAAAAAACATATGGTCTTTAATACATTTATAGAAGGCCATCGTTGTATCCCATCGTTGATTGATGAAAGTGGAATCTATTATATTGTAGATATGCCTCAGCAACTTGATTTAGTCCTAAATGTTGAGGATTTAGATGATACCAACAAGGCAATATGTGATAATATTAAAGATGATGATAATCCGATTATTATAAAATATGTTTTTAAATAACTAGTATGAAGAAAATAATTATTTCATTACAGTTCTTTTTGCTTTGCTGTATTTTGGTGATTTCATCAATTACTTTTTATTGTTTTTATTCAGAGTCAAAACAGACTGATTTAGATAGAGAGAATGAACATTTTATTGAGGAAATGTATGTACAAGATAATCTTACAGCTTCAGTACTCTGTGACAATTCTCCTGTTGATATCGATGAACTTAAATCGGTTCAACCACGAATTGTGTGCTATTATTCTTCTCAGTCGTGTGCTGCATGCCTTAACTACGCAAAGGAACGCATAAGAGAGATTTTTTCCAAACATGAAGAAACTTCAGCGCTACTGTATCTGGCATCTGATTATTCCAAAGATGAGAAATTTAAAGAGAAAAACACAATAAATATTGGTAGAAAGAAGCTCGGTATATCTTTAGATAATACCAGCCTTGTTTGCTTTTTTGTAATTGTTGACAATAAAATAGAGCATTTGTTCATACCCGATAGGAATTATGGGAAATATACAGATACCTATTTGAAACAAATCAAAGAAAGGTATTTTACGCCAGAATTTTGAATTCTGAAGTTTCGATATATGATTTTATTTCATAAACAAGTTTTGATATGAGTATAATTATTATGTTCCACAGAAGAATAATAATCCAGATGGTTGTACTATTTATCTGGAAATTTCTGGAGGAGTTGGGGCTCCAGAAGGAGCAATTCATGTAGGAGGTAATAAATATAAAATTGAAGGAATAAAAAACTTTTGTGCGGATCCTCCTAAGGGGGAAAAACCATATGGTTGTGACCCCTATAATTGTCATCAGAGAGTTTAATAAATAAAGTTAAAACAGAATTGATTCCGAGTGAATAAAAAACTCGGAATTAATTTAAATTTAAAAGTTATGGTAAAATCTATTTTTTTTATGTGCTTCTTGGTTTTAATATATAGTTGCACTTCAAATTTAGTAAAAGAAAGGGCTAATAGTGAAGTAACAGATGTTTATGTTGATGTAGATGATGTCATTGATGAATTAGACTTTTCACTTTTTCTTAACGATGAGGCGAAATTCATAAAATTGGAAACGACGGATAGTTGTCTGATTTCAGAGATGAAACAAATAAGCTATGTTGATGGTAAAATTTATATTGCAGATGAATTATCTCAATCTGTGTATATCTTTAATGACAGTGGATCTTTTTTAAAGAAAATAGGAGTTAAAGGTCAAGGCCCTGGAGAATATGTTCGTTTAGGAAAATTCCAAGTTGTTGGTAACTATCTCTATATAAAGGATGATGCTTCACCATGGAAACTTTATGTTTATGACTTAAAAAGTTCTGTTGGTAGGCTTATGGATATTGATGAGAATCTTTCTTATGATGATTTCTATTTGCAAGGAGACAACTTGTACTTAGTAGCTAATAATAATTCTTCTTATTCATATGGGTGTTATAATTTATTGAAGCTTGGTATGGCGACTAATGAGATGGATTGCTATCTCCCTTTTTCAGAAAACTTGGCGAAACAGCACTCTCATTGGGGGCTTTTTTCTAATATCAGTCAATACAAAGATAGCTTGTTGATTATCTGTTCCAATAATGATACTATTTATCAATCAACTAAAGATGGTACTTCAGCAAAATATGCAGTTCATTTTTCAAAGCGAGAGCTACCCGAGGATTTACGTCAGAAAGATGGGACAACAATCATGATGACTGCCATGGAGAAACGTTATATCAAAGGGCTTAGCTCTATATTGAATTTAGATGGATATTTTATAGCGCAATATGGTGACTACATAATGCGTAGTATACTGTATGACAAACGAACCGATGAGCATACGGTTGCTAATGTGCTTAAATTAGGTAAATGGGGCGATTTGTACATGTGGGAATACTCTTTCTCTGATGATGGTAAGCTTATTGTAGCAGACTCTGGTGGTGCTTTTCTTTCGTCGTGGAAAGAACGTTATTCTAATCGTACTTTTATTCGCAGTGAGGATAAGAAAGACTTACAGAAAATATATGAGCAAACAAGTGAAGAAGATAATCCTATCATTGGGATTTTTACCTTGAAAAATAAATAAGAGTGAATTTATGAGGAAAAAACAGTTAAGCATATTCTTGTATGCTCTAATCATAATTGGTTGTGGAATCTATTTCTATTACGAGATTCATAAACGGGACAATTTTATAAATGACTTATTAAATGAGTTGAAAGAAAATTCATATAAATTAATCGGGTTAGAAACTTTTAATCAGAATAGGAATTATGAAATTGAATATAATGGAAAATATTATTCTGACAGTTGCAAGGTAATAAGTATAACTGGAGAGAAGTGCTTTTTGACTGATTTGATACGATGGAATAAATTGGTTTTGCGGTATTCGGAGTTAAATTGCAATACATGTATTGAAGAGCAAATTGACATACTGAATTTATATGTCGATTCGATTGGAGTAGATAACATCTTACTTTTTACTACGTATGATAATATTTTGTATTTGAAGAGATTTAAGAAAGCTAATCGAATAAAATTTCCCATTTATAATTTAACTCAAGAAGTTAATTTGGAATTTGCAGATTTGGGATTACCTTATTTCTTTGTATTAACAGAATATACTAGTAGAATAAATAGTATGTATATACCACTAAAAGAAGCACCAGTTTTGACGCAACAATATATGCATTGGATATTAAAAAAATATTTTAATGAAACCAAATGTAAAATGGCGATATAGTGTTTGGATTCGTTTGTTATATATAATTATATTTGTAATTGTATTAGGTGAACTGTTTTTTAACAATTACTCTTTTTTTAGGATTCCTACGACCTCAATGGAGCCGACATTGTTTCCTGGAGATAGAGTATTGGTGACCAACTTTACTACTGGAGACATTGTGCACAATGATGTTATAGTATTTAATATGCCTTTTCTAAAGGAGCCGTTTGATAGTATTGTGTTTTGTTCAGACCAATATCTTGTGAAACGTTGTATCGCTTTACCAAATGATACGTTTGAAATAAAGGGTGGCTTCTTTCGTGTACATGGTTATAAGGGTCTTTTAGGGAATATGAAACAGCAAAAATTGGTGTCTAAGGGCATTGATACGGTGATGTATAATAATAATCAAATATCTGTCTTTCAGGCAAAAAATAAGTTTTGGAGTGTAAGAGAGTTCGGTCCTTTATGGGTTCCTGCCAAAAATATGACTGTGGTAATTGATTCTGCTTCGTGGATAGTGTATAAAGCATTAATTGAATGGGAACAAAAGAAAAAAATGCATTTGAAGCTGAATAAGGTTTATTTGGGTGATAGTTTAATCAATGCTTATTGTTTTATGGAAGATTATTATTTCGTTGCTGGAGATAATCTACCGGTTTCTGTGGATTCTAGATATTGGGGTGTTTTACCAAGATCCTTTATTGTAGGAAAAGTAGCTTTTGTTTGGTTTACAAGAAGAAAAGAAACAAAAAATATCGAATGGAAAAGAATGTTTTTAAAAATGTGAAGTATACGTGAGATATTGTAAGATGAAGATAAATGTGTGTGCTAAATTTAATTGTAGTATTGTGTGGTTGTCAGTGCTAAGTCATCTTCTGATTTATAATGGAATTTTTGAGACTATAATATAAAGGAAAGTCTATTTAGAAATATGTCTTTAAATACCTCTTTTTACTTCTTTAACGATGAAATATAGTTCTAAAACTAAAAATATTAGTTTATTTGCGGAGATGTTATGAATATTAAATCTAAAAACACACAAGAAGTTATGAAAAAAGAATGGTTGTATGCAGTAGGTCTGGTTTGCCTGGTGTCGGCTTGTACCGGTACTCCGCAATCGTCGGCTGACGATGAACTATGTTCTATTGATGTGGCGGGAGCTATGGAAAAGCCTGCCGAATTGAAACTTTCGGAATTAGGAAGCGATGTACGCTATGTTCCATTAGAAACAACCGATTCGTGTCTGGTAGGTGGAAGCCCGAATATTCTGTTACTGGATAAAGAGATTGTTGTCTTTTCACGTCAAACTTGTTTTATCTTTGATAAAGAGAGCGGTAAGTTTTTAAGCAAAGTGGGACATTTGGGCGATGATCCGGAAGCCTATTCAACTGCGGCGCCTACTTATAATGATGTAAACGGTCTGCTTTATTTTATGCGCAGACCCGGTAAGTTACAGAAATATGATTTGCAAGGTAATTACCGTGGTGGTGTAACGATACCTACCCCTCCGGATTCACCGAGTGATTTCAGCTTTACGGATTCCGTGATAATAGGTCGTTACGGTAATATTGTAGGTGATAACGGGCGCGCTTTGCTGTTATTTAATGAAGCGGGAGAACTGATAGATACGGTGCCTAGCCTACTTCCGGTTTTGCCTAATAGAGGAGTAGATGACATAAACAGTATCAGCGTCAAAAAGCAGGGAAATGCAGGTATTATTCTGACTACATTTAAAAGTGGAGATGCCTCGGCAAGTGTAGCGGGTATTCCTTTCCTGTGGAAGAGTGATAATAAGATACGTTACAAAGAGAATTTCAATGATACCATTTATACAGTGAGTGGGAATGAGCTGACACCTTATATCGCATTCTCCACCGGTAAATGGCATTGGGGCGCCGAGGCACGTACTGAATCCAAAGATAATGAAAAACGTTTGTTGGTGGGATGTATTTTTGAGACGGATCATACTGTTTTCTTTCAGTGTATCCGGGGACTGTATACAGATGAACCGGAAACGTTTAACGGAATCTACGACCGGAAGGAAAATACTACCCGGATGTATGCCGAAAAGGAAGGTATAAAAGATGACCTGACTGGCTTTATGGCTTTCCGTCCCAAGGCATGCAGTGCACAGGGAGAGTATGGAATGATTATTGATGCCGGAGAAGTGATGACCTGGTTGGAAGAAAATCCTGAAGCGGCAGAAAATGAAAAACTTTCGGCACTGAAAGAATTGACGGATGATTCTAATCCGGTAGTGATTATTACAGTCCCTAAATAAGGAAGGAGGTATGTTCTTGTCCACCTGTTTGGGAATGGACAAGAATATACTTGTTTGATAATTAGAAAAATAACAGTTTGTATCCAGTCTCGTTTTGTCCATATATATATGGCGGCTCGTAAAGGGAAAACGACTATTTTTGCATACACTAAGTGTAAACGGAAAAACTAATATAGAATGATAAAGACACAGAACTACCGGTTTTTGATCTGTCTGGCACTATTTGCGTTGGCAGCATGTTCCGGTGCGAAAAAAGAAGAAGCCGCCGATGAAGGAGTAGCTACCGTATTGCCGGATGAGAAGAATGAAGTGACCGTGTTGCCTTTGAAGCGGCAGATATTCAATCACGAGTTGGTAAGTAATGGCAAGATAGTGGCCGGAGGAATGGCAGATTTGCGTTTTGAAAGTTCGGGTATCGTGGCGCAGATTTATGTGAAGAACGGTGACCGGGTACACAAAGGACAAAAACTGGCAGAGCTGGATAAATTTCGTTTAAAAAATAAGACCGCACAGTCCAAAGATGCTTTGGAGAAAGCTAAGTTGGAATTGCAGGATGTATTGATAGGGCAGGGGTATGCAGCGGATGATACTGCCAATGTACCCGATGATATCATGCAACTGGCACGGGTGAAAAGCGGCTATGATCAGACCCTTTCTCAATATGAACTGGCTAAATATGAAGAAGAACATGCCACTCTGATTGCTCCTTTTGACGGGGTGGTGGCTAATCTCTTTTCCAAACCCTATAATGCTCCCAGCAGTTCAGATGCTTTCTGTACAATTATCGGTTCACAGGGCATGGAAGCTGACTTTACTGTATTGGAGAGTGAACTCCCCCTTATTAAAGGTGGCGATAAAGTGGTTGTTACCCCTTATGCAGATCCTTCTGCCAAATACGAAGGACGTATCTCCGAAATCAATCCGCTGGTGGACGATAAAGGCATGGTGAAAGTGAAGGCCGTTGTCAACGGACAGGGCAAGCTCTTTAATGGCATGAACATACGGGTTAATGTACATCGTTCGCTAGGTGAACAGTTGGTTGTTCCGAAGAGTTCAGTGGTGTTGCGTTCCGGTAAGCAGGTGATTTTTACACTGAAAGATAATAAAGCGAAATGGAACTACGTGCAGACCGTACTGGAAAATTCCGATGAATACACGATTGTGGAAGATGAAGTGCAAGAAGGAGATGTGGTGATTGTGACAGGCAATGTGAACCTGGCTCATGAGGCACCGGTGAAAGTTATTGAAAATAAAAAATAAAAGGGGTGGTTAAGTTCTTGATACAGCGGCCCATTGCCGTATTGATGGCGTTTACCGCATGTTTTATTGTCGGTATGGTAACGTATTTCACGTTGCCGGTATCTCTGCTGCCGGATATTGCCATCCCGGAGATTACAGTACAAATCTCGGCACAGAATACTTCTGCGCGTGAGTTGGAGAATACGGTGGTGAAACCATTGCGCCAACAACTTATCCAGGTGGCTCGTCTGAAAGATATGGATAGCGAGGCGCATGATGGGGCAGGTCTTATCCGGCTGAATTTCGACTTTGGCACCAATACGGATCTTGCTTTTATCGAAGTGAATGAGAAGATTGACGCCGCCATGAACTACCTGCCTAAGGATACAGACCGTCCTAAAGTAGTAAAAGCAAGTGCTACCGATATTCCGGTATTCTATCTCAGCCTCACCCTGAAGAATGACAGCGCTTACGGACAAACGGACGAACGTGCTTTCCTCGATCTGTGTGAATTTGCCGAAAGCGTTATCAAACGGCGTATCGAGCAGCTGACAGAGGTAGCCATGGTGGATATCACAGGATTGGTGGAGCGCCAGTTGCAGATTGTTCCCGATGAAAATAAGCTTGCCGTACTGGGACTTTCCATACAGGATGTAGAATCTGCTCTTGCCCAAAATAATGTGGAACCGGGAAGTATGACCGTACGTGATGGATATTATGAATACAATATCAAGTTTTCCACTCTGTTGCGTACGGAAGAGGATGTGAAGAATATTCTTATTAACAAAAATGGACGCATCATCCGTCTGGAAGAGTTCTGCCGGATAGGTATTGTTCCCGTCAGGGAAAAAGGCGTATCCATGAGCAATGGTAAACGGGCAGTGACATTGGCCATTATCAAGCAGGCGGACGAAAATATGGATGACATGAAGCAAGCCATTGGCGGCACCATGAATTATTTTCAGAGTGTATATCCTGACATTGAATTCAGCGTTAGCCGAAACCAGACAGAGCTTTTGGATTATACTATCTCCAACTTGCAACAAAACCTTTCGTTGGGCTTTCTATTTATCTGTATCGTAGCCGTACTCTTTCTGGGGGATGTCAAATCTCCTTTTATCATCGGACTGAGTATGGTCGTTTCAATTGTGATCTGTTTTCTCTTTTTCTATTTGTTCAAGATGTCACTGAACATCATATCCCTGTCCGGATTGATTCTTGCACTGGGTATGATGATTGACAGTTCCATCATCGTAACTGAAAATATTTCTCAATATCGGGAAAGAGGATACTCGCTGAAACGTGCCTGTATTACGGGTACCAGTGAGGTGGTTACTCCGATGCTCAGTTCCTCGTTGACTACCATTGCGGTGTTTGTACCACTGATCTTTATGAGTGGTATTGCCGGAGCCATTTTCTACGATCAGGCTTTCTCGGTAACCGTTGGATTGATGGTTTCTTACTTCACGGGCATCATGTTGCTGCCGGTGCTCTATATGCTGGTTTACCGGACAGGACTGCGCAAATCATGGTTCTCGCGTATTCGAATCAATAATCCTATAAAGGATCATACACTTGATCGTTTCTATGATGCCGGGATTGATTTTATATTTGCTCATAAAACGGCAAGCGTATTTTTCTGTATAGTTTCCGTGCCATTGTGTGTATTCATGTTCTATTTCATAGGAAAAGAGCGTATGCCGGAAATAGATCAGAATGAGCTGATAGCCCGTGTGGAATGGAATGAGAATATCCATGTGGACGAGAATCGTCGCAGGGTAGACAATTTATTTGAGTTGTTTAAGACAGAGACTATCGAACAGACTGCCGCCGTCGGACAACAAGACTATCTCCTGAACCGGGAGCAGGCTCTTTCTTCTTCGGAAGCAGAACTTTATTTCAAGACAAAGAATCCCTCTGAGATAGTCCCTTTGCAGGAAAAGGTTTACCGTACCCTCAAAACGGAGTATCCGTTGGCCGTGATTTCTTTTTCGCCACCCGAGACGGTATTTGAGAAACTGTTTGTGACGGGAGAAGCCGATGTTGTGGCTGAACTTTATTCCCGCAACAAGGAAAAAGTGCCGACAGCGGATGAATTACGTAATCTGGAAGCTGAGTTTGCTACCCGTACAGGATATGCTCCCACGGGTATTGCCTTTGAAAATCAACTGAATATTCGTATCAATAAAGAAAAATTGCTACTTTATAATGTTTCATATGACGAGTTGTATCGCATACTGAAAACAGCTTTCAAAGAAAACAGCATAGCTACTCTTCATTCTTACCAGCAATATCTGCCTATCAGCATTGTGGGAGAGGAACAAACGGTCAACAGTATCTTACAGGAAACACTCGTTCCGACACGGGCGGATCAATATGGTGTTGAATATCTGCCTTTGCGTGAGCTGGTATCAGTGGCGCCGGCAGAAGATCTGAAAGCGATTACCGCAGGACGTAACGGAGAATATGTTCCGTTCCGTTTTTATGAAGTAAAAGAGGCGGAACCGCTTATGGAGCAAGTGAAGGAAGTGGTGGATGCTACCGGTGATTGGGATACCGCTTTTTCAGGAAGTTTCTTCTCTAACCGGAAGATGCTGGATGAACTGGTGGTTATTCTGTTTATTTCCATTCTGTTGATGTACTTCATTCTGGCGGCACAGTTCGAGAGTTTTGTGCAACCGCTTGTAGTATTGTTGGAGATACCGATAGACGTAGCATTTGCCCTGGTACTGTTGTGGATATGCGGACATACGCTGAATCTGATGTCTGCCATCGGTCTGATCGTTACGTGTGGTATTATCATCAATGACTCCATCCTGAAACTGGATGCGATTAATGAATTACGTAAGACGGGGATGCCGCTTCTGGAAGCTATCCATGAGGCGGGACGGCGCAGGTTGCGTCCCATCATCATGACTTCGCTCACTACTATTTTTGCCATGGTACCGTTATTGTTCTCTTTCGATATGGGATCGGAATTGCAGAAGCCGCTTTCCATTGCCATGATTGGGGCGATGTTCATCGGCACATTGGTCAGTCTGTTCATCATTCCGTTGATATATTGGTTTATTTACCGGGATAAAAAAGCTTGATATAATGAAGAAATTTGGTTTAATTATTCTTTTAGGACTTTCTCAGGCGCTTCCGTCCGTCGCGCAGCAACAGCAGGTAACGCTGGACTTGCAGCAGACGATTAAGATGGCGAACGATAGTTCGCTGGAAGCTTTCCGTACTAAAAATATGTATCTTTCAGGCTATTGGGAATATCGTACCTATAAGGCAAATCGCTTGCCGAGCCTGACGCTGAATATGACTCCTGCACAGTATAACCGTGACATTACGAAGCGTTATGACTCCGAACAGGATTTGGATATTTACCGTAGCCAACAGTCTTTCTATGCCTATGGCAACCTGGCAGTCAGGCAAAACTTTGACCTGACGGGTGGTACTTTTTATCTGGATACCGAATTGGGCTATATGCGTAGTTTCGGTTCCAATCCCTACACGCAGTATACCAGTGTTCCCGTTCGTTTAGGTTATTCGCAAAGTCTGGTAGGTTATAATCCTTTCCGCTGGGAACGAAAGATTGAACCGCTGAAATACGAGAAAGTAAAGAAAGAATATATCTACAATGCTGAGCAGGTATCCGAGCAGGCCACTACCTATTTCTTTGCACTTGCCATGGCGCAGGCTGAGTATGACTTGGCAAAGGAGAATGTCGTTTCTTCCGATACGCTTTATCGTATTGGTATGCAACGTCTGAAGATAGCCTCTATCAGTCGTGCCGATCTTCTGACGCTGAAGCTGGACGTGGTGAATGCCCGTAACACTTTGCAGAATGCTGAAAGTTCATTGAAACGTGCCATGTTCTCGCTGGCTTCTTTCCTCAATCTGGAAAAGAATACAGAGATACGGCTTCTTCTCCCCAGTCGTCCCGGAGAACTAAACATCCCTGTAGATGCTGCCTTGGATGCCGCCCGTTCCAACAACCCGAACTTCCTTGGATTACGCCAGGACATATTGGAAGCAGAACGGAATGTAGACAAAACCAAGAAAGAATCCCGCTTCAACGCCAGTATCAACGCCAGTGTCGGTTTCAACCAGGTGGCGGAGAAATTTGGCGAAGCCTACAACCGTCCTATGCAGCAGGAAATGGTATCTGTCAGCGTCTCCATTCCTTTAGTGGACTGGGGAGTGCGTAAAGGGAAATATAATATGGCCCGTAACAATCTGAATGTAGTAAAGACCTCTTCCCGTCAGAACGAAATCAGCATTGAAGAAGAAGTCATTATGACCGTAAGTGATTTCAATGTCCAGCAAGACTTGGTGACAAGTGCCGAGGAAGCCCTCGACCTTTCCATCCTGGCATACAATGAAACCCGCCAACGCTTCATCATCGGTAAGGCGGATATCAGTAGCCTTACCTTGTCATTGAACCGTCAGCAAGAAGCCCAGCGCAACTATATCTCAGCCCTGAAAAACTATTGGCTGAACTATTATAAAATCCGCAAGCTGACCCTGCACGATTTTGCCAGCGGCTTCTCTCTTTCTGACAAATTCGATTATAGTCACTAATCACTAATAGTCAATCACTATGAATCGCCTTTCCCCTTTTACCCTCATCGTCACCTTTGTCTGTCTGGCACTGGTGGGTTTGGCCTTGGTTCCGATGCTTCCGGTCAAGCTGAATCCGTCGCGCACATTGCCGGGCTTTACGGTGCGCTTTAGCATGCCGGGCACTTCGTCGCGGGTGGTAGAGATGGAGGCGACAAGCAAACTGGAGTCCATGCTGGCCCGCATCAAAGGGGTAAAGGGAATGTACTCTACTTCAAGCAATGGCTACGGTTCCATTACGGTAGATCTGGATAAACACGCTGATGTGGATGCGGTACGTTTTGAGGCTTCTACTATTATCCGGCAGACATGGTCGCAACTGCCTTCCGGAGTCAGTTATCCGTATATTGACATGAAGGTGCCCGATGCGAATACAGCCCGTCCGTTCTTATCGTTCACACTGAATGCACCGTCCACGCCTATACTGATACAGCAGTATGCAGAAGAACATATCAAGCCGCGTCTGGCTAAGTTGCAAGGCATTTATAAGATAGATTTAAGTGGTGCTACCCCGATGGAATGGCGGTTGGAATACGACAGTGAACAATTGCGGACGCTGGGAATCAGCATTTCTGATATTCAACGGGCCATCCAGTTACATTATAATAAAGAGTTTCTGGGAACGCACAACATGGATACGGCCGGTGGTAAGCAGTGGATACGTCTGGTCTTGATACCGGATGGAGTCAGCGGGCAATTTATTCCTTCGGACATCACGGTGACTGCTTCGGACGGCAAGATTATCCGCTTGGACGAGTTGGTAACTGTAGCGCGTATGGAAGAAGCCCCCCAAAGCTATTACCGTATCAATGGTCTGAATTCCATTTATATGTCTGTCACGGCCGTAGAGACTGCTAACCAATTGCAACTGAGCAATGAAGTGATGCGGGAAATGGAAGCAATACGTCTGACTTTGCCGCCCGGCTACGAGGTGCATACCAGCTATGATGCCACGGAGTATATTCGTGAGGAACTGAATAAAATTTATTTCCGTACGGGGCTGACAGTACTGATCCTGCTGGTATTCGTCTGGATTATTACGTTGAATCTGAAGTATCTGTTGCTGATCGTTACCAGCCTGGCTATCAACATTTCCGTGGCGGTTATTTTCTATTATCTTTTCGGGCTGGAGATGCAACTGTATTCATTGGCAGGGATTACTGTGTCCTTGAATCTTGTGATAGACAGTACCATTGTGATGACGGACCACATTTTGCACAGGCGTAATCTGAAAGCTTTTATGTCCGTACTGGCGGCTACCTTGACCACAATGGGGGCTTTGGTTATTATCTTCTTTCTGGATGAGAAAATCCGCCTGAACCTGCAAGACTTCGCAGCTGTGGTGATTATTAATCTGGCGGTATCTCTTTTCGTGGCTCTCTTTTTTGTTCCGGCCATGATTGATAGAATAAAGCTTGTCAAGAGGCAGAGCGTGAAACGCTGGGTGCGGAGTCATATACGTATTCGCAGGCTGACTGTTTACTTCACGCATTTCTATCAGTTGCTCATCCGCTTTCTTCTGCGCTGGAGGGTGGCGGTGTGCATTTTGCTCCTGCTTGGTTTCGGGTTGCCCGTTTTCCTTCTTCCTGAGAAGTTGGAGGGTGAAGGCAAATGGATAGAACGGTATAACAAGACGTTGGGCTCCTCTACTTATAAAGAGAAAGTGAAACCCGTGGTGGATAAGGCTTTAGGTGGTAGTCTTCGTTTGTTTGTGCAGAAAGTGTACGAAGGCAGTTATTTTAGTCGCAATGAAGAAGTGGTGCTCTATGCGAATGCGAACTTACCGAATGGAAGTACGCTGGAACAGATGAATACGCTGGTGAAACGTGTGGAAACTTATCTTAGCGGCTTCAAGGAGATTAAGCAGTTTCATGCTTCTGTCTATAATGCACGCAGGGCCAATCTTCAGATTTATTTCAAGAAAGAGTATCAGCATAGTGGTTTCCCTTATACGTTAAAGGCGAATCTGATTGGTAAAGTATCTGAGTTAGGAGGTGGTAGCTGGGATGTATATGGCTTGCAAGATCAAGGCTTCAGTAATGATGTTCGTGAGAGCGCAGGTTCTTATCGCATCAAGATGTATGGCTACAATTATGACGAGCTCTATGCATGGGCCGAAAAGCTGAAGGAGGTATTGCTTTCGCACCGTCGCATCAAGGAAGTGTTTATCAAGTCGGAATTTTCCTGGTGGAAAGACGATTATCAAGAGTTTTACTTCAATCTGAATAAGGAGCGTATGGCTCAGGAGGGGATTAATGCCCAGCACTTGTTCTCCGCTATCCAGCCGATATTCGGCAAGAATATGCAGGTGGGTTCGGTGGTGACGGAAAGCGGTACGGAAAGTATTCGACTTTCTTCCCGACAGTCTCACGACTATGATGTATGGGCCATGCAGTTTTTTCCTTACGGTGTGGATGGCGGAAAGCATTATAAACTTTCCGAATTGGCTACGGTAGAGAAGGGGCAGATGCCGCAACAGATAGCCAAAGAGAATCAGCAATATCGTCTTTGTCTGCAATATGAGTATATCGGTTCGTACGAGCAAGGCAATAAAATACAGAAGCGGGATTTGGAAGAGTTTAATAAATTGCTTCCGATGGGGTATACTGCTGAATCGGATAGCCAATCGTGGTCATGGGGTAAGAAAGATAACAAGCAATACCTGTTGTTGCTGGTTGTGATTGCCATTATCTTCTTTACAACGAGTATTCTGTTTAATTCTCTGAAACAGCCTTTGGCTATTATCTTTGTTATTCCGGTATCTTATATAGGAGTGTTTCTTACATTCTATTGGTTCCGCTTGAATTTCGACCAGGGAGGCTTTGCTTCGTTTGTGCTGCTTTGTGGTATTACGGTAAATGCCAGCATCTATATTCTGAATGAGTATAACAGCATCCGTAGCCGCTTTCCCCGGCTTTCTATGCTCCGGGCATATACAAAGGCGTGGAATGCAAAGATACTGCCTATTTTTCTTACGGTAGTTTCCACCATTCTGGGTTTTATCCCGTTTATGGTGGGGACGGATAAGGAAGCTTTCTGGTTTCCGTTGGCTGCGGGTACTATTGGCGGATTGGTGATGTCTATTATCGGCATTTTCTTCTTCCTGCCGGTATTTAGTTTGAAGAGGAAAGAGGTTTGCAAATACTCTAAAAGACGTGTCGCACTTAAAAGTTGAATTCAGCTTTAGCCTTAATATTTATTTTTTGTGAAATCATCCTGCACCGTACTCTTTTAGTAATGCTTAAAAAATAACTTGGTACATAAGCAAGTGCAGCGAGTCGGCTTATAAATGATAATTTACCAACGTAGCGCTGGAACAAGGTTCTCCTTCGGCGTGCAAGTAATCTTTCAGACACGGATGACACGGATGACACGGATTCTTTTTTCCTTCGGTGTGATATGCCGGTATGTATAGCGCAGCTTTAAAAATCCGCGTCATCCGTGTCATCCGCGTCTAAAAGATTAAAGTCCGCGTTCGTCCGCCTTATCCGCGTAGTCCGCGTACCCATTCCCTCGCCGCTAAATTATCATTTATGTACCAAGTTATTTTTAAAACCTTGCTTAGTACTATAAAGGAAGAAAAAGTTTCCTGCGGAGGAACTATTAGTTTCAAGGGATGAAACCGTCAGTTTCTCGGTGTGAAACTACTGGTTTCAAGTAATGAAACTGTCAGTTTCACGCCGGGAAACTAATTGCCACCTATCGCACTTTAAAGATAATAAGGCGGGCTATCATTTCTTAATCTATTTATAAGCTGTCTGATATCGGGTTGTGCTTTTGAGTTTCTTTCCGGGAACATCGTGCAGCTTCGGACGGGTTGGACGTATATTATAGGTATTCATCCACTTTTCAAGGATATCACGAAGTTTTTGCAGTTCCTGGCTATAGGCATTTTCCATGATCAGGTTTCTCATTTCTCCTCTGTCATTCTGCATATCAAACAGTTGCTCACGATATTTTCCTTTATCATAAAGCACATATTTGTAGCGCTCAGTGCGTACTACCCAGCCTCTTGTCTTGCTGCCGTCAAACCGTGTTTCGGTGATGATGTATTCCTGATGCAAGGCCTGTGGATTACCTTCTTCCACAACTTTCCGGAAAGACTTTCCGGCTGCCCCTTCCGGCATCTTGGCACCTGCCCAGTCGCATACGGAAGCGAAGAAATCTATACCGTTGCTGATAAGTTGAGGCAATACTTTGCCTGCATTCTTCTTGCCGGGCAGGGTTACGATAAGAGGAATGTTGATAACTTCTTCATATAAAGCAGATTTCTGGTTCCAATGGTGAGCCCCTATACCATCTCCGTGGTCACTGGAGAAGATCACTACTGTATTCTTCCAAAGATCGTTCTTATCAATGGCATCAATAATTTTTCCGATCTCCTTGTCAACTTTTTCTACCAAACGATAATAGGTATAACGGTACATACGCCAGTCTTCGGGAGTAAAACCGGCAGTCGGATATACATTATAATTGTTTGCCCTTTCGCTTTCAATGACATCGGCATCGTAAGGATTCTTGGCGAAATTGGCAGGTACTCCCGGGCAGTCCCGTATATCAGGCGTATCGATATTTCCATAAGGGAAGTTTTGACTCCGTGCGTATTCGCAGATATTGTGTGGATTGTCATAAGAAGCTACCAGGAAAAAAGGCTTTTTATGTTTGCGTGAGAGGTATTCGGCGCAAGCTTCCGCCAGTCCGTCGTCACTATGTTTGTAAATGTTGTCGAAGCCGTATTCTTTGTCGGGGACATCAAGAAGAGGAAGATGCCATTTACCGCCATAAGCACAATCATATCCGGCATTCTTTATCAAGGTGCCTAATGTCTGTGTCCTGAGCGAGTCGGGTATCGGTGAACCATTGACTGACAGTCCTACTGCATCCGGATAATGCCCCGTAAACATGGCTCCACGTGAAGGACCGCTGAGCGGAGCGGTGCAATAAGCATTATTGAACATTACACCGGCGGCTGCCAATCGGTCGAGATTGGGAGTGTGCAGGTCCGGATTTCCGGCACAACTCATGGCGCTGGCTGTCTGTTGATCCGTGAATATATAGATGATATTGGGACGTTCGGCCGCAGAAGCCGCAGAAGAGCATAGCAAAGAAAAAAATGCCAGATGCTTCATTGGAATTTGTTTTACCATATTAGTAACTTTCATGATTTAATATTCGGTTTTATATTTCAGGTTTCGGTAAGGAATCAACCAGTCTTTTCTCTATTCTCTTTCCGCCTACCTGATCGATGATAGTCGTAGCACCCTTATTCGAATTATAGTTGAAGTCCAGTGAAGCACCGTTCTGCGTATTCTCTATGTGCAGGAACGCTTTGCCTTCACTATCCAGATTACATTCAATAACCCATCCTTCTACTGTAATGCGATTTCCCTGATGATTTATCACGGCATCGGCGCGGTTGTTTCCATGTACATCGATTATATTGAGAAAAAACACTTTATTGCAAGGAGTTGTCGTTGCCGTAAAATGATAATGATTAGCAAGAGCCTTGCCAAGACGCTTTTTCCAGTCAAGGGCGGCTACAAAGAATGTATCCGTTTGTGCATAAGTCATCTCCTGTGAAGAATATAAATGAGCTATCGATATTCCATCCGCTTTATTCTTACCCAGGATGCGCAATCCTCCTTCTTCCTTACTCACTTCCATAGGCAGTTCCACCGTATGTAGCAGATAGTTCCATTCTACCGGTTCTTTACCGGCCAGTTCATCGTAAACAACAAACAAACCCGAGCGTCCGAGCTGAACGATATGTCTTCGGAAGAATTCCAGCTTATTTTCATCCCAACCTTTCTCCGGTGTAAATTGAGTGCCGGACAAACGTCCGCGTTCCAGCCACAACGGAGAGACTACTTTCCCATAGGCGTTGGAGGCATCGCCTACAACGTAAGAGATTTCTTCACCTTCATAGTAGCGGGGAATCCAACCATAGCCTTCTGTCCCTATCTTCTGACCCATACCGTTTACTAATATGGAGTTATGGGCACGGGTATTCCGGTAGGCATACATACAATGATCATCTGTAAATCCGGTACGATGTCCGCTACTATAAAAGATAGCCTTACCCCCAAAGAAGGTGTTGAAAGCATTTTGATTGGCCAGGGCATGGGATGTGGAACCATAAGGGCTGCTTCGGAAAGAAAGCATGGCATTGTTGGCATGATGCCCTATATCGGTATTCATCAGGGCAGTGCCTGCTTGTTTGAAGACTTTGGCTTCCGGTAGTTCCGACAGATGTTTGCTATAAGCAGGTCTTTCCTTCGGGGTTGTGCAGCGATACCAGGTCAAATCTGCCGGTTTGGCTTCGAAAGCCTTCGACAGGATGTCAGGGTCTTCCTGCATAATTTCGTGTACATAAGCAGCTGCCCACGGATTGTTACATTCGCGTGCCAGGGCATCGGCATATCCTACGCGCCCTCCGTTCGGGCTGCGTTGTCCTTCATGTGAGTTGCCATGACCTCCGGATTTGGAGAAGGGAGGTTGCTGATAGATAACATATAAGGCATTGTTGTTATACCACGGATCTGCAAAGAAGTTGAAGCCGGATATGCGTGAGAAAAAGGCCGGCACTTCTATCAAGGTACGTATATTTACATGGAAATAGGCATCTCCATTGTGCCAGCCACCATCCTTATGCAGGCCCGGAAGGCGTGAAATCCATTCATTATAACAGTAATCTGTCCATACGGACGCTTCCGGTATTTCACCGACCGTAGCGAATGCCGCCATCGTCAGGATACGGAAAGTCATCTGCCACACATGGTTGTCTGCAATACGGTTCTCCAGATGGTTCACGTATTCATTATAGAACTTGTCTCCAATTTTGCGGATGTTATCCAACAGCAGTTGTTTCTCTTCCGGTGACAGTAAATTGTAAAATCCGTCATACGCGGATGTACTCATCGATAATAGGGTGGACAGGTTAAAGTCGCCTGCAAAGTATTTGCTTTTTTGCCAGGAAAGAATTTCACTCAGGCGGTTAATGCCTTCCCGATAATACTTCTCGTCTTTTGTCAGCAAATAAGCACGGACCAATGCTTCCACGTTGGCCTCTTCTCTGTCTACAATCTTACGGCTCTCGCGGATGAGGGCCGATTTACGTTGCACAATGTTGGTCAACGTAACTACATTCGTTGTATCTATCTCTTCCTGAAGATGCTTCAACGGACGGGAAATGCATTGGGAAGCCTTGTCCATATAAGCCCGGGCTTCCGGATTATTTTTATTTTTCGCTATAATCTTTTCCCAGTCAGCTGCATCCAGCAACACACGCGGGTGATGGGAAGGATATTCTGCCAGGACTTTTTCCAAAGTCGGCGGATTGAATTCCGGTGTATCTTTATCTATATAGAATTGGTAAACCGGCGACCATTCTTCGGTACCTTCGGGGGTAACATAAGCATGTTGCCAATACCATTTCCCTTGTGCCAGGCACTGGAAAGGATTGAAGAAAGCCCAGGCACGTTCACCGGTAAGGACATCTTTCCGAAAATTCTTGTCTTGGGAGATACGAATCCGGTAAACTACTTTTGGCTTTTCATCTACTTGTCCCGGAACTCCATCCAGCACCGGACCTAAATGAGGGAATTTGTCCGGCCACATGAAACGAGGTGGATTCACCTTGACGTATGTGCCATCGGCAGGAGAGGGAGTTGCGCGGACTTCATGCATCAATGTTTCTTCGGAAACCTTTATCACGGCAGGTTGCTCGGAACTGCCACATGCCATTAACAGGCAGAGGGCCGATAAGCCCAATACTATCTTTTTCATCTCAGAATCTTATTTTTGTTTTTTGAAGGTAACCAGCTCTTTCAAGCTAACTGTCTTATTATTAACCAAAGGATGTGCCCAGAAGCCGATAAACGTAATGTATCCCATGAAAATCAGAATAAGCAACATTCCTGTTCGCAACGAAGTGGCGTCGGATACCAGGCTGACGAGCAGCGGACCACCTGCACCTCCCACTATTCCGGAACAAAGGATGCCTGCAAAAGAACCGTGATTCTGGGTTACTGTATTCAGGGCAAGTGAAAACACTATGGAGTACATCATGGAGATACAAAAGCCTATTGCAGGAAAAGCCCACACCGCTATTTCCGCAGAGCCGAATAATGCAATTAACAGCAAACTCATGGAAAGTATGCCCGATATTTGCAGCAAACGCTTACTGTCTATCAACTTCAGCAGGAACATGCCAAACAAACATCCGACAGTCATTGAACCCCAGAAATAACTGATGCTTTGCGCACCCACGGTCTTCGGATCAATGCCATGATACTGCTCCAGAAAAGTACTCATAAAAATAGAAACTCCCTGTTCCGTACTGACATAACAAAAGATTCCCAGGAAGAAAAGCCATACGTATCTTTGACGGAACAATTTCTTGTAGGAAGCCGAAGAACCGCTGCGTTCATCATCTTTCAGTTCAATGCGCGGGAAGTGGACCAACGACACAATGAGCAGCATAATCAGCAATAACACTGTGAATACCCAATAAAGGGAAACCCAGGGAAGAGTGACCGGAGTGATGTCCGCCAAAATATCAAGCAGGAAATTCTTTCCCGGCTGATAGACTCCCGGTGCCAGCGCATGTATTAACCAAGTATAAACCAAAGGACTGATAAACGATGCTACTCCAAACACAAACTGTGCCAATTCGGCTATGAATGCGTAGTTCTCTTCTCCACCGACAACACGCTGCAAAGGGTTAATTACGGTCTGCAACATGGCCATTCCCAAGCCGATAATAAAGGAAGACACCAGTAATATCAAATAGAACGGGAAACATGCAAACAAGACGGTTCCGATAAATGGCATAAGGAAACCGGTAAACAGCACCGGCTTTTCTCCATATTTATCTATCAATATGCCTGCCGGTATCGACATGATGGCATAAGCCAGGAAGAAGGAAGTCGGGATAAATCCCGCCATTGCCAGATCCTTCAGCTCAAAGTTATGGATAATGTCAGGAATTAACGGTCCGAGAATGTTTGTAATGAATGAAATGGTAAACCAGAACATCATGATCAATGCCAGCATACCCCATTTCTTGTTATTTTTCATAATAATTCGTTTGTTTATAGAATTAGTGATGCTGCACCGATAAGACCGGCTTTATTGCCCAATTCGGCTGCTACAATCTTGGTATTCAGGGCACAGTCTGCTATTACGTGCTTTTTGACTACCGCCCTTATTTTCTCTAAATAGAAACTGCCGGATTCTGCAACACCTCCTCCTATCACAATCCGTTGGGGACTGAAGATATTGACAAAGCCGGCAATTCCTCTGCCCAAATAGTAAAAGTGTTCGTTCATGCACTCGACAGCGAGCGGGAAATTTTCATGATACAGGCGAACAATCAATTCCCCGTTTATCTCCGTATCAAAACTTAAATTCTGCTCTTTCGCCAATGCACTAAAACGTCTTGTCAAGGCGGCAGTCGAAGCATAATGTTCCAGGCAACCGATTGCCCCGCAGGCACAACGTTCACCGTTGGCAATCAACGGTACATGCCCCAATTCCGTACCCCGGTTAGCATATCCATTGAACAATTTACCATCAATGATGACAGCTCCGCCGATACCGGTTCCTATAGTCAGAAACACCACATGAGTGCAACCTCTTCCTGCACCATATTTCGTTTCTCCCAGTCCCATCAGATTGGCATCATTTCCAACAACTACCGGTAAACTCATCTGTTTCTCCATAAGGGAGGCTACATCTATGTTTTCCCAGCCGACAATATTTTCCGCACCTCCCAGTACGATACGATTTGTTTCATCTACAATTCCCGGTGTACCGAGCCCTATGCCCAGTACGGTCCAGTTCTGTTTTGCGGCTTCATCTTTCAGCAAGGTGGCAGCCTTTATCAGCTGTTCCATCACTTTTGCAGCTGAGACAGAAGCAAAAGAGGGTAATTTTCCCTCAAAGAAAGAATTACCCGCTTTATCTACCAAAGCATATTTTATAGATGTACCACCTAAATCAATGCCAATTGCGTATTCCATAATTTATTACATCAAATAAGGAAACATTATGTTCTTTCCACCCATATAGGAGAGCTCCATGCCCATTGCTGGTCACGCTGGCGAACTCTGATATAGTAATAGTCCGTATCTCTTTCGGGTTCAGTGTCTTCCATATAATGTTCAACCATAAAGCAACTTTCCGGCATTGCACGGTTGAATAGGATAGCTTCACTAAGCCATCCGATCATGAAATGGGAGCGGGAACCTTCCAGAAGTTCGCCCAGTGAATGTTCAAACTTCTTGCCGTTGAACTCTGCCGTAATCATACCGTCTTTAGGCATAGTGACATCCAGAATGACGGCCTGCATGGCGGGAGTGGTGGTATTCGGATTCTTGGAACTGTACATGTCCAACTCCGTATCCTTGTCCGTAACAGACACAATACGGTTCACCTTTGTCTCAAACTCGGGTTCTCCCGGTTGCGGAGAAGTGAAGGCAGCGCCACGGAAGCAAGGTTCCACAGCATTGATAGTTCCTTTGCTGATAGATAGTTTACCTTGCCAATGTACATACTGCTCTTCACGGTTCCATCCAAAATCAATCTTTACCTTACAACGTACCATGTCTCCTTCCGGCATTTCGGGCAACAACGGACCACTTAAACGGGCTATGCATTTCCGATTCTTGACAATGTCTATGTAATCGATACAACTGCCGCCTTCCACATTCAAATAAATACGGCGACTGTTACCCCGTACCACATCGCCCGGAAAAGCGTCGTTCAGACGAAAATCTATATTGATCTTATCACCGGTAGCGCAACAAACGTGACGGTTCTTCATTGCATCCCAGATCTTATCACGGGTCAATGACTCTGCCAGTACACCTATACGCCCATCGCCATAACTGCCCGGATATCCGGCGTGCTGATCTGTAGAGCCCATAATACCGAATTTCTTGCCTTGCTCCAATCCACACTGAATTGTACCTTCCCATTGGCGAGGTCCCATATCGTGCAGATAATTATAATCACCCTGATCGCTCTCAGCCAATCCGTGGCGGGAATACATCTCTACGAACGGAGTCTGGTCTCCTTCCGTAAAGAAGTTCCAGTTATATCCGCGATAGCCCGTCTGGTAACCCATGTGATGCGGAGTTATAAATACTTTATGTCCGCGGGCTTTTTGTTTCCAGTCTTCAATGGAGGTACATTCCACCAACGGCGCATCCAGGTCATAGTTCAGGGCCACATGATCTCCATGTTCCATGCTGTGTGCCTCATAACCTACAAAGGCAAGAAATTCTCCTTCCTTATTGTATTCATTGGTCATGGCTACGTATTTCTCATAGCCTCCCTCGCGCAAACGCTTGAAAGCACCGGTATGATAATCAATCACCCACTTCAGGCGAGGATCATCTGCCCCGGGTATGTCAGGCCACATGGCATGTGGAGTGACAGATACAAAATCCAATTGCCCCTTGGCGGCTTCGAACGCAGAACGCATGTCGCCATGACCGTAGGTTATGTTACAGTGGTTATGCAAGTCTCCCCAGAAATATTTCAGATTACTGGCAGAGGGCATAATTTTTTTTCCTGCGGCAGTTCCGCGTTGGCATGCGGACAATAAGCTACCGGAAACTGCTAATCCGAGGAAGGACCAGCTTGTATTTTTTAAAAAACTTCTTCTATTCATGGTATTCATTTAGATTATCTATTTTTCATCAATCGTCTGTCACCTTTGAACAGCTCATTTACCTTTTCATCCGGATCATCATCCTTATACTGCTTTTGGGTTTCTTTCAGCAGTGACATCAGTTCTGTCCGCTTGTCGGCATACTCTGGTTTGTCAAACACATTATTCAATTCATTCGGATCATTCTTCAAATCGTACATTTCCCATTCGTCCACATCATTATAGAAGTGAATCAGTTTAAAATCAGTTGTACGAATACCATAATGTCTTTTAACCGAATGTTCCGCCGGATACTCATAATAGTGGTAATAGGCGGCTTTTCTCCAGTCTGCCGGTACTTTTCCCTCATTATCCAAAATCGGTTTGAGCGACCGGCCTTGAATATCGGCGGGTATGTCTACTCCGGCAAAATCCAGCAAAGTGGGAGCAAAATCCACATTCATGGCAATGGCATTCGAAACACTTCCGCTCTTGATAGCCTTCGGGTAGCGGATGACCAGTGGCATACGCTGACATTCCTCATACATGAAGCGTTTATCGAACCAACCATGTTCGCCCAGGAAGAAACCCTGATCCGAAGTGTAGATAATGATTGTATTGTCCAACTCACCGATTTTTTCCAGATAACTGAGTAACCGCCCTATATTTTCATCCACAGCAACAATTGTAGCCAGGTAATCCCGCATATATTGCTGATACTTCCAGCTGATCAACTCTTTACCTTCCAGTTTACCACTGCGATACTCGGCAATGCGCTGGGCATATACTGAATCCCATTTATTCTGCACATCAGCCGGCATACGTTTGTAGACCTGATAGAGGCGATTGGTCGTGTCTTTCAACATTTCTTCACGAGTCAGCAGTTTCAGGTCCCAATCATTGGTCAATGTATGTTCAATAGACATATCCTGTTCCCTGGCAGCGGAACCTCTTCCTTCATACGTATCGAAGAGTGTGGCCGGTTCAGGAAAAACGGTATTATTGAACATACCCAAGTGGCGGGGGGCAGGCATCCAGTTACGATGCGGAGCTTTCTGATGGTACATCATGCAGAAAGGCTTACTTTTATCTCTGTGTTCCAGATACTCGATGGCCTTATCCGTGATAATATCGGTAGCATAGCCCTGTTCTACAATCTGCTTTCCGTTCTCATTGAAATCGGGATTATAATAATCCCCTTGTTCATGTTGTCCGGTCAAGATGCACCAATAATCAAATCCCTGAGGTTCAGTAATCAGATGCCATTTACCGATAATCGAAGTTTGGTAGCCTGCCGACTGTAATAATTTGGGAAAGGTCTGTTGGTTGCCGTCGAAAGTACTGGCATTATCAGTGAATCCATTGATGTGGCTGAATTTGCCCGTCAAGATACAAGCTCTTGACGGACCGGATAAAGCATTGACCGCATAGCAATTGTCCATACGAATACCTTCATTGGCAATCCGATCCATATTGGGAGTTTGCAAGAGGCGTCCACCGTAGCATGACATAGCCTGCGTAGTATGGTCGTCTGTCATCATAAAGATAATGTTCGGACGTTTCACCTCCTCTTTGGCCTTATTGGAGCTGCAAGCGGAGACTCCGATGGCAGTGAGAGGCAAAAATAAGTATGATAAGCGATTCATAATAAAAGTCTTCTTATAGTTTATACTCCAATTGACGTTTCTTTCCATCAACAGATATTTCTATCTTCACTCCATTCTCATCAAACTTCTTATTCAGGAATTTAGCCTTGAATGCAGGAAAAGAAGCGGTATTTTTCGAAGGATAGATAATGGTTATGTAGCGTACAGCTTCCGAATCCTTTTTGTCCACATCAAAAGAAACCGAAGTGCGGGGTACACGTACGCGATAAGCAGTTGAACGCCATCCTTCTTTTTCTCTTATCGAAGCTTTCTTTTCGGCAAAGCATTGTAGCTTCATATTGCTTGGCCCGTCATAAGCGGTGGTCAGAATATGGTTCTTTCCATCCACATTTACAGTACCTTCACATAAATGATAGTTCAGATTCACTGTTCCTTTTGCATCTCCCACAGCCTCATCGACAATGACAAAATAAGATTGGTCTACAAAGAAGACAGAACGTCTGTGCTTCAAACCCTCATAATGAGGATTCTCTGTCACCAGGATTTGTTCATTACCTTCGGGTTGCCAAAGTTTAGTAACGGATTGTGTGGTCTGCAAGTTTTTCTCATCCAGTGTCAGGGTATTATGTGAACTTGTCCGGCGGAACCAGTTGCGAAGTTTCATCACTTCATCATCACCGGCATAGACGTATGAACCGCTATCCGGAAAGAGATTCCGACCATTGAACCAAAGCTCAAAAGTTCCGTTATCCGGTTGACAGTGCCACTCACCTTTGGGACCGGCCTTTACCACCATTACAGTAGCATCTTGTTTCCAGCCATTTCTGAAAGTAAAGAAACCGGAAGTCAGGGCTCCGTGAGAAAGGTTGGGTAGGGGGGAACCTTCACGACCTTCAGTAGCATAATAACGAATCCAGTCGCAATCCGGAAACAGTTTGAGCCAGTCTTGATAATTGCGGACTTCTGCCGGGTGGTCTCCCAGTTTCGCATCACTGAAACAAGGATTACTGTAATCCGGGAAACAGATATTAGAGTAGAACTCAATCATATTTTTCACAGTATTCACGTATTCGGCAGGAAATTCCTGACGGAAACCATTGACGTCTGCCATACGCAGGGCCTTGCAGAAGATATTGATTGCCGCCAAATGATAGTGCGGGTCCAGTTCATATTGACCGCCGTCCGGGTAAACCTGTTTTTTTATTTCACGGTTCAAAATGCTTATCCCACTTTCTCTCCATCCGGTTGCCTCTTTAAATTCAGGGAAAAATGCACCTGCATAGACCATACGCTGTGCTTCGAACAACAGATGGTTGCCTTGATCGGAGTAATTGCCCAGAATGTGTAAGGCATGCCGATGGTAATTAATGAGGAACTCGGTCAGGAACTCCGGAGTAAAAGCCTGTGAGGGAATAAACAATAGAAATTGCAGTGTCTGATCCTGCAAACGGTTACTCACTTCCAGCGGACGCCATGCAAAGCGTACATTCTCAGCATTTCCTTTTACTTCACCTGCACTGACAAGTTCGTATTCTTCTTTCTCTACGGTTGTCAGAGGATTCTTCTTAATCCAGTCCATATATTGGTATGCCCATTCTTTGGCATATTTCTCATCCCCTGAGATTCTATATGCTTTTCCCATCGGGGTGAACCATTTATGACGATGCAACTGCCAGCGCAACTCATTGTCCTGTACCGGCCAATATTGCCAGTTGATGTCTTTACCGTAATTATAGGAAGGCTGATATCCTTTGTGCACAAAAAATGTATGTTCCAAGGCATCATCCGCCCATTTTTGTTCTTCCTTTGATATCTTGATATTCTTCAGATTAATATCAGGATGTCCTATGCCGGTGCGTTGGCGGTAATAGTCCAATAAAGCCTGAGCCGCTTTATCCCATTGTTGTTGGGCGCATGCGGCCTTTACTTTCTCCAAACCCGGATAATCCAGGTTCAGTAAATCAAAAGCTTCCTTCCGCAATTGTTGCGCTTCCGCACTTATGGCGACCAGCAAAAGAGCCAGACATAAAAAATACTTTGCTATTTTCATGGTATATTAATTTCGTTTAAAGCGATTTATAATCGAGTCCTTTTACCTGCATATACCGGGCCAATGCTTCCAGGTAATAATAATCGGCATAATTGATAGGAGTATCAATTTCGGAGCCATTGGGCAACGAACCTGTAGAGTGCATCAGGATAAATCCCTGATTCGTACCAACCTTTGCCAAATAAGCATCGGAAGAAAGAGATTTTAGTAGCTTTTCTGCATAATCAAAATATACTTGTCCGTCTTCTACCAACGTGCTGAGTTCTATCAAAGCAGAAGCTGTAACAGAGGCGGCAGATGCATCACGGGGTGTTTCCGGGCTATCCGGTGCATCATAATCCCACAAGGGTATCGCATCTTCAGTCTTTACGCGAGTCATAATCAACGTTGCAATATCTTTGGCTTGCTGCAAGAAGGCTGTATCTTTGGATTCACGGTAGCAAGAGGTATATCCATATACTCCCCAGGCTTGTCCGCGTGCCCATGACGAATCGTCATTTTTTCCCTGATGGGTACATTTCATTTCTACGCTGCCATCATTATTGTAACTGACTACATGATAGGATGAATGATCTGTTCTGAAATGATTCTTCAATGTTGTCTCGGCATGTTTCAATGCGATGTCCTTATACTTGGAATCATTGGTAAGATGGCTTACGTAAAACAGCAGGTCCAGATTCATCATGTTATCAATGATTACAGGGAAATTCCACTTCCCGAAATCCCAGGAACGAATAGAACCTATGGTCGGATCAAAACGGCTGCATAAGTTATCAGCTGTTTGCACCAATGCCTGACGAACGCTGTCGGCGGGAGCCAAGCGATATGCATTACCATAACTGCAATTCATCATAAATCCGATGTCGTGTGTGCCTTTATAGTCTTTTACGGGATACAAATAATTCGTGAATTTCACGGCATCGTTCTTTAAACCTTCAATGCCGGTCAGCTGATACGCATACCACAAGTTTCCGGGGAAAAAACCACTTGTCCAATCATAGATGGAAGAGCAATAGCGACGGGTTCCTATGGCATCCTTCACTGGCTTAATCCGCAAAGAATCCTTAAAGGTTGCAGGATCTCTTTGCAATTGCCGACAGAGAAAATCCATATCATATCCTGTCCAGATGGAACGGGGTAATAAGACTGAATCACCTACATCGGCCACTGTTTCTTCCAATTGCTGTACAGAGGTGTCTATTGCATTTTTCAACCAGCCATACTCTGTATTAGGCTGACTGGATGAACAGCTGGAGAAACCTTGTAATGTAGCAACCGCACAACAAAATAATAAAAATCTTTTCATACAATATATTTTATAAGTAAAGCAGATGGAGAGAGTATGAAACAGATTCTCTCTCCATCACAATTGCCAATTTTATATTTCCCGGATTTATTCGTAACCCGGATTATTCTGGTTATTCAAAGCCGGATTAGCCTGTAATTCTCCCAGTGGTATCGGGAAAAGTTCATGCTGGCCTTTGACGAATTTATCACCGGCTACATACTTGCCTTTCAGTGTTTTGTCCATATTTCCTTGGAAGAACTTCAGTGCGTCGCCCAAGATACCCCAACGTAACAGGTCATATTTGCGCTGACCTTCGAAAGCTAACTCGAAACCACGTTCCCAGTAAAGAGCTGTGCGGAACTTGCCGGCAGCGTCTCCATCCTGAATATATGGGAGATCATAAACTTGTGGAGCTTTCATCAGGCTGCTGTAGTTGGCATCGGTTATCGGAGTAGCTTTTGCGCGTTCACGTACCATATTCAGTAGTTTCCAGGCTTCCGGGGTGTTGCCTGTTTCATTATAAGCTTCGGCTGCCATCAATACAACGTCGGCGAAGCGAAGCGGACAATAGTTCACTCCTGTGTTGTTGGGATCTACAAAACCTCCGGGCATCCACTCTCTGCGCCATTTGCCGGGATACCAGTCAGTCAGTTTTGCGTTTTCAACCTTATCATGTTTGCCGGCATTTGCATTCCATTTGTATTGATAGGTACATACCATTACATCTCTGCGTTCATCGCCTTCTTCAAAGAAGTTTTTCCAGGCCGGCAGTACACGGAAGAAAGCATTGGCACGTCCCCATGCATCAGCAGGAGCATTTTTTCCCGGTGCCTCTACCGCTGGTCCGTTATAAGTAGCCCAAGTACCTGCATTGTCCTTGTAGCCGGCTCCTGTAGGATTGAAAGCAATTTCCCACAAACTCTCTTGGGAATTCAAGATGCCTTCTGAATAACCTCTGAATAACTGTTCAAAACCACCTGTATAAAAACCATGGTTGCCTTTGTTCTGGAAGGCGGTCCATTCGGCAATCACAGCGTTAAAGTATTCTTTTCTTTTAGTTTCGTCCGGGCGGGTCAATGTACCGTCTTGCTGCAAGCTGTACCCGGCACGTTGCAGATAAACACGCATCAGCAATGCATGGGCAGCACCTTGTGAAGGAACTTCCGGTGAAAGTGAAGCATTGTCTTTTTGCAGGTTCTCTTTAGCGAAATTCAGGTCAACTATAATCTGGTCATAGATTTCTTCACGACTTACACGACCTTTGAAAGATTCTTCATATCCGGCAGTATAAGTGGTTTTAAACGGAACATCTCCCCAGTATTTAATTAAATCGAAAGCCAGAAATGCGCGGAGGAAACGTGCCTGAGCCACTAACTCCTTTAAATTGGAATCTTCTTCGTAACCTGTCATCTGCTCAATACCGGCAATGGAAAAATTAGCGCGGTCAATACCCAGGTATTTGTATTCCCATATGGATGCAATCCAAGTATTGGTCGGTTTCACCATGTAGTGGGCAATATCACGACGTGTGTTATCCGTACCTGTTCCTTGAATATAATAGGTATCGTCCGAAGCAGGCATCGCCATTTCATATTGTCCGTAATGCTTGTCTATAGCCAGACAATCGTAAATACCTACTACTGACATTTTTGCCTGGTCCATAGTTTCAAAATAAGTGTCCTTCTCGTAGTAAGAAGTAGGTTTTTCTGTCAGGTCGCAAGAGGTGAATCCTGCTGCAATCAGTGCGCTTAGCGCAATCACTTTATATTTTTTCATTGTATTCTCCATTTGAAGTTCATTAGAAAGCTAAATTAATACCGAAAACAAACGCGCGGCTTCTGGGATAAGCACCAAAGTCAACGCCCGGTGTCAGACCATTTCCCATGGTAGAAACTTCAGGATCGAAGCCGGAATATTTGGTCCAGGTCAGCAGGTTAGAGCCTGTGGCATAAAGACGTAATTTGCTCAATCCGACTTTTCTGATCATCTTCTTCGGGAATGTGTAACCTAAAGTAATGTTACTCAGTTTCAGGAAAGAACCGTCTTCTACAGCCCAAGAGTGAATGTAAGTATCACCTGCTTCGTTATCATAAATGGCGGCTACAGTCTTGCCCTTGTTGATGTCTGCCATCTCCTGGGGATCTGTAATCAAGTCACCTGCCTTATTAACCAATACCCAACGGTGCTTAGAGTCAGCTACTGCCAAAACGTTTTTGTTCTGCAAAGCAGTTTTGGTATTGGTCAGTTTGGTTGCATTGAATACATCGTTACCGATGCTATAGGTAAGGAATATACTCAAATCGAAATCTTTGTAAGTGAAAGTGTTATTGATACCACCGTAAATTTTCGGATAAGCGTTACCAATGACTGTTTTGTCAGCTTCTGTAATTTTATTGTCTTTGCTGCCATCTATATTCTTAAACTTCCACATACCCGGTTTTACATTACCTTTTTCGCCTGCATACGGAACACCGTCTTTCAGTGTGTAAGTTTTAGTTGCTGCATCGTAATCAAAGTCAGATACTTGGTACAGACCATCTGTTACGTATCCGTACATCTGTCCCAAAGGTTGGTTCACACCGATAATGTGCGTATTCTGGCTGTAACCGAAGTTAGCCTCCCACAACTGCACATCTTCTCCCGTCAGTTTCTTTACAGAATTCTTATTGTGTGACAGAGTGATGGATGTGTTCCAGGTAAAATTCTTATTCGTGATATTGGTTGAGTTGATGGTTAAGTCAATACCTTTGTTTTCTGTTTCACCGGCATTGATAACCATGCTGTTGTAACCGGATGAAGTAGGCAGTTTGGCGTTTAGCAACAAATTGCTACTGCGGTTTATGTAAAATTCAGGAGAAATGGTTAAACGCTGATTGAAGAAACCGAAGTCAAGACCAAAGTTGAAGGTTTTGTTAGCTTCCCACTTCAAGTCAGGGTTAGGAATCTGCTTGGAAACATAACCGGGCTGGGTGGAGTCTCCATTGGGATAAGTAACAGATCCCAATACAGCCAGACTAAGGTAACTGTCGATACGGTTGTTACCCGCCATACCATAGCCCAAACGAACCTTTAAGTCAGAGAAGATATTCAAGTTCTTGATAAACTCTTCTTCTCCCAGGCGCCAAGCTGCTGAGAATGCGGGAAAATAGCCCCATTTGTTATTCTTACCGAATTTGGAAGAACCATCGGCACGAACCGAAGCGGTAAACAAGTATTTATCTTTGAAGCCGTAGTTGAAACGGGCGAAGAAAGAGAGCAATTTATCATCATAGTTTTCGGCAGACTGAACTGCTGTCGGAAGACCCAGTGAGAGGTCAGCCAAACCTATATCGTCATTCGGGAAGTTAGATGCTGCTGCTTTGAAATTACGGTTCCAACGGTCTACATATTCCTGACCTACCATGGCAGTCACGTCATGACCTTTACCCGACCAGTTATAGTTCAATACGTTTGAAGTCTGGAAGCTACCGGTCTCTAGGTTTTGAATACTACCATTGATGCTTGAACGTTTTGCTGTGATTGACTTGTCTCCGTAGAAAACATCATTGCGTCGTGTCTGGTAACGCATACCTGTGGTATTACGGAAAGAGAGACCTTTGAAAAGTTTCAAAGTAAAGCCACCGTTAGCCTGGAATGTACGATATTCACGATCATTCGTCTCTTCTGCCGCAGAAAGTAAGGGGTTCTGCATTACGTTACCCGAATCATCCAGGAAAATAGGGTCTTCATCTCCCAATAACAGGTCATCGGTTCCGTTGATACCTACTGTGGGGCGGTACTGCAAAATGTGCTGCATCTTATTGAAACGGTCGCCTCCTTCAGAAGTACCCATACCGGTAATTTTCATTTGGTCGTAGCTGATACGGGCGGTGATGTCCAAGCGGTCATTCACTTTATGATTCATGTTGAATGAAATGTTGTGCTTGTTGTTGCCGCTATATACCATGGCACCCTCTTCGTCATAATAAGAATATGCCAGGTTATAATTTAGTTTATCAGTACCACCGGAAACGCCTACACGATAGTTTTGTGTAATTGCCGTGCGTCCCAATGTTTCATCTTGCCAGTCCAACCCTTTACGATTGCCATAGTTTTTTTCAAGGTCACTGTAGTTGCCGTAGATTTCGGTGAACTTTTTGATGTCTTTCTCCCAGTCGTCCGGAGTGGTAGCGTCGTAAACGCGACGTTCATAATCCAACATCGTAAATTCATAAGTAGAAAGTACATCCAGCTTCTTGGCTATTTTCTTGAAACCTACATAACTGTCAAATGTAACAGTCGCTTTTCCGTCTTTACCACCGCTCTTGGTAGTAATAACGACTACACCATTAGCACCACGGGCACCGTAGATAGCTGTAGCAGAAGCGTCTTTCAGGATGTCGATTGTTTCAATTTCCGCCGGGTCAAGGGTAGACATACCGTCTTCGCTGGGGAAACCGTCAATGATATACAAAGGTTCGTTACTTTGAGTAATGGAAATACCACCACGAACCCGAACAGAAATGGAAGCTCCGGGAGCACCTTCACTCTGCATAACCTGCACACCTGCCATGCGGCCGGCAAGGGCTTGTGTGATATCACTGGTAGGAACTTTCGAAAGTTCTTTGCTATTAACCGAAGCAACAGAACCGGTCAGGTCCTTACGTTTTACAGTTGCATAACCGATGGCTACAACTTCGTCCAGCAGTACGGCATCTGCCTGCAACGTTACATTAATAACACTCTGATTGTTGACTTTCACTTCCTGGGGAGTCATTCCCACATACGAAAAAACTAATACATCTTTAGATGCATCGTTCACTTTCAGCGAATAGTGACCATCTATGTCAGTAACAGTTCCAATACCGGCAGCACCCTTAATAATAACGCTACCTCCAATAACTTCATAACCTTCGCTATCGACTACCTTACCAGTAACTGTCAGACTTTGCGCGTATGCAATCGTACTGACGAAAGCGAGGAAAAACAATAAAATAGATTCTTTTAATTTGAACATAATAAATAAATCTAAGGTTTAACTTTAGAGATCATTTTTGTGACGGCAAACTTACTGCAAGCGCAAAAAAAAGTGGGAAAGTATTGTTTTTGATACTCCCAATTTTATGCTTTTTGCATGCTAATATTGTTCACCTTAGAATGTTTTTGTGTAAAATGTGCGCCACAGAGCCCTATGGAAGGGGGGTCTTTATTCAATAAAGAAATAATATGCAGGATTGATTGCTGAAAGACCATTGAGGTATCTCCGTATCATGTCCGTACCTCCTCCGTAGTATCTCCGTAGTATCTCCATACTCATAGATACGGACTCAGTACGGAGGAGGTACTGACTTGATACGGAGGTGGCATTTCGTTGCTGGTGAATTTTCAAATTTATAGATTGTTGTCTGCCGGTAGATTTCGCCAGGTCGCAATACTGTAGAAGGAAATTGGGGCTTATTGGGGGAGTCTGGGAAATGCTGCATTTCGAGGCAGAATCCATAGTATTTACCGTACTTTCTATTGCCATGCCCATTCAGATAATCCATGTTGGAACTTGGAATATAAAATTGCATCCCGGGTTCAGTGGTGTATGCTTTTAGTATTCTTCCAGATACAGGTTCGGTGACTGTAGCTACTAATTCCAAAGAATCCGGGTGTTTATTTAGTTTATAATTGATATCATAAGTTTTTCCCATCATCCGTCGGATTTGTTTTTCGGCTGTTCGTGGAGTTCTGAAGTCATATTCCGTTCCTGTAACTGCCTTCAGCTCTCCGGTAGGGACTCCTGTTGAATCTACCGGGGTAATTGAGTCCGCATGTAATGTATAAAGATGGTTCAGTACAGGCTCTTTACAGCCGGTCAGATTGAAGTAGCTGTGATTGGTGAAATTTACAACAGTAGGCTGATCCGTGGTTGCCGTATAATCCAGGATTACTTCATTGCGATCAGTCAGTTTATAAGCGATTGACAGATTCAGATTGCCGGGAAATCCTCCTTCAAGGTGAGCGCTTTTATAAGAAAAGACAACTATTGCCGTGTCTTTCACTACATAAAAGGTATCCGTTTCGAATACTTGAGTATTGAATCCCCGGCTTCCGCCATGAACAGAATTTCCTTTACTGTTCTTTTCAAGTTGAAAGATCTGGTTATCCAGGCAAAACTCGCCATGCTTGATTCTATTGGCAAATCTGCCTACAGTGGCACCAAATTTAGGATGCTTTCCCAAGTAACTTTCTAAACTATCGAAGCCCAGTACTACTTGTTCGAAGTTCCCCTTTTTGTCGGGTACGGAAACGGACGTTAGCGAGGCGGCAAAGTTGGTGACTTTGATTGTCATTCCATTCCTGTTTGTCAAACAGAAAAGCCGGATGGATGTACCATTTGCCTTAATTTGTGCGACTTCACTGACAGAAGGGGTTAATGATTGGGGTTGTTTACATGCTGCTAACAAGGACAGAACAATGAGTAGTGTCCACATCTTATATTTTCTCATATCTTATTTCTTTCCATATTCGGTAGGCAGACAACCTATATACTTCTTGAAGCGTGCTGCAAAATAAGAAGGAGTATTGTAGCCTACCATAAAACTGATTTCTGAAACATTGTATTTTCCTTCCTGCAAAAGCTGACATGCGCGGTTAAAGCGTATCTTGTGGATAAAGTCGATAGCTGACTTTCCTGTTATTGCTTTTAATTTCAGATGTAGATTAGAACGGCTCATATTCATCTCACGCGCAAATTGCTCTGTAGAAAATTCTACATTGTCCATGTTCCTTTCAATCACTGCAATCGCTTTTCTGAGCAGTTCTTCATCCATCGTGTTATTGGTAAGTTTCTCCGGTTCTATTTCGGTGGTATTGGAATAGTGTTCGAAGATGCGGTGGCGTGTACGCAGCATGTTCATAATCTTTGCTTTCAATATTGCCATCGAGAAAGGTTTGGCTATGTAATCATCTGCTCCTACCTGTAAACCTTCCAATTGATATTTAATATCTGCTTTGGCAGACAGCATATATATTGGAATATGACAGGTGCGTAAGTTTTGTTTTACCAACTTACATAATTTGGCACCATCCATTACGGGCATCATGACATCCGTTACAATCAGGTCAACTTCCTTCTCTTTCAGAATGTCTAATGCCTTTTGCCCATTTTCAGCTTCCAGCATATTGAATAAGCCGGACAATCCATTGACCAGATATTGCCTTAATTCTTTATTGTCTTCCACCACAAGGAGTGTTCCTCGTTTATTTGTATTCTCATCTTCTTCGCTTTCTGTATCGGCTTCTTCTTCATCACCGATATATACGTCGTGCGCATTCGTAGAGTATACCCGTTGATTGTCTGCGTTCTCTTCCCCTCCAAGCAGTTCTTCACGGCTATATACAGATTTATCTTGCGGAAGGTAAATGGAGAAAGTAGAACCTTTTCCGGGTTCACTCTCCAACTCAATTCTTCCATGGTGCAATTCAACCAGCCGTTGTACCAGGGAAAGACCAATACCGCTTCCTTCACGTCCGCTTTCCACTTGATAGAACCGCTCAAAAATCTTCTCCTGTTTTTCTTTGGGAATACCGATACCTGTATCTGTAACTTGCAGTACAAGATCACCTGCTTCCTGATACAGTTTTACCGTAATACTTTCACCTTCTTCGGTATATTTAAAAGCGTTCGACAGTAAGTTGTTAACAATAAGATCCAGATAGTTTTCATCGAATAACAGTTCTTTGTCCTGCAATTCCGTATAGAAATTATAGTCTATATCTTTTTTCTTCGACAAACTTTCATAGTTCATGAAGCTATTCAAAACTCTTTTGTAGGCATTGGCACTTACCAGTCTTAGTTCAAAGATTCCCAACTCTGCCCGTCGGTAATCCATTAACTGATTGACGAGATGCAGCAAGCGGTTGGTATTTCTTTGTATATACAGCAACTGTTCATGTTCCCAATGTCCGGATATGCGACTTAGCAATTCTTGCAGTGGTGCTACAATCAGGGTGAGCGGAGTACGTAATTCGTGTGATATATTAACGTAAAAACGGATTTTCATCTGGCTGATTTCTTCCTGTTTCTCCTTGTCCAGTCTTTCCATAAGAATTTCAGCCTGCATACTTTTACGCAACCAGAAATAGCGGACGATGCCAAATACCACCAACATGAAAGACAGAGCAAACAATGAAAGTGCCCACCAGGTACAGTACCAAACAGGCAGGACGCGAATATGAAGTACAGTCGGTTCTTCATTCCATTTACCGTCATTGTTCGCTGCTTTTATATAAAAAGTATAGTCACCTGCCGGTAAATTAGAGTACGAAACCGGACTGGTATCGTTCTGTCTGTACCACTCGTCATTATACCCTTCCAGTTTATAAGCAAAAGTGTTGTGTTTGCCAGCGATATAGTTGGACACTACAAAAGATATGGCGAATGAATTCTGAGAAGAGGATAGGGTGATATGATCTGCATATTCAACCGTTTCACTCAATATTCCCGTTTCGTCGTTGGGAAGGACTTCCTTATTGTAAACAAACAGCTTGTTGATTACCGGTTTAGGAGTATAAGGATTGTCAATCAGTGTTTCCGGACGGAATAATGTAATACCGTTGACACCCCCGAACAACATGTAACCGTTATCTTGACGGCAATAAGATCCGGCATTAAACTGATTTCCCTGTAAACCGTCCAATATAGTAAAGTTACGGAACTTTCCATTTTCCGGATTCAGGCAACTCAAACCTTGATTGGTACTTATCCACAAACGAGCGTAAGCATCTTCCATGATGCCATAAATAACATTACTCGGCAAACCATCTGTCGTGGTATATTGCAATAGCTCCTTACTTCCTTCTTTCATAGCGAAAAGTCCGCTACGTGTCCCGATCCAGATATATCCCGATGTAGATTCATAAAAGCAATTCACAAATGCCTGCTGTAGTATCGGGTCTATATGGAAATCTGTATTGGCCAGGAAATCTGTTCCTATCTGATTATAAACAGATACCCCCATTTCACCTCCTACCCATATACGTCTCCTGGAATCGCGAAACAACAAACGGTTATATTGTTGTAATTTACGCCCATTCTGATCTTTGTCTACAATTGTAAAATTGCGCTTGTCTATATCGAAATGCAGGAGATGTTCCAGTGAAGCGACCCATAATCCTCCGTTCTCATCGGAGATGATAGAATAGATATTGTTACTGGGTAAGTTACTGTTCTGGCGATTGAAGTATTCTACCCGTCCCGATTTGCGTTGGAGGGCCATCATGCCTCCGGCATGGGCTCCCACATATACTTTATCATGTTCCTCGTCTACATACACTGTTTTAATATCCTTGAAAGGTACATCCAATGATCCTGATTTAAACAGGTAGTTCTTGTATAATTTTGAGGTGGAATCATAGAAGTTCAATCCGCCATCACTTGTTCCAATCCACAGGTTATGTTCACTGTCTTCTACAATACAACTGACCACATTATTACTAAGTGAATTCAGAAAAGGAACATGCTTGATACGCTGGAAGCGATTACAAAGAGGATGGTAATAGTTCAACCCGCCCCAATAAGTTCCTAACCACATGCCGCCTTGAGAATCTTTAAAAATACTTCTGACAGAATTTTGTGACAGACTTCCTTCCTGTATCTCGGAACTTTTTATAGAAGAGAAATTGTCGGTAGCTTCTTTATAGATATTCAGTCCGCTATAAGTCCCTACCCATAAACGATTTTCCGTATCCAGCTCCAATGAGCGTACATAATTGGAATTTAAACCGGACTGCTCACTTTCATAACGATAGTTTTTCAACTCCTTGGTTTTGGCATCGTACATAAATAGTCCATCCCCTTCGGTTGCCATCCATATTCGGCTGAACATCTGACACAAAATGGCATGTATGCGTATCCCTGCGGGCATACTTACTAATCTTTCCAATTTACCTCCCGATAATGTGTAAGTATATACTCCATCTTCGGCACCTATATAAATGTATTCGCCCTGGCGTACTAAAACGGTTGGTTTCAACAAATGCAGGGAAGGTAAAGTATCGTTTAAGAAGCATTCTTTCTTGATATCGAAAAGTAAAATACCTTCTGCCGTACCCAGCATCAGCCAGTTCTCTTTAATGGGAGCAATGCTGTTGATGGGGACATTGATGCCATTCTTCTTATAGTAGTAATTGGAGAACGAGTTTTTACGACGATTATAAAAGGATAGGCCTTCACGGGTACCCACCCATATCTGATCCGAATCATCGATGGCTATGCACCGGGTTATGTCACTGGCAATACTATTGGGGTTTGTATATTCATGGCGGTATACAGTGAAATTGTAACCATCGTACTTATTCACACCGTCGTACGTGGCAAACCATAAATTCCCTTCTTTATCCTGATTAATTGCGAATATGGTACTGTGTGATAATCCATCTTCCATACCGATGTGAGAGAAGTAAATATCCTCCGTTGTTCCGGCATTCAGCATAAATGGAAATAACCCTCCTAAAAGTACTAACAAAGTTTGTATTATTTTCATAGTCGTATCCTATTACGAGACAAATTAACAAAATAGATTAGCGAAAAAGAATATTTATACGAATTTTCTTTTCCGAACTATTAGGAATTATTCGCAAAGGTACAAAAGAAAATCCAGGAACCGGATTGAATATTCGTCCATCTTTATCGGTTGGCGCTACTTCTATATGTCCGGCTGTACAGGTGATGGATAAAGTGCCTCCATCCTTGTTTATAGATACTTTTTGGGGAGTTACTTTTACCTCTTCTGCGGGTGATGCGATGACTGGCAGCATCAGATATGTAGCGTCATAGCAGTTTTCTACGTTTATTTCAAGACCTTGCCGGGTGTAGGTATAGTAAATTGTGACAGGAATCTCTCCTTGGGCAGGTGCGTTTTGATTTATATCGACCAAATGGGTATTCACGGTAAACCGATAGCCGTTCTTTTCTGTATCACAGATGATATCTGTATTCAGGTCATCCAAATTGCTATATATGGTCCCATTTTGCATAAACTCGATCCGTGGTGTACCTCCCATGATATACTTACGGCTATTACTCTGCATATTAGGCGCTTCAATCAACTGGTATTGGTTCATTGTAGCGGCAAAAACAGGTCCTGCCTGTGTATGCCATAGCATAGCGAGTGCGCCTCCCATCGGATGAGTACCTTTAATTTTATATTCTGCATCATATCCGGTGAATGTAGCACGCCAGGGGCCTTGAGAGATAAGCCAGGTATGGATATCCTTGAAATATTTCAGACCATAGGTTTTATCACGCGGAAGTTCTTGGGAAGAAGTGATATTCAAGGGAGGAAGTTCTAAAAAAGAAGTGATTGCCTTGGCGTGACCGAATGTATGGTGAATGCATGGGGCAATCCCGGAAACCCGATAATGCATGCCACCATAAAGCAGACCTTCGGAAGTAGTCTTTTTCAGTAATTGTATATTACGATGGATTGCTTCTAAATATTCCGGATGTTGGGCAGCCATTGCATAATAGCCTCCCATAAAACCATCACTGGTGCGTCCGCCCCAATAAGTCCATTTAAAACTACGGGTTCCCCAACTATTGTCCCAGGCACCATCGGGTAACATAAACTCCAGGTGAGTAGCCATTGAACGGTCAACGAGAGTCAGTAAATCAGTGTCTTTCGCCATAAGGGCGTAATATACCATATTCGGCAAGGATTCTTCTACATTATAAAGCAGGTCTACCGGAAGACAGCCGTTTTTTGTCTTTGAACTTATATTGGGACCTTCACCATATAGAAAAGTATCGTTTTCAGTGAAAAAGTTTTTTAGATCGGCAGCTATCTGACGGGCTTCTTTTTGAAAATCAGGCCGGTTGCACATTTCTCCAATGGCATACAATGCATAGGTGGCTGAGGCTGAATAATTCACATTCATATTCCGCATACCTTCCCGTTTGCGGCTGTATATAAAAGGAGTTGCCAGCATGAACTCACCGGCTTCTATCAGTCTTTGCTTCCAATGGTTCCGGGTAGAATCGTCTAATAAATGCCCATGGTAATGTAATGCTTCATAAAGAGCTATGGAAGCGAAGACTGTTGTACCGTTCCAGTCGGAGACATGTACATCGTTCATCCACGAGCCATTGGGAAGATGCACGTTTTCCATCCAGGCCATCAGGCGTTTGGCAGCAAGAAGGTATTTCTCTTTGTGTGTTTTATCAGCCAGATACATTAAGGGGAGTACGGCATCTCCGATGCGCCCATGCATGCGGGCACAGGCAGGGCACAGCACACCACCATTGAGAGACGGATGTAAATTGTCGCATTGATAAGTCAGGAATGTGTCCATCCACTCCGTTAATAACTTTTCTGATTCAGTACGTAAAGAATTATCGAATGACAGATTGTTGTTGGTAGCCTCTTGGGCAGATAAGAATAATGCATTTAACAGTAATAGTACTAAGATTAAGCTTCTCATGTTTTTTTTGATTAGATTATTATTTCAAAAGTAAAGCTTCGCCTCCAGTCTTTTCACCTCTTTTATATAATATCTTATCCACATTTGTTTATGACCAACCGTAATTTTGTTGAATCGCTGCTAATATTGTCGAAACATAGCTTATCGAAACAATATTGGCACTCTTTTCGACATAAGAAAACGCTTGTTATTCATAAACGCCCTACTTTAGCCTCAAGAATTTATTATCCTTAATACATACTATTTTATGAGACACTTACCTTTATTTATGTGTACTGCTTTTTGTGGTTTATATTCCTCGCAAACCGAGGCAGCTGACAAAAAAAACGAAAGACCCAATATCCTTTGGCTAACCTTCGAAGATACCAGTGCTTATGAATTTGGTTGCTATGGCAATGGCGATGTACATACGCCCAATGCAGATAGCTTGGCAGCTCGTGGCATACAATTTATGAATGCATGGTCTGTGGCACCACAAAGTTCGGCAGCTCGTTCATCTCTTATCACCGGATGTTATTCATCAACTTACGGAATGGATATACACCCGGTTCCTTATGATACTCCGGCTGATATATTCTTTCCTCAAAGATTGCGTGAAGCCGGGTATTACTGCACAAACAATAGCAAAACACATTATAACTCTACTACAGATAACAAAAGCTGTTGGGACGAATGTAACAATAAAGCTTCTTACAATAGTACCAAACGTGGAAAGGATCAGCCTTTCTTCGCTGTATATAACACAGTAACTTCACACATGGGACGTATTCGTACTTTCCACACTGATGGACGCAGGGATTATACTCAAGAAGGTATTTTCCCACAACAACTTACTTTACCTTCCTATGTGCCCGATTTGCCGGAAGTGCGGTCGGATTATGCAGGTCATCTGGAAGCGGTACAGGATGTGGATACTTGGTTGGGAATCTTCCTGAAAGATTTAGAGACTAGAGGATTGGAAGACAATACCATCATTTTCTTTTTCAGTGACCATGGCGGTTGCGTGGCGCGTGGTAAAGGTTATCTGTACGAAAGCGGACTGAAAGTTCCTATGATAGCCTACTTTCCTCCTAAATGGCGGCACCTGGCAAATGGAGCAAAAGGTAAAGAAAATGGTTTGGTGAACTTCACTGATCTGGGACCTACTGTACTTAGTTTAGCAGGTGTAAAGCCTCCCAAGAACATGCAAGGAAAGGCGCTTTACGGCAAGTTCGCCAGTAAAGAAAAGCGTGAAGTACAGTTTGCATTGGCAGCCAACCAACTGCATCATTTCATGCCGGTACGTGCTGTTACGGATGGTCGCTTCAAGTATATCCGTAGTTATATTCCCTACCGTCAGTTTGCTCTGCGTAATTATTATCAATGGGGAATGCCATCCAATAAAGCTTGGGACAAACTGGTGCTGGGAGGTCACAATACCAATCCGGACTGGAAGCAGACTTTTGAACCTCATCCGGCGGAAATGCTGTTTGACCTTGAAAAAGATTCGGATGAATTACATGATTTATCCGCTATTCCTGAGTATGCGGAAACCTTATATAAAATGCGTCAAGCATTATCCGACCACATTCGTACTACCCATGATTTGGGCTTTTTCCTCCCAAATTCACGTACCGGACATATACTTTATGAGAAAGTACGCAAAGAGAAATATCCCTTGGATGAACTTTATGGGCTTGTCGAAATTGCGGGAACGGCAACTGTAGCTTCTCTTCCCATGTTGGAGAAAGCTATTGCCAGCCCTCTGCCGGAGATGAGATTCTGGGGGGTAGTAGGATATGCAAATCTTGCCAGAGAGAAGCAAATTAATACTTGTCCGCAAGCATTATTGGCACTCTTGCAAGACGAGAATCCTTATATAGCTTCCGAGGCAGCTTATGCGGTTGTTTATCTAGGTAAAGCACAGGAAGGTATTGCCCGCCTTATTACTCCGGCTCAAGAAAAGGACAGGAAAATAGGTTACTCCTCTTTGGAATGTTTATCTTTAGACCCTGAAATGCGCGACTATATCCGTCCGTTTTTGTCTGAACTGAAAGAAGCTGCTGAAAATTTACCGCGTCTTGCAAATGAAGATGCCGGACTTATGGCGCGTGGTATCCTTGTAAACCTGGGTGAAATGGATATTAAAGATCTGCATGGCCCCGAAGCCTACAACAAAGGTTTGAAATTAAACTATGGCCGCAGGGCAATGGTACCTCTACCTAATTAGGAGTTGAAGGAGTTATCAGTCTGCTTGCAGGCTGATAACTCCTTCAAATAAGCTCCATCTAACTCTTGATTCGTATACATTATTAAATATCAATTAAAGAATGAGAACCGCAGTATTAATCCCCCTTTGTCTTTTGTCTTTGGTAACAGTAAGTCCGGTCCGTGCACAGTCAGATAACTTAACACCCCTGAAAGAACGCGTAAATGTGCAGGCTGATTCAGCCCGTACAAATCAGATTATTGACGGGCGTTGGGTGGCCGTCGGTACAAATAAACCCCATACCATTCAGTTGGATTATTCCCGTCCTTTCCAAGGCAAACCTTCTTATCGCTTCGAGCTGAAACAGGAAGACAATACTTTGGAAGGCTATGCCCAGGGAGAAACCAAAGGTCGTGCCGAATTGTGTTATTGTTATGCTGTTGCCAATGATTTCCGTAACTATCCGGCAACTGAATACCTTAATGCACAGAAAATGAAGACTGTATACCATTACGGTAAAGGAAGTTGTCCGCAAGGCTCATCCATGAGTTATACATTCTCTGTTTACATTCCGCGGACTTTGGATAAGGAAGTGTCTACCATCTTTGCACAATGGCATGGTATGCCGAGTCGTACACTTGTTTCCGACCCTGACGGTAAAGTGATGAGACTTAGCGTTGAAGAATTCCTTGAGTTGGAAAAGAGGATGATTTTCAAAAAGAATATAGCCCATGACAAAATAACTAAAATCAATTCCAAAGGAGATACAATCTATAAAGCCGGAAAACCTAATGGCTGGCTGATTGAGCAAGGTGGCTATCCACCTCTTGCTTTCGGCTTTTCACAAGGTTATTTCTATATTAAAGCTAACTCGGACCGCAAATGGCTGACCGATAAAACCGACCGTTGTAATGTAAACCCGGACAAGGCAGAGATTATGAAGCCCGTAACCTCCACTTATAAAGCTTCGACAATAGCTTACAAAATGCCGTTTGATTCCTTTCCGAAAGAGTGTTGGATAACCTTCCGGGTGGATATTGACTGGACTCTGTACGGGAAAGAGAAAGAAACCATTCTGAAGCCCGGTCTTCTGGATGTGATCATGTCCTATCAGCAGGCTGGAAAAGAAGTTAAGAAGCATATTGTAAATAAGGAAGAGATATTAATAGGGCGCAATGACGAAGAAGGTTATTACTTTAAATTCGGTATCTATCGTGTTGGAAACAGTACTATCCCTGTTCTATACAATCTTGCCGGTTATGAAGAACATGAAAAAAGCTCCGGGAAATAAGGCTGTGGGCAAGGACTAAATAAAACCTGCACTACTTTCCCTCAACTCTCGAACTTTTTCGTACTTTTGTCGCTTCAAATTGTTATAGATGAATGGGGGCACTCCAACCGTCTGTTTGTAAATCATAGATTAAGCGTATGTTGACTAAAGTAATCGAACAAGCTAAGATAGACCGTTTTGCCAGGTGGATGGGGCATGCGGAGAGAATTGTTATTGTTGCCCATGTAGCGCCGGACGGCGATGCCATAGGTTCTTCATTGGGATTGTGGCATTTCCTCAATTCGCAGGATAAGGTGGCAAATGTCATTGTGCCGAATGCCTTTCCCGATTTTCTGAGATGGATGCCGGGTAGCAAAGATGTGTTACTTTACGATCACTACAAAGAATTTGCCGATAAGCTGATATCTGAGGCCGAAATAATCTGTTGTCTGGATTTCAACGCTTTGAGTCGTATTGATGCAATGGCAGATGCCGTAAAGGCTGCAAAAGGAAAAAAAATATTGATAGACCATCATCTGTATCCCGAAGAATTTTGTGATATTACAATTTCACATCCGAATATATCTTCCACTTCCGAACTGGTATTCCGTCTGATATGCCGTATGGGTTATTTCAATGAAATTACCAAAGCGGGAGCAGAGTGTATTTATACCGGTATGATGACCGATACGGGTGGCTTTACCTATAATTCCAATAACCGGGAAATCTATTTTATCATCAGCGAGTTGCTTTCCAAGGGCATCGATAAAGATGATATTTACAGGAAAGTCTATAATACTTACTCTGAGAGCCGTTTGCGGTTGATGGGATATGTGCTTTCGCAAATGAAGGTGTATCCTGATTATCATGCAGCCTTGATTTCGTTGACCAGAAACGAACAGGGACGCTTTGATTATATCCGGGGTGACAGTGAAGGATTTGTAAATATTCCCCTGAGTATAAAGGATGTGGTATTTTCCTGTTTCTTACGTGAAGATACGGAGAAGCCAATGATTAAAGTTTCGTTGCGTTCGGTAGGCACATTTCCCTGTAATCAATTGGCTGCCGAATTCTTCAATGGAGGTGGACACTTGAATGCTTCCGGTGGTGAATTCTATGGTACAATGGATGAAGCAAAGAAAGTTTTGGAGCGTGCTTTAGAGAAGTTTAAGCCTTTACTGAATGCGAAAGGATAAAAAAAGAGGGGCACAAAGGTTAAAAGATACGAACTTTCCTCGTAGAGCTTTCAACTTTCAACGAAATCGAATACTTTTGTACGGAATTACTAAATAACAGATAATGAAGAAACTTACATTATTCTTTTTGTCCTTGCTGGCATGTGGATTGGCTTTCCAGGCTTGTGATAATACCAAGACTTATGCAGAAATGCTGGAGGACGAAAAAGATGCTATAAAGGCATTTATACGGGACAGTAGTATCACTGTTATATCTCAGACTGAATTTTACAGAAACGACTCGACTACGGATGTGAACAAGAATGAATATGTACAGCTTGCCAGTGGTGTATATATGCAGATCATAAATAAGGGTTCCACTAATTTGGCTGATACGGTAAAGGCGAATGATCAGATTCTGGTTCGCTTCTCAGAATATAGCCTTATGGATAAAGTGGTAACTGTGTCCAATCTGGATTATGCAGAAGTAGTCGATGAATTTAACTATAGAGTAACAAGCTCTTCTATTGCCGGTCAGTTTACACAAGGATTTATGCTCTCTTATTATGGAACTTCTGTGCCTGCCGGTTGGTTGGTGCCGTTGGCGTATGTGCGTGATGGCGCATGCGTTAAACTGATTGTTCCTTCTAAAATGGGACATAGCTCGGCTATGCAATCTGTATACCCTTATTATTACTATATTCAGAAATATCAAATCTATAAATAATTATAGTATAACCAACAATCTTTAAATCATTAACCTAATGACTCTAATCAAATCTATCTCTGGAATCCGCGGAACCATTGGCGGAGGAGCGGGTGTGGGCTTGAATCCGCTTGACATTGTGAAATTCACATCAGCGTATGCCACACTTATTCGCAAAACGTGCACGGTAAAAAGTAACAAAATTGTAGTAGGACGCGACGCCCGTATTTCGGGTGAAATGGTGAAGAATGTAGTAGTAGGTACTCTGATGGGTATGGGCTGGGATGTAATCGACATTGATTTGGCTTCTACTCCAACTACTGAATTGGCTGTAACCATGGAAGGTGCCAGTGGCGGTATTATCCTGACAGCATCGCACAACCCCAAACAATGGAACGCTCTGAAATTGCTGAATGAACGTGGCGAATTTCTGAATGCAGCCGAAGGCAATGAAGTACTTCGTATTGCTGAGGCAGAAGAATTTGAATTTGCTGATGTAGACCATCTGGGCTCGTATCGCAAGGACCTGACTTATAATCAAAAACATATAGATAGTGTGTTGGCGCTCAACCTGGTAGATGTAGAAGCTATCAGAAAAGCGAATTTCCGCGTGGCTATTGACTGTGTAAACTCGGTGGGTGGTATTATTCTGCCGGAATTGTTGAAACAACTGGGTGTGCAGCATATAGAGAAGCTCTACTGTGAGCCGACAGGTGACTTCCAACACAATCCTGAACCGCTTGAAAAGAACCTGGGTGACATAATGAACCTGATGAAGGGTGGTAAAGCGGATGTGGCTTTTGTTGTTGACCCTGACGTGGACCGTCTGGCAATGATTTGCGAAGATGGAAAGATGTATGGTGAAGAATATACGCTGGTAAGTGTGGCTGACTATGTGTTGAAGCATACTCCGGGCAATACGGTTTCTAACTTGAGTTCTACACGTGCGTTGCGCGATGTAACCCGTAAGTATGGTAAGGAATACTTTGCTTCTGCTGTGGGCGAAGTGAATGTAACCACTAAAATGAAGGAAGTAGGCGCTGTAATCGGTGGTGAAGGCAATGGTGGAGTTATTTATCCGGAAAGTCATTACGGTCGCGATGCATTGGTGGGTATTGCTTTGTTCCTGAGCCATCTGGCACATGAGGGTAAGAAAGTGAGTGAACTTCGTGCAACTTACCCGTCTTACTTCATGGCAAAGAACCGCGTAGACCTGACTCCTGAAACGGATGTGGATGCTATTCTGGCTAAAGTGAAAGAGCTTTATAAGGATGAAGAAATCAATGACATCGATGGAGTGAAAATAGATTTTGCTGATAAGTGGGTACACTTGCGCAAGAGCAACACCGAACCGATTATTCGCGTGTATAGCGAAGCTTCCACACCGGAAGCAGCAGAAGAAATCGGGCAGAAGATTATGAAGGTAATTGAAGATCTGGCGAAGTAAAAGCTGTCAAGAGCAGATTTATAAATATTCAACAAATGGGAGGCTTTGGTCTCCCATTTTTGTTTCAGGAACGATGGGCTGTTTACCCCGGGCACATCATCTGTTTCCGCAAGGGCGGTCTTTTTATTTTAATGAGAGTACTTTTTCAATCTCCCCTTCAAAGTTTGGAGTGAATATCCTTTTGCCTAAATTCTCTTTAATTTCTTCTATCGTCCAGAAACGTCCGCCATCCAGCTCATCACTGGGGACTATCTCACCATCGTATATGGTCTTGTGCACAAAGACGAGTTCTTTTTCGCGTGCGGACTCGAATACATAATGCGTAACCGTTTCAGGCGTAAAGTCCGTGATGCCCAGTTCTTCGCGCACTTCGCGCTTCAGAGCCATCTCTACGCTTTCGCCCAAATCCACATGTCCTCCTACGGATGTATCCCACTTCCCCGGTTGGATATCTTTCCATTCGGGACGTTTCTGCATATACAATTCACCTTTGGAATTGAAAACATGAAGGTGAATTACCGGATGCAATAGTTTGCTGCCATTGTGACATTCGCCACGGGTAGCGGCGCCTGTAATATTTCCCTGTTCATCGACAAGAGGAAACATTTCCTGGTTATTATCGCTATTCATTATCATAAATCATTTTTGGTGAATCCTTTCACGGTAATACGTCCGGGATTGGATTGGTTAAGTTGTAGTTTGAGAGATATTTCTGCAATGGCATTGAAAAGGCTTTCATGATCTTGTTCGTTACTGTCCAAATCTTCGGCTATCTCGGATAGTTGTACTTTTATTTGTTCTAATTCATCCTTTACGGAAAGACTGCTTTCTTTGCATGCGAAAACAAGTTGGCGCATCCGCGTAAATGTTCGCATTATATTGATATTGATTTGAATGGCAAGCGGGCTACGCAGAACAGATGAAAGCATTGATACACCATTTTCTGTAAAAGCAAATATGTTTGTAGAGCCAACATTATATTCAGGGGATATCACATTTTGTGATACCCCTATGTGTATCAGATTGTTAGCTTCTTCTTTGGTGAGCATAAACATAAAATCCTCAGGAAATCTTTCAATATTCCGTCTTACTGCCTGTTTTAATGTTCTTGTTTCTATTCCATAGAGTTCTGCTAAGTCAAAGTCCAACATGACTTTGGTGCCACGCACTTCGTATATCTTCTTTTCAATTAATATTAGTTCGTCGTTCATGATTAGGTATTTTAATTTGTATATACAGGTTACGGTATTAATAATGAAGAATCCCCATAACTTAGAAAACGGAAATCATGGTTTAATGCAAAGTCATATATGTTTCGCCAATTGCCTTTTACAAAGGCGGAGACGAGTAATAGTAAGGTACTTTGTGGTTGATGGAAATTAGTGACCATGGTATTTACAATCTTGTAGTCGTAGCCCGGTGCAATAATAATTTGCGTACTGGTGTGCAACGCTTCCATATCATGGCGGTTCAAGTAATCGAGAATGGCCTGCAACGCTTTTACAGATGTGATACTTGCAGTCTCTTCAGCTGTCTCATAAGGCTGCCATTGATGAACATGAAGTTCTTCTTCTGTTGCATTCGGATTTTTCAGAAGGGTGACACCGATATGATAGAGACTTTCCAGTGTTCGTACGGAGGTAGTACCTACGGCAATTGCTTTTCCGTTGTGGGCAATCAGATTTTCAATTGTCCCGCGAGAAACAGATATATATTCGGTATGCATCTCATGTCCTTCGATTTCTGCGCTCTTTACAGGTTTGAAAGTTCCTGCGCCTACGTGCAATGTCAATTCCTCCAAATCTACTCCTTTTTCTTTTAATGCGTTCAATACACGGGGAGTAAAGTGCAACCCGGCGGTCGGAGCGGCTACTGAACCTTTTATTTTAGAATAGACAGTCTGATAAGTTTCCTTATCACTTTCTTGTGTATCCCGATTCAGATAAGGCGGAATGGGAAGTTCACCGAATACTTCAAGGATATCAGCAAAAGTTATCTCCGGATTATCCCAACGGAAATCTACCCAATGGCTGGTGCCGTGGCATTCACCACGGGTAGCAGTCAAAGTAATCGGTTGCTCTTTTACAGTCATTTCCCGTTTCAGCGTACCTTCTTTCCATTTCTTCAGATTACCGATCATACAAAGCCAGGCGGCATGTTCGGTTTGCTGGAAATTAAGCACATAATCGTTCGGTTCAATCGGTTCCAGACAAAAGACTTCAATGAGAGCGCCGGTTTCTTTACGGAAGTGCAGGCGTGCCTGTATCACTTTTGTATTATTGAATATCATCAGACTTCCCGTCGGGAGATAGGATGGAAGTGAAGTAAAGCGGTCTTCGGATACTTCACCATGGCGGTAGACCAGGAGTTTGGACTGATCGCGCACTGGTAGAGGGAATTTTGCGATACGTTCATCCGGTAACGGATAGTTAAATTCACTGATACGGATATGTTTTGGATCTTCTTTCATGATAAACTTCTTTACGGGCTGCAAAGGTACGGATATTTATTCTCTTTTTTCTATCTTTTTTTATTGAGTTGCCGTATCTTTGTAGAGCGATTGGGCTTTCGAACTTCAATCGTAAATTCTAATTCGTCAAATACTTAAATAGAAAGAAGATGAAAATAGGTGATAAAGTACGCTTCCTGAATGAGATCGGGGGTGGTATTGTGACGGGATTTCGGGGAAAGGATATTGTGTTGGTAGAAGATGCTGATGGATTTGATATCCCGATGCCCATACGTGAGTGTGTGGTGATTGATACGGATGATTATAATATGACGAGACCGGTGCCGAAAGCTACTCCGAAGAAAGTAGAAGAGAAGCCGGTGCGATCTTCTATTTCCCATCCTGTACATGAAGAAAAAGAAATGGGACATTTGTCTAAGCCTCAAGTTTCTGCTTTTCGTCAGCCGGAAATGCGTGGTGGGGATGTGCTGAATGTTTTTCTGGCTTTCGTTCCGGAAGATATCAAAGCAGTCAGCACGACTCCTTTTGAAGCTTATCTGGTGAATGACAGTAACTATTATTTGTATTATACCTATCTCTGTGCTGAAGGAAAAGCATGGGAGGTCCGTTCTAATGGAGTAGTAGAGCCGAATACAAAATTCTTGCTGGAAGAATTTGAAAAAGCAGAATTGAATGATCGTGAACACGTAGCTGTGCAATTTATTGCTTTTAAGGAAGGGCGTTCGTTTGCTATGAAGCCGGCAGTAAGCGTGGAACTCCGTATTGATACGGTGAAGTTCTATAAATTGCATACATTCCAGGAGTCGGAGTTCTTTGAAACGCCTGCATTGATTTACGATATAGTAAAGGATGATGTTCCCACTAAACAAGTGTATGTTTCTGCTGAAGAATTGCAATCAGCTTTGCTTAAGAAAACAGTGGTAGACAAACCCAAATCTCAGCCGATTGTGAAACGTGGCGGACAAAGTGGCATTATTGAGATAGACCTTCATATTGGTGAATTGCTGGATGATACTCATGGAATGAGCAACAGCGAGATACTGAATTATCAGCTGGATAAATTCCGTGAAGTGCTGGAACAGTATAAGAATAAACGTGAACAGCGTATTGTCTTTATCCACGGAAAAGGTGACGGTGTACTTCGTAAAGCGTTGCTGGATGAACTGAAACGTAAATATCCTACTTTCCGGCATCAGGATGCCTCTTTCCAGGAATATGGTTTCGGGGCAACGATGATAACGATTAAATAGTTACAAGCCACAAAAGCTACAAGCTACAAGTTGCTGCGCTATTATTCTGCATAGCACTCGTAGCTTGTAGCCTGTAACTCCTAGCTATTATATTTTCTTTCCCAAAGGAATAGAAAGTCCGATAAAGGCATTCACATGTTTGGAGTTATTTCCAAAATACATATAGTCAGTACCCAGCATCAAAGGACCTATCTTGAAAGCAATACCGAATGTTTCGCCACCTTGTAACATGGAATAGCTCAACGTAGTATTAATCAGAGTATTGGGACGATAATTGGCGGAGAATGTCAATTCAGAATACGTTTTTAACTGGCCGAAACGGGTTGTTGATAATAATCCTAATCCCAGTTTGTTGTTCAGTAATCCGTATTCCCCTCCGATAACCATAGTCGGTGATAAGGAGGTGGTGCGCGATTTGTTTTCCTTCTTCTTCAAACCGAATAAATCAAAGTCCAGCACATCGGATGATTCGCTATAGTTATTTTTATCAATAGTAGTATTCTTATCTGATTCAGCTATTTGAGTACTTGATTTGCCCCAGGAAATGAATCCCAAGTCAAGAATGGCGGCAGAAACAGTCAGATTCTTCATCACCTGATAGCTTGCTCCTAAATCGATACCTGCTCCATAACCACTGATGCCAAAACTATTGTAATCCAGGTCAGTGATGTATCCGTTTTCTTCTTCCAGATCAAGTCCTTTTGCGGAAGCTTCCAGATATGCATCCGTTTTTAGTTGGAATTCCGAGTCGATGCCAGCATCCTTCCCATACATGTAGAGCTGGTTGATATTCAGGTTTATGTTTCCTGCACCTAATAGTAATTTGGCTTTACCGCCTACGGTTAAGCGCTCGTTGATGGCACGTGAATATCCTGCTCCGACTTCTATGTAAGCGTTCAAACGTAGTTTTTCATTGCGGATATCAAAACTCTCACCGCTCCAGCTGAAATTATCAGCGTCTGTTGCGCGCAGGTAGTCGAACATGGTTTTAGGAATAGTGGCGTCCACATCAGCCCGTGCCCCTACATTGAATGACCAGAAACCTTTTCCTTTATAGAATCCGAAAGATATAACATCTGTATTCGCACTGATATTCACTTCATTCATTCCTTTCAGGCGATTGTAGAACTTGTCGTTGTTATAAAATTCACCGTCGGAATCGAAAACGTCGATGACATCTTGTATGCCAAGTGAGTTAGTGGCTACTTCGGCATTCACGGAACCGATGCCGGGGAGATTGACATAACCACGTTTGGGTTGCAACGCCGGATTTAACTGAATGCGGGTACTGCTACCTTCCATAAAATAGGATGAACGCAAGTATTGCGCCTGCATAGCTGTGGGGAGAAGAAAGGAGATACAAATCCCCAAAAGTATAAGCTTTCTCATTGTGTCTCGTAATTTGTGGGTTACTGTTAATGATTACTTCAATTTGTTTATGCAAAGTTAAAATAAGTATTTGTGATACCCAAATTATATAATAAGTAAAAACAGGATAAATAAATATCTTAGCGGATAAGTGGTCTTAAAATTGTACTAAATGGGAAAAACTATTATATTTGTAGCAATGCATGAAGGATATCTTTATTCTTTATATAAATGTCAATAGCTATGAACACGATATATGGCAAAATTCTGTGGAGAACTTCTCTTCCGGTTCTCTTACTACTATTCTTAGCTGTTTCGTGTAAACAGTCTGAGCAGCATTCCTCTTGGGAAAAAAAATACGACTCTTTTTATCGTTCGGTTACAGACTCTTTGACCACTCATCCACAACAGATACGTGCGCTGGCAAAGCAAAAGATGGAGATGTCGACTGATAGTCTGGAATGGTATTACTACTCTGCTATAGTATTAAAAACGTATATGTTCACTTCGGATGTGGACTCAGCCCGCTATTTAATAAAACGGATAGAAGACTTTTGTGCCCGTGAACAATCTTCACCCTATCTTGCTGATTTACGCTCGGAATATCTGAATACAAAAGGTAATATTTATGTGCGTGTAGGCGCTATGGATTCGGCTATTGTCTGCTTTACAGATTCTTACAAACAACGTTTGCAGGGAATGAAGACAGAATCAGTCCCGGATATTCTTATCAATCTGGCTGATGCATGCAGCCGGCAGGGAAAATATGACGTAAGTGCATTTTGGTATCGTAAAGCACTGCAAATCGGAGATTCTTTAGGAATATCGGAGGGGCGTCGTCATCCTGTTTATTATGGGCTGGCTCAGGTGTATATGGCTTTACACGATTTTGATCAGTGCGACTATTACTATAATCTGGCAGGGATGTTTTATGATAAAATGCTTCCTTACGAGAAATATATCTATTTGAATAATCGTGGTAATTCATATTATTATCGTGAGGATTATCCGGAAGCTTTAAAATATTTCAAGAAAGGTTTCTCGCTGGCGGTTTCTCATCCCGATATGGGCTTTGAGAAAAACCTGTGCATGGTGAATCTGGGGGATGTCTATCTGCAAATGAATGAACCTGACTCAGCGGCTAAATATATCAATGAATGCCAACCCTTTTTTCGGAAAATAGGGGCGGCAGGAGCGCTTTATTATATTGATACCCAACGCATCGGTCTGGCTCTGGAGCGAAATGATATGGCAACCGTAAGGAATCTGCTAAGTAAGGCTACCAATCCGAATCATATAGAGCCGGACATGCTGCATATTCGTAATAAGTATTTGCAGGAGTTTTACGAGAAGACGGCAGATTATAAAAATGCTTTCTTTTATCAGAAAGAAAACAGCCGGCTGGACGATTCTATCCGTAATGAACATGTAAGAATGCGTACAGCCGATATGTCATTGAGATATCAACAGGACTCTACACTGTTGGCAAAGAACATATTGATTGAGCAGCAGAAGGTAGAGATGTTAAAGTTGCACGAGGGACGTTTCTTCTGGATTGGAGTTTGCGTTTTGGTATTGGTTATTGCTTGTTTCATCTATCTGTATGAAAAGAAAAGACGGGCTCTTCTGCTCGCGCAAAGTCAGCGTACCATATCTTCTTTACGTTTGGAGAATATACGTAACAGAATGTCACCGCATTTTATTTTCAATGTGCTGAACCAGGAAATGGGCAGTCGGGAAGGGGAGAATAAAAAAGAGCTCTCCTCATTGGTGAAACTAATGCGACGGAATTTGGAATTAGCTGAGCAAATGTGTGTTACCTTAAAAGAAGAATTAGGTTTTGTGCAAACCTACATTGATCTTCAACGCCGTTCTTTGGGACCGGAATTTAAGGTGACTATTGAAGTTGGTGAAGATGTAGACACCAATCAGTTGCTTCTGCCTTCCATGTTAATACAGATACCGGTGGAGAATGCCATCAAGCACGCTCTTCGGGGTAAAGAAGGTGAACGGCGCCTTTGGATTGATGTTCATCGTTCCGGTACTTATATTTGTGTCCGGATTACGGATAACGGGGGCGGGTTCAAACTGAACAGTGCTAACAGAGGGACAGGGACCGGAATGAAGGTAATCATGCAAACTATTCAGATTTTGAATGCTAAGAATAAGGAAATGATTGAAACTACGGTACACAATATTCCTTTGCCGGATGGCGAGACCGGATGTGAAGTAAGTTTTCATTTACCGTTGAATTATGATTATTCAGTTTAATGATTTTCGAATAATCCTCAATTTTGATTGGATATCCGTTGTTTTGATCGAATATCCTGAAAATGACATATTCTGATTTTTTAAATTGCTTTCAGTTCTTTAATTTCGCAGAAACAAGAGAGGTATGGACAGGTATAAGGTTGCAATAGTAGATGACGATGAGTTGTCCTTGGATAATCTGGTATTCGGGTTACAGAAATTTGAAAACTTTCATTTAGAAGGTACTGCACGCAATGGAGTATCCGGGAAGAAACTGATAGCTAAAGTGCGTCCCGATTTGCTCTTTTTAGATGTAGAGCTACCTGATATGAGGGGGATGGATTTGCTGGACAGTATTCGCGAATCTCTGACTTGGGGCATGAAAGTCGTTTTTTATACTGCATACGATAAATACATGATGTCAGCCATTCGTCAATCTGCTTTTGATTATTTGTTGAAACCTTTTGAGGACAAAGATCTGGAACTTATTATTTCCCGATTTATGGAAAGAATAGAATTAGAACGGAAAGCTGCATTTTTTCCTGCGGCATTAGCAAACACTAGTCAGACATTTATGGTGTTTACTCCGACAAATGACATGCGGGCATTACGGCCTGCCGAAATTGGATATTTCCGGTATTGCTCTGAACGGAAACAGTGGGAGGCGGTGTTGAGTGGACAAACGCCGTTACCTCTGAAGAAGAGTACCACGGCCGATCAGATAGTGAGATATGCTCCTTGTTTTGTGCAGATTCATCAGTCTTTCATAATCAATATTGATTATCTGATGATTATCAAGGATGGTAAATGTGTGTTGTATCCGCCATTTGAGAATGTAGATGAGCTGCTGGTCTCTAAGAAATATAAAAAGGAGCTACAAGACAGATATTGTTTGTAAATGAAATATATATATTGGTTAGGGAGTCGACACTTGAATAGTGTTGATAAAGGAAAGAGGGCACAAAACGTGATGTTCAGTGCCCTCTCTTATTATTTCACTTCGATACCTTTATTCTGCAAAGTGACATTCAATACTTTCGCATAATCAGCGTATTGCTTGTCAGTAAGCGTTTTCTTCATCAACTTCAAGTTTCCGTACACTGCATTGTGGAGTTTCTTTTCCTGGTCCTTCTTTGCAGTTGTGGCACGTCCCATCTGTGTAGAGAAGTATTCGCAGATGTTTGCTACTTCTTCATGCTGGCCAGCCGACAATTTTAAATATTTACTCAACTTGGTTACGTTGATGTTACCATCCCATTTTGCAGTTGTAGGTTGATTTCCTGCTGCAAATGTCGTAGCAGTCAGACAGACTGCTGTTATTAATGTTAATCCTAAACGTTTCATAATACCTACTTTTAATTTGTTATACCTAAAAACAATTCTAACTCTAAAAATCTAATACCTATTGAAAACAGCTCTAAGCGCTTAGCTTTTTCTTTTTACCTATGCAAATATAGAAATATGTTTTATAACATAAAAGCAAAGAAGAAGGAAAGTGCTGTTTAAGGGAGCATTTCTTGATATAGATCAATTATATGGTATTATTTTGCTTGTTTAAGACCTTATTTGTAATATGAATGTAATATAGTTATCGAACACGGGTGATCATAATGATAGTATTTATCCGGATTTTACCACCATCCCCATTTTTTATCCGGCATATCTATGGTGTATTGAATTTCAGATGAAATACCTACAAAGCCCAATCCGCCTTCTACATTGCTGGGCAGGCTGATAGGTTCCATCAGGGCTTCGTCATAATCTTCGTCATCCATGCAGTTTAAAGCTTTCAGGTAGCGATAATATGTTTCAGGCAAACTGAGCACGCGCACGGTGATATTTTGTTTCAGGTAGCAACGGGTATAATTCAGTGATTGGAGAATATCATAGTTGTCATCGTAAAGTGGGGTGTAAACTTTCAGCGTGGCAGATGAATTGGTGAAACGATTATCTGTGAAGATACTGTATTTGTTTTCAATGTTGGTGGGAAACATTGCATTTTCATCATCATCCGAGCTGGTGACATGTCCGTCGGTCAGGATCACGTCTTCACGGTTGATAAGTTCGGTATATCTATAGTTGACAACTGTGTCTTTCGTTATGGTGTAAATGTAATCTCCATTTTCATCCTTTATATAGTCTCCGTTCTCGTCTTCGTTGGGCGTGTAGATAACGCAGCGGAAGTCTTTGTTATTCACTATCTCCAGACGGTAATAGTTCTTTTCGTTAGGGAGATCCTCTAAGGTGATGCGGTATTGACGATGGGCTCTCATGCTACCCCATTGGCGGATGAGGGCGGTACAAGTGTCCACTTGCAGGCTTTGTAGGGGACGGGGAACAGTTACTTGCGAACTGACATGATACTTTCCGCCTTCCGCTGTGGCTTCCAGGCGAATGTTATCTCCGGGTTGTAAGCGGGCGGTGAGACGGAATATTTTGAAGCGCATACTTTTTAGTAATGCTTCATATTGCCCCTTGTCAAGCTGATTTTGCATATTTCCATAGTATTCTTCGGGAGATATGGCTTGAGGGGATTCAACCTGCTTATCGTTTACGTAGAGGGAAAGCGTTGCTTCATTGATGCGGCCGATGCTGTTTCCTTCACTGAGATGCAGATAAACGAGATTCTCTGTTTGTCCGGCGTTGAGCAGGGCATTCATGATAAGCTGCGGATTTTGTTGTCCGGGATTATATGGGATTTCATTTTCACAAGCCATAAAGAGTCCGGCGAAAGCTATATATATAATAAGGTGTAATTTAATTCTTGTTTTCATAATCTGGTATGGCTTTTAAAATTTATAGGTATAAGTCACAGAGGGTATGCAGGGTAATATCGTCAGTTTCTTGATAACAGTCTTCGACTTTTTCTCTGAGTTGTATTGATTACCGTTTCCTTGATATATGCTGTTGTAAAAGTCATTGTAAATCAGATTGTAACCTTGTTCCCATTTGCTGTAAACCAGGTTGGGGTTCATAGCATTGTAGGCATTATAAAGGCTGATGTTCCAGGTACGCATGCCATGCTTGGTTTTCTTGTTGAAGTTGATACCCAGGTTTAGGCGATGACTGGCTGGCAGGCGGTAGTTGTTGCGCCGGGAAATATAAGGAGCAGATTCTATATTGCCTTCGGGACGGATGATAATGGTCTCCCGTTCAGGTACTGTGATGCATCCCCCGGTATTGAATATCCACGAAGCTCCGACATCGATACGTTCACTGAATTTATGATTCAAACACAGACTGATGGTGTGGCGGCGGTCATATTTATAAGGAAACCATTTACCCTGGCTGATGGCACCATCTTTGAAACGGTGATCGGTCTTTGCCAGCGTATATGCCAGCCAACCGGTAGTCTTTCCCAAAGTCTTTTGTACCATCATTTCCAGACCAAAGGAACGTCCTTCACCCATTTCTACCTTTTCCTCCCAATTAGTGGAAGTGCCGAAAAAGGAAACGCCATCCTGATATTCCAGTATGTGACGCATCTGCTTATAATATCCCTCTATAGAGAACTCCCAGCCAGCCAGACCGGTATAATAGCCTCCAAGAGAGTATTGATTGGCGTACATGGGGCGTATGTTTTTGGTAATTGGTACCCAAAGATCCGTAGGCATAGAGAAGGGAGTGGATGAAAGCAAGTGTACATATTGTGCCATGCATGTATAGGATGCCTTGGCGGAGAATCCCTGTCCGAAGTTGTAGCGTGTAGAGAGGCGTGGTTGAATCGAACAGTAGTTCTTTCCTTGTGTAGAGAACAGAGATGCCCTTATACCGGCATTTAGGCTGAGATGACTGTTCAGGTTGAAATTATCTTCAGCATAGAGTGATACCTCTTGTCCTCGTAGTACATGATTATTGCTGGCGGCATAAATTGTTTCTTCCTCTTGCTCCCCGTTTTCCACTTCCTGAGTCTTGGAAGTGGAGATGCCCGGGCGGAAAGTATGGTGGATATATTCTGCTCCAAACTTGATGTGATGTTCCGGCGCGGGTGTAAAATCGAAGTCCATGCGCGCACTCCAGTCACTGATGCCCGAACGGAATTGGGATAAATAGCTATAGCGATCTAATATTTGCCCCCGGTAGGTGCGTGTATCTTCCACATCCTGATTCAATTTCATCAGATAGTTATTGTAGGAAATAGTGGTGTTGCAGAACAACTTACTATTGAATACATAATTCCAGCGGCCATAGGCTATCGTGTTTCCCCAGTTCAGGTGGCTGTCATCTTTATAATAGACTTTAGTGTCGTCGTTGTTCTGATAGTAGTTGTTGCTGTCGGTGGTGTCAAAGTGGTAGTGGTCCTTTCCTTTATAGAAACCGATGAAGAGGCGGCTGCGGTCATTGAATTTATGGTTCACCTTGGCATTGATGTCGTAAAAGTAGTAGTTGTATTTATCAGCGTAATAATCATCTTTATCCACTATGAGGTTTTTGAAGAAGGCGGTGTGCGTGGCACGTGCACTAAGACTGAAAGAAGTGTGTCCTTTCCAGATAGGTCCTTCAAAATGCAGTTTGTCGGTAAGTGTACCTACACTGAGTGCACCGTGGTAATGGTGCATATCTCCGTCGTTGGTGCGTATATCGACAATAGAGGAAAGCCGACCGCCGTAACGGGCGGGAAAGGAACTCTTGTAGAGTGTAGTGTTTTTTATAGCTTCGGGAGTAAATACGGAGAACACCCCCAGAAGATGATCTGCATTATATACCGGAATACCGTCTAGCAATATCAGGTTCTGGTCCGGTCCTCCTCCGCGTACATATAAACCTGAAAAGCCTTCCGTTCCGGCTTGTACACCTGGCATTAACTGAATGGTTTTCAATATATCAGCTTCTCCAAGTACGGCTGGAGTATGTTGAATTTGTGCCATCGGAATTTCATACGCTCCCATGGCGGTGGCTTGGATGCCGGCTTCTTTCTTGTCCGAAAGGACAATCACTTCCGCCAGTTCATTATTGCTGTCCAAGCGGATATTGAGCACGGTGTCTTTGTTTAGCGGGAACGAACTGTGCCGGGTTTCGTACCCTAAATACGAAAAAATCAATTCCGCATCTCCTTCCGGCAAAGTAAGAGTATAGAAACCGAAAGGATTGGTGGCAGTGCCCACACGCTGACGACTATCGAGGATATTGGCACCAATCAGCGTCTCGGAAGACGCTCCGTCTGTCACGTATCCGCTGATAGTGAACCGACGGCTTACGGTTTTCTGCGGCACGGGCCGCTTGTTTAGCAAAATATGTTTTCCGGAGATTTCGAAACCTATCGGTTGGTTTTCAAAAGCTTTCCGGAGAATTTCGTTAATAGTAAGGTCTCGGACGGCCAGTGTGATGCGTCCATTCAGACGTACTTCTTCTCCGTATATGAAACTGTACCCGGTTTTTTGTTCCACTTGTTTCACAAATTCCTCCAGTGTCGCATTTTGCAGTTTGATGCTGAAACGCGTTTGTGAAGGATTGGTCTTCTGTAGAACGCAGGTGGCAAATACAATCGTACTTTGTAGTGTACAGGTTGATAGGAGAACCGCTCCCACCAGGAAAAATTTCCTGATGGTGCGGGGTGAACAGATAGAGGATTTCATTCTAGTTTAATTTTTGTGTGATTGTTATTATGTCATTAGTTTTTGTGTATTCAAACTTTTGATTGCGGCAAAGCAGCGAAAGAATTTCTTCCAGCGTTTCGCCATCAGAGAAAGTAGCCGTCATGCGATAGTTCTGTAAGTCAGCGTCTTCAATACGAATGTCTGTGTGGAAAGCGTTAGAAAGTTGTCGGACAATCTCTTGTAAAGGAATGCTTTTGAAAAGCAGTGTTCCGTTTCTCCAGATAATCTCTTCGGATGCATTATTTTCGGTATGTAGAGTCAGACTTTTCTTATCCTTATTATATATAGCGCTTTCATTGGGTGAAAGTATCAGGCTTTCTTCTGCTTTACCGATGAGGCTGACAGAAACGGAACCTTCCAACAAGGTTGTTTTCACTTGTGTATCTTCGGGATAGGCTTCGACATTGAAATGTGTACCTAAAACCTGTACTATAATTGCTCCGGCTTCTACTTTGAAAGGATGTGCTGCATCTTTGCTGACTTCGAAATAAGCTTCTCCTTGTAACTGTACTTTCCGGTCTTTTCCTCTGAAACGTTCGGGATAAGTCAGAGAAGAATAGCGGTTCAGTACAATTTCTGTTTGGTCGGGCAGTGTTACGGTACGTGTTTCTGCCAATGTGGATACGGTTTGCAATGGTACCGGGGCGAACATATAATATGCCCACCAGCCCAGTACACAAAGCACGGCGACAGCGGCTGCACCAGCCATTGTGTGCAATGAAAGGATGCGGCGTTGCAGATGCGGCAACCGTTTCTCAAGAAGTATCCAGCTATTGGCTTTCGAGAATCTTCCTCTCGGCGAACGGGTGGAGGTTGCGAGTTTATCGAGTATTCTTTCAAATTCTTGTTCCATGTTCTTCTTCTTTTCTATAAAGACAGGTAAAACGGAAAAACTCCCTATGCCGAAATTACTTTTTTTTCCTACATCCTACACCCGCTATCATTTTTATCTGGTTATCAAATAGATAGGTGGCGTGGGAAGTGGTGTAGGAAGGTGTAGGAAAGTTGCATCCTACACCGAAAAATAGAAAAAAAGAGCGTTTTTATGTTTGTAATTCACTAATTCACAAGTCCTTAATATGTATTATACAAACTTTGCCTGTATTCATGCAAATATCTCCTTTTAAACTGAATTTTCATCGCAGAAGTTATCACTTCGTAAGAATTGAGGAGTTAGGCTTCATAATCCCATTATATAGAAAGCTGAAGGATAGAGGAGAAACTTGATATGCTCCTTCCTTTTTCTCCTAAAGCCTTAATGTTAATGTCATTATGCTATAAGTAAAACCTCGTTTTTCAGTTGAGGGCTGTGTAGCCCGCAGTTGTGGGACCGACAGCCCTCAATTGGAAAACGTAGAGCTCGCAACTGTGGGACGAAGTTTTGTTACGGGCAAAAGGACAAAAACAATAAAGCAAAGCTTAGTTTTCATACGGCCTTAAGGCATTTATGTACCAAGCTCACGTGAGAAAAAGCTAGTGATAGGATGAAACAGAATGGAGTTGTAGTTCCCATTATTGGGGACTTAGATGGATAGTGATCTGTGTCTTTTTGCCTTCTTTATCCTTCGGGGTACAGACGATGCGGAATTCAGCTTTGTCTGTCACTCTCTTCGGATAGATCTTCACTCGTAGATTGGCTGATTTCTTCTTGGCAGGGATAATGACCGTCTTGTCTTCAATACTGAAAATAGCTGCTTTACCCGGCATGTTTATGCCATTAATGAGAACTTCCCTATCCTCATTTTTCTTTTCAGCGGCAATAATCTTTACGTCGAACTCTTCTGTGTCTTTGTTTTTGTCGAACGAATAGTTTTTGGTGGCTTTCTCAAAACCTACATACTCTTCGGGATAACTGGAACTGTTGTTACTGCATGCGGCAAGGATAAAGAGAAACCCTGCGGTTCCTGCCATTTGTTTGCAAAATCTTTTCATGTCGTTTTAATTTAGTTTAGTTTATATAGTTCATGAGTAAAGACAGGAGCAAAAAAGAAATTCCCTATGGCGATAGAAATAAAAAGTGTTAAAGGCTAATTGATGATATACCTCAGATAATAGAGAAAATAAGATGATGGACTCTGACTGTTTATTAGAGCAGTATTTCTTTCAATCGAATGGTTGCTTTCTGCAATTGCGCATCCACCGTTTTTGTACTGATGCCTAACTCTTCTGCTACTTGTGCATAGGTTTGTTTTTCTTCGCGGATGCGGATGAAGACTTCACGGCAACGTTCCGGTAGCCGGTCGAGAGCTTTTACATAGCGGGAAAAAAGCTCTTCGCTGATCAGAGTATCTTCAGGTGATACTGCTTGATCGGAGTGTTCATGTAGGGTTTCTGTTGATAGGGTGGGGCGGCGCTCCTCTTTTTCTATATAGTTGAGAGAGGCATTCTTTACGAGTATGAAACAGTAATCTTCGATATTGGTAATTTCTAATAATTGCTTACGGTGTTCCCAGAGTTTCATGAAAACATCGAGCACAATCTCTTGCGACCATTCTTCGTGGTGAGTGTAGTAAAAAGCAATACGGAACAGACGGTCATACGTCATATCATAAAAATCCCGGAAAGCAGTTTGCGAATCCTGCTCGCTCATTTTCCGTAGATACCTTCTGACTTCCTGTTCTGTCATATTGTCGTTTCATGTAATCAACGGACAAAGGTAAGAGTTTCAAATTAAATATCCTATTTTGTGTGCTTCTTGTCTTTCTAAAATGCTGATTAAAAGATGGAGTTCTAGCAGAACTTGATAGATTGGTTAAAGTGTACTAATCAATGATATTAGCAAATATTTGCTTCTACCGTAGTTGTTGTTTTCATGATACTTCTGTTACTTTTTCAGGAATATAGATTTTTATTATCTTTTCAAACTTTGAGCTATATATTTATTTGAAGTGTAGATGAAGAATGACATTAATCTTTCTTTCGTAAATGTGTTTTGATCATATCCTCTGAAAGCATAGTCGTTTATTCATGTTCCACAGCTGCAAAATTAAGTAATATTTTATAAAATCAAAACAAAATGCGAAATAAAATCTAAAATACTTGCAAATACATATTGTTTGAATACGTATTTGATTAAGTGTTTATATTACATTTATATATGTTTTTAATCAAGAAAATAGTGATTACATGATTGCTTTAAAAAGCAAAATGATAGAAATATGCTTTGTTTTGGTGAATAATAAAGATTCTTTTGTTGTTAATAACATAAAAATAGCATCGCTTTATAGAAAAAGATATTAATGTTAACATAAAAGCAAATGTAAACTATGAGTTTGTTTTTTAGATATAATCTCATTGATTACATTCAAATGAAATTTTTCATAACGAACAAGCTATTTTGAATAATAAAAAATAACTGTTGAGAATTTGCTTTTCATAAGTTCTGCTAGAACATGGTAGATTCTAGTATTAACACATATATTTAAGAGAGCTTATGGAGAAAAAAATTGTTTTATCATTAGCCTGCCTACTTATTGGAATTGGCTTGGCGATTGCGCAAACTCCAAAAACAGTGACGGGACTAGTCATTTTTGAAGAAGACAATCAGCCTATTGTAGGTGCATCTGTTTTGATTAAAGGTACAAACCAGGGGGCGGTAACAGATCTCGATGGTAAGTTTACGCTTACTAATGTGCCGGGTACGGCAAAAATACTGAGAATAACTTATGTCGGCATGCAGACGATAGAAGTGAATATAAAAAGCGGGACGATGAAAATCGTGATGAAACCGGATGCTGAAGTTTTGGAAGAAGTAGTGGTTACCGGTATGACAAAGATGGATAAACGACTTTTTACAGGTGCTGCGACCAAATTGTCCAGTGAAGATGTGAAATTGGATGGTTTGGCAGATATTAGCCGTTCGTTGGAAGGACGTGCGGCAGGTGTATCTGTACAAAATGTTTCCGGAACTTTCGGTACAGCTCCTAAAATACGTGTTCGTGGTGCTACATCTATTTATGGTAGTTCTAAACCGTTGTGGGTAGTTGATGGTATCATAATGGAAGATGTTACGGAAGTAAGTGCCGATGAGTTGTCTTCTGGTGACGCCGTTACATTGATTAGTTCTGCCATTGCAGGTCTGAATGCAAATGATATTGAGAGTTTCCAAATTTTGAAGGATGGATCTGCGACTTCTATTTATGGTGCACGTGCCATGGCAGGTGTGATTGTAGTTACTACCAAGAAAGGGCAGGCCGGAAAAAGTCATATTTCCTATACCGGTGAATTTACCATGCGTATGACTCCGAGATATGCTGACTTCAATATTATGAATTCACAGGAACAGATGGGAGTTTACAAAGAGATGAAGGAGAAAGGCTGGTTAAATTTCTCGGATACTTATCGTGCTGCCCAAAGTGGTGTCTATGGTAAGATGTATCAGTTGATGAATACTTATAATCCGGTGACCGGTACATTTGCCTTGGAACACACAGACACTGCAATGAATGATTATTTGCAGGAGGCTGAGTACAGAAATACAGATTGGTTTGATGCACTATTCAGTAATTCTGTGATGCATAATCATTCTGTCAGTCTTTCATCCGGCACGGAAAAAGCTTCTTTCTATGCCTCTTTAAGTGCTATGGCCGATCCGGGATGGTATAAAGATAGTGAGGTAAACAGATATACGGCTAATCTGAATGCTACATATAATATTTCAAAACAGCTATCCATTAATCTTATATCTTCGGCAGCCTATAGGAAACAAAAGGCTCCTGGTACTTTGAGCCAAAGTGTGGATCCTGTATATGGTGAAGTGAAGCGTGACTTTGATATTAACCCGTATTCGTATGCGTTGAACACTTCCCGTGCATTGGATTCAAAGACAATGTATACCCGTAATTATGCTGATTTCAATATCCTTCATGAATTGGATAATAACTATATGAATCTGGATGTGGCAGATTTAAAGTTCCAGGGGGAGTTGAAATGGAAACCTATTACAGGGTTGGAATTTTCAGCATTGGGAGCTGTGAAGTATTCTGCAACTTCACAAGAACACCTCATTACGGATGATTCTAACCAGGCTATGGCTTATCGTGCTATGCCCGATGCTACGGTACGTGATCGTAACCCCTTCTTGTATACTGATCCGGATAACCCATATGCATTACCTATTAGCGTATTGCCTCAAGGAGGTATTTATCAACGTACGAACTATAAGATGCTGGGATATGACTTCCGCGCTACTGGAAGTTGGAATCATGTATTTGCCGAAAAACATATTGTGAATCTTTTTGCCGGTATGGAGACAAACTCTTCCGATCGTAATAAGACTTACTTTAATGGTTGGGGTATGCAATATACGCAGGGCGAAATTCCGTTCTATACTTATCAGTTCTTTAAAAAGAGCATAGAAGAGGGTACTGACTATTATTCATTGACTAATACCCGTTCCAGATCAGCAGCTTTCTTTGCAAACGCTACTTATTCTTATCAGGGTAAATATACGGTGAATGGTACTTATCGTTATGAGGGTACTAACCGTTTAGGCAAGAGTCGTAGTGCACGCTGGTTACCCACATGGAATATATCAGCAGCATGGAATATGCACGAGGAGGAATTCTTTGAGTCATTGAGACCGGCTTTGGCACACTTTGCTTTGAAGGCTTCTTATTCTTTGACCGGAGACCCGGGGCCGAATACGGTTACTAACTCTACCATGGTATTAAAGAGTTATAAACCTTATCGTCCGTTTGCCAACATTCAGGAAAGTGGTCTAAAGATTATAGATTTGGCAAATGACGACCTGACTTATGAGAAGAAACATGAGTTGAATATTGGTGCAGATATGGGATTCCTGGACAATCGTATCAACTTTGCTATTGACTGGTATAAACGTGATAACTATGATTTGATTGGTGTGATACAGACTCCCGGTGTCGGAGGACAAATTCGTAAACTGGCTAATGTGGCTACCATGAAATCACATGGTGTTGAATTTACGCTTTCTACACGAAATATTCAAACGAAAGACTTTGGGTGGACTACGGATTTTATCTTCTCTCAGGCAAAAAATGAAGTTACAGACCTGGAATCGGATGCAGAAGTTATTGACGTGGTTTCCGGTACAGGATTTGCACTTAAAGGTTATCCGGTACGTGGGTTATTCTCGTATCAGTTTAAGGGATTGAATGAAGATGGTTTACCTACTTTTATTGATCAGAATGGAAACTTGACGAGTGATGGTAATGATATTGATTTTCAAAGTCAGAAACTGGATTATCTAAAATATGAAGGTCCGACTGATCCTACTATTACCGGTAGCTTCGGAAATATATTCCGTTACAAAGGGTTTAAACTGAATGTATTTATCACTTACTCATTCGGTAATGTTATTCGCCTGGATCCCGTATTCAGTAACGAATATACGGATCTGACTTCTATGCCGAAAGAGTTTAAAAATCGTTGGGTACTGGCAGGTGAAGAGAGTATAACCACAATACCAACGATTGTAACGAAGCGGCAGAGCGATACTGATAATCACTTAAAAACTCTTTATAACGCATACAATTATTCTACGGAACGTATAGCTAAAGGGGATTTTATTCGTATGAAAGAAATATCAGTTTCTTATGATTTCCCGAAGAAGTGGTTAGAGAAAATATTTATTAATGATCTTTCTTTAAAGTTGCAAGCTACTAACTTGTTCCTGATCTATTCGGATGATAAACTGAACGGACAAGACCCTGAGTTCTTCCGTTCCGGTGGTGTAGCAGCTCCTGTACCTAAGCAGTTTACATTGACTTTGAGACTTGGTATTTAAAACATTAAAAGCTAATTAGATTATGGAAAAGAAATATATATATTATCCATTTATGGTATTGGCGATGACTGTAGCATTGTCATCCTGTGACGACTTTTTGGATGAAATGCCGGATAACCGTACAGAACTGGATACGGAAGCCAAAATAACCAGCATGCTGGTATCTGCTTATCCTGAAACTAACTATGCATTGCTGGCTGAGATGTCATCTGATAATGCGGATGATAATGGTGGCACCTGGACTGCGTATAACAAGTTGCAGGAAGAAGCCGCTACCTGGAAGGATGCGACATATAAGGAAGAAGACAGCCCATATTCTTTGTGGAATGATTGCTATAAGGCGATTGCAGCAGCTAATGCAGCTCTGGATGCTATTAATACTATGGGGAACCCGTCATCTTTGGATCCTCAGAGGGGAGAAGCATTGTTATGCCGTGCCTACAACCACTTTGTTCTGGTCAATATTTTTAGTAAGGCGTATAGTCCGAAAACCAGCACTACGGATTTAGGCATTCCATATATGACTCATTTGGAAACTACCGTGTCTCCTGAATATACTCGCGGAACTGTAGCGGAAGTCTATGAAAAAATTGCAGCTGATATAGAAGCCGGACTACCTTTATTGAATGATGCTATTTATTCTGTTCCTAAATATCATTTTAATAAAAAAGCCGGATATGCTTTCGCAACACGTTTTTATCTTTATTATGTAAAGGATGATAAATCAAACTATGATAAGGCCATTCAGTATGCAACGGTGGTTCTGACAGAAAATCCGACGGCAATGTTGCGGGACTGGGCTACTGTCGGAGCACTGAGTCCTAATAACTCTATCCGTGCCACTGCATTTATCAATGTAAGCGAGAAGGCTAATCTGTTATTATATTCAACGAGTTCTTCATGGGGAAGAATTCACGGACCTTATGGGTTAGGAGAAAAATATACTCATAATGATATGATAGCCAATAAGGAGACTTGTAAGACAATCTCTATCTGGGGTGGTTATTCCATGCTTTATTTCAGCATACCGTCTTATCAGGGACTTCCCAAAGTTATAATGGGAAAGATGGCTGAATATTTTGAAATAACAGATCCTGTGAATGATATCGGTAATGCCCATGTGATGTTTCCAGCTTTCACAACTGATGAGGTAATTCTGAATCGTGCTGAAGCCTACACAATGAAAAAAGACTATACGAAAGCAGCAGCAGATTTGGATACATGGATACATGCTTTCACTAAATCCACGAATACTGTAACGGTAGAGTCTGTCAATGCATTGTATGGAGAATATTCAGAAGCAACCGGTACGGGTATGAAATTTTATACTCCGAAAGCTCCTACTCCTAAAAAGGCGCTGCATCCTGATTTTACGGTAGAATCGGGTACACAAGAAAACCTTATTCATGCAATTTTGCATGTACGCCGTATATTGACCTTGCATGAAGGCTTGCGTTGGTTTGATATTAAGAGATATGGTTTGGAAATTTATCGTCGTACTGTATATAACAATGAAATTACTGTGAACGATGAATTGAAAGCGGATGATTCACGTCGGGCTATTCAGTTACCGCAAAGCGTAATAACAGCAGGATTGGAAGCTAATCCGCGTAATTAATCGGTTAATTTTAAAAAGAAAAATTATGAAGAAATATTTATATATATTAGGCATAGCGGCTTCATTGCTGAACTTTACAAGTTGTAGCGAAGATGATCTGGACCCTAAGAGCATTTTTGAAGATCAGCCGACAAGTGAACAAAATGATTTTGATAAATGGATCCTCGCTAACTATACAATGCCTTATAATATCGCATTGAAATATCATATGGAGGATATTGAATCTAATCATGATTATACTCTGGCTCCTGCTGATTATGATAAATCGGTGAAGTTGGCGCATATCGTGAAGTATGCATGGCTGGAAACCTATGATGAAGTGGCGGGTATCGACTTTACGCGTCAGTATGTGCCCAAAGTTCTTCATTTGGTAGGTTCCGCTGCCTACGAGGACAATGGAACGATGGTGCTTGGTACTGCGGAAGGTGGGTTAAAGGTTACTTTATATCTTGTAAACAATCTGAAGATAGATGCAGATTTTCTGAATGAGTACTATTTTAAGACCATGCATCATGAGTTTGCCCATATCCTTCACCAGACAAAGAGTTATGATCCAGATTATGACCGTATTTCCGAGGGGCTTTATGTGAGTGGTGACTGGTATCTGGAGTCTGATGAAGATGCGTTGGCAAGTGGTTTCATTTCTCCTTATGCAATGAGCGAACCTCGTGAAGATATTGCGGAAGTTACTTCTATTTATATCACAAATACGGCTGAGTATTGGGCGAAACAGATGGAAACAGCCGGAACCAAAGGTGCTGAAATCATCAATCAGAAATTGACGATTGTAAAGAATTACATGCAAACAGCATGGAATATTGATATGGACGAACTCCGTGACGTTGTTCAGCGTCGTATGAGTGATGTTGTGACCGGAGAAATTGATTTGGAAACACTTAAATAAATATGAGAAATGATGAAAAAAATATATTATATTCTATTTTTATTGCTCGCCGGATTCTGCTTCAACTCATGTGTAAGTGAAGAAGAGGACTTATTTGATAAGTCGGCAGCTGAAAGGATGAATGAAGCTTTGACTAAATATAAAGCTATTCTTCAGGATGATCCGCAGGGTTGGGTAATGGAGTTCTATCCGAGCGACCGTTCGATGGGTGGATATACTTATACTGCAAAGTTCGATAATGGTAAGGTTGATATGACTTCGGAATTATCTTTAAATTCCAGCAGCGGTGATAAATGGCCGGCTGGTACGGTAGTGACTTCGTATTACCGGGTTATCTCCGAACAAAGTGCACTTCTTACATTCGATACTTACAATTTGTTGTTCCATTTCTTTTCAGAACCAAGAGGGTCCAGTGATGTTGACGGATATGCCAGCGACTATGAGTTTGTGTTTATGGAAGTGAGTGAAGACCGCATTGTACTAAAAGGAAAGAAATATGGCAATAAGATGGTCATGACTAAACTGACTGAGAGTGCTGGTAGCTATATGCAAAAGGTACTGGATATGCAGGAAAAAATGGCAGCCGTACCTCGCATGAAAATGGTAGTGGGAGGAAAAGAATATACTGTCAGCATGGTGGGCAAATTACTTTCTTATACGGATATGAAAGAAGACAGCTCCTTGGAAAATATAGACATGGCATATATTTATACTCCGGATGGAATAAACCTCTATGAACCGCTTACGGTAAATGGAATTACTTTTCAACGCTTAGTCTATGACGATGCTACGGGGGCTATAAAAGCTACGGATGCAGATGTTTCTTTTCCTTATCCTACAGCTTTGGAGCAGTTCTGTGGGACAACTTCTCAATGGTACCTTTCTTTTGATATAGCTGCGGGGACTGGAGATATGGACAAGGAACTGATGGATTTATTCAGTAATGCTTATGCAATAAATAAATCGACCCAGTATGAAGAGTTTATTGGTTGGTATATTGGAGCAAATTCTGCCTATCCGGGAAATGATACAAACCCATATTGTATGGGTTGGGAATCTAATTGGTTAGGATTACAGGTTTGGGATGTTGCATATGGATATAAAATGTCTATTATAGATGAGGCGAGCAAAAAAATCTCTCTTCAATCCACTGCTCCTGGCATTAACTATGATTTTTATGTATTCTTAGATCCTATCATAGAGTATGTTGACGCGCATAGTCCCTATACTGTGGAATTTGATGATGATCAGACTCCTACTACTGCTAAGTTGGTTAGTACAGTTGATAATAAGGTCTGGTTTAGTTTAACTAAGCAATGATTTATTAATTAAGAAAGATACTGTTATGAATAGGAAAGTAATTTTATCTGTAGTGGCCTCTATGATAGTGCTTTTAGTTGGAATCCCCTTCTTTATGTATGGAGAAGATGGATATTCATTCCCACAAGCATTGTTAATGGTTATTTTAATAGATTTGTTGTGTTATTCACCGGTAAATTTGGTGATTTCTAAGAAATCTGATGAAATTTCTGTCTTGAAGCAAATACTGAAGTATATAATAGTGGCGGCACTTATTATGTTGTTACTGATATTCTTTGATAGTAAACATTCTTTCGCAGAATCGTTGTGTATTGCATTGGGAGTAACTTTCTTTATTTATCTCTCTGATACAATTATTAATGCTTCGGTTCGAAAACTTTTAAAAACTAAAAAATAAACTGTTTAGCGTATGAAAAAAATAAATATTTTATGGATGCTGATAGGATGCCTGTTCTTGGTAACGTCCTGTTCAGATGATGATGATTCTGCCGTTGCATCCTTACAGGTGATAAAGTCTGATGTATCTTTCACTGCCATCGCAACTACCGGCACTATAGAGGTACAAAGTAATTCTGCCATTACAGCGGTAAGCAATCAGGATTGGTGTACGGTTACTGTTAACGGTAATGTGGTGACAGTGGCGGTTCCTACTTATACTGGTCTTGTAGGCCGAAATGCCGTTGTTGAAATATCGAATGCCTTAGATAGCAAGGTGCGTGTACCTGTGTCACAAGCCGGTGGAGTATGGTATGTGAACGGAGATGATCTTTACGGACTGTCTGACGAAGAAAGTACTATAACGATCCCTGTGAAGAGTGATTATGACTATACTGTTGATATGCCGGCTTGGATAACCGGTGAGAAAGTAAAAGAAGGTTATAATTTTACTTTAACAGAGAATACGACTGGAAATGCCCGTAAAGGAACTGTAATATTCAAGAGCCAAAAAGGAACTAAAGAAATAACTTTTGTTCAGTTTGGTGTGAATGATATTGCAGGTACTTATGAAGCTACTTATTCTACTTTTGGTGAAGGGGATGATTGGGTGAGTGAAACTGTGAAAATAGAACTTTTGCAAGATGAAGAAAATGAAGCGGTTTTCTATGCAGACGGTCTGAGTTCTATAAGAGGAGTTGTATTGCCTCTGAAATTCGATGGTGAAACCTACCAATTGAGTGCCCTTAACGGACAATATCTTGGATTTATAGAATCACAAAAATGGTATCTTTATACCATTGTGAGAAGTGAAGCGGGCTATGTACATGCGGACACATCATTGTCCTATCCAGCTATAGCTGAGCTTGATGTAGACGATGAAGAATTAATGCCTTTCTTCCCTTTCAAGGATAAAAAGGGATTTTCTTTTACAGGAGAAACAGGGACTATAAAGAGTTTTATCGATGCTATAGGAGTTTATGTCTTTGCTTCTAAGTCTCCAACGTTTGGTAACAATAATAATCTTGGTTATTATGATATCTTTAAAGATCTATCAATAAAGAAAATAAAAGCAGATCATTAGAATTCTCTCTGACGAATTAGGTTTAACTTTATGTTGACCTATAGAAGAAAGCCGTTTCTGTGAAGAAACGGCTTTTTGTGTCTACTATCGTGTGTCTTTCATAAGAGCTGTTGAAATCTCGTCATTCTATTGACATCCTAACTTCACTTTCTTGTAGCGTAGTTGAAATCTGTAGCCTCCACCTTTGCACCCCGAAAGGATTCTTGATTTATTTTATCAATTGAACAGTATGAAAGTGAAAAGATGTTTTTTAGAATGGAGTTTGGTAAGCAGGCGTTTTGCCGTTGCCCTCACCTTTGTTTTAGGGGGAGGAATGTTGCTTGCTGCTAATCTTGTTCCACTGAAAGGTGTGGTAAAAGATGCCTCAGGAGAACCGCTGGCCGGCGTTACGGTGAGAATCAAAGACGGAAAGTCGGGAACAATCACTGATGTGAACGGACATTTTGTCTTGGATGTAGAGAAAGGGAAAAAACTGTTACTGAGCTATATCGGATACTCAGAAACAGAAGTATTGGTAAAAGATGACCAGCAAATGCAGATCGTACTTAAGGAAGATGCGCAACAGTTGCAGGAAGTGGTGGTCGTAGGTTACGGTACGGCAAAGAAAGTAAATCTGGTGGGTGCTGTGGACCAGATTGATAGCAAGCAGATTGCAGAGCGCGGCAACAGCAACATTTCTCGTTCGTTGCAAGGTATGGTACCGGGGCTGAACATTACATTCAGTGACGGTAAACCTTCGCGTACGCCATCCATTAATCTTCGTGGAACAGGAAGTATTGGTGCGGGTGGTAGTGCCCTTGTGTTGATAAACGGGGTGGAGGGTGACCTCAACTCGGTGAATCCCGCAGATGTGGAAAGTGTATCTGTACTGAAGGACGCTTCATCGGCTGCTATCTATGGTGCACGTGGTGCTTTCGGAGTTATATTGGTAACTACCAAGAACGCTACTGCCGGAAAGACGAAAATCAATTATAACGGAAGTTTCTCCATGCATCAGCGTACGGTGAAGACAGAAGATGGTATCGTTAGTAATGGTTTGCAGTGGACCGATGGCTGGTATACGGCTTATCTGGAAGGTCAGGAGGCGCCTCCGGGAGGTATCAATAATGTATTTAAGTACTCTACCGACTGGTATAATGAATTGGTAAGACGCGATGCCGATCCTTCTCTGGATAAAGTGCGTGTCAATGATAAGGGGGAATATGAATACTTTGGTAATACCAACTGGCTGGATATCATTTATAAAGATCAGAACTATTCCACTGAACATAATGTCAGCATTAGTGGGGGAAATGAGCGTGCCCGGTATTATGTGTCAGGACGCTACTACAATCAGGATGGCATTTATAATGCCGGAGACGAAAAGTATACGCAGTATAATATCCGTTCAAAAGGAGAAATACAAATCAATAAATCTCTTTTGTTGGAGAATAATACGGATGTCATGATTTTCCGTTCCCACCAGCCCATGGTGATGTACGACCGCCAGAATATAACCCGCCAGGCACAACATCAGGGATATCCGGTGACTATGGAGAAGAACCCTGACGGTACTTGGACCGAGGCAGCCGTATATATCGGATGGGCAGGTTTTGTAGAAGGGACTTCCTGGCAAAAGGACAATAAACTGGATGTACGCAATACGACGACCTTGACGTATACACCTATAAAACAGCAATTGATCTTTAAAGGTGACTTTACTTATTACAGTAGCAAGTCCACCCGTCTAAGAGCCGAGAACCAGTATAATTACTATACAGGACCGGAAATAATGGGAACCCGTAATACATTCAGTTCTCTGGAAAATATGGATTATAACAAGGAATATCTCTCAAGCAATATTACCGGTAACTATATTCCTAAATTTTCTAATTCCGATCATTACCTGAATGTACTGTTGGGCTGGAATCTTGAGCACCAGGATTATAAAACGATACAAACTTATCGCCGTGGTCTGATTAGTGCCACTAAACCGAGTTTTGCTCTTATGGATGGTGATTATTATACTACGGGACAAGGTGGAAATGAGTGGGCTTATGTAGGTTTCCTCTATCGTTTGAACTACAATTATAAGAGTCGTTACCTGGCAGAAGTAAGTGGACGTTATGATGCCTCTTCCAAGTTTCCTGAGAATCAGCAGTGGGGCTTCTTCCCTTCCGGATCACTGGGCTGGCGTATTTCTGAAGAGCCTTTTATGAAATCTACCCGCAATTGGCTGGATAACTTGAAAGTCCGTGCTTCCGTAGGTAGTCTGGGCAACGGTAATGTAAGCCCTTACCTCTATCTTTCTACAATTCCCATTAAGAAAACATCTGTTATTCTGGGTGATGCATTGCAGACGTATGCCACTACTCCGAATATCGTTCCCAACAGTCTGACCTGGGAGAAATCGACAACTTATGATATTGGTCTGGATGTCGATATGCTATCTAACCGTTTGTCGATGGTGTTCGACTACTATCAACGCTATACAACGGATATGTATACAGTAGGTCCTACCTTGCCTGCCGTACTGGGAGCCGCTACGCCTAAAGGTAACAATGCAGAGATGAAAACCAAGGGCTGGGAACTTTCGGTCATGTGGCGTGACAACTTTACACTGGCTAATAAGCCATTTAATTACAGTGTAAAAGCTATGTTGTGGGATAGTCGTACCTGGGTTACTAAATTCAATAATCCTACGAAACTACTCTCCACTTATTATGAGGGACAGGAAATCGGTACTATCTGGGGATATCATATCGAAGGATTATTTAAAGATCAGGCTGAAATAGATGCTCATGCAGATCAGTCTAAACTAAAAGTATCCGCTACGAATATTCTGAAACCGGGTGATCTGAAATTTGCCGATCTCGATAAAAGTGGTACGGTGGATAATGGTCAGAATACATTGGATGATCACGGTGACCTGAAGGTTATCGGAAATACTACGCCTCGCTATCAGTTTGGTCTCAATTTAAGTGCCAATTGGAATGGTATTGGTATCAGTGCTTTCTTTCAGGGTGTAGGCAAGCGAAACTGGTATCCGCATCGCGAGTCAGCTTTCTTCTGGGGGCAATATGACCGTCCTTACAGCTATATGCTGAAGGAGCATACCGGAAATAATGTATGGACAGAAGAAAACCAGAATACCGATGCTTATTGGCCCCGCTACCGTGGCTATCTGGCAAATGGCTCTACAAAGGCGTTGGGTATCCAGGCCAATGACCGCTATTTACAGAATATAGCTTATGTCCGTCTGAAGAATCTTCAGATAGATTATACTTTTAATAAGAAGTTTTGCGATAAACTGCACTTGCAGGATTTGAAGATTTACCTTGCCGGTGAGAACCTGTTGACATGGACACCGCTGAACAAGCATACTAAAATGTATGACCCCGAAGGTATCAGTGCCGGTGATGCAGATTTCCGTTCTACTGCCGATACTGATGGAGACGGATATGGTTATCCTATTTTGAGCAGTTATACAATCGGTATCAATGTAACCTTTTAACACAGAAGATGAGTATGAAAAAATATTGGTTGATAGGTCTGTATGCTTTGGCTCTGACCTCTTGTGATAGTTTTCTGAATTGTGAGCCCGAGAACAGTTTTTCTTCCGAAGGCTTTCTGGAGTCGGAATCGGACTTACGGCTTTATACAAATGGTTTTCTGCAAAGTTTCCTGCCCAGCGAAGAAACAATAGCCTGGGGTGGTGACCAGTATGCAGACTTTTGTGCAACTCGTTCGTCCACTACTTTTTTGATCGGTGACACGTGGGATGATACCCAACAAGGTGGTTGGGGAACCGGTGACTGGGGAGATCTGCGACAGATTAATTACTTTCTCGATAATCTGCCTAATGCTAAAGGCAAAGTAACGGATGCCATTTATTTGCATAATGAAGGTGTGGGACGTTTCTGGCGTGCTTATTTCTATTATGGTATGGTCAGAACGTTCGGTGATGTGCCTTGGTATGAAACGACATTGGATGTGGATAATAGAGATGAACTATACAAACCACGTGATAAGCGTGAGGTTGTTATGGATAAGATATTGGAAGATCTCGACTTTGCCTGTACCAATTGTTCCACGGATAAGACCTTGACAGAAAGTAGCACATTGATAACGAAATGGGTGGCATTAGCACTCAAATCCCGTATCTGTCTGTTCGAAGGTACCTACCGTAAATACCATACGGAGTTAGGATTGCAAAGCTCGGCTGAAAAATTTCTGCGTGCTTCTATTACTGCATCCGAAGAACTGATGACGAAAGGCCCTTATAAATTACTGAATACGGGAGATGTGGAGACACAGTATCGTTCTCTGTTTACATCGGAAGAACTGAACACAACGGAGGTAATCTGGGGTATTGCCTTCAAAAAGGATTTGCGTATGCACTCTATTACCTGGAAACTATTCTCAGCCTCATTTGGTGCAAACTGGTCATTGGTACGGCCTTTTGTCAATATGTATCTGATGCGCGACGGTAATCGTTTCACTGACCGTACGGATTATGCTACCATGCAGTATATGGATGAGTTCCAGAATCGTGATTGTCGCCTGATGCAAACAGTTATTTCGCCGTCTTACCAGCGAAAAATAAGTGGTACGGTGAAGCCGGATGCACCTAATTTCTCTATGACATCTACCGGCTATCAGCTTATTAAATGGGCTATAGATGACGATGTGCATGTAGGAAAGGCTACTGCCAATAACTCTATTCCTATTTTCCGTTATGCGGAAGTATTGCTGAATTATGCAGAAGCGAAAGCGGAATTAGGAGAATGTGATGAAACGGTGTGGAATGCTACGGTCAAACCATTACGCGAACGTGCCGGAGTGGAAGGGAAGATCCCTGCCACCTATGACCCGTATGTAGCCGCTTACTTTAAAAATCAAACAACGGATAAATGGGTGTTGGAAGTACGTCGTGAACGTGGTGTGGAGTTAGCTTTTGAGGGAGTTCGCTATGATGATATCATGCGCTGGAAACAGGGGGACTTGATCGAAAATGTATGGCAAGGTATTTACATTCCCCAGAAAGGCGAAGCGTATGACCTGAATGGTGATGGTATAAAAGATGTAGCTGTGGTGGATAAAGAGCCGCCAGCCGATGAGAAGATTAAGGGCGTGCAATATGTGGTAATTGGTAAAACCAACCGTTTGTCCGAAGGTGACCACGGATATATTGAATTTGGCTTTAGCCAGGGACGTAAATGGGATGATAAGAAATACTTGCGCCCGATACCGTTGACGGCTACTCAGATAAATCCGGCTTTATTGCCTCAAAACCCAGGTTGGTAATAGTAACTTTAATGATAAAAATAAATAGATAACATGAAAGTAAAGAAAGTATTAGTAAGTGCGTTCTTTTTGGCAACCTGCCTGATGAGTGTACAGGCGCAACGCCGGAATGAAATTCAGGTTCCCGATTTAGATGGATACACTACTTTGAAGTGTGATTTCCATATGCACACTGTTTTCTCTGATGGTCTGGTTTGGCCTACGGTACGTGTAGATGAGGCTTATCGTGAAGGACTGGATGCAATTTCTCTGACAGAACACATCGAATATCGTCCTCATAAAAAAGATGTTGTGGCAGATCATAACCGTTCGTTCGATCTTTGTCAGAAACAGGCTGAAAAGCTGGGGATACTTTTAATCAGAGGTAGTGAGATTACTCGTCCGATGGCTCCCGGACACTTTAATGCCATTTTTCTGGCTGACTCCAATCCATTGGAACAAAAAGAGTATAAAGACGCTTTCAATGAAGCCAAAAAGCAGGGAGCATTTATCTTCTGGAATCATCCCGGATGGGCTGCTCAACAACCGGATACTACTAAGTGGTGGCCCGAGCACACAGAACTCTATAATGAAGGTTGTATGCATGGCATTGAAGTAGCAAATGGCCCTCTGTATATGCCCGAAGCCATTCAATGGTGTTTGGATAAGAATCTGACAATGATTGGCACTTCTGATATTCATCAACCCATTCAGACTGATTATGATTTCTCTAAAGATGAGCATCGTACCATGACATTCGTCTTTGCGAAAGAACGTTCCTTGAAAGGCATCCGTGAAGCATTGGACAATCGTCGCACTGCTGCTTATTATCGAGAGTTGGTGATTGGACGTGAAGACTTGCTTCGTCCATTCTTTGAAAAATGTGTAGAAATAGAAGAGATCAGCCGTAATGAGAAAGGAGTGACGCTCTCTATAATCAATACTACGGATTTAGTCCTGAAACTGAAAAAGACGGCACATGATACTTCTCTGGTCTATTTTCGGGATATGACGCTGAAGCCGCATACACGTTATAGTGTCCGTGTCGGATTTGATAATAGCATCAAAGGAGGAGATATGAATTTTGAAGTGACGAATTTTATAGTGGCTCCTGATAAAGGATTGGAGTATACTATTTCTCTGTAAAAAGGGTTTGTTTTGTTAAGTTGCCCGGTCTTGAAATATATCAGGACCGGGCATATTGTATATGTAACTATTCTATTTCCAAGAGGTCGCTCATGATACCGTCTGAGATGAAAATACCCTCTCTGGTTAGCTTTAACCGATCGTTATGCAACTCTAATTTTCCATTTCCCAGATAAGGTTTGGCTTGTTCCAAACAATATTTCCAAAGTCGGTCGCCAAACTTCTTTTTCAGCTCTTCAGTGGATATTCCCCACATTGTGCGCAGACCTGTGATGATGTATTCATTGTAGCGGGTTTGTGTGTTCAGTTGTTCTGTTTCGTGTTGGCGTTGCCCTTGTTCTATGGATGAAAGATACTGATTTAGTGAGGCTACGTTCCATTCGCGCGAGTCTCCATCAAAGGAATGTGCGGACGGGCCGCATCCCAGATAAGGGATACCTTGCCAATAAGAAGTATTGTGTCGGGAGTACATTCCGGGTTTGCAGAAATTGGATATTTCGTAGTGTTCGTATCCAGCGGCAGAAAGGGTGTCTATCAATGTGGAGAAGAAGTTCAGACTACTGTCCTCATCCACTTGAGATACAGAGTGTTGTTGCAGCATTTTGTAAAGTGGTGTACCTTCTTCGTAAATCAGATGGTAGGCTGAAATATGCTCTACATCAAGACTGACAGCCTGCTGTAAATCCTGTGCCCAACGTTGCTCAGTCTCTCCGGGCAAACCATAAATTAAATCGATGCTGATATTCTGAAAACCTGCTTGCCGACAGCGTTTTACTGCTTCTATGGCTTGTGTGGCATTGTGCCGTCTGTTCAATAATTGCAGTGTTGCATCATCAAAAGTTTGTATTCCCATGCTGATGCGGTTGAACGGTAGAGTGTGCAACATTCCGATATATTCTTTCGTAAGGTCATCGGGATTTGCTTCAAGCGTTATTTCTGTTGCTTCCCTCATTCCGTAAACCTGTTCAATCGTTTTGAAAACCTCCTTAAAGTCTTCCTCCGATAACTGTGACGGTGTACCTCCACCGAAATAAATGGTTTCAACAGCTTCCCCTTTCAGATATTCCTTGCGTTCCGTCAACTCCCGGCAAAGGGCACGGATATATTGCGATTTCAATTCCGAACGTGTAGTGGAATAGAAATCGCAATAAATGCAACGTGTCTTGCAGAAGGGGATATGTATGTAGATGCCTGCCATAATTATATTGTTTCTGTAGAAGAGCTTTCGTAGCTCTTACTTTGGCGGCAAAGATAACTATTCCTTCCGAAACTTATATCAGGGGAGAGAAACCGTCTTTACCGTCCCGTCAGAGAAATAAATGGTTATAGTGTCTCCGGTCTGTTTAAAGGACTTTACAGGTGCCAGTTCCTTTTTAGTAAATGGCTTGCCACTCTTTTTCCATAATTGTAGTGTGATAAAGACTTTATCACCGGAATGAGTTGTGGCTGCATTGATTACAGAACATTTATTACTTACCGGATGTAGTCCTTCAGTCTGTACAAATTCCACTTCCGACCAACCCTGGAGATTGATAAGCGCTGTTTGATAGGCACCATTATCCATGCAGTAGGCAGTGTATCCTCCGGCCTTTTGTTCCTTTGTAACAATGTGACTTTCTAATTCCGGTAATGAATAGTGTCCGTAACGTAATTCTGTCGTAAGCGGGAAAGAAACTTTGTCTACACGCAGAATACCGTTAGGAAGCGGAATATCTGCCAGACGGAATTTGATTTCCGGGTTTGTTTCAAGTTCTGCATCCCGATAATAAATTCCATCTTCAAACTTTTTGAATGTATAGAGGCGCAATACTTCCCATTCTTGTTTGTCATTCAGTACAGCATAGTTCATGGACACTTTACCATCTGGGCTGTCTGCCATCCAAGGGAATGCAGTGTTATAAGACAGTTTATTATAATTTTCGGTAGAACGGAATTTCTGCCAGTCTTTGGCAACTGTTTCATGGCACCATGCACGTATTTCCGAAGTACCGCTATTGGGATAGTTGGTCACTAAAGTGTTGGAACCTTCCATGAACTTATTGTATACTTTGCCGGATTGAAGTTCTTTTTCCCAAGCTCCGTTATTCTCGATAGCTGTCCAGAACGGATTATCAGCGGGCAATAATAATCCAAGGAACGCTTTTCCCATCCAGTAAACGCTGCCACGGCAGCTATAAATCTGTACGGCAGGCTCAAAAGCCCCATAAAATCCCAGTGTTGGTACCCGGTCTTCCATTAATGCAGGATTTTCAAGGAATTGAAGCAAGGTGGAAGAGGCAATGCGGCGCATCCAGCCATAGTTGATAGACGGATCATTGAGCCACCCCATCAGCGGGAAGGGTACAGCGGCAGCTATACGGTACGTAATACTGCGTCCATACATATTCATTTTTCCATCTTCGGCAAACATGTAGGGATAATTAGGGACCAGGTCACGGAAGTTGCTGACAAACTGTCGTCCGGCTTCCGGATTGAACTTCTCACCGTAGTAATGCGCCCAAATCATACCATACATCTGAAAAGCCCACATACTATAATAATCATAGGCCGGACTATCATTATACCATCCATATCCACGATATTGTGCCAGTGATTTTTGCAGCAATTCATCCATATAACCGTCTTTGACCTCATAACCCTGATCTTTGAAGAAAGACATGACGAATATATTAAAAAAACGCCAGTTAGAACCGATTGTAGGCCCGTTGCCATAACTAAGCATCAATGCGGCAAGATCATCTTTCTCCTTTTGTGTCAATGGTTCCCAAATAATTTCAGGCATTACAGTAAGTGACAGGGCGAGTGCTCCGAATTCTACAAGCGTCTGGCTTGGCCCGCCTTTGAGATGCTGAATATATCCGGACTTCGACGGATCACTCATATTGCGTAACTGTTGCCGGTAATAATCTCCGACTTTGATTCCATTCAACACCAGATCCGGATTTTCTTTTAGTAGCGGAATTGCTACGAACATAGTGCGGCAAAGTCCCTCCAAATTCTCCGTTTTATTAGGTTTTCCATCTGTTGGATAACTCTTTCCCGGCTGTTTCGGGAAATGCATCGGATCGTCCGGTGTGTGGATGTAGCTGAATGCTCCGTCCAGTAAATAGGTTGCAGCATCAAGCCAATGTTGGCGAGTCATACCGGTGAGAGGACTCAACTTGTAGTCCGGTTGTACTAAATGAAATACGGAATCATTTTTAGCCTGTGGCAGGGAGGCATTTACTTTTAATGAAACTAATAAAGTAAATAGTAATAATCCTCCGGTCATTTTTGAGAATACAATTTTCATCATTGCGTGTGTATTACATGGTAAGAATATTCTTATTTATTTTTCTCTGCAAAGAAAAGGTATTCTCTGCAATGTAAACGGCTACTTTAGTGCCAAAAAGGGTGAAATTTAGATCAATATTGTCTTTTGGAGCTTATCAGCTCCTTATCCGAATCGTATCTGGACCGTACTTGCTCCGTACGTTCTTCGGTCAGAAGTACTTCTGGACAGAGAAACTACGGACTTGGTACGGAGCAAGTACACCCCGGGTACGTCCCGATATAGAATTATTGAAATATAATATTACCAATGGATAAGATACTTTTAGATATATTTACGTATATTTGTCGGACTTTATTAATTATATTCTAAACCGAGTTAACCATGAAGGTAATGTTTACAATGAAAGAAAAAATCTGGAGTTTTGTGTTTTGCTTTGGAATATTTTTCCCTTTGGTATGTCAGGCCATCGCAACACCTAAGCCAAATACTCTGGTGTTTAAGTCTTCATCCATATTGAACAGTTTGCCCAGTAAAGATGTGCAATCTGTCTATCAGGATCGCGACGGATATATCTGGATATCTACCCGTAATGGACTTTTCCAATATGATGGTTATTCTCTTACTACTTATAAATCCAATCTTTTTCGTACTGATTTGCTGACCAATAATAATGTTTTCTGTGTGGCAGAGGATGCAAAACACCGTCTTTGGATTGGTACTTACAGTGGTCTGAATGTTTTGGACAAGAAAACGGGTGCGATACGGAAAATAGATCATCCGGAGATGAATGGTAATAGTATCCCTCAAATCCTGATAACCAGTGATGAACGTATTCTGTTTGCAACAGATTGGGGAGTGTATGAGTATCAGGAAGATAAAGATGATTTCTTATGCCATGGTGGCGAAAATACAGGGAATGTGATGCCCAGGACTGCCATCAAATCTCTGTTTGAAGATGACCGGGGAGATATTTGGATTGGAACATGGGATGCAGGGTTGTATCGTTATGAGAAGAAAACCGGGAAATATTTCAGATACCCGCGGTTGAATGAACAAAACTCTGCTCATTATGTATTTCAGGACAGCCAGAAGAATATTTGGGTAGGTACTTGGCGTGGCGGTTTGGTTTTGTTGAAAGATGCCTACCAGCCGGATAAGACCACTTGGATTACTTATCGGTATGATGAAAAGAATCTTGCCGGTATCTCAGATGATATTATCTATGCGTTATCCGAAGATCTTAATACTCATTCTTTATGGGTAGGAACCCGTAAAGGACTCAGTGTACTTCCGCTGACAGGGAATTACACGGGTGCTGAGACTTTCAGTAATTATTATCCCAGTGAATCGGATAGTTCTATAGCCAGTGACGAAGTGGCTTCCCTTTTGCGTGATCGTCAGGGACTGATGTGGGTAGGTATGATTGGTGGAGGTGTAAACAAAGTGAGTACTCGGAAAGCTGATTTCTATTGGGATCAGTTGTTGGAAGTCAAACGGATGCTGAAGACTACTTCGGTTCGCAGTATTTTGCTGGATGATGAAGGATTACTTTGGCTGGGAATAGGAACTTATGGATTAGGGGTGAAGAATCGTCAAACCGGGAAATTTACTTATTATACTCAAATGCCTGAATTCGACCGTTATCGTGGTATTTCTACGGTAATGTCTATGATGCAACATTCCGTAACGGGACATATTTGGATTGCAGCTTATGACGGAGGAGTTTATGAGGTAGATAAGAAGGCGCCTGTGGCACAGAGGGTGAGGAATTATTATGCTCAGGATGCGCCGTGGTTGGCAGGTTCCTGTGTTTTTCATATCTATGAAGACTCAAAGCACAACCTTTGGTTTGCTACGCGTAATGGAGTTTCAATGCGTACAATGGATGGAGAAGCGGTGCGGCTGGATACTTTGCAAGTAGGAAATAGCCAGATGAGAAACGTTCCGACTATGTATATGACCGAAGGAAATGACGGAGATATGTGGGTGGCTTCCAATACACATGGAGTTTTTCGGCTTCATTGTGATGAAAAAGGGAGCTATACCGTTTCATGTTATTCTGCTACGAATGGAAAGCTCAACAGTGTGTATGCCGATTGTCTTTACACAGATGCCAAAGGACGCATTTGGGTAGGAACAGGAGGCAGTGGACTGAATCTGTATGATGAAGCAACCGACACTTTTCTTCCGGTACATGCGAAATGGAATCTTCCGGGAGATGCGGTTGTCAGTATCAGGAGTGATAAAGAGGGTGATTTATGGTTGGGTACGAATGCCGGATTGATAAAACTTGCCCTATCGGATAACTTGGAAAGTGCGACATTCCGTTTGTACACCACAGTAGATGGTTTGCAGGACAATATATTTATTCGTAGTGCCCAGGCGGTTGCAGCTGACGGTGAAATGTTCTTCGGCGGACACCGGGGATATAATAGCTTTTATCCTGAGAATCAGCAGGAACAGCCTTTTTCTTCTTCTGTGATAGTGACTGACATTAAGATTTTCAATCAGTCATGGGGAAATCTGCCAGCTAAAGAGCGAATGGAGATTTCAGAACTTTCACCCGCTTTTGCAGATGAGATACAGCTGGACCATTGGCATAATAATTTCAGCATCGAATTTTCGGCATTGGAGTATGCCAATCCGGAGAGAAACCAGTATGCTTATCAGTTGGCAGGTTTCGATTCTGACTGGCAATATACGGGTGGGGCCAAGCGTTTTGCTTATTATAATAACCTGAAGCCCGGAACTTATACTTTCCAATTGAAAGCTTCTAATGCCAATGGCATTTGGGATGATGAAATGCTTCGGATGAAAGTCGTTATTTTGCCGCCTCCCTGGAAAACATGGTGGGCTTACACCTTATATATTATATGTGTTTGTGCTATTATCTATTATACTTTCCGGGTGATACGTAATCGAATCCGTTTGCGAAATGCTCTGCATTTGCGTGAGATGGAACAAGCTAAGGCAGAAGAGGTTAATCATGCTAAATTACAATTCTTTACTAATATTACTCACGAGCTACTGACTCCGTTAACCATTCTTTCTGCTTCGGTGGATGAGCTGAGACGGACCGCACCCACGTATAAGGAGCAATATAGAGTGATGAATAACAATATCAATCGCTTGATACGTTTGCTGCAACAAATCCTTGAATTTCGTAAGTCGGAGACAGGAAATCTTAAGCTGCGGGTTTCCGAAGGTGACCTTACGCAATTTGTACATCGCAGTCTGGATAGCTTCCGCCCGTTGATGAAGAAGAAAGATATTCAGTTTCAGATTTCATGTTCACCCGATCCTTTCAACGCTTATTTTGATCCGGACAAACTTGATAAGATACTCTATAATTTACTGTCTAATGCTTCTAAATATAATCGTGCCGGTGGTCTGGTCAGTGTGGAACTGTCTGAAAATGAAGACCGAACAGCACGATTAGTGGTGAAAGACAATGGCCCCGGTATATCAGCAGAAGCCCAGAAGAACCTTTTCAAACGCTTTTATGAAGGAGATTACCGGAAGTTCAAGACTATTGGAACCGGCATCGGTTTGTCATTGGTTCGCGATTTGGTAGTGCTGCATCATGGCACTATTACGGTAGAAAGTGAAGAAGGAAAAGGTACATTGTTTATTGTAAACTTCCCGGTTCTTCGTAATTCGTATGCAGAGGAAGAAATAGAAGAAAGTCTGACGACAGATGCGGAAGAAGCAAAGCAAGAACTCTTATCAGATGAGTTTGGCGAAAATGTCTCTGATGATGATAGTGAGGAACAAGCCGAGCCGACTGCTATCCGGTCTTCGTACTCTTTACTGATTGTTGAGGACAATGAAGAGTTATTGCAGTTAATGACGAAATTGTTGGGTGCGGATTATATGGTTTACACAGCTAATAACGGTAAGGAAGCTATAGATGTGGTAGAGCAGGAAGAGATCGATCTGATTGTTTCTGACGTAATGATGCCTGAGATGGATGGCATTGAATTCTGCCAGTATATTAAAAATAAGTTTGAAACATCCCATATTCCTGTAGTTTTGCTGACGGCTAAGAATAAGGAGGAAGACCGGGTCGAGGCTTATGAGTCCGGTGCTGATGGCTTTATCAGTAAACCTTTCAATCTGAGTGTTCTCCATGCACGTATCTCCAACTTGCTTCGGAGCCGTGAACGTATGGGAAAGGACTTCAAGAAACAGTTGGTATTTGAAGCTAAAGAATTGAATTACACCAGTGTTGATGAGGGTTTCCTGCAACGGGCTATTGATTGTGTGCATCGTCATTTGGATGATCCGGATTTTGATCAGGCGAAGCTGTTGGAGGAGATGTATATGGCTAAATCGACTTTCTTCAGGAAGTTGAAGTCATTGACCGGTCTTACTTATGTTTCCTTTATCCGGAATATTCGTATGAAAGCAGCCTGTCGTATAATGGAAGAGAAGAAGAATATTCGTATTTCAGAATTGGCGTATGCTGTGGGTTATAATGATCCGCGTTATTTCAGTAATAGTTTTAAGAAAGAGTTTGGTATGCAACCTTCCGAATATATGGAGCGCTTTACTTCGAATGGCACAGTGGAAGATGATGTTCCGGAAACATAGAGCATATATTTATTAACCATCTTGTCTTTTATACTGCAAGAACAACTTCCGGAAAATGGAATGTTGTTCTTGCAGTCTTATTGTGTTACTTACCCGTTTATTCGTTTTATACATTTCTTTTAAAACTCTCTCACATTTGAAAACTTATGTAGAATAATGTTTCATTTCATGTAGAAAATTGTGTCATGAGACAAATTAGCATCTGTTTGGGCTGTTGTAGAAGGCATATTGCTTTTTGCCCCCATACTTTTGTGTCGCAATCAAGAATGAAAATGATAGAGTTTTTTTAGTTCTTGTTGTAAATAACAAACCAATGTTTAATCTTAAAATTAATGAGAAACATGAAAAACAAAAGAGGCAAATTGATTACAGTACTTTTTGTTGCTGCAATGTCTGTTAGTCTTTTTACAGGGTGTAGTGACGATGCTACAATTACTGGATTGGATGAAGGTGCATTGCCTGAATTGGCATCCGACACAAGGGCTGTTACAGATGAGTTGATCGAATCAGATTCAATCAGTAACATTAGTTTATTAGCTGCAACTGAATATAGTGATGCAGAGTTAAAAGAGCGCATAAGGAATGGGTGGTGGAAACAGTATGCTTATACTTTGCCGAATGGTAAAGTAACTCCGGAAATATCAGGATATACTGATTATACGCAGAATATATATCCGGATGCTACTACATTATTCTTTGTTGGAAGTGAGGTGTTGAAAAATATTAATGTACAATTCTCTCAAATAGGTACAACTCCATACTATTATGAAGAAATTAGTACTGGATTTTATGAATTTAAGGTTGCTTATCCTGTTCCTGTCTTTTTTGAATTCGTAAGTAAAAAAACAGGAGAGCTAGTTGATACTATTATCTTTTTTCCTAGCCGTTCTGTCCAGTAAGGGCTATATAATGAGACTTAATAATTAAATATATGTTTAATCTTAAAATTATTGCTAATGGAAAAGCAAGAAAATTTCTGTAAACGACAGGCTCAAAAATTATGTCGATTATTTCCAGTTGCAATTTTATTGTTTTTGTTTTTATCTGTTCCTCTTAAGGGATATAGTAATGAAGCTTTCTCTTCAGAAGGCATGCAACAAAATACAGTAAAAGTGACTGGTACAGTTAAGGATACAAATGGGGAGCCGATAATTGGTACCAATGTAATGGTAGTGGGGTCGGCTACTGGTGTTATTACTGATATCGATGGTAATTTCACACTTAATGTTCCTGTAGGGAGTAAGTTACAGTTTAGTTTTATTGGTTATAAGGAACAGGTAGTTCCTGTTAAAAAAGGTATTAGTCTTAATATAGTATTAGAAGAAGATGCCCAGATGTTGGGTGAAGTAGAGGTGGTAGCTTACGGTGTACAGAAAAAAGTATCAGTTACAGGCGCCATTTCTTCAATGAGAGGAGATGACTTGTTAAAGACTCCCGCAGGATCTATTTCTAACATCCTTTCTGGGCAGGTAACCGGTATTTCTTCTGTGCAATATTCTGGTGAACCGGGTGCTGATGCTGCTGATATCTACGTACGTGGTATAGCTACCACTAATAATGCCACTCCATTGATTCAGGTGGATGGTGTGGAACGTGATTTCTCTCAGATTGACCCGAATGAGATAGAGAGTGTAACTATATTGAAAGATGCTTCTGCAACTGCTGTATTCGGTGTACGAGGTGCGAATGGTGTTATCTTGATTACAACTAAACGTGGTGCTGAAGGAAAAGCGAAGATTTCATTTACTACTTCTGCCGGTGTTAATGTGCGTACTAAAGAATTAGAGTTTGCAAATTCTTATCAGTATGCTTCTTATGTTAATATGATGAGGACTAATGACGGTAATGAGCCTCTTTATTCGGATGAGCAGTTGGCTGCTTTTCGGGATCATACTAATCCGTTACTTTATCCGGATATTAACTGGATTGATTACTGTATGAACAAAGCTGCTTTCCAGTCACAGCACAATGTTAGTATCTCTGGTGGAACAAATAATATGCGTTACTTTGTGTCTGCGGGTTTGTTCACCCAAGATGGTATGTTTAAGCAATTCAATCTGACAGATGATTTTAACTTTGACTATAAGCGATATAATTATCGGGCAAATCTGGATTTTGATATCAGCAAAACAACATTATTATCAGTCAATATTGGCGGACGCGTGGAGAGTAAGCGTACTCCTGAGTCTGGTGAAGATCAGAATCAATTGTTCCGTAAACTTTATTGGGCTGTACCTTTTGCCAGTGCGGGTATAGTAGATGGTAAATATATCAAAACGAATGCGGATTATGTTACTAAACCTGGAGCAGATGGTTTGGAATCTTATTATGGCAAAGGTTTCCGTAATCAGACAACGAATGTATTGAATCTGGACTTGGTGCTCGACCAGAAACTTGATTTCATAACAAAGGGACTTTCTATAAAATTGAAAGGGTCATATAACTCTTCTTACTCAACCACTAAAATAGCCAGTTCTTCCGTAGCTACCTATACACCGGTTGTAGATGACAAGGGTGCTATTACTTACAAAAAATCAGGTTCTGATAGCCAGACGAGCTATCGTGAAGGAGATTATGGTAAGGGACGCGACTGGTATATGGAATTAGCCTTAAACTATAATCGTAAGTTTGGCAACCACAGTGTTACTGGATTGTTTCTTTACAATCAGTCAAAAAGATATTATCCAGGAGGAACTTACGACTATATTCCTACAGGTTATGTAGGATTGGTAGGACGCGTGACGTATGACTGGAAGACTCGTTATTTGGCCGAATTTAATGTTGGTTACAATGGCTCTGAGAATTTTAACCCCGAAAATCGTTACGGCTTTTTTCCTGCCGGTTCTATTGGTTGGATTGTTAGTGAGGAACCTTTCTTCGCTCCTATAAAGAAGGTGGTGAATTACTTTAAAGTCCGTGCAACTTTGGGTATGGTAGGTAATGACAACTATGCAGGTCAGCGTTTCCTCTATTTACCTGGTTCTTATGGTTATGGACAAAATAATGATCATAATGGTCCGGGTGGTTTCTTTGGACAGAACATTGGAAATGCCAAGCCTGGTGCATGGGAGGCTACTCAGAGTAATCCGTATGCTAAGTGGGAAACAGCCGTCAAGCAGAATTATGGTCTTGACTTTAACATTCTCAATGACCATTTGAGCGTATCTGCCGACTATTTTATAGAAAAACGTCGTGATATTCTTAGAACTCCGGACTATCTGCCGGGTATTTTGGGTATGACTCTTCCGGCAATCAATGTGAATAAGGTAGAGAATAAGGGTTTTGAAATACAGGCGAAGTGGAATGATAGAATAGGAACTGATTTTCGTTATTGGGCTAATTTCAATATATCATTTGCACGTAACAAGATTGTATTCATGAATGAAGTTGAGCAAAATGAACCTTGGATGTATCAAACAGGACGTCGTATAAATTCACGCTCTATGTATAAGTTCTGGGGATTCTATGATGAGACAGCCGATTTGCGTTATCAGGAAGAATTTGGAATTCCTATTAGTGATCATGGAATTACATTGCAGCCCGGTGATGCAGTTTATGTAGACTTGAATAAGGATGGAAAACTGGACGGCAATGATGCGACACGAGATATAGGTTTTACTGACCTTCCGGAATATACGGCAGGTTTGAATTTAGGCTTTTCTTGGAAGAATTTTGATTTCTCCATGCAGTGGACGGGTGCCTGGAATGTAGACCGTATGCTCTCTGAATTCAGACAGCCACTTGGTGATACTCAAAACAAAGGCTTGTTGTTGTACCAATATGAAAATACCTGGCGGTCTTCAGAAGATTCATATACTGCTAAATTTCCTCGTATTACGGCAACGAATCGTAAAAATAACTTTGAAAAAGGAAGTGATTTGTACTTGATTAATGCAAGCTACCTCCGTTTGAAGAATATTGAGATCGGCTATAATTTTGATTTTCCCTTCATGAGAAAGTTGAAGCTGAATAGCTGCCGCATGTATGTAAATGGCTATAATTTATTGACATTTACCGCTTTTGATTGGGGAGATCCGGAGTCTCGTCAGAGCGATCGTCCTAACTATCCGCTGACCAGAGTATTTAATATTGGTCTGAAATTAGGCTTTTAATGTTTATTGATATTGAAAATAAGAAACTTAAGAATTAAATACTTAAGATATGAGACATTTAACTAAATGGTTTATAATAGCATTTGCAGGAGTTACCATACTCTTTGCTTCTTGCGTCGATCAAATAAAGTTCGGTGATAGTTTTCTTGAAAAACCGCCTACGACGAACGACTTGAATCAGGATTCTATTTTTGGAAAAGCTGATTATGCCCGTGCATTTTTATGGAATGCTTATACAAAACTTTATTATGGCTTGCCTTATTACTGGGGTGGTTATGATGAAAAGAAAATGAACACCGGTATGTTTGAAATTCTTTCTGATTGCTGGCATAGTCATAACAGTTGGGATGGAGTGAATCGTCTCTATTATAGTGGTGCGTATACGGCAGCAGATGAAGATGGTTCCCGAGGTGATGTTCGTTACAATTATATAGATGATAAAGCCTGGAGTGGTATTCGCGCTGGATGGATGTTTATTGAAAATGTTGAGCGTGTACCGGATATGGATAATGCAGAGAAAGCGCGTCTGACTGCAGAAGCAAAAGTATTAATAGCTTCTCGTTATTTCGATATGTTCCGTCATTTTGGTGGTTTGCCGCTGGTAGACAAAACATACGGTGTACAAGCTGTATACGAAGTACCCCGTGCAACAGCTGCGGCGACAGTTGAATTTATGATTGGTTTATTGGATGCTGCTATCAATGAATCGGAATTACCCTGGTCTCTGGGAACAGATGATTCTAATTGGCAAGGACGTTTTACAAAAGCGGCAGCAATGGCATTAAAATGTAAGATACTGTTGTTTGCGGCCAGTCCTTTGTTTAATGATAGTGAACCTTATTCTACAGAATCTCCACAAGATGCTGTAAGTAATCTGCAAGTATGGTACGGAGGTTATAATGCTGATTGGTGGGAACAATGCTATCAGGCATGTTATGAGTTTTTTGAACAGCTAGAAGCTAATGGCTTTTATGCATTGATGGAGGCAGATGGAACAAGTTCACAAAATTATCGTGATGCCTTCTTTAAAGCTTATTTCGAACGTCAGAATAATACGGAATTACTTATTTCTACTCGTGTAATAGGTAAGTTCAATAACGACTGGTGGTACAAATTTCAAACTGAATTTGTAGGCTATGGTAACTATACTCCAACCTTGGAATATATGCAGATGTTCCCAATGAGTGACGGCACACCTTTTGACTCCAATACACTGTTGGCTGATGGTGCTTTCCCGTTCTTTACTGATAATGACTATAACAAGCCGGTACGTGATCCACGTTTGTATGAGACGATGTTGGTGAATGGTGCTAATTTTGGTGACCATGCAGCTGAATTGTGGTTGGGAGGTCGTGATAACATTGACAATACGGAAAAGGAAACAGGAAAGGTCGCTACTGGTTTCAGCCTTTATAAATTCTATAAGACAGGTAACCTAAGCGGAACCTATCCTCAATGGCCTTATTTACGTTTAGCAGAAGTTTACTTGATTTATGCAGAAGCCATCCTGCACGCTAAGGGGGATTTGCAAAAAGCTATTGATCAGGTAGATATCGTACGTGCTCGTGTTGGTTTAGGTGGTTTGGCAAAATGTAATCCTACTAAGAATCTAACGACTGATAAAAATGCTTTATTAGAAGAAATACTCCGCGAACGTGCTTGTGAGCTTGGTTTAGAAGATGTACGTTTCTTTGATATGATTCGTTACAAACGTGCAGATCTTTTCCAGAAAAAACTTCACGGACTGAAAGTTTATCGTAATGATGGTGGCGGAAACAAACCATGGTCAGGTACTAGTGGTAATGCTTCTGAATACCCTAATAAACCTTCTAATTTCAAATACGAAGTGTTCGAACTTAAAAATATAGCTCGCACGTGGTGGAGCAATTTTAATCCTAAATGGTATTTAGCTGCTTTCCCGCCTTCGGAAGTAAACAAAGGATATGGACTGACACAAAACCCGGGTTGGAAATAAAGGTAAAAATAACCATATAATAAAGAAAGAACAACATGAAAAAATATAAAATAATAGTTTTAGCAATGTTGGCTTGTGTCTCTCTGAAAAGCTGGGCGCAAGAGGAAGGCAATATAGCCGGCAAAGTGGTTGATAAACTAGGCAATCCGATAGAAGGTGTATTGATTTCCGTTGAAAACAATCCGTTGGTACAGGCGACGACTGACCGTAATGGTAAATTTGAAATTATAGCCGATCATACTAAACGCTTGCAGGTACGTACTGGTAGGAATGATACTAAAATTGTGCCTGTAGCTGATGGGAAAGACCTGACGATTGTTATGGATTTCTCAAGTGAGAAAGTTAACTACGGTTTTGGTCTGAATCAGACCAATGCAGAATCTACAGGTGCGGTCTCTACAGTTTATGCCGATCAAATTGATAATCGTTCTACGTTTAATGTGGGTAATGCATTGTATGGTAATGTAACGGGACTTTATACTATGCAGAAGACGGGTAATGTTTGGGATCAGATTTCTTCTATGGCTATCCGTGGGCAAAAGACATTAAATGATAAAAATGGTATATTGTTGTTGGTGGATGGTCTGGAACGAGATAATGGCTATCAAGCATTGAATTATATCTCTCCTGAAGAAGTAGAGTCTGTTAGTATCTTGCGAGATGCAGCAGCAGTAGCCCTTTATGGTTTCCGTGGTGTAAACGGTGTAGTGAATATCGTGACTAAACGTGGTAAATACAAAAGTCGTGAGATAAACTTCTCTTATGATCATGGTTTTAATTCTCAAACTCGAATTCCGAAAATGGCAGATGCTTCTACCTATGCTAATGCTATCAATGAAGCCTTGGCTAATGATGGAAAATCTGCACGTTATTCTCAGAATGAGTTGAATGCTTTCAAGAGTGGAAAGTATCCTTATCTTTATCCTAATGTGAATTGGATGGACGAGGTCTTTCGTGATCAGGGAACTACGGATATAGCAACCTTAACATTCCGTGGAGGTTCTACTAAGATGCGCTACTTCACGATGTTGAATTTGCAGAATAATCGTGGTTTCATCAAGAATGCTAATTCCAATGATGGTTATTCTACGCAAGACAAGTATTCAAGAGCCAATTTCCGTTCAAATTTGGATATTGACCTGACAACCAAAACAAGATTACAGGCTAATATATCTGGTGTACTGAATGAATTCAGCCGCCCAAGCTCAAGTGGCGATAATCTGATCGGTAAGTTATATACAGTGCCGTCGGCAGCATTCCCTATTAAGACGGAAAAGGGTTTGTGGGGTGGCAATAGTACCTGGAATGGTGATTATAATCCTGTATATCTTGCACAAGGTCATGGTTATACGAAAGGCCACACTCGTGCTCTGTATGCTGATATGTTATTACGTCAGGATTTATCATCCATTACTAAAGGATTAGGTGGATCTGTACGTATTGGATATGATAACCTGGCTTCTTATTGGGAAGATCACCGTAGAAGTGAAAAATATGGCATGCAGTCTGTTACTCAATGGACTAATGGCGAACCATCAGCTTTCACTGATTTTGAGGGAGGTTCGGTAGGTACTAGCGAAAGTTCAAAGTTGGATTGGCAGTATCGCTCTTTAAACTTTCAGGCAAATGTAGATTGGAACCGTAACTTTGGCAAACATGACCTTTACTCCATGCTGCTGTATACGTATAAGTATGACGATAGAAATGGCGTAAATGTAACTTTGTTTACTCAAAATGCAGGTTGGTATACTCATTATGGCTATGATAATCGCTATTTTGCAGACTTTACTTTAATGTTCTCTGCTTCCAATAAGTTGGATCCTAATAGCCGTTGGTTACCGGCTCCCACTGTAGGGTTGTCATGGGTTATCTCTAACGAAGCTTTCATGAAGAACCAAAATGTGATAGATTTCATGAAATTGCGTGCTTCATTTGGTATTATCAATACGGATAACACTCCGGCTGACGGCTATTGGCTTAATAAAATGGGAGGCGGAGGATCTTATCCTGTAATAGGTGGTAGCAATTTTGGAGATGGAGACGGTGGATGGTCTGAAGGTCGGTTACCTTCATTGAACGGAGTGTTGGAGAAAGCTTATAAGTATAATGTGGGTTTGGATATGTCTCTGTTGAAAGGCTTGACTTTTACAATTGATGGGTTTTATGAGAGGCGTTCAGATATCTGGGTAAGTGCATCAGGACAAAATTCGGCTGTATTGGGCGTTGATGGAGCCTATAAGAATGCAGGTATAGTAGATAGCTGGGGTACCGAAATGGGTTTGGATTATAATAAACGTATTGGAGATTTCCAGTTACGTTTGGGTGGAACCTTCTCATTTAACCGTAGTGAGATTATCGAAAACTTGGAAGAACCCAAAGCCTATGAGTATTTGAGTGCGAAAGGAAAATCGGTTGGACAGATTTGGGGCTTACAAGCTATCGGCCATTTTGTAGATCAGGCAGATATTGATAATAGTACACCTCAACAATTTGGTCCGGTAAAGCCGGGTGATATTAAGTACAAGGATGTGAATAATGATGGCGTCATTAACTCCAACGATATGATTCCCATGGGCTATAATTCTGTTTGGCCGGAAATTTATTATGGTTTCAATGTAGGATTAGAATGGAAAGGTTTAGGCTTTAACGCTTATTTTCAAGGTGTAGGTAATTATACAGCTTGGCTTACATCCAGCGTATATCGTCCATTGATCAATAATACTTCTATTTCACAGTATGCTTATGAGAATCGTTGGACACCTGAAAACCCGAATGCCCGCTTTCCTCGTTTGACTACGGAAAATGTGGAAAACAATACGCAAAGTAGTTCTGTATGGTTACAAGACCGTTCTTTCCTGAAGTTGCGTAACTGTGAAGTATACTATAAGATACCTTCTGCTTGGCTGAATAAGATCAAAATGAAAACAGCGAAGGTTTATGTAAGAGGTACAGACTTGTTCAGTATTGACAAAATCGATTTAACTGATCCGGAAGCTATAGGAGATGTTTATCCTGCTACCCGTTCCATACATATCGGTTTATCATTGGGACTCTAAATGAAATAAGTTAATAAAAAAAACTAAGATATGAAATTAAAGAATATATGTTTCGGTATTGTTTGTACAGCAGTATTAGTCGGATGTACAGACAAGATGGACTATCATGAATATACCAGCTACGATAAGGAGTATGTATTTTCTGACTTCGGCCGTACATCCGGATTTGTGAATAACATCTATTCCTATTTGGACTCTGATTTGCCCGGTTCAGGAGCATTGGCATCCGCCTGTGATGAGGCAGAAATGGCATTGACTTATTCAAGCGTACTTGACTATACGAATGGAAACTGGAATGCGCTGAATCCAAAGTCGCTGTGGAATTATTATACACCTATTCGTGCGGTCAATTATTATCTGAAAAATGCAAAAGATCTGGATTTCTATGACTTGCGTTTTACAGAAGATTATGAAGCTCAGATGAATCGTTTTGAGCGTTACCAGTATGAAGTGCGCTTGTTACGCGCCTATTATTATTTCCAGCTGGTACGTGCGTATGGTGATGTTCCTTTCACAACATCCGTGTTGACAGAGGCAGAAGCCAATAGTCTGAAACGTACACCTGCTTCGGAGATTTTTGATTTTATTGTGAGTGAATGTGATGCAGTGGCTCCGGAACTTCCAATAGATTACAGTAAACTTGAAAATGATGCTGCCGGTAATTCGGAGAAACCGGAAACCGGTCGCGTGACTCAAGGTACGGCATTGGCGCTGAAAGCACGCGCTTTGCTTTACCGCGCCAGCAAGCTTTTCAATGAAAGTGAAAATAAAGAGTTCTACAAAGAAGCTGCAAAGGCTAATTTAGATGTAATAAACTACTGTAGCAAGAATGGTATTACTTTAGGTAAGTATACTGACTTGTGGGGTGAAAATAACTGGAAAGCATCTGAGATGATCTTTGTGCGCCGTGTAGGTGCAACTACTGATCCTGAAGTTACTAATTTTCCGATAGGTTTGGAAAATGCGAGATCAGGAAATTGTCCAACACAGACTTTGGTCGATGCTTATGAAATGAAGAATGGCAGTGAACCAAATTCAAAGGAGCCGTATACAGGTAGAGATCCGCGTTTTGCCATGACGATTGCTGTGAATGGGGACAAATGGCCGAATACAAATCCTAATCCGCTGGAAATTTATGTGGGAGGTAGAAATGCTTCGCCTATTCCTTATGCAACCCCAACAGGCTACTATCTAAAGAAATATGTAGATGGTTCTACGGATATCAGTGCCAGCACAGGTAGTGGAGGTAAAGTGCATAGTTGGGTGACATTCCGTTTAGGAGAGTTTCTACTGAATTATGCGGAAGCCACATTCAAATATTTTGGAGAGGCTGATAATAAAGATGGTGAACTTACTATGTCAGCTCGTGAAGCAGTAAATAAGATACGTAAGCGTACTGGTGTGGATATGCCGGAATTTCCAGAAGGTATGAGTAGTGATAATTTCTGGAAGCGTTATAAGAATGAACGTATGGTGGAACTTGCATTTGAAGGACATCGCTTTTGGGATGTACGTAGGTGGAAAGAAGGCGGTTTTAAGAGTCTTGATCGGGTAGTGATCACGAAAAATAGTGATGACTCGTTCACTTATACGCGCAATACTAAATCTTTGGTTTGGGATGATAAGATGTATTTCTATCCAATACCGGACTCTGAACTTCGTAAAAATCCGAATTTGACTCAAAATACAGATTGGTAAAACATACGTGTTTAACTATAAAAATGAGATATTATGAAATTGAACTTTAAATATATGATTGTTGTCGGGTTATTGATTGGCATGACAGGTTGCGATGATAACTTAGAAACTTTTGAGATAGGGGGGAGCACAGCGGCTCCCACTGCTATCGCAACATCGGCTGTAAACTCAGATCCCTTACCCGGACAAATTAAATTGACCTGGAATACTCCGTCTGAAGGTGCATTTGAATATCTTCAGATTAAATATCATGATCCGTTGACAGAACAAGATGTTTGTAAGATAGCTTCTATTGGTACGACTGAAATGTTGATAGAAGATACGCGTGCCCGTTTTGGCGATTATTCTTTCTTTTTCCAGACTTTCAATGCTGCCCATCAAGGTAGTGAGGTTACGGAAATAAAAGCAAAATCAGGAGCAGCACCATCTACTACGACAGAAAAGTCGCGTACAGAAATGAAAATAGAGGCGGATCAGCTTAGCACGAATGCACAGGAACCTTCTGAAGGGCCGATTAAGAATTTGATAGACGGTAAAGGCAATACTTTCTTTCATACGAGATGGAGTAGTCCTCAGATAGAATTGCCTCATTATATTCAGATTGATTTTAAGGAAGCTCATGAGGATTTCGCTATTTATTACCAGAATCGTACGGATAATACATGGACTTCGGAAGGGCGTCCTTCTGTAGTGGAATTACAAATAAGCAGTGATGGAAAAACTTTTGAAACAGTGGCGACACTGTCAGGTTTACCTTCGGCACACAGTACTGAGTATACCTCAGAATTCGTTGTACCAGGGAAGACATTTACTTCTTTCCGTTTTAATGTAATTGCTACTTCGGGTAATACGAAGTATTTCAATTTGGCTCAATTTAAATTTTATGATGTGGAAGTAGAAATCTATGATCCTGAAACTGTACCTTTAGATTAATTTTAATTGGGATAAGAATATGAAAAATAAGATAAAAATCTGGGTAGCTCTTTGTGTAGCTGCCTGTTCAATCACTTTCTCCGCTTGCGATGAAGATAATGACTTTGAGTACAATGGAAAATTGAGCTTAAACTATTTGGGCATCAAGCAAGCCAGTGAAATATGGGATGGAGCTCAATGTAATATAGTTACGGCTTTGAAAGAACCGCAAGAAGGTGAAGTGCAGAAAGTTAAGAATTTTAATTATCGCCTGAATCTGGCGCTTTACCAGAATCGGAAAGCGGAGAAAGATGCTACGGTAGACTTGGTTATAGCTTCAGATTCTTTGAAGAAGGCCATTGCTTTGGTTGGAACATCTTCTGTTTATACTGTTTATGCCGATGCAGAACTGTTGCCGGAAGAGTACTATAATCTCTCTGCCAGCAAAATGGAACTGAGTGCCGGCAGTAAAAAGTCGGAAGAAGTAGAACTGAATGTTTACTCCAGTAAACTGATTGCGTTAGTACAGGACGAATGGAAAAAAGATGTGACTTTTGTGTTGCCTGTACAAATCCAAAATTCTACTTCTTATAGCATTAATGATAAGACAAATACGATGATGTTTTTCTTTAATGTGACTTATGTAGATCCTGGTGAAGAGTATTTCGCCGACGGAGAAGGTGTACCTGATGACCATGAATTGGAAGGCGGATATAAACTGGTTTGGCATGATGAATTTAATGGAACCGGCGCACCGAATGCTGAAATGTGGCGATATGAAGAAGGATTTCAGCGCAATGAAGAGGATCAGTGGTATAAAAAGGAGAATGTTGAAATGAAAAAGAATGCATTGGTTTTTACAGCCAAGCAGGAACGCGTGAAGAACCCGAACTACAATCCGAATGCAACGGGGGGGAACTCTTGGAAACAGACTCGTGAATATGCGGAATATACTTCCGCTTGCGTGGTAGCCCAAAATAAGTATGCTTTCAAATATGGGAAACTGGTTGTACGCGCTAAGATACCTATTGAGCAAGGTGGATGGCCTGCGATATGGTCTACCGGTAACTGGTATGAGTGGCCGCTGGGTGGTGAGATCGATTTTCTGGAATTCTATAAGAACAAGATTCATGCTAACCTTTGCTGGGGTGGAAATAAACGTTGGGATGGTTCATGGAATTCTGCAAATTATCCTATTACTGATTTCACGTCCAAAGATGCGAAGTGGGCGGAAAAATATCATGTTTGGATGATGGATTGGGATGAAAAATACATTCGCATCTATCTGGATGATGTGCTTCTGAATGAAACCGACCTGAGTACAACCTATAATAAAGGTGACCATGGTGCCGGAGAGGGTGGTTATATTAATCCCTATTCCAATGATCTGGAAGGATTTGGTCAGCTTATGATGCTGAACTTGGCTATCGGTGGTAGCAATGGAAGACCTATAGAAGCAACTTTCCCGCTTGAATACTGCGTAGATTATGTGCGGGTGTATCAAAAAAAATAAATAAAATCTTTAATTTTGTATTCCGTATTGTCCCTATGAACCTAACAGAACATTGGGGCAGTACGGAATATTTGTAAAATAGGTAATAGTATATGAAATATATAAAGTATTTGGGAGGATTCTTATTATTGACAATTATTTGTCTTCCTCTATTATCGCAGACTAAAGAACGGTGGAAAGATGTTAATAATGAATATATCAACGCCCATGGTGGCGGCGTTTTATTTCATAACGGATTATATTACTGGTTTGGCGAACATCGCCCTGAAAACGGCTTCACTACCGAAGTGGGAGTGAACTGTTACGCATCTTCCGATTTACAGAACTGGACTCATAAGGGTGTAGCACTTGCCGTTTCCGAAGAACCCGGTAGCGATATTGAACGTGGTTGCATCATGGAGCGCCCTAAAGTGATATACAATAAGAAGACCGGGAAGTTTGTAATGTGGTTCCATCTGGAACTGAAAGGTCAAGGTTATGGCCCCGCCCGCGCGGCTGTGGCCGTCAGTGACAAACCGGAGGGACCTTATCGCTTTGTTCGTTCCGGACGGGTGAACCCCGGAATCTATCCGGAGAATATGCCTGAGGCAGACCGGAAGCTGACATGGAACATGAAGAAATATAAAAAGTGGTGGACTCCGGAGTGGTACAAGGCCGTTAACCAGGGACTGTTTGTGAAACGCGATATAGAAGGCGGACAAATGTCTCGTGATATGACTTTATTTGTGGATGACGATGGTAAAGCTTATCACATTTATTCTTCAGAAGAGAACCTGACTCTGCATATTGCAGAACTGACAGATGATTATTTGCAGCATTCAGGGCGCTATATTCGTATCTTTCCCGGTGGACATAACGAAGCACCGGCCTTATTCAAGAAAGATAATATGTATTGGATGATTACTTCCGGATGTACCGGTTGGGATCCTAATGAAGCCCGTATGTTTTCAGCGTCTTCCATTTGGGGACCGTGGAAGCAACATCCTAATCCATGTCGCGGACAGAACAGTGAGAAAACCTTTGGTGGACAAAGTACGTTCGTATTGGAGTTGCCGGAGAACCGCTTTATATTTATGGCTGATGTCTGGAAACCGAAGAGTCTGATGTATTCCGGGCATATTTGGCTGCCTATACAGTTTGATGAACAGGGTGTTCCGTTTATTGAGTGGACGGACGAGGTAAATCTGTCCGCTCAATCGGAGTGGAAATTGGTATGGAGTGATGAATTTAATACAGACGGTCTTCCGGATACGACTGTTTGGAGTTATGATAATGGCTTTGCACGCAATGAGGAAGCCCAGTGGTATCAGAAAGGCAACGCTTACTGCAAAGATGGAAAGCTGATTATTGAAGCACGGAAAGAAAAAGGACGTAAAAATCCCTGGTATGAGGTCGGAAGTAATGACTGGAGGAAGAAGCGGGAGTTTATTGAGTACACTTCCTCATGCATCACTACGGCCGGCAAGAAAGAGTTCCTGTATGGCAGATTCGAGGTTCGTGCCAAGATTCCCGTGAGCGGAGGGGCATGGCCGGCTATTTGGGCTTTGGGCAGTGGTATGGAATGGCCTTCGTGTGGTGAAATTGACATAATGGAATACTATCGTATCAAAGGTGAACCGCATATTCTGGCAAATGCTGCCTGGGGAACTGACTGGCAGTGGAATGCAAGATGGAATAGTAAAGCGATTCCTTTTACTCATTTTACAGATAAAGACCCGGCGTGGGCGGATAAGTTTCACATCTGGCGTATGGATTGGGATGAAACGGCCATTAAAATCTATCTGGATGATGAATTACTGAATGAAATTCTTTTGAGCGAAACTGTTAACGGTACCATCGGAAAAGGAACGAACCCCTTCCGCATGCCACAATATCTTTTGCTGAACTTGGCTCTTGGTGGCATAAATGGTGGCGAAATTGATGATAAAGGTATTCCTATGCGTTATGAAATAGATTACGTTCGGGTATATCAGAAATAGTTTAAGACGGGTGAATCTAAGTTTATTGAATTGTCACTATGATGCTGAATAGTTGATTTCAATGACGTAATGTGTGTTTTTGTCTGTTATTAACAACGAGTCTTTCCGTGGAATAGAGCCTTCTGGAAGATTCTACCTGTCTTTTCCCTCAATTCAGACCGTCTGTTTAGGAAAAACAGACGGTCTTTTACCTTCCAACAAGCGGTCTTTTACTCTAAAACATACCATGTAATTTCCCAAAAGACTTATTCTTTTTTCCGAAGGGCTACACCATAGGTCCAAAAGGGTGTAGCCTTGTTGACTGAAGGGCGATACCATCCGGCATAAAGGGTGTAGCCTTGCTTTTTACAAGCAATATTTTCTCTATTTCGGTGGAAATAGGAAATGGACTGAAAGAAGCATTTTTTTAGATATTGTCAATAATGTCTTCTATAGTGTTTTAACTTCGAACTTATCATTGTCTAATTGTCTGGTATTTCTTTCTGTCCGTATTCTTTTGAATTTACCTGATAAAGAATCCTTGCGTTTTTCCGTATGATGCCGTGGTTGGTACGGAAAGAAAAGAATGTGACAGGGTAGGATTATCAATTTGTCATTTTGTTAATTCCTCATCTATATTCATTTACATACATGCCACAGTCTGGATCAGTGATTGGTTGGTGTGATAGTGTAGCACTCCTGAAAATAATCCTATCGAACAAATAAGATAGTTTTAGAACTTTTTATGTATATTTGCCGGAGTTGATTAATAATATTTGCTAACTAACAACTATGAAAGAAAAGATCAGGAGTTTCTTCTTTATCTTGGGGGTATTGTTTCCTATAGTATGTCAAGCTATGGTAGCGCCCGGACCTAATTCTTTGGTATTCAAATCTTCATCTGTTCTGAATAGCTTACCAAGTAAAGACGTGCAGTCGGTGTATCAGGACCGGGATGGTTATATTTGGATATCTACCCGCAACGGACTTTTTCAGTATGATGGCTATTCCATTACTACCTATAAATCCAATCTGTATTGCCCGGATTTATTAACGAATAACAATATTTATTGTGTGGCAGAGGATGCGCAACATCGGCTATGGATTGGTACTTACAGCGGACTGAATGTGCTGGATAAGCAAACAGGACAGATTCGGAAAATAGATGACCCGGAAATAAATGGTATTGGCATATCTCAAATATTGGTGACAAGTGACAATCGCATTTTATTTGCTACAGAAGGGGGATTGCTTGAATATCTGGAAGATAGCAATCGTTTTTTAGCTTTTAATCAGGATAATACCGATGGCGTTTTCCCAAAAACAACTGTAAAGTCTTTGTTTGAAGATGATCGGGGGGATATATGGATTGGTACATGGAGTCAGGGATTGTTCCGCTATGAAAAGAGAACCGGTAAATACTGGAAGTACCCGCAAATGAACTCAGGTAACTCAGCTCATGTTGTCTTTCAGGATAGCCATAAAAATATATGGGTAGGAACCTGGGGAGCAGGATTACATTTGCTGCATGATGCTTATAATCCGGAGAAAACCACTTGGACAACATTCACCCATGATGAAAATAGGTCGGGTACAATTTCCGATAATCTGATTTATGCTATTTCCGAGGATCTCAATACGAATTCTTTATGGGTGGGGACTCGTAGTGGTCTAAGTATACTTCCATTGATGGATATAAAGACAGGACATCTTGAATTTGAGAATTGTTATTCGGGAGAATCGGAGAATTCTATTACCAGTAGCGAAGTGGCTTCTTTATTGCGTGACCGGCAGGGTATTATGTGGGTGGGTATGATTGGTGGCGGCATCAATATGGTGAATAACCGTAAGGCTAAATTCAATATGGATCGTCTGTCCGAGGCAAAACGGATGCTCAAGAGCAATTCTGTTCGTAGTATTCTGTTGGATGATGAAGGGCTACTTTGGATGGGTATGAGTACTTATGGCTTTGGAGTGAAAGACCGGGTGACCGGGAAATTTACTCATTATACTCAAATGCTTGATTTTAAAAATTATAGTAGAATGTCCACTGTGATGTCTATTATACAGTCTCCTTCTACCGGACATATTTGGGTGGGAGTCTATAATGGTGGGGCGTTTGAAATAGACAAGTCGGCTCCTGTAGGGAAGCGTGTGAAATATTATTCGCCTTCGAATGTGCCCTGGATGTGCAATTCCTGTATTTATAGTATTTATGAAGACTCTAAACAGAATATGTGGTTCGCTACTCGGGGTGGGGTGTCTATGCGTACTGCCGATGGGACTCCTGTGCGGATTGATTCTTTGAAGGTAGGCGATACTATGATGTATGATGTGGTAGCTATGCAAATAGTAGAGGGTAATAATGGTGATATGTGGGTGACATCCAGCACAAATGGTGTAATCCGTATTCAGGGAAGTGGGAATTCTTTGAAAGAATATACGGTCTCCGGCTATTCACTGGCGAATGATAAGTTGAATAGTAATTATGCTGATTGCGTCTATAAAGATGCCCAAGGACGAATTTGGGTAGGGACCGGTGGCAGTGGATTGAATTTATATGATGCTGCGAATGATACTTTCTTACCGGTACATGTATTGTGGAATTTGCCCGGAGATGCGATAGCCAGTATTCAGAGTGATAAGCAAGGGGAGCTTTGGTTAGGGACTAATATTGGATTGCTGAGGCTTACGGTTCCGGATGATTTACAGAATGTGACATATCGTTTGTATACTACTGCTGATGGTTTACAAGATAATATATTCAATCGGGGAGCGTCATGTGTAGCCTCCGATGGCGAAATGTTTTTTGGTGGACACCGGGGGTATAATAGTTTTTATCCTGATCAACAGGAAGAACAAGTATTCTCTTTTCCTGTGATAATTACCAACATTAAAGTCTTTAATCAGACATGGGCATCGCTCACTGAAAAGGAACGGGCGGCAATGTCCGATTTATCCCCGGGCTTTATGAATGAAATTAGGTTGGATTATAAACATAATAACTTTAGCATTGAATTTTCTGCATTGGAATATGCCAACCCCGAGAGAAACCAATATGCCTACCGATTGGAAGGATTTGATTCCGGATGGCAATATACAGATGCTTCTAAACGTTTTGCTTATTATAATAACTTAAAGGCTGGGACGTATACTTTCTATCTGAAGTCTTCCAATTCAAATGGTATTTGGAACCAGGATGTACAGACTGTAAAAGTCATTATCCTACCACCGCCCTGGAAAACCTGGTGGGCTTATACCTTATATATATTATTGGTTCTTGGCTCTGCCTGGTATGCTTACCGGGTGATTCGCAACCGTATCCGTTTGCGTAATGCGCTTCATATGCGTGAGATGGAACAGGCTAAAGCGGAAGAGATAAATCATGCCAAGTTGCAGTTCTTCACAAATATTACTCATGAGTTATTAACTCCGTTGACGATTATTTCCGCTTCAGTGGATGAGTTGATGCAGGCGGCTCCCGGTTATAAGGAACAGTATCGGGTTATGACGAACAATATCAATCGGTTGATACGTTTATTACAGCAGATTCTTGAATTTCGTAAGGCGGAAACTGGAAATCTGAAGTTACGAGTGTCGCAGGGAGACCTGGCGCAGTTCGTACGGCGTAGTTTCGACAGTTTCCGACCTTTGATGAAAAAGCAAGATATGCAGTTTAGTATTTCTTGTTCTCCGGAACCTTTCAATGCTTATTTTGATCCGGATAAGCTGGATAAGATACTGTATAACTTGCTGTCCAACGCTTCTAAATATAGCCGTCACGGAGGAATGATAAGCATCAGGTTGACCTGCATGGAAGAGAACCTTGCCTGTCTGGTCGTGAAAGACAATGGTCCCGGTATTGCAAAGGAAGCTCAGAAAAACCTTTTTAAACGTTTTTACGAAGGAGATTACCGGAAGTTTAAAACAATTGGAACTGGTATCGGATTGTCGTTAGTACGTGATTTGGTCGTATTGCATCATGGCACAATTACGGCAGAGAGCGAGGAAGGACAAGGTACGGAATTTACAGTCACGTTCCCCGTCTTGCGTACGGCTTATGCCGAAGAAGAGATTGATTCGAATCTGTCGGGAGTTATTCCAGATGTGGAAGAAATTGTAGAGGCTGATGCAGTAGAAAAAGAAGAAGAGGGGGCCGATACCACTCCTTCCCGTTCGTTGTTGATAGTAGAAGATAGCGAAGATTTATTGAATCTGATGGTGAAGCTTTTGGGTACGGACTACGTCATCTATACGGCAACTAACGGAAGAGAAGCTATTGAAGTGGTTGAGGTAGAAGACATCGATTTGATTGTCTCTGATGTGATGATGCCTGAAATGGATGGTATTGAACTTTGCCGTCGCATCAAAGAAAATATTGAAACCAGCCATATACCTATTATATTATTGACCGCCAAGAATAAGGAAGAAGATCGTGTAGAAGCTTATGAATCGGGTGCTGATGGTTTCATTAGTAAGCCTTTCAATCTGAGTGTGCTTCATGCCCGTATCAGTAACTTGCTTCGCAGTCGTCAGCGGGCGATGAAGGATTTCAAGAAACAATTGGTCTTTGAAGCGAAAGAACTGGATTTTACCAGCTTGGATGAGGAGTTCCTGCAACGTGCTATCGAGTGTGTGAATCGTCATCTTGATGATGCGGAATTTGACCAGACACAATTTTTGGAAGAGATGCACACTACTAAATCCACCTTTTTCCGTAAGTTGAAATCTTTGACGGGACTGAACTATTCTTCCTTTATTCGTAATATCCGTATGAAGGCTGCCTGTCGTATTATGGAAGAGAAGAAACGGGTGCGGGTTTCCGAATTGGCTTATGCTGTAGGATACAATGATCCGCGTTATTTTAGTGTCTGTTTCAAGAAAGAAATCGGGATGCAACCTTCCGAGTACATGGAAAAGTTCACTACGGGGGGAACTGTGGAAGATGATATGTAGTACGATTGGTCCGCTTTTGGTTTAAGTATGGTGCAAGTTATACATAAGATTGTTTCATGCACCATAATTACACTTCTTTGAAACCTGTCTCTCAGACAGTTATTTTAATAGCACTTACATTTGCGGTGCGAACTGAAAGAAGATATATATTCTTTGATTTCAGGCGCTCTAAAAGTGTAAAGTGTTTATTGAATGTTTAATCTTAAAGTTTATGCAATGAAAAAACAGAGATTCTTTGAAGAACTCAGGCTAAAAGTGTGTGTCACTTTAGCGGTTTGTATGGCTCTTCTGTTGAATGCCCCTTTCTTGGGCGCTCAGAATTCAACAATTAAAGTGAAAGGTGTGGTGAATGATGCAATGGGACCCGTTATCGGTGCCAGCATTGTGGAAAAAGGTAACACCGGAAATGGAACAATTACTGATATAGATGGTAATTTTTCTCTGAATGTATCTTCTAATAGTACGTTAATCGTAAGTTTTGTGGGGTATAAAGCTCAAGAAATCCCTGTTGCGGGAAAAACGTTCTTCACTATCGACTTGAAAGAGGATAACGAGATGCTTGAGGAAGTGGTGGTTGTAGGTTTTGCCACACAGAAGAAGGTCAATCTGACGGGTTCTGTTGGTACGGCTACGGCAAAAGACATTGAAGCTCGTCCGGTAGCCAATGCTGTTCAGGCTTTGCAGGGAGTCATTCCGGGGCTTAACATTAGCAATAGCGGCAACGGTGGTGAGTTGAATGCAACTAAATCTATCGATGTGCGTGGTACGGGTACAGTAGGTAAGGATGCAAATGGAAATGCTTTCTCCAGTGGTTCTCCCTTGATTCTTATTGACGGTATGGAAGGCGATCTTAATTCAATCAATCCACAGGACATTGAGAGTATCTCTGTATTGAAGGATGCTGCCGCTTCTTCTATTTATGGTTCTCGTGCCCCGTTTGGTGTTGTATTGGTGACTACGAAAAGTGGTAAGTCCGGTCGTGCGCAGATCAACTATAATATGAATATGCGCTACAGTACACCGATAAAGATGCCCGACATGGCTAACTCCTATGAATTTGTGAACTTGTTTGATGACGCTGAGTACAATGGTAGTGGCAAGCATCTTTATACTGATGAGTACCGTCAGTTTGTATATGACTTCATGACAGGAAAAAGTGATGACTATATTTGGGGTAATGGTAGTGGTGGTAAGTGGAACTACGACTATTCCGCCAATAATGTAAACTGGTTAAAAGAGTATTATCGTAATACGGCTCCCTCACAGGAACATAACGTCAGCGTGAGTGGTGGTAGTGATAAGATGACTTATTATCTTTCTGCTAACTATATGACGCAAGAAGGTTTCATGCGTTATGGAACAGAAGATTATGACCGCTATACTATTACAGCTAAAATCAGTGCCCAACTGACTAAGGCATTGAAGGTAGATTACTCTAACCGTTGGGTTCGTACTGATTATGAGCGTCCTACTTATATGAATGATGATTTCTATAATCATATTCTGCGTCGTGCGCGTCCGGTGCGTGCCGTTTATGATCCGAATGGTTATCTGATGTCGGATATTAACTATATCGGTGTAATGCGCGATGGTGGTCGTCATAATGAGCAGAAAGATGCAATGGCTCAACAGTTGAAGATTACTGTCACTCCTTTGAAGAATTGGAATATCATTGGTGAGATGAATATCAAGACTGATAATAACTGGAACCATTGGGAACAGTTTGTTGTATATTCCCACTACAAGGATAATCCGGAAAATACTTATACTGCTTTGACCAGTGCCAATAAGGATCAAGTATCTGAATACTCACTGAAGACGACTTATCTGAACCCTACGGTTTATTCGAATTATAATTTCTCTTTGAAAGAGAAGCATAATTTCACGGTATTGGGTGGTTTCCAAGCAGAAATTATGAAATATCGTGATATGGAAGGTGCTCGTACGGGCTTGGTTACAACTGATTTGCCGGTGCTCAATCTGACTACAGATGCTGATAGTTACACACTGAAAGGCTTATATAAGAATTGGAAGAATGCCGGTTTCTTCGGACGTATCAACTATGATTATAACGGTAAATATCTGGTAGAAGGTAACCTTCGTTATGACGGTTCTTCCCGTTTTCGTCGTGGAAACCGTTGGATTCTGACTCCTTCCTTCTCTTTGGGCTGGAATGTGGCGCGTGAGAATTTCTGGGAAAAATTAGCGGATGTTGTTGAAGTGTTCAAACTTCGTGTTTCCTATGGTGAATTGGCTAATCAGAACACAACAAGTTGGTATCCTACTTATCAGACATTGGGTGTCACTACAAATGGTGGAAAGTGGTTACAAAATGGTGCGTTGACTAGTGTGGCATCTGTACCCGGCCTAATCTCTACCTCCTTGAGTTGGGAAAAGATTAAGAATACCAATATCGGTTTTGACTTCGGTGCTTTGAATAACCGTCTGACCGGTTCATTCGATTACTTCTGGCGTAAAACTAAGAATATGGTAGGTCCTGGTGTTGAACTGCCCGCTATTTTAGGAGCTACTGTACCCTCCACTAATAATACGGACTTGACTACTTTCGGCTGGGAATTATCAATCGGATGGAGAGATAAAGTGGGTGAATTGGGCTACGGCGTGAAGTTGAACATCTCCGACAACCAGACTCGTATTGACAAGTATCCGAATCCGACGAATTCTCTATCCAAGTATATGGCTGGTGAGTTGACAGGAGATATCTACGGCTATACTACCATTGGCATTGCCAAGACACAGGAAGAAATGGATGCACATATTGCTTCTTTACCTAAGGGTGGACAAACAGCAATTGGTTCCAAGTGGGAAGCCGGTGACATTATGTATGCTGATATTAATGGTGATGGCAAGATAGATAACGGTTCCAATACACTGGATGATATGGGTGACTTAAAGAAGATTGGTAACAATACGCCTCGTTTCCGTACAGGTATCACGCTTGATGCACAGTGGAAAGGCTTCGACTTCTCCATGTTCTGGCAAGGTGTATTGAAGCGTGATTTCGATCCGGGTGAGAATTCCATGGTATTCTGGGGTACTACTGGAAGCGGTCAGTGGTGGTCTACTTCTTTCAAGGATCATATGGATTATTTCCGTGCCGAAGATACTGCTTCTCCACTGGGTGCGAATGTAAATGCTTACTATCCTCGTCCGTTGTTTAACAATAAGAATCATAAGACACAGACTGCTTATTTGCAGAATGCAGCTTACATGCGTTTGAAGAACTTACAATTAGGTTATACACTTCCGAAGAGCTTGATTAATAAGATAGGATTGCAGAATGTGCGTGTTTATGTATCTGGAGAGAATCTGCTGACTATTACCGGTCTCAGTGATACAATGGACCCTGAAACGGCAGGTATTGGTAAACAGGGTGGTACGGTTTATCCACTGTCACGCGTTTACTCGTTTGGTTTAAGTGTTAACTTTTAAATAGACTAGAACAATGAAAAAAATGAAATATATCAATATAGCAAAAGTTTTATTGCTGAGTTGTTCATTGGCAATTCTGCCGGCATGCGACGATTTCTTGGACGAAGAACCGCAATCGGAGGTTTCTCCCGAAAAATATTTGTTGAACGAGTCTCAGTTGGAGGCATATGTGAATAAATATTATGCTGACTATGACAACTGGAAAAGTGATTCTGATGATAAAGGGGGGATGATCCCGAGCTTCTGGGGTTCAGAAAATGGTTCTACTTATAAGGATGATAATGCTACAGACAATCAACAAGGCACCAATGGACGATATCTTAAGGATACCTGGACTGTTGCCCAGAGCGGTGGCAAGTGGAATTTTACCAATATCAATGCTCTGAACTATTATTTGCAGACAGTGGTGCCTCGTTTAGAGAATGGAGAATTGACCGGTACTGAAAGCAATTTGAAACATCTGGTCGGCGAAGGTTATTTCCTTCGTGCTTTAGAGTATTTCTTCCGTTTACAGCGATTGGGGGATTTTCCGATTGTAAAAACAGTGTTACCGGATGAACAGGAAGCATTGACGGAGGCTTCTAAACGTAGTCCGCGTAATGAAGTGGCTCGTTTTATTCTCTCCGATTTAGATCAGGCTATCAGCTTAATGAATAATAATGTGAAGAAGACCCGTCTTTCCAAGAATGCAGCCCTGCTGCTGAAATCTCGTGTAGCCTTGTTTGAAGCTACTTGGGAAAAATATCATGCTGGTACGGCTCTTGTTCCCAATGGCACAGGTTGGCCCGGAGCGGGAAAAGATTATAATGCGGGCTATCAGTTCCCGAGTGGAAGCATAGAAAAAGAAATCGAGTTTTTCCTGACTGAAGCGATGAGTGCTGCATCTCAGGTAGCTGATGCTGTGCAATTGACAGAGAATAATCAGATTATTCGCGATCAGGCATCGAAGGGTAAAAATCCATATTATGATATGTTTGCTTCGCATGATCCGAGTGGATATAGTGAAGTGATCATGTATCGTGGTTATGACTTGAGTCTGAACAATAGCCATCACTTTAATCACTACTTGTATAGTGGCGGTAACACAGGCTATACACACCAATTTGAGCAAGTATTCTTAATGGAAAACGGGTTGCCGGTCTATGCGGCAGGCAGTGGTTATGCCGGTGATGATTATATTACTGATACTAAGATTGACCGTGACTGGCGTTGGCGTTTGTTTATGAAAGCTCCGAAAGAAGCTAAAGCTGTTGATAATATTGCAACGGTAGAATACTTCCCGGAAGCTCCGCGCCTCTATGTATCTGATGCTAAGAATGCAACTTCTACAGGCTATATTCAAGGCAAGGGCTATTCGTTGGACTATAATGACCAATTGCTTGGTAAGGATCAGACGGCATTTGTGGTATATCGTGCAAGTGAAGCTTATCTGAACTATATAGAAGCTTCTTATTTAAAAAATGGTAATATTGATGCTACGGCAGATAAATACTGGAAAGCGCTTCGTGCCCGTGCGGGTGTAGATACTGATTATCAGAAGACTATTAATGCCACAGATATGTCGAAAGAAGCTTTGAATGGTTGGGATGCTTATTCGCATGGTGCATTGGTTGATGCTACGCTGTATAATATTCGCCGTGAACGCCGTTGCGAATTTATCGGAGAGGGATTCCGTTACATGGACTTGATTCGTTGGAGAGCTTTAGATCAATTGAACGGTTATCAGTTGGAAGGAGCTAAAATTTTTGGTCCGATGAAATCGATTTTCGGTGATAACTTGAAGTATGACCAGGCGGATGAGAAGAATAATAATGTTTCTTCTCCATCGTTAAGTGATTATCTTCGTCCGAACCAGGTAACTTCTACCAATCAATATTATAATGGACTTTATTTTTATGAAGCTCATTATTTGGACCCGATTGCAGTTCAACATTTTATGATTACATCCCCCGATGGTTCAACCGTTTCACAGTCTCCGATTTATCAGAATCCGGGATGGCCAATTACGGCAGGTGCAACGTGTGAATAATAGTTTTTGATAGGTCTTATATTTTGATTAAGGCGGGGTAACCTTTTCTCTTGAAAGTTTGCTCCGCCTTTTTTCTAACAGGAAAGATAGTCATGAATAAATGTTTGAAAATAGTAGGATGCTTTTTACTTCTGGATTTCTTCTTGTTAACTTCTTTATGGGGACAGATAAATGTCGCTCATCAGAAGGGCATTGTTTCCGGTGAAGTCTGGAAAGATACAGACGGTAATGTTATTAACGCCCATGGCGGCGGTATCCTCTTCAACAACGGGAAATACTACTGGTTTGGAGAGCACCGGCCTTCTTCCGGTTTTACAACACAGGTGGGAGTGACATGTTATTCATCAACCGATTTGCGTAACTGGAAGTACGAAGGTGTAGCTTTGGCTGTATCTGACGAAGCAGGAAGTGATATAGAGAAAGGATGTATCATAGAACGTCCTAAAGTTATTTATAATCAGAAAACAGGAAAATACGTAATGTGGTTCCATTTGGAACTTAAAGGAAGAGGATATGGGCCTTCCCGTGCCGGAGTTGCAGTAAGCGACACCCCGGCGGGACCTTATCGGTTTATCCGTTCAGGGCGCGTGAATCCCGGTGTCTATCCGCTAAATATGACACGGGAGGAGCAGAAGCTTACCTGGAATCCGGAAGATTATGAATGGTGGACTCCGGAGTGGCGTGAGGCTGTCAATAAGGGAATGTTTGTGAAACGTGACCTGGAAGGTGACGGACAGATGTCCCGTGATATGACTTTGTTTGTGGATGATGACGGCACAGCCTACCATATTTATTCCTCGGAAGAGAACCTGACACTCCATATCGCAGAATTGTCTGATGATTATCTGAGCCATACCGGAAAGTACATTCGTATATTTCCCGGAGGACATAATGAAGCGCCGGCTATATTTAAGAAGGATGGAACTTATTGGATGATAGCTTCGGGATGTACAGGATGGGAGCCGAATGAAGCCCGTTTGATGACTGCTTCTTCAATTCTGGGAGAATGGTCGCAATTACCCAATCCTTGTGTAGGTAAAGATGCGAAAATTACTTTTGGAGGACAAAGTACCTACATACTGCCACTAAAGGATGGTGGATACATGTTTATGGCAGATGTGTGGCGTCCGAAAAGCTTGTCGGATTCTAGGTATATTTGGCTGCCTGTTCGTTTTAATGGGAAAGGAATTCCATTTATAGAGTGGGTGGATAAGTGGTGAGTGTGGAGTGAAAATTGGCCATTTTCCTATAGAATGGTCGATTATGTACCCTTTTTGAAATAATTTTAGCAGTTTGGTTTATCTGAAAACGAATATATTTGCAACGATGAAAAACAACTTATAATTGAATATCATGAAAACGTGGAAATATTTGTGGCTACTGTTGATTGTAGCGTTGTTGGTTCCCCTCAATGTTTCGGCAAAAAAGAAAACGGAAAAAGTAAAGTCTGATCGTGAACTCTGGGCGGGAATTCTGTACCAGATGGCAGCGCCTGTACTCAGTAATATGAGCGAAGGCAAGTTGCAGGAAAATATGCTGGTAGAGTTGAGCCCTACATGGGACGGTCGTGATAAGCGGGTGACTTATATGGAATGCTTCGGACGGTTGATGGCCGGATTGGCTCCGTGGCTGTCACTGCCTGATGATGATACGGCAGAAGGAATACAACGCAAACAATTGCGTGAATGGGCATTAAAGAGCTATGCTCAATCTGTAGATCCGGAAAGTAAAGATTATCTGTTGTGGCGGAAAGAGGGACAACCCCTGGTGGATGCCGCCTATATAGCTGAAAGTTTTTTGCGCGGATATGACGCTTTGTGGGTTCCATTGGATGATTTGACAAAACAGCGTTATATTGCTGAATTCCAGCAACTGCGTCGGGTGGATCCACCCTATACGAATTGGTTATTATTCTCTTCAACTGTTGAGTGCTTCCTGAAAAAGGCGGGTGCCCAGACGGATTATTACCGTATCACTTCAGCTTTGCGTAAGGTCGATGAATGGTATGTAGGAGATGGCTGGTACAGTGACGGAGAGGATTTCGCCTTCGATTATTACAATAGTTTTGTGATTCATCCCATGTATGTGGAATGCCTTGAAGTGATGACAAATGGCGGAAAGCAGAATATCTGGAATGTGAAAGGTGGAAACTTTCCGAATGCCTTGAAGCGTATGCAGCGTTTTGGCATGATATTGGAACGTTTTGTTTCTCCCGAAGGCACTTTCCCAGTATTTGGCCGTTCGATTACTTACCGTACCGGCGTACTGCAACCGCTTGCCTTGCTGTCATTGCGTGGCTGGTTACCAAAAGAATTGCCTGCCGGACAGGTACGTGCGGCAATGACCGCTGTCATTCAGCGTATGTTCGGTGATAATCGCAACTTCAATGCGGAAGGCTATCTGACATTAGGTTTCAACGGTTCCCAACCTAATATATCGGATTGGTATACCAATAATGGCAGCCTATATTTGGCCTCACTTGCTTTCCTGCCGTTAGGATTGCCCGCTGACGCTCCTTTCTGGACGGATGCCCCGCAACCGTGGACATCAAAGAAGGCGTGGGGTGGAGAAGACTTCCCGAAAGATCACGCCTATTAAGAAATAAGTTATCATGAACAGATACATTCTCTTTTTCTTTCTGATTCTCTCGACACTTACCACGCTCCGGGCACAACAGTCCCGGCTCGTGGAAGTGGGGAATGGGTATAGCCAGACATCAGTCAACACTACTGTCTTCAGAAACAATTCACTTGTGACGCAGGGAGACGAACAGTATATCAGTTACTATGACGGCGACGGCTATCTGGTGCTCGGTAAACGGAAGTTGGACTCTGACCAATGGACACTGAAGCGGACACAATACAAGGGAAATGTGAAAGATGCCCATAACATAATCAGCATGATGCTGGATGGCGAGGGGTATCTGCATCTCTCATTCGACCACCATGGGCATAAACTGAATTATTGCCGTAGCACCGCCCCTTATACGCTGGAACTTGGAGATAAGGAACCGATGACCGATGTGGATGAAGGTAATGTGACTTATCCGGAGTTCTATCCGTTGAATGGGGGAGATTTGCTGTTTGTTTATCGCTCCGGCTCTTCCGGACGGGGGAATCTGGTGATGAATCATTATTCTGTAAAGGAGAAGAAGTGGAATCGTGTACAAGATGTGCTGATAGATGGTGAAGACCAACGGAATGCCTACTGGCAACTCTATGTGGATGAACAAGGCACGATTCACCTATCTTGGGTGTGGCGCGAAACGTGGCACGTGGAGACAAATCATGATCTTTGTTATGCCCGTTCTTACGATAATGGTGTGACCTGGTACAAAGCAAATGGCAAGAAATACGATTTACCTATCCGGTACAATAATGCGGAATATGCCTGCCGCATCCCGCAAAACTCAGAACTGATCAATCAGACCAGTATGAGTGCCGATGCAAGCGGTAACCCGTACATTGCCACGTATTGGCGTGATCCTGATAGCGAAGTACCGCAATACCGTATTGTGTGGCATGACGGACAGATGTGGCACAATCGCCAGGTTTCGAACCGTCATACTCCCTTTTCTCTGAAAGGGGGCGGTACGAAGATGATTCCTATCGCCCGCCCGCGTATCGTAGTGGATGGTGGCGAGATATTTTATATTTTCCGTGATGAGGAACGGGGAAGCCGGGTATCGCTGGCGCACGCTGCGGCTGTAGGAGTAGGTAAGTGGACGTTTACCGATCTGACCAACTTCCCGGTAGATGCTTGGGAACCGTCTCACGATACGGAATTGTGGAAGCAAAAACGTCGTCTTCATCTCTTTGTGCAGCACACCAAACAAGGTGACGGAGAACGTAGGGTAGAGTTTGCCCCTCAACCGGTATATGTGCTGGAAGTTGTAAAGCCTAAGGGCGATTGAAAGCCTTACATAAGATGATTCTGTTTTCAACGTGATGAAACTCTATTTTCACAAAGGAGAAACAATCGTTTCAGTACGATGAAACATTGGTTCCGCCATGTTGGAAATATTGTTTCAATAGAAAGAAACAGAATGAAACATTAAACGCTCAGACAATTAGTATAGTAAATAGATAAAGAATAGCAAGAGTATGAATAAGTATTTAGTAAACATCCTGATTGGGGCTTTTTGCTGGAGTGGAATGTCCGCTTGTGCATCCCCAAAGGATGAGGCCAAAGAGATTGTGGATATTATTTATAAAGTGAATAACTACTGGCAAACTCAGAATCCTGAGCACGGACGCTCTTTCTGGGACAATGCAGCTTACCATAGTGGTAACATGGAAGCGTTCTTTCTGACCGGTGACTCCGATTTCATGAACTACTCCAAGGCTTGGGCTGAACATAATCAATGGAAAGGTGCTAAGTCGGATAATAAAGCTGAATGGAAATACAGCTATGGCGAGAGTGATGATTATGTGCTTTTTGGTGATTACCAGACTTGCTTTCAGACGTATGCCGATTTATACAATATAGAACCGGATACTCAAAAAATAGCTCGTGCCCGCGAAGTGATGGAATATCAGATGAGTACGGATAAGAATGATTATTGGTGGTGGGCTGACGGTCTTTATATGGTGATGCCTGTGATGACTAAACTATATAAGATTACCGGCAATCCGCTTTATCTGGAGAAACTGCATGAGTACTGGGCATTTGCCGACAGTCTGATGTACGATCCGGAAGATGCGCTTTATTATCGTGACGGAAAATATCTCTATCCTAAACATAAAAGTGTGAATGGTAAGAAAGATTTTTGGGCTCGTGGAGATGGATGGGTTTTAGCTGCTTTGGCTAAAGTCCTGAAAGATTTGCCTGAAACGGATAAATACCGTCAGGAATATATAGACCGTTACCGCGCGATGGCAAAAGCTGTGGCAGCCTGTCAGCAGCCGGAAGGATACTGGACACGGAGTTTGCTTGATCCGGAACATGCACCCGGACCGGAAACCAGTGGCACTGCTTTCTTTACTTATGGTCTGCTGTGGGGTATGAATAATGGCTTTTTGGATAAGGCTACTTATCAGCCTGTAGTAGAAAAAGCCTGGAAGTATCTGACGACTGTTGCTTTGCAACCGGATGGACGTATCGGTTATGTGCAACCTATCGGAGAAAAGGCAATTCCGGGTCAGGTAGTAGATGCCAATTCGACAGCCAATTTTGGAGTGGGAGCATTCTTATTGGCTGCTTGTGAAATGGTACGTTTCTTGGATTGAACATTCGTTTTTAATTGAAATACGAAATGGAGTTTGTTTTGCCGGCAAACTCCATTTTTGTTATAGATAAGTGGGTAAATCTTTGTTTTTTAATGAAATGACACAAAATTATTCCCTTTTTGCATGATTCGTGGTAGTATATTCCCTTTTTTATGTGTATTTTTGACACCCAATAACTAACGTGAATTTTATGAGGAACACTATGAGACATTTTGCAGTTGCTATTAGTTTAATGTTGGCAATGACATTGCCTTCTTTTTCCCAACAACATCCTATCGTTGAAAAAGATTATGTGGCTTATTTGTTTACCTACTTTACAGGTAACCACATCAGTGAAGAAGCTGTATGTTATGCCGTAAGTATGGACGGATATACATATTGGGCACTGAATGACGGTAAGCCCGTTCTTGATTCAAAAGTAATCAGTTCGACCGGTGGTGTGCGCGACCCGCATATCCTGAGAAGCCAGGACGGTCATACCTTTTATATGGTGGTAACAGATATGGTATCTGACAATGGTTGGGATTCGAACCGTGCAATGGTGCTGCTGAAGTCCAATGACCTTGTAAACTGGACGCATTCCATCATCAACATGCAGAAACGTTATAAAGGACAGGAAAAGCTGAAACGTGTTTGGGCACCGCAGACGGTTTTTGATCCTGAAGCCGGAAAATATATGGTGTACTGGTCTATGCAGTATGCCGGTGGAGCCGATATCATCTACTATGCATATGCCAATGATGATTTTACAGATCTGATTGGTGAACCGAAGCCACTCTTCATTCCGGAGAATAAGAAATCATGTATCGACGGGGATATTGTCTATAAAGATGGCGTTTTCCACCTGTTCTATAAGACAGAGGGACATGGAAACGGTATTAAAGTGGCAACCACCCGTTCACTGACTTCCGGTCAATGGGAAGAAGAACCGGACTACAAGCAGCAGACAAAGGACGCTGTAGAAGGAGCCGGTACATTTAAACTGATAAATCAGGATAAGTATATATTAATGTATGATGTATACATGAAAGGCAAATATCAGTTTACGGAAACTACCGATCTGAAGAACTTCAAAGTGATAGACAGTGAAGTGAAGATGAATTTCCATCCCCGCCATGGAACGATTATTCCTATCACGCGCGATGAATTGATCCGTATCACAGATAAATGGGGCAAGCCTGCCGAATTGGGTGCAATACCGAACAACCCTGTATTGCCCGGATTCCATGCCGACCCTGAAATCTTATACTCAAACAAGACAAAGAAATATTATATCTATTCCACAACAGACGGACAACCCGGCTGGGGCGGATGGTACTTTACTGTTTTTTCTTCAACCGACCTGAAGAACTGGAACTATGAAGGCGTTATGCTGGATTTGAAATCCGAACAGGTACCTTGGGCGAATGGAAATGCCTGGGCACCGTGTATTGAAGAAAAACTCATCAAGGGAGAATACAAGTACTTCTTTTATTATAGCGGCAATCCTGCCAAAGGCGGAGGAAAGCAAATCGGCGTAGCAATGGCCGACTCACCTACCGGACCGTTTACCGATCTGGGACAGCCCATCATTACAGACTCTCCTGTAGGACACGGACAGCAGATAGACGTGGATGTCTTTACCGATCCCGTATCCGGTAAACCCTATCTGTATTGGGGTAATGGCTACATGGCTGGCGCCGAACTGAATAAAGATATGATTTCCATCAAGAAGAAAACACTTACGGTAATGACTCCCGAAGGAGGAACCTTGCAGGATTATGCATTCCGCGAAGCTCCTTATGTATTTTACCGTAACGGACTTTATTATTTTATGTGGTCGGTAGATGACACCGGTTCACCCAACTATCATGTGGCTTACGGTACATCTAAATCGCCGCTGGGACCTATCGAGGTCGCTAAAGATCCGATTGTACTGATTCAGAATCCGGAGAAACAAATCTACGGTCCTGCACACAATGCAGTGCTACAAATTCCGGGTACGGATGAGTGGTATATCGTTTACCATCGTATTAATAAGAACTTCCTGAAAGATGGTCCGGGTGTGCACCGCGAGGTGTGCATTGATCGCATGGAATTCAATGCGGACGGAACCATTAAGCCGGTAGTGCCAACCCTTTAATTATATGACTATTAAAATACCAGAGAAACATTATTTGATCATGAGAAACAAACTGAAGGGATTAGCTTTTTTATGTATGGCGGTAGCCTTGCCGCTGACAGCACAGAATGTAACCGTCAGCGGACCTGACGGTAAATTACAACTGATAGTTTCGTGCCCGGAAGGGAAGGAAGCATCGTATTCTCTCACCTATAACGGAAAACAGATGTTGGAATCATCTCCGTTGGGTCTGGAGACCAATGTGGGAGATTTCGCGAAAGCAATGAAACTGACCGGGCATAAAGAAAGGAAAATTGATACCGTTTACACGCAATCGCGTATCAAAGCTTCCAAGATACACTATCAGGCCAATGAATTGGTATGTGCTTTTACCAATGCAAAAGGGCAGAAGATGGACGTAATCTTCCGTGTGAGCAATAATGACGTTGCTTTCCGCTATACGTTGCCCCGCCAGGGCGAGCGGGGAAGCCTTGTTGTGAACAGTGAGGCAACCGGTTTCCGTTTTCCTGAACAGACTACTACCTTCATGTGTCCGCAAAGTGACGCCATGATAGGCTGGAAGCGGACAAAACCGAGTTATGAAGAAGAATATAAGGCAGATGCCCCGATGGATGTCCGTTCACAATACGGCCACGGATATACTTTTCCCTGCCTGTTCCGCGTAGGAGATAATGGTTGGGTGCTTGTCAGTGAGACAGGAGTAGACAGCCACTATTGCGGTTCGCGCCTGAGCGATGTAACAGAAGGAAATCTGTATACGGTAGCTTTCCCGATGGCTGAAGAGAATAATGGTAACGGAACAGTTGCCCCCGCCTTCGCTTTACCGGGTTCTACCCCTTGGCGTACGATTACGGTAGGTGAAACATTGAAACCTATTGTAGAAACCACTGTTATCTGGGATGTTGTGGAACCGTTGTATGAGACGGAACATGATTATCAGATGGGACGTGGAACCTGGAGCTGGATACTCTGGCAGGACGGCAGTATCAATTATGATGACCAGGTGCGTTATGTTGATCTGGCTGCTGCAATGGGCTATGAATATGTATTGATTGATAACTGGTGGGATACGAAGATCGGCCATAAGCGTATGGAATCCCTCATTGACTATGCACAAGGTAAGGGAGTAGATGTATTCTTGTGGTACAGTTCAAGCGGCTACTGGAATGATATCGAGCAAGGTCCCGTTAATAAGATGGATGATCCGATTATCCGCAAGCGTGAAATGAAATGGCTTCAGGAGCAGGGTGTGAAAGGTATCAAAGTCGACTTCTTCGGTGGAGACAAACAGGAAACCATGCGTTTGTACGAAGGTATTCTGAGTGATGCTGACGATCATGGCCTGATGGTAATCTTCCACGGCTGTACAGTACCTCGCGGATGGGAACGGATGTATCCCAACTATGTAGGTAGCGAAGCTGTACTGGCTTCCGAGAATCTGATTTTCAACCAGCACTACTGTGACGAAGAGGCTTTCAATGCCTGTCTGCATCCTTTTATCCGTAATTCGGTAGGCTGTATGGAATTTGGCGGTACGTTCCTGAACAAGCGTTTGAACCGTGGAAACAATGGTGGAACTACCCGTCGCACGACGGATGTATTCCAGTTGTCAACGGCTGTGTTGTTCCAGAACCCTATTCAGAATTATGCTTTGGCACCCAACAACCTGACAGATGCCCCGCAAGTTTGCTTGGACTTTATGAAACAAGTGCCTACTACGTGGGATGAAACGCGTTTTATTGATGGTTATCCCGGAAAATATGCAGTTGTTGCACGTCGTCACGGCAAGCAATGGTATGTGGCTGCCGTTAACGGTACAAAGGAAGTACTGAAGTTGAAACTCGAATTACCTATGCTGGCAGGAGAGACTCTCTCATTTTATAATGATGATAAAGAACTGCAACCCCAGTTGCAAACTCTGAAACTGAAAGCTGACGGCAAACTTCAATTGACCCTCCAACCGCAAGGTGGCGCCGTACTGGTTCAGGACTGGAAAACGAATGAAAAGGAAATGGGAGCTTATCTGTTTACCTATTTCAAAGACGATACACATAGTTTGTATTTCGCAGTCAGCGATGACGGATATACATTTACGGATGTAAATAACGGTCAGCCCATTATCGCCGGTGATACGATTGCCGAACAGAAAGGCATCCGTGACCCGCATATCTATCGTGCACCGGATGGTACTTTCTACATTGCCATGACCGACCTGCATATTTTTGCCCAGCAGAAAGGTCTGCGCAACACCGAGTGGGAGCGTGATGGAGCCAAATATGGCTGGGGCAACAACCGTGGTTTTGTCCTGATGAAATCAAAAGACCTTGTAAACTGGACACACCATGTGGTTCGTATTGACAAGACTTTCCCCGGATATGATGAGATCGGTTGTGCCTGGGCACCTGAACTGGTCTACGATGAACATGCAGGCAGAATAATGATCTACTTCACCATGCGTATGGGCAATGCACGGAATATGTTGTACTATGCTTATGTAAACGAAGCCTTCGACGGTCTGGAAACGGAACCCCGCTTATTGTTCCAATATCCTGATGCTACCAAATCAGCTATCGATGCCGATATCACGAAAGTAGGTGATAAGTATCACATGTTCTACGTAGCTCACGACGGAACACCGGGTATCAAACAAGCTGTTTCGAAATATATCAACCGTGGATATGCTTATCTGCCGGAATGGGTAGACCCGGAACCGAAAGCCTGCGAAGCTCCTAACATGTGGAAGCGCATTGGCGAAGACAAATGGGTGGTAATGTATGACATCTATGGTATCAATCCTCATAATTTCGGTTTCAGTGAAACCACTGACTTTGTGAACTTCAAAGATTTGGGGCGTTTCAACGAGGGCGTGATGAAGGCGACTAACTTCTCTTCACCGAAACATGGAGCAGTAATCCACATCACTAAGAAAGAAGCTGAGAAGCTGAGAAAGTATTGGAAAAACAAATAACCCGATAAATAATACCATGAACAGATTGATTAGATTTTTAAGTGTATGTTTACTTCTGTCTTTTGTCTTCCCTGTGCAGGCAAAGGTGGAGGGCGTGACGAATGAACCGAATCAGGTGTACCTCTTTTCCTATTCGAACCGTGACGGACGCAGCGGCCTGAAGTTTGCCTGGAGTCCCGACGGAGAGAAATGGTTTAGCGTGGCCGATGGATTTGCCTATGTGAATTCCGACTTCGGTCCGTGGGGACGGGCAAAGACTATGTTCAAACCCCATTTGATGCAAACCCGTGCCGATGGCAAATGGCATTGCATCTGGGAAGCTACGAATACTGGTCAGGCACTTGCCTATGTAACCTCTCCCGACTTGCAGAAGTGGGAAGCACAGAGTTATTTCTCTCCCGAAGAACGTAGCAAGTATGAGCCCAAAGATGTGTACCCCACCACTCAGAAGAAGGTATTGGTGAATGGTTCCGAAGAAGAAGGCTGGGTGCAGGAAGTTCCCTATACTACCGTGCAGCAGATCATCCGCTATGCCGAACATAAGAAATATCGCCAGTCACAGAATGCCGAACGTACTGAGCAAGACCCTGTACGTTTTGCCAACCTCAAGCCTGTAGAGGCTACTATCCAGGTAAATGCAGGTCAGGCAAAAGAAATCAGCAAGCATCTGATTGGTATTTTCTTTGAGGATATCAACTATGGAGCTGACGGCGGCTTGTATGCTGAACTAATTCAGAATCGCGACTTTGAATATACCCCGACCGACCGTGGTAACGATCAGAACTGGAATAGTACTCATTCCTGGAGTGTTCAGGGCAGTGATGCTACATTGAGCATTGCAACAGAGAATCCTATTCATCCTAATAATCCCCATTATGCCGTCTTCGATGTGAATGCAGCTGAACAAACTGCATTGGTGAATGCTGGTTTCGATGGCATAGCCTTGAAGAAAGGCGAGAAATATGATTTCTCACTCTTTGGTAAAGTACTTGAGGGTAAAGGAGGTAAGGTACTTGTGAACTTGGTTGATAAAGATGGAACTATTATAGGACAAACTGCCGTAAATGTAACATCTAAAGATTGGAAACAACAGAAAGCAGTCCTGACAGCCACAAGCGATGCCGCAGCTGCATCTCTGTCCATTGTTCCCCAGGCTGTCAGCAAGTATGCGCTGGATATGATTTCTCTCTTCCCACAAAAGACCTTTAAAGGTCGTAAGAACGGACTTCGTGCCGATCTGGCACAAACGCTTGCCGACCTGCATCCCCGTTTCGTACGTTTCCCCGGTGGTTGTGTGGCTCATGGCGATGGAATAGATAATATTTATGATTGGAAAGGCTCTATCGGTCCGTTGGAAGCCCGCAAGCCACTCCGTAACCTTTGGGGATACCATCAGACACGCGGTCTGGGATACCACGAATACTTCTTGTTCTGTGAAGATATGGGTGCGGAACCCGTACCTGTACTTGCAGCCGGTGTACCTTGTCAGAACTCTGGTACCTGCGCTCACCATTCCAAGGGTGAACTGACTTGCATGGGGCAGCAGGGTGGCGTGCCGATGGAAGAAATGGATCAATACATCCAAGATGTTCTCGACCTGATAGAATATGCCAACGGAGATGCCCGCAAAACCGTGTGGGGTAAGAAGCGTGCGGAAGCCGGACATCCGAAACCGTTTAATCTGAAGTTCATTGGTATCGGTAATGAGGACATGATTACACCTGTCTTCGTGGAACGCTTTAAGATGATATTCGATGCAGTAAAAGCAAAACATCCTGAAGTTACCGTGATTGGTACTACTGGTCCGTTCTACGAAGGTACGGATTATGAAGTAGGTTGGGATCTTGCTACCGAATTGGGTGTACCGATGGTAGACGAGCATTACTATGTAGAACCGGGTTGGATGATCCACAACCAGGAATATTACGATCATTACGACCGTAGCAAAGCGAAAGTTTACTTGGGCGAATACGCCGCCCACTTGCCGGGACGCCCCAATAATGTGGAAACTGCGCTTGCCGAAGCTCTCTATCTGACGGCCGTAGAACGTAACGGTGATGTGGTAGAAATGACTTCCTATGCTCCATTGTTGGCTAAAGATGGTCATACACAATGGAATCCGGACTTGATCTATTTCAATAATACGGAAGTGAGACCCACAGTAGGCTACTATACTCAACAGATGTATGGTCAGAACGCTGGTACCGAATACCTGTCTTCTACGGTAAAACTGAATAATGGTTGGGATGCCGTAAAGAAACGTGTCGGAGTATCAGTCGTGAAAGACGTTGATACCGGAGATTATATCGTGAAGTTAGTGAATATGCTTCCGGTGGAAGTTTCTTCCCAGGTGAAGTTGGACGGAGCTATTTTGGTAAATCCTTCGGCTACAAAAACGATATTGACAGGTGATCCGAAAGACAGAGGAGCTAAACCCGCTTCTTCTGATTTCAAGGTAGAAGGAAATGACTTTTCTTACTCAATGCCTGCTTATTCGTTTACAGTGATACGTATCCATCAGAATATTGAAAAGAAAAAATAAGATATAATAATGAGAAAGTTAACTGCCCTTTTTGCTTTGTCTCTTGCTTTGAGCATGCAGGCACAACAACATGTGATGACCGTCGACGTTTCTAAACCGACGGCAAAGATACAACCTGAAATGTATGGCATCTTTTTCGAAGATATCAACTTCGGTGCCGATGGCGGTCTGTATGCCGAACTGGTAAAGAACCGTTCGTTTGAATTTCCACAACCTTTCGTGGGTTGGGTACCTTTCGGTAATGTAACCGTTCAGGATGCAAATCCTTGTTTTGACCGCAATCCTCATTATGTACGCGTAGTGAACGACGGCCGCTTGCTGCGTGCCGGACTGGATAATGAAGGTTATCGCGGTATCGGTGTGAAGCAAGGTGAAGAATACCGTTTCTCCGTTTATGCCCGCACGCCGGATGCGAAGCCGATGAAGCTCTCCATCGAGCTCGTCAACTCCAATGCACAGAATCTGTTGAAGAAAGAAATAGAAGTCAGCGGCAATAACTGGCAAAAGCTGACGGCGGTGCTGAAATCTCCTTTCACAGATGCTCATGCCCGCCTGCGTATCGTTCTCGAAACACAGGGCACGGTGGATATGGATCATATCTCCCTGTTCCCTGTGAATACTTGGAAAGGACGTGAGAATGGCCTGCGTGCCGACCTCGCACAAGCCCTTTATGACCTTAACCCCGGCGTATTCCGTTTCCCCGGTGGTTGTATCATCGAGGGTAACAGTCTTGAAACCCGTTACCAGTGGAAGAATTCCGTAGGTCCTGTTGAAAACCGCCCTCTGAATGAAAACCGCTGGAACTACACCTTCAAGCATAAAGCCTTCCCTGACTATTTCCAGACTTTGGGACTTGGTTACTTCGAATACTTCTTGTTGAGCGAAGACCTCGGTGCAGAACCTCTTCCGGTAATCAGCTGCGGGCTCTCCTGCCAGTACGAAAGCAACGAAGTGGTCCCGATGGATGAACTAGACCCGTATATACAGGATGCACTCGACCTGATTGAATTTGCCAACGGCCCTGTTACTTCCAAGTGGGGAAAGGTGCGTGCCGATATGGGACATCCCGAACCCTTCAATCTGAAGATGATCGGCATCGGTAATGAACAGTGGGACAAGGTTTATGTAGAACGGCTCGAAGCTTTCACAAAAGCCATCCGTGCGAAATACCCTAATGTGAAGGTTGTAGGTAGCTCCGGCCCGAGTGCCAGCGGTGATAAATTCGATTATCTCTGGCCCGAAATGAAGCGTATCGGTGTAGACCTGGTGGACGAACACTACTACATGAATCCTGATTGGTTCTTTGGTAATGCGTCACGCTATGACAATTACGACCGCAAAGGTCCGAAGGTTTTCGCCGGAGAATATGCTTCACACGATCATTCCACGAAGAAGGATAACAACTTCCTCGCCGCCCTTTCCGAAGCTGCCTTTATGACGGGATTGGAACGGAATGCGGATGTTGTCCATCTGGCTACTTATGCACCGTTGTTTGCTCACGTAGACGCTTGGCAGTGGAATCCGGACTTGATCTGGTTCGATAACCTGCGCATGATGCGCACACCGAACTATTACGTTCAGCAGATGTACGGCATGAATGCCGGTACCGATGTGCTCAGCCTGAAGATGGATGGCAAAGCAGTAGCGGGGCAGGACAGCCTCTATGCAACAGCTGCACTGAATGCACCTACCGGAGAAATCATCCTGAAACTGGTGAATGCAAGCAGTAAGCCTGCCGATGTTCAGATCGATTTTAATGGTTTGAAGAAACGTCAGTTGGTTGCCGGTTCCTGCACTTACTTACAGAATGACAATTGGCGCACTGTAAATACGCTGGATCAGGAAGCGATTGTTCCCCGTGTACGTCCGGTACAGGTAGAAGGGCAATCTCTGAAACTGAAACTTGAACCACGTTCGTTTGGAGTGTACCGGATACAGTGACAAAGCTACGAGCTACAAGCTACAAGTGGCTGTGCTGTCATACCGCATGGTAACTTGTAGCTTGTAGTTCGTAACTTGTAGCTGATTGAACTCTATTCCCCCTTTTTTGAACTATTATTCACCCTAAAAAAAGTTCATTCATCCTATCTTTGTAGCGGTATGCAGAAAATATTCTTCGTACCGCTACAAACATAATAATTTTATATCCATGAAGAAACATCTTATTACCGGACTCTTTGCAGCCCTGGCTCTGACTGCAAATGCACAGTCCTTTAAAGAGTGGCTTGATCCGGAAATCAATGCCGTGAACCGTGCTCCCATGCACACTAATTACTTTGCCTATGAATCGGCAGATGCCGCCATGCAAGGCAAGAAAGCCCAATCTACTAATTACATGACTTTGAACGGTACCTGGAAATTCTCTTGGGTACGCAATGCCGACCAGCGTCCTACCGACTTCTGGAAAGTAGGTTTCAATGACAAAGGCTGGAATAATCTGCAAGTTCCCGCAGTGTGGGAATTGAACGGTTATGGCGATCCTATTTACGTAAACACCGGCTATGCCTGGCGTAATCAGTTCCAGAACAACCCTCCTGAAGTTCCTACAGAGAACAATCATGTAGGTTCTTACCGTCGTGACATCATTGTTCCCGCCGACTGGAAAGGGAAAGACATCATCGCTCATTTCGGTTCTGTAACCTCCAACATGTATCTCTGGGTAAACGGCCGTTATGTAGGCTATAGCGAAGACAGCAAGCTCGAAGCCGAATTCGACCTGACTCCTTATTTGAAGCCCGGACAAACGAATCTCATCGCTTTCCAGGTATTCCGCTGGTGTGATGGAACCTACCTGGAAGACCAGGACTTCTTCCGTTACAGTGGTGTGGGACGTGATTGCTACCTCTATGCCCGCAACAAGAAACGTATCCAGGACATCCGCATCACTCCGGATTTGGACGAGGCATACAAAAATGGTTCCTTGCGTGTGACGCTCGACCTGAAAGGCAGTGGTAATGTGAACCTGGAATTACTCGATGCTGCCGGCAAGGCAGTAGCTACGGAAACAGCCAAAGGTAGCGGTACCATTCTGATGAATGTGGAAAATCCGCATAAATGGACAGCCGAAACTCCTTACCTCTATACACTGCGTGCCACTTTACAAGGCAGCAACGAAGTAATCCCCGTAAAGGTAGGCTTCCGTAAGATCGAATTGAAAGGTGACCAGATATTAGTAAACGGCCAGGCCGTTCTCTTCAAAGGTGCCGACCGTCATGAAATTGATCCGGATGGTGGTTATGTCGTATCTCCCGAACGCATGATCCAGGATATTCAGGTCATGAAGAAATTCAATATCAACGCTGTGCGTACCTGTCACTATCCTGATGATAACCTGTGGTACGACCTTTGCGACCAATACGGTCTGTATGTAGTGGCTGAGGCTAATATCGAATCACACGGTATGGGTTATCGTGAAAAGACACTGGCTAAACGCACCGACTATGCCAAGGCTCACATGGAACGTAACCAGCGCAACGTACAACGCGGTTTCAACCATCCCAGTATCATTTTCTGGTCATTGGGTAACGAAGCCGGTTTCGGACCTAACTTTGAAGCTTGCTACCGTTGGATCAAGAATGAAGATTCCAGCCGTGCCGTACAATACGAACAGGCACACGGAAACGAATTTACTGACATCGACTGTCCCATGTATGCTGATTACAAGCACATGGAAAAATATGGCCAACGTACAGATGCCAAGAAGCCTCTTATTCAGTGTGAATATGCCCACGCTATGGGTAACTCACAGGGTGGTTTCAAAGAATATTGGGATCTGATTCGTAAATACCCCAACCTGCAAGGCGGTTTTATCTGGGACTTCGTAGACCAGTCCGTTCGTTGGAAAGGTAAAGACGGTGTAACTATCTACGCTTATGGCGGTGACTTCAACCGTTACGATGGTTCCGATAAGAACTTCTGTGATAATGGTCTGATCAGTCCCGACCGTGTTCCCAATCCGCACATGTACGAAGTGGGTTACTATTACCAGAACATCTGGACAACTCCCGCTGACCTGAAGAACGGCGAAGTGAACGTGTACAACGAAAACTTCTTCCGTGACCTTTCCGCCTACTATCTGGATTGGCAATTGCTTGCTAACGGTAAAGTAATTCGTACCGGTCGTGTAGAAGACCTCAACGTAGCTCCGCAGCAGACTGCCAAAGTGAAATTGAACATCGGCAAAACCTGCGAATGCAAAGAATGGTTGCTGAATGTAACTTATCGCCTGAAGAACCGCGAAGGCTTGCTTCCTGCCGGATATGCCGTAGCCAAAGACCAACTTGTACTGAACCCCTACAAGGCTCCTGCTATGGACCTGAAGAATGTGGAAGTTGTGAATACTCCTACCGTTGCTCCTCAAATCCAGGAAAACGACTGGCGTTATCTGATTATCAACGGTGATAACTTCCGTCTGGAATTCAATAAACATACCGGTTATCTGAATCGCTACAACGTAGCAGGCACGGAATTGATGAACGAAGATGCCGAACTGGCACCTAACTTTTGGCGTGCACCTACGGACAATGATTTCGGTGCAGGTTTGCAACAGAAATTCGCTGCCTGGAAGAACCCGGGTCTGAAGCTGACTTCCTTCAAATGGGAAACAGTAGACAATCAGACTGTGGTACGTGCAGAATACGAAATGAAGAATGTTTCTGCCAAACTGGATCTTACTTATGTAATCAATAACAAGGGTGCTGTAAAGGTGACTCAGAAGATGACTGCCGATCCGCAGGCTAAAGTATCTCATATGTTCCGTTTCGGTATGCAGATGCAGATGCCCAAGACTTTTGAAACTGTAGAATACTATGGCCGTGGCCCGATAGAGAACTACAGTGACCGCAATCATTGTACAGATCTGGGATTGTATCGCCAGAGCGTAGATGAACAATTCTATTCTTATATCCGTCCGCAGGAAACAGGTACGAAGACTGATATCCGCTGGTGGAAGCAGCTGAACGATGCCGGACGCGGTTTGCAGATTGTAGCTGATGCTCCGTTCTCTGCATCAGCCCTGCACTATACTATCGAGTCGTTGGACGATGGTTGGGAGAAAGCTCAGAACCACTCTCCCGAAGTGAAAGAAGCTAACCTGACAAATCTCTGCATCGACAAGGCTCAGATGGGCTTAGGATGTGTGAACAGTTGGGGCGCATGGCCGTTGCCACAATATCAGTTGCCTTATGGTGACTATGAATTTACGTTCATTCTTACTCCGGTACAACACGGTATAGAAATTGAATAAGTAAATCTATCTCAATTCTCCTCCTCCTCCCAGAAGGAGGGGAATTGAGATACTCTTTATTATACTCATTATTATTATAGCATGAAGAAAAGAGAACTATTACTCCTTTTATTCTCCTTGTGTTCTGTCCTTGTATCTGCCCAGCAGAAAGTCCCAAACCGCTTCCGTACCAACATCCCTCTCGATTCCATCCACCTGAGTGACCCATGCATACTGGCCGATAAGAAAACCTCCACTTATTACATGACCGGTACCGGCGGCCTCCTTTGGAAAAGCAAAGACCTTGCCCGTTGGGAAGGCCCTTATCGTGTAGCAGAAACTGATCCTGACTCCTGGATGGGCCCTAAACCCGAAATTTGGGCAGCCGAACTGCACGAATACAATGGAAAATATTACTATTTCGCCACTTTTACGAATAACGCCATCAAGATTGATACCGTAAAAGGAAACGTCATCCCCCGTCGTGCCAGTCACATCCTGGTCAGTGATAAACCGGATGGCCCTTATAAACCTATGAAAGCCCCCATTTACCTACCTGAGAATATGCCTACCCTTGATGGCACATTCTGGGTGGACAATGACGGCAAACCTTATATGATCTATTGCCATGAATGGCTGCAAAACTGGAACGGTACAATGGAAAAGATTGAATTAAAGCCCGATTTAAGCGGTTCCATCGGCAAAGGAAAGATTCTTTTCCGTGCCAGTGACTCTCCTTGGAGCCGTGAGAAGATGGGGGACAAAGTTTTGCCCAACCGTGTAACCGACGGACCATGGCTTTTCCGCACAGGTACGGGCCGGTTAGGTATGATATGGACAAGCTGGGTATTCCAGGACTATACACAAGGCGTTGCCTATTCCGAAAGCGGAACTCTGGATGGCCCCTGGATACAAGAGAAAGAACCGATCACTCCGCCTAACTTCGGACATGGAATGTTGTTCCGTACTTTGGATGGTGAGTGGATGATGTCGGTTCATAGTCATAAAGATGTGAACGGGCGATATATTCGTATTCCGCACCTGTCTAAAGTCGATTTATCGGGGGATAAACTGAAAATTGACTGATTTATCACCTTTTATGAAACAATTGTGCTACTACTGAATAGAAATTTCACCCTATCTTTGCAACATCGACAATAGGTTATAGATTAACATAAGATTGGTATTAATAAACAAAGGGTAGTTTTTTAAGTCACAGTTTTCAGTAGGTAGTATTTATAAGAGAGGGCAATCTTCGAATCAAGAAGATTGCCCTTTTATATTAACCATATGAAGATTCCCTATACTGTTTAGGCGACATACCCAAATGCTGTTTTACGTACTTTCCAAAAAAAGACAGATTAGGGAAATTCAGTTCATTGGCTATTTCTTTAATACTCTTCTGAGAGTTTCTCAACAGATACAAAATATCTTTCACCATGTATTGAGTGATGAGTTCGGAAGCCGTCTGTCCACTGACTTCTTTGCAGACTGCCGATAAATACTTAGGAGTAACATACAGTTGGTTAGCGTAGAATCCAATCATGCGTTCTTTGGGGTATGATGAAGACAAGAGACTGATGAACTCCTTAAATAAGTTTTCGCCCGAGGTGAATGTTGGCGGTTTCAGCTTGATGAAGCGTTCCAGTGCATCGTGAAACTCATAAAGAAATGCCTGGATCAGAGAGTCGATCAGTTCCTTTTGATGTTTGCAGGGAGTGCCCAGCATTTTAGAACGCAACAGGGAATAGTATTGGCAAAACAATTCTGCCTCTTCTGCATTCAGTGAAAGAATGGGGATTTTCTCAATGAACATTTTCAAGTCCCAGCTTTCGCCCGCTATGAGAAGTAATTGCTTCATGTACTCCGATGACAGACAGATGCAACGGCATTCAAAATCAATACTTATCATACTATTTTCCAATATAATATTCGGATGGCAAATGAACAAATCGTTCACGTGTATCATTCGCGATTCTCCATTGATATAGAGTGAACCTTTTCCTTTTACACACAACAAGATGATGTATGCCTCAACTTTTACAGCCTGTTCTATATTTAAACTTTGCAATTCATCAATGATAGCTATGCGGCTGTCATTATATACAGATATCTTTTTTACCAAGACATCATTCAAACATCCTGATCTCAGTTTTGCCTCCATACACTATATTTCTTTTTGGTTGCAAATAAACAGAATATCCGGTAGATGTAGATGATAGATATTTCCAGAATAGTGTCCTATTTAGCTTATTTGATATTTGTTTTGAAAAATAGAACACTTCTGTGGTAATATGGAAATTAAGCCCTTTCGATAATTCATTTTCCTTTGCACCGGAAATAATGAACTAAAAATGGAAAAAAGTATGAGACAACTTTGTAATGTAACGGTGCTATTGCTATTATTTGGCCTGACGAGTTGCCAGAATAATGGAGACAAACAGACTACTATGAGTCCGGTAAAGGTGAAAGTTTTACGAGTTTCTTCTTCTGAGATAGATGGAACGGAACGTTTTTCCGGTACGGTGGAAGAAGCGAACAGCACTTCGCTTAGCTTTTCGATTATGGGAACGGTAAAAACGGTACATGTGGGTTTGGGTGACCGGGTAGCGAAAGGCCAACTTATTGCTACGGTCGATCCGCTTTCCATGCAGAGCAGTTATGATGCTGCCAAAGCCTCACTGGAGCAAGCGGAAGATGCCTATCGGAGAATGAAGGAATTGTATGATAAAGGAAGCCTTCCCGAGATAAAGTGGGTGGAAGTGCAGAGTAAGTTGCAACAGGCAAAGTCAATGGAAGAAGTGGCGCGCAAGAATCTGGATGATTGCAAACTCTATGCACCCTTCAGTGGAATCATATCGGAAAAGATGGCAGAGGTAGGGCAGAATATAATGCCGGGCTTACCGGTGGTCAAATTAGTGACAGCCAATCAGCTGAAAGTGAAGATTGCCGTTCCGGAGACAGAGATTGCCGCCATTGCCACGGGACAAAAAGCAACGATTACCGTCTCTGCCTTGAATGGGCGTGTCTTCGCGGGAACAGTAACAGAGAAAGGAATTGTAGCCAATCCGCTTTCACGCTCATACGATGTCAAGATACGGGTGGATGATGCTGATAAAGAGTTGATGCCGGGTATGGTGGTGGAAGCGGTCTTGTCTGGTACGGGGATGGGAACACTTCATGTTATTCCTGCCCACATTGTCCAACTGGACGAACAGAACCGCTCCTTTGTCTGGGTGAATGCCGGGGGAAAAGCCAGTAAACGCATTATCCAATGCGGAGGATTTACAAGTGAAGGAGTCATTGTGCTGTCCGGTTTGGAGGAGAGTGAGGAAATCATTGTGGAAGGACAGCAGAAAGTATGTGAGAATACATCCGTGGTTTTATAACTAAATGAGGAACAATCAAAATATTAGTCACATCACCGACAAAATATAAGATAATGAATAAGAAACGTAACGCAGTAGAATGGGCGATGCACTATCGCCAGATTATAATTCTCGTTGTGTGTTGCCTTGTTGCTTTTGGAATTTACAGTTTGCCGAATATGCGCAAGAATGAATTTCCTGACTTCACAATCCGTCAGGGTATTGTAGTGGCAGTAGCTCCGGGCAACACGGCAGAGGAAATGGTGGAACAGGTAGCCAAACCTTTGGAAAATTATATTTTCAGCTATAAAGAAGTGAAGAAAGATAAGACTTTCTCCATGAGCCGCGATGGCATTATTTATATTCAGGTACAACTCAATGACGAGCTGAATAACAAAGATGAATTCTGGAGCAAGTTCAAGCACGGTGTTTCCACTTTCAAGGAGCAATTGCCCAAGAATGTACTGGCTGTACAGGTAATGGATGATTTTGGCGATACTTCCGTCTTGCTCATCACTATGGAAAGTGTGGACAAGACCTATCGTGAACTGGACGACTATATGGACGCCCTGCAAGACCGCCTGCGCCGTATCAACAGCATCGGGCGTATGACGGTAAGCGGAATGCAAAAGGAACAGATCTCCATATACTTGGATACCCATAAACTTTCGCAATATGGGCTGACTGAACAGACACTCGCCGTTACCCTTTTTACGAAAGGTTTCACTACTTCGGGCGGTCGGGTGAAGAATCCTGCATATGTTCAGCCTGTCTATGTGGCTAAGTCATTGAATACGGTACGCGATGTGCAGGAACAAATTGTTTATACTGATCCGATGGGAAATAACATTCGCCTGAAGGACGTGGCCCGTGTGGTAAAAGAATATCCTGCCCCCGACAGCTATATCACTAACAATGGTAAAAAATGCCTTTTGCTAAGTATAGAGATGAAGAAAGGCAAGAACATCGTTCAAATGGGAGAGGAGATAAACCGGACGATTGCAGAGTTCCAACCGTCATTACCGTCGGATGTCAACCTTTTCTGTATCACCGATCAGAGCCAGGTAGTAGGAGATAGTGTGGATAATTTCCTGCACGAACTGTTGGTTGCCATTATAGCGGTGATTATAGTGGTGATGCTCCTGTTGCCTATGCGTGTGGCACTGGTAGCCGCTTCCACTATACCTATTACAATATTCATATCATTGGGATTGTTTCATGCTTTTGATATCGAACTGAATACCGTGACTTTGGCGGCTCTTATTGTAACCTTGGGGATGATTGTGGATAACTCAATCGTCATTATCGATAGCTATCTGGAAAAGTTGGGTGAAGGTGTGTCGCGCTGGCATGCTTCGATACAGAGTGCTACGCATTTCTTTAAATCGATATTCTCGGCGACGTGTGCCATCAGCATCACCTTTTTCCCCTTCCTTATCACAACAACAGGACAGATACAGGATTTTCTGGTTAGTTTCCCTTGGGCCATTAGCATCGTGTTGGGAGTATCCTTGTTAGTGGCTGCATTGCTGGTGCCGTTCATGCAGTTCTATTTCATACGCAAACCGATGGAGAGCGCAACAAATAAGAATGGGAAAAAGAAGTTTTCCTTCCTCGATGCCTTGCAGAAATACTATAATAAATTACTGGATCTCTGTTTCACCTGGCCCCGTATGACGATGGCTTTAGGCCTTCTTTCTATTATCATAGGCATCGTCCTGATGGGTAAACTGCCGCAAAGATTGATGCCGATAGCAGAACGCAACCAGTTTGCTGTGGAAATTTCCCTGCCTACGGGAACCGCTGTAGAGAAGACCGGCCAAATAGCCGACAGCCTGGAACATATCCTGCGCAATGATCCGCGTGTAGTGTCTGTGGCATCCTTTGTGGGGTGTGCTTCTCCACGTTTCCAGACAGCCTACGCTCCGCAGATAGCCGGGACTAATTTTGCACAATTCATTGTCAATACGGTAAGCAACCAAGCGACGGAAGACCTACTGAATGAATATGCGCCTAAGTATACCGATTACTTCCCGGAAGCCTTGGTACGCTTTAAGCAACTGAGCTATAACGAAGCGACGTACCCTGTTGAAGTACGCCTCAGCGGTGAGAATATCGACACATTACGTCGTGAAGCCGACAAGGTGGCGGCACTGTTGCGCTCCATGCCCGAACTGGTATTGGTAAGCACTAACTTTAATGATCCGCTTGCCACTACCCGCGTCGTACTGAAAGAGGATGAAGCCACCCGGTTGGGCATCAGTAATGTAATGCTGGAAACCACCCTTGCCATGCGTTACGGCAGTGGTATCCCCGTGGCAACCGTTTGGGAAGGTGATTACGATATTTCTGTCAAGTTGAAGAACTCCCAGGCAGATTCGGCCAACAGTTGTGATTTGGAAGACGAACTCATACCTGTTGCCGGAGGACTGGCGAATGTACCTTTGCGACAAGTGGCCGATGTGGTTCCGGCATGGGAGAACGGTCAGATTGTACGTCGCAACGGCATTTATACGATTACTGTCATGGCAGACCTTCAGCGCGGTGAGAATGGTATGGACGTAACCGGCAAAGTACAGAAAGCAGTAGCGAATCTTTCATTTTCTCCTGATGTAACCCTGACTTATGGCGGTGACCTGGAAGATAGTGAAGAGAAACTGCCTCCCATTCTGGCCGGATTGCTGATTGCTGCCGCTATTATCTACTTTATCTTGCTGATCCATTTCCGTAATGTCAATATTGCCTTGCTCATCTTTGCCTGTATGGCCCTTTGCGTGTTTGGAACGGCTGTAGGAGTACTTGTGCAGGGCGTGGACTTCGGCGTAACCAGTATTCTGGGCGTTGTTAGCCTGATGGGTATCATTGTGCGTAACGGTATTATCATGATAGACTACGCTGAAGAATTACGGAAAACGGAAAAGTTGAGTGTACGCGATGCCATTTATCATTCGGCCCGTCGTCGTATGCGTCCCATCTTCCTTACTTCGGCAGCTGCATCCATGGGTGTCATCCCGATGATATTGGGAGGCAGCGGACTGTGGATGCCAATGGGAACCGTTATCTGTTACGGCACACTCATCACAATGGTATTTTTGCTTACAGTGCTTCCGGTCTGCTACTGGTTCATGTTCAGTGGCTCTACACGTAAGCGCATAGCTATGGAGAAAATGGAAAATGAGTAAAACAATCAATAGATACAGCATTATGAAACAGAAATTGAATCGATATATATTTCTTTGGTTAGTAGGTTTCACACTGTTGGTTCCGGTTTCTGCCCAGCGTGTGTATACTCTGGACGAATGCCTGCAACGGGCTCTTGAAAACAATGTGCGGATAAAGAATGCCGGCAATAATCTGGAAATAGCCAAACAAGGCAGTCAGGAAGCATTCACCAAGTATTTCCCTTCTTTGAGTGCGACAGGTACGGGATTTATGGCCGACAAAGGATTACTCCAGTTGGACATGGGACCTGGAATGCAAATGTCACTTATGAAGAAAGGAGTGGTAGGGGGCGTATCGGCCTCGATGCCGCTTTTCACGGGAGGGCAGATTGTAAACGGTAATAAGTTGGCGAAGGTAAACATTCAGGTTAACCGGTTGCAATATAACCAGTCGGAAAATGAAGTGAAACTTACTACTGAGAACTATTACTGGCAGGTTGTGATGTTGAAAGAGAAGTTGCAGACCATTACCGTGATCGAGGCGCAGTTGGCTAATCTGCTGAAAGATGTCGAAGCTTCGGTAAATGCCGGAGTGACAACGCGCAATGATCTGCTCCAAGTACAGTTGCGGCAGAACGAGATAGAGAGCAGTCGCAGCCAGATTGAGAATGCGTTGACGCTTTCACAACAAGTGCTGGCACAGTATATAGGAGAAGATTCCGGAATTGTGGATGTTCCTCCTGTCGCTGGCGAAGTCTTGCCGGAACATCCGCAGGGACTTTACAGGAATCCTGAGTCCTCCCTGGTTCTGACCAATGAATATCACTTGTTGCAGCAAAACCTCAAAGCCAATAAGCTGCAACGCCGCATAACCGTTGGCAAATATCTGCCTACCGTTGCCATTGGCGGTGGATATATGTACGACAATCTGATGGATAAGGATCACCCTTTCTGGATGGGTTTTGCCACAGTTTCAATTCCTTTATCCGGTTGGTGGGGCGGCTCGCATGACGTGCGAAAACAGGAACTCCAGGTACGCAATGCCGAGAATCAGCTTACGGACCAGAGCGAACTGCTTATCCTCCGTATGCAACAGAATTGGAACGACCTGACGGATGCTTACAAACAGATGCAAATATCCATGCGATCCATTGAACAGGCCACGGAGAATCTTCGCCTGAATACGGACTACTACAAGGCTGGAACCTGTACGATGAATGACTTACTGGATGCCCAGACGCTTTTCCAACAAAGTAAGGACCGCTATGTGGAGTCTTATGCCCGGTATGAGGTGAAGAAGTGCGAATATTTGCAGGCTACGGGGCGTTAGTCTTGCGATTTCCGTAACCTGATATATTCCGATGGTGCCATTCCATATTCCTCCCTGAAGCAGGAGCGGAAATATCCAAGGTCATTGAAGCCGCTTGCATAGGCTGCTTCTGAAATATTATGCCCTTCTTCCATCAGTAACCGCAAACTGTTTTTCAGTCTGATTTTCCGGATGAGTTCATTGCCTGACATTCCGGTCAGGCTCTTGATCTTCCGGTAGAGTGTGGAATGGCTCATGTTCATTTTCTCCATCATGAAGGACATGTCCATCTTTTCCATGTCTATATTCTCCTCTACGATGGTGGTGAATTTGGTCAGGAATTCTTCATCCAGCTTATTTAGTTTGATGGTTTCTTCCTGTTGTTCCGGTTTCAACTCTTTGGTGCGGTTGGCTACTAGAAGTGCCAGCTTTTTGCGGGATTCCAGCAGGTTGTGTACGCGGCTGTTCAACAGTTTGGCACTAAAGGGTTTGGTCAGATAGGAGTCTGCACCACTTTCGTATCCTTCTTCTTTATCTTGGATGGAATCTTTGGCTGTGAGCAGGATGACGGGGATATGGCTGGTGCGTATATCTTCCTTCACTTGTTTGCATAGCTCTATTCCATCCATTATCGGCATCATGATGTCGCTGATGATGATGTCCGGAATTTGCTTTAGAGCTTGTTCCAAACCTTCTTTGCCATTGATGGCGGTAATAATCCGGTAGTTGCTACTGAAAGAAGAGGCTATGTACTCGCGAATATCATCGTTATCTTCTACTACAAGTATCATCGGGCGGATGTCCGTATCTTCTTTTTCTTCTTCGGGCTTTTCTATTTCCTCTTGAATGACAGTTTCCTTTTCTTCCTTATGCAATGCATCCGGATAGGTATTCTCTGCCAGTATGCGGAAGGTAAAAGTTGTGCCTTTTCCTATTTCACTTTCCACATATAGCGTACCTTCATGCAAATCTGCCAATGACTTGACTAAGGCCAGACCGATACCTGTACCGGATGCCTGATGCTTGCCTTTGACCTGATAGTAGCGGTCAAAAATATGCGGGAGTGCGTCAGCATCTATTCCATATCCGGTATCATTGACCACTATCTCCATATATCGGTTGTCTTTATCGTCTATCTGATGCATTATCAGGTTGATTTCCCCTTCGGGTGTATATTTTATGGCGTTCGACAACAGGTTGTTCAATATTGTAGAGATAATATCAGCATCAAAGTAGAGCTTGGCTTTCTTGGGCTGTACCTGAATATGGAATTTGACCTTTTCGTTTCGGTTCAGTTCCTTGTAACGCAAACCTATTTCTGTGACTAAATTGCCTAAATCACCTTTAGCAACCGTCAGCTTCCGGTTTTGGGTTTCCGTTTTGCGGAATTCCAGTATCTGGTTGATTAGGTTCAACAACCGGATGGCACTGCTGTGAATCACTTTGACCTTGTTGCTGTAGTAAGCTGATAGGTTTGAGTCATTTATCAAGTCTTCCAGCGGACCAAGGATTAAGGTCAGCGGGGTACGCAGTTCGTGTGTGATGTTGGTATAAAAACGCAGGCGCTCATTATTGAGTTCCTGTTCATTCAGACTTTTCTTGCGTTCCAGCTCAAGAGAATTTTCAAGCATTAGTTTACGCTTATAGAAGCGGAACCAGACATATATTCCTGTAACAATCAGTAAGATATATAACGCTTTGGCATACCATGCCAACCAAAAAGGAGGATGAATATGCACTTTCATGGTAGCAATGCGATTGTCGTCCCAGTCATGGTTGCGCAGGCGTGCTTTTACTTTGAAAGTATATTTCCCGGGAGATAGATTTCGGAAGGTTACCTGATTCTCTCCCTGTGTATTGGTCCATGTGTTTCCTAATTCCTCAATCATATATGCATATTCCACGACCTGACTTTGCGAATAGTCCGGAATCATAAAAGTGATACTGAATGAGTTCCGGTCATAAGGTAACTCTATCGTTCCATTGTCCGACAAGATAAGTGTCTCGTCACTGCTGCCTTCCATGCGGCTGCTGATGCCTTTGCACTCTACTATCTGTACGGAAGCAATCTGATTTTCTTTTGATATATCCTGTGGATTGAAGTAACAGACACCGTTAAGTGAGCCGAAATAGAGTGTACCGTCTTGTGCGGCATAAGCGGAGCCATCTGTAAAGCTGCCTAAAGGTATTCCGTCCCGATAATCATAGTTATCGAATTTGTTTTGTTCCCTATTCCAGCAAGAGATACCTTTGTCTGTACTGAACCATATATTCCCGTCTTTATCTTCTTGCAAGGCATGAACGTAGGTGTCCTCCAGACCATCCCCATATTTGTATCCGGTGAAATTTTCAGGATGGTTGGTGTCTTTAATATATCCGATTCCACTCCGGGTTGCCGCCCATATTCCCCCTTTGGTATCTATATAAAGTTGATTGATGGAATTGGAACAGAAGCCATTTTCGCTTAAAAGTTGGATTACACATTTATTATCTTTGTCGAAAACGAAGATGCCCGAACCGTAACTTCCTATCCATAACTTGCCTTGCCGGTCGTGCAGGACGCCGTAGACCGACAAGTTTGATATCTGGTTATTAATTTCTTCTTCCCTGCGAAGGATTCCTTTTTCATAGCTGGCGAGTCCATATTCCATACCTATCCATAGCTTTCCGTTTCTATCTTCATACAGTGCGTTGACGTCTACGTAATCTTGTCCAAGATCAATACGGGTTATACGGTTCGTACGGGTATCGAACTTCAACAATCCGTCATCATACAGTCCCAGAAAAAGATTTTCTTTACTGCTATGTATGGTGAAGACTTGCGCGTATGTTCTGGAAAGATGAGCCGTGAGATCGAACTTCCTTTGCAAATAGCCATCTTTAAACATGGCTATTTCGTTTTCGCTACCCACCCACACTTGGTGTTTGCTATCGACATGAACTCCCCATACTGATTTATACTTGATAATCTGTTTTTTCTCTATCATATAAGGAAGAGTGTGGAAAATGGGTTGCATGTGGCTGATAAAGTCCACCCCACTACTGTAATTCCCAATCCAGATGTTTCCGAATGAGTCTTGAAAGAGACTTCGGATATTTCCCGAAGAAAGTCCATGCTTGTCGTATGTATTGGTGATGTTCTGAAACTTGAGGTCTTTCGGGTTCATAAAGGTGATGTTACGCAGGTCGAGTATACTTATTCCCCCAATGTCTGTGGCAATCCAAAGCCGGTTATCCTGCATTTCTTTTATTTCATATACGTGGTCGGATATGAGAGATTCGGGATTTCCGGCTTCGTACCTGAAGATTTGAAAATCTTCTGTCACAGGATTATAAAGTGCTAAACCCTGGTTGGTACCCATCCAGATGTTTTCGAGATGATCAATATAGATGCTGTAAACACTGCTTCCCGGCAGGCTTTTAGGGTTGTGGGGATCATTCTGATAGCGTTTGATAGTCCCGCTTTTCAGGTCGATGATACTCATACCTTCACCGGAGTGTCCTACATATAATTGTCCCTTGCCATTATCGAAGACAGACCAGTGTGAATGAGGTAATCCTTGAATGTTTTCTCTCGAAAGGGTGGTTACTTTTCCGCCTGTCTTGTTATAGTGTACTATTTTCCCGTAATGGTTGGCAACCCATATACCTCCATCGGCAGCCGGTGAGATAGAGACTATGTTGTTGTTCATGTCTATACTGTCAAAAGGAGTGGATTGCTCAAATTCTTGTGTTCTGCAATCCAGTAGGCTTATTCCTGTTTTGGTTCCTACCCACAGTTTGTTTTCTTCCGGATCGTACAGTAATCTGGTTAGTGCATCGCCCGCAATGTCAGAGTTGTGGGTATTGTAAACGGTGAAGTCTTTTCCGTTGAAACGGTTCAGTCCGGCTTCCGTTGCTATCCAGATGCATCCCTGGCTGTCTTGTACAATGTCGGTTACGTAATTGTTCGATAATCCGTCCTCTATGCCCAGGTGACGCAGAGTATAAGGTTGTGCCATACTTTTGCTTGCCAGTAGCATCAGACAGGCGAACAAAGACAAGAGGTACGTGTATGTGCGCATGATTCTTGATGAGTTTTAAATGTTTGTCTCTGTAACAAAGATATGATAAATCTCTATTGCATATACTCTTAATTGCGGTTTTGCCTGATTTGTCCCTGTTATTTGACGAATTTACCTGCGGATGTAAACCTTGTGTGTACCCCGTCCCGAAGTGCCGATGTTGCTTTCCGGTTGTTCCGCCCATTTTCTCAGTTCCAGTGAGGCGGTAGTGTGGCGCAGTCCGTTCAGGTTGGCATAGTCACTTACCGTCATAAAGGGATGCTGGGTAAGATACTGTTGTGCCCTTTCCAACCGTTGTTCGGGGCTGTACTTTTGCGATGACCGGTGGAATTTTTGTTGCGAGCGTTCCAGTTCGCAATTGTAGTTGGTATTGCGTAAAAGTTCTTTTTCTGCACGGAAGTTGATGCTTCCTACTACGATGCTCCGTGCATTTCGGCGGGTGCTGTCTTCTTCGCCTGTTTCCCGTTCCTTGTCTGCGCGTAAAGCCAGTGAAGGAACGAAAGTGCCTATTCCGTCCAATTTTACCGATTTCCCTTGTCCCATCTGATAAGCCAGTTCTTCACCCAGTTCTTGCAGCAAACCTACGACATCTCCTTTGCTGAAAGCGCTTTTTTGTGCCAGTGTCTTGGCAATGTAGTCCGTGTCTGCCTGACCTCGTTGCACAAGGCGGGGGTAGAGTACTCGTTTTCCTTCTTTATTGGGCAGGTTCATTTCCTGCATTTCGTATTCGGCCATTATGGTGTGTATTTAGTTATTATAGGTCTCCTGTCTGTTGTATACAGGGCGGAAACTTACTTTTTGTCTGTTATAAATATCCTTTTCTTTAATAGAAAACTTTTCCATATCGAATAAAAATATTTATTCGTAGATTACGAATATAAATTTATAGACTGAAACTATAAATTTGTAAGTTGCGAATATATAATTGCAGTTGCAATATACGCTATTTTATTCGATGGAGAAAAGTTTTCTCTTCATTTATGATAACTTTTTAATTAAGGTGAAGAAACTTTTTGGTTAGTGTGGGACGGAAGAGTCTCTACTATATCGGAAGAGGATAACATTTCTATGTCGGATACAGGGACTGATTCGTCAAAGTCCGTGGTAAAATGTTCATGACCGATTTACCTTTTCCTGAAGGCGAATTTGTCCCCTGTCTCTTTTGAAGGGGCATGATATCTTTGCGCATCCCTCTTCGGGGGGACGAAGTTTTGAGATTCTATTAACCTTATTATTATCTAATTAAAAGGAAAACAATGAAATCAGATTCTTTTAAGAACAACGGTAAGGCTCTTGCAGCCTTATTGCTCTGTACAGGTTTTATTGCTGCACACCCTCTTGCAATGAGGGCTGAAAGTAGTGGACCCAGTGTGCAGACAGTGCAACAACAACAAATCAAAGTTACAGGTACGGTAAATGATGACATGGGGCCTGTTATCGGTGCCAGTGTTGTAGAAAAAGGCAATCCGTCCAATGGTACGATTACCGATATTGACGGTAACTTTTCTCTTTCGGTGAAACCGGGTGCAACGCTTCTTATTTCTTATATCGGATATAAGTCGCAGGAAGTGCAAGCAATTTCCGGAAAGTCTGTCAATATCACTCTGAAGGAAGACACGGAGATGCTGGACGAAGTGGTGGTAGTAGGTTTCGGTACGCAGAAAAAGGTGAACCTTACCGGTGCTGTCGGCACGTTGTCAAGTGATGAATTAAAGGAACGTCCTGTTGCAAATGCTACACAGGCACTTCAGGGATTGGTCCCCGGTTTGAATATCGACGTTACCAACGGTAGTCTCGAAAGCCGTCCCGATATCAATATACGCGGAACAGCAACGATTGGTGAAGGTACCAGCGGAGCACCGTTGATTCTGATTGACGGTATGGAGGGTGAGTTGCATAGCATAAACCCGCAGGATATTGCCAATATCTCTGTTCTGAAAGATGCCGCCGCTTCTTCTATTTATGGTTCGCGCGCGCCTTTCGGGGTAGTTCTTATCACTACAAAAAGCGGAACTAAAGATGGAAAAACCTCTATCAACTACAACAACAGTTTCCGTTTCGGCAGCCCTATAAACAAGAAGGAGATGATGAACTCTGTGCAGTTTGCCTCGTGGGTAAACGATGCGCTGACCAACAACGGGGGAAGCCCACGCTTCAATGAAGCATATATGGACAGATTGATAACCTGGCAGAATGCAAAGCCTTATGCACCGGGACAGCGCATGACAGCTGACGGAACTATCGTTTATCCCATCGAAGCACAGGCCAGCGGACAATGGTACGGAGGGTTTTCTACCGGAGCCGACGACGTGAACTACTATGATGTGGTTTACAAAGACCATACTTTCTCACAGGAACATAATGTGAGTGCCAGCGGAGGAAGTAAAAAGTTTAATTACTATGCTTCGGGCAGCTACTTCGATCAGGATGGATTGCTGAATGTCGGCGAAGAAAACCTACAACGCTTTACGGCCACTGCCAAGATCAATTCCGAGATTACCGATTGGTTGAAGTTTAACATGAATATGCGTTTCACACGCGAAGACTATGTGCGCCCTTCGGCTTTGACCGATTATTTTTACGAGGCGCTGGCCTTTAAAGCATGGCCTATTCTGCCGCTCTACGATCGCAACGGATACTACTATTACAGTGATGATACTTCGGTAGCTGCACTGGCAGAAGGAGGTTCGGACAAAAAGCAAACCGATCATTTCTACTTTCAGACCGGCTTGGAAATAGAGCCTGTGAAGAACTGGGTGACAAGCGTGGACTTCAACTATCGCATCAAATCGGCGAACCGTCATTGGGATAGCCAGCCGTATATCAACCACGACCTGAGCGGTGCACCGTATTATCGCAAGAGCAGTTCGAATGTGCACGAAGACTATCTGAAAGAAAACTATTTCAACTTCAATGCACGTTCCGAGTATTCATTCTCATTGGCCGACAGCCACAACTTTCACATTCTGGGCGGTTTTCAGGCAGAGAATCTGAAACAAAACTTGTTCGGTCTGCAACGAAACGGAATTATGATTAATTCAAAACCGGAAGTGGATCTGACCAACGGACTTGATATTGATGGAAATCCCATTACACCCAGTGTAAACGGAGGACGCAACGAATGGTCGACTGTCGGATTCTTCGGTCGTTTGAATTATGACTATAAGGGACGGTATCTATTCGAGGTCAATGTTCGTGCCGACGGTTCATCGCGTTTCCGTAAAGGCAATCAATGGAAAACATTCCCTTCGGCATCCGTTGGCTGGAACATTGCGCAGGAAGAATTCTTCAAACCATTATCTTCTACTGTTGACATGTTGAAGATTCGTGGTTCTTACGGAAGCCTTGGAAACCAGAATACGGATAATTGGTATTATACTTACCAGACGCTTTCGGCACAATCATCAGCCGGAGGCTGGTTGCAAAACGGTATAAAGCCCAATATAGCCACTGCTCCCGGTTTGGTATCCGAGAGTTTGACATGGGAAACGATAGAAACTTACAACATTGGTTTGGATTTAGGTCTGTTCAGAAACAGATTGTCGGGTTCGTTCGATTACTATGTGCGCAATACGAAAGATATGGTGGGGAATGCACCTGCTTTGCCCGAAATATTGGGTACTTCCGTTCCGAAAACCAATAATACCGACCTTCGTACGCATGGATGGGAGTTGTCTGTAATGTGGCGGGATGCCTTGAAAAACGGATTTTCGTATTCGGCCAAGTTACTGTTATCCGATTCGCGAACTAAGATACTCCGCTATCCCAATAATCCTACCAACAATATCTATACGTATATCGAAGGGCGATATATCAATGAAATATGGGGATACGAAACCATAGGTATAGCCAGAACGGATGAGGAAATGAAGGCTCACTTGGAGAGTTTGGACAAAGCGTATGAAGCATATCACGGAGTAGCTCCTTCCACTCCCTTGCAGGGACAAAGTAATTTTGGAAGCAACTGGAAAGCCGGTGACATCATGTACAAAGATATAGATGGCGATGGCCGGGTTTCCAAAGGTAGTGAAACGCTGGGTGATTTGGGGGATAAGAGGGTAATAGGTAACAGCACGCCACGCTACCGCTTCGGTCTCGACTTGAATGCCGCATGGAAGGGATTTGATGTACGTCTTTTCTTCCAGGGAGTTCTGAAACGCGATTATTGGCAGGGAAGTGCTTATATGTTCGGCTATACCGGTGATTTGTGGAATTCAGCAGGTATTATAGGTGTCGATGATTATTTCCGTGACGAGAATACCTGGTCGGTACAAGCAGGATATACTACACCCAATATCAACTCATACCTGCCACGGCCTGTGGGCAGTAAGAATCTTACAACGCAGACCAAGTATCTGCAAGATGCTTCGTATCTCCGTCTGAAGAACCTGCAAATAGGATACACTCTGCCCACCGCTTTGACTACGAAATGGGGTATGCAAAAGGTGCGTGTTTATTTCTCGGGCGAAAACCTGTTCACATTGACAGGTCTGGCCGATCAGTTTGATCCTGAAACTATCGGTACCCGTAATGGTAATGGATATCCGTTGTCCATGACCCTGTCGTGCGGTTTAAGTTTAACTTTTTAAATCTTACAGCAATGAAAGTAAATATCAAATCATATATAAAGAGAGTGCTTCCACTGTTTATAGTGGGAGCGGCATTGACGGCATGTGAGGACTTTTTAGATAAGCAGCCTCCTTCCTATATTGTTCCCGAAGACTATTATCGTTCGGAAGACCAGATTTTAGCCAGCGCCAATAAGTTTTACACGGATCTCTTGCCTTCGCACGGAGGCAACTACGGAACATTCCAGTCGGATGTTCATACTGACAATCAGGCAGGAAGAAGCGGTGACAGCAAATATGCCATCGGACAATGGAAAGTGGGAATGGATAACGGTAACTGGTCGTGGAGTGCTGTTCGCAATATCAACTATCAATTGGGTACAATACTCGACAGGTACGGAAAAGGAGAGATATCGGGTGCCGATAAAAACATCCGTCACTACATCGGTGAGCATTACTTCTTCCGGGCATTCCGTTATTTTGCAATGCTCAGAATGTGGGGTGATTTGCCTATCGTGAAAGAAGTCTTTCCTGATGACGAAGCAATTCTGGTGGCTGCCTGCAAGCGGATGCCTCGCAATGAAGTAGCCCGTTTCATCCTTGAAGACCTCGATACAGCTATTGATTATATGAGTGATAACTTTGAAAGTCGCCACACACGTATTTCTAAGGATGTCGCTATCTTGATGAAATCACGCGTAGCATTGTTCGAAGGTTCGTGGCTCACCAACTTTAAAGGTACTCCATTTGTTCCCAATGGCGAAGGCTGGCCCGGCAAAGCGAAAGAATATAATGCCGGCTATCAATATCCTACAGGAAGCATCGAGAACGAGGCGAAATTCTTCTTTGAAGAAGCTGCAAAGGCAGCTGAAATCATTGCTGAGAAATATAAAGGAGACTTAGTACAGAATACTGGTGAAATCCCGCAATCGGCTACCGACCCTGTGAATCCTTACTTCAAGCTTTTCGGGAATATCGACATGAGCGGTTTTAAGGAAGTACTGTTGTGGCGTGAATACAGCCGTGCACTGGGGATTCAGAATGCTGTTGAAACAGCAGTCAACCGTGGTAACTACGCTGTCGGCGTCACCCGGAGCATGGTTGAAGGTTTCCTTATGGAAGACGGTAAGCCTATTTATGCCCGGCACACCGGTTATGAGTATGGTGACGAAACCTTGTCTGCTGTCCGTACTAATCGCGACCCGCGACTGAAAATTTTCCTCAAAGAACCGGGACAGATTAATGTGTTCATCAATATGGATGACCGCATTGGTGATATGTTTGTTGAAGTAGAGCCTAAACCAGATATTACCAACGGTGCCGATGACTACCTTTATACTACTGGATATACGCTGCGCAAAGGTGGAACGTTCGATAAGGCTTTGGCCGGAAATCACAAAGGATATACTGCCTCTATTGTATTCCGCGCTACTGAAGCATTCCTCAACTACATTGAAGCACAGTATATGCTTACCGGTAGCATCAGTTCGGGTAAAATCCTCGAATACTGGAAACTTATTCGTGAGAAAGCTGGGTTTGAAGGTGCTGCCATTGATCCGCAAACCACTATTGCCGCTACTGAAATTTCGAAAGAAAAACTTGACTGGGGGGCTTATACCGCCGGACAATTGCTTTCTGATGCGGTACTTTATAACATCCGCCGCGAACGCCGTTGTGAGTTGATGGCTGAAGGACTTCGCTGGATGGATCTTATCCGTTGGAGGTCACTCGACCAGTTGAAGACTGAAAACTACCACATCGAAGGCTTCCATTTGTGGAATACTCCGATGCAGAATTGGTATAATTTTACTGCAACTGACTACAATGGCAGCTCATCATCCAAAGTTTCCAGCCCTGAACTGAGTGAATACCTGCGTCCGTACCAGAAGAATATGACTTCGGGCAACCTTTATCGCGACGGTTATACCTGGTCTATGGCGCATTACTTGCAACCTATGCCTATCAGACAATTCCTGCTGACATCTTCGGATTACAGTTCGATTGAGTTGTCACCGTTGTATCAGAATCCGTACTGGCCGACAACAGCGGATATGCCTGCGGAGAAATAACCTTTAACTGGCAGCTTCTAATAGGTGCTTAATAGAAAAGGGATAGCTTTTTTCGGTCAAAAGAAAGAATCTATCCCTTACTGTTATCGTATGACAATAATAAAGAAATTATGAAGAAGAATTCAGTGAAAATCTTTTTAGTTGCATTGGGGCTATCTCTCGTTTCTATGCCTGCGGTTTGGGGACAATATAAAAAGGTACCTGTGAAGGCTCCTTTTCAGATGGAGCCTATTAAAGAGTATGTATATCCCGACCGGAATTTCTCAGTTGTAGATTTTGGTGCGGTGAAAGGAGGAATAGCAGACAATACAAAATCGATAACTGCTGCCATCGATGCCTGCCATAAAGCAGGTGGCGGCAGAGTTGTAATTCCCGAAGGAGAATGGTTGACCGGTCCTGTGCATTTGAAAAGTAATGTCAACTTATACTTATCGGAAAATGCTGTGTTATGTTTTACGGACAATCCATCTGATTATCTGCCTGCTGTAATGACTTCATGGGAGGGTATGGAATGTTATAATTACTCTCCGCTGGTCTATGCTATTGGTTGTGAGAATGTAGCGATTACCGGAAAAGGTATGCTGAAACCTAAAATGGATACTTGGAAAGTGTGGTTTGCACGTCCGGAAGCCCATTTGAATGCATTGAAAGAGCTCTATACGATGGCCTCTACGGATGTTCCCGTAGAGAAACGGCAAATGGCGGTGGGAGAAAACAATCTTCGTCCGCATCTGATACATTTCAACCGTTGCAGGAATGTATTGCTTGACGGGTTTAAAATTAGGGAAAGCCCGTTTTGGACTATTCATATCTACATGTGTGATGGCGGTATTGCCCGGAATCTGGATGTAAAAGCACACGGTCACAATAATGATGGAATCGATCTGGAAATGACCCGTAACTTCCTGGTAGAAGACTGTACTTTCGATCAGGGTGATGATGCGGTGGTTATCAAGGCAGGACGCAACCGGGATGCATGGCGACTGAATATACCAACTGAAAATATAGTGATCCGTAATTGTAACATTGTGGAAGGGCATACTTTACTGGGTATCGGTAGTGAAATATCAGGAGGCATTCGGAATGTGTATATGCATGATTGTAAGGTGCCGCAATCTGTCAGGCGACTTTTCTTTGTGAAAACCAACCACCGCCGGGGAGCATTTGTAGAAAATATTCACATGGAGAATATCAGGGCCGGCCATGTACAGCGGGTACTTGAGATAGATACGGATGTGCTTTACCAATGGAAAGACCTTGTGCCTACGTATGAAGAACGCATTACGCGCATTGATGGCATTTACATGAAAAATGTGGTGTGTACTTCGGCCGATGCCATCTATGAGTTGAAAGGAGATGCGAAGCTGCCGGCCAGAAATATAGTGATTGAAGACGTGCATGTAAATGAAGTGAGGGATTTTGTGAAAAAGATAGATAATACGGAAAATGTGACGGAAAGGAATGTGACTTATTCATTCTCCGAGCACTAAAGACGATAAAATTAATGGGTTTATTAATCAACATTGATATGGTGAAATTAATATTGTTATTAGCTTTTTTTTGTGTAGGTTGTTCGGACACCTTCAATGAAGGTTCTGAAAAGATTGTTTATAATGGTATCCCCTGGTTTGACGATCAAGGCAATATAGTCAATGCACATGGTGCCTGTATCGTGGAAGACGGCGGCAGATATTATCTTTTCGGGGAATATAAATCGGACAAAAGCAATGCCTTTCCGGGATTTAGTTGCTACTCTTCGGATGATTTGGTGAACTGGAAATTCGAAAGGATTGTATTACCCGTACAATCTGACGGAATACTGGGGCCTGATCGTGTAGGTGAGCGTGTGAAGGTGATGAAATGCCCTTCTACCGGAGAGTATGTCATGTATATGCATGCCGATGATTTAGGTTATATGGACCCATATATAGGCTATGCTACCTGTAGCACGATCAATGGGGAATATAAATTGCAGGGACCGCTGCTTTATGAAGGTAAGCCTGTGAAACGTTGGGATATGGGAACCTTTCAGGATACGGATGGTAAGGGGTATCTGCTGATTCATCATGGACCTGTCTATCGTTTGAGTGACGATTATTGTTCGGTTGAGGCGGAAGCTGCTTATATAAAAGATTCGGGTGAATCGCCTGCCATGTTCAAGAAAAACGGCATGTATTATATGTTGTATTCTAATCTGACCAGTTGGGAGAAAAATGATAATTTCTATTTTACAGCACCGAATATTGAAGGCCCATGGACGAAGCAAGGGCTATTTTGTCCCGAAGGAAAACTGACTTATAACTCACAAAGTACTTTTGTTTTTCCTTTGAAAAGAGGGAATGATACAATCCCGATGTTTATGGGTGACCGTTGGTCGTATCCTCATCAGGCCTCGGCCGCTACTTATGTGTGGATGCCTCTGCAAGTGGATGGAACGCATATTTCCATTCCGGAATATTGGCAATGCTGGGATATCAACCGGCTGAAACCTGTAGATGCATTACGCAAAGGAAAGCAGATTCCTGTTTCAAAGATGGAATTTACACCGGACTGGAAGCAAGACAACGGGCGGTTGCTATCGAATGTGAAGGGCAGTGTTCTGAGTATTCCTTTTAAAGGGACTCATACTGCAGTGATCGGGGAATCGAATCCTCATAGCGGATATGCAAGAGTGAGTTTGCTGGATGCAAAGAAGGATACGGTGTATGTTTCTTTAGTGGATTTTTATAGTAAATATCCGGAAAAGGCAATTCGCATCATGACTCCGGAGATGCCGGAAGATAATTATACCTTATTGATAGAAGTGACAGGTATTATGCCTGTGTGGACTGATAAAACAAAGGCTGTTTATGGAAGTGACAATAGTTTTGTGACTGTCGATAGTATTTATTATTTTTGAAAAGTCTAAAAAGAATAGAGAGCCAAATTATTAAAAGCCAGAACTATTACCATGAAGAACGAACTGATAAAAAGAATCGGAATTTTTGTTTGTCTGTTGATCGCAGTCAATTGTTTATCTGCCGGGAATTTTCCTGTGGAGATGCGTATTAATCCCTCTACCGGTGCCATTAGTGAACTGACCTTGAAGGGTGATAACCGTAGTATGAACTGGGTAGTGAAAACTGATGGGACTCAATATCCCTGGGTTAAGGATAACTATGGTTGGGGATTGGGATACTTTACGGTGGTTAAAGGAAGGGAAACTGTAAAGCGGGAATGGAGGATACCTGTGGAAATCAGTCCTGACGGAATGAAGGTTTTATATCGTGAAGGTGATATACGCATTCTGGTAAAAAGAGAAATAAAACAGGGCGATTTGGTAGAAGAATATTCTTTTACCAATGAGGGAGAAGAACCTGTGTCTTTATATGATGTGGCTGTCTATACTCCTTTCAATGATAATTATCCGGATGCACAACAATGTATTAATTCCCGTGCTCATACGCATATTTGGAAAGGTGGAAGTGCTGCCTATGTCAATGCTATCCGTATGGGAGATTTTACTCCCCATCTGGGACTGGTGGTGACGGACGGAGCTATCAGAAACTATGAAATCTGGGAACGTGGACGTAAAAAGGCAAACTCACAAACAAGAGGTATCATTGCATTGGATCTGCCGGATTTATTGTTGAAGCCGGGAGAAAGCTATTCACTGGAGTGGCATGTTTTTGCTCATAATGGGAATGATGATTTCCGCCGTAAGCTTCTGGAAAAAGGGAGTGTACTTGTATCTTGCAATAAATATGTATTTGAGAAAGGAGAGAAAGCTCGTGTGGAATGCCGGAGTCTGGAACCTTTGAAAGCGTGTACCGCTAAAATGAATGGAGTACCTGTCCCCGTAAAGCAGGAAGGGAATCTTTGTTTTGTGGAAGTACCGATGGAACAGGCTGGTGAGGTACGTTTTGATTTCTATTACAATGGAAATAAGCAAACTCATGCAGACTGTCTGGTCATCAGCAATACGGCTGATTTAATCCGAAAACGTGTCGATTTTATTCGTACCCGTCAACAGATGAACAATCCGTCTGATTTGCGTGATGGGGCTTATATGGTTTATGATAATGAAGGTGATAGCATTTATCTGAATGATACGCCAAACTGTAATCCGGTGGATCGCGATGAAGGAGCGGAACGTCTGGGCATGGGGGTATTACTGGCAAAACAGTATTTGCTGACTAAAGACCCGGAATTAAAGCAATCTCTTTTGAGGTACGCTGATTTTGTACGTCGGAAACTGCAAACGGATAATTACGTAACCTATTCGAGTGTAGACCAGAAGAATCGCAACCGTGGGTATAATTATATGTGGGTGGCAGAATTCTATTTTCAGATGTATAAAGTGACTGGCGACAAACAATTTGTGACTGATGGCTATAAGACTCTGAAATCTATGTTCCAGCAGTTTGGTTATGGCTTTTATGCAATAGGTATTCCTGTTCGGTTGGGGCTACAAAGCCTGAAAGAAGCCGGAATGAAGAAAGAATACACGGATTTGCGGAACGATTTTATAAAGACAGGTGATGTGTTTGTAAAGAATGGTTTGAATTACCCTGCGCATGAGGTAAATTATGAGCAAAGCATTGTGGCTCCTGCCATCCAATTCCTTGCACAGCTCTATCTGGAGACAGGCAGTCAGAAATATCTGGATGAAGTGAAACGGCAAATGCCTGTACTGGAAGCATTCAATGGTTTTCAACCCAGCTACCATCTGAATGAAGTTGCGATTCGTCATTGGGATGGCCATTGGTTTGGCAAACGTGAACTGTTTGGTGATACTTTTCCCCATTATTGGAGTACGATAACCGGTGCGGTGTATTATTACTATGCGTTATGTACCGGTGATAGCTCTTATCAGAAGCGTGCAGAAAATGTAGTGAGGAATAATCTCTGTCTTTTCTTCGAAGATGGGAAGGCGTCTTGTGCTTATATGTATCCCTATAAGATTGACGGTGTGAAGGCGGAATTTTACGATCCTTATGCGAATGATCAGGACTGGGCGTTAGTCTATTATCTGTTGGTCAATAAGGGATTATAGAAAAAATGTACTTCTTTATGTACGATAATACATCTAATTGTACGTAGCTCCATACGCCGTATCTATGAACTTACTTATTTTTACTGAAAATTTCTTAGCATGAAAAATCTGAAAATAAAACTACTGTTTGCACTCTGTGCGATATTACTTTTTTCAGCCTTTATAACGGAAAAGAAAGACGTTATCACCATCTTTATGATAGGCGATTCTACCATGGCTAACAAAAGCCTGAAGAACGGTAACCTGGAACGTGGTTGGGGACAGATGCTTCCCTGTTTTCTGACGGAGGATGTCGCAGTGGACAATCATGCCATGAATGGACGGAGTTCATTGAGTTTCATCAATGAAGGGCGTTGGGATGCGGTGCTTGCCAAATTGAAAAAGGGAGATTATGTGTTTATTCAGTTCGGACACAATGATGAGAAAGCTTCCGAAAAATTGCATACCGATCCGGGAACTACCTTCGATGATAACCTGCGTCGTTTCGTAAGAGAAACCCGCGAAAAGGGAGCTTATCCTGTACTGTTTAATTCCATTGTACGGAGAAACTTTCCTCCCGAAGGGGTGACGGAGGCTAAAGGAAGTTATGAGGTGGAAGGAAATGTGCTTGTGGATACGCATGGAGAGTATCTGAATTCTCCCCGCCGGGTAGCTGAAGAAATGGACGTACCTTTTGTCGATCTGAATAAACTGACGCATGATTTGGTAGTCAATCTGGGCGTAGAAAAATCAAAAAGCCTCTTTATGTGGGTACCTGCGGGGATTTATGATTTTTGTCCGAAAGGAAAAATAGACAATACGCATCTGAATATTTATGGCGGAAAGGTAGTGGCTGGCATTGCTATGGAAGCTGTTGCTAAGGTTGTTCCAGCACTGGCTCCTTATGTTCGGCACTATGATCCGGAAGTGTATGCGGCCGATTATGAGGATAATAAAATCAGTTTTTGAAGAAATGTATAGAATATAGCTTTGAAAAATAAATTGAAATATATGAAGAAGGGATTTATAGGTTTAGTTTTTCTTTGGGTGACACAGATTTGTTGTGCACAGTTTAGTCTGCGCTCCGACCAACCGATTAAGTTGGCTTGTGATAATGCGGAAGAGAAGGTAGTGCAAACCGCATTGAAACTGTTCATACGTGATTATCAATCGGTATTTTCTGCATCTGCCGCCGTAGATGCCCGGCAAGGGAATATCATAGTAGGTACGGTTGGAAAAAGCCCGTTACTGAAAGCTGTGAGTGCGGACGTAAGTGCTTTGACAGGCAAGAAACAGGCTTTCCTTTTGCAGGTTCTGCCGGATGGAAAATTGCTGGTAGCAGGTAGTGATTCGCATGGTACGGCTTATGGTATCATGGAATTATCCCGTCTGATAGGTGTATCTCCCTGGGAATGGTGGGCGGATGTAACACCGGAGAAGAAGACTTCTTTTGTGCTGTCGGCAGAGTATCAGACATTGCAATCTCCTTCCGTGGAATATCGGGGTATATTTATCAATGACGAAGACTGGGGATTGATGCCTTGGAGTAGTCAGACGTATGAATCGTCGGATATAAAAGGACATATCGGTCCGAAGACGAATGCACGTATCTTTGAATTGTTGCTGCGTTTACGTGCCAATACCTATTGGCCTGCGATGCACGAATGTACTTTGCCTTTCTTCCTGACGGAAGGCAACAGGAAAGTTGCGGAAGAATATGGTATTTTTATAGGTTCATCGCATTGTGAACCGATGGTGTGTAGCGCTGCCGGTGAGTGGCGCCGTCGCGGTCAGGGTGATTATGACTATGTGAATAATAGTGCGTCTGTTTATAAATTCTGGGAAGATCGGGTAAAAGAGGTTGCTCAACAAGGTAATATCTATACTTTGGGTATGCGTGGCGTGCACGACGGACAGATGCAGGGAGCCAAAACCGTAGCAGAACAGAAAGCGGTATTGGAGCGTGTGCTTAAAGACCAGCGCGGACTCTTGCAGAAGTATGTCAATAAAGATGTTACAGCTATTCCGCAAGCATTTATTCCTTATAAAGAGGTGTTGGATATTTATAATGCCGGTTTACAGGTGCCTGATGATGTAACGTTGATCTGGTGTGATGATAATTACGGGTATATCCGTCACTTCCCGACGGCGGAAGAGCGTGCCCGCAAAGGAGGCAACGGTATCTATTACCATGTATCTTACTGGGGCCGTCCTCACGATTATCTTTGGTTGGGAACTTTCAGCCCTTATCTACTCCATCAACAAATGAAGTTGGCTTACGACCGTGGCATTCAGAAGATGTGGGTATTGAATGTGGGTGATATCAAGCCTGCGGAATATCAGATAGAACTTTTCCTGGATATGGCGTGGAACATTGATGAAGTGAACGAAATAGGAGTCACTGCCCATCTGAAATCTTGGTTGGAGCGGGAATTTGGAAGTAATTGTGCCGAGGAACTGTTGCCTGCCATGGAAGCACATTACCACCTATCCTACATCCGTAAGCCCGAATTTATGGGAAATACGCGTGAAGAAGAGCGCGATCCGAAATACAAGGTGATTAAAGATCTGCCTTGGAGCGAGCAGACCATTAGTGAGCGTCTGAGATCTTATACCATCTTGTCCGATGTTGTCGAGAGGATGGAGAGTAACATCCCGGCGGATAGGCAGGATGCTTATTTCCAGCTTGTGAAATATCCGGTGCAGGCCGCCGCACAAATGAACCGGAAAATTCTGACTGCCCAGCTTGCCCGTCACTCTAAGGTTGACTGGAAACAAAGTGATGCTGCTTTTGACAGCATTGCATCCTTGACGCAGCAGTATAATTCATTGCAGAATGGCAAATGGAACCGTATGATGGATTTTCAACCCCGTAAGTTGCCGGTATTCAAGCGTGTAGAGCATACTACCGCTACCGAGCCTATGGTGACAGACCGGAAAATGCTCTGCAAATGGAATGCTATGGAATGTACGTATGGGAAACCTGTTCCGTACGAGGGCTTAGGGTATGAAAGAAAAGCGGCAGGTATCCGTAAAGGTTCCTCTCTGACCTTCGCTTTTGATGATTATGGAAAAGATTCTGTTGAAGTTGAGATCAGGCTATTGCCAAGTCATCCACTGGATGAGAAACAGCTTCGTTTCGCTATATCTGTAGATGAGGCCGTTCCGCAAACGGTATCTTATGAGACGAAAGGACGCAGCGAAGAATGGAAAGAGAATGTTTTGCGTAATCAGGCTATTCGGAAAGTGACTTTACCGATCAATAAACAGGCTTCTCATAAGTTGGTTATTACGGCTTTGGATGAAGGAATGGTGCTGGATCAGGTGATACTTTATTAATAATTACATATGTTTTAAGATGGAATCTCCCCTAAGGAAAGGCACTTAGGGGAGATTCTTGTTTATTTCAACTGCTTTATATATTCTGATGGAGACATTCCATATGCTTCTTTGAAACATTCTCTGAAATAAGATACGGAGTTTAGGCCAACCTGATGAGCTATTTCTGAAATATTGTACTTACCTGAGAGCAATAACTGCTCTGCTTTCCTAAGTCTTAGTTTGCGGATAAATTCTCCTGTGGACATTCCTGTCAGGGCTTTTACTTTCCTGTAGAGAGAAGAGTAACTCATGGATAGTTCTTGAGCTATTGTGGGTACATCTATTTTTTCATCCATCAGGTTCTCCTCTATGATTTTTGTTATTTTTTCAATGAATTCATTGTCTATCTTATTTAATGATTCTTTGATGATGGATTGTTTTAAATGAGTGCTGGAGGAAATCAAAGATGCAATTTTCTTTCTTCCTTCTAATAGATTGGCTACTCTGCTTTTAAGTAAAGATGCGCTAAATGGTTTTGTTACATACGAGTCAGCACCGGCATCATACCCTTCTGTTTTGTCTTGCAATGTGTCTTTCGCAGTCAGCAGTATTACAGGTATATGACTGGTTGCAATATTGTTTTTTATTTCTTTGCATAATTCAATTCCATCTTTTATAGGCATCATGATATCACTGATAATTACATCAGGAATACTTGTGAAAGCCGTCTGGCATCCTTGCTCTCCATTTTCTGCGACGAGAACATCGTAAGAACTCATCAAGGCTTCAGCGATGTAATCACGGATATCTCCTTCATCTTCTACAACTAAAACAATGGGTTTATTTAACTTTTCCTCATCTATGGACTCTCTGAGATTAGTATTAATATGTATGGCATTGGGGTACGAATTATTGGCTATCAGTCGGATGCGGAAAGATGATCCTACATTAGGTTCACTATGCACCAGAATTATTCCTTCATGTAAATCCACCAGATTTTTCACTAAAGCAAGTCCTATGCCGAATCCGGGGATGTTTTTTCTTAAATTAGTTTGATAGTATCGTTCGAATATACGTGAAATATCCTCTTTAGGTATTCCGATACCTGTATCGGCTATCTCTATTTCTATATATTCGATATCATTAGCTGTTATGGACCGTAAAGTAAGCGTGATATTTCCTTTATATGTATATTTGAATGCATTGGACAAAAGATTATCAACAATCATAGAAATAACTTCCTGATCAAAATAGATTTGTGTCTTGTCTGTATCTGTTATGATATCAAACGTGATGTCGGCATTTCTGTTTAGTTCTTTATATTTGAAACCAATTTCCTGAATCTTTTCAGCAATATTTTCTTTCATAACACACAATTTCTTATTTTGAGTTTCTGTTTTACGAAACTCTAATATTTGTGTGACCAAATTTAGTAGGCGGATTGTACTTTTGTGAATAAGAGAAATCTTTTTCATATGTTCTTCCTGAATCCTTGAATCGCATTGTAAATCTTCAAGTGGTCCGAGTATTAATGTTAATGGAGTTTTTAGTTCATGAGTGATATTTGTATAAAACCTCAATCGCTCTTCATTTAGCTCTTGTTGCTTTTGGATTTTTTCTTTTTCAAGAGATAATGAACTGCGTAACTGTAAACGCTTTTTGTAAGATTTAATTGTGGATAATGCAATTGTGGCAATAACTGCTACATATATAAACTTAGCCCACCAACTGAGCCAAAACGGAGGATTGATATTAATGATTAGGGTTGAATAATTATTTTGCCACTCTTGATTCTTATAACGGGCTTTGATATGTAATTTATAGTTTCGGTGAGGGATATTACGAAATGCGACTTGGTTCTCTTCACCTATATTTATCCAATTCTTCTCTAATCCTTCCAGTTTATAAGCATACTCAACTCTCCCTTGCAGGGATTTGTTCATAACATTGAAAGTTATGTTGAATATATTCTGATTATAATTAAGTGTAACTTTTCCATCTGCCATAGGTATCGATATGTCAATTGCATCTTCTCGGGGATTTCTACCATAGACCTTGAATTCTGTAAATATTACTGGAGGAAGAATTATATTCGAAGGTCTGTCGTTAGGATAAAAGTAGCATACCCCATTGATACTACCAAAGTAAATGGCTCCATCTTGGGTCTTTCCAACAGAATTATTCATATATGTACCAAATAAGGTGCCGTTTTTATGATCATAATTTAGGAATCTCTTTTCTGAATCTAAAAAGCAGCTGATACCAGAATGAGTGCTTAGCCAAATATTGTTTTCTGAATCCTCTTCAATTGAGCAAACTAGATTACACGCTAACCCATTTAAGGTGTTGAATACTTGATAAGTATCTAACTGTTCATTAGGAAATAACACTAACCCTTCTGTAGTTGCAACCCAAATTCTATTTTTAGAATCTCTGAATATTTGATTGATTGCACATTCTTCGAATATGGTATGTTCATTTATATGTTTCATTGTCTTGTGTTTCGAATTGTATATGGTAATTCCTTTATTAAGAGTTCCAATCCATATGTTTCCGTTTTTATCTTGTGAAATAGCTCTTATTTCATTGGTTAATAACTGACTGTTTTCTTTATTGAGAAGCTCTTTTTTCTTAGTTGTTAAGTTATAAATCTCTAGTCCGCTACTGTTTCCGATCCATATATTTCTTTGGTTATCCTCAAAAAGACAACGAATTACTGAGTTGTTTCTCAAAGGAGTATAATGAATAAATCTATTCTCTTTGCTTAAAAAAATATCGATTTCTACATCTCCAAACCATAAATCTCCATTGGAATCTTTTAATGAAGAATAATAAGCATTTGATGTTATTTCTCCTGTATCATGGGAATAAAATCTGTAGTTTTTGCCATCTTTGTTGACATTGATTCCTCCTCCATCGGTCCCCATCCATATATCCCCATTGTCGGCAACGCATATTGTCAATACTTCTTTGTCATTCAATCCATTTATAACTCCTGGAATTTTATTAATTTTCCAGCTATGAAAGAAAGAAGAGGTGCTGCTGATAAAACTGGCTCCTCCTCCGTTTGAACCTATCCACACATTTTTAAAGGAGTCTTCGAAGATACTGTAAACAGTTGGGTTTGAGATACCCCAATAGATATCTTGTATAAACATGTGATTAATGTTCTTCTTTCCGGATAAAATCAGGTCTGTATCTTTGGAGTCAAAATAACAAAGGTCAGATATCGTGCCCACCCATATCTGACCATCGCTGGTTTTATAGACACAATTAACAACTCCTTGCATCGTATGATGCATTCCATTGATATCCTTAAAATTGCGGAATATTTCTCTGAAGGGATCGAAAAGTGATAATCCTCTGTTGGTTGCAATCCAGATTTTTGAATTGGCATCGACAAATATAGAATATACGGTGTTGCCGGGAAGTGAATTCTTATTTTGAGGTGAAGGCATGAAATTTTTTAAAGTTTTGTTTTCTGGCGAGAAAATAGTGAAACCATTATGAGTATGTCCGATATATAAATCACCATTACTGCCTTCAGACAATGTCATAATGTCATCTGAAGGAAAATTAGGAACTGTTGATGTATTATAGTGTATAAACTGTGAATTGCCAGAGTCGTATAAATCTAATCCTTTATTCGTAGCAATCCATACATTGCCATTGGAAGTGACCAGAATATCTTTGATTTCATTTGATATCAGCGTTTCCGGACAATTTTTATCGTGAAGAAATGATGAGAATTGTTGTGTTGCACAATCAAAGACATTCACTCCCATCCATCTGTTTGCAATCCATATCTTATTATTAATAGTATCTGTTGCAATTTTATTAATATCGTTACTATTAAGCAATTCCTGATCGGGCTTCTTTAAATATACAGTAAATTTATCTCCGTCAAATCTGTTAAGGCCATATCTGGTAGCAAACCATGTGAAACCATATTTATCCTGAGTAATATCCGTTACATAGTTACTGGATAGTCCATCTTTCATTACCAGATTAATAGTTGGAATTTGCTGACAGAAACCTCCTATTGGGTAAGTCGCTAATGCAAATAAGAGCATTATCTTAAATAGCTCGCTTTGTTTCATCTTCATAATTAGTACTTAATCTCAAATAGACACAAAAGTCAGCATTAATAAGTATAATGGCAGTCGCAATTCTTTCAAAAGTCGCTCACAATCCTGTCACTGAAAAAATAACGGTGGTATTTTGAATTATACAGATGCTTGGGATTCTGATGTGAATTTACATTTGTCCAATGAAATTTTTCAGTGAGAGAATTCTCTTGTTATGTTTAATCTTAAAATAATAGCCTATGGGAATCACATAAGAGTTACAGAGTTTCTAATTTCATTAGCTGAAAAACATAATGAATAAGTTGTTTTTAGTAGTTAATTTTAAATCACTATTGTTTATGAAACATTTTTTTATTTGGATTTTCTTATTTTTTTTCTCAATGTCCGGCTTTGCGCAAACTTTAAATATTAAAGGGCAAATAACGGATACATCTGGTGAATCAATCATTGGCGTTAATGTAAAAGTAAAGGGTAAGGATGCCGGTACTATAACAGATATAGATGGTAACTATCACCTTCAAGCTGCTCCGAATGATATTTTAGTTGTTTCTTATATAGGTTTTATTACCCAAGAAGTTCCAGTGAAAAATCGGACTGTTATTGATGTTTGTTTGATAGAAGACGTAAAAGCATTAGATGAGGTGGTTGTAGTTGGGTATGGAACACAGCGCAAAGCAGACTTAACGGGCGCTGTTATACGTGCAGATATTAAAACGTTGAAAAGGTCTCCCAATTCAAATGTTTTGCAATCCTTGCAGGGAAATGTACCAGGACTTAATATTGGACAAGTAACCAGTTCGGGAAGCACTCCTTCAATGTCTATCCGTGGTACGAATACTTTAGGAGGCAATAAAGATGTTTTGGTTATTCTGGACGGAATCATTTATACAAGCTCGTTATCGTCTATAAATCCTGACGATATAGAATCTATTGATATCCTGAAAGATGCGAGCTCTACAGCTGTTTACGGTGCACAAGCGGCCAATGGGGTAGTTCTTATTACCACCAAGAAAGGTGTGGAAGGAAAGCCCAAAATCAGTTTTTCTAGTAGTTATACGTTTTCTAACCCAACTCACAAATATCGTCCGATGAACCGTGAAGAGTATCTGGATAATATCAGAGACTTCTATTATACGGAGGCTTTCATGGGGCCCGATTATACTACTCCTAATCCGGATTTTGATCTTGCGTCTAAATTACCGGATGCTCCACTAAGAGATGAAAATGGAAATGTCAGTCCTTATAATTATAGTTGGTGGGATGAGGGGACACAAAGTGGACATTTGTTTGAAAACCGTTTTAGTATATCCGGTGGTAGTAAATCCGTCAACTATATGCTTTCGTATTCCAATACAGATCAACGTGGATTTATCGTGAATGATGATTTTAAGAGAAATAGCGTTCGTATGAATCTGAATGCGGAAGTAGCTCCTTGGTGGAAGATAGGAATTCAAACTTTCGGTGCATTTGTGAATCAAGATGGTGCAGAGCCGGGTTTATGGAATCTGATAACACAATCTCCATTAATTGAGCCTTATGATGAAAATGGGGATATAAAGCCATATCCTTTTAATACTCTGGATACTAATCCTTTTATGGGGTCGGATATTGATGATTACGAACGACATAATTATTTTTTCGGTAATATATCATCCGAAATAAAGTTACCTCTCAAAGGATTGGTATATCGGTTGAATTTTGGTAATAACTATAGGGTGGATAATCATTTTCAGGCCAGTCAGTATGGATATAATCTGCAAGGGGAGGCTTATAAGGAGCATACCGGTTACTATGATTATACGATAGATAATATTTTGGCTTACAATGCTACATTTGGTGACCATCATATTGATGCCACATTGCTATATGGAGCTTCAGAACGAAAATATAATTATACAAAGGCTTTGGGACAAGGATTTACTCGCCTGACATTAGGCTATAATAGCTTGGAACAGGCAACTACACGCTATGTATATTCGGATGCCTGGAGAGAAGCTCTTTGTTATCAGATGGCTAGGGTCAGTTATCGTTTGATGGATCGGTATTTGATAACGGGTACAGTACGTAGAGATGGCTTTTCGGGATTCGCGGCAAATAATAAGTATGCTACTTTTCCTTCCTTAGCTTTAGGGTGGATTATTTCTGAAGAGTCTTTTTTTAAAGTACCTTGGATTGATTATCTGAAATTACGAGGGGGATATGGTATCAGTGGAAACCAAACCAGCAGATATAAATCCTTGTCTACTGTTGCTTCCGAGATCAGATATGTTTTTGGTGATGGTGGAAAGCCCGTTATCGGACAGGAAATTTCTGCTTTGGGAAATAATAATCTGAAGTGGGAAAAGACAGCTGGAATAAACTTAGGACTTGATTTTACCATATTGGGACAAAGGTTAACTGGTTCTGTGGAATATTATTCGACAACAACGAAAGACTTGTTGTATGATGTGGCTTTGCCTGATATAACGGGTTTTTCGAAGATTGCATCCAATCTTGGAAAAATCAGAAATAAGGGCTTTGAATTTATTCTCACTTCGAAGAATATACAAACTTCTAATTTTAAATGGACCACTTCACTTAATTTTTCTACAAACTCCAATAAAATCATCACCTTGACAGGAGAAGATAATAACGGAGATGGTGTAGAGGATGATAACATATCCAGTAATTTGTTTATAGGTCAGCCGATTTCTGCGGTATATGGATATGTGGTAGATGGTATTTATCAGTTGGATGATGACATCCCTACCGGTTTTCATCCGGGTAATTATCGCATTGTGGACATGACTGGAGAAGGAGAAATAACCCCTGAAGACCGTGTTATCTTAGGTAAAGGAGATCCGGCTTATCGATTTGGTATTATGAATACGTTGGAGTATAAGAACTTCACACTTAGCTTCTTTATTAATTCTATTCAGGGAGGGAAGAATGGTTATTTGGCTGCTAATTCTTCTTCGTTGGTCAGAGATCAGAATAATCTTCGCTGGAATCGTATCAGTGCGTGGGATTACTGGTCACCGCGAAATCCGGATGCTGTTTATGCACGTTCTATAAGCACTCCTAAGATTACTCCTACGGTATATGAAGACCGGAGTTTTGTACGCTTGCAGGATATTTCATTGTCTTATGCATTTCCGAAATCTGTCACGAATAAGGTAGGTTTAAGTGATATTGATCTGTTTTTCAGTGGGAAAAACCTGCTGACTTTTACGAAATGGCATGGTTGGGATCCGGAAGCAGGTAGTACCTACGGGGGGAGACCGGTAATGAGAAGTTTTTCTTTCGGTGTTAGTCTTACTTATTAAACTGATTTATTATGAAAATAAAAATATATACTATTGCATTACTGCTTTCAACTGTGTTGGGTTCGTGTAGCAGCTCTTTTTTGGATGAGAAACCTTTGGACTTTATGAGTGCAACCAATTCTTTTCTGACACAGGAAGATATTGATTGTTCGGTAAATAATCTCTATTACCTGATAAGAAGAGAATTTTATAGTAGGGATGAACTCCGTCCGATGGATTACCTTTATGGTACGGACATCATATATGATGGAGAGCCAAATGGTACGGAACGGCATTCCAATATGATTTCAGCGTATCATTCAACCGGTAGTATCGCATCTGTACATTGGTCATTGCTTTATCATACCATATCGACGGCCAATACCATTATTGACCGTTTGCCTGTTGCTGAAGTTTCAGAAGAACAAAAGACGGTTGCTGAAGCCAAAGCTCGTTTTTTTAGAGGATTTGCCTACAGGACATTGGCATATTTGTATGGTGGAGTGCCTCTTTTATTAACGGAAGTCGTTGAGCCCAAGTTCGATTATGTCCGGGCATCCAAGGAAGATGTATTGAAGCAGGCAATTGCAGATGTAGAATTTGCGGCAACTCATTTGCCCAGTTTATCCAGTGTGCAGGATGGGGAAGTATCTAATGCGGCAGCATATCATTTGCTTTCAGAACTTTACCTGGCAACAGAACAATATCAGAAAGCAGTGGATGCAGCAACGACGGTTATTGATGATCCGGCTACAGGATTAATGTATGCCCGTTTTGGCTCCCGATCCAATGAAGTGCCGGGAGATGTATATTGGGATTTGTTCCGGAAGAATAATCAAAATAGAGGCTCTGGAAATACAGAAGGAATCTGGGTCATTCAGATTGAGACGGATACTCCTGGTGGAAGTGGCTCTTTGACTGCTAAAGATCAGACATATACTTTGGAGAGACATCATGCTCCGATGGTTCGTGATGTGAAAGCTCATGGAATGAATCCCTTCAGTTGGCCGATTGGTGACTATACCGGAGGGCGTGGTATTGGTTGGGGCATTTCTACCCAATATTTCAGTGATGAGATATGGAAAGATGATTTTTATGGAGACATGAGAAATGCGAATCATAATTTTGTGAGAAAATTTGCTGTTCATAATAAAGAGTATGCCAAGCTGTATGGGGATACTATTGATACTCAGAATCCACCGGTAGGGGTTACGGTTCCATCCCGTTCGCTATATGCTTATCAGTCTAAGTGTACTACTCCATATAATCATCCGGAAGGGTTGTATTCCAATGCCAAAACCTATGCGCTGAATAGTGGAGCCGGTGCTACATATACGGACCAATATATGTTCAGACTTGCCGAAACATATTTGTTGCGTGCTGAGGCCTATCTGGGCTTGAATGATAAAGATAAAGCAGCGGCTGATATTAATGTTATTCGCGACAGAGCTCATGCCAAACCTGTATTGTCATCTCAGGTTACACTGGATTATATTCTGGATGAGAGAATGAGAGAGTTAGGCGTAGAAGAAAGGCGTAGGATAACATTGATGAGAATGGGAAAACTCTATGACCGCGTGATGAAATGTAATCCTTACTATGCCAAGGAAATGGAAAAACATTATGAGTTATGGCCAATACCTTATAAAGAAATTGAAGCTAATAGAGGGGCGGTATTAGAACAAAATCCCGGATATGAATAAAGGTGATAAAAATACGATTAGGTATTAGGGGTAAAAGTTATATTGTTTTTAGTCATTGTGTGTCTGCATTAGCAGACACACAATAAATAGTAATTAGAATAAAGTTTATGTTATGAGGAGATTTTGGTTAATATTTATGTCGATACTTCTTCCGGTACTGTCCTGGGGACAGATTAATGTTAAGGAAACCGGAAGTGGGACAGCCTTCCCGCTAGTGACTTCACATAAAGTGGTGATTTATTATGATGCCCGGGATTATAACGTAGTAGAAAAAACAGCTTGTCTTCTGGCAGAGGATATAAAGCGAGTGACTAATAAGAAGATAGCTGTTTCTTCAAAAAAAGTTTCTTCCGAGTATGCTGTTGTTGTGGGGACAGTGGGACATAACGCTTTTATTGATCAATTGGTGATAGAGGGGCAATTGGATGTCTCTGCTATTAGTGGAGGCTGGGAACAGTTTGTTATTAAAACAATTGAAGCTCCTGTCAAAGGAGTGAAAAAAGTACTTGTGATAGCTGGATGTGACAGACGTGGTACAGCTTATGGTGTATTCACACTGTCGGAGGCTATGGGAGTATCCCCTTTATATTGGTGGGCCGACGTTCCTGTGAAAAAAAAGTCTCAACTATATGTTGAGAGTGTAAACTACATTTCTCAGGCTCCGTCTGTTCAGTACAGAGGTATCTTTATTAATGATGAAGGCTGGGGAATAACCCCGTGGGCTGGAAAAACGTTTGATAAAGAACTGGGAGATATCGGGCCTAAAACTTATGCCAAGGTGTGTGAACTGATTCTCCGAATGAAAGGCAATGTACTTGCCCCTGCGATGCATCCTTCTTCGGGAGCTTTTAATAAATATCCTGAAAACAAATTGGTTGCAGATAGTTATGGAATTATAATGAGCTCTTCTCACTGTGAACCATTATTATTTAATAATGTGACGGAGTGGGATAAGAAAACGATGGGAGAGTGGAATTATATGACCAACAAAGAAGGAATTAATAAGATACTTGATCAGCGGGTTTCTGAAAATGCCCCGTATGAGAATATCTACACGATTGCTATGCGTGGTATTCATGATTCCGGACTTGTAGGTGTGCCTAAAGATAAAGAAGTCAGTTTGGTGGAAGAAGTTATTGCTGACCAGAGAAGTATTTTGAAAAAACATATAGATGCTTCTCTTGATTCTATCCCTCAGATTTTTGTTCCCTATAAAGAAGTACTTGATATTTATGAGAGGGGATTAAGATTACCTGAAGATATAATGTTGGTTTGGCCAGATGATAATTTTGGCTATATTAAGCGTTTGAATAATGAGGAAGAGAAAAAGCGCAAAGGAGGATCGGGCGTATATTATCATATTTCATACTTAGGTGAACCGCATGATTATTTATGGTTAAATACGACTCCTCCTGCATTGATGTTTGAAGAGATGCGAAAGGCTTATGATACCGGAGCAAAACGTTATTGGTTATTGAATGTGGGAGATATCAAACCGGGTGAATTGGGAATGAAAACGTTTCTGGATATGGCCTGGGATATCAATAAATTTAATTTTGATAATATAAACAATCATCAGGTAGACTTTCTGGCTTCCATTTTTGGTGAGAAGTACAGGGAAGATATGAATGACATCTTGAGTAGTTATTATCATTTGGGCTTTCAGCACAAGCCGGAGGCAATGGGATGGGGATATGAATGGAATAATGAACATTCCCATGAAAGGGTGACGGATACAGACTTTTCTTTTGCGAATTATAATGAGGCAGAAGGAAGAATGCAAGAATATGACCGTATTTCTGATAAAAGTGAAAAAATATGGAATGCCTTACCTGAATCTTATAAAGCAGCTTTTTACGAACTGGTTTTCTATCCTGTAAAAGGAGCGGCACTTATGAACAAGAAAATGCTGACTGCACAACAAAATAGATGGTATGCGCGACAGGGGCGTGCAGCGACTAACTATTTAGCCGATATGACTAAAGCTTATCATGATAGTATAGATTATTATACCAATCAGTATAATTCCTTGCTTGATGGTAAATGGGACCATATGATGGCCTTGGCACCTGGCTGGACTGCTACTTATCAAAAAATGCCTCCTGTAATGACCATAAAGTTACCTCAGCAAGCAGAAATGAGAATATTTCTTCCGGGACAGGATTGTTTCTTGGGAAAGACTACGTTGAATGTGCTTCCTTGTGTGAATCCTTATACACGGAAAAAACTATTTATAGAATTATATAATATAGGAAATCAAGAATTTAGCTGGAATGCTAAGGCTTCAGATTCTTGGATTAAACTTAGCAGATACAGCGGAACTACTTTACTGCAAGAACGAATTATTGTATCTGTTGACTGGGATAAAGTTCCGGTAGGAGAAAGGATCACAGGCGAAATAGAGGTCGTATCCGGTGACAATGTGGAAAAGATTTATTTACCAGTTTTTAATCCTGCTTTTCCTTCAGTCAGCGAGTTGAAGGGATGGTATGTGGAAGATAATGGATGCGTATCTATTAATCCGGGAAAATATCATAGAAAAGTGGAGAATGAGGATATAAAGATTCAAGTAATAGAAGGATTGGGATATGAGAATCAGTGTATACAATTAGGAGAGGCTACAAAACCTGTTCAAAATCCACGTCGTTCAAAAAAAGCTGCGAAAGTGGAATATGATTTTTATACCTTTAATGCCGGATCAGTAACGGTCTATACTTATGCATTACCAGTTTTTCCTATTAATTTGGAACATGGTACTTGTTTTGGCGTAATGATAGATGATGGTCTGCTGAAGTATGCTTCGAACAATGCAAAAGAATATTCAGGCGAGTGGAGGGAAAATGTGTATCGCAACAGTACAGTAAATGCTGTAACTTTAAACATCGATAAGCCGGGTAAGCATACGCTGAAGTTAATATGTTCTGATCCTGGTATGATTATACAAAAGGTTGTAATAGATCTGGGAGGGATGAAACGCTCTTATCTTGGACCTGAAACTACAATCGTACAGTGATGATTTTCAATAGGATGAAATATCTTTGAGTAATATATACCAACGAAAGAGACGGTTATAATCTTTATGATAGTAACCGTCTCTTTTGTTTATAGAAATTCAGATTAGTATTTGAAGTTTTCCCCCTTCACATAAATCTTGAAATCCTTGATGCCCCCCGGTACTTCGCTTTCCATTCGGGGTAAGCATTGGAAACCTGTCAATGCATGACTGGCGCCCAGATCGATTACAATCGTATGCGGATAAGGACTACCTTTTTCTGTGCTCCAATAGGTGGATTCCTGAAGGTCGAAAGTCTTGTCGGCAGACCGGTTGACGTGAGCTACGTCTTCGCTGTCGGCATACTTCACAATCCAAGGCTCGCGGGACAGACGGCTACCATCCTTGTCCAAGAAATACATTTCGGCAATACAAGCCAAGTCTTTTCCATCCTGTGAGTTTAATGCTTCAATGCAAACATAGCGTCCGGTAACAGGTTTGTTGAATTTAACTTCCTGCCAGCCGTTACCCGGTTTGAAACTTCCCGTGAATACAGGCTTTTCACCTGACAAGTTCAGGTTTTCGCCTTCATTGCGATGTGTCAAGGGTTTCTGTACAAGCAGCTGGTCAAGGAGCGGTTCACTTAAACCTTCGGACTTAGCTTCTTTAGGGCCTACGATATCGAAAACTACGATTTCATTCTCACCTTTCTTCAACCAGCATCCCGGTACATAAAGAGTCTGCTGAGGACCGATCTCCCAGATACGACCTAATGCATAACCGTTCACATAAACCAGTCCTTTGCCCCATGTTTCGAAGTTCAGGAAAGTATCGCTCGGTTTCTTCACCTGGAATTTAGCACGGTAAACACCCGGAATACGTTGCCCGAGACGGTCTGTCAATGACTCTATCGGCTGGAACTTCATGCCCTGATAGAATTCATAGGTATCTTCAATGTTGAAAACTTCCCAGTTCTTCAGGTTGCAAACGAAAGGATATCCGTTGATGTCCATAGAAAGTTCTACGTTTTTCGTGATTCCTTTGAAGTCTTTGATGGCACGTCCGAAGTTGATGCGACCCATGGCTTCTACCAGAATATCAAGTCTGGAACCTTTGACGCAGGCGGGGAGTACCAATTGCTTTTCACCGTTTCTTCTGTCGAGTTTGCCGATGTACTTCCCGTCTACGAATACCTGAGCATAGTCGTGCGCATCGTTCACTGTGAGGGTAGCGGGCGATTTCAATTCAGGCAGGGTAGTGCGGTAGAGGATGCTTCCGAAGCCCTGGTTGTATTCTTCCATGGTGCGGATGTTTTCATCCTTCTTTGCTGCGGGCAGGTTCTCGAACAATGGTGCCATTTCTGTGAATCTGAAAGCAGGGATGCTGATAGGTTTGATCAGTGCAGGTACTTTCGCCTGTTTCTCACCATCCATGTATTTCGCCATGGCTTCTCTCAACGCCCAATACTTAGGAGTTGTCTGACCGGATTCACTGATAGGCGCATCGTAATCGTAAGATGTCACATCGGGAGCAAAGCCGGGAGAGTTGGCGCCTGCCCAGTGTCCCCAGTTCGTACCTCCATGTGTCATATACAGGCTGAATGAAATGCCTCTCGATAACATATCGTCGATACCTTTGATCATATCAGCAGCAGGACGCGTTTCGTGGTTGGCACCCCATTTGTCGAACCAACCGCTCCAGAATTCAGAACACATCAGCGGGCTGTTGGGACGAAGTTGTTTCAGTTTGGCAAATTGCTGGTCGACGTTGGCACCTGTACCGAAGTTCATGGTCCAGATCAGATCATCGAGTCCGTTCAAGGTGAAGTTAGAGGCCCAGTCGCATTGGAACAAGGCGATGTCATTTCCAAAGTTGGCACGTACGATGTCTCTGATTTGGGATACATAACCCTTATCTTCTCCGTAAGATCCATATTCGTTTTCTACCTGTACCATGATGATGGGACCGCCATTGGCAATCGTCAGGTCTTTCACTTGCTTGGCTACGGCTTCTTCGAACAGAGCTACACGTTCAATGAAGTAAGGATCGGATTCGCGCAGACGGACATCCTTTTTCTTAAGCAGCCACCATGGCAGACCACCCATTTCCCACTCGGCACAAACATACGGTCCGGGGCGGAGGATGACATACATATCATTTTGCTGGCACAGACGGCAGAACTCGGCCAGGTCGTTTTGCTCCGTAAAGTCATATACGCCGGGTTGCGGTTCGTGAGAGTTCCAGAATACATAGAGGCAGACGGTATTCATACCCAGTGCTTTGCACAACTTGATGCGTTGGTCCCAATATGGTTTCGGGATGCGTGGGTAGTGCAGTTCGGCGGCTTTAACCACAAATGGTTTGCCATTCAGCAGGAAAGTTCCTTTGCCGGCTTCAAAACGACCTTGGTCGGCAAAGCTGTCGAAGTTCCATTTGTCACGCCAGGGAATGGTGATTTTATCACCTTCGAAGGAGAATGGAAGCCATACATAACGTGAGTTTTCCAGGTCTTTCTTATTCCAGCGGTCGAACATGGCAATGTACATGTCTTTCTTGCCCATAACTTTCTGCACGTAAGTGCTTTGAGCATAGAATGTCTTGTCGGCATCTGTTCCGGTACAAGGGTTGCCGATTGTTTTCCATTCACCCATAATGGAGTCTGCTACTGCCAGTTCAGCCTGATTGGGATCCCAACCGGTACAGCCGGAAGAGAGCATGTAGTATTTTCCGTTACGCTTGAAGACGGCGGGAGCTTCGCGGCTTTCCTTGACGAAGTTACGGGTATAGCGTCCGCTCGGTCTTTGATAATCGTCAGTCAATTCGCTGATGTACAGCGTTGCATTGTTCTCTGACGAATAAAAGTGGTAGGCACGGCCATCATCGTCTACGAATACGGTTTGGTCGCGACACATAGCACCGTTGGGGCGGAAACTGCCCAGATAGGTGAATTCTCCGGTAGGGGAGTCACTGATGGCTACTCCGGCGCATGCCTTGCTGTAGTCGGCACTTTCCACATGTGCCCACATCACGAATTTCTTGGTTTTGGGGTTATAAATCACCTTCGGACGTTCCAGTACCTTGCTGGTGTGCAGGTCGTGACCTTGGTCGTCCTTCACTGCGGGAAGCACGATGCCTTCGAACTTCCAGTTCAGAAGGTCTTTGGATGAATAGCAGCTCACGCCGGTTACATCCGTGCGGTAACACTCCCATGTAGCCCATTCGGGCAGGATGGTTTTACCTTTTTTGTACTCACCGTACCAGTAGTACGTTCCTTCATGGTAGAGGATACCGCCGCCATGTGCATTGATGGGGTTACCGTCGGTGTCGTTCCATACTTCACCCGGCACGATGGCATTGTTGGTGGTTACCTGTTTTTGGGCTTGCGCTGTAGCAGCTCCAAACAAACAGGCAACAACTAATGTCATACTCCAGAAAATGTTTCTCATGATTTGAATGGTTTATTGTTAGTTTACGAATTAATTTCTGTTGCAAAGATAAGAACGACTTATCATTTAATGTTCCACAAATAATTCAATATAGGTAGACAGATGTTTCAATTTAATACGATTTATAATTTATATCTTTGTAGTCAGTAAACGAAATTATAGAAAACATTAACATGAAACACTTACAATGGTTATTGGCAACTGCCTGTATGCTTGCGGTTTGTCTGTCTGTCTCTGCTCAAAGTGGCAAGAAAGTAAAAAGTATCTCGCCTGAAAAATGGGTAAAATCGAAAGTCTGGAGTGAAGGTTTGAAGGCGAAGCCCCATTCTTCTACGAATTTAGCGGAATTCAAAGCGCAGTACGAAGCGAATCCGGAACAATGGAAGGCGGCTTTTCGCTGGTTGGCGTCGCACGACCTGACTACTATCGAGAAGGGAAAACATCCGATAGAAGGAACATCACTTGTGGTTTCTGTTGAAGATAGTAAGAATGAACCGTTAGAGAAGCGGACATCCGAATCACACCGGAAACATATAGATTTGCAGTATGTGGTGAAAGGAACGGAACGTTTTGCATTGCTGGATCATGAGTCTTCAAAGGCTAATTGCGAATATAGTGAGAAGAAAGATGTTATTCACTATGATTTTGATCCGGAAAAAACTACCTTTATCGACTCTGTTCCCGGTGAGTTTTTCTTGTTCTTCCCGTCCGACTGGCATATTGCAAAGATAGCTACGGATAAGGAAGATCAGGATATAAGGGTGATCGTGATTAAGTTGGATTATATGTGATACACGCGCGTACCTATATTATAATAATAGCCTCATCTTATGAAAATAAGTCTATTGATAAAAGTAAGGGTGTAGTCGTAAGATTGCGCCCTTTCTTGTGATTAGGAGGAGAGATACTTTAGCTTTGTCAGGCTCTTGTTTGTCCCATTTTGTTTCTTCCCACTGAAACAAGAGTGCCTTGCCTAAGAAACAAAAGTTTCTTCCCTTTGAAATAAAAGTTTCTTGCCTGAGAAACAAGAGTGCCTTAACTGAGAAACAAAAGTGACTTGCCTATGCCTTTCGAGATGAGTAGGCACCGGGTTTATTTACTCCTTCGAAATGCCGTTGCTTTATCAACCAGAAAGTGGAAGAATCTGGCAGATATACTGTCGCCTGCTACTGTTAATGCTTCCGGGTGGAACTGTACTCCCCAAATGGGCTTTCCATTAATATTTTCAATGGCTTCGGGAATGCTGTCCGTGGCCCATGCCGTAATCCGGAAACCGGGTGCTGCCTGCTTCACCGCCTGGTGATGATGCGTATTTGTGAAAAGCTCCGTTTGCCCCGTAATCTGAGCTATTGCGGAGCCTTGCAGGAGATGAACCGTATGTGTGGGCACACTGCTCGGTTCTTTTTGATTATGTCGTACGGTAGTGTCCGGGTATTGTGCCGGTATGTCCTGATAGAGTGTCCCGCCGAACGCTACATTTATCAATTGCTCACCCCTACAGATACCTAACATCGGTACATTGCGCTGTGCTGCAAGACGAATCAGGGCGATGTCGTAAACATCGCGCAGCGAATCAACCTCCCCCAGTTGCTCGATAGGTTCTTCATTATAATAAGAAGGGTGAATGTCAGCCCCTCCTATTAATATAATTGCATCCAGCCGGCTGACGATATCCGCCAAAACCGTACTGTCCGTTGTGATAGGGATGAGCATCGGAGTGCCACCGGCTTGTATCACAGATTCTGTGTAAGTCATTCGGGCAGTCGAATAATCATTGGGGTGGGAGCAGGATATGCCGATCAATGGCCGTTGCCTGTGCGAGGCACCATTGGATTGGCATCCGCTGAACAATAGAAGAATCAACAGCGTGGTGGCGGATAGCAGTGCTTTCATTGTAAGTTTAAAGATTAGTGATTTATGCTGTAAAGTTAAGAAAATCTTTCTGTTAGTAGTGATGTGTTACATAACATAGTTTAGTAACACTATCGATTTATTGCTTTTCTTTTGATAAATTCATAATTTGCGCCTCACTAAAAATTAAGGGTATGCGAAGGCATACTGAGTTATTCATTTTAAATCTTATATATCATGAAAGTATATCAGACGAATGAAATTAAGAACATTGCCCTGCTTGGCAATGATGGCTCGGGTAAAACCACTCTCACAGAAGCGCTGCTCTTTGAGAGTGGTATTATAAAACGTCGCGGCAGAATTACTGCCAAGAATACAGTCAGCGATTACTTCCCGGTGGAGCAAGAATATGGCTATTCTGTGTTTTCCACCGTTTTCCATGTGGAGTGGAACGGTAAGAAACTTAATATTATAGACTGTCCGGGAAGTGATGACTTTGTTGGAGCTGCCATGACAGCACTCAATGTTACTGATACTGCAATATTACTTCTGAATGGCCAATATGGTCCTGAAGTGGGTACCCAAAATCATTTCCGATATACAGAAAAGTTAGGTAAACCGGTGATTTTCCTGGTGAATCAGCTTGACCATGAGAAGTGTGATTATGATATGGTACTGGAGCAGTTGAGGTCTGCTTATGGTTCGAAGGTAGTTCCCGTGCAATATCCGTTGGCTACCGGACCGAACTTCAATTCGTTGATTGATGTACTTCTGATGAAAAAATATTCGTGGGGCCCCGAAGGTGGTGCACCCACCATTGAAGATGTTCCTGCAGAGGAAATGGAAAAAGCAACCGAATTGCACAAAGCATTGGTGGAAGCTGCTGCAGAACACGATGAAAGCCTGATGGAGAAATTCTTTGAACAAGAATCTCTGACGGAAGACGAAATGCGTGAAGGTATCCGTAAGGGACTGGCTTCACGTGGTATGTTCCCCGTATTCTGTGTTTGTGCAGGTAAAGATATGGGTGTGCGCCGTTTGATGGAATTCCTGGGTAATGTGGTTCCGTTTGTAGACGAAATGCCTCCTGTACATAATACACGCGGTGAAGTTGTGAAACCGGATCCGAATGGACCGACTTCCCTTTATTTCTTTAAGACCGCTGTTGAACCTCATATCGGTGATGTTCAGTATTTCAAGGTTATGAGCGGTAAAGTGCACGAAGGTGAAGACTTTACGAATGCTGACCGTGGTTCAAAAGAACGTATCGCCCAGATTTATGCCTGTGCAGGTGCCAACCGTATTAAGGTAGAAGAAATGGTGGCCGGTGATATCGGTTGTACTGTGAAATTAAAAGATGTGCATACAGGTAATACTCTGAATGGTAAGGGTACTGAAAACCGTTTCAACTTTGTCAAATATCCCAATTCAAAATATTCCCGTGCTATCAAACCCGTGAATGAGGCCGATACAGAAAAGATGATGGCCATATTGAACCGTATGCGCGAGGAAGATCCGACTTGGGTGATAGAGCAATCCAAGGAATTGCGCCAGACTATTGTTCACGGACAGGGTGAATTCCACTTGCGTACGTTGAAATGGCGTTTGGAGAATAATGAAAAGTTGCAAATCAAATATGAGGAACCGAGAATTCCGTATCGTGAAACCATTACGAAGGCGGCTCGTGCAGACTATCGCCATAAGAAACAATCGGGTGGTGCAGGCCAGTTTGGTGAGGTGCATCTGATTGTAGAACCTTATTACGAAGGTATGCCGTTGCCTGATACTTATAAGTTTGGTGCGCAGGAGTTTAAGATGAACGTGAAAGGTACCGAAGAAATCCCATTGGAATGGGGCGGTAAATTGGTATTTATTAATAGTATCGTAGGTGGTTCTATTGACGCGCGTTTCATGCCGGCTATCCTGAAAGGTATCATGTCTCGTATGGAACAAGGTCCGTTGACCGGTTCGTATGCTCGTGATGTACGTGTTATCGTGTATGATGGTAAGATGCACCCGGTAGACTCCAATGAAATTTCCTTCATGTTGGCTGGCCGTAATGCATTTAGTGAAGCATTCAAGAATGCAGGACCGAAGATCCTTGAACCTATCTATGATGTGGAAGTATTTGTTCCGTCGGATAGAATGGGTGATGTGATGGGTGACTTGCAGGGACGCCGTGCCATGATTATGGGTATGAGTAGTGAAGCCGGTTATGAAAAGCTGAGTGCTAAAGTACCTTTGAAGGAAATGGCATCTTACTCCACAGCCTTGAGTTCTTTGACAGGAGGACGTGCTTCATTCATCATGAAATTTGCCAGCTATGAACTTGTTCCAAGTGATGTACAAGATAAGTTGGTTAAGGAGTTCGAAGCTAAGCAAGCTGAAGAATAAAAGACTTCACTTCGTCTGTTTTTATAATTTGTTAAAGCCGTTACTCCCTCAGAACGAGGGGTAATGGCTTTTTTATTAACACTGATTAAGAACATGCGTAAATGTGAACGGGAATGATTAATTTTTTATTAAATTTGCAAACCAAACACACGCTGATTTGTTATAATGCTCGTAATGCAACTTAAAAAACTCTTTTCGGTTAATTTACGAGAACTTGCGGTTAAATCAGGTTAATAGGTTAGGAGTGTTAATTAGGGAGTGTTAATTTTGTGACTATGAAGAAGTCAACAATATGGATATTAGGCATCGTTATGGGGTTATCTTTCCTCAGCCTCTTGTATCTGCAAATCAGCTACATAGAGAAGATGGTAAAGATGCGTAACGAGCAATTTGATGAATCTGTGAAGCGTGGACTGATGGCTGCTTCTAAAGAAGTGGAGTCCGCTGAGGTTGCCCGTTGGTTGCGGGAAGACATCTCTGAGGCAGAAAAGAGAGCGTGGGAATTGACTGAGCAAGGACAGGCATTGGTGCAGACACAACGGTTTACGGTGACGTCGCCGGATGGTTCCAAGTATTCGGCCATGGAACTTCAGACGATCACAAATAAGCCGTCAGAACTGCCGAGAGCGATGATTTCGCGTAAGCATGGCGCTAAGACGATTCCTAAAACAGCTCGTACACAAATTGATTTAATGAAAGAACGTTATGTGTACCAGCGTGGCTTGTTGGATGAAGTTGCCTTGCAGATGTTATATACGGCAAGTAGCAAGCCGATTGAGGAACGCATCAACTTTAAGAACCTGGATCAGTACTTAAAGTCGGGCTTGGTAGATAACGGCATTGATCTGGGATATCACTTTAAGGTGATTGACCGGGATGGACGGGAAGTATACCGTTGTTCGGACTATGTCGATGAAGGTAGCGAGTATTCTTACTCCCAGCCTTTGTTCCTGAATGATCCACCTGCCCGTATGAGTATCGTAAAGATACATTTTCCGGGCAAAAGAGATTATATTTTCGACTCGATCAACTTTATGATACCGTCGATGATATTCACCTTTGTGTTGCTGATTACGTTTATCTTCACGATTTATATCGTGTTCCGCCAAAAGAAACTGACGGAGATGAAGAATGACTTTATCAACAATATGACGCATGAGTTTAAAACGCCGATATCGACCATTTCGCTGGCGGCGCAGATGTTGAAAGACCCTGCAGTGGGTAAGTCGCCTGCCATGTTCCAGCATATATCGACGGTCATCAATGATGAGACGAAACGGTTGAGGTTCCAGGTGGAGAAGGTACTCCAGATGTCGATGTTCGACAAACAGAAAGCTACCTTAAAAATGAAGGAACTGGATGCCAATGAGTTGATTACCGGTGTTATCAATACATTCACCCTGAAGGTAGAACGTTATAACGGTAATATAGAGTCGGAACTGAACGCAACAGACCCGAATATCTTTGCAGATGAAATGCATCTTACGAATGTGATTTTCAATCTGATGGATAATGCGGTGAAGTATAAGAGACCGGATGCCGATTTGGAATTGAAAGTGAAGACTTGGAATGAACCGGGCAAGCTGATGATTTCTATTCAGGATAACGGAATAGGTATTAAGAAAGAAAATTTGAAAAAGATATTTGAAAAGTTCTACCGCGTGCATACAGGTAATCTGCACGATGTGAAAGGCTTTGGATTGGGATTGTCTTATGTGAAGAAGATTATTACGGACCATAAGGGAACTATCCGGGCAGAGAGTGAACTAAACGTTGGAACTAAATTTATTATTGCATTACCTTTACTTAAAAATTAATGATATGGACGAGAAACTGCGTATTTTATTGTGCGAAGATGATGAAAATCTTGGCATGCTTTTAAGAGAATATTTACAGGCAAAAGGTTATTCTGCGGAGTTATATCCCGACGGTGAAGCTGGATACAAAGCTTTTCTGAAGAATAAATATGACTTGTGTGTGTTTGACGTGATGATGCCGAAGAAAGATGGTTTCACTTTGGCTCAGGAAGTGCGTGCTGCAAATGCCGAAATTCCTATCATCTTCCTGACTGCAAAGACACTGAAGGAAGATATTCTGGAAGGCTTTAAAATCGGTGCGGATGATTACATCACCAAGCCGTTCAGCATGGAAGAGTTGACATTCAGAATTGAAGCAATTCTGAGACGTGTACGTGGAAAGAAGAACAAAGAGAGCAATATCTACAAGATAGGTATGTTCACTTTCGATACACAGAAACAGATTTTGTCAACGCCTGAAAAGCAGACGAAGCTGACAACGAAAGAGTCTGAACTCTTGGGTTTGCTCTGTGCTCATGCTAACGAAATCCTGCAACGTGACTTTGCTCTGAAGACCATCTGGATTGATGATAACTACTTCAATGCACGTAGCATGGATGTGTATATCACGAAGTTGCGTAAGCATCTGAAAGAAGATCCTTCCATTGAAATCATCAACATCCACGGAAAGGGATATAAGTTGATTACACCGGAACCGGAGTCTTGATAGACTCTTTGCATAAAACAAAAAAGGCGGTCGCTATCAAAGCAACCGCCTTTTTTATTCTTTTTCTGACGATTAGTCTGCCAATTTCTTATTGATGGCAATGTATGAAATCAATCCCAGTACCATCAGAACTGCTGAAGTACCTAAAATGGTATTGTTGTTTACATTACCGGTAAAGGAACATGCAACCAAGATTACAGCTCCCACCAAGACTAATATCAAGCCCAGATTTTTTAATAAACCTTTCATGTGTGTGTATTTTAATAGATTATTATATTCTTGTCACAAAGAAAAGCATAATTCTTTAACAAGCGAAATTATTTTTGCAAAAAAACCATATTTTAATAAAGAATGAAGAATGACGAATGAAAAACGAAGATTATTAATCACTAAACCCTAATCGCTGATCACTGAATTTCAGTCTTTCGTATTGAAAAATATTTTTCTTAATACTTCCTGGCTTATGCTCAGTTCTTCTACGGTAATGCCGCGTAATGCTTCTTTTAAAGTTTGGTTAGCGATTACCCGTGCGCGTTCTTCCAGTTCTTTTCCATCTTTGGTGAGGTGGATAAGATTGGTGCGGCGGTCTTTTTTATCCGAGATACGGACTACCAGATGTTGGCGTTCCATGTTATCAATCAGGCGCGTCATACTGGGCTTGTCTTTAAAAGTTGCATTGCACAACTCTTGTTGTGTCACTCCGTCTTTTTCCCACAAAAAGATGAGGACAGTCCATTGTTCCGGAGTAATCTCCAAACCGTTCTGGCGGAAGTTACGGGACAGTTTTCGGTTGATTGCGGCGGAAACTTTACCATTCAGGATGGCAAAAATCAGCCGGATGTCAAAGTTAAATTGCTCGATCATGAAATTATTGTTTAAACAACTTTGCAAAGGTAAGTCACTTCTATGATAAATCCTACCTTCAGGCACAAAAAAACATTAAATGTTTGTAGATCAAAATAAAATCCCTACCTTTGCACCGCAAATTTTTAAACGAATTATTAATTCATTAATTAAACAAGTATGAATCAATACGAAACCGTTTTCATTTTAACTCCCGTTTTGTCTGATGTTCAGATGAAGGAAGCGGTAGAAAAATTCAAAGGCATCCTTACTGCTGAAGGTGCTGAGATCGTAAATGAGGAAAACTGGGGACTGAAAAAACTGGCATATCCTATCCAGAAGAAGTCAACTGGTTTCTATCAGCTGATTGAGTTCAATGCAGACCCTACTGTTATTGACAAGTTAGAGCTTAACTTCCGTCGTGATGAGCGCGTTATCCGTTTCTTGACTTTCAAGCAAGACAAGTATGCTGCTGAATACGCTGCGAAGAGAAGAAGTGTTAAATCAACTAAAAAGGAGGATTAATCATGGCACAAGTTCAATCAGAAATCAGATATTTAACTCCGCCGTCAGTGGACGTTAAGAAGAAAAAATACTGCCGTTTCAAAAAGAGTGGTATTAAGTATATCGACTATAAGGATCCTGAATTCTTGAAGAAATTCTTGAATGAGCAAGGTAAAATCCTTCCGCGTCGCATCACCGGTACTTCTTTGAAGTTCCAACGTCGTGTAGCTCAAGCTGTAAAGAGAGCCCGTCACTTGGCTTTGTTGCCTTATGTAACTGACATGATGAAATAATAGGAGGAGGAAAGTATGGAAATTATATTGAAAGAAGACATTGTAAACTTGGGTTATAAGAACGACATCGTAACTGTTAAGTCCGGTTATGGTCGTAACTACCTCATCCCGACAGGTAAAGCTGTGATTGCTTCTCCTGCTGCAAAGAAAATGTTGGCTGAAGATTTGAAGCAACGTGCTCACAAATTGGAAAAAATCAAGAAGGATGCTGAAGCATTGGCAGCTAAATTGGAAGGCGTATCTTTGAAGATCGCTACTAAAGTTAGCTCAACCGGTACTATCTTCGGTTCTGTTGGTAACATCCAGATTGCAGAAGAATTGGCTAAGTTAGGTCATGAAATTGACCGTAAGATCATCGTTGTAAAAGACGCTGTGAAAGAAGTTGGCCAGTACAAAGCTATCGTTAAGCTGCACAAGGAAGTTTCTGTAGAGATTCCTTTCGAAGTTGTTGCTGAAGAAGCATAATTAAACTTCATATATAAAAGAAGCCCGGTTTCCGAAAGGAGGCCGGGCTTTTTTATTACTGGTTAGTTCTAATTGTATTCTTTATCAATAAAAGTAATTGTTTTATCAATTAGTTTCATGTAGTGGCTGTATGTGAGATGCGGGTCATCATGTACAAAAGAGATTTGCCGCATGGCAGCAAACCCTTCTGGGAGGAGGATGGTGAATTCCAAGATTTCTCTTAGTGACTTATTCTCATTAGAAATTTTTCTAAATTCTTGCTGACTGACGCATTTCTCTACCGCTGTCTCTTTTGCTTTGGAGAATCCTTCATAAAAAAGATGTGCATTTTTTATTACAGCATAGGCCTGGATGATTTCGACAGCAAGCTCTTTGTTTTTAATATTTTGCATGACAGAAGAAGCTCTGAGCATTTCCATAGCATCGGTGACCGGAAGAAAATCTTGTGATTGGAATGGGAAATAGCCGTAGTAATTCAGAGAGTCGGAGGACGCTTCATTCATTTTATCTTTGTATTGAAGCAGGTAGCATGCACCTTCTTTGTTGATTTTTTCGATTTTCATCATCTCTTCTATTGTTTCCCGGTTGATAAGTAATTCGCTTTTAACCAGTTGCAGGGCCTGTGCCACCTCTTTTTTCTTATTGTGCTCCTGAATCATATCACTTCCCACGAATGTGATTGCAATACCCAGTACGACTGCAATGAAATTGCAGATGAAATCACCTAATCTTCCCTTGATAGCTGATCGCTTAATTTTTTCTATCAGTTTTGTATTCATAATATTAGCATAATATGTAGATTAGCAAAGATAAGGATTTTCAGAACTAATCAAATAGGAAAAGTGATGAATCACTGAAGTATCTTTGGGATGGTACAAATGGGTATAAAAAAAAGTCTGTTCGTGCTTTCGCACGTCAGACTTTCAATTCTCTCAGTGTGTTGTTCTGAATTATTCAGCTACAACTGCTGCGCTATCTACTGCTACAGTATCAGCTGCTGCGGCTGCCTCAGCTGCTGCTGCGGCTGCTTCTTCTACTGCTGCGATTGAATCAGCAATACGGATAGAATCTGCTGCTGCTTTTTCAGCGTCAGCTTGTTTGTTACCACAAGATGCGAAAGATACTGCTACGATAGCTACGGCCATCAAAACTAATTTTTTCATTTTCTTTGCTTTTTAAAAACGTAATACAATCAATTGCTTTATTAAAACGCTGCAAAGGTATGTACTTTTTCAATATGTTGTTCTCCAAATCCCAACTTTTTTTATGTTTTTTTTGGAGGTTAGCCCCTTTTGATTACTTTTTGTATGTTTAATAACATACTAATCTTCTGCAATACTGTTATATAAGTAGCGTTTGATGCTCCTTTTAGGAGTTTTCTCAAACTCGGTAGGATAGAGCTGAATCTGGCTGACTTTCTCGTAACTGGCCACACTGCTATTCAGGTTCTTCAAGTTCTCGTTCATGATGGTTTTGAGGTTTTCCTCTTGGTTCAGTCCAAGGGAATCCAAAGCTTCGTAATCTGCATAGACTAAAGCTACCAGTTTTTTATTGCGTTCGATAACGAGACTTTCCAGTACGAAAGGCAGGTTGTTGAGACGTGCTTCGATTTCTTCGGGGAAGATGTTTTGTCCGCTGGAACTCAGGATCATGGTCTTACTGCGGCCACGAATATAGAGGTTTCCTTTTTCATCCAGTTTACCCAAGTCACCGGTACGTAGCCAGCCGTCTTCGGTGAAGACTTCTTTAGTGGCTTCCGGATTTTTATAATAACCTGTCATTACATTTTCGCCGCGTACCTGGATTTCGCCGATTTCTGCCTCCGGATTTTCTTTGTAGATACGGGCTTCCATGATGTCGAGCACTCGCCCGGAAGAAGTCGGGATGAATTCGTTCCAGGGAGCGTAACTGATTAACGGCGCACACTCCGTCATGCCATAACCGATGGTGAACGGGAACTTGATGCGATGGAAGAATTCTTCCACTTCCGGGTTCATGGCAGCACCGCCGATAATGACTTCTTTGAAACGGCCGCCCAAAGCATCTATCAGTTTCTTCCGGATTTGCCCATAGATTTGTCCGTCGAGCAAAGGAATGCTGAGCGCCCATTTCATAGTCTTTTTATTTATGATAGGTTGAATGACATTCTTATAGATTTTCTCGATAACGAGTGGCACGGTAATAATCAAGCTGGGTTTTACCTCTTCGAAGGCCTTCATCAGAATCTTTGGAGAGGGGACTTTGCCCAAAAGTGTGACGTGAGTACCCACGGCAGTAGCTGTAAGAAAGTCGAAAGCGCAACCGTAGGCGTGAGCCAAGGGTAAGAAGGAGAGTACTTTATCTCCCTTTTTCAACAACTCGGTGCGGATACCGAAAGTGACATTTCCTGCGAGATTGTTTCCTGTCAGCATCACGCCCTTACTGAAACCGGTGGTGCCCGAGGTATAGTTCAGCAGCATTACCTTATCATTGGAAAGAGTGGTATACTGCACGTCTTCCCGGTGGAAACCTTTCGGATAAGTTATGTGCATTTCTTCATCCAGGTGTTTGAGGAAACGATTGATTGTTTCACCGTCGCGCTGATGCAGGCAACGGAAATCGGAAAGGGAGAATACGGCACGCAATCCGGCCAGGCGTTCTTCTTCCAGATGTTCCCAGATGGAATCGCTCGTAAAGAGGAAAACAGACTCGGAGTGGTTGACGATATGATGTACATCATTCGGATTAAAATCTTGAAGAATGGGAACAACGATAGCTCCGTAAGTGATGGTGGCCATATAAGCGATGCACCAACGGGCATTGTTCTTACCGATAATAGCAATTTTGTCGCCCCGGCGCAAGCTGCAATGTTTGAATAGCAAGTGCAATTTGGCTATCTCTTGCGCCACTTGTCCATAGGAATAACTCTCGTCTTCACCGTAATCGGTATAGCAAGGAAGGTCCCAGTTTTCACGGAAACTCTGCTCGTAGAGTTTGATAAAGTTTTCTTGTATCATTGCACGAAAATTGATGATTTGTGCAAAAGTAGAAAAAATCTAATAATTATATGTAACTTTGTAGCAGAAATGTGTTTAGAATAGATATGATTGATACCAATATATTTCAAGATAAGACAGCGGTTTACTATACATTAGGTTGTAAGTTGAACTTCTCGGAAACCTCTACTATCGGTAAGATTTTGCGGGATGCAGGTGTGCGTACGGCACGTAAAGGCGAGAAAGCAGACATCTGTGTGGTGAACACTTGCTCGGTGACGGAAGTGGCGGATAAGAAATGCCGCCAGGCTATCCATCGTCTGGTGAAGCAACATCCGGGGGCTTTCGTGGTTGTGACCGGATGTTATGCCCAGTTGAAACCCGAAACCGTTGCAAAGATTGAGGGTGTGGATGTGGTGCTTGGTGCCGAACAGAAAAAAGATTTGCTTCAATATCTCGGCAACCTGCAAAAGAATGAGTCGGGAGAAGCTTATGCTTCGGCGCTGAAAGATATCCATTCGTTTGCACCGTCGTGCTCACGTGGCGACCGTACCCGTTATTTTCTGAAAGTACAGGATGGTTGCGATTATTTCTGCTCTTACTGCACCATTCCTTTCGCCCGCGGGCGGAGTCGCAACGGAACAATTGCATCCATGGTGGAACAAGCCCGCCAGGCTGCGGCCGAGGGAGGAAAAGAAATTGTGCTGACGGGTGTCAATATCGGGGATTTCGGTAAAACTACCGGAGAAACTTTCTTCGATCTGGTGAAGGCGCTGGATGAAGTGGAAGGCATTGAGCGCTACCGAATTTCCTCCATAGAGCCCAATTTGCTGACTGACGAGATCATAGAATTCGTTTCTCATTCCCGCAGTTTCATGCCTCATTTCCATATTCCGTTGCAGTCCGGTAGTGACGAAGTGCTGAAACTGATGCGCCGGCGATATGATACGGAACTTTTCGCTTCCAAAGTGCGGAAAGTGAAAGAAGTGATGCCCGACGCTTTTATCGGCGTGGATGTGATTGTGGGCACACGTGGTGAAACGGATGAATACTTTGAGCAGGCCTACGAATTTATCAAAAGCCTGGATGTGACCCAGCTTCATGTGTTTAGCTACTCCGAACGTCCGGGGACGCAGGCATTAAAGATAGACCATGTGGTAACTCCCGAGGAAAAACACCGTCGGAGTCAGCGTCTGTTGGAACTTTCGGACGAAAAGACGCATGCATTCTATGCCCGTCATATCGGACAAACCCTGCCTGTGTTGTTGGAACGTTCCAAGCCGGGAACTCCTATGCATGGCTTCACTGCTAACTATATCCGTGTGGAGGTTCCCCACAATGATACATTGGATAATCAGGTGGTGCCTGTTCGTTTGGGCGATTTTAATGAAGACGGAACGGCGTTGCAGGGAATGGTGCTATTATAATAAGGTATAAGAAAAGTATGAAATCGAAACTTGTCTACTGGCTGACTTACGCTGGCATGTGGCTTCTGGCTCTGCTTCCTTTTCGGGCACTTTATATATTGTCCGATGGAGTTTGTTTTTTGATGCGTCATGTGGTGCATTATCGTCGTAAGGTAGTTCGTAAGAATCTGAAGAATTCTTTTCCTGAAAAATCCGAGGCTGAACTGCGCGAGATTGAGCGTGAGTTTTATCGCTATATCTGCGACTATATGCTGGAAGAAATAAAGATGATGCGTATGTCGTTCGAAGACCTTTCCCGTCGTATGGAGTATGGTAATACTGAAGAATATCTTGCCATGCTCGAAAAACATGGAGGTATCGTTGTACTCATTCCCCATTATGCCAATTTTGAGTGGCTGACGGCGATGGGAGCCTTCATGAAGCCGGAAGACGTACCATTGCAAGTGTATAAACCTTTGCGAAACAAGTATATGGATGAAATGTTTAAGATCATCCGTGCCCGTCATGGTGGCTATAATGTACCGAAACATTCCACTGCCCGCGAAGTGATCCGGTTGCGCCGTGAAGGGAAGCATGTAGTGATCGGACTGATTACCGATCAGTCTCCCAATCGCAATGAAGCCCATCACTGGACAACTTTCCTGAATCAGGATACCGTATTTATGGATGGTGGTGAACGTATTGCCAGAATGATGAATTATCCTGTTTTTTATTGTGAATTGGAAAAACGGGGTAGAGGATATTGCAAAGCATACTTTGATCTGTTGACTGAAACCCCGAAGCAAACTGCCGAGGGAGAAATAACCGAACTATTTGTGCGTCGCTTGGAGCAGACCATTCGCCGTGCTCCTGCTTATTGGTTCTGGTCGCATAAACGGTGGAAACTCACACGGGAAGATTTGAAGAAACAGCATGAATAAGATAGCAGTTGTCATATTAAACTGGAACGGGTGCGATATGCTCCGCTCGTTTCTTCCTTCCGTAGTACGCTTTTCTGAAGCGGACGGTGCGGTAGTGTATGTTGCCGATAATGGTTCTACGGATGCATCTGTTGATATGCTTTGTCGTGAATTCCTTACCGTCCGATTGATTCTGTTGGAAGAAAATCAAGGTTTCGCTGATGGTTATAATATGGCATTGCAAGAGGTCGATGCCGAGTATGTAGTACTTCTCAATTCAGATGTGGAGGTGACGGAACATTGGCTTCAGCCACTGGTTGACTATATGGATGCTCATCCTGAAGCGGCGGCTTGTCAACCGAAGATACGCAGTTGGAGGCAGAAGGAGATGTTTGAGTATGCCGGTGCGGCGGGTGGTTTTCTTGATCGTTACGGCTATCCGTTCTGTCGTGGTCGGATTATGGGTGTGGTAGAAGAGGATAGGGGACAATATGACACTATCATTCCCGTCTTTTGGGCTACAGGTGCAGCTTTGTTTATCCGCTTGAAAGATTATCGTGAAGCTGGTGGATTGGATGGACGTTTCTTTGCCCACATGGAAGAGATTGATCTTTGCTGGCGGCTTCGTGCACGTGGCCGGCAGATTGCCTGTGTGCCGCAAAGTGTGGTTTACCATGTAGGCGGTGCTACGCTGAAGAAAGAGAATCCCCGAAAGACTTTCCTCAATTTTCGTAATAATCTTGTCATGCTTTACAAGAACCTGCCATCCAAGGATTTTGCTTCCGTGATGCGTACCCGTGCAGTTCTTGACTATATAGCTGCATTGAGTTTTATACTTAAACTACAGTTCCCCAATGCATTGGCAGTTCTTCGCGCACGGCGTGAATATCGTTTGTTACGTTCTTCTTTTACTCCTGCACGTGAAGAGAACCTGAAAAAAACTTCCCTTTCCGTGATACCGGAATGGACAAAAAGCAGTATCTTGGCACAGTATTATTTACGTGGAAAGAAATTTTTCTCGCAATTATAGCTTTTTCTTTTTACCGATTGTTTATTATTTAAACGTATTACCTTATGACAAAATTAGTTAGAAAGATTGGACTGGTGGCGCACGACGCCATGAAGAAAGACCTCATAGAGTGGGTTCTCTGGAACTCAGAATTGCTCATGGGGCACAAGTTTTACTGTACAGGTACTACGGGAACTCTTATTCTTGAGGCTCTTAAGGAAAAGCATCCCGATGTTGAGTGGGATTTTACCATTTTGAAATCCGGTCCTTTGGGTGGTGACCAGCAAATGGGATCTCGCATTGTGGATGGCGAGATTGATTATCTTTTCTTCTTCACTGATCCTATGACGTTGCAGCCGCACGATACGGATGTGAAAGCGCTGACTCGTCTTGCCGGTGTTGAGAATATCGTTTTTTGCTGTAACCGTAGTACGGCAGACCATATTATTTCAAGCCCGCTATTCGTTGATCCGACGTATGAACGCACTATTCCAGATTACACCGGCTACACCAAACGATTTGAAAATAAACCGGTGGTTGCCGAGGCAGTGGAGTCTGCAAAAAAACGGAAGAAAAAGAGAGGATAAAGGAGACGGTTGGTTCTCCGATAAGGATAAAAAGAGGGGAAGAACTTCACATCGGAAAGTCCTTCCCCTTTTTCTATGTGAAGCTTCCGGATGCTTATAACAAAAATACAGACGACTTATCCGCTTTATTCTCTACAGAGTTTATTTTGAAAACAGAAGTGATAGTATTTCCCATCGGCAGGGCGATACAGGCTAAGACACTTTTTTTAAGAGGATAAGGTTTAAGGATAGAATAGGATAATCTTAACGGTGCAGCTATTGAAGTGTCATTTATAAGCTGTTTTAGCTATCTACATGCCACAACAGAACGCTTGGAAACAATCAGAAAGATGGGAAGAAAGCCGTATGAAAAACATGCTTTGCTTTATTGTTTTTTTTCTTTTGCCTGTAGCTAAACTTCGTCCTGCAGTTGTGGGCTGTCCATCCCGCAATTGCAGGCTGCACAGCCCTCAACTGGAAAACGTAGAGCCCACAACTGCGGGACGAAGTTTAGCTGCGGGCATAATGACATTAACCTGAATGCTTTTTGGGAAAAAGTAAGGAGCATATCAAGTTTTATATCTATCATTTGACTTTCTACATAATGAGAGTATGGGGCTTATCATCCCTTAATTCCTAACGAAATGCTAACTTTATTCACTCATGCGACGAATAAAAGAGATATTTGCATCAATTCGGATAAAGGTTGCATAACGTATATTAAGCGCTTGTGAATTAGTGAATTACAAGATTAAAAGCACGCTTTTTGAGCCGTTTTACGGTGTAGAATAAAACTTTCCTACACCTTCTTACACCACTTCCTACACTACCTATTTATCTGATAATCAGATAAACATAATAGCCGGTGTAGGATGTAGACAATATTGATGAAAACTCAACTGTGTGAGATTTCTTTTTATTGCTTACTGAGTTCACTTTAATAAAAAAACAGTGGGAGTGGGTTAAGCTCTTTCACATTGCACTTCCACTCCTGCCGCATCTAAGTCTGCACCCATGGGTGGATTACGTTTAGCGAGTTTTAGTTCAATAGCTTTAACGGTGGGGAAAGTACGGAACAGGCGTTTTATGATACGTCCGCAAACATGCTCCAGCAATTTAGAAGGTATCTCCATCTCAGCCTTCACATTTTCGTATACATCGGCATAACTGACGGTATGTGTCACGTCGTCAGTCTCGGCTGCACGTGCAATATCGACTTTCAATTTCAGATTAATGACAAACTCATTACCTACTTCTCGCTCTTGCTGACCTACACCGTGGTAGGCAAAGAAACGGACGTTATCAAGGAATATATAACTGTTCATATCAAATAGAATATTCGGTGAATGACAAAAATAAGAATTACCTCCCAGTAAACAAAGAAAACAGGTGTATTCTTCCATAAACAAGCGTTTGATTTGGAAAATGAGTTACGTAGTCAGCCCCATACCCTTCAGGGGATTGGGGATAAGGCGATGGCATTTTAAAAAAAAGGCACCTGCTATGGGTGCCTTTTTCTATTATAAAGATTGAGAGTATTATCCTTTTCGTCCGGTTTGTTCTATCAGTCCTTTGATCTTCTCGTTCAGACTTTCCGCTTTCATCAGTTGTTCCAGCGTCAGGTGCATACGGTAGCGCCAGTAATGTCTGGGGTTAGCAGGCACGTTGATGCGCTCTTCCTGTACATTGGGGTTGCGCCATTTCCCGTCCATAGCCATCCAGTCCTGCAAGGAGAGGATGCACAGGATGGAGTTGCTGTAAAGATGGTTGCGTACCACTTGCTCGCAAAGTTCCGGAGTGGCAACGGCAGGTGCAGCGCCGTAATGTCCCAGCATGGTGTTGTAGTACCGTTGCGTTTGCTGGAAATCTTCTTCCCACCAGCCGCGCAGCGTAGACATATCATGCGTAGAGATGGTGCAAACCGAGCGGTACGGATACCAGTCCGGATGTCCGAATTCCTGTGAAGGATCTTTCGGCATGCGTTGTATTTCCAGGCTAAGGATGCGCAGGTCGTTCATCACCCAAGCTACACAATCGGGGATCATACCGAGGTCTTCACCACATACCAGCATACGGGTGGATTGCGTCAGTTGCGGCAACTTCTTCATGGCTTGTTCGCGCCAGAACTCGTTGTGGCGATGATAGTAATACTGATCGTACAAACGATTGAATGCCGCCTTCTCCCAATCATTCAGAGCACGGTAGATGTAATCGTGTTGTACGCCGATGCGCGGATGGAATTTGTGCGGGTCTTCACGGTCGGGCACAAACAGTACGTCACTGATTAATGCGTATAGTCCGTCGCGTATCCAGATGCTGTCTTCGTCCGTCTTTCCGGCAAAGTAAGCCTCTACTTTGCGCTGTGTGTCGAACTCGGGACGCATGCGATATATTTCCCATGTTTCCGTAGGCTCTATGAAGGTCTGCTTTACATAATCAGTATGCGGGCCGAACATTTGTCCGAGGAAGTATTCATGGATATAGGGTTTTGTGAAGAAATCTTCGCGGAATGCCATTCCGTAGCCTTCTATTTCTTCGCGCGTCATCGGCAGGGCGGGAACAAACTGGCCCAGCAATCCGTGTACGGCATGCATCGGGATTTCCCAAATGCGGAAGAAGCCGAGGATGTGGTCGATACGGTAGGCATCGAAGTATTCCGACATCTTGCGGAAACGCTTCATCCACCAGGAATAACCGTCTTTCTCCATTACGTCCCAGTTGTAAGTAGGGAAGCCCCAGTTCTGACCGTTCACGGAGAAGTCATCGGGTGGTGCACCCGCTTGTCCGTTCAGGTTGAAGTAGTAGGGTTCTGTCCATGCTTCTACGCTGTTGCGGCTGATGCCGATAGGAATGTCACCTTTCAGTACTACACCATTGGCTCGTGCGTGTTCCGTTGCAGCCAGCAGTTGCAGGTGTAGGTGGAACTGGATGAAGAAGTAGATGGCGATATGCGGATAGTCGGCAGATTCCGGCTGGCATAACTTTTCTATTTCTTCTGCTTTGTATTCTGTGAATTTCGGCCATTCGCGGAAGTTGGGTGTCTTGTAGGCATCGCGCAGATAGCTGAACACAGCGTATGGCTGTAACCATTCTTTGTTGTTTTCGAAGAACTTCCGGAAGGCATCGGATGCCAGAACTTGTTCGCCTTCCTGTTTGTATATCAGGCGGAAGAACTCCCATTTTGTCTGATTTACTGCTTCATAGTCTACGGTAGGCAAAGCATTCAGCTCTTTCTGCCGTTTATTGAATTCTGCCATTGCCTTTTTGTCCTTCAACGTACCCATCTGTTTCAGATCGGCATACATGGGGTGGAACGCATAAATGGATATGCTGTTGTACGGATAAGAATCCGTCCATGTATGTGTCATGGTGGTGTCGTTGATAGGCAATATCTGTACGGCTTTCTGGCGGGTAAGTACAGCCCAGTCTATCATTTGTTTCAGGTCGCCAAAGTCACCTACTCCGAAGCTCTTTTCGGAGCGCAGCGAGAAGATGGGCACGGCTACTCCGGCACCTTTCCAGTCGGGTAGGGCGAAGTAAACGTAACGGTCACCGATCACCAGTGTTTCGTTAACGCCTATCTGCGGATCGGCCATGTAGCGGTTGGGGTTGTTTTCCCATGCCACGGCACGACGCTCTTTCTTATTATAAAGGATGAATTTATACTCCAGCGGGAAGCTGATTTTCGATGCGTCTACTTCAACCTGCCATTCCGGGAAGTTGGCGTCGCTCATCAGAACGGCTTTATCCGCATCCCAATCTCCCAGAACTTTCTGGTTGCCGCAAATGCCCAGACAGTGATCATTGTCGATGCATGGAGCATACGCCTTGATCAATAATCCTTTCTTGTGGCTCTTTGGAGCGGCGTTACGTTCGGGATGTGCAAGCAGGGACTCCGTGAAAGCAGACGTGTAGAAGTATTGCTGTTCGGGCAGATTCTTCCAGCAGTCTTGCAGGCGGTAGACTTTCTTCTTGTCAGCCGATACATAGAGCGTGCGGGGAAGGCTGTTCCACTCCGTACGTGTATCTTTGCCGTCGCGATAAATGTGATAACTGTATTGTACGATGCCGTTTTCAGGCGCTTGAATGTCCGCATCTAAAGTCCAGTGAATGCCATCCACTGTTTGTAAAGGTATGGCTTTACCGGGCTGATTGTTGCCCAGTTCAAGAATAGATCCTAAGACTCTAACCTCTTCACCCCAACTTGTGCGGTACTCGATATGAAAAGATAGTATCATATAATATTAGATTTAGTAATAGCTGCATTGATTATGCAAGTATAGACATTATTCCGCATAATCAAGCAGCTACCGCTATCTAAGTTTTTTAAATTCCTATGCAAACGTTTGTGCTTGCATTTCGCAGATCTGTTTTTATCCGCAACGTGAAGCTCCGCAAGTGGTACAAATGAGGCAACCTTCCTGATATACAAGTGTTTCGTTGCCGCAGTTCGGACATTTCTTGCCTTTGGCTTCTGTGCCGTCCGTTATGTATTTCTTCAATGCGCGTTCCACACCGTTCTTCCAGGTATTGATGCTTTCGCTGTCCAGTTGCAGAGAGCCGACCAGCTTGATAACCTGTTCGATAGGCATACGATAACGCAATACTCCGGAGATCAGTTTGGCGTAGTTCCAATATTCCTTGTTGAACTTTTCGGACAGACCTTCAATGGTGACTTTATATCCGCGTTTGTTCTGGAACTGGAAGTCGTAACGCTTGCTGCCGTCCTTGTCCACCTTCTTAATAATGTGTCCGGAAGTAACGTTCTTCGGCAGAATAATGCCTTCATCGTCATCCTGAAGACCGGTGAAGATTTCGTAAGGATGTCCGTCCAGCAAACCGACGAATGCCACCCACTTTTCTTTATTATTCTGGAAACGTACGATGTCGGCATCCAGAACTGTCGGGCGGGTTTCTACTACCGTAGGCGGTTTGCAAGGAGGCATTTCTTCTTTCTTATCGCTCTTGGCAGAAATGAGTACGCCTGAACGTGAGCCGTCACGATAAACCGTACAACCTTTACAACCGGATTTCCATGCCTCTACATACAGGCGGTTTACCAGGTCTTCATCCACATCGTTCGGCAGGTTGATGGTCACACTGATGGAGTGGTCTACCCATTTCTGGATACGTCCCTGCATCTTGACTTTCATCAGCCAGTCTACGTCGTTTGAGGTTGCTTTATAATAAGGTGATTGCTCAACCAATACGTCGATCTCTTCTTGTGTGTAACGTTTAGAAGGATTGTGTCCTTGCGCTTCCATCCATGTAACAAACTTGGGGTGGAAGACAATATATTCTTCAAAAGCATCTCCGGTTTCATCCACGAAGTCTACGTGTACGTTAGTGTCGTTCGGATTTACTTTACGGCGACGCTTGTATACGGGCAAGAATACAGGCTCGATACCTGAGGTAGTCTGAGTCATCAGACTGGTGGTTCCCGTCGGTGCAATGGTAAGGCAGGCAATATTGCGGCGGCCGTATTTCTTCATATCCTCATACAACTGGGGATCTGCTTCGCGCAAACGATTGATGAACGGATTATTCTTTTCACGTTCGGTATCGTAAATTTCGAATGCACCACGTTCTTTTGCCATTTCCACTGATGAACGGTAAGCACTCAGGGCAACGGTCTTGTGTACTTTTTCAGAGAATTCGGTAGCTTCTTCCGTACCGTAACGCAATCCCAGTGCAGCAAGCATATCACCTTCGGCAGTAATACCTACACCGGTACGGCGTCCTTGTCCACTCTTCTTATAAATCTTGTCCCACAATATACGTTCTGTATGTTTCACATCTTCGCTTTCGGGGTCAGCATCAATCTTTTCCATGATGCGTTCTATCTTCTCCAATTCCAGATCGATGATATCGTCCATAATGCGTTGAGCCAACGCTACATGTTTCTGGAACAATTCAAAGTCAAAGTATGCATCCGGTTTGAAGGGGTTTACCACATAAGAATAAAGATTGATAGCCAGCAAACGGCAGGAGTCATACGGGCACAAGGGAATTTCACCACATGGATTGGTGGAAACAGTGCGATATCCCAGGTCTGCATAGCAATCGGGTACGGATTCTTTTAATATGGTATCCCAGAACAATACACCCGGTTCTGCCGATTTCCATGCATTGTGAACGATCTTCTTCCACAAATTGGTTGCATTGATTTCCTTCTGCACAGTTGGTTCAGCGGCATTGACAGGATATTGTTGAATATATGGAGTACCTGTGATAGCAGCGGTCATAAATGCATCGTCCAGTTTCACAGATACATTGGCACCTGTTACTTTGCCTTCCGTCATTTTAGCATCGATGAACGCTTCTGAATCGGGATGTTTGATAGATACACTTAGCATCAGTGCGCCACGCCGTCCGTCCTGAGCAACTTCACGTGTAGAATTGGAGTAACGCTCCATAAATGGCACCAGGCCGGTGGAGGTTAAAGCCGAATTTTTCACTGGAGAACCTTTCGGGCGGATGTGCGACAAATCGTGTCCTACACCACCACGGCGCTTCATGAGTTGTACTTGTTCTTCGTCTATTTTGAAGATGGCACCATAAGAATCCGCCTCTCCATCTACTCCGATCACGAAGCAGTTAGACAAAGAAGCTACCTGATAGTTGTTACCAATTCCGGTCATCGGACTTCCCTGCGGAACGATGTACTTGAAGTGGTCGAGCAGATCGAATAGTTCCTCTGCACTTAATGGATTAGAGTATTTAGCCTCGATACGGGCTACTTCATTGGCTATTCTCCAATGCATGTCTTTCGGAGACTTCTCGTAAATATTTCCGAAAGAGTCTTTTACTGCGTACTTGTTTACCCAAACACGCGCAGCTAACTCGTCGCCCTGAAAATATCGTAAAGATTCTTCATAAGCTTCCTCGTAAGAATAAGTTTGTTTTTCCACGATTCTTTTTTCCTTAGATTTATTTTTTAATAAGTAAGAGTGTAGAAGTGATACCTATCATTAACAAATGCGATTGCAAAGCTAAGAATGTTTTTTATTATAGCAAAATAAAAACAGAATAAATTATGAACAGGCTATGAGATTTCCATTTTTGAATAATAGTTTGCTGATTTATAAAATATTAGCATTGTTGCGTGAACAAAAAGTTTCCAAAAAAGAAAATTGTTTCTAGACTTTGATTAAACAGGCTAATTGATTTTAGAAAACGTAGATAAACTTTAAACTCGTTATTTGACAACAAATTGCTATTCTTTTTCTATATTTGCAAAAAAATAAAAGAATGGAAATCCTAAAACAGAGAAGAACAATCCGCAAATATCAACAGAAAGATATTTCTTCAGATTTGTTAAATGATTTGCTTGATTCTGCATTTCGAGCCTCTACAGTCGGAAATATGCAGGTGTACAGTGTAATTGTAACGCGTGATGCAGAACGGAAGGCTAGGTTGGCACCGGCTCACTTCAATCAGCCGATGGTGAAAACTGCACCTGTGGTTTTGACGTTTTGTATAGACCTGCGCCGTTTTACTAAATGGTGCGAACAGCGAAAAGCAACTCCCGGGTATAATAATTTAGAGTGGTTCGTAACCGGCTCTGTAGATGCCCTGCTGGCAGCACAGACTTTTTGTGTGGCTGCGGAAGAAAAAGGATTAGGTATATGTTATCTGGGTACGACGACTTACAATCCGCAAATGATAGTCGAAGCCCTGGAGTTACCGGAATTGGTATTTCCTATTACAACAGTGACGGTAGGTTGGCCTGCCGAGGAGCCTGCACAGGTAGATCGATTGCCGCTGGAAGCTATTGTGCATGAGGAGACGTATCATGATTATACTCCTGAAGATATAGATCGCCTGTATGCCTATAAGGAATCTTTGCCCGAAAATAAGCAATTTATTTTTGAAAACAACAAAGAAACCTTGGCTCAAGTCTTTACGGACGTACGTTATAAGAAAGAAGATAACGAAGTAATGTCGGAGAATCTTTGGAAAGTAATAAAAAAGCAGGGTTTTTAACCCTGCTTTTTTAATGATGCTTGGATATCATCTATTTCTGCGCGGAAAGTTTTGTCTACTTCCCGTAATTCTTTAATGGTTTTGCAGGCGTGCAATACGGTTGCGTGATCTTTGTGGCCTATTAATGCGCCTATCTTAGCCGTCGAAAAATCTGTATAGGATTTAGCGAGAAACATGGCTATCTGGCGTGCCTGTACCACTTCGCGTTTTCGTGATTTAGTATGGATGGTAGCAGTATCCAGTGAGAAATGCTTGCATACCACGTTGATGATGTCATCAACGGTAATAGATTTACTTTCACTTTTTACTACCTTCCGTACAATGCGTTGCGTCAGTTCCAGATCAATTTCCTTATTATATATAGTAGAATGTGCCATGATGGAGATGACGATACCTTCCAGGTCACGCACGCTGTCACCCACATTTTCTGCAATATAATCGATTACTTCCGGAGGGAACTGTAAACCGTCACGATGTATCTTATTGCGCAGGATGTTCTTGCGTAATTCTACGGTTGGTCTTTCCAGTTCAGCTACCATACCCCATTTGAAACGGGTGATGAGTCGTTCTTCCATGCCTTGCAATAATACGGGAGCACGGTCTGAAGTCAGGATAAGCTGTTTACCGTTTTGGTGTAAGTGATTAAAGATATGAAAGAATGTATTCTGTGTTTTGGTAACACCGGCAAATTCTTGAATATCATCGATAATCAATATGTCAATTGATTGGTAGAAGTTGATAAAATCGTTTGTAGTATTGTTACGTACAGAGTCGGTATATTGTACCTGGAACAGATGTGCCGATACATATAGCACTCTCTTGTCCGGATAGAGTTCTTTGATTTTTGTGCCTATAGCATTTGCAAGGTGCGTCTTTCCCACGCCCGATGCTCCATAGAAAAACAGCGGATTGAAAATTGTTTTCGCCGGGTTTTGAGCGACAGCTTCTGCTACGCTGCGTGAAAGTTTGTTGCTATAGCCTTCTATAAATGTTTCGAAGTTGTATTCAGGATTCAGATGAGGATCTAAATCTGCAATAGGAGCTTGCGGTATTTCTCTGCCGATTACCTTTTTCTGTGGAATAATAGTGCGGGGAGTAGATTCGAGATTGACGGTAGTACGTGAACTCTTATCCACCATAACATTATACAATAACTTGGTGCCATCACCAATAACTTTATATAGAGTTTTACGCAACAAGTCAACAAACTTGTCCTCCAAAAACTCATAGAAGAACTGGCTGGGTACCTGTACGACCAGCGTCTTGTCCTCATATTTTAAAGGTATGATGGGGAGAAACCATGTTTTGTATGTCTGCTCCGGAACATTGTCTCTGATGATTTCAAGACAGCGGTTCCATAGCCCGACATGATTTAATTCACTCATAACGGCTTTAAATACATTTATTAATTAAGCAAAACTTCTACGCATGCAAAATTCGCAATCTTATTTGAGAAAAACAAATGTGTTTTTTCTTGCTTTTTATCTAAAAACAATAATCTCTTTACTTTCAACTACTTATCTTGTTTCATGTAAATAGCCCCACAGGGAGGCTATTGCATTTTTATAAGTATCTGTCTTCTAGGATGATATATAAGAAAGGAATAAGTTTTTTAACTTTTCAAATAATCTGACAGATGGGAATACTTTAGTTTCTACATGGACTTACTGAGGCTTTTTCTTCCAATTCTGTTTGCTCCTATTATTTAGACTTATTCTATTTAAAGAGATTTTTCCTACTTATCTTTTTTGCCGAACAGGGAGAAATGAACATACCTTTTCGGATGTGATTTCAGGTCTTCAAGAAGGCTGGCAGCATTGGCTGTTGTGGCATTCAAATTATTGTAAAGCGATGGATCGTTTAACAACAAGCCGATTGTATTGTCTTTCCTGCCTAATTGGTCTGTAATCATTTTTGCATTTGCTAAAGTCGAATCTATTCTGGCAAATGCGGCAGCGTAATCTATTTCTTTCAGATTATCACTGACAGTGACGAAATTATCTCCTATGGTGTTCAGCTTTTTAGTAAGCTGGGGAATATCTTTACTCATAATGGCCTGTAACTGTCTGCTGGTGACTTCCATGCTTGCCATTGTGTTTTGCACGCTGTGCAGTGTACCGGGAATTGCCGGGTCTCCAAGGATTGTATTCAGTGAAGCAAGGATAGAGTCTAGCTTGGGAAGCATCTTTTCTACCTGAGGCATGATGGTGGCTACCTGGTCCATTACACCATTGTTGACATTGCCTTGTAGGGTATCACCTGTCAGATACTTCTCGCGTGGATTATTGGCAAGTAGTAAGTTCATTTTTACACCACCCATCAGTTCGGAGGCTAATTCGGCGGTACTGCCTTTAGGAATACGCAGTTCCGGGTCTACATCTATTTCCGCTACCACTTTTCCCGGTTCATTGTAGTCATAATAAAGGTCGCGTACAATACCTACACGAAAGCCATCGGCAAAGACCGGACTCGATTTGGTCAATCCATTAATGTTATGGAACTTGACGTAGAAATAGTTGGTAGGCTTAAACATATGAATGCCTTTCAGGTAGTTAATACCATATACCAATATGCAGAGAGCAATAATGCCCGCAATTCCTATTCTAACTTCTTTAGTAAGATACTTCATCATGATGTTATAGTCTTATTATTTATTTCTTTTCTTTTTAAATTCTTCGATAGCAGCGCTGACGCTTGTCTTCTTTCCGTTTTTGAAAGCAATGATAAATGCGTCTTTGAATTTTGGTGCTATCTCCCGTTTAGTTCGTAATACCTTATTATAATCGGTCGATGCACCGTATGTGTATTTACAAAGTCCGCCTTCCTGATAATACTCTACACCTTTCAGCCCTTTTAGTCGTTTGTCATTGGCGGCAAGCGGACGGGAAGAAGTAAGTATCTGTATTTTAAACACTGGAGCAGCACTATCGGTTTGCCTGTCAGCTACTTTTTCTGTATTTTGTTTGGTTTCGGTGTTATTGGAAACGGGGGATGCAGGTATCTCTTCTTCTACCCTACCGGCATCCGTATCCTCCGGTAGTAGGGTGCGGCTGCTTCCTGTCATCCGTATTTCATGTTCACGTTTATAAGACAGGAAAGCACGGAATATTCCGTTGGCAAGTGTGGTGGTTCCCGCTTCCGAATTGAGATAACGTTCTTCTTCCGGATTGGATATGAAACCGAGTTCTACCAGGATGCTGGGCATGGCACTTGCTTTCAATACAAGGAACCCAGCCTGGTGTACACCACGGTCTGCACGCTTACAGGTATGGCGGAATTCTTTCTGTACCAATGAGGCAAGGTGTACGCTCTGAGACATGTATTTATCTTGCATGAATTCAAAGATGATATAAGATTCGGCTGAGTTTGGATTGAATCCTGCGTACCGCGTCTTGTAATCACTTTCGTATAAAATTACGGAGTTCTCCCGTTTAGCGACTTCTAAATTGGCATCCGACTTGGCTAAACCGAGCGTCCATGTAGAGGCTCCTTTGACTGTTTTACCGCCCGCTACGGAATTGGTATGAATGGAAATGAATAAATCAGCTTTAGCATTATTGGCTATTTCCGCACGTCTGTCAAGTGGGATAAATACATCTCTTTCACGGGTATATACCACTTTTACATCAGGGCAATTCCTTTTTATCTGTTTGCCTAATTTGAGGGCAACATTCAGGTTGATAGTCTTTTCTTTGGAGATTCGGCCTAAAGCACCAGGGTCATGACCACCATGTCCGGCGTCAATAACGACAACGAAGTCTTTTGCTTCGATGCTGGTAGTGCAAAAAGGAGAGATGAACAGCCCGAAGCAAATACAGATATATAATATGTGTCGTTTATATAGTTTCATACCCAAAAGTCGTTGCAAATGTAGTGGAAATTTATAGAAAACTCACGTTTTACATGAAGTTTTGTTACTTTTCCCCAGGATTTGTGAGAGATTTCTTTAAAACAGACTAACTTTGCACCCGCAAATTAAATAGAAAAAAGGTATGTTAGTTCGTTTTCTTAAGAACTGGACATTGCCACTGGCGATGCTTTCAGGTACTTTGGGATACTTTATTCTCGCAAATGTCCCTTTCTTGGCGCCTACCAAACCATATATTAATGATTTGATTGCGTATATTACTCCACTGCTGATCTTTGCCCAACTGTTGCTTACTTTTTGTAAAGTAGAAAAACTGAATGAACTGAAACCTAAAGCATGGCATGGCTGGTTGCTGCTGTTTCAGACAATTTCATGTCTGGCAATTGCCGCTTTGCTGGTATGCTGTCCGATGGATGAAATATATCGGGAAGTATTTGAGGGGGCGATGGTTTGTGTGATTTGTCCAACTGCTACTGCAGCGGCTGTCATCACTGGCAAGTTGGGAGGCAGTGCATCTACGTTGACTACTTATACCTTATTGTCTAATTTGCTGGCGGCAGTAGCGGTTCCTTTGGTTTTTCCGTTAGTGGAGCCTCATGCTGACATGACTTTCTTTGCTGCTTTCCTGAAAATCCTGAGTAAAGTGTTCCCGTTGTTGTTGTTCCCTTTCTTCCTGGCGTGGTTTCTGAGAGTGTTTATGCCCCGTGTGCACCATTTTTTATTGGGTTTCCATGATCTTGCTTTTTATTTGTGGGGCGTAGCGCTTGCTATTGTATCCGGGCAAACTGTTCGTTCCCTAGCAATCAGTGATGCACCGGTTTCAGTGGAAATACTGATAGCCTTTGCCGGATTAGTGGCTTGTTGCCTGCAATTCTTTCTGGGTAAGAATATAGGTGGACGTTATAATGACCGTATCAGTGGCGGGCAGGCACTGGGACAGAAAAATACGGTTCTTGCTATCTGGATGGCATATACTTATCTGAATCCACTTTCCTCCGTGGGACCGGGATCTTATGTCTTGTGGCAAAACATTATCAACTCATGGCAGCTATGGAAAAAGAGAAAGAATGAGATAAAATAATGAATATAAGATATTGATATTTAGTTATTTGCTGTTTATATTCATCTTTTCCTTTGTTTTTCCGATTTTCCTATTAATTCCAATAAATGCGTTTATTTTGTTACCAGTTTGTTACTCGAATAGCGTTGAGTAACAAAAAAAATATCTATATTTGCCATCGGTAACAAAATAAAAACATAAGTATGGCGAAGAAGAAACAAGAGGCAAAATTGAAGGAGCCTGTAAGAATCCGGTTTAAGCAACTTGCCAATGGTAATCAGTCTATCTATTTGGACTATTACACTGGTGATGTTATTCGGAAAGAAAACTATGTTGGCGGTAAGCGTCAGTATGAGTTTTTGAAACTCTATCTTATTCCTGAAAAGACAAGGGAAGATAAAGCAAAGAATGAAACTACGTTGGCTCTTGCCAAAGCGATTCAGAGTAAACGGATAGTAGAGTTACAGAATGATGCGCACGGATTTCAGAACACTAATAAGTCAAAAGCGAATGTAATTGACTATTTGATGAATATGAGAAACCAATCTAAAGAGCGTGGCAGCTTGAATTATGAAAAGACTATTGGTAACACTATTCGTGAATTGAAACTATTCAGAGGAGACTATATCGCTTTCCGTGATATAGACAAAGATTTCCTTAGCAACTTTGTGGATTTCCTAAAACAAGCCAAGAAAGCAAGCAAATACGGATTGGCAAAAGCAGGAGGAGTACTAAGTAATAATTCGGTAGTCGCTTATTACGGAGTATTGCGCACTGCTCTGAACAAAGCGTTTAAAGAGGGGATTATAACCGTTAATCCTACAAAGGAATTTAACTTTGCCGATAAGGTAAAAGCGGAAGCGAGCCGGAGGGAGTATCTGACGATAGAAGAACTGAAACTGCTTATAGCTACTGAATGTAAGTATGAGATAATGAAGCAAGCCTTTCTTTTCAGTTGTCTGTGTGGATTACGGGTGAGCGATATAAGAAAGCTGAAATGGAGTGATTTACAGAAAAGCGGTGAAAGGGTTAGAATTGAAATAAAGATGCAGAAAACCAAAGAGCCGCTTTACTTGCCTATATCTGATGAAGCGTTAAAATGGTTGCCGCAGCGAGGGGAAGCGAAAGACGATGATTTTATTTTTTCCTTAACGCATGAGGGTACTATAAATAATATACTCCAAAAATGGGCGAAAGCAGCAGGAGTAACTAAGCATATCTCATTTCATGTTGCAAGACATACCCACGCTACCATGATGTTAACATTAGGTGCAGATTTATACACAGTTAGCAAGTTATTGGGGCATAAGAACATTGCTACAACTCAAATTTATGCCAAGATTGTAGATAAAAAGAAAGAAGAAGCGATAAGTTTGATACCAAACTTAACGGATTAATTTAAAAAGAAAGAAAGTACGGAACGCTGATAGCCGCACTTTCTTTCTTTTTTTGCCTTTGTTTTACTGGAAAAATATATCTTTGCCGCTACTAACTGAAACAGAGTATATTATGACAGAAGAAGAACTGAAAGTAAAATTCGACTATATACAAGGCATATTCAACCGTTGCATAAACCATGCCTGCCAAATTTTGATAGACAGTATCATCGTCAAGGTTCGATACTTGAATGGAGAACAGGCTGATGAACTGGAACGTCAGGAATATATACATGCTGTTAATGAATTAGCGCAACTATATATCCGTTATTCAGCACTGAATGACATCCAAAATTTCTACTCTGTACCCGATTTCTTTTGGGAAAGCGGTTTTTATGAAGCCTTGAAGCCTGATGAAAAAAGAAAATATCTTTCATTCTCTCCTCTTTCGTTCGATTATTCCCGATATGAGGAAGATAATACAGCTTACGATGAAGAACTACCTTATTTCTCCATGGCGGTAAAAGCTGTCGTGTTGGAAAGATATGCGGCATACTTGCGAAAAAAGAAAGAGGATAGAGCGCAGGTGGAAAAACAACCGCAACAGGAACAGGTAGAACTGAATCCGGAGACAACTATTGTTCCTCCAAAAATAGCCGTGCCCCCTGTCGCTGAAACGGAAAATCCGTTTGAATCAATTCTTAATGGCGGTCAGATAGAATTGATTGCGGAATGTATGAATGAGGTTAAGATGTTCAATGCCCCCGTAACTTCTGACGACCTGAAAGCGATACTCTCTTGCAAGCCCAAAGTCATATTCAGGTCTAATAACAATAGGTATCTCGCTTTTCTTTTTTCAGAGTTGAGCTATCGTGACCTGATTACCCCCAATTGGCAATCGGTTATTGCCAACCATAAACTCTTTCTCTCCAAAGACAAAAATAGGGATAAATACCTTAATCAAGGTGATTTAGCCACAGCTACCAATTATGTGAAAGACATAGACCATGTGAAAGGATATGCAATCATAGTCAAGTATATCAAACAACTGAAAAAACTTTAAGAACAGGTTAAGACCTCAAACATAGCTTAATCCGCTATCAAGCTATTACTCAGTACTTTTGCCCCCGTAATCGATTACAAGTAAACGGAGGGCATGCACTCCATATTGTTTCACGCAAATGCTTATAGAGTATGAGTAAGAGTATTGAGATGCGAGTTGAAGAACTCGAAAATTTAGTATTCCTTTCAAAAAACGTGCTTAGCTTTGAGGAAGCGAGTAAGTTTTTAAACCTTTCTAAAAGTTACCTGTATAAACTGACTTCGGGTAACTTGATACCGCACTACAAACCGCAGGGCAAGATGCTTTATTTCGAGAAAGTGGAGTTGGAAGCGTGGCTACGGCAAAATCCTGTAAAGACACAAGCGCAGATAGAACAGGAAGCGCAGAAGTATGTTCTTAACCGTCCCTTAAAAAAGTAAGTCTATGGAAAACAAGAAAGGAACGGAAGCGCAAAAGATGACGAGGGAAGATTTTGCTGTCCTTTGGAAAACCATTCATCTAAAGATAACCGACACTTACGATGTGCCGCCCGAAATCCTTTGGGTAAATGGTTCTACTATCGGCACATTGGGGAATTTCAGTGCATCTACAGGTAAGGCAAAGAGTAAAAAGACATTCAACGTTTCCGCCATAGTGGCGGCAGCGTTGAAGAATGACGAAGTTCTGCAATATTCGGCTTTCCTACCTGAAAACAAGCGTAAAATTCTTTATGTAGATACCGAACAAAGTAAATACCATTGTCACAAGGTAATGGAACGCATCATGCGTTTGGCAGGTCTTCCCACCAATAAGGACAGAGAAGATTTTATTTTTGTCGTCTTACGAGAATGTACACCGGATAAGCGTAAGCAGATAATCGACTACATGCTTGCCAACATGGAAGATATAGGGCTTGTTATCATAGACGGCATACGTGATTTGATGTATGACATCAATAGTCCGAGCGAATCATCCGAACTGATAAATCTCTTAATGAAGTGGTCGAGCGAATATAACCTGCATATTCACACTGTCTTACATCTGAACAAAGGGGATGACAATACGCGAGGGCATATTGGTACGGAGCTTAACAATAAGGCTGAAACGGTCTTGCAGGTTACTAAAAGCACACAAGATGTAAATATCAGCGAAGTGAAAGCGATGCATATCCGTGATAAGGATTTCGAGCCGTTTGCATTTCGTATTAATGATAGTGCGCTTCCTGAAATAGCGGCAGATTACATTTTTGAACAGCCCAAACAAGACCGTAGTTTTCCGCTTACAGAGTTGACGGAGCAACAACATCGGGAAGCATTGACTAACGGCTTTGGCAAACAAGTAATACAAGGCTATCCTAAGGTAATAGCAGCTTTAAAGGAGGGTTACGCAAGTATCGGTTTTGAACGTGGGCGCAATGTACTTGTAAAGCTGAATAAGTTTCTTGTAAACAAGAGAATGCTTGTAAAAGAGGGAAAAGGTTATAAGTATAACCTGATTTCCACTACTAACAATAGGTTTGGTTTAGTCCGTGTGTATATATAAGAGGAATGGACTTCTTTTATATGCTATAAAGTAAAAGGTAAGTTTAGTACAGTTCAGGCGTATATATAGCGGACTAAACAAAACTTGTTTCAATTATCCAATCATCAATACATTTAGATTATGACAATCGAAGAATCCAAAAATATAAAGTTGGCAGACTATCTGCACAGTTTGGGATATAATCCCGTAAAACAACAAGGCAGCAGCCTTTGGTATAAATCCCCATTCAGGGAAGAGAAAGAACCCTCTTTTAAAGTGAATCCTGACCGCAATTTGTGGTATGATTTCGGATTAGGCAAAGGTGGCAACATCATTGCATTGGCGCAGGAACTCTACGCATCCGACAGTGTGCCGTATCTTTTAGATAGGATTGCGCAGCAGGCACTGCATGCTCGTCCTGTTTCTTTCTCTTTTCGGCAGCAATCTCCTACACAGCCGAGCTTTCAGCAGTTGGAAGTTGTGCTGCTTTCTTCTCCTGCCTTGTATTCTTACTTGCAAGAGAGAGGGATAAATACAGAACTGGCAAAAAGAGAATGCAAGGAAGTTCGTTTTGTGAATAACGGCAAACAGTTCTTTGCTGTTGGCTTTCCGAATGCTTCGGGTGGGTACGAGGTGCGTAATAAGTATTTTAAAGGTTGTATCGCACCCAAAGACATCACTTATATACGACAGGCGGAAGAGCCGAGAGAAACCTGCTACATGTTCGAGGGATTTATGGATTATCTTTCTTTCCTGACCTTGCGGCAGAAATCCTGTCCCACCTATCCCAACCTTGACAAACAGGACTACATCATTTTGAACTCTGTTTCCAATCTCTCTAAAGCGTTGTACCCGTTAGGGAATTATGAACATATACATTGCTTTTTCGATAACGATGCGGCAGGAATGAAAGCCGTGCAGGAGTTGCACCGGGAATACGGCTGGCATGTCCGAGATTCTTCTCGTATCTATAGCAACTATAAGGATTTGAACGACTATCTTATGGGTAAGAAATTGTCGCAGTCGTTAGAGTTCCCACAGCCGACAAAACAGACCGAAAGGCAGGTGCAGCAACCAACCAAGAAGAAAGGCAAAGGTTTTAGGATGTAACCGCCGCACGCACCCCACAGGCTTTTAAATCAAGAAAAGCCATAGCTCAATAGGGCGTTTTCTTAACGCAGTGCAAGCACCGCTAAAAACACCCTATCGAGCAAAGGGGCATCGCCCCTTTTGAAACCCCGTTAGCCATGCGGCACGTATGCAAGGCAAGCGGAATTGTCTAACGAAAAAATGTATTTCAATATGGGATATTTTACCCTTGATTTCAAGAAAGCAAAAGGCGCATCCGATGCCCGGATGTCCGACCACATTGAACGCCGGGTGATAGCGTCTAACGTTGACCCCACACGAACGCACCTTAATCGGGAACTTGCACAACTGCCCGAAGGAGTAACGGAACGTGACGAAGCGATAGCCCACCGCATCAAGTCGGCAGGCATCAAGCGCAAAATTACGCCTGACCAAGTAAGGGCTATTCGTGTTATGCTGTCGGGAACGCACGAAGCCATGATGAAGATACAACAGGACGGACGTATAGATGAATGGTGTGACGATAGTATGCAATGGTTGCACAAAACTTTCGGAAAGGAGAACACCGTTTCCGCAGTTCTTCACATGGACGAAACCACACCGCACATACATGCTACCATTGTGCCGATAGTAACGGGTGAGCGCAGAAAGGCGAAGCAGAAAAAGCAAACGGAGGGAAAACGCACCTATCGCAAGAAAACCGATACAGCTCGATTGTGTGCAGATGATGTGTTGAACCGTGACAGGTTGGTAGCCTATCACGATGATTACGCTAAAGTTATGGAGAGATACGGTTTGCAGCGTGGTGTACGTGGATCGGAAGCAAGACATACCACTACAGCCCAATATTACCGTGATTTGAAGCGGCAGACGGGTGAACTTGAAACCGATGTTCAACAACTTCAAATAGAGAAGCAAGAAGCGGAGAAGCAGCTAAAGCAGGTAAAAAGAGAAATCAATACGGAAAAGCTGGAGGTTGTCAAAACGGAAGCGAAAACCGCCCTTATTGCAAAAGTCGGTTCTCTTTTGGGTGGCGGAGAAATTAAAGAGTTGAAACAGGAGAATGAACTGTTGCGTGGAGAGGTAGCCGTCCGTGATGAAGGAATAGAAAAACTGCTAACTTTGATACAGGAACAACGGAGACAGCACGGTAGAGAATTGACAGAAGTACAGGCAAAGTATATTAAGGAACAAAATGAGCAAAAGGGGGAAACAAACGCCTTGAAGAAATGGATAAATCGTGCTTGCAGATGGTTTCCGCTTTTCGATGATGCATTCCGCATGGAGAAATTTTGTCTTGCGGCTGGTTTTACTATGGAACAGACAGACCGCCTTTTTACTTTCAGACCGTTGGAATATAGTGGAAACCTATATTCGGAAGAATACAGGCGTAGTTTGTCCGTTACAAATGCTACTGCTCAAATAAAGATAGTACAAGAAGATAAAAAGCAGCGTTTTGTCCTACATATTAATGGGAAGAATATTTTTGACTGGTTTAAGGAGCAGTTTTACAAACTCTATAATAACTTGAAACAATCGACCCACCCAACCATCAAAAAAGGAAAAGGAATGAAGTTGTAAATACAAAGTAACAAATCCCTACAAATAAGAAATAGAATCTTGTATATAGGGATTTGCTTATTTTAATTAAATAAATAACGAGTGCGATTTGCAATTCTACCGACCTCAACATCCGGAACTATCGTTTCTCTTTGGAATGAAAACAAGATAATGAGTGTCAGTAGCGGTCACCTCACCATAAAATTGTCAAACTTCTTAATAGATATAATAAAAATTGCAGAATGTTTTGTTTATAAAATATAAATAACTAATTTTGCAGCTCAAAATCAGAACAAAGCATAGATATTAATGAAACATTTGTCCTACATATTAGCTTTATGGGTGCTGTTATTATCAACAGTTCCATGCTTTCTTGAAGACAAATGTCTGTTTCAATGTGCTAATGAACAAACAGAAGAACCATGTGCTGATAATGATGGTTCCTCATGTACAGACTGCAATTGTTCACCATTTCTACATTGCAACACATGCACAGGTTGTCCAATACCCAAATTGTTTCATTCACCAACCGCCGAATTAATTCTATTAAATAATAACCTTTCGTTTTACAAAGAGAAAATGATTCCTCATTTCTCTTCCTCAATTTGGCAGCCGCCTAAGCTGATGAATTTAGCAGATTTCTGTATGTCATAATTAATATGACCTCACCATTTATTTATTAAATTCATGATGATGAAACCGCTGTTTCATCACCAGTACGTCGTGCACTTATTATAATACAGATTAAGTGTGTGGCACTAAATTGACAAAACAAGAAAAATGAAAATTAAATTAATAGCACTGGCAATAATTACATTGCTGGCACAAAGCATTTGTGCGCAAAACATATTTAAAGCAATCGTTAAAGACGGAGATACTAAAGAGATACTGGTTGGCGTGAATGCCGTTCTTAATAAAACCGCTAATGGAGCAAGCTCAGATGAAAACGGAATAATCACCATTTCGAACATACCTGACGGAAAGCAACATATCACATTCAGCTACTTAGGCTATGAATCGGAAACCAAATCATACACATTCCCTTTATCTTCTTCAGCTCCGGTCGAAATCTTCTTGGAACAAGATGATGAAATGCTGGAAGAAGTTACCATTTCTTCAACCAGAGGTACACGCACTATTCAAAACATCCCGACCCGTGTTGAATTTATTTCAAGCGAAGAACTAGGAGAAAAAGGGAGCATGAAACCGGGCGACATTCGTATGTTACTAAACGAAAGCACAGGTATTATCACCCAGCAAACTTCTGCCACATCCGGAAATGCATCAATCCGCATACAAGGATTGGATGGCAGATATACACAAATATTAAAAGATGGATTCCCCGTTTTTGCTGGTGCAGCGAGCGGACTGGGATTATTGCAAACGCCACCTCTTGACTTAAAACAAGTGGAAATCATCAAAGGCTCAACTTCAACTTTATATGGCGGTGGAGCAATAGCAGGCTTGATTAATCTTATCTCAAAAACTCCCGAAGAGAAAAGAGATTTAGGTCTGCATCTTAACGGGACATCCGGAAAAGGTTTGGACGTCAGCGCTTTCTATGGGCAACGATTCAAAAAGGTCGGTACAACCATTTTTGCTTCCTACAACAGAAATTGGGCTTACGACCCCTCTAACACCGGATTCACAGCCATTCCGCAGTTTGACAGATATGTCTTCAACCCCAAATTATTTCTCTATTTTTCAGAGAACACGCAAATGAGTGTAGGGCTAAATGCTATGTTTGAAGACCGTTTGGGCGGGGATATTGAGTATATTAAAGGAAATGGAAATGACACACATTCCTATTTCGAGAAAAACAAGACTCAAAGACATTCCACACAACTGACATTCGAACACAAATTCGGTGAAAAAGACAGAATTGATTTCAAAAACAGTGTAACATACTTCAATAGAAATATCGGTGTACCCACTTATACTTTTGAAGGTACTCAGGTATCTACCTTTAGTGAATTGACTTACACACGCACGAATCAAAAAACAGAATGGGTGGCTGGTCTCAACTTATGGACAGACAAATTTGATGAAAAGAAACTTACTGATTTTCAGTTAAGAGACTACAACCAGACAACCATGGGAGCATTCGTACAAAACAATTGGGAGGCAACAAAATGGTTGAATCTGGAAACCGGATTAAGAGCAGACTATATTCCGGATTATGGCGCAGCAATTCTACCACGAGTTTCTGCACATTTCAAAATTACGGATAAGTTTTCATCTCGACTTGGAGGAGGATTTGGCTATAAATCACCTACCATATTTACAGAGGATAGCGAAAGGCTACAATATCAGAATGTATTGCCAATTGATAAAGACAATAACAAGCTCGAAAGAAGTTATGGTTTGAATTTAGACTTTAATTATGTCACATCAATCTTCGATGGAAATGTAACTTTCAGCATAAACCAATTATTCTTCTACACTTATCTCGATAATCCTTTATTATTGCAATCTACAAAAGATGGGCTATATCGACTTAACAACATATCCGGCAATACAGATAGCAAAGGAGGAGAAACGAATGTAAAAATCGGATACAAAGATTTCCACTTATACTTAGGCTATACATACACCGATACCCGAACCAAAGAAAATGGGGTGAAACAAGAGAATATATTAACTCCGAAACATAGGTTGAACAGTATTCTAATGTATGAAGTAGAAGATAAATGGAAAATAGGATTAGAGGCTTATTATTTCAGCCCCCAAAAACTAGGAGACGGACAAAAAGGAAAACAATATGTGGTGTGCGGCTTCATGATTGAAAAAATATGGGAGATGTTTTCATTGTATGCTAACTTTGAAAACTTCACCGACAGACGGCAAACCCGCTTTGATACTATATATACCGGAAGTATATCTAATCCTGTTTTCCGGGATATTTATGCTCCTTTGGATGGATTTGTAATGAATGCGGGTGTTAAACTCAGATTTTAAATTATAAAATAAACTCAAAATCAACAATAATATGAGAATTCTAGGAATAGCATTTACTTTAGTTTTATTGATGTCACTAGTCGGATGTACTTTAAGCCATAGAAACTGTAGACATCATCATCACTTAAATCACAGGTCTTGCCATACACATACTTGCTGTTGTCAACGGTAAACTAAGTGATAGTAAAACAAAAACATTCCATTAGGAGAATGTGTCCATTCTGACACATTCTCCTTTTTATCTACAATTATTTTGTAATCGGAAACCATTTCCGTGTATTATTTGCAATCCTTACCAACATCAACATAACCGGAACTTCAACCAGCACACCTACCACCGTAGCCAATGCAGCCCCGGATTGTAAACCGAATAGAGAAATAGCCACAGCAACCGCTAATTCAAAGAAATTACTTGCTCCAATCATTCCGGCAGGCGCAGCAATATCATGGGGTAATTTCCACCATTTCGCCCAACCGTAGGCAACGAAGAATATCAGAACCGTTTGCAGCACGAGCGGAACTGCAATCAATACGATATGCAGAGGATTGTTCAGTATCGTTTCTCCCTGAAATGAAAATAGGATGATAAGTGTCAATAACAGCCCACCCACCGTATAATTATCAAACTTCTTAATAAATACATTATTGAAGTATTCTATCCCTTTACGGCGTATAATCATTATGCGGGTAATGACCCCAGCAGCAAGTGGTATCACAACAAACAAGCCAACAGATAACATTAAAGTGTCCCACGGAATAGATACGCCGCCAACCCCCAGCAAGAAAGCAACGATAGGAGCAAACGCTATCAATATGATTAAATCGTTCACTGCAACTTGTACCAGCGTATAAGCGGCATCCCCTTTAGTGAGATAACTCCACACGAATACCATAGCCGTGCAAGGTGCAGCCCCCAATAATGCCGCTCCGGCTAAATATTCTTCTGCTAATTCGGCAGGTATAAAAGTTTTAAAAATGACATAGAAGAACAAATAAGCTATCCCGAACATGGTAAACGGTTTTATAAGCCAATTTGTAACACAGGTGACAATTATTCCTCTCGGACGTTTGCCGACATTCTTAACGCTTTGAAAATCCACTTTTAGCATCATCGGGTAAATCATTAACCATATCAGGATAGCTACGGGTATCGACACGTTGGCGTATTCAAGCTTGCTTAATGTTTGCGGGATTACCGGGAGCCATTGCCCCACAGCAATTCCGATAACAATGCACAAGGCAACCCAAATGGTTAAGTATTTTTCAAAAAATCCAATTCCTTGTTTCTTTTCCATAACAACAACTATTTAGTTTAATTGCGGTTTTAATTCATTTAGATAGAAGTCATAGAAACGGGCTTTTATTTCATCCCGTACCCGATGAAATTCATTGTCGATAAATTCCGGACTTCCGGTTGCTTCCGATGGGTCGTCAAACCCAATATGCAACCTGTTTTTTACTTCACCAGTAAACATAGGACAGCTTTCGTTTGCACCACCGCAGACCGTAATAACATAGTCCCATTTTTTTCCTACATATAGATTGACACTTTTAGGGGTATGTTGGGCTAAATCAATACCTATTTCAGTCATAACCTTTACTGCCATCGGATTAACCTTTTCAGCAGGCTTTGTTCCTGCTGAAAAGACTTCCAGTTTACTGTCAAATGATTGTAATAAGCCGTGTGCCATTTGGCTACGGCAACTATTTCCAGTACAAAGGATTAAAATTCTCATATTCTCAATTATTTTTCCAAGCTATCAGGGCAGCGTTTCCCTTTGACAATTCTTCTACTTTCTTAATCCAAGTCAATTCATTTTGTGCCTTTGCCCGCAAAAAAGAATTTTCCGTATCGGTTAATGATAAACAAGCGTTTACAACCCACCATTTGTTATTAATTCCCGCACGCTGTAAATCCTTTTGCAAACGTTCGGCTTCAAAGACGGGGGTTGCTTCGGGCAAGGTCACAATAACAACTTCCGTTTCTTGCTGGTTTCTTAAACGTGGTAATAATTTTCTTACCGAAGCAGGAGAATCGCCATGCGTGCGTTGTACTTCCTTGTGGTAGCTTTCCGTTGCATCCAGCAGTAACAAGGTGTGTCCGGTAGGTGCGGTATCAATCACAACAATTTCATTTTCCGCTTTGTCTACGATTTCGGCAAAAGCCCGGAACACTGCGATTTCTTGCGTACACGGTGAACGCAAATCTTCCTCTATGTATTCCATATCTTCGGCAGTCATTGTTTCCGCAGCTTTACTACGAACTTCGTTTTTATAGGCTTCCAGTACTTCCGCTTCATCAATGCGGCTTACTGTAATACCTGCCTGAACTGCAAGGTTGTAATTCAGGTGGTTTGCCGGGTCAGTGGTGGTTAGATGCACCTTTGCACCCAGTTTAGTTAATTTCAGGGCTATTTCCGTGGCTAACGTTGTTTTACCTACGCCACCCTTTCCCATAGTAAATACAACTCTTTTCCCTGACTGATAGAGGTCATTAACCAATTCGTCTATACCTTTTGCATCAGTAATCCGTTGATAATCCGCATTGTCTGTTAAATTATCATCGTATAGCATCCGGCGGATATTTGCAATGTTAGATAGATTATACGACCGTAAAGGAACAGAATAAGAGGGGTAATCCAGCAGTTCCGCAGGGGTTTGTTTCAGGGCGGTTTGCTGTCTGTCATATATTTGTTTCGATACGCTATCGGCTTCATCTAATTGCAGCAAAAGTCCGTTGATTACTAATAGCTGGTTATTAATTCCCAGTAATTGTAATTCATGCGAAGAACGGGCAGCTTCTTTCAAAGGTGCGATTTCGGGACGACTTACCAACACTAAGCGAGTTGCATTTGCATCCGAGAGTGTTTCAACCGCTTGCTTATAGATGCCTTTCCTTTCTTCCAAACCGGATAATTGCCCTAAGCATGATGCACCGTGCGTACTTTCGCTAATAAACGTACTCCAAGCCGATGGTAGTTGTAGCATTCGCAATGTATGTCCCGTTGGGGCTGTATCAAAGATGATATGGTCATATTCTTTTGCTTTATCAGCATCCGTGATAAAATCGGAAAATTGATTGAAAGCAGCAATTTCTACCGTGCAAGAACCTGAAAGTTGTTCTTCCATATTTTGGATAACACTATCGGGCAGTTTTCCTCGGAAAGGCGCAATAACGCTTTCCCTGTATTCGGCAGCAGCTTGTTCCGGGTCGAGATTAACTACAGTTAAGCCGGGTACTTCCTGAATATCCGTGCCGTGTCCGTTTAAAGTTTGATTAAAGACATCTTGCAGGTTTGAAGCCGGGTCTGTGCTGATAAGAAGTATTTTCTTACCATTATCTGCCAAACCTACCGCAGTAGCACAGGCAATAGAAGTTTTGCCCACACCGCCTTTTCCGGTGAAGAAAAGGTATTTTGTCAATTCTATATCTGATAAATTGAATGTTCTCATTTTTCTTAAATAATTAATTGGTGAATACTTATTTAACTGGCATAAAATCTAAATTGACCCCCGTCCATTCACTCATTTGTTTGGTGGTAGGATAGGTTTGTGAAACAGCTATTTCTCCATCTACTAAAGTAATAGGCAGTGCGTCCGCACCATGCTTTTGCAGGAAGTCGTTCACCGTCTTATTGCTTACGTATACTTGTGGTTCGTCACGTAAATTGTGGCGGGTAACGATGATACCTTGTTTCTTCAATGATTCGATTACTACCGCAATACGCATCAATTCAGGATTGATGTTTGTTCCACAAAGACCCGTAGGGCAGCACATTGCCGGGTCGAAAATTTCTATCTTTTTCATACTGTTTTTTATTTAAAATGATACTTAATGTTTATTTATAGATAAAATACTATTGCGTAATATATTCCAACTGCGATAAAGAGAATAGCAACTATTTTGCGAAACCATTTCTCAAATATCTGTATTCGGTTGTAAAACTTCCCCAGTCCGGCAACACTATAAGCTAAAATCCATGCAAAAAGGATTACAGGTAATCCCGTAGCAATAGCATAGATTACAGGTAAGAGATAGCCGCCTGTTTCTGCTGCTGATAGAGGGATAAGCATACCGAAATAAAATACTCCACTGGTAGGACAAAAAGCAAGAGCGAATAAGACCCCCAACAACATAGCTCCCCAACCGCCTTTAGTTTTCTTTTTCAGGCTTTCCCCACCGATATTAATTTTGGGTAGATTGAGTTTTATTATATCAAGCATAAATATTCCAATGATGATTAACACCGGAGCAATCAGCATTTCCCCGTATTTGCTTACAGCTTTTTGCACCATAAACATACTTGCGCCCTCACGAAGAATAGGAATAAGAATAAAGCCAAGAACCGTATAGGTCACTATTCTGCCGAAAGTGTAGAGCAACCCGTTTATAAAAATCCGGTGACGGTTTTCTATATCCTTGCTTATAAATCCTATTGCCGTTATGTTTGTAGCCAGCGGGCACGGGCTAACTGCCGTTAAAATCCCCAATATAAAGGCTGTAATAGCGGGAACAGAACTGCTATCTAATAATGATTGAAGAAAGTCCATCTTACAACTGTTTTAACAATTCGTCAATCTTGCTTTTAATTCCCTCTTTAAACTTGTCCGGTGCATTTCTCGCATTGGAGAAACTAAACTCGGTCATATTGTTTACATTCTCTTTTCCGTCTTTCCAGCCATTCACAAACAAAGACGACCATGTAACTTCGTACTTGTCTGCAATCGCTTCATTCTCTTTCTTAGAAATATCTACTACTTTGTAGATAATCTTGCCATTTGCTTTTTCTTGGGAATAAAGACTATCCAAAAGGGCTACTGTATTGGCTTCAATCGCCCTGCAAGTGATACATCGTTGCGCTCCATGAAAATAGAGAACTTCAATGCGGTTAGGCTGTATTTCTTCCGCTTTGTTTTCCTCGTTTTTTTTCTTTGAACCATTTCCACAGGACATTAAGACCAGCATCGCAATCAGTAGATAAAATAACTTTCTCATAGTTCATTTTTTATTTGGTTATCAACTCTTTTACTTCCGAAAGGGACAATCTTTTTCCGGCTGATACAACTTTTCCGTCAATCACCAAAGCCGGAAGACCTAAAATGTTGTACTCCATGATTTTCAATAAATCTTCTTCCTTGATTAGTGTTGCATCGCAGCCTAATTCTGAAATAGCTTGTTTAGTGGTTTCATACAATGCTTTACAGCTTGAACACCCGGTTCCTAATACTTTGATTTCCATTTCTAATTCTACTTTAAAGTTAATATAATAATCGTAATTCGTAGAACTACGAACAATGATTTTAAAAAAAGGTGCTGTTATTCACAGCACGATGTACCTTTACATTGGCAATCCCCCAAAAAAGTAGTAAATAACTTTCGTGCGAGTTCCCAATTTTCCCGGTTGATACAATACCGTACTTTTGGCGTTTCTATTTCTCCTTGAATTAAGCCAGCTTCTTTCAGTTCTTTCAAATGTTGAGAAACGGTTGCCTTAGCGATAGGCAGCACTTCGTGTATATCACCGAAGAAGCAACTTTCTTGATTTGCTAAAAAAGCAAGAATAGCCATTCGTGCGGGATGTCCCATTGCTTTGGCAAAACGAGCAATCTGTTCCTGCTCTACTGTGTACGGTTTATCTTTCACTTCAATATCTCCTTTTTATTTGTTGTTCGCAAAACTACGAACAATATTTTAAATAGCAAAAAGAAGTAGGAACTTTTTTTCAGGTAGGTGAAAATTGAGTTTTAGTTTATCGCTTTGTATAGATATCCAAAACGGACTAAACCTGTTTGTGTTGACAGCAAAATAGATGCTGGCGAAAAGAAAAAGAATGTTTCTCTTTTCGCCAGCTTTATTTTTATGATTGGCGGGCTTTTGTTACCTTTGCAGCGTAAGCCCACCACTAAGCGAATTTCTTCGTTTTTTGTTACTATTTTGTTACCCACTGTTAGTAATAGGTGGGCTTCCTTATTGATAATCAGATTGATACACTCTATGATATATAATTTGTGGCAGAATCTGATCAATAGCTGGCAGCTATGGAAAAAGAGAAAGAGGGAAGAGGAAGAAGCGCAACATTAACGCAACAGCAATTCTTCCTCGTTATATCTTGGCCTGTTCTTTACTTCAATGTAGATTTTACCGATATATTCGCCTACAATTCCCAGGGATACCAATATTGTACCACCTACCAGCCAAAGGGAAATCATCAGAGATGACCATCCGGGTACAGTGTCGTGGAAGTAGTAAGCGCGTAGCGTCCAGATGGTGACGCATACGGCTATCAGTATAAAAATACAGCCCAGCCAGAAAACCATGCGCACAGGTTTGACAGAAAAAGATGTGATTCCGTCGATGGCAAAGTTTAACATCTTCTTGAATGGATATTTCGACTCTCCGGCAAAACGCTTGTCGCGATTATAGTAAACACAGGCGGTTTGGTAACCGATGAGAGGCACCAGCCCGCGCAAATAGAGATTGCGCTCGCGGAAACGGCAAAGTTGTTGGATAGCACGGCAACTCATCAAGCGATAATCCGCATGGTTATAAACCGACTTTACTCCCATTATTTTCATCAACTTGTAGAAAGTGAGGGCAGTGGTACGTTTGAAGAAAGTGTCGGTTTTACGTTCCCGGCGTACACCATAAACAATGTCACATCCCTCTCGGTAGCGTTCGAGCATTTCGGGAATGGCGTTGACGTCATCTTGCAAGTCGGCATCTATGGAAATGGCGACATCACATCGTTCTTTGACGGCATTCAGTCCGGCCATGAGTGCATTTTGGTGTCCCACATTTCCGGCTAGGTTCAGCCCACAGGCATAGGGGGTATTTTGGTGTAAATCCTTGATGATAGGCCAAGTCTGATCTGTACTGCCATCATTTACATATAAGATATAACTATGCTGAGAGATGTGTCGTTCTGCTATCAGTTTATCCAATAGGAGACTGAGTCTTTTATGTGTTTCGTGTAATACAGCTTCTTCTTTGTAGCAAGGTACTACGATAGCGAGTACTGGAGATTTTTCCATAATCAATTATTCTTTTTGCAATATTCGTAAGAAATCGGGAGAAAAACAAATTATCTTTCTTTGTATTTGAAAACAAATCTCACTAGCAGGAAGTTTACCGGGATAGCGATGGTAAATACCGGTATGGGGGCGAAGGGTTTGGAAAAGCCTAACCAAAGGAACAGATTCAGTAAACTTATATGTAGGATATAGTTGATCAGATGGGCTCCCCCGAAGCCAAAAGCTTTCTTCCAGGATGGCTTCTTTCCGAAGGTAAAAAGGGCTGTCAGATAAAAATTAGCAATAAAGCTGAGTATGTAGCCTATGCTGTAGGCTATATTTACATTGATGAATCGCTGGAATATAAAATATAAACCATAGTGCAGAGCGGTTGCAAAGACGCCTACCATAATGAAACGAATAAATTCCGGCAGTTTTTTCAGTCTCTTCATATTCATAGAATTGAGAAGGCAAAGTTAGGGATTGTTGCAGAATAATTCGTACTTTTGCGCACAGAAATCACTAAAAACAGAAATATATGTCAGATGATAGGAAGAAAGCGTTCTGGTTTATAGCGCTACTCAGTATGCTTGTGATACTCCCTTTTCTGGGAGAAACCATTTTCTATTCTAAAGGGGAACCACGTGAGGCCATTGTTGCCTTTTCTATGTTAGAGAGTGGTAACTGGATACTTCCGGTGAATTATGGTACCGACATAGCTTATAAGCCTCCTTTCCTCTACTGGGCCATCGCTGCCATCTCTTCCCTTTTTGGAGGAGTGTCAGAGTATTCATCCCGTCTGCCGTCTGCTATTGCATTCCTGGCTATGCAGTTGGTGTTCTTCTCTTTTATAGCAAAACGTAAAGGGGTAAAAACGGCTTTTCTGACTTCTATTCTTCTTCTGTCTTCTTTTGAAGTACATCGGGCAGCGGTGGCGTGCCGTGTAGATATGTTGCAAGTGTCGCTTATTGTTATTTCATTGTGTTTGCTGTTTCGTTGGGATGAGAAGGAGTGCCGCGGTATTCCCTGGCTGGCTGTTTTACTGATGGGCTGTGCCACATTGACCAAAGGACCGGTAGGTTCTATATTCCCATGTGTCTGTATCGGTCTTTACCAGTTGTTACGTGGACGTTCTTTCTGGAAGACATTCTTCTTGTTATTGCTTGTAGGAATCCTTTCTCTGATTCCTTATGCAGCCTGGGCGGGCGCGGCTTATGCACAAGGCGGACAGTCTTTTGTCGATTTAATGTTGGAAGAGAATACCGGTCGCTTCATGGGAAAGATGTCCTACGGATCACATGAGAATCCGATATGGTATAATTTCCTGACTGTTATCTGGGGCTGGATACCCTGGACTTTGGTATTGCTGATCTCTCTCTTTGGACTGAAGTGGAAAAACATGCGTGTGTTACCTGAGGGGACATCTTTCGGCGAACGTATCGGGAAAGCCTGGAAAAAATTCCGTTCACAGTCGCCCTTGCAATTGTTCACATGGGTGGTAATTCTCTTTATTTTCATATTTTATTGCATCCCCAAGAGTAAACGTAGCGTTTATCTGCTTCCCATCTATCCATTTATGGCAGTGCTGATAGCTGAATATTTATTGGCTTTGGTGCAGCGTGGGGCAAAAGTGTTTAAAATCTCTGCACATATATTTGCGTCTCTGTGTTTGATACTTACGGTAACTTTCATAGCGGTACGTTTAGGACTGATACCGGATAGCCTTTTTGGAACCGGCCGTCATGCTGCTGAAAATGTATCTTTTATGCATGCTTTGGAAGCGGTTTCTCTGTCTATTCCTAAATGGTGTCTGGTGGCGCTTCCTTTGATAGCGGCTGCCTGCACATGGATGGGAGTAGCGAAGCGGACCGGCGCTTACTCCTTATTATACAGTATCGCCGGATGTATGCTTTGTCTTTTTGTTTCTCTGGATGGGGTCTATCAACCTACAGTGTTGGCAGTTAAATCGGACAAGCACCTGGTTAACCAAATCAGGGAATATGTGCCGCAGGGAACAGTCTACTCATATGATGGCATGAGCTTCTATTGTGCAAACTTTTATATGAATGATCAGATGCGTCATTTTGAGAAGGATTTGCCGTCCGGTGAGGGATATGTTGTTTTGCCGGAGAGAGGAAAAGAACTGTTGTTTGAAGAATTTGGAAATACATACGACTTTGAAGAGATTTTCCTTACGAAGAAGCGCAGTTGCGATTTGCGTGATGAGATTTATATGTATAAGTTTAAAAAGAAATAAATGTCACCCGTTACAATCATCGATAAATATTATCCGGAGGATAATGAACGTAAGCACATCTTGTTGGTGCATAGTCGTTTGGTGGCCGAGAAGGCTCTTTCAATTGCTGATCACCATCCGGAGCTTCAGTTGGATAAAGACTTTTTATATGAAGCCGGCATGCTGCATGATATAGGCATCTTTCTGACTAATGCTCCGGGTATCTTCTGTTTTGGAGATCAGCCCTATGTCTGTCATGGCTATTTAGGGGCGGATCTGATGCGTCAGGAAGGATATCCCCGTCATGCATTGGTATGTGAAAGGCATACGGGTGCAGGGCTATCTTTGGACGATATTATTTCGCAAAAGCTGCCAGTACCTCATCGGGATATGCTCCCGATTAGCCTGGAAGAGCAAGTCGTTTGCTTTGCCGATAAGTTTTATTCCAAGACTCATCTGGAGCGGGAAAAAACAGTGGAGAAAGCCCGAAAAAGTCTTTCTAATTTCGGCAATGAAGGTTTGAAACGTTTTGATCGCTGGTGCGAACAGTTCTTGTAGCAATCTAAATTTCTTTAAAAAGGGAGATTATCCGTATAATTTACGTACTTTTGCCCCTTCAAGCGGAAACTATAAGTTGATTACGCCATTGAAAGCAAATACATTCATATCATTCATACTACTACTTGTCTTACTCCTGCTCTCCGGCGAGGCTTTTTCGCAACGTCGGCGTGGAAGAACTGTTCCCACAGGAAGCGAGCGGACAGATACCTTTAATATAGAAGGTGTACAAAGAGGAGACACTTTGTTGAAGGGGGATACTCTGCAAAACGATACGATACAATTGCAGCCTGCCGGTAAGAAAAAGCAGCCTTTGGATGCTCCGGTGATTTATGAAGCTACTGACTCTATTGTGTTCACTCAGAATGGCATTGCCAATTTATATGGAGATGGGAAGGTGAACTATCAGAAGATAGAGCTGGCTGCCGAGGTGATTACTATGAATATGGACAGTAGTACGGTTTTTGCCCATGGTGTGGAAGACTCATTAAAAGTCATAAAAGGAAGACCGGTCTTCAAAGATGGCGATACACCTTATGAGACGAATACGATTCGGTATAATTTTAAGAGTAAAAAGGGGCTGATCAGTAATGTAGTCAGTCAGCAAGGCGAAGGGTATGTGACTGGTAATAATGCTAAGAAGGGTATGAACGATGAGCTGTACATGAAGAGTGGCCGTTATACTACCTGTGATAATCACGATCATCCTCACTTCTACATGCAGATGACCTATGCCAAAGTACGCCCCAAGAAAAATGTAGTGACGGGCCCTGCTTATCTGGTTATTGAGGATGTCCCGCTACCTCTTGCCGTACCGTTTTTCTTCTTTCCTTTCTCCAGTAGTTATTCATCGGGTTTCATCATGCCAAGTTATATGGATGACTCTACCCGTGGATTTGGTTTGACGGATGGCGGTTACTATTTCGCTATCAGCGATAAGATGGATTTGAAGCTGCGCGGTGATATCTTTACAAAAGGTTCCTGGGCTTTGAATGCGGAAACCAATTATAATGTTCGTTATAAATTCTCCGGTCTGTTTCAAGCTAGTTATCAGGTGACTAAAACCGGTGATAAAGGCCTGGATGACTATGCAGTAGCAAAAGACTTCAAGGTTGTTTGGTCACATCGCCAGGATCCCAAAGCCAGCCCAAATTCGTCATTCTCGGCCAGTGTGAACTTCTCGTCCAGTAGCTATGAGCGTACTAATATCGGTAATATGTACAATTCGCAGGCTATGACGCAGAATACCAAAACATCCAGTGTCAGCTATTCACGTAACTTCCCCGATCAGAAACTTTCTATTGCAGCTACCGGTAATATTGCACAAAACATGAAGGACTCTTCGATTGCCGTAACTTTACCGGATTTGAATATTACCTTGAGTACTATTTTTCCTTTCAAACGGAAAAATGCTGTAGGTAATGAGAAATGGTATGAGAAGATTTCTCTTCGCTATAGTGGTCGCCTTTCTAACAGCATTACTACGAAAGATGATCTTCTGTTCAAATCCAATCTGGTGAAGGACTGGAAGAACGGAATGAAACATGAAATACCTATCAGCGCTACGTTTACATTGTTCAAGTACTTCAATGTAACTCCATCGGTGAGTTATACGGAGCGTTGGTATACACGTAAGGTGATGAAAGACTGGGATCCGAATATAGGTACCAGTGGGCGGGAAGTAGAAACTGATACTATTTATGGTTTCCATCGAGTATATAACTATAGTGCCAGTCTGGGTGTTAATACAAAAATTTATGGTATGTATAAACCTTTGTTTATGAAGAAAAAGGAAATACAGATTCGACATGTCATAACTCCTTCTGTCAGTATCAGTGCAGCTCCTGACTTTGGTTCTTCCCGCTATGGTTACTATGATACTTATATTAAACCCAATGCTGATGGAACACAAGATACGATCACTTATTCTCCATATGCCGGACAAATGTTCGGAGTGCCTGGACAAGGAAAATCTGGAAATATTTCATTCCAGATATCCAATAACTTGGAAATGAAATATAAGGATAAGAATGACTCAATACGCAAGGTCAGCCTGATTGATGAGTTGGGTGCGAGTATTTCTTATAATACGGCTGCTAAGGTGCGTCCATGGAGTAACCTGACATTAAATTTGCGTTTGAAATTGAGTAAGAACTATACCTTTAGTATGAGTTCAGTCTTTGCTACTTATGCTTATACCTTTGATAAAAACGGTAGGGTTGTAACGAGTGACCGCACGGAGTGGTCTTACGGACGTTTTGGACGTTTCCAAGGCTATGGGAACTCTTTCAGTTACACGCTTAATAACGATACATGGAAGAAGTGGAAAGCATTCTTTACCGGAGAGAAGAGTGAAAATGATGGAAAAGGAAACGAACAGACTGATGCGGACAGTGAAAGTAACGAAACTGATGATGCGGGAACAAGTAATACGCCTACCAAGCGGAAGAAAGAAAAAGCTGCTGTAGATGATGACGGTTATCAGGTTTTCAAAATGCCTTGGTCTATAAATCTGAGTACAGGCTTTAATATAACAGAAGATACTTCCAGACCAATCAACAGAGAGAGCATGCGTTATCCTTATAAGTTTAGTCTGAATGCGCTTAATATTAATGGTAATGTTAAGATTTCCAATAAGTGGGCAGTCAGCTTCAACTCCGGTTATGACTTTAATGCTAAAAAGATAGTGCAGACTTCTTTCAATATAACGCGTGACTTGCACTGTTTCAGTATGTCTGCCAGTCTTTCTCCATTTGGTACATGGAAGTACTATAGCTTCGTTATCCGTGCCAATGCCAGCATTCTGCAAGACTTGAAATATGATAAGAAGAGTCAGACACAGACTAATATTAAATGGTATTAAGAATCCATTTGATATTCCTTTTACTGCATTTGCTTTTTCATAAAAAATATCCCCTTCTATACTGTTGAAACGATTTATTTATCGAAATGCTTCAGTGTAGAAGGGGATATCTTTATTTCTGATTAGGAATTGCTTTTTACCATGCTATTTCTTGTTCTCCATGTTCTTTCAAATAGGCATTCGCTCTGCTAAAATGCTTATTTCCAAAGAAACCATTGTAGGCAGATAGGGGAGAGGGATGCGCAGAAGTCAGAACAAGATGCTTGCTCCGGTCGATGAATGCACCCTTACGCTGTGCATAAGATCCCCAGAGGATGAATACGAGGTGTTCACGCTGTTCGGCAAGGACACGTATGGCGGCGTCCGTAAAAGTCTCCCAGCCGCGGTTCTGATGAGAACCTGCCTGATGGGCACGGACAGTTAGGGTTGCATTCAGGAGCAGGACACCTTGCTCGGCCCAACGGGTCAGATTTCCAGTGGTGGGAGCATCTGTACCAATATCATCTTTTATTTCTTTGAATATATTAATCAATGAAGGAGGGAAACGGACTCCATCGTTCACAGAAAAGCATAAACCATGAGCTTGTCCGGGACCATGGTAAGGATCCTGACCGATGATAACTACTTTCACCTTATCGAATGGGCAAAGATTAAAAGCGTTGAATATGAGCTTTCCCGGAGGGTATATCGGATAATGACTGTATTCTTCCCGTACAAAATCCGTTAGTGTATGAAAATAATCTTTTTCAAATTCCGGTTCCAAACGTGCTTTCCAACTTTCTTCTATTTGAACGTTCATAATTTTGTGTGTTAAAAGTTTCGGATGCTAAGATACAATTTTAATCTGATTTCTGTAATAGAGCATTCTTTTTATTTCTTCGAACAGAGATAAACAGAAAAGGCAGAAATCATAAAATCTCTGCCTTTTCTATTTGTACCTGGATATTAAATCAAGTAAATATTGTGTTCTTTACATTCTTCACGCATATCTTCCGGCCAGATACTGGCTTGAATTTCGCCGATATGAGCTTTTCTTAAATAGAACATACAAAGACGTGATTGACCGATACCACCACCTATAGAAAGGGGCAATGTGTCATTCATCAGGCGTTTATGGAAATAGAGTTCCAGTCGTTTTTCTTCTCCCTCTTGTTTCAGCTGGCGTTGCAGGGCTTCCTTATCTACACGGATACCCATGGATGATAGCTCAATGCTGCGCTGCAATACATTATCCCATAATAAAAGGTCACCATTCAAGCCCGGAAGACCATTCAACCCTTCTGTGGTATAGTCATCATAGTCCGGGGCACGTCCGTCGTGTTTCTCTCCATCGCTTAGTTTACAGCCAATACCGATAATGAATACAGCACCATATTTTTTCGTAATGGCATGTTCGCGGCATTTGGGTTCCAGATTCGGATAAAGTTGACGTAACTCTTCCGCATGAATGAAATGTAACTTCTGAGGCAGGCAAGGCTTAATCTGAGGGTACATTTCATACACCATATATTCTGTACGTATCATGGCTGCATAAATACGGGTTACAATTTCTTTCAGGAAGTTCACGTTCCGGTCTTCGGTAGTGATGACACGTTCCCAGTCCCATTGGTCTACATAGAGAGAATGGAGATTTCCCAACTCTTCGTCTGAGCGTATGGCATTCATATCCGTATAAATACCATATCCGGATTCAATATTATAGTCTGCCAATGTCAATCGCTTCCATTTGGCAAGAGAATGTACTACTTCGGCTTGCGCATCTCCCAAATCTTTGATAGGAAATGATACGGCACGTTCTACGCCATTCAAATCATCATTAATACCCATACCTTTCAATACGAAAAGCGGGGCTGTGACGCGGCGCAAACGTAATTCCGATGAAAGGTTCAATTGGAAGAACTCTTTGATCTGTTTGATTCCTAATTCTGTTTGTTTTAAGTCCAATAAGGGTTTATAACCCTCTGGTTTTATCAGATAACTCATAAGTGTGTACTATGTTTTTGTCCGGCAAATATAGGTATAATATTTATATTTGCATCGTATTTGGCTAATTTTATGAGCAATTTGTTTCTTATTAACCAGTTGTGGCTCTCAAAATAATATTCTTATTTATAGGCTTTTACTGTAAAAAAAGACAAATCATTAGGAATATGCCCGATTTTTTTATACTTTTGTCCCCGCATTTAAGGCTCCGTAGCTTAGTGAATAGAGCGTCAGATTCCGGTTCTGAAGGTCGTGCGTTTGAATCGCACCGGGGTCACACAACAAAAAGGGGGATACCATCACGGTGTCCCCCTTTTTCCCTTTCCAGTTGTAAAGTCAACTCTAATGTCCTACTTCCGTCATTTCTATCGGAAGAGTAGGATATATTCCTTTTAGTCCCTCTAGTTCTGTACCGGTAGCGTAAATAAATACGCATCTGTTTACAGCGGGAATCTGTATTTCTTTTACTTGTTCTTTCCATCTGCGTTTTACGTAAATGGTAGGGAGATAAGTTATCATGCCTTTATTTTCCAAAGTTTCTTTGGTTTTTCTTTCTTTTCGGGGCAATGTCAGTACAATGTACCAGTTTCGCGTTTCGTTAAGGCGGCTTTTAATGTCTTGGAGTATCATAATCAATTTTGATTGGCGTAATGATAAAATTGAAGGTATTGAAGAATTGTGGTTTATTGTCAACAACCATGGGAAGTGGTGAAACTTCCAGCCGTATGCTCTAATATTTCTTTTGGATTTTCATGCCATTTAGAGCTTACACAGCAATTTTTGTCTGTGTATTGAGCTTGTATAGTGGCAGGTAAAGCCAAAAACAATAAAATCAAGAAGCAATTCTGTCTTTTGTACTTTTTATAATCATTGTATATCCATAATAGAATTGTCAAGATACAAACAGGAATCGCTATAAGAATAAGAATCAGTAGAGTCATGGTAATTTGATTATTTATTGTTTATATCATTCTGCGACAAAAGTATCACAATTTATTTGATAAAACAAGTGAATTGTGAATAAATAGGTATTACAGGACAGATAAATTTTTATTTCACTTCCTCTAGGTTTGGATAATAAATCGTACCTTCATGGAAATGGAAAAGACTACTATATACATCGGTGAAGTTATAAAAAATGTCATGGTTGAAAAACTGGTGACAAAGGCTGAACTTGCAAGGAGACTGCAAGTTAAGCCTCAGAGTGTTGACTATATGTTGACACGAAAAAGTATTGATACAGATACTTTATATAATGTTTCAAAAGCTTTAGATTATGATTTTGCCCTGCTCTATTCTATCGATAAAGAACAGATGAATTATGATAGGGGAAATGAAGCTTATAAACTCTCTACTGCCAAGATTTTGATAGAGCTTGAGTTAAAACCTGATGAAATAATAAAGTTAAATTTAAGGAAAAAAATCAGTGAACTATTGAGATAAAATATTTTCTTTTCCATAAATAGTAAAGCGTCCGATTTCTTTATTCGAACGCTTTACGTAAGTTCTCCCAATTGTCGCAAAAATCCTGCATGGACGGGAATAATACATTTGCTCCGGCATCTAGTAAGACCTGTCCGTCAATGGGACCTGTGTTGACAGCTACTGTAAATATACCTGCTGCTGCACCGGCTTGTACGCCCATAGGCGCATTTTCTACTACGATAGCTTCATTGGGGGCTAATCCTCCTTTTTGTAAAGCCATCAGGTAAGGTTCCGGGTGTGGTTTCCCATATTTTACATCGAAGGCAGTTACCATCAGTTCGCGACGGAACATGCCGGGGAAGTTATGCGACAGGCGGTCTAATAGTGAGTGTTGTCCGGAACCAGTGACTACCATCGGTATCAGTCCGTCCGACTTTATTTTCTGTAGTACTTTCCATGCGCCGGGCATAGGTTCCGGTTCGGGGTTACTGTTGAATTCTGCACTCTTTTCTGCATAAATGCTCTGTATCATTTCGGGAGTGGCATCTTTTCCATATTGCCGTTGATAGACGATATTGATAGTAGCAGCTCCGGTTCGTCCTTCATGCAGATAAGCTTCTTCACGGCTCAGGTGCAATCCATGGCGTTCCATTACCTTGTGCCAGGCATCGGCATGGTAAGGCATGGAATTGAATAATACACCGTCCATATCGAAAAGGACGGATTTCAATTGAATTCTGGAGTACCCGCTGGACTGAAGATAGCGGGAAATTGCTTCTTGAAACATAATACCTATTGTTTTATATCTGCAAAGATACAACAAAAAAACGAGGTGTGAATGATTAAATTCATCCACACCTCGTTTATCTATGGTTAACTGACTCTTACCTAGAGTCTTGCCTGAATAGCTTTTGACTCTTCTTCATATCCCGGTTTGTTCAGCAATGCAAACATATTCTTTTTGTATGCTTCTACGCCCGGTTGATTGAACGGATTCACGCCCAGCAGATAACCGCTGATACCGCATCCTATTTCAAAGAAGTAAAGTAGCTGACCGATATTGTATTCGTCCAGCTTCTCGATGATAATACGCATGTTGGGCACACCACCATCTACATGAGCCAACTGGGTACCCAGTTCAGCCATTTTGTTTACTTCGTCCACGCGCTTACCTGCAAGGAAGTTCAGACCGTCCAGATTTGCTTCGTCAGAAGGAACTTCCAGTTTATGGTTTACGTTCTCTACAGAAATTACGGTTTCGAAGATGGTGCGTTCACCTTCCTGAATCCATTGTCCCATAGAGTGCAGATCAGTAGAGAAGTCTACAGCTGCCGGGAAAATACCTTTGTTTTCCTTACCTTCAGATTCTCCGTACAATTGCTTCCACCATTCGCTTACATAGTGCAGTTTCGGGCAGAAGTTTACAAGGATTTCGATCTTCTTGCCATTCTTGTACAGCTCGTTACGAGTAGCAGCATATTGCGCAGCCAAATTCTCGGCAAACGGAACATTCACACCGCAAGCCTTTTCCATGTCAGCAGCACCGGCTACTAATTTCTCGATATCGAAACCGGCTATCGCTATCGGCAATAAACCAACCGGAGTCAGTACAGAGAAGCGTCCTCCCACATTATCGGGGATGATGAATGATTTGTAACCTTCCTTATCAGCAGTGATGCGGGCAGCGCCTTTCTTGGCATCTGTGATGGCAACGATAACTTTCTTTGCCATTTCTTTACCACGCTGGTCTTCACATTGCTTTTTCAACAGACGGAAAGCGAGAGCGGTTTCGGTGGTAGTTCCGGATTTGGAGATATTGATGACGCCGAATTTCTTGTCTTTCAGGAATTCAGTCAGTTCATACAAATAATCTTCGCTGATATTGTGTCCTGCATAGATCATTACAGGAGCAGTTTTCTTTTCCTGCAACCAAGTGAAGCTGTTTGATAAAGCCTCGATGACTGCACGTGCGCCGAGATAGCTTCCGCCGATGCCGGCTACGATTACTACCTCACAGTTGTCGCGCAAAACTTGTGCAGTAGCTTTCAGGTCGGCCAAATGCTCTTGGCTGATAGATGAGGGGAGGTGCAACCAGCCCAGGAAGTCATTACCTTTTCCGGTACCGTTTTCCAATGCTTCCTGCGCAGCTTTTACCTGAGCTTCGTAAGCAGCAACAGATGCTTTGGAGATAAATCCAAAAGTCTTTTCGATGTTCAAACTAATCATAATATTCTAGGTTTTAAAAGCCTCTTACCTGCCTCCTTCCCTGTGGAAAAGGTAGGCTTGAGTTACTTTTGGTTTATAAGATTTATTTATAATATTCTTTTCTTTATATCGCGACTCTGGCTTTATTCTCCTCTTTGCGGAAGAGGAGTTAAGGGAGAGATTATCTTAGCGAATCAGTCAGTAACTTGATTTCTATCATGGGTGAAATGCGTTCGTACAGAATGTTATAGACAGCATCCAGTATCGGCATATTGACATGGTGATGCTTGTTGATTTCCTTGATACACTTTGTACCGTAATATCCTTCGGCAATCATCTCCATTTCTATTTGTGCGCTTTTTACAGAATACCCTTTACCAATCATAGTACCAAACGTGCGATTACGGCTGAAGTTGGAATATCCTGTCACCAACAAATCACCTAAATAAACAGAATCATTCACGTTTCTGTTCAGCGGATGTACTGTTTGCAGGAAACGGTTCATTTCTTGCACGGCGTTGGATATCAATACCGCCTGGAAGTTATCGCCGTACTTCAGACCGCTACAGATACCGGCGGCAATGGCGTACACGTTTTTCAGTACAGAACTGTATTCTATACCGGCTACGTCATTGCTGACGGATGTTTTGATAAATGAACTGGCCAGGCGGCGGGCGATGGTACATGCCTTGTCTGTATCCGGACAAGCGATGGTGAGATAAGAGAGACGTTCCAAGGCTACTTCTTCCGCATGGCAGGGACCTGCCAGTACAGCAATATTTTCGGGTGGAACGCCGTATTCTTTTGTGAAGTACTCCGATACGATCAGATTGTCATCGGGTACGATTCCTTTTATAGCAGTAATGATGAATTTATCCCGTATCCGCGTTTTCAGCTTCTTCAGGTGAGCTTTGAGATAGGGGGAGGGGGTGACAAATATCAGCGTATCAGACTCTTTTACTACATCGTTGATATTAGAGCTAAAGTTGATGCGCTTCATGTCGAATTTGACGCCCGTCAGGTAGGCAGGGTTATGGCCCAGTCGTTTAAAATCGGTTATACGATCATCTCGTCGCATATACCAGTTAATCGACTCAGCCTGAGCAAGTACCATTTTTGCAATGGCTGTAGCCCAGCTTCCTCCGCCCATTATGGCTATCTTTCCGGGTAGTTTCATATCGAAATTAATAATTAATAATTAAAAATTAAAAGGGGGAAAGGAAACTCCTTTCCCTCATTCGATCTTTAATCTTCTTATTTAATTTTTAATTCTTTAATTCTTAATTTTCTCAATCCAGCCTTCTACGTCGTTTACCGACGGGTTGGTCAGTTCCAGTTTGTATTTCTTGTTAATACCGCAAATGTCTTGGTGCAGTTTTTGCGGATTCACATCTTTCATATCTTCTATTGTGTTGTAGCCGGCTTTCTGAATAACGGGTACCCAGTCTTCGGCAATGCCCAGTTCCATATATTTGGCGGGAGCATCTTTCGGAGTGATCTTTTCGGGGCGCATTTGCGGGAAGAACAATACTTCCTGAATATACGACTTGCCTGTCATCAGCATCGTCAGACGGTCAATACCGATACCGATACCTGATGTGGGAGGCATACCGAATTGCAGGGCACGCAGGAAATCCTGGTCGATGAACATTGCTTCATCGTCTCCCTTTTCACTCAATCGCAATTGATCTTTGAAACGTTCTTCTTGGTCGATGGGATCGTTCAACTCGCTATAAGCATTGGCAAGCTCTTTACCGTTCACCATTAGTTCAAAACGTTCGGTTAGTCCCGGTTTACTGCGGTGCATCTTGGTCAGCGGACTCATTTCAACAGGATAGTCAGTGATGAAAGTAGGCTGAATGAAAGTGCCTTCGCAGAATTCACCGAATATTTCATCTATCAACTTGCCTTTACCCATGGTGTCGTCAATTTCCATTTTCAGTTCTTTGCAGACCTGGCGGATTTCTTCTTCACTCTTACCATTGAGGTCGTAACCTGTCTTTTCCTTGATAGCGTCCAGGATGGGTAAGCGGCGGTATGGTGCCTTGAAGCTGATGGTCTTACCGTCGATGGTAGTTTCTTCGCTGCCGTTCACGGCAATGCAGATACGTTCCAGCAATTTCTCGGTGAAACTCATCATCCAGTTGTAATCCTTATATTGTACGTACAGCTCCATACAGGTGAATTCCGGGTTATGGTTCTTGTCCATACCTTCGTTGCGGAAGTTCTTTCCGATTTCGTACACACCTTCAAAACCACCAACGATCAAACGTTTCAGGTAAAGCTCGGTAGCGATACGCAGATACAGATCCATATTCAGTGAGTTGTGGTGAGTGATGAAAGGACGGGCACTTGCTCCACCTGCGATGGATTGCAGAATCGGAGTTTCCACTTCCGTGTAGCCGGCTTCGTCCAGTACAGCACGCATGGTTTTAATAACCGTGGCACGTTTCAGGAATGTTTCTTTTACGCCGTCATTCACTACAAGGTCAACGTAACGTTGGCGATAGCGGAGTTCGGGGTCTTCAAAGGAGTCATAAGCTACGCCATCTTTGTATTTTACAATAGGCAATGGTTTGATGGATTTTGCCAGTACAGTCAGCTTTTGGGCATGAATACTGATTTCGCCCATTTGGGTACGGAATACAAAACCCTCGATTCCAATGAAATCGCCTAAGTCGAGCAGGCGTTTAAATACAGTGTTGTAGAGATCCTTGTCTTCTCCCGGACAGATATCGTCGCGGGTAATATATACCTGAATGCGACCTTTAGAGTCCTGCAATTCAATGAACGAAGCCTTACCCATCACGCGGCGTGTCATCATACGTCCGGCTACGGATACTTTGCGAGGTTCAGCGTCATCTTTGAATTCTGCTTTTATATCAGTGGAGAAAGCATTGGTTACATACTCTGCAGCGGGATAGGGCTCGATGCCCATCGCGCGAAGTTCATTCATACTATTACGTCGAATGATTTCCTGTTCACTTAGTTCTAATACATTCATTTCGTTGTACATTAACACAATTTGGGGACAAAAATACGAAACATTTTTCATATAATGGCACGAAGGAGGGGAGAATTAGGAAAAGTTTAGGGCTGATGTATATATCAATGAAAGTGCACCCAAAGTGAGCTATAATAGCTTATTTTACTTTGGGTACACTTTCATGTTGAAAAAAAATCTTATTCTACGCCGGGTTTGGGTGGTTGATTGTCATCTCCTCCGGGCTCATCACGCTCGGTGGTGAAGGTGGCTGCTCCGGCACTGTAGGCTACACCATTTTTGTTGATGGCATACGCCCGTACATAATAATAAGTATAAGAATTCAGGTTAGAGACAGTCAGCTTGAACGTGCCGTCGCTGTTTAGCGTTGCTTTGGCAAATTTGCTGCCTTGTCCTTCTATTATCGGTTCCGAAGTGCTGTTGCTCCAGCAAAATCCCACTTCACTTACTTCCGCGCCGCCATTATAGGAAATCGAGGCGCTGAAGGTAGCTGTGCGAATCTTGGTTTCATCAATAGAGACTTGCCCCACAGAAGGAGTGTAGGTGATGCCAGTTACAAAATAAGTCGGAGTGCTATAGCTTGTACCTGCCTTGTTGATGGCATACGCTCGTATATAGTATCGTGTTGCAGGTTGCAGACCATTGATCTTGGCTTCAAAGTTCCCAGTCAGCGTAACTCCTATGTCCGTGCCTTCTTCCAGCGTAGGGGATGCATTGCCGGTGGACCACACAAAGCCGCGTTTGGTGATTTCCAGTCCTCCGTTGCTGACGATAGAAGCACTAGCTTTAGCGGTGTCATCGCCGATGTCACTGATTGACAGTTCAGCCACTTCGGGAGGCATATTTTTGCTTGTCGTTACTTCTCTGGCGCTACTATAGGAGACACCATTTTTGTTTCGGGCATAGATGCGTACATAATATTTCGTACCTTTTTCCAGATTGGTTAAAGTGATGTTGATTCCATTACCGGTATTCTCATCTTTCAATGTTTTATCCGCATCTTCCACGGTAGGGGTCAGTACAGTTTTGCTGTAACATACGCCTTTTTCCAGAATGGCGCTACCGCCGTCATCAGTAATGCTTGCAGTGATCCGTGCACTGGTTTCGTATATTTCGGGAAACTCCGGATTGCTTAGCGTTGGCGTATACGTCTGTGTGGTCGTGAACTCTGCTGTTTCACTATAAGCTATTCCGTTCTTGTTTTCGGCGAAAGTGCGCACATAGTATTTGGTGCCTGCTTTCAGTCCTGTGAGTTTGCCGCTGAGTGTTTGGGAGTGATTACTACTTTCCCATACCTGGTCGTTGGTGGTGGGAGCGGTTAAAGCATCACTCCAACAAAAACCTGTTCGTAAGAGTGTGGTGCCGCCGTCGGAAGTAATATTGGCTTTGGCTGTTACTTCATTTTCGCCAATGCCTTCAAAAGTCGGTGCATTCGATACTGGTTTTTCTGTCGATAAGGTATTGAACTGTACGGCAGTACTGTAGAATGTACCGTCACGCGTCACAGCGTAAGCCGTTGCATAGTAACGTGTCCCTTCTTCCAGTCCGGTGAGCGTAACCTGAAGCTCGTTCCCTGCACTTTTGTCCGTAGTATGCTCACCGTCCGTCTGCGGTTTCGTAGAGAATTTACTATAGCAGAAACCCTTCTCCAGAATTTCGGTACCCGAAGGTACTGTGAGTGAAGACGTAAGGGTGATTTCTGTATATTGGGCGTTGGCGGCTACAGGAACTTGCAGAATCGCTTTTTGGACAGTAGTAGTAGCGAAGGAAATGATAGGACTGTATCCTATTCCCTTTTCATTTTCGGCAAAAGCACGCAGGTAATAGGTGGTTCCCTCATTCAGTTGGTCAATGACGGCTTTGAAGGCTGCTTTGTCTTCCAGTTCTATCAACAGGTTGTCGATGGTGGGGTTGTGATTCTCTGCACTGTAGCAGAAACCTTTACGTGTGACGGGGAAGCCGTTATCCTTCGTAACCTGTGCGGTGACGGTGGCTGTGTAGGCAGTCAGCGCTGTAGCGGCATCGCAGATCAAGGAAGGTATCTTCAACTCTTCAGTGCTGAAGATGTAACTTTCGCCGTAACCGGTCTTTTGCTGTTTGTTTGTGGCATAGGCGCGTATTATGTAGCGGGTATTGGCTTGTAATGTGTTGGCTGTCGCTTCAAATATCTTGCTGTCTTCTTTCAGGGTTCCCGGTAGGGTATGGTCATAAGTGGTGGGCTCAGGGGTGCTTTCGGAGTCGTATACTTTGAAAGCAAATCCTTGCTCGGTGATTTCATAACCGCCGTTATCGGTTATTTCGGCATTGAAGGTTGCACCTTTCTCGTTTGCGTTGCTCACGGTGGTGACGGTCAGTGTCGGTGGTTCGCTTACCAGGGTGGAGAAATCCATGATTTCTCCTTTCACTATGTGTGAGCCGCTGCCGGCATAAATGCAATAGTAATACTTGGTGCCGGGCGTCAGTTCACTGACTTGTGCGGTGTACTGATTGCTGCCGCTTGCGGCTGTCGCTTCTACTGTTTGGGCGTCCGCCAGTGAAGCTGAAGTGGAGATGAGGAAGCCGATGGCGCACTGTGTGGTGCTGTTCGGATTCTCCACAGCGCTTCCGGTAAGCACTGCATCGAAGCGGGTGTATTCCGCAACGTTGCCGGTGAGCAGAGTGGGAGCGTAGGATGTTGGCTCCTTGTCTTCATCACAAGCCGTGGGCAGCAGAATGAGCAGCGATAGGGCAAGTCGTAAGAACTTATGTTTCATCTTTTTTGTTCTGTTAATTGAGGAATACATATTCTCCGGTTTATTGAACCACTACTTTGTGTCCTTCCAGGAAATAGATACCGTTTTCTAAATCATTGATTTGGTTCTCACCTTCTTGGGCTTCCAGAATGCGGACGGTACGTCCGGTTACATCATAAATGTAGATCTTCCGTTCTTTGTTGCTTTGAATGTAGAGCACGCCGTCTTTGCAGTACGCTTTCGTTGCTTCGTCGGGAGTGAGGATCGGGTCTTCTATGCCGGTGATATTACCGTCGCCACCACCGATACTGTAGAGCATAGGAGCTTTGGCGGCAGTTGCTTTGGTGATGAGATAGGCTTGGAAAGGCTGAATGGCGCGCAAGTTCTTAACAAAAGCACTGCCGGCAGGATACTCGCCGTAGTTGCCTTCCCATTCATTGTAACTGATGTTCAGTGAATAGATGCTGTCGTGTTGTGCCAGGCTTTTGTAAGTAGGCACAAAACTAAATTCGGTGCTTTCGCTGCGTTGCAGTTTGCTTTCCGCATTGTATATCTCTATGCCGGCAGCGTCTTCGGCTGTGAAGGTGACGCGTCCATTCAGATTGGATGCTTCGGGGTAGGCGTCATTGTAAGGCATGGAGATGATGTAAGGTTTGCCTGCTTCTATTTGAGTGGCTTTGGTGAAACCGGTTGCTGTTACTTCGTAAAGCCAGAAATGCTTGGCGTTGGCGATGTCGCTACCAAAAGGGGCAATAACGCCTTTGGTTTCATGTTCTATGTTTTTTGGGGTGAATGGTAGAACAATGGTTTGCCAGCCACCGATGGAGCCGTTGCCACTGCGCATACCGTAATAATCGTTGAAGGTGATTTTCTTCGTTTTGAAAGGAAGGGGAGCATCGGTAGGTAGCGCACCTCCAGTTCCTTGACCGCCTGATATGTAGGTTTCACTGTTACAATAGAGGGCGTCTATCATACCATCACGGATGATATAGTCGGCTATATCGAAATCTTGAGCAATTTGGCCAGAAGCGGTGAGATAAAGATAGTTGATTCTACTATAATCGCTCCATTCGTTTCTAAAATACTTTTTTTGAATAGGCAATGAGGTATTCCATACGATGTATTCCAGTGACTGATAATTGTTGTTTGTTTTACATCCAAATGCTTGATCACCTATCGTTGTTACACTCATTGGCACTTGGATAAATGTCACTGCAGAGCAATTTCTAAAAGCATAGTCATTTACTGTGGTAACACCTTCCGGGAGTTGTATAGAGGTTAGTTTACTGCAACCGGAAAAACTGCCTTTTCCTATGTATAGTAATCCTTCCGGGAAGTTTATACTCTCCAAAGAGGAGCAGTCTTGGAAAGGACCATATTGATCCGTTGTCATACTGTTATCTATACCATAAAGTTGCTTTAGCGCACTCGGTAAATGCACCGTTTTAAGATTCTTGCACTCACGGAATGTGCTTCCGTAAAGTTTTGTAATCTTTTCGGGAACCGTAATCTCTACTAATCCACTTTGTACAAAAGCAGCTTGTCCAAGAGAATCTACGGTTGAAGGGATATTTATGTTCTTTAAAGCGGTACATCCTCCAAAAGCATAATCGCCAATGGTTGTCAAGCCTTCGGATAAGGTGACACTTGCTAAAGATTTACAGCCATTAAAAGTACCGCCTTCTATGGTTGTAATACTTGGGGGAATCGTGATACTTTCCAGACCTGATTCATTGAAACCTCTTATTGATAATAAAGTGTTAGGAAGTTCTATCTTTTTTAGACTACTACAACCGGTAAAGGCACCATCTCCTATCTTATTTATACGTTCAGGAAGAGTAATTGAGGATAATTTACTACAATTGCTGAATGCACTGTTTCCAATGGTTTGTAATTCCAAAGGTAGAGATACAGAAGATAATGATGTACACCCACTAAAAGTATAATTTTGTATTTCTACTACATTTTCAGGAATAGTAATGCTTTCTAATTTGCTGCAACCATTAAATGCACTTTCTCCAAGTATGGCAAGACCTGTTGGTAATTCAATAGAAGTAAGACTGGAACACTCCTGAAATGCTTGAACATTAATTACTCCTACATTTTGAGGAATTTTAAGGTCTGTAAGAGAAGTGCATCTGCAAAATGCACTACCATCTATTACTGCTAAATCCTTTGGCAACTTAATTGTGGTTAATTTAGTGCACCCCTCGAAAACAGAACCGCTAAGTTGACTAATGCCATCTGGAAGAACTATATTAGTTAATGAAGTACATTCATTAAATGCAGCACCTCCGATGGAAGCTAATTCAGAAGAAAATGTAATTTCTGCTAAAGATGTGCAGCTTTGAAAGCTACCATTTTGAATTCGTTTAACTCCCGATAAGTCTATTCTCTTTAGAGAACTACAATAATGGAAAGCGCCTCCTCCAATTTCAGACACAGAAGTAGGAATCGTAATAGACTCTAATGATTTACATCCTTCAAAGGTGTTATAGCCAATAGAAGTCGTTCCTTCTGGTATCTCTATGGAAACTAATTTTATACAATTACTAAAGATGGAGCCTTCATGAAAACCATCTAATCTTTCCGGTAACTTCACTTTCTTCAAATTCACACAATTAGCAAATGCCTGCTCTCTTATATAAGTTACAGTTTCAGGCAACACCACCGACGTCAACCTATTCATATTATAAAACATCTGCATTCCTATGATATTCTCAGAAGTCTCATACGTAATATAATAAGCTCCCCCTCCACTCACAATGTTTGCCTTTTCCATATCCAGTATCCTCAGCTTCAGCATCTGCCGGATGCACTTAATATCCGCACCATTCAGCGAACCGCTTACAATTAGTTCTTCCGTTGTCGCCTTGTTTTCTCCTAATTTACTTTCCAGAGTACCGGCCACATCCACCGTGATGTTTTGGGTTTGCGCAAGACTTTGTGTTGCCAGACATAGGAAGGCTATCAGCCACATACCTACGTTAACTCTCATTCGTTTCATATCTATATGTGTTTTTATTTTCATTAATATCATTTTTTTATCTCTCTAATCCTATCTACAATTATCGTGGCGGTACCGGTGGATTATTGTCATCCTCGCCCGGTTCATCCTTTTCAGCCTCCGTTGTGATGTAAGCCGTATTACTATAACCCGTACCTTTCTTATTCACCGCATACGAGCGTATGTAATAAGTCGTATTGATCGCTAATCCCGTAATAACCGCCTTCAGCGCATCTTTATCCAGTGTCACCGGTACATCTGTACATCCTTCTCCTCCTTGCGTTGGTTCACTGTTGGTAGCACTCCATACGAAGCCGGAAGCCGTGACAGGCTGCTGTCCGTTATCCGCAACGCTGGAAGTAATTTCAAGACGATTCTTATAACGCCCTATACAAGTCACCTCATTCATTGTAGGAATCTTGCCCGTTACCTGAATAGGAGGTTGGTTATCATCTTCTCCGGGAGGCATCTTATCCGTCTGGAAGGAGAACAGGTTGGAATAACTCCGCCCGTTTTTGTTCTCACTCCACGCCATGACGTAATAGGTGCTGTTATGAACCAAGGTATCAACACTCAATGTGATATCATTTCCATTTATTGTGCCGTTGGCGTGAGTACCGTTTTCTTCCAGTCCCCACGATTGAGTGCGTGTCCATACAAATCCGGCCTTTGTGATACTGGCACCACCGTTTGAACTGATTCGCGCTTTCATTATCACCCCTTTACCCGTAATATTGCTGAAAGTAACCTCCCCGTTTGTAGGTACGCTTGAACTTCCCGTAACGAAAGAGATTGATGAACTGTACCCCGTACCTGCACTGTTGGTGGCATAGGCGCGCACCGAATACGAAGTGCTATGTTGCATGGCCGGTTGCTGCATCACGGCTTCAAAACTCAGTGAAGTTCCGGTGGTGGTGGAAACTACTTTTCCTGTATAGTTCCCCTTGTCGATGGTTGGCGAACCGTTCTCTCCCATGCTCCACACAAATCCCCTTTCGGTGATGGTGGCACCGCCGTCTGATGAAATCATGGCACAGGCTCGGGCATTATCATCCTTAATATCTGTCACTGTCAGACTGCTTACCGATGGAACTACCAGCGTGCTGGTCTTGAGCTCGCTCACCGTCTGGCTGTAGGCAACTCCATTCTTGTTCTTGGCATAGGCGCGCACATAGTATAAGGTGCCTTTCGATAAATTCGTCAGCCGAGAGCTGATGTTGTTTCCCTGTGCGGTGGATATCACTTTTAGATGGTCGATGGTAGGAGGTGTGGCTTTGTCCGTATGGTAGCAAACGCCTTTTTCCTCTACAGTAGCACCGCCGTCCGAGGTAATGGTAGCAGTTACGGTGGCAGCTGTTTCTGATATCTCGCTTAATTTCACACCACTCACTGCAGGGGCAAATGTCTCATGGGTGGTAAACTCTTTTGTGGCGCTGTAAGTCACCCCGTTTTTGTTTATCGCATACGAGCGTACAAAGTAGCGGGTTCCTTTCGTCAACTTGTCCATCTGGATGGAGATGCTGTTTTCGGCACTTTCATCGGCAAGATACTTGCCTTCGGTATTTTCTTTGGCGGGTTCCCGGTTACTTGCCGTAGATATTACCCAACAAATACCTTTTTCTGTGATTTTGCTTCCCCCGTTATCTGTGACTGAAGCTGTGGCCTTAGCTCCTGTTTCACTGATATCACCTATGACAGGTGAACTGACAACCGGTTTGCTGGTTCCCGCTGTATTGAATTGCAGGGGAGCGCTATAAAAGGTGCCGTCACGGGTGGTAGCATACGCAGCGGCATAGTAGGTTGTGCTTTCGCTGAGATTGCTGATCACCGCTTTTATCAGGTTCCCGGTTTCTTTCGAAACAATGGGATTGTCCAGAATAGTCGGTTCCGGTTTGCTTCCCCAGCAGATTCCTTTTTCTATGATGACAGCATTGGCGGAAGTCTCCATCTGTGCTGTGATGGTGACGGAGCTTGTCGTCAGGTCTACTACGGCAAGGCGGGTCAGTGACGCCATCTGCAACTCATCGGTGGTAAGTTCAATCGGAGCGCTGTATCCCACGCCTTTTTCGTTTTCGGCAAAGGCACGCACATAGTATCGGGTTTTGGGGCTCAGATTTGAAATGGTGCCGCTGAAAGTGCCTGTTTGTGTACCTGCCACTACCAATGTGTTTTCTTCCAAGTCGATGGTCGGCTGTCTGCTTTCCGTGCTCCAACAAAAGCCTCTTTGTTTTATTTCGAATCCTTGATCGTCGGTCAGATTTGCTGTCAGTTCAGCGCTGTTTCCGGTCAGTTGGCTGACCGTTTGTTCGAGGGTCAGTAATGGAATACGTTGTTTTTCGGTAGTGATGATGACGGCTTCTCCGTAACCCGTTCCGGTCTGATTCGTAGCAAAGGCACGTACCATATACGCTGTGTTGGGTTGCAATTCGGTGGCTGTTGCCGTAAATGTTTCCGATTCCTCCGGGATACGTACGGTCAGGTCATTGTTGATGGTTGGAGACGATTCGCCCTCGACGTACACTTTGTAGGCGAATCCTTTGGCGGATACCGCATATCCGCCATCATCCACGATGCCACTTCTGAAGATGGCGCTCTGTTCATCTTTGCTCTCCATGAGGGTTTCGCTCAGTACGGGCGCGGTTGCTTCTACCGTCCGGAAACGTTGCACTTCACTCTTGACGAGAGATCTTCCGCTTTTTGCATAGAGACAGAAGTAATAATCGGTTCCGGGCGTCAGGCCTTTTACTTGTCCGGCGTAATGTTCATTTCCTCCGGAAGCTTGGGCTGTTACGGTCTGCGTGTCAGCCATGCTTTGCGAGGTGGAGATCAGGAAACCTATTTCAAATTTTGCTTGACTGTTCGGGTTTCTGACCACGTTGCCTGCCAGTGTGGCACTCGATCTTGTGGTTTCGGTGGCCTGTCCTATGGCGAGGGTAGGGGCATAAGCCAGTGGTTCCGTCTCTTCTTCACAAGATGGAAAAGAGATTAGGAAACACATTATTAATAATGTATATAGAGAAAACTTCTTCATGCTGTCTATTCTGTTTAGCGTTTTTTCTTTACTGAATAAAATTTAGAAGAAGAGGCCGATACCGGCGGTTGCTTCGTGATGTTTGCCGTTCACTGTGTGGTATCCGGCGGAGATCAGGAACTTGTTGAAACGCAGAAATACGCCGGCTTCCGCAGCTACACCCGAAGGAGACTTATCCTTGTCTTTCACGGATTCTCCTTCTTCCGTTTCATAGCAGAGTGTGCGTGTGCCGTATCCTGCTCCGGCATACAAATAGAACAGCTTGCTGAGTTGTCGGAAATAACCTCCGGTGACGGACATACGCGATTGCTTTTTTACGCCTGGTTTGTAGAACGGGGCTTCGGTTTCTCCTTCGATGATGCCGTTCTCGTCGCATACCAGATCTCCTTTGGCAGAGCCGAAGTCACTGCGGAATCCGATATAAAATCCATTTTTCTTCTTTCCGAATCCGATCATGGCTCCTGCGGTAGTCTGATTGGGATTATATCCCACCTGTGCCATAATCAGGGTGTTCATCGGCACACGTGGCTTGAGGGTGCTGATCATGTGGAAGGTGGGGCGAACTGTCTCACCGGGTACGACATTCAATACGGTGTCAATCGGGAAATACTTTTCTTTACTGATGCGCACGCGGTATTCTTTGGTGCTGATGCGGTCACTGCGATAGGGCGTTTTTCCAACGGGCACACTGTCAATAAATACGTCGGCATCCTGTTCAGGCAAGGAGAAAATTTCGATATAACCGAATTTAGGCTTCAATGTCACACTTTTTACAACTTGGTTGTCACCTAACGTAACGATACCTGCATCGGGTTGATACATAGGAGCTTCCACCCGGTAGGAGTGTTCTCCTTTGGGCATGGTTGCCGAGAAGAGTCCGTTTTCAATAGGAACCTGTTCGTCATCTACATATACGTTGGCATTTGCGGGTTCCGGGCGTAAGATGAAAAACTGCATATTGTTTTCTATAACAGGCTTGTCTTCTTTGTCACCTGTATTGAGTGTCATTTCATATACGTTTCCTTTTTCGATAATGTCCGGGTAGAAGTAGTTTCGCAGGATTCCCAGTTCGTCGTGCAGGATAGAGATGCGTCTGGCACCGCGTGGAACGTAAATCCAGATCTCTCCCGTTTTGTTTTCGCGTGCCGTGATGCCTAATGCGTCCGGTTCGAACATTAAATCTTTCACATTGGTGACAATGCGGATGAGTGCGCAGATTTCTCCGTTCTGATCTTTTTTAGGGGCAGTCACTCTGGCAGTAATGTCCGTCTCCATACGATTGAATGAAGCTACACTGATTTTGCTTTGTTGGGCAGATAGTGACGTCGTGTTGAACATTACTAATAGCAGAAATAGAGTTGCCCGAATGAGTGTTTTCATAAAAAAACGACTTGTGTTTATTAATTTATTTGCAAAAAAATGATAATATTACAGCAAAGGTATTTAATTAATTTAAAGAAACAAAAGGGAAACGGTAAAATATTTTCGTGTTAGAGTATTTTTCGTTGGAATATTTTGAATAGGTTTCAACAAGTTTTTATCAGAGTCGTTCTCAATGATAGTAAAATGCTTTTTCTATAAACAAAAAGATGCTGTTGTGCGGATTCCGCTAACAGGCGTTTGAATTAAAATAGCTTTTCTAGCCTGCTGAACTGTCTTTTTCATTGAAACGTATCATCTGTTTGGGGTAAATGCATGGTCTGTTTGCTCTGAACAGATGGTGTATTTGCCCCAAGCAGATGATCTTTTGCATCAAAACCGATGATGTAATTTGCAAGATGGCTACACCCTTTATCCTAAAAGGTGTAGCCATCTTGCAAAAAGGGTGATACCATGCGGAGGAAAGGGTGTAGTGTTCGTATAAAACATACTAATTCTGTTCTTATTGAATGTTTTATCTGATCACTTGTGTTTCTCCTTTTTATTGCTGTTTTGCATGGATTGAAATTGTTTTGAAACCTAAAAGACGGTAAGGGTGTCTTAATGCTTCTTTGCGAGAAGAATGCCCAACTTTCTGCTTTTTTCAAAAACGTAATCCTTGCAATCTTCACTTCAACCTTTCCGGTTGGGCTGAAAGAAAGCATTCTCGTGCGGTAGAATTATCAATTTGTCAATTTGAACAAAACTGAAACCTACTTTGCTGTCAGTTGATGGTATTGATCATAGAACATGGCGGCTATTCCGAAAGCATAAGCTCTTTCGTTTACAATGCCTCTGTTATAATAATAATCTTTATCACCGATACAGGTACCGTCACAAATATTTTTCATTTTCAGGTACTTCCCTACAGGTTGCAGACTGTTTGCTTCCAAACCGGCATAAGCACGGTCTATCATAGGCATATACTTGTCGGCGGGTAATATTCCCAGTGCAATGCCTTTTGCTGCGGCATAGGCATACATGGCAGTGCTTGAGCTTTCTATAAAGTTCCCTTCTTCTCCCGGATAGATGGGCAATTGATACCAGTGTCCCGTCTTTTCATCCTGCAATGGATATAATGTATTGAGTTTCTGTGTGAGAGATGCTTCCAAATACGGATAGTTTTCATCATTTTCGGGAAGAAGTTCCATTAAATCTACCAGAGTCATTAGAATCCAACCATTGCCGCGTCCCCAGAACTCATTGTTTCTGCGGTTGGGATTTTCCGCCCAACCGGGTTGGCAGCAAGGGTCCTGCGAAGGAATTGTATCATTGTCCCAACCATGATACCAGAGACCGGTTTCCGGATCTTCCAGTTTCTCCGCATGCTTTTTCAATTGGGAGATGGCTTCCAGAAGGAATTCTTTGTTGCCTGTCAGTTTGTACATCTGCATCAGGAACTCACCTACCATATATACGGTATCATCCCATAATTCAATCACTTCTTCTCTGTGTGACACACCTCCGTTGGTGGCTCTGGGGATATTCTTGTATTGTTCGAAAATCTCATAAGCTTTGTCTTTGTATCGGCTTTCACCGGTGGTCTGTGCCAGATAGGCCAGTCCTAATCCGGAGATGACAGCATTCGGGTGATGACCGTTGGCGTCCCCGAAAGTGGAGTCGACAGCTGTTTGTATGTATGGAAACAGATAGTCTTTATCCATATTATTCTCACAACGTACAACGGCGGATTTAAGGAATACGGCTTCGTTCCAGTTCCAGATATAGTCCTTTGCAGGCATATATTCTTCTACTACATATTGGGTAAGTTTGTCTCCCCATCTATTAAATTCTTTTTCTGACGAACAAGAAAAGAGCGACATAATGCTCAAGAAGCTTACACATGTGATGAAATTCTTTTTCATGATACTATTTCTTTTATTTGATATTAAATTTTCCTTCTAAACGAATATCGGTTGAGGCGGCGCCAATCATGACTTTGAACATGCCCGGTTCTACAACGAATTTATTATTCTTGTCCCATAGACCGAGATCCTGAGGAGTCAGTATGAAAGTTACTTTTTTCGTTTCACCCGGATTTAATGTGATCCGTTCGAAGCCGCGCAATACTTTCATATAGGTCGTTACGCTACTCACTTCATCGCGGAGATAGAGTTGCACCACTTCATCACCTGTACGGTCTCCAGTATTGGTAACTTCACAACTAACTGTGATTTCTCCTTGCGGACCTTGCTCTTCGGGTGTTATCTGTAGATTCTTATAACTGAATTTTGTATAGCTCAATCCATAGCCGAAGGGATACAGTGCACCGTATACGGCTGTTTCACAGGGTTCGTCGGAACCGGGTTTAAAGGGGAAAGCGAATGGTATCTGCCCCACTGATTTCGGAAAGGTCACTGCCAGACGTCCGCCCGGATTATAATCTCCGAACAATGCTTCCGCAACAGCCGTTCCGGCAAATTCTCCCGGGAACCATGCGTGCAGAATGGCGGGTATGTATTGATTGGCATAATTGATGGTGGCAGCACGTCCGTCGAGCAGAACCAGTACAGTGGGCTTTCCGGTTGCGTGTATAGCCTGCATCAGCTCTTGTTGATGTCCCGGAAGATCCAGACTGGTGCGTGAACGGTCTTCGCGGACTGTCAGTTCAGAACCACCCAAAACAAGCACCACCACTTCCGCATTGCGGGCTGCGGCAACTGCCTCGTCCAGCATTTGCTGTTCTTCCGTTGTTTTTTCAAAAGGCAATATCTCACTTTCCGGAAAGTGGCTGTCTATGATTTCGCATCCTTTTCTATAAACGACTTCTGTTTCGGGCAGTAACTCTTTGATGCCTTGATAAACTGTTTTGATCGGTGCATTTGCCGGACCATACCGGCAGATAAGTTGGGTCTGTTCGTTTGCATTCGGCCCGATGACAGCTACGGATTTCACTGTTTTCTTTAGCGGTAGCAGTTGATTCTCATTCTTCAATAAAACCAATGATTGACGGGCTGCCTCAAGAGCGACTTGTTGATGTTCTTTGCAGTGCACTATCTTCTCCGCTTGTTTCTCGTCTCCCCGGTAGGGATTGTCGAACAAGCCCAACCAGAATTTTATTCTCAGGATATCGGCAACCCGACTGTTAATCGTTTCCGGAGATACTTTTCCTTCTTTTATAGCCTGACGTAAAGGGAGTACGAAATCTTCCGGTTTGGTAAAATGAGTACGAATATTCAAACCGGCATTTACGGCTTGTGCCACTCCTTCAACTTCATTTGAGACTACGTGATGCTTAGTCGTTATGAATTCGACAGCCTCACTGTCGGATACTACATAACCTTTAAAGCCATATTCCTGTCGGAGAATCTCAGTCAGAAAGTGGTGGCTGCCTGTGATCGGTTCTCCATCGTAGTCGTTATATGAGCTCATCACTCCCAGCGCTCCGGCTTCGCAGAAGGCACGCCGGAATGGCTCCAGATAAAGCATACGCATTTCGCGTGGCGACACATGAGGGTCTGTACGTGTCTTCCCGTCTCGTCCTCCTACCGGGATACTATATACCGCAAAATGCTTGACGGTAGAGACTAAGCGGTGTTTTTGCAGGCTTTGAATCATTTGCTTGCCCAATTGTCCTACCAGATAGGGATCTTCACCGTAACATTCCACAGAACGTCCCCAACGGGGATCCTGGCAGATATCCAGAATGGGAGAATAGATATTGGTGTAGCCTAAAGCAACCGCTTCTTTGGCTTCCACTTCGCCGATGCGTGCTATTAATTCTTTATTCCAGGTGCTTCCTTGTCCGCTCTGTGAGGGAAAGAATGTAGCGCGGTCGTGGCACAGTCCTCGTATACCTTCATTGGTGAAGTCAACAGGAATTCCTAAACGGGTTTCTTCTACAAACCAACGTTGGATTTCATGTTTTGCTTTCACGTGCTTATTGTAGGGGAAAGAGTATTCAGAACCGAATGTCCCTAATCCATTATGTTCTTCATCAATGTTTCCGATTCCGTCTTTCCATAATGCCTGTTTCCAGTGTTCCTCCGGCAGTGCATCTTCCAAGACACGTCCCGAACCGTAAAGGGTAGCCATTTGGCAAGTCTTTTCTTCCAGGGTCATTTGCGAAAGCAGGTCATTAACCCGTTCTTCCATAGGTGCGGAAGGGTCTTCATAGATGTCCATTTTCCCATTTTTGTTGAAGTCGATCCAACCTTTTCGGTATATATCTTTAGGTGGAGCGCTCCATACGGCCATGCTGGTGCATGCCAGGAGTATAAGGCTGTTCAGCCTGTATAAATACAGTTTCTTCATGATAAATATTTATTGATTTACTTGTACTAATAAATAATCCATCGCCTTGATGGAGGCAGATACAGGGTATTTCTTTCCTGTCATGATGTTCAGAACCGGGATCTTGAATTCTATTATCTGGTCTTCATCTGAGAAATTAACGATATAAATATATTGCTTACCGTTGGTATCTTTCAGTCCGGCAATCTCTACCAGCGGATGGTTACATTGAGCTGGAACCTTTATGGAAGAGTTACTGACAACTTCTTTCATAAGTTTGTCTGCAATGCTTTGTTCAGGTACGGTAGCCACGTAGTACACGATTCCTTTTCCATATTTGTTGCAAGTGATGGCAGGATAGCCTTTAAAGTAATTTCCACTGAATGAAGCTGTCGGAGAAGCCGTCTTTACTTCTATTTGGTCGAACCAGAAATGGCATTGACCGGTCTGATCTCCATAAGTTAAAGTATTACTTTTTCGTCCGAACAGTGCTTCTTGCCCTTTCACTTCGATGCCTGCCAGTTGTTGCAGACGGGAGGTGACCAAAGCATCCGTCTTGTGCAGATGAATATCACGTACCCCGCTGATACAAGTTAGAAGAATTGTAGCACCTTGCCGGGCGGCTTCTTCCAGGCGTTGGCAAAAATCAGGAGAAGCAATGGCCAGATAAGGCACTACAATCAAACTATAACCACTCAAATCTGCCTGAGATGAGATAACATCAGCCATAATTGATTGAGAGCGCAGAGCATGATAGTACTTATATACTTCACGCAGGTATTTAAGGTCAGGGCAGAATGTATAGCCATTCTCGAAAGTCCAATCCACTTGGAAATCACGGATTACCGCGGCTTTAGCCACCGGCAACATTTCACCTGTCCGGGCGTAAATCTCTTGTAATTCCTTGGCCGTCTGTTCTGCTTCGTAGAATTTACTTCGCTTTACATTATCGGATTCCATGACTCCTGCCATCAGATGCTCGTGTCCGGAATCGAAAGAACGGAAGGGGAAGAAAGTGGATAAACGACATCCGTAAGCTAGTTGCTGATGGTTCCACAAACGGGGATATCCCTCTTTTACGATCTCCTTTTGTGTAAGGGCCGTACGTCCGATCTGTGCTTCCGGCACCCATATAGACCGTGATTTGCCTCCTCGTATTATCTGCATGGCAAAAGATGTCATGGCAGGATCAAAAGGGTGTCCGATGTCATTCCCATAGAGATGTTCCAAAGTTACATTTACAGGATAATTGTCGAACGACAGGACATCGCATTCATCTGCCAGTTCATAGAGATTCATGGTGGTCACAAAGCCACTTCCTCCGATATTAGTTGTCACTGTCATGCCCGGAGCTACGGCTTTAACCACATCCCGTTGCATACGGAAGAATTCTAATGCTACATCCGAATAGAACCGTTGATAATCCAGATAAATACCCGGATTATCCATCCTGTGGGGTAGCCATACCTGTTCGAAGTTATCTAATGTTTCGCTCCAGAAGACGGTTCCCCAGGCTTTATTTAAGGCTTCTACAGTCTGATATTTCTTCTTCAGCCATAACTGGAATTTCTTCAGGCATTCAGGACAATAGCAATAGGGCTCTTCGGTTGCCAGTTCGTTATCTATCTGAAATCCGATGACGGATTTATTGTTTTTATAACGTTCCGCCAAGGTGCGTGTAATGCGTGTGCAGTATTGGCGGTAATCCTCGTTGTTGAGACAGGCATGGCGTCGGCGTCCATAGGGCTTCCTCTGACCGTCTGCTCCCATGATCATGATGTCGGGGTGTGCATCGTGCATCCATTTGGGTATGGCGGCAGTAGGGGTACATAACAGAGATTGTATGCCATGCTGTGACAGTGTCCGGATAGCATGATCTAACCATTCCAGCGTAAAGGCTCCGTCTTTAGGTTCCATACTATGCCAGGCGAAGTCACCTATCCGGGCTATGTTGAAATGCGCTTCCTTCATGAGACGTGCATCCTTTTCAACTTGCTCTTTATCGGTATGTTCCGGATAATAGGCGGCTCCTGTATAAACTTGCCCATGAACTGAAATGAAACCGCTTAAAAAGACCAGACAGCTGATCAGTAACTTCTTCATAGCTCTATTTTTTATAGCTGAATGATAATGGGATGATTGATGCATAATGCCTCATGGGCTATCAGGTTGATGAATGCCTCCCGTTCCCGGAACTGTTTGTCTCTCAACTCCCAGGCTGCATAAGCCCGGTAATTGTAGAGTCCGTTTGCGTCAGGTTTCATTTTGACGCACCAGGTTTTTATAATATCTGCGTTTTCTTCCGGTGTATGGAAGGTTTCTATCAAATTGTCAACGGGTACCAATAAACTCATGCCGAAATAGAAACTTCCGTTTACGGTCTGTTTGTCATGGGTGAGCATGGCATACTGTTTCCCTTCATATTCTTCTTCCGTGAAAGGTTGCGTATTCAGGTTATTGACAATGCCGGTCACCAGGAAGTAATTTCCGGGTAGGGTAGTGGTGCTGATTTTCTTTTCATATCCGTATTTTCCTGCCCATATACTGATTTCTTCGCAAAGATCTATCTTGTTATTTTCTATTTGCCATCCTTTATATGTCAAGCGAATAATAGAGCGGACTGGCCCTTCTGTAACCAGTTCGTAGTAGGTGGAGTCGATAACATCTTCTGTATAACTTGCGGGGACACCCATGCGTACCAGGCTGTCTGGAGTCTGCATGGCAAGTCCGCCCAAACCGAATGAGTTGGCTGCACTCAGAATGTCGCATCCCCATTCGCGTACTACCTGGTATGTATTTGCCGGATGTCCTTCCGGACTGATTCCCACTGTATCCAGCACCATTTCAGATATTCTTTTACCGAAAACATCGCAACAGTTACGGCCATCGAAGTACTGGCGGAATCCCATTTTATCATTTTCCCAGACAGGACCATCCATTTGATAAGGATACATCTCACTTCCTCGTGGAAGGTTATGCTTGTCGTGTGCATCCCGGGACAATTCTTCGATAATTCCGGGGGAGGTCATCTTACCATAGCGGACATTCGTACGAGAGGTGAATACCGGATATTTCTCCGGAGTAAGCCATTCCACTTTTAACCGGGTCTTTTCGGAAGGGGAAAATGTATATACGAATGCCAGTTCATCCCATTCTCCGTCTCCGTCGAGGTCGTCCAGCTGACAAGGAATATATTCTCCCTGTCCGTTGGTTATCACAGGTTTGAGCAGCTTGTCTGTCGGATTGAGTTGTGCACGGGTCAATACCAGTGCTTCGTCTTCACGATTTATATCCAAAGGATTCTTCACGGTAAATTCCTTTAAACTCTGCGGAGAGTTACAACCGGTCAGGATTGCCAATCCTCCTGACAGGAGTAAACAACTCGCTATGAAATGATATTTTATATTCATGATTCTTCTGTTATTAATTGCGTATTACTTCCCACTCGTCACGGTTACCCATCTTTATTTCCAACTTGACAGGGCTTTTTCCCTGTTCGTTCCATTGAATATTTACTTGATATCCCTTATCTCCCAGATTGCTTATTTTTATGTTCCGGGATAACTTGATGGCATCCGTATTTTTGGAATGAGGTGCCAGGACAGATAACCAGCGTGTGTTTTTTCCGGCCTCCAGTGGACATTTGCTATAAACCGCATAATCATCATTCTTCCAATGTTTAGGCTGATACTGAATTCCGTTTTCCGATCCTGCCGGTGCATCGAAAGCAATAAAGAGACATTTGTCTCCTTCACCGTATTTATCAGTGAAAGCCCGTGCTTGTGCAGGGTAATGTAGCAGGGAAGCATCAAACCAGTCAGCTGTAGCCCCATCCGAATTTCCGCAACGGGGAGCGGAGGGAACGTGCCATACCGGACCGGCCACCAGCTTATCGGCAGCTTTTCCCGGCAGGAACTCATCCAATACGATTAGAAAACCTTCTTCTGTCAGAAGAGTGCTTCTTGTCCAAGATGAATCGTGGGTCCAGATTCCTTTGTAAGATACGGAACCATAACTGTCACCTGCCTTATTTTCAGCTTTGGCATCAGTCAGAATACCACCTTGCTGACGGTCCAGGCGTAAATTATGTTTCATGTCGTTATCATTGAAGGCTATCAGGATGGGTACTCGTGTCCAACCCTTGATGGGAGTGACATATTTATATGATAATCCGATGCGGCTATAGTCCTCATTCACATTAACCTGTTCATTCATTTTGATACGGAGAACCGTACGGCCATATTTCGTGCGGATGCGCAATACCTGTTTGCCCGTTTCTGCATCGGTTACAATGGCATAATCCTCTTTGGCTAATTCCGTTTCGGGGAATTGCTGTGTCTTGTCGGGAGCAACGAAGCCAAATGACAGTTTGTCCGTCAGTTTGTCAAACGGTACCAGTATTTTCTCTCCTTTATCTCCGGCAATGAACAGGTCACTGATATAAATATCTACGGGAACATCCGAAGGGCATACATTGCGTTTTTCATACCCGCCGAACCAGGTTCTTCCGGGAAATACCTTGCCGACTGATTCTTCTCCTTCGGTAGGGAGCAGTGCAAACTCCAACCTAATTTCATGCAGGTTTATCAAGTCATTATTTCCGGCCACGGCTTCCGGGTTTCCCCACATATAACCATAAGGAGCCTTCTGGTCAGTTAGTGCAAAATGAACATCAGTGGATCTTTGTGAATTGATGGTGTATCGTTTTGAAGGCATATACCCTCGGGTAACCCGCATATTGGCGGAAGAATGATACCATCGTCCGGAATACACTCCCGTGGTCTGACGGAAAGGATACTGCGCATCCGGTTCGGAAACCAGTAGCGTATTGTTCCATGCCGGCCATTCATAGCGTCCTCTGTCGGCAATGATCATGGTGCCGTCTACTTCATAATGTATCAGGTCGCCACGTGTGTCGGAGATTCCACCATGGTAGAGGACGTTGCAATCATCCTGAATCCAGAATTGGGCGAACGGAGCGCCTTCTTTACGTGAAGGTGCCAGTATCAGGCGATCTTTACTTTGGTAAGTGGCAGGGAAAAGAGATTGCACGGAAGCTTGTAGTTCCGGGGCTTTGGCTTCCATACCTGCATATTGGGAATAAGCTTTTTCAAAAGCCTCTTCCGGAAGTCTTCCGGTTTTCATGTTGCCTGCCAGATATGTTTTTTTAAGTGCCCATAAAATAGTCGGATCGGGACAGACTTCCATAATGGCATCAAAAGCCTTTACGTAAGATTCTTGGTCGTATGGTTCTCCATCTCCTGTAGAGCATACCAGACCGGAAGAACTGACATGGTTTCTGAATTTATAATATACCTGTTTCAGCTTATCCCCTTTTAATTCCTTCTGCTTGCCAAGCTTTACACCTAAAGCTATCAGGCGGGGAATATTATGGGCCACATACGCAGGTTCATAACTGTCTCCCGGTTCATACCAGTCATTCCATACGGCTTCGGCATAAGCTTTCCATAATTTGGCATCTTTGTGTTTCGGAAACAATCTGGCAGCTGCCAAGGCTCCCATGGCATAATTTGCTGCCCGGTTGTTCGGACCGCGTTCTTCGCAGAAACTCATCTGACTGACAAGAGATTCGGACAGTTGTCTGAGTTCCGCATCCATCAGTTTGTTTTCTTTAAGTATGCGTATGGAATCGAAAAATTTCTCACGGGCAAAGAAAGATACTTCCAGAGGGCGAGATTGGTTCCGAGTAGACTCGAAGGCATCTAGGATGCCTAACAGAATGGTTTTGCCTTGAAGCATTTTCTCCTTATTGCCGGAGCTTATCAGATCATAGACAACGTAGATATTCTTATCGTTACTATGATAAAAAGTAACATGATCCTTGATTTCGGTATGTCGGAGGATTTCCTGTCGGGCTTCACTGCGCGTCATCCGGTCGAGTACTTTTTCTTGTGCACACAGTGGTGGTGTGCACAAGAAAAAGGCTGTCAGTAAAGAATATCCGGTGGTTAATACTATGTTTTTCATGTTTTGTGAGGTTAGTTTTTACTTTGTAAAGAACGTGATTTTATTTGGCAAGTAATGCATAGGCGCACCATAAAACCGGAGCTTGTCCATGGAGATCTCCCGTTAAAGCTTTACGGTTGCGGTAGTGTTCACTATTGTCTCCCAGCATGGTACCTTCGCATACGGCTTCCACATCTCCTTGTTCATTTACATATTTGGTTAAAGCTATCCAGGCGTTCCGGGCTACCGGCCCGTATTCTTCGGCAGGTAACCAGCCTTTCTTGACACCTGTAATCATGGCGTATGCGAACATGGCTGAACCGGAAGTTTCTTCCCACATGGAAATATCGTCTACTACCTGTTTCCACATACCATTCTCATCCTGTGTATCTTTTAGTTTCTCCATCATTTTCAGATATCCTTTCATGATTTCCGCTCTGTCCGGATTGTCTTGCGGAAGCATCCGGAGCAGTTCGGACATACCGGCTGCCATCCAACCATTACCGCGTCCCCAGCAGAAGGGAGCTGTTGGTGCGTGGTAGAACAGTCCTGAAGGTTGCTGTATTGAATCCAGGTAAAGCACCATTTCGCGAGCTGCTCTGTCTATATATTTACGGTCGTTCGTTACCCGATAAGCCTGCGCTTGGATAGTGGTGATCATATACATGTCGTCCAGCCAGAAGCGAGTCTGCCAGGAATAACCTTTGTCGTCCCATTCCTTTTGTTCCGGTTGACAGATATCAGCATCTTTGAAATCCCCATACATACTGCTTTGGCGTTCTTCACCTTCTTCCAGTTTCCAGTTGGCTGGTAATTCCCATTGAGAGTCGGCATACATCATGCCTAATGTTTTATAACGCTCTTCTCCGGTTTGCAGGTAAAGTTCCAGCGGCACGGCTCCGAAGACATTGTTGTCTACATGATTCGGCTTCGGCTGCAAGTAAGCCTCATTGGTGAATAATGGCTCGAAACGGGCTTTCAGACGTTCTGTCAAATCCTTGTTGTCTGTTTCCTGAGCAAACCAAAGTCCTCCTAACCAAGTGCATACATCCGGATAGGTGATTTGTGTTCTTGGTTCGTTCACACGTAAGGGGCTGCCATATTGCGAATGCCCTTGTTCCAGAAACCGATTTGTAATTTTATTCCCGATTTCTATAGGGCTGGCTTCTTGTGGGAGATTGTCAAAGTACCCGTTCTCTTTAGGAGCACAAGATGCCAGCACCAACGCAGCCAATGCTGCTGTGAATAGTTTACTTTTCATATTTTCTTGTATTTTTTATATTGTTAGTTCGGATAATATTTCTCAGGTGTCATGAATGAAGGTACATAAGGTTCCATCCAGAATGCAGAGGTACGCTTGTATTTCAGTTCGGTATCCGGATACCAGTTAGCCCAGGATGCCGGATGTGTATCGGCGATAGGAGACTGTACGCTTTCGCCATACCCGTTCACAGTGGTAACCGTATATTCATAGACTGTAAACGAACCGGCATCAAGAGTCGGATTGTCTAACTTACCGGGGAATCGGCATGCTTTGATGACTCCGGCAGCTTCCATATCTGTATACTGATTGGCTTTACCTTCAAATATAAGTGTGAAATCTTTGTCACCGGCCTTTCTCCGGTATATACGATATTTCTGTGCACCTAATACTTTTCCCCATGATAAGTCTACCTTCCCCTTGTCTAAATTCAGGTGCAGACCTTCCGGGTAATGTGGTGCTTGGCTAGTGGTATAAACCGGATACTCTTGGGCAAAGACGGCCGTATGCTTTCCGTTTACAGACAGAGCCCGTACATGTATCTTTCCGGCAGGTTGCGGAGCCAGTTTGTATACTGACCGGGTGGTTGTGCCTACCTCCGTCCATGTTTGCCCATTGTCTCGTGATGTTTCTATTTTTACCTTTTTGGCTGATGCAGGTATATCCAGATAAATAAGTGTACCGTTAGGAGTATATTCTGTGTCGATAATATCGGTTGGCATTGGAGTAACTTCACGTGCATACTCTATGTGATGCTCTCCTACGGGCAAAGAGATATTGCTTGTTCCCTGTTGTGCGATACCGTCGATATATAATTTTCCACCGGACATTCCTTTTAGAGTTAATCTGGCTTTTCCATCACTCTTATAGCGTCCTTTGCAACTGTTGGCGTTTGTGCGGGTCATGGCAATTGCCGTACCGGCGTCCGACAATTCGATCGAAAAACCGTCGGCAGAAAGGAGTGTACCCTTCATTAAAGCAAGTTGCAAGGTTCCATTATCCATCCGGCGGATTACTCCGGCCTCTCCGGTGAATGATTCCTTTTCTGACTGATGGCTTATTCCTGTTCCATCACGGAAGATAACATCAGTACTGTGAGGAGCTTTGATGTACAATATATTAGATGGTTCATTTTGGGATTTGGGTACAAATTCGTAAATGCTTGTATGGGCCAGCAAAGCCGGGTTCACAACTTTCCCATGTAGAACGTTGATATCTCCTTTCTTGTGTGAAACCAATGTCAGCAGCGAACCGTCCGTATCCCGGTAGAAACCTTTGGAATGATTGGTTTCTCCTTTGGTCCAATGATCCGGGCGTGCTTTTTTGCCAAAGAAAACGATTTGCGGAAATTCATCTTCTTTCTGAACGAACCAAGAGAAACGGGCACCTGCTCTCCAATTCGTTCCGGTCTGATCGTAGAGTAGGAAGTAATCTGTACCTACCAGCAGGATGCTGCGTGATAAATATTCCGGCCAGGCAAAACTGTCTTCTCCTTTAGCGGAACGGAGTTCTGCCAGCTGCACTATATCCAGGTCATAAAGTGGAGCCACAAGTTCGTTCATTCCGATGTTACAGAAAGCCCCGTTTTTCATTACTCCGAAGTTAGTGATGCCATCCAGATTATTTTGTACATGGTCACCTACCACTTCGTTTTCATGCCCCGTATATATTTTACCTTTTGCATAGAAGTAAAGTCCGCCGGAGTTGCCTTGTCCCTGATGTCCCCAACGATAGTTAGGGCCTTTATCCACCTGGTTTAAGTGAATGGACAATTCTTCGTCTGTGTCTACTCCTGCACGCAGAACAATGCCGTGTCCGGTATATTTCGTACTTCTTAAATGCGGATTGGTTCCCATGTTATGGGAAGGGTATTGTTTCTGATGGACATTCCCCCAATTGGTGTGTGTATCTTTGGTTTCAACACCCGGCCCCATCTTGCCGGTCCAATATAGATTTTCAGCTAAGAGCGGATCGTAGTATTGCATCCAGTCGGCCAACTGGTAAACGGAGCAATAGCGTGGAACAATCCGTCCCCCTCCGTGAGCCCCATGGGGTGGATAACTTCTTTCCATCTTTTCTTTGTATTGAATGGGAGCGGTCATCATGTCCAGCATCCAGTGTCCCCGTTGTGCCATGTATTTTCCGGCAAAACGGTTTTTGCCATCGAACTCTTTCAGTGCGATATTGGTAGCTGAGGTGGGACGTAAGAAAGCCCAATTATAGATACCCAGGCTTTCTACCCAACGTCCTCCTTTGGATTCGAAGGCTTTTACTTCAGGACGTGTATAGAAGATACCGTATATTTCCAGTGTTTTTTCAAAGAAATCCGCCCATTCTTTGGCCATCGGGTGTTCGGGGTAGAGGAAAGACATCTGCCCCGGTACTGCCCAGCCGTCTGCTGCCATATTAGCGGTTCCCGCTAATGAAGTGCGGATGGTATTCATCGCTTCCAGTGTATTGATGTAAGCGGATATGAGCATCAGGCCGTCTACGGTCTGCTTTTGTTCCGTGGTCAGTTGTTTGTAAAGTGCCAGGTAATCTTCTATCCAGCTGCCGAAAAGCGGGCGGTGAGAAATGGAATGAATGCCGGGAAATCCATTTAAGCCTGTCATATAATAAGCCATTGGAGAGGTTATTATCTGCTGATAGAATTGTTCGGCAGTGGGTGAACCTGTTTTCCCTGTAAAAGGAGTATCCGGATGTTTTGCATGTGCCGGATACTCCAGAATCCAATCTTTCACCTTATTTAAATTTAATAGCGCATACTGACGGTGTAATAGCATAGCGTAGCGGAAGCCCATCTCATCCGAATGGTCTGCACCACCCTTGACTGCTATTTCGTCAATGCTTTTATTGAATTTGTCAACTATACCCTGTTTCTTTTCAATTGTATATAAAGTTATGGCCGTGGACCGGCTGCCGGAATGGAGCGGATACTTGAAATATAATTTCTGACCGGCATAACGGAAATATACAGATAGATCCGGAGTGGGCTGCCAGATTCCGTATTGCTGATCATCCCAGCGATTATGGTCATATACAAATACGCCTAATTCTCTGGCTGCATCCTGAGTTTCCCAGAAAGAGATTGCCGGAACCTGTTCGCGTGTTGAATTTCCTCCGAAGGGTAAGAGGCGATACAACATTTGCTTATCGGGTTCTTCTATCCAGCCCATTCCTGTCCAGTGCGGATCTTCTTGGCTCCAGTTGGTGTATATGGGTTGGTCGATGGGCAAACCTCCGTCTACTGATACTTCCTTTTGCCTGTCCCAGTTGCCATAACGGCGCGTAGGATGGAAGTTATCCCATTCCATATCTATAAACACCTCATCCTGGTTTGATATATTCTCCATTTGTTCGTCGAGGATGACGAAGGGATAACCTTGTATGACTTTTACCTTGGCATAATAAGAAGCCTGGTTATCTAATATATAATGTATTCCACATTCTATAAACAAGTCGCCTGATTCTAAAACGGATGTTTTTATCTCTTTTACGGTGCGCTGTCCGGTGTGTAGCTTGTTATTGCCTATCTTTTGATGATCGTTCAATATGGAGATTATGGGAGCGGGAATTGTGTGCCCCGGATTGATTCCTCCGGCAGGTATTTCCACACCGAAGTTTCCGTCACTGATCAGCCAGGTTGACGCCTGTTTCTGAAGTGTAACAGGTGAACTTTGCCGGGAGGCATTGTTTTTCCGAAGATACAATGTATAGTTGAATTCCCCTCCGCTTGGTAGCTCTGCGAAGAAGTTTATAACGGCAGATTTCAGTTTCCCGTTTTCAATGACTTTGTCTGATAATTGGAATGGAACAGAACGGCTCTGCTTATTATCGGAAAGGCTCAGTTCCGATTCGGACTGTATTCCTTCCGGAAAGTAAACCGGATAGCTTAAAAGAGTACGGGGCCAGTCGTATATAGACAGGTTTATACAATCTTTCCGGGAGAAATTCAGCGGTTTCTCCCTAGATACGATGGCCTGTTGTGCAAAGCCTGTATTTGCAAAAAATAGTATTAGTAATAATGCAATCACGTGGTTTCTCATGGTCATAAACTTTACCTGATTTTTTTGCAAACTTAGGCGAAAAGCCTTTGACAGACTATGAAAATAGTGTCAAAGACTTGTATTTTAGACCTGCGACCGATTATTTACCAATATTCTTGATATATTCGGTAGGAGTTTGATTGAATACAGATTTAAAAACCTTACTAAAGTAAGCCGGATCGGAAAAGCCCACTTCATAGGCAACCTCTGCAATGGTCATGCCTCCGGACTGGAATTTTTCCACAGCCATTTTCATCCGGATATTTAGGATCAGTTTGTTGGGTGATAAATCGGATATCGCTTTAATTTTCCGGAAGAATTGTGTACGGCTCATACCTAATTTATTATATAGAACTTCCATGGATAATTCCGGATCCTGTGCATTTTCTGTAATTAATTCTACCAGTTTTTGCATGAATGGGTCCTCTACTGTGATTTCCTCTACAGGAACTTCCGTCCTCTCTAACTTCTGGCAGAACAAGTCTCTCAGTTTTTCTCTGTTTTTGATGAGGCTTTCTATTTTAGCCAGTAGTATTTGCGCATTGAATGGCTTTAATATATAGTCATCAGCTAAAGCCTGATATCCATCTTTTACATGCTCTTCCAGGCTTTTTGCTGTTAGCAGGACTACCGGAATATGAGCTAAAGCCATGTCATTTTTTATAGCCCGGCAGAGCTCCAATCCGTCCATTACGGGCATCATGATGTCGCTGATAATCAGATCGGGCATCTGCTCTCTGGCTATATGTATGGCGCTTTTCCCTTCAGGAGCTTCCTGCACATTGTAGGTCTTGGATAGTTTGGAAACAATGTATTGGCGCATGTCCTCGTCATCTTCCACTACCAGAATCCGCAGGCGATTATCAGAATCTTCGGGTATTTGCTGGTGATATTCCGGATCTACGGACAATACACTGTTCTTTTCTACTTTCAATGTATGGGTAATTGCCTGGTCAGTATAGATTACATTGGAATTGGCGTAGTGTTCCTTTCCCAGTTGCAGGCGTATAAAGAACGTCGTTCCTTGTCCGGGCGTACTTTCCAGCGATATCTTGCCGAAATGCAGTTTAACCACGTATTGCACCAGATTAAGTCCGATGCCACTGCCGAACATTCCACCTTTGTTGCCGTTTCCTATCTGAAAGAAAGGATCGAAAACCTTGCTTTGATTCTCAGGAGATATACCTTCCCCGAAGTCTTTCACGGAAAGAACAACGCTGTTTTCCTCCATATTGGATTCTAACTGGATCTTTCCACCTCTGGAAGAGTGTTTTATTGCATTCGAGAGCAGATTAAACATTACTTTACTCATCAGGTCTACATCTACCCACAAATTGTTGCCATAATAGTTGTTGGAGTACGAAATGGTAAGTTCATGCTTGTTCAGCAATTCGGAGAAACTATCAATCTGTTCGGTAATGAATACAGGTACATTCAGGCTGCTTAGTTTCAGTTGCATGGCTCCATGTTCTAATTTGCGGAAATCCATCAATTGGTTCACCAGAAGTAGCAGGCGGTTTGCGTTCTTTTGTATCTGTTTCATCGGATATTTTAAACCCGAAGGAAGCTGTTCATCATTGATGATATCGTCCACCGGACCGGTTATCAATGTGAGCGGTGTCCGGAGTTCGTGAGAGAAATTAGTGAATAATTCAATCCTCATCTGGTAGTTCTTCTCGATATTCTCTTTTTCTATCTGTTCGATTTGGCGTTTGTACTTGGCTGTTTTCTTTTCATAAAAATAGCGTGCTAATACTGCCAGAAAGACGATGATGAATAAGATGTAGAGGGTCTTTGCCCACCAGGTGGCCCAGAATGCAGGATGTACTGATATGATAATGGTTGTTTCTACCGTGCTCCAGATTCCTTCGTTATTGCATGCTTTGATGCTGAAAATATATTTACCTGCCGGGAGATTGGAGTATATTACTTCGTTATTTTCAATGTAATGCCACTCTTTATCCAGCCCTTTTAACTGATAAGCATATTTGTATCCCTTGGGAGAGATAAAGTCGAGCGCAGAGTATTTGATTCGTATGGATGAGTTATCATACGGCAGATCAACCTTGTTTCCTTCATTGAAGTTCTTGATTTCAATATGGCCGGGTGCATTTTTAGAATTTAGTGATTCCACCAGGGATATCTGTACCAAAGGTGCTGTCTCTCTGTCATGAGACAAACGTGTCGGGTCCAGTTCCGCCAGTCCGTTGTTACCACCTATATAGATGTGTCCGTTACTGGCTTGCAACAGTGACTTGTGCGAAACTTCATTCAAAGGAAAGCCGTTGCCACGGGTAAAATTAACGATGATCCCATCCGGTTTGATCTGTGACAATCCGTTGATGGCAGATACCCATATATCCTTGCTGGTACGATCTTCCAGAATGGCACAGATGGAATTGTGTACTAATCCGTTATCTTTGTTATAATGGTGTATTTCCTGTTTTTCCAGATTACATTTATACAATCCGTTGTCATAAGTGCCGATCCAGATGTTTTTGGCATGGTCCTCATAGAGCACACTTATATTCTTGTCATTCAGTTCCTCGAAGGTGGTCCGTTCACCTTTAAAGTAGTGTTCGGGATTTTCAGGTTGATGCCTGAATATCCATAAACCATTGGTACGAACTCCCACTATCATGTCATCTCCATGTCGCAGAATATCTTGTGTCAACATATACCGGGTAGTGGCATTATAATTGGTCGATAGATTCCGGTCCAGCTTTTGCGTTTTCTCATCCCAGTAAGACAGGTCATCTTCTGCTATCCATAAGTGGTTTTCCGCATCTCTTGCCATTGCACGGATTTGTTCTTCACCGCTCATTGAGGCAATCACTTTGGTTATGGAACGGGTTCTCAGATTGAGCGAATAAACTCCCATATTTAAGAAATAGAGGTAGAGCTCGTCTGGTGAATTTCGGTAAACATAGTATAAGTCCGTATCGTGTTTGGGAGAATTACCTCCGGATATATTAACTTCTTCTATATGCTTCGGATTGTTTACATCCATGGCTATAAGCCCCTTGCTATGTCCGATCCATAATTTACCTTGTGATTCGGATAATGAACCTACTACTTGGATTCCGGTGGTCTGTTGAGAGGAGGATGTTAAAGAATGATGAGTAAAAGTAAACAGCTTGGGATGATAATAAATGGCTCCCTGGCTGAAAGTACCTATCCATAATGCTCCTTGATTATCCTTATAGACTGTCATCAGGCGATCCCTTATAGCAAGGTGTTGATCTACTTTGGTATAAAAGAAAGAGTGCTTAATGTCATAAGCCACCAATCCCCGGTCGGTTGCAAGCAGCAGGGTGGAATCATTATATTCCGTAATGTCATGAATGTAATTGCTTTCTATCGGAACATCCGGATGAACCGTGTATGAAATTGGCCTGATTTCTTCTTCTTTAGGAAAGTATTGGTAGAAATTCTTTAGCTCTTCTCCGAGCCAGATGCGTCCTTTACTATCTGTAAATCCTTTCATTAAGGAGAAACGTTTTTCATTTTTGTGTAAAATCTTGTAGCGTTCAGTCCTTACGTCATAAAGTGCCAGCCCCTGATTCACCACATCCAGCAACAGAGCATACGGGCTCGCGGCAGCCATCATGTGAATATAGGTATCACGCATATCTTTCACATATGAACACGTTCCGTCGCTTTTGAAAACATATAATCCTTGTTTGGTAGCTACCCAGATATTTTTTTTAGGATCTTCGTGCAGGCCTACAATCACGGACGAGGGAAATTCTTTTCCTGTATACCGCTCCTGTAAATCGATAAACTTTTCCTGCATGGGGTCGAAGAGAACGATTCCACTGAAGGTACCGATCCAGAAGAGACCGTCCGATAGTTGCGTGATACTTACAATATCGTTAGGCTGTTTGACTTCTTTGCTGGGCAGGTGATAATAGTTCTTTATCTCGTAACCGTCCAACCGGTTCAAACCGTTTTTGGTACCGATCCAAATATAACCTTTATCGTCCTGGCAGATAGCTTTTACAGTGCTGTTTGATAATCCATCCTTTACAGAGTAGCTATTCAGCGTAATGTTCTGTGCCGATGCGCTAATATACCCTAATGAGAGTATGAACAAGATAAATAGATGCTTTGCGATATTCTGCATTATCTTCGGAAACATAAAATTCAAGTTATAAATTGAGCCCCTAAAGATAATGCAAAATATGCAATTCATGCAAGCGTCAACGCTTTTTATATGGCTATTTACGGGATACATTCCAACTCCCCTTCATGTTTATTTGAACGGTGATTTCTTCCTTTTTGTTTTTTATTTGAACGGTGCTGCATCCATCCTGGGTCCGTGCGGATAAAGACTGTGCGATATCAGCGGCCTTTTCCTTTATGCTGTAGGGCACGATTACAGTAACAAATGTCAAAGGCTCGAATGGAGTGACACACTGCTTGGAGAAGACTGTGGTGGGTTGTATCGTATATTCTTGTTTCTGAAATCCGTAACTGCGGTCGGGCTGCTTTTCAAAATAGACCAGTAATTGCCTTTTCTCTATTTCATTACCGGATGCGTCTTTCCACGGTTGACCTGCGTTTGGAGTGTCCCTGTATATTTTCTTCCCTCCGTGAGTACTGAACCAGTTTTCACCCCGTTCATCCATTTGATATAACTGCCAGATACTGCCTGCCGTGTATCCTTCGGTATCTTCACCGGGAATCAGATGATCCTGTAATATCAGGATACCTTCGGCTGTCAATACCATGCGTCGTTGCAGGGTAGAACCATCGACGCAGTGATTGTCCAGAATCACCTCACCGTATGAGTCTTTACCTTTATTTACAGCTTTGGCTGTCCGCACGATATTGGGATTGAACAGCACGCCCACTTCTTCATGTACATAGTCTTCCACTGGTTTTCTGATCTTGTTGTAGGCTCTAATCTTGAAACTCATGGGAGACTTGATTTTGCCATCAGTCGTGTAATGTTTCCAGTCGCAACCAATGTACCGGTAATCATTCAGACTGAAATCTGCCGCTACCTTCAGATTAATAAAATGAATACTGTTATCTTTCAAAGTAATACGTATCATCTTTCCGCCTTTCTCATTGTCTGCAAGCTCTACGCCGTCTCCCCATGCATCCAATGTGTTGCAATCATGCAGAATCTTTTCTCCGGCCTTGCCTCGTAGCCGAACCTTATCAATGCAGATCACTTCGCCCGGCTGTCCATTCTGAAAGCGGAAAGTGATGCTTTGAAATCCCCTCATTTGCGGATCACTTTCTGATATATGTGTGGATGAGCTGAAGTCAATCCAGTCTGTAAACCAACGGTTGGTCAGCCAGCGATTGGAGCCTTCACCGAATGGGAAACCATTGCTTTCTTCTTTCATCAGGATCACGGTGTTGCCATGACGCATATCCGTAGCATGACGTTGTACGCCGTGAAAGTGCGGGCAACAGTCGGTTTCAAAATAATTGATGGTTCCGCGCAGATTCGGATGTTTGTGAGAACCTTCAGCATAAAGATCACTCATGACAAAAGGAGTACCCGGAACGTGTGAAGCTGTTAGCAATAGCTGGTCCGGTATACCACTTTGTCCTTCCCGGTTAGTGCGTGTTGTCACCATGGCACCCCAATCCGGGGTAGAAGTCTTTGGAATGAATGGCGGTAACAGGGCTATTTCCGCAATCGAAGCCCATTCGCAGGCATCCCGTAGAAACCAGCCTCGTTTAGTGTATTTTTCGGGTAAATTGGGAAGTCCTGTTTTATATAATTTGCGGGCAGCTTCCTGATAGCTTGCATTACCTGTCAGGCGAGCCATCTTTTCAAAGACTACGATCCATTCAAAATAGGCAAAGAAGAAGTCATCTCCATATTCCGGCATGTAACCGCTGGGAGCCTGTTGGTGAAGATAGCGTGAAAACCATTGTTCTATTTCGGGAGTCTGTAGCAATTCGGTCCGTCCGCTTTCCTGTGCGATGGTGATAATGTCGTTTAAGTGGATGGCTGAATATAAAGTAGCGGTCTCGTCCACATCCTTATTGGCATACCAGAAATTCCACATCGTATCTGTATAGGCTTTCCACAGGTTTGCATTGGGAGCATCCGGAAAAAGGTTATACATTCTGGTAAAGCCTAAAGCACGTTCCTGTCCCTGATTATGATCGGTAATGAAATGCGGTTCGAAGTGCAGGTCGGCAAAACGAATCACAATTCTCCGGGCTTCGTTTCCTTTCAGGCGTCCTTCTTTTTTAAGTAATTTGTAGGTGGCTGCCACGTTGCGGGTAGAGAAGAAATCATCCCGTCCCCGCATCAACTGTTCGTCCTTTTCCCAGGCAGTGACGGCACACCTGAAAATCTCTTCGGACATATCCAGAAATCGTTTCTGTCCGGTGGCTTCATAGAAAGTACCGGCGGCGGTCATCAGGTGGGTGGTCCAACGGACATTGCGGTTTTGAATTTCCTTTTGGATGCGTTCTTTACTATATGGGTGGGTCTGGTTGTCAAAGGCTTCGACGGCTATGGACAACGGATCTTTGTCTATCACGGGATGCAGGTTTCCATACACCGAAACAATTCCCCAAAGGCAAAGAAAAATGGAGGCAGACAATTTCTGTATCATACTGGATTTCTTTTGATAGGGTTTATTATAAGAGAGTGGGCAAACCGGATTTTCCGGCTTGCCCAACATACGTATACTCCCTTTTGTTCTATGACAGAATCTTAATATTCGGGATTTTGCCACATGATTGTTCCGTCACCATAGGCATTGATTTCAGATTGTGGAATCGGTGCCAGCAGATTACGTTTTTCCATTGCATACATTGGTGTTTGGGTAGCTGTGTTGAAGCCTTCGTTTTTGAGAGAGAAGTGTTTCTTCATTGCTTCTTCGGCAAGTCCCCAACGAATCAGGTCGGGCCAACGAAGTCCTTCGTAACAGAACTCGATAAAACGTTCGTGAACGATGTAATCGAATGTAGCTTGCTTGCTGTTCAGTCTGGTAGCATCGATGGCTTCCAGTCCGGCTCTTTTGCGCACTTCGTTAATGATGGATAAGATTGTAGTGATATTCTCTGCATAGCCCACTTCATTCAGAGCTTCGGCATACATCAGCTTGACATCCGTGTAACGCAGAATAGAGATATTATTACCCCATTCGTCATAAGAACCGGGTTTCGTCTGCGTTGCCTTCAGAAACTTACGGGCTGTGTAAGTGTCAGCATGCTGGTAATCTTTATCGTAATAAAGGTTGTTCACCATGGTAGCGGCCCGGCGGATATCGCCTTCTTCATAAACCCCTTCACCCCAGATGGACTCGGAAACTTGAGCGGTACCGGAAGGACCTTTGAACGTAACATTATGTAGGAACGGAGCATCCTTTTCAAGATTGATACTGGAAGCGAGTAGCATACTGTTGAACGTTTGGCTGATACCCAAAGCTTTACCGGTGGAACCGCCCATGTATTGCACTTCCCAGACACGTTCGGATGTGTTGTCGAATTTATCATCGAAACAATCTTCATAGTTGTCGGCCATTTTATATAAAGCGGGTTCTTTGGCAATTATTAGCTCCAACCACTCTACTGCCTTTGCAGGATTATGCATATACAGGTAAGTACGTCCCAGCATACCGGCCATTGCATATTTGGTAATACGTCCCACTTCTGTGCCGCTTCTTTTTTCGGGAAGCAGGTCATAAGCCAGTTCGAAGTCCTTGATTGCTTGTTGGTAAGTCTCTTCCTGTGAAGAACGTTTCACTTTACGCAATTCGGCCAATGAAAGATCCGTAGTGATGAGCGGAGAACCTCCCCAGCACCAGGCGAATTGCAGATAGGCCAGTCCGCGCATGGCATAAGCCTCGCCTTTGATATGATTTTTCTGATCTTCATCAGAGAAGACTACCCGGTCGATGTTGTCCAATATCTTATTGCTGCGTGATACCAGTACCCAGAGCGATTTCCATGCGGTTTCCCAGGTTTTTTCGGTAGAAGTATCCGTGAAGCGGGTGATGTTATTGTTCATGTTTTTAATAGCGTCTTCCCTCAATACGATTGCTTCCAGATAGTTACGATTATAGACAGTCTGTAATTGTGAGTAAACTCCGGCAATGGAGGCTTCACAATCAGCAGGAGTCTTGTATAAGCTCTGGTCTGTGTAAATAGACGGTTGGTTGACGTCCAGATAGCTGTCGCAGGAGGATAGCCCCCACAAGCAACATACGGCTACTATTTTAGTTATTATTTTCATGATCGTTACTGATTAAAAGGTTACGTTTACACCAAATATATATTTTCTTGACAACGGATAAGTATTGTAATCTGCACCTCTGAGCATCGGATTGGTACTGTAGCTATTGGTATCCGGGTTGCCGACATAATCGGTAAAGGTATGCAGGTTTTCTACTGTTCCGTAAATTTTGGCTGCTTTGATTCCCAAGGCATTCAGCCATTTCTTGGGCATATTATAGGCCAGGCTGACATTCTGGATGCGTAAGAAAGTTGCGTCAAAGATTTCCAAATCTGTTCTGTGCAATTGTCCGTCCTGCTCGGAGTTGTCACCCAAACCGTAAGGAGTCGGTGTTTTTCCATCCCATGACATATCTACACCCAGTTCAGTAGGAATGGGGTTACCGTTCGGATAATCTTCTTTGTAGCAGTGCAACCATCTTCTCAGTGTGTTGTTGGCACCATATTTACCGCCGGTATCCAGGTTACGGGCACCAATCCAAAGTACATTACCTCCAATCTGTCCGCGCAGGAATATGCTCAACTCGAAGTCCTTATAAGTAAATCTGTTAGTGAAACCGAACATCACGTCAGGTTCGTTTGAACCGTAAGCTACTCTGTCGTCATTGTCGATAGAACCACTTCCGTCAACGTCTACGTATTTCACGTTACCGGGTCTCTGCTTCTTACCTTTTACGGTAGGAACCAATGGCTTGTTAGGATTATAACGTCCGTCAGCACCTACTTCGAAGTCGGCTTCTGTCAGCAGACCGTCTGTGAGGTAAGTATAGAATTGAGAAATAGGACCTCCTACTTTCGTGATGAACTGTGCGTTCCATGCATCAGTGATGATTTCATCGTTTCCACCTAAATCCAGTACCTTATTCTTGTTTCCGGAAAGGTTCAGTGTGCTCGACCATTTGAATGATCTTGTATTAATATTGGTTGTTGTCAGGTCAATTTCCCAACCACGGTTCTCAATAGAAGCCAGATTTGTGCGCATACTGTTGAAGCCGGTAGCAGCGGGGAGTTGCAAATTATACAGCAAGTCGTCCGTGCGGTTGATGTAATAGTCTACGTTCAACTGTATGCGGTTTTTGAACAGGGAGAGGTCGAAACCGAAGTCGAATGCTTTGGTCGTTTCCCATTTCAAATCCGAGTTGGCATAGTTAGTCGGGTAGATGGCTATTTGTGAAGTATTTCCGTAAGCGACATTTCCGGTAGTGAAGGTAGAAACATAGTCACTGTAGCCGATACGGTCGTTACCGGACATACCCCAGGAAGCACGGAGCTTTAACAGGGAGATGAATTCTATGTCTTTCATGAATTCTTCACTGTTGATTTTCCATCCGGCAGATACGGAGGGGAAAGTAGCCCAGCGATTGGAAGGACCGAAACGGGAAGAACCGTCACGACGCATAGATGCAGATACTAAGTATTTATCATCATAGTTGTAGCTTAAACGTCCGAAAAGAGAAGCCGTACGAACAATATTCTTCAGGGTGCTGGCCTGACTCGGAGTGGCTCCCTGGTTCAAGGTAGGAACGTTATCCAGCGGGAAGTCGGTAGCTTTCATATCGGCAGTATAGATGCTGCGGTTTTCTATACTTTGTCCTAACAATACATTCATCTGATGTTTCTTCCAGAGAGTAAAGTCATAGCTCAATGTATTTTGCCATCCGGTGCGGCTGCCGGAGATCACTTTGCTTGAAGCAGTAGCGCTCTTTACGGACATTTTCTGTACGTCGAGCGGGAGGAAATATTCATCGATGCGGTTTTCAGAACTATAGTTGAACATAGACTTGAAAGTCAGTCCTTTGATGATATTCGCTTCTACCCATGATGCAACGTCGAAATTCTTGATATTTCTGCTATCGGTAACCTGTCTGAGGCGTTCGTATGGGTTAACGTCATCCTTTCTGAATTTGCTGAAACCCAGCGAGCGGGTACCTTCGTTGATGCCGATAGTAGGAATCATGGTCAGGGCAGTCATGATAACTTTATCCTTACCCTCAGACTCACCTCTGTCCTGTGAAGAAATGGTAGGAGCAAAGTTCACACCGGCCTTGATGTGTTTGTTAATGTTCATTGAAGCGTTGATACGGAAGTTGAAACGTTCGTATCCGGTATGTTTTACGATACCTTCCTGGTTCAGGTATCCGGCAGAAGCATAGATAGAATATCTGTCGCCTTTGCTGGAAACCGATACCTGGTGACTGTGGGTGAAAGCTGTCTGGAGAATGGCGTCAACCCAATCAGTCTGAGGAAGATCGGAACGCAATGTCCAGTCGGCTGTGTCGGAATTAGGGTTCAGCAGCCAGTCCGGGTTCACGCGGTCACCGCTCGGACGGTCTTTATTGGGGGTATCCAGTGTGTTATTGCCGTCTTTTTGCAGCCACATCGCATTTTTCAGATACAGGTTGTATGCCATCCATTCTTTAGGAGACATCATTTCGGGCAGGCCTACGGCGTTCTGGAAACCTAAGTATGATTCCCATTTAACGACAGGAGCACCTTTTTGAGCCTGTTTGGTCTCAATCAGGATTACACCGGCAGAACCGCGTGCACCATAGATAGAAGTGGCTGCCGCATCTTTCAATACTTGGATAGATGCTACATCGGACGGGTTCACATTGCTCATATTTTCGGTGATGACTCCATCCACTACAATGAGAGGATTGGAAGAACCGTTGATGGAGCTGACACCACGTACGGTAATCTGCATTTCTTCACCCGGAATACCGCTGCTGGTCTGGGTTTGCACACCGGCCAGCTGACCGGAGAGGGCATCACTCAGATTGGTGACCGGACGTCCTTCAATGGCTTCAGAGGTCATCTTGGATACGGAAGTCGTCAGATTACTTTTCTTCACGGAACCGTAACCCACTACCACTACTTCATCCAATGACTGAGAATCTTCTTCCAATGTAACTTTCAGGTTTGTACTTCCGTTGAGGGCTACTGTTTTGTCTTTGTAGCCAATGAAAGAGACGGTTACTGTGGCCTTGTTGCTTTTCACATTTAAGGTAAAGTTTCCGTCGATGTCGCTGATCGTGCCGTTTCCCGGTACACCTTTTTCTACGATGTTAGCACCGATAATGGCTTCACCCGACGGGTCTGTTACAACGCCGGTAACTTTTACTTGTGCCCAAGTAAAACTACAGAAGCATAGAAGGAGTAAAGTCACCCAAAGTCGGGATTTTCCTTCCACACGTTTTGAGAGTGTGATTCTGTTTTCCATAAATTAAATTTTTTAGATACTATTAATTTCTTTAAATATGCATAAAGCAAGTTTGTTTTTCATTCGCAAAAGTAGCCGATGGGGTAGGAAGGGATATGGAAAATCGTTTCAAAACCTATAAAAAAGGTCTCAAACGACCGTTTTTCCCAGCTTTGGTACGTTATTCCAATTTCCAGGTTTTTGTACCTTCCGGGGTGTGGAACAGGAGTACGTTACTATTGGCTTTTTGCTCCATATACTTGCTTTGAGATATGTATTCGGTATTCAGTTTTACAGGATTTCCGTTCAGTTTATACTGTCCGCTATAGGCTGTTTCGGGGGAAAAGAATGTCAGTTCCAGTGTGTTTCCCTGTAGGTTGGTATATGAAACTCCCGGAGTTTCACTCGTTTCATAGTCGCCGGAACAGTTAAACTTTACCTTTTCGCGGATATCGTTGGCTAAATTCTCCAGTTCAGCTTTCATATCTCCCCGGGCATCTTTGTATTGTTCGGTGATTTCAGTCGTTTCCAGTACCCAGGAGCCTCTGCGACGCTTCTTGTCTTTCAGGATGAGAACATCGTGTGCTTTTATATCATATTTGCCGCCGGAAACCTCAAAAGTCCATTCTTCCGGAGTGGCAAAAGCGAACATCATGGAACCGGTGTGACACAATATCCATTGCAACCCGTTGATTTTCTTCACCATTCTCTTTTTTATGCCCTTGCGGCTGAATGGTACGTACATCTGATAGAAATGGGGGATATTCATATAGTTCTCTGCTACATTATATACGCCAATGGCACTTTTTTCGTATCCGAAGACACGGTGATAAGGATTCTCCCCATACCCCAGCTTGTTGGAGTGTGTCTGATAAATCTGAGGGCGTTCGGGGTTATCATGGCACACACTGAACACGGATGCTTCCGAATTATCCGATTGCCAGACAAGGTGTATGTTCTTAGTCTCTTTAAATGCGTAGGTGTATTGGAAATCTTTCAGTTTTTCAGGAAAAGCTTCTACTGTCTGGGTGGATAAACCATAATTCGGACTTTGATAAGTGTAGCGGCAATAGTAATGCTTGCTGTCTATCCGTAAAGCTTTGAAATCATAAGGATAGCTTTTCGAGTTGTTCAGAGCTTGCAGAAAAGGGAGTGGTTTTACAGTGCGTTCGTAGGCCAGCCAGAAGTTGAAACAGCCGAAATTGTCTCTGTTTGCAGCTTCACGGAGGATGATACGTTCATCGGGGCTACCGTAGAATAGCCAGGTTAGCTGAACGATCTGTACACCGGTGCTCAAATTACCCGTATATAAATTTTTCCAACCTTTACAACGGGGAGGATTGGCACAATACAGGCCTTGATTCCAGGGTAACAGTAATTGTGCTATGATATGGTGGTAAGCTGCTAAAGCGTTTTTACGTATCTCCTCGTTTTTAGAGAATTCGGCAAGCATCCTGATATATTGAAGATTAGTTCCCAGATAGGTAAAAGCATCCGCTTCAGGACAGTTATGGGTGATGAATTGCTTTAATGTATGTACGATCCTGTCATGCAGGAATTCTTTTAGCTGGACGGAGGTTTTGCCGTCGGCATCTGTAAAGTCGGGCCATTCTTCGGCGCAGAGCAATCCGCTGGTCTGATGCATGAGTTTCATGTTCAGCGTACCGTTATCTCTGGTATATTTGCCTATTTTCATGAAGGCTTTAATCTTTTCTCGCAGCGAGTCTGGCATTTTTTCTTTGGTGAGCATGTAGCCGTGCATGGTGGCATGGGCAAAGAAATCCATATCTGAGCCGGAGTTATAGAACGCTTCCACATGGTCCAGTTGATATTGATACATTTTGGTTAGTTTTTCTATGGCTTTTTCCTTTTCACAGTCACGCCATAAGCGGGCGAAGTAGAAAGGCGACACATATTTTATGTTACCGTTGTCTACCGGTTGGGTCTGTAACATCTGGTCGATGAGTGAATGACCGCGTTCTTCATAAGTAGAACCGTGCATATAGGCTGTCTGGGCATTTACGGTACTTGCAAAAAGAAGTCCGGCCAACAGAAAAATAAAGTGGTGATAAGATAGAGTTTTCATGTATTTCCGTATTTGAGGGACAAATGTAAGCGCGAATCTTTTCCGGAGGTATGAAAATCGTATTCTATTTTAGTAAAATCATCTCTGAACCGGGACTTTAACACTCTCCAGCGGGCTTCATGGGTATTCATTTGCTTCTGCAATAGTTTTGTTCCCTCTTGCTATAATTTTGTTTGCTCTTTTAATAGTTGATTTTTTAGTGGGATAGATGATAGGGGGATGATATTGTATCCATATTCGTTTATTGTAACATCGTTTTACTGTTGCGCAGGGTTCACAGGGGTCAAGGTTCACTATGAACCCTATCTGTCAGTATGAAATTTCTGAAATTTTTATTAATCATCAGATAGTGAGTGTGTTAATTGCTTTTTGATTTTGTGGATAATATGTGTTTTTGGGGGTGTAGGTTCACTCCCATTTATTATGTAATGTACGAAAATAATACTGTATTGCAAATGTTCTGACTATACTCTGTCGGGATACGAAGATGAATGGGTGCAAAGATGGTCTATAAATAGTTCTTATTATATTACAAAAACAGCTTTTTCCCCACATAAATACGTGACACGTAGGGTTCATAGTGAACCTTGAACCCAAATGAACCCGAATGAACCCCATTTTTTTTTATTATTGTATTTGATTGAAATTTATTTGCTTGATATATAGTGTATTAGTTGTTTTGCATAACTTCTTGTATAATCAAATAGGTGATATCTATTGAACCATAATAGCCGAAATTAGCATGATATACCTCTTGAAGAAATAACACTACAAATAATCTATTTCTCGTCTTCTTTTGTTTGCTTGCGGGAAAATGAGTACCTTTGCGCCCTGAAAATAAAGAAATAGGTATGACAGGACAAAAGGCACCCACAGCGTTGGGAACAGAAAAGATTGGAAAACTACTGATGCAATATGCAGTGCCGGCAATTATCGCCATGACGGCATCTTCCTTATATAATATGGTGGACAGCATTTTTATCGGTCACGGAGTGGGCACAATGGCTATTTCGGGACTGGCACTTACTTTTCCTCTGATGAATCTTGCAGCAGCGTTCGGTTCGTTGGTGGGAGTGGGCGCTTCTACGCTGGTTTCTGTAAAGTTAGGGCAGAAAGACTATGATACGGCTCAACGGATATTAGGTAATGTGCTTGTCCTGAATATAGTGCTGGGATTAGCATTTACGGTAGTGACGATGATATTTCTCGATCCCATCCTTTACTTCTTCGGCGGTAGTGATGAGACGGTGAAGTACGCCCGCGAATATATGCAGATCATTTTGCTTGGTAATGTGGTTACCCACCTTTATCTGGGCTTGAATGCTGTGTTGCGTTCTTCCGGACATCCGCAGAAAGCGATGTATGCCACTATTGCTACGGTTGTTATCAACACGATACTTGACCCTCTATTTATTTATGGCTTCGGTTGGGGTATCCGTGGAGCCGCTATTGCCACTATCATTGCCCAGGTCATTTCATTACTGTGGCAATTCAAGATATTCAGCAATAAAGACGAACTCTTGCACTTTCACCGCGGCATTTTCCGCTTGCGTCGTAAGATTGTGATAGATTCACTTGCTATCGGTATGTCTCCTTTCCTCATGAATCTGGCGGCATGTTTTATTGTGATTGTTATCAATCAAGGGCTGAAGCGCTATGGAGGAGATTTATCCATCGGTGCATTCGGCATTGTCAATCGACTGGTATTTATATTTGTGATGATTGTGATGGGACTGAATCAAGGTATGCAGCCCATTGCTGGATATAACTTTGGTGCCCAGCAATACGCGCGCGTTTCCCGGGTGTTGAAACTGACAATCATCTTTGCAACAGTTGTCACTACTTCCGGTTTTCTGATGGGAATGCTTATACCTGAGCTGGTAGTTTCTATATTTACTTCTGATGAGGAATTGATAGCAATCTCGGCACGTGGTTTGCGGGTCGTAGTGATGTTTTTCCCTATTATCGGTTTCCAGATGGTGACATCTAATTTCTTCCAGAGTATCGGAATGGCCAGTAAGGCTATTTTCCTTTCTCTTACGCGCCAGATGCTTTTCCTGCTTCCGGCATTGATAATCCTGCCCCGTTTTTTCGGTGCGGCAGGTGTGTGGTATAGTATGCCATTCTCCGATTTACTTGCCAGCTTGGTAGCGCTGGTAATGTTGGTAAGGCAGTTCCGTAAATTCAAGAGAGCGGAAGAATAGGGCGAAAAACGTGTGACTTTTTTTGTTTCTTTCCTATAAATCCTTACTTTTGCTATCAGTAAACCAATATTTAGATTGAAGCTATGAATAAGAAATTCGTTGTGAACATCGGTCGCCAATTGGGAAGCGGCGGAAAGGAGATAGGGGAGAAGTTGGCAGCCCGCTTGGGCATCGATTTCTATGATAAGGAGTTGATAACTCTGGCTTCCAAGGAGAGTGGCCTCTGTCGTGAATTTTTTGAGAAAGCTGATGAGCGTGCTTCGCAGGGAATCATCGGCGGACTTTTCGGTATGCGTTTCCCTTTTGTGGGAGATGGCGCCTTACCTACCCAAAATTGTCTTAGTAATGACGCGCTTTTCAAAGTGCAGAGTGATGTGATCCGTCAGCTGGCCTCTGAGAAGTCCTGTCTTTTTGTAGGCCGTTGTGCCGATTATATTCTCCGGGAGCATCCCTGTTGCGCCAATATTTTTATTTCTGCCTCGCATGAGGCACGTGTTGCCCGTCTTTGCGCTATGCATCACATTTCGGAAGAAGAGGCGGAAAATATGATGAGCAAGGCAGATAAAAAACGTTCGGAGTATTACAATTATTATAGTTACAAGACATGGGGAGCTGCGGCAACTTATCATCTCTGCATTGATTCTTCGGTGCTGGGAATTGAAAAAACAATAGATTTCGTGGAGGAGTTTGTGAAATTGAAGATAAAAATGGATTTTTCATAAAGACATCTTCAATGTATTCTTTAAGTTCTTGAATCTCACACTGAAGTCCTGAAATTCTGTCAATAGATGGATAGGTTAATAATTGGCGTACAACAACAAAAGCACGCATGATTCCTCTATTTATTTCTATAGCTGTTTTGGAGTTCAATACACTACTAAGCATTGCTATGCCGAGCTCACCAAAAGCAAAAGGCGCATATTTTATGTTATAACCTCTACCCTTGTTCAAGGTCGCAATTTGCGACCTTGAAAGTTCTGTTACTTCTTCTTTAGTTAGTTGAAACATGAAATCATCACCTTCAAATCTATCTATATTACGCCGAACAGCTTCTTTTAGCCGTTTTGTTTCAAGACCATACATTTCCGCTAAATCAAAATCCAGCATGACTTTCTGTCCTCTGATTTCGTATATCTTGCTTTGAATTAATTGCAATTCATTCATAATTGATAGCTCTATATAAAAAACACAGAGATAATAGAATCTATAATCTCTGTGTTTTTATTTTTTTTAATTTATATTGTATTACATCATTGTCAGCAATATCATTTGTCCCGCCAGAATACGCAGGAACATTGTCAGCGGATAAACCGTAGAATAGCCTACTGCCGGAGCATCGTTACCGGATGCCTGGTTGGCATACGCTAGTGCAGGAGGGTCGGTATTACTACCTGCAATTAATCCCATTAAAGTGAAATAGTTCACTTTGCAATAAAAGCGGGCAATCATACCGATAATCAGCAAAGGAATTACGGTAATCAGGAAACCATAGCCTACATATGATAGTCCGGAACCTTCTACTACGGTCTGTACAAAGTGTTCACCAGCTTCGATGCCTACACTGGCAAGGAAAAGTACAATACCGATCTCGCGCAGCATCAGATTAGCACTCATGGTTGTATAAGTCACCAGCTTCAATTTATGTCCGAACCGTCCGATAAGAATAGCAACCACCAACGGACCACCGGCCAAACCGAGTTTCACCGGAGTAGGTATACCCGGGAAAGCGATAGGAAGACTACCTAGCAGAATACCCAGGAAAATACCCACGAAAATAGTCACAATGTTCGGTGTATCCAGACGCTTCAACTGGTTGCCCAATACACCGGCAACCCGTTCTACAGCATCTTGCTGACCCACGACCATAACGCGGTCACCTACCTGCAATATCAGATTCGGATCGGCAAACAAATCCATACCGGAACGGTTGATGCGGGTTACATTCACTCCATACATGCTACGAAAATGCAGGCTACCCAGTTTCTTACCGTTGATTTCGGACTTAGTCACCAATATGCGGCGTGAAACCATTGGCATATCTTGTTTTTCCCAGTCCATTTGAATTTCTTTACCGATAAAAGCGATTACCGCTTCGGCATCTTCCTCGGAGCATACGATGAATACCTGGTCTCCGATATGAAATTCCGTATCTTGGTTGGGGATGCTGACGTGTCCATCGTGGCGTATGCGTGAACATACAAAAGGACGTCCCATAAACTCTTTGATCTGGAGGAGCTTCTTTCCATCGATAGATTCATTGCGAACTTCCAGATGCAACATGTGCGGCATGTGCTTCATATCAGAAGTCTGTGTAGAGAGTTCGTCTTCTTCCTTTTTCAGGTTCACCCGGCAGATGTAGCGGATAGCAATAATAGAACCGATGATACCGACAACACCGAGCGGATAAGCGCAGGCGTATCCCAATGCGATGGGATCACCCGTGTAGTTCAGTTGATTCAATGCTTCCTGTGCGGCACCCAAACCCGGAGTATTGGTGACTGCACCGTAAAGGATACCTACTATCATGGGGAGATCGATTCCTCCGTCGATGAAGTAAATGCCCAAAGCTACTGCAATATTCAGTACAACTATACCTACTGCAAGCATATTCAGTGTCATGCCTCCTTTCTTAAAGGAAGAGAAGAACGACGGTCCTACTTGCAGACCGATACAGAATACGAATAGAATTAATCCGAATTCGCGGATGAAGTGCAGAATGTGTGTCTCACCCGTAAAGCCGAAATGTCCCATCAGGATACCAGTGAAAAGTACAAATGTGACTCCCAGCGATATCCCGAAAATCTTGATCTTGCCCAAAAGCACGCCGACAGATATTACGAATGCATACAAGCATACGATATGGGCGACGGAGGCAGGGTCCCATAACAAACTCTCTAACCAATCCATAGTTACTTTTGTTTATCTTTTTTATTTGCTTATTAAATTTCGCGCAAAGGTAGGCATTAAAAGGGAGGTAGCAAAGGGTTTCCGGGAGTTTTTCTTTTGAGTACAGGCATGGGCAGAGGATAATTGAGTAGTATGCTTGAATATAAGTTTTTACTCTAAAATGTAAGGTGCACTTTGCAATCATGCATATACATACGGAAATCATGCTTCCAGAATGTCATATCTTCATGCGAATTTTACTTAAAAAACCTTGTGTTATTAAGTTATTGAGTATATTTGCAAGTCCTATTTTAGACAAATAGGCAAGTGAAGAGATTACTCATTATCTTTTTAATTATAAAATAAACTATGGCAGACAGTAAAGAAAAACTCTTCTCAGACTTTGCTCCCACCACCACCGAACAGTGGATGGACAAAGTTACAGCCGACCTGAAAGGCGCTGATTTTGAGAAGAAACTCGTTTGGAAAACAAACGAAGGATTCAAGGTGAAACCTTTCTATCGCATGGAAGACCTCGAAGGACTGAAAACGACGGATGCACTTCCCGGTGAATTCCCTTATCTCAGAGGCACCAAGAAAGACAACAACGAATGGCTGGTACGCCAGGAAATCAAGGTGGAATGCCCGAAGGAAGCTAACACAAAAGCGCTGGATATTCTGAATAAAGGCGTAGATTCACTGGCGTTCCGTGTGAAGGCGAAAGAACTCAATGCCGAATACATCGAGACATTGCTCGAAGGTATCTGCGCTGATTGTGTAGAGTTGAACTTCTACACGTGCCAGGGACATGTAGTGAAACTTGCGGAAATCCTGGTAGCTTACTTCCGGAAGAAAGAATATGACCTGACGAAATTGCAAGGTTCTATCGGCTATGATTTCTTCGACAAGATGCTGGCCAAAGGTAAAGAAAAGGGCGATATGCTGGCAACAGCCAAAGCCTTGATTGAAGCAACCGATGCTCTGCCGGAATACCGTGTACTGAATGTAACGGCTCTGACACTGAATAATGCCGGTTCTTATATCTATCAGGAATTGGGGTATGCTCTTGCCTGGGGTAATGAATATCTGAATCAACTGACCGAAGCCGGAGTTCCTGCTGCTGTAGTTGCCAGGAAGATTAAATTCAATTTCGGTATCAGTTCCAACTATTTCCTCGAAATAGCTAAGTTCCGTGCTGCCCGTATGTTGTGGGCAAACATTGTGGCTTCTTATGATGCGGAGGCTAAATGTGCTGCCAAAATGCGTGTTCACGCTGAGACTTCTACATTCAACCTTACTTTGTTCGACGCTCATGTGAACTTGCTGCGTACGCAGACAGAAGCTATGAGTGCTGCTTTGGGCGGTGTGGACTCAATGACTGTGAGCCCGTTCGACAAAACGTATGCGGCTCCTGATGAATTCTCTGAACGTATGGCACGCAATCAGCAGTTGTTGCTGAAAGAAGAGTCTCACTTTGATAAGGTGATTGACCCTGCTGCCGGTTCTTATTATATTGAAAACCTAACTGTATCCATCGCTAAACAAGCATGGGAACTTTTCCTTGCGGTAGAAGAAGAAGGCGGTTTCTATGCGGCAGTAAAAGCTGGTAAGGTGCAGGCTGCTGTGAACGAAAGTAACAAGACCCGTCATAAAGCTGTTGCCCAGCGTCGCGAAGTATTGTTGGGTACCAATCAGTTCCCGAACTTCAATGAGAAGGCAGGTGAGAAGAAACCGCTTGAAGCTACTTGCTGCTGCGGTGGTCATGACACTTGCGAAAAAGATGTTCAGACATTGAATTTCGACCGTGCTGCCAGTGAATTTGAAGCGTTGCGTCTCGAAACGGAAGCTTCCGGTAAGCGTCCGAAAGCATTTATGTTGACTATCGGTAACCTGGCTATGCGTCAGGCACGTGCTCAGTTCTCTTGCAACTTCCTGGCTTGTGCCGGATATGAGGTGGTTGACAACCTTGGTTTCCCCACAGTGGAAGCCGGTATAGAGGCCGCTATGGCTGCCAAAGCTGACATCGTGGTATTGTGTTCGAGTGACGATGAATATGCAGAATATGCTGTTCCTGCCTTCAAGGCTTTGGATGGCCGTGCCATATTTATCGTAGCCGGTGCTCCTGCCAACATGGAAGAACTGAAGGCTGTCGGTATCGAGAACTTTATCCATGTTCGCGTTAACGTGCTGGAAACATTAAAGGAATTCAACGCTAAACTTTTGAAGTAAGATGAGAAAAGATTTTAAGAACTTAGATATATATGCCGCATTTCAGCCTGCAAACGGTGCTGAGTGGCAAAAGGCTAACGGCATCCATGCTGATTGGAAAACGCCGGAACACATTGAAGTGAAGCCTGTTTATACAAAGGAAGACCTGGAAGGCATGGAACATCTGGGATATGCTGCCGGTTTGCCTCCTTACCTGCGTGGTCCGTACTCTGTGATGTACACATTGCGTCCCTGGACAATCCGTCAGTATGCCGGATTCTCTACTGCTGAAGAGTCGAATGCATTCTACCGTCGTAACCTGGCTTCCGGACAGAAAGGTTTGTCCGTTGCCTTTGACTTGGCTACACACCGCGGTTACGATCCAGACCACGAACGTGTGGTAGGTGACGTAGGTAAAGCCGGTGTATCTATCTGTTCACTGGAAAACATGAAGGTTCTCTTCGATGGTATTCCTTTGAACAAGATGTCCGTGTCCATGACAATGAATGGTGCTGTGCTTCCGGTTCTTGCGTTTTATATTAATGCCGGCCTGGAACAGGGTGCTAAGTTGGAAGAAATGGCCGGTACTATCCAGAATGATATTCTGAAAGAGTTCATGGTGCGTAATACCTATATTTACCCGCCTGCATTCTCCATGAAGATTATTTCCGATATATTCGAATATACTTCTCAGAAGATGCCGAAGTTCAACTCTATCTCTATCTCCGGTTACCACATGCAGGAAGCGGGAGCTACGGCGGACATCGAGTTGGCTTATACGTTGGCCGACGGTTTGGAATACCTCCGTGCCGGAACAGCTGCGGGTATTGATATTGATGCTTTTGCTCCGCGCCTGTCTTTCTTCTGGGCTATCGGTACAAACCACTTCATGGAAATTGCCAAGATGCGTGCTGCACGTATGCTTTGGGCGAAGATTGTGAAACAGTTCAATCCGAAGAACCCGAAATCTCTGGCTCTGCGTACACACTCTCAGACTTCGGGCTGGTCACTGACCGAGCAAGATCCGTTTAACAATATTGGCCGTACTTGTATCGAGGCCATGGCTGCTGCACTGGGACATACTCAGTCTTTGCACACCAATGCACTTGACGAGGCTATTGCGTTGCCGACGGACTTCTCTGCACGTATCGCACGTAACACTCAGATTTATATTCAGGAAGAAACTTACATCTGCAAGAATGTTGACCCGTGGGGTGGTTCTTACTATGTAGAGTCTCTGACAAACGAGCTGGCTCACAAGGCTTGGGAACTCATTCAGGAAGTTGAAAAATTGGGTGGTATGGCGAAAGCTATCGAAACCGGTATTCCTAAGATGCGTATCGAAGAAGCTGCTGCACGTACGCAGGCCCGTATCGACTCCGGTTCTCAGACTATCGTTGGTGTGAACAAGTATCGCTTGGAGAAAGAAGCTCCGATTGATATCCTTGAAATCGACAATACAGCAGTTCGTCTGGAACAGATTGAGAACCTGAAGCGTCTGAAAGAAGGACGTAATGAGGCTGAAGTGCAGAAAGCATTGGAGGCTATCACCAAATGCGTGGAAACCAAGGAAGGCAACTTGCTGGAATTGGCAGTGGAAGCTGCCCGTGTTCGCGCTACATTGGGAGAAATCTCTTATGCTTGCGAAAAGATTGTAGGACGTTATAAAGCAATAATAAGAACTATATCAGGCGTGTATTCATCAGAAAGTAAGAATGACAGTGACTTCAAGCGTGCTTGCGAGTTGACTGAAAAGTTTGCGAAGAAAGAGGGACGTCAGCCCCGTATTATGGTTGCCAAGATGGGTCAGGACGGTCACGACCGTGGTGCTAAAGTTGTAGCTACCGGATATGCCGACTGTGGTTTCGATGTGGATATGGGACCGTTGTTCCAGACACCTGCCGAAGCTGCCCGCGAGGCTGTTGAAAATGACGTTCACGTAGTGGGCGTATCTTCACTGGCTGCCGGACATAAGACACTGGTTCCGCAGATCATCGAAGAGTTGAAGAAATTGGGTCGTGAGGATATCATCGTAATTGCCGGTGGTGTAATTCCTGCACAGGATTATGATTTCCTCTATAAGGCCGGTGTAGCTGCTATCTTTGGTCCTGGTACTCCGGTTGCCAAGGCTGCTTGCCAGATTCTGGAAATCATGATGGACGAAGAATAAAGCTTTTATTGATAATTTCGATAATTTTAGAGAGGCAGGGTGTTAAAAAACACCCTGCTTTTTTGTTTTTAAGCGGTGTACACGAAAATTAGTTTGTTTTTAATTCCAGATTAATTCTCTTATTAACTGTCCCACCACATCTTTGCGCTATTATTCTTGCTTATAGAAGAACCATAATCTAATAATAATATCGCATGAAGAAATTACTACTTTTTAGTTTGTTAGCCTTATTGGCTTTGGGTGTAAGATCGCAGTCTGCTGATAAACCCGGTAACTGGAAATTAATCGCGTCGGATGAATATCCGGCAGAAGATGTAGGGGTGGCTACCTATACTGTGACTACTGACTTTAATGCCGATCCTACGGGTGTGAAAAATTCGTTGGATGCTTTCCAGACGGCATTGACTAAATTAGGCGAAAATCGCCGTGGTGGTGTATTGTTTGTTCCGGCTGGTCGTTATCGTATTTCCGGAAAGTTGTTCATTCCTACCGGTGTTACGATGCGTGGAGAATGGAAACGGCCGGTGAAAGGCAAGCCAGTGGAAGGAACCATCCTGATGGTGGATACGCAAAGTGGATCTGAGACAGAATCCGGTGCATTTATCACGATGGAACCGTCTACTGCATTGACACACCTTACTATCTGGTATCCGCACCAGGATCCTGATAATATAAAACCTTATCCGCCCACTATCTTGTACGGGCGTGAGGGCGTATGGGGAAACGATTACTGCAATGTGCGTCATGTGACATTGGTGAATTCTTATAGCGGCATCGTGCTGTCGAGGAAAAACGGGGGCGGTTGTCCGAATATCTATGATGTGTATGGCACTCCGCTGTCACGTGGTATCGAGATTGACCATATAGCCGATGTAGGGCGTTTTGAGTGGATACATTTCTCACCCGATTATTGGGCGGACTCCGGTCTGGAAGGAGCGCCGCAGGCAGGTGGAGCCTATGCTGACTGGATCTATAAGCATGGAACAGGCATTGTGATGCGTCGTAACGACTGGTCGTATACATGCTATGTGGATATTGAAGGCTATAATAAAGGTTTTAGTACCGGACTTTGCGTAGGAGGAGACGGTGCACCTAACGGACATAATTATGAGTTCAATTTGCGGAACTGCGAGACGGGTATTTATGTGGATGGTACTTCATCGGCAGGTATCATGTTTACACGGGCCCACATTGAAGATTGCGAAAAAGGTGTGGTAGTGACATCCGCCAGTACTGGACCGGTACAGTTCTATGGGTGTGAAATATCTGCTTCGGATGCGGCAGTATTGCTGGAACAAGGCATTTCTTCTAAATTGATGATGCAGCAGTGTACTGTCAATAAGGGGGAAGTAAAAGGTTTGGGAGGTGATCTCATCGTTTCGGATACAGACTTTAATAATGACGCGCCGCAAGTATATATTGGTTCTGATGCCCGTGCAATCCTTACAGGTAATCGTTTTGCGAAGAAAGCGGATATCAATAATCAATCCCTCTTTGAATGCCGCATTGATCATACACCTGTAGAGATGAAGCCTTTGCCGGAGTTCCCGGAAATGAAAGTACCGGAAACCAAGCCTTTGCGTATGGCGTTGTATAATGTACTTGACTTTGGAGCCGAACCCTTTGTGGTACCATTTACTGCCAGCTCAACCAGTATGTGGCTTCAAATAGATATCCGTTCGGGACTGGAGATGGCTAAGGATAACACGGAAGCTATTCAGAAGGCATTGGATAAGGCTGCCAGTGAAGGTGGAGGTATTGTATATCTGCCCGGCGGGCGTTATAAAGTGCTGGGGAATCTGACAGTTCCTACAGGTGTGGAACTGCGGGGCGCTTCTGATTTTGCTACTATTCCACGTGGGCATGGCAGTATTCTTGAAGTCTATGCAGGGCGCGGACAGGCACAAGGAGAGGCTTTCCTGAAACTCTCAGCTGGTAGTGGCGTGCGTGGATTGTCGTTTGACTATCCCGAGCAGGTATCTTCCGCATTGCCTACTGTAACTGAATATCCTTATTGTATTCAGGCGCTGGGAAAGGATGTGTATGTAGTGAATGTAGGTTTGCGTGCTGCATACAACGGTCTGGATTTGTTTACTTATAAATGTGACAATCATTATGTCGATTATCTGGCAGGACATGTTTTCATGAATGCAATCCGCATCGGTGGCGGTTCAGAAGGTGGGCGGGTCTGCAATATGCAGTTCAATACGATAGTGTATGCTTGTGGAGAAGAAACAAAGTTTGGTTCATGGCCCAACAGTGCAAAAGCAGATCAGGACAAGGCTTATTGGCAGAATCAGACAGAATTACGTTTCATCACCGTGGGCGATTGCCGTAATCAGATTTTGTACAATGACTTCCACTATGGTGGTTTCGAGGGCATCGTCTTTCAAGCCGACCAGGGTAAAGCCGCATCGGGTTGCTCCCTTGGATTGGGTATTGATGGTTCCTGGAATTCCGTGGTTTACGAGGCGATCGATCCGGCTGGCTTTGATATGATTAATTCTCAGGTTGTAGCCCTTGAGGATCAAAGTAACACATATGCAGAAACCCGCTTTCTGACTACTCGTGCAGGCTTTTCGGGTGAGGTAACTCTTTTTGGTGCGGATTTCTGGGGAAGTGCCAAGCATGGTGTCGTTGTGGAAAGTGGAAAAATGAATCTGAATCTAGTGAACTTCAGTACGTCCGGAGGGACTTCCTTCATGAACTTTCCCAAGACTACAGGTACTATCGTTTTACACAATGCTGTCGTAAATATGAAAGACGAGGCTGCCTTCATTAGCGAAGGACACGAGAAGCAGGCTTCTGTTACGTCTACTGTAACCGATGTGGCTGCCGGAACTATTGATAAGATAGCTGTGTGGGAGAATAACTTGACGATTGCACCTGTTTTCACTACTACGGATGCGCTGTTAAATCGTCTGAAATGGAAGATCACGGCCAGTACGAACAATTCAAATGCGGGTAAAGCCATTGATGATGATGCCTCCACACGTTGGGATACAAGCGCTTCGCAGCAAGCCGGACAGTGGGTGATGGTGGACATGGGAGCGGCACAGAAACTGAACCGGATTATTCTGGACACATCGAAGAGTCCGAATGATGGTCCGGCAGGTTATGAGTTGTATTTGAGTACCGGTGAAGGCGACACATGGAAACTTGTTGCTTCGGGCAAGAATGCGGGATCAGTACAAATTATCTCTTTCCTGGCAGAAGAAACTTCAAAATTCAAGATTGTGCAAACGGGAACTAAGGGCAATTACTGGTCGATTCATGAACTTTATGCCGCTTGCGTAGATGATCCTTCAACCGGTATTTTACCGGATGCTTCCTCGTCTGCGGCAGAAATGTTTTACTACAACGGCCAATTGTCCTGGAGTGGCTTAGGGAATGATATGAGTACCCGGATCGAGATTGTTGACTTGTCCGGCCGACGCCTGCTTTTGCAAGATACCAACGCTAATTTTCTGGAATTATCAGGTATGCAAAAAGGTTTCTATATCGTTATTGCAACCAATGGTACAAATGTACTGAGGAAGAAATTATTCTTTAAAGATTAATTCATTTTTTATCATTCATCTCTTTTTTGTACCTTTGCTTCCCGAAAATGGGCTGTATCTTAGCATAGTGCAAATAAATTTGCTTCTGCTTTCGATTTATACTACTTTTGCCCGACTAAAAAAGAGATGAATGATAGTTTGTATTGCCGAAAAGCCCTCTGTGGCGCGTGACATTGCTGATGTATTAGGAGCGAAAGACAGGAGAGACGGATACATCGAAGGGAACGGATACCAGGTTACCTGGACTTTCGGTCACCTCTGTACACTCAAAGAACCGCATGAATATACCCCGAACTGGAAATCATGGAGCCTGGGAAGTCTGCCCATGATACCGCCCCGTTTCGGAATAAAACTAATCAGTAATCCTACTTACGAGAAGCAATTCCATACGATAGAAACCCTCATGCAGAAAGCCGACATGATTATAAATTGTGGTGATGCCGGGCAAGAGGGAGAGTTAATTCAGCGTTGGGTGATGCAGAAAGCCGGTGCACGCTGTCCGGTAAAGCGGTTGTGGATTTCATCGTTGACGGAAGAAGCCATCCGTGAAGGTTTTGCCAAACTGAAGGATCAGAAAGAGTTTCAACCGCTCTATGAAGCCGGACTGAGCCGGGCTATTGGCGACTGGTTGCTCGGAATGAATGCAACCCGTCTCTATACAATGAAGTATGGACAGAATAAACAGGTACTTTCCATTGGTCGTGTGCAGACGCCAACGTTGGCACTCATTGTAAACCGGCAGTTGGAAATAGCGAATTTTGTGCCTAAACAATATTGGGAATTGAAGACTGTATATCGTGATACAACGTTTTCTGCCATAATCCGGAAAAGTGAGGAAGAGCTGATTCTGGAAGCTGAAAAGAATAAGGAAGCTATCGCTGCCGGGAAGAAGCCCAAAAAGGAAGAAGAAAACCGGGGTATTGATCCTATTGCCAGCCAAGAGCAAGGGGCGGCATTGCTGGAACAAATACGGAATTCTCCTTTTGCCATTACCAATGTAACCAAGAAAGAAGGAAAGGAAGCTCCCCCCCGTCTTTTTGATTTGACTTCCCTACAGGTGGAATGTAATAAGAAGTTTGCTTATTCTGCTGATGAAACTCTGAAAATTATTCAGTCATTATATGAGAAGAAGGTGGCTACCTACCCGCGTGTAGATACCACTTACCTAAGTGATGATATCTACCCGAAATGTCCGGGTATTCTGAAAGGACTGCGTGACTACGCTACGTTTACGACACCTTTGGATGGCACTACTTTGCTGAAATCCAAAAAAGTTTTTGATAATTCAAAGGTAACGGATCACCATGCTATTATCCCTACAGGGCAATATCCGCAGAACCTGACGGATATGGAACGTCGAGTTTTCGATCTGATAGCGCGTCGTTTTATTGCAGTATTCTATCCGGATTGTAAGTTTGCCACTACTACGGTGTTGGGGGTAGTTGAAGAGATTGAATTCAAGACTACCGGTAAGCAGATTCTGGAACCGGGATGGAGAGTTATATTCGGAACTCCGGGGGCACAGTCGCAAGAAGAAAAAGACCCGGGAGAGGAAGAGAATGTATTACCTGCTTTTGTGAAAGGTGAAAGCGGACCCCATGTGCCTGATTTATATGAGAAGTGGACGCAGCCGCCTCGTCCTTATACAGAGGCTACCTTGTTGCGTGCCATGGAAACCGCAGGTAAACTGGTGGATAACGATGAATTGCGGGATGCCCTGAAAGAGAATGGCATCGGCAGGCCGTCTACGCGTGCAGCAATTATTGAGACTTTGTTCAAACGCAATTATATCCGCAAGGAAAAGAAAAACCTGATTGCTACACCCACAGGCGTCGAACTTATTCAGATTATCCATGAAGAACTGCTGAAGTCTGCCGAACTGACGGGTATCTGGGAAAAGAAGCTCCGGGAGATTGAAAAGAAAACATATAATGCTGCACAATTTCTTGAGGAACTGAAACAGATGGTTTCCGAAGTTGTGATGAGCGTGCTTTCGGATAACAGTAACCGGCATATTACAATTGTACAGGCTGTGCAGGAAGCGACTGCCGACGGTAAGAACGGGAAAGCTGCTAAAGAAAAAGATGCTTCGAAGCCTAAGCGTCAGAGTAAACCGCGGAAAAAGGCTGCTGAAGCTAAACCTGTCACACCGGTTGATGGTGCTTCGCAGACAGGGAATATTCAGACAGATGCAACTCAAATAGATTCTGCCCAAACAGATTCTGTTGAGGGACAAGTTTGTCCGTTGTGCGGCAAAGGAACCATTATTAAAGGTAAAACCGCTTATGGTTGCTCTGAATGGAAGAACGGATGTACGTTTCGTCAGGCGTTTGGTTCGGAATGAAAGATACAATAATCTGCCGATTTTTCAGTTTATTAGAATGAGCTATGAAAAGTAATGGAGCATGAGATTATATAGGCGTTTTCTTTTCTTTTTTCTTTCTGTCGGTTTACTTCTCACTTCCTGTGGAGTGGGACGGAGTTTGCGCCATGCAGAGCAAAGCTATGCTCGTGGTGAATACTTTGATGCTGCCCGTCATTATAAAACCGCTTATACCCGTACTTCTCCGAAAGATCGTTCGCAACGGGGCGTACTGGCCTATAAACAAGGCGATTGTTACCGTCGCATCAATTATACATTGAAGGCTAAAGGCGCTTATATGAATGCTGTCCGTTATCGTTATCCGGATACTCTCTCTCATTTTTATCTGGCAGAAATGCTCCGTAAGAATGGTGAGTATGCAGCGGCTATACCTTATTATGAGAATTACCTTGCTTACGCACAGACCTTGCCTGCCGGGAAAGAACGTAAAGACTCTCTGACACAAATCGGACTCACCTCTTGTCGTTTGGCGCAGGAATGGAAAAAGAAGCCTACCCGGTATATTGTAAAACGGGTGCCTATTCTTGTTTCCCGCCGTAGCGATTATTCTCCTATGTATGCGGGAGATGATCCCGATATCTTGTATTTCACCTCTACCCGTAATGAAGCGAAAGGTACTGACCTGAACGGTATTACCGGGATGAAGAGTGCTGATATATTTCATTCTAAACGGAATGAAAAGAAACAATGGCAGAAGCCTGAACCGCTTGCTTCGGAAGTGAATAGTGAGTTTGAAGAGGGTGCCTGCTCTTTTTCGTCGGATGGTAAAACAATGTATTTTACTCGCTGCCGGACCTTGCCCAATGCACCAGCTTATGCCGAGATTTATGTTTCTCAGCGTGCCGGAGCAGAGTGGGGAGCTCCCCAGAAATGTGCAATTCTGAATGATACGCTTTCTTCTGTTGCTCATCCGGTGTTGTCTCCTGCGGGTGATTATCTTTATTTTGTATCTGATATGCCCGGTGGGCAGGGAGGGTTGGACTTGTGGCGTATCAACATAACCCGCGACGGTTTCGGCTATGTCGACAATCTGGGACCTGAAATAAACACCTCTGCTGATGAGATGTTTCCTACCTTTTCGCCGGATGGTACTTTGTATTTCTCTTCTACCGGACATCCTGGTATGGGAGGGCTGGATATATTCCGTGCTATAACAGACAGCCTGACGGGGCGATGGCGTATTGAAAATATGCAGTCTCCGGTGAATTCACAGGGTGACGATTTCGGTATGACTTTTGAGCCTGGTGCTCCCAATCGGGGTTTCTTTTCTTCTAACCGTGGAGATGCCCGTGGTTGGGATCATATTTATAGTTTTGAGTTTCCTGAGGTACATCATGTCTTGAAAGGATTGGTGTACGATAAGGAGGGAGATGCGCTCTCTGATGCGCTTGTCACTTTGGTGGGGGATGACGGTACTTATTTAAAGATAAACGTGAAGAAAGACGGTACTTTCACTCAAGAGCTCGCACCGGGATGCCGTTATGCCCTGCTGGCTTCCTGCCGTGGTTATTTGAATGACAAAGAAGAAATGGCAACGGAAAATATTAATGAGGATCGCCTCTATGAACTTGAGTTTCCGTTATCTTCCATTACCCGCCCTGTACTGATAGAGAATATTTTTTATGAGTTTGATAAGGCTGATCTGACATCAGAATCTACAGTGGCTCTAGATGAACTGATAGAGTTGTTGAATGACAATCCGAATGTTACTATCGAACTTTCTGCGCATTGTGATTATAAAGGAAATGACGATTATAATCTTCGTCTTTCGCAACGCCGTGCAGAGTCTGTTGTACGCTATCTTATTAAGGGAGGGATTGATCCGGAACGTCTTACACCGAAAGGATATGGTGAACAGCAACCTAAAACAGTGACCAAGTTTACGCTGAAATCAGCACCTTTCCTGAAAGAGGGAGATGTGTTGACAGAAGAGTTTATAAAAAATCTCCCACCGGAACAGCAGGAGATTTGTAATGCGATTAACCGTCGTACAGAGTTCAAGGTGTTGAGGACGACGTATCAATGAGTTGCAGCTACGAGCTACAAGCTAATATGAAATTCCACCACCGCTTCAATACCTTTTCTGAAAATATCGAGCGGGAAGTTTTCGTTGGGTGAGTGGATGGCATTTGATTCTAATCCAAACCCCATGAGCACTGTCTTAATGCCAAGCACCTGTTCGAACGTTGAAATGATAGGGATACTTCCTCCGCGTCGCACAGCCAGTGGCTTTTTTCCGAATGCTTTTTCAAAACCTTTCTCAGCGGCCTGATAGGCAGGCAGGCTGATAGGACATACATAACCTTGTCCTCCGTGCATCGGTGTTACCTTCACTTGTACCGTATCCGGAGCAATACTCCGAATATAATCGGCAAACACTTGCGAAATCTTGTGGTGGTCCTGATGCGGAACCAGACGGCAGGATACTTTTGCTGTAGCTTTGGATGGAAGTACTGTTTTAGAACCTTCACCGGTATATCCACCCCAGATGCCGCAAACGTCGAATGAAGGGCGACAACTGTTACGCTCCAGCGTACTGTAACCTTTTTCTCCGAACAGTTCTTTTACGCCAATAGCGTTTTTGTACTTTTCTTCATTAAACGGAATGTGTGCAATCATATCACGTTCTGCCTGCGGCACTTCTTCTACGTCATCGTAGAAACCGGGTACCGTGATACGTCCATCCGCATCTACCACTTTGGCAATCATGCCGCATAGTACGTTGATAGGATTGGCAACAGCGCCGCCGAAATGTCCTGAATGCAGGTCGCGGTTAGGTCCGGTTACTTCTATTTCCCAGTATGCCAGTCCGCGGAGTCCTGTAGTGAGTGAGGGCAAGTCCGCCCCCAGCATACTGGTGTCCGATACGAGAATGACATCGGCTTTTAATAGTTCTTTATGATCTTCACAGAAAGATTCCAGACTGGGTGAGCCTATTTCTTCTTCACCCTCGAAAATGAACTTGACATTGTTCTTCAACAGACCGTACTTCACAAGGTATTCGAAAGCTTTCACTTGGATGAATGCTTGCCCTTTGTCATCATCCGCACCGCGTGCCCAGATGTGTTCATCACGTATTTCCGGTTCAAAAGGTTCACTTTTCCACAGTTCTAACGGCTCTGCGGGCATCACGTCGTAATGCGCATATATTAAAACTGTTTTTGCTGTAGGATCTACTGTCTTCTGTCCGAAAACAATCGGATTGCCTTTTGAGGGCATCACCAATGCTTCGTCTGCACCGGCTTCAATCAGAAGTTGTGCCCAACGCTCTGCACAGGCCAGCATATCATCATGGTGTTCCGGTTTTGCACTGATACTTGGTATACGGATGAGGCTGAACAGGTCTTCCAGCATCTTGGATTCATTCTTTGAAATGTATTTCTGTATTTCGTTCATAAATATATATAATAAGGTGAATTACTTTAACACCCTACCACTTCTATAATTGTGTAGTACGGTCAATAAGATAAAAATCAAGTATGGTCATGGCAGCCATTGCCTCTACGATGGGTACTGCACGTGGCAATACGCATGGGTCATGGCGACCGCGGGCTTTCAGTGTGGTGTCTATCCCATCTATGTTGACCGTATGTTGCTCCATAAGCACGGTGGCTACAGGCTTGAATGCAACGCGGAAGAAGATATCCTGTCCGTTGCTGATGCCGCCTTGAATACCGCCGGAGTGATTGGTTTTCGTTTCAATACGTCCGCAGTTATTGAAGAATACGTCATTTTGTTCCGAACCTTTTTGCTTCAGGCCTTTAAATCCGTCGCCGTATTCGAATGCTTTGGCAGCATTGATACTGAGCATGGCCGAGGCAAGCGAAGCGTGTAATTTGCCGAATACTGGTTGTCCCAGTCCGATAGGACATCCTTTGATGACACACGTCACTACACCTCCGATAGTGTCACCTTCTCCCTTGATCTTGAAAATCAGTTCTTCCATTTCCTTCGCCTTTACAGGGTCCGGACAACGTACAGGATTGGTATCTATAAGATCAAGGTCATAAGCGGTATAATTTTCTTCCAGACGGATGGGGCCTACCTGTGAGGTATATGCCGTAATGCGTACGCCCAGTTGACGGAGTGCTTGTTTGGCAAGCGCACCTGCCACTACGCGTGAAATGGTTTCGCGTGCCGATGAACGTCCGCCGCCACGATAGTCGCGAATGCCGTATTTCACCTTATATGTATAATCCGCATGCGAGGGACGGTACACTTCCTTCATATTATCATAATCACTGGAATGTTGATTTTCGTTCCATACTATGAATCCTATGGGACATCCTGTCGATTTACCTTCGAAGATACCTGAAAGGAATTCTACTTTATCACCTTCCTTCCGTGCCGTTGTGATGAGGGATTGCCCGGGACGGCGACGATTCAGTTCCGCTTGCACGAAATCCATGTCAATGCGGATACCAGCGGGAAATCCATCAATGACGCCTCCGATGCCTTTACCATGTGACTCCCCAAAGCTGGTAAGGCGGAGAATGTTGCCGAATGAGTTGAACATAATCTTTTGCTTTAATGGTTTATGTATAAGGTTTATTCATGCCAAATCCTTTGAATAAAAGCTTTTGGATGCCTAAAGATAACAAATAGTTATGGATTTTTTCTCATGAAAAGAAAGAAATATTGTTTTTTTATGGAATGAGATGTTCTTTTCCCTGATCAAACGATTTGTTTCAAGGCATGAAACTATTAGTTTCTCGGCGTGAAACTAACAGTTTCAAGTAATGAAACAACTTGTTTCACGCCGAGAAACCAAGAGTTTCATGTTGGGAAATAAATAGCCGTGTGGGCTGTCCCGTTTGGGTCGGTTTTCTATTAAAAAATACTTGCGGCTGCGAAAGCTCACACTTGTGTAAGCGTTAACCAACAGACCCGCAAGTGTGAGCCTTCGCAGCCGCAAGTGTCTATCTCCACTCACAGGTAGACTGAAAGATCTTAATTAAATCTTGAATACTTAAAAAAAGAACAGCGCAGTTTTAGAATAGACCTTGCCTAATATTTTAAAAAATTGTTATTTTGCACTCTCAAATCTTATTAAATTTAAAAGAAACATGACTCTCCTTTTGGGGAGCTATTATTAATTAAAGAAGAATAATATGAAGAATTTATTTTATTTATTTACTCTACTGTGCTCTATGAGCTTGTTTACCTCTTGTGGTGATGATGATGAAACTTTGGCTCCTGTTGAAGGTAAATGGAATTTATCTCCTATCGTAACAGATGATGGTTCTTATGTATCTGGTCCTTTAGAACTTATTTGGACGGGGAATGCGACTATTGATATCGGTTTGGGGGTTCCTCTGCCTGTTGCGGATATTGCTCCTACTATAGAAGGCTTTGCTAATGCCTATGTATGCCCTGTACTTACTGATTTCATTTTAAAGGAAGGGAATTTTACAGCTACGATTAATGGTGTAAATCTGAGTGCAAATGGACTGGTTTCTTATAAGTTGTCTGGGAACAATCAAGTGTTGCTGATGCTGAATTTATCTGGTATAATAGAAAAAATTAGCGGTAGTGGAGTTGCTATAGATCCGTCTGTTGTAACTGCTATTTTGGGTGGCCTCTCGGAAGACTTAACTGCTATGATTGCAAATGGTATTCCTGTTAATTATAATATAGGCGCCGATAACAATAGTGCTGTGTTTTTTATTGATAAGAGTTTGATTTCGAAATTGGCTCCATTAATGCCGATAATAGCGAATTTACTTCCATCTGATGATGAGATGTTGGTAATGGTGAAACCTATTTTGAATGATTTTCCCAATTTGCTGACAAAAACAGATGAGCTAAAAATTTCGCTGAAAGTAATAAGGGAAACGGTACAATAAGTTATTATTAGTTGATAGTAGAAGAAGCTGTATCAAAAACGACACAGCTTTTTGTGTGCAATTGGAGAGCTTTCAAAAGTCATATTGTTTTAGGTAGGGATAAACGTAATTTGAACAATTTCCTTTTTTCTTTGTTGTTCGTTTGGTCATTTTATAGCCTTGATTGAGGATATAGCTATAACTTGTCTCCTATATTTTTTATGGATATACTTGGGACTGTTGACTAAATATATTAAAAAAGGACCATTATTAACTACTTCTTGACCTTTTGTATATGAATTTAAGTCTGTTTCTTTGCATCCTTGAAATACTGTGATATAAAAAAAGAACATAATTGCCTTTGAAAAGAAGGTTTTTATTAACTAAACAACAACGTATATGAAAAAGAATTTGTTTTATTTGTTTGCATTGATCTGTTCAATGAGTTTGTTCACTTCTTGTAGTGATGATGATGATCCGGTTTATCCAATTGAAGAAGAAATAGCAGGTACATATAAAGGTACTTTAGATATTGAGTTAGCTGGAACTCCCGTTGCAACAGGGATGCCTAAGAACATTACAATTGCGAAAGTTTCGGGTAATTCCATTAGCTTGGAATTGAAAGATTTCAGTTTCATGGGGAATAATATCGGAACTATAAACTTGGAGAAATGCGTTTTGAAGCAAAATGGTACTTCTTATACATTTACAGGTAGTCAAGAACTGAATTTAAGTGGCATTGGCAAGTGTAACGTAGATGTAGCTGGTACAATTAATAATGGAAAGGCAGAAGTTAATTTGAATATTGATGTATTACAATTGGGGCAGGAAGTCAAGGTTGTATATAAAGGTGCTAAATTAACAGGGTCCGAAAGTTCAGAAGCAAAGATTACAGCGTTCACTATTGACAGTGAATTTGTGACCGAACAACCTGTAATAGATGAAGCAACTCGTACTATTACCTTTAAAGTAAGTGATACAGCTACTGATGACGATTTAAAGTCTTTAAAACCTGTGTTTACGATATCTGAAAAGGCTACGGTTACTCCAGCAAGTGGTGTCGTACAAGATTTTTCAAATGGAAAGAACGTAATTTATACTGTTGTTTCTGAAAATGGGACTGTAAATGAATATATAGTTTCAGTGGCTGGGCGTCAATCGGCATTAAAGTTTTCGTTTGAGGAATGGGAGACAATTGCTGGTTCTTTCTTGACCAATGAATATGTTACTCCGCAACCTATAGATTTGTTGGCAACGAGTGCGCCAGGAGCTGCTTTCCTTAAATTGTTTCAAATTACAGATTTGCCTGTATTTAAAACAGATGATAAGAAAGAAGGTGAATTCGCTATTAAATTAGTAACGATGGATACTAGTGCAAAAGTTAGTACTTTAGTGCCTGCTATAACTTCAGGTTCTGTATTTACTGGGGTATTTGATTTGGATGTAAATGATCGTATTGGTAGTACGAAATTTGGTATAGCCTATGATAAAAAACCTATTTACTTTAGAGGTTGGTATAAATATGCTCCGGGTGCCAAATATATTGATGGTTCTTCTGCTACTAAGCCTGCAGATATTATTGAAATGCCAGATAAGCTTGATGAATGTGCTATTCAGGCAGTATTATATGAAGCTGTAGGTGCTGATGGTGAGGATATCACTTTAACAGGGCATGACATAAATACTTCTGATTACCGTATAGCGGTCGCTAAACTGGAAGATGGTACTGCGAAAGAAGAGTATACTTATTTCGATATCCCCTTTACTTTTTTAACGGGTAAAGTGTATGATGAAACTAAAACCTATAAAATAGCTATTGTGTGTTCTTCAAGTAAGGAAGGAGATATTTTTAAAGGTGCTGGAGGTAGTACTCTGATCCTTGATGAATTAGAAATTATAGGCGAAGATGTAACAGTTGAATAATTGAATTAATTAAATAAAAATAAAGAAAGCTGGAAAATTTATTCCAGCTTTTTTGTTTTAATATTTTAAGGAGCATTCCAATTGGAGTTGTTGCCTTAATAAAGGCAAACATAATTGAATTATATAATGATTATGCAGTCGTAGAATATGTAGTAAAGTGATGAATGTAGACTGAGTTGATGAAATTATAATACCCAAATAACACTCTGCAGGTGTCTTGTGAGATGTTATTTGGGATATATAAATCTATAATGTTTAATTCTTAGAAAGAATATCCAAACCCTATATTTAAATAAATAGGATACATAGCAAAAGAAATTGTATCAAAGTTTTTCTTGAAGATATCATTCAATCCCCAAGTCAGATCTGCATAAACATTCAGATGTTTGAAAGCACGCCATTCACCACCGAATTGTATTCCCCATTGGAATTTACGGAGATTATCTGTAAAGTCGTAAGTAGCAATGCTTTCACCGCTAAAGTCTACGCGAGAACCGGTTTGATCGGGAGTGCGAAGGTGCCCTTCGTAAACATGACCAGAAAAGTCTCCTTCCAATAGATAAGAGAAATAAGGACCTGCTACGAGTTTCCAACGGCTACTAATCTTATAGTTGGCAAGAATTGGAATTGTAAGATAAGAGTTCTTCACTTTTGTTTTGACGCCACCAGTCCATAGCCCCTCTAATTCGCCACCAGTCGTATTAATAATCTTCATACCATAATTCTTAACGGTAGCCTCAGTTGTCATATTTTTAGTTTCCAAGCGTAGTCCCAAAGTTAATCCCCAAATTTTCTTTTCATCCAACCACTTGGTTGCATTTCCCTCAATGGAGATCGCCATACTGGGCACATAACTGTCTATTTTACGTATTTCTTCAGGTAAAGGTAAGGGGGCGGTACCACCGATACTGAATCCTGCTTTTAAAGCGTATTCCCAACCATGTAGGGAAGAATGGATAATACTTTGGGTTCTGTCTTGCTGTGCTTTGGCAGGATTCCCTCCAATTACAATCAATAATAACGCAATAATAATGCTATGTTTCTTCATAATCATTTCTTTTTTTTAATCTTCTTCACATACCAACTCTACTTCATCTATATAAAGTGTACTGCCTACGGCACCTTTAAAGAAGTCACCATCTATACTCGAAGAAAATATGATGCCTAATTTATATTTTCCATTCCGTAGCTTTTGGGGATCTATTGTTTTACCATTTTGAGATTCAAATGGCAAATTAAACTCAGTCCACTGGTCTGTTTCCAGAGCATCCTCTTCTTTTATTTCTGCCATATATACCAGTTTTTCTGAAGTTCTGGAATTGGTTCCATCCAACATGAATGAATTATCGTCAGCTTCGTACATAATGGCATAGATATTAAATCTATCTTTTTTGTTTGGAACAGTTATTTGGCCTATTATATTTCCTTTGCTATCTTTTTCTGGTTCTGTATATACAGAGCCTGCTTTATACTTATAATATCCTTTTAGTGCTTTAGGCTTTTTGTAAAATTGGAAACCAAAGGTAGTTGCCTGAAGGGCACCTTCTTGCCCTGCTAATGCTTTGCTTACATCAAAATTACCTATGAACAAATTCCCAGCAGCAATATACATTTTTACCATTGCACCGAAACTACCTGTATCTCTTGTTTCCAGTTTAGCGCAATTACCATTGTATCCATTGCCTACCTCTACAGTTGGATAATCTAAGGGATTTTTGGCCATACCTGTCAATGCAAAGCCTGGGTTTCCACTTGACCATTGCAATACTTTTGATATACCTTCTGAAGTACTTGGAGCAAATTCATAAAGAATATGGTAAGGAGTATTATTGGCTACTAACAATCTTTCAAAATGGTAAGAAGTAGGCAATTCGGTGAGTTTAATATTTATTGTATATACTGCTTTGTATATGCCGTCTTCAGAAGTCACAGTAAATTCACGTGTGCCCTCACTAAAGTCGTATATTATACCAATGTCACCGCTTAATGGTTGGTTAGGACGGATAATGGCTCCTTCTGGTATAGTGAATTTTAGTTCTTGTTTAGTGAGGTCTGCACCTTTATTCACATATACATCAACTGTTTTCTCATTTGCATTGATATTGGCCAGCTGCACATCTGCACCTGTACAACCATCAATGGCCGCTTCAGAATTAAGCGCTTCGTCTTGTATACAAGAAGATATGGCAAATGCCAAAAAGAAACACGAGGTTAGCGTTTTAATCTTCATTTAATTCAGTTTTTGGTTATTAATAATGTAAAACTCGGGCGCAAAGTTAAGTTTCTTTTTTGAAATAGAAGACTTTGCGCACGTATTAAAAACATTTTTTCTAAATTTGTGTCCATTAAAATCAGTGAAATAATGATAACGGAAACGGAGAGAAAACGGATAATCGACCTGATACATCAGGAAGTGGTGCCGGCTATTGGGTGTACAGAGCCCATTGCTGTGGCATTGTGCGTAGCTAAAGCAACAGAAACACTGGGGACAAAGCCGGAAAAAATAAATGTGTTGCTAAGTGCTAATATTCTGAAAAACGCTATGGGAGTAGGCATTCCGGGTACCGGAATGATTGGCCTGCCCATTGCTATTGCGCTGGGGGCGCTGATCGGAAAATCGGAATATCAGTTGGAAGTGTTGAAAGACAGTACGCCTGATGTAGTGGAAGAGGGGAAACGTTTCATTGAGGAAAAGCGCATTCATATTTCGTTGAAAGAGAATATTGAAGAGAAATTATATATTGAAGTATGCTGTGAGGTCGGAGATGATAAAGCAACAGCTGTGATTGCCGGAGGACATACCACCTTTATATATATAGAACGTAACGGAGAAGTTCTATTTCAGAAACAACATACGGCAAGCTGTGAAAAAGAGGAAGAGTGCCTGGAGCTGACTTTACGTAAAGTTTATGATTTTGCTCTGAATACTCCACTGGATGAGATCAGCTTTATTCTGGAAACAGCCCGCTTGAATAAGGCGGCTGCCGAACGTTCTTTTGAAGGCAATTATGGCCATGGCCTGGGTAAGATGTTGCGTGGCACTTATGAACATAAAGTGATGGGAGATAGTGTCTTCTCACATATCTTGTCTTATACATCAGGTGCCTGTGATGCTCGTATGGCAGGGGCTATGATTCCGGTAATGAGTAATTCCGGTAGTGGAAATCAAGGTATATCTGCCACTTTGCCTGTCCTCGTCTTCGCTGAAGAAAATGATAAATCAGAAGAAGAACTGATACGTGCTCTGATGTTGAGTCATCTGACAGTAATCTATATTAAACAAAGTTTGGGACGTTTGTCTGCTTTATGCGGCTGTGTGGTTGCTGCTACAGGTTCCAGTTGTGGTATTACCTGGTTGATGGGAGGAACTTACGATCAGGTGGCTTATGCCGTTCAGAATATGATAGCCAACCTTACGGGTATGATTTGTGACGGTGCGAAGCCCAGCTGTGCGTTGAAAGTAACAACAGGTGTATCTACCGCTGTTCTTTCTGCCATCATGGCTATGGAAAACCGTTGTGTAACTTCTGTAGAAGGTATTATTGATGAAGACGTGGATCAAAGTATCCGTAATCTGACCAAGATAGGGTCGAAAGGAATGAATGAGACGGATAAATTGGTGCTGGAGATAATGACGGGGAAATAGTGATTAGTGGTGAGTGATTAGTGATTGGAAACTGTGCAGCATAATAGCACAGCATACTAATCACTAATCACTTACCGTTAATCACTATCTTAATGATTGCATCCGCATCCTTGGTGATCGCCGCATCCGTCGCCGCAACCGTCACCACAGCTATCGCAACCGCAACTGCATCCACCGCCGCTCATCATACGAGCGATTTCAGCTAATTCTTCATTGGTTGCCGGGCGGCTTTCTATTACTTCACCTACAAAGTTCAGGTCGCAACCTGCCAAGGGGTGGTTCATATCCATTACCACTACGTCTGCCTTAATTTCTTGTACGGTTCCGTTGATACGTTGACCTTCAGAGGTCATTAAAGGCACTACGTTACCGGCTACAATACGTTCGCTATCGAACTTACCATCTACTTCAAAGATTTGTTTCGGAAGGTCGATTACATGTTCTTCGTCGAAGTCACCGTAAGCATCTGCGCAAGCGATTGTGAAATCAAACTTGTCACCTGCTTTCAGACTTTTCACCTGATCTTCGAAAGACTCTAAAGTCAGACCCAGACCGGAAATGAATTGGAAAGGGTGTTCTGCGGTGGCTTCTTCGGTGAAATCTTTTTCACCATCTTCTATAGCGTATAATTTATAAGCTACGGTAATGTACTTGTTTTCTACTGTTTCCATTGATATATTCCTACTGTTTTAAGTTAGTAATTCCTGTTTTTTCTTTTTGGAAGGGACAAAGATACGAATAATTTAGTTGGCGAATGAGTAAGCTCTTGTAATTTTCAGATTATTAAATGCTTCGAATTCTCTTGAATAATTCCTGTTCATGGTAGCGAATTACTCAGATTTGCCTTGAATAAGTGATAAAATAAGATTTTAATGCGGGGTTTTCTTACGATTAATCATAATAATCTCATTTTTTTCTTCAAATTGTTTGGAGTTTATAAAAAAGCCCTTACCTTTGCAGCACGATTAACGAAAACAGTAAAGTAAATAAAGTTATGAACTTACATACATCTATTAACCTGGCAGTCCTGCATATTATTCGCGTCGTGGTCCTGGAATCAAGAGCGTGAGAAAGGTTGTGTATGTATTCGTACGTTAAGATATCAATTTAGGAGCCTTTCTCACCATATGTGAGGAAGGCTTTTTAATTAAAAGGAGATTTGAAGATGAAACACCAATTACGCAGTTCGTTCAGCACGCAAGGCCGCCGCATGGCAGGGGCTCGTGCGTTGTGGATGGCAAATGGCATGAAGAAAGAGCAATTAGGAAAACCTATTATCGCAATAGTCAACTCATTTACACAGTTTGTCCCGGGACATGTGCATCTGCACGAAATCGGACAACAGGTGAAAGCTGAGATTGAGAAGCTGGGATGCTTTGCTGCCGAATTCAACACGATTGCCATTGACGATGGTATTGCGATGGGACACGATGGAATGCTTTATTCGCTTCCTTCACGCGACATCATTGCCGACAGCGTAGAGTATATGGTGAATGCGCATAAAGCGGATGCGATGGTTTGTATCAGTAACTGCGACAAGATTACTCCGGGTATGTTGATGGCAGCAATGCGCCTTAATATCCCTACTGTATTCGTTTCAGGCGGACCGATGGAAGCCGGCGAATGGAACGGTCAGCATCTGGATCTGATTGATGCTATGATTAAGTCGGCTGATGAAAGTGTAAGTGATGCCGATGTGGCTCAGATAGAACAACATGCTTGTCCTTCTTGTGGTTGTTGTTCCGGTATGTTTACCGCTAACTCAATGAACTGTCTGAACGAAGCCATCGGACTGGCATTGCCGGGTAATGGTACGATTGTGGCTACTCATGCCAATCGCACGCAACTGTTCAAGGATGCTGCTAAACTGATTGTTGAAAATGCTTATAAATATTATGAAGATGGGGATGACAGTGTGCTCCCCCGTAGCATCGCTACCCGTCAGGCTTTTCTGAATGCTATGACGCTGGATATTGCGATGGGTGGTTCTACCAACACAGTGCTTCACCTCTTGGCTGTAGCACACGAGGCAGAGGCAGATTTCAGTATGGATGACATCGATGTGCTGTCACGTAAGACTCCCTGTCTGTGTAAGGTTGCCCCGAATACTCAGAAGTATCACATTCAAGACGTAAATCGTGCCGGAGGCATCATCGCTATCATGAGCGAGCTTGCCAAAGGCGGATTAGTCGATACGAACGTAAAGCGTGTAGACGGTATGACGCTGGCGGATGTAATCGACAAATACGGTATTACCAGCCCGAATGTTTGCGAAGAAGCTGTAAAGAAATATAAGAGTGCTGCTGCCGGAAAGTTCAATCTGGTACTGGGTTCGCAAGATGCCTATTATAAAGAATTGGATACTGACCGTGCCGGAGGTTGCATTCGCGATCTGGAACATGCTTATAGCAAAGACGGTGGTCTGGCAGTACTGAAAGGTAATATCGCTCAGGATGGCTGTGTAGTGAAAACGGCAGGTGTGGATGAAAGCATCTGGAAATTTACAGGTCCTGCTAAAGTGTTCGATTCACAAGACGCTGCTTGCGATGGTATCCTTGCCGGGAAAGTGATTAGCGGTGATGTTGTGGTCATTACACACGAAGGTCCGAAAGGCGGTCCCGGTATGCAAGAAATGCTCTATCCGACTTCTTATATCAAATCGCGCCATCTGGGCAAGGAATGTGCACTGATTACGGACGGTCGTTTCAGTGGCGGTACGTCAGGATTGAGTATCGGACATATTTCTCCCGAAGCGGCTGCCGGAGGTAATATCGGTAAGATTCAGGATGGTGACATCATCGAGATTGATATTCCCGGACGTGCTATCAACGTCAAACTGACGGATGAGGAACTGGCAGCCCGCCCGATGACTCCCGTCACCCGTCAACGCGAAGTCTCAAAGAGCTTGAAGGCATATGCCAGTATGGTAAGTTCTGCCGATAAGGGTGCAGTGAGACTGATTGATTAACCGAGAATTGACAAATGAAATAGAATTCCATTATCCATTAATAGAATGAAAGATATAATAACAGGCGCTGAAGCATTGATGCGTTCCTTGGAACATCAGGGAGTAAAGACCATTTTCGGATATCCGGGTGGCTCCATCATGCCGGTATTTGACGCTTTATACGACCATCGGAAGACATTGAATCACATCTTGGTTCGACACGAACAGGGTGCTACTCATGCCGCGCAGGGCTTTGCCCGCGTATCAGGCGAAGTCGGTGTTTGCCTGGTGACGAGTGGTCCCGGAGCGACGAATACGATAACAGGTATCGCAGATGCTATGATAGACAGTACCCCTTTGGTAGTAATTGCCGGTCAGGTAGGTACGGGATTCCTTGGGACGGATGCTTTCCAGGAAGTTGACTTGGTAGGTATTACGCAGCCTATCACGAAGTGGAGCTATCAGATTCGTAGTGCTGAAGATGTGCCTTGGGCTGTAGCCCGCGCTTTCTATGTTGCAAAAAGCGGTCGTCCCGGTCCTGTTGTATTGGACTTTGCCAAGAATGCACAAGTAGAGAAAAGTGAATATGCTCCTGCCAAGTTGGATTACATCCGTAGTTACCAGCCTGTTCCCGAAATGGATGAAGAGGCTGTGAGCCAGGCTGCTGAACTGATCAATAGCGCTGAACGTCCATTGGTATTGGTGGGACAGGGTGTTGAGTTAGGTGATGCACAACAGGAACTACGCGCTTTCATAGAAAAAGCCGGAATACCTGCCGGTTGTACACTGTTGGGACTCTCTGCTTTGCCTACTGCACATCCTTTAAATAAAGGTATGCTGGGGATGCACGGTAACTTGGGACCGAATATCAATACGAATAAGTGCGATGTACTTATCGCCGTAGGTATGCGCTTTGACGACCGTGTAACCGGAAAGTTGGATACGTATGCCAAACAGGCGAAAATCATTCATTTCGATATAGATCCTGCTGAGATAGACAAGAATGTGAAGACAGATATTGCCGTATTGGGCGATTGCAAGGAAACCCTTGCTGCCGTTACGGCACTTCTGAAACCTGCTACTCACCAAGAATGGTTGGATAGTTTCTTGCCTTACGAGAAAGTAGAGGAAGAAAAGGTGATCCGTCCTGAGTTGCATCCGGCAAGTAAATCTTTGAGTATGGGAGAAGTGATCCGTGCCGTAAGTGAGGCAACGAATCATGAAGCTGTATTGGTTACTGATGTTGGTCAGAATCAGATGATGTCTGCCCGTTACTTTAAGTATAGTAAGGAACGTAGCATTGTAACTTCCGGTGGGTTGGGTACAATGGGCTTCGGACTTCCCGCAGCAATCGGTGCAACTTTCGGACGTCCCGACCGCACTGTATGTGTATTTATGGGTGATGGTGGTCTGCAAATGAACATTCAGGAGATGGGAACCATTATGGAACAGAAGGCTCCCGTTAAGATGATCTTGCTGAATAATAACTTCCTGGGTAATGTACGCCAGTGGCAAGCGATGTTCTTCAATCGTCGCTATTCGTTCACTCCGATGCTGAATCCGGATTATATGAAGATAGCTTCTGCCTACGACATTCCTTCACGTCGTGTAATGACGCGTGAAGAACTGAAAGGTGCAATAGAGGAAATGCTTGCTACGGATGGTCCGTTCCTGTTGGAAGCCTGCGTTATGGAAGAAGGCAATGTGTTGCCGATGACACCTCCGGGTGGTTCGGTAAACCAGATGTTGTTGGAATGCTAATTTTATTCTTCGTTCTTAATTCTTAATTTAGTATGGATAAGACATTATATACGATAATCGTTCATTCGGAGAACTTCGCCGGTTTGCTGAACCAGGTAACCGCAGTGTTTACCCGTCGCCAGATCAATATCGAGAGTCTGAATGTTTCGGCTTCGTCCATCAAGGGTGTACATAAGTACACTATTACCGCATGGACGGATAAAGACACCATTGAGAAAGTGACCAAGCAAATCACCAAGAAGATAGATGTGCTTCAAGCGCACTACTTCACGGATGATGAGATCTATCAGCACGAAATTGCATTGTATAAGATAACAACCCCGATACTGGAAGAAAAACCGGAGGTATCGAAAGTAATCCGCAAGTATAATGCACGTATCGTAGAGGTGAATGCTGTGTTTGCTATCGTAGAGAAGAATGGTATGGGTGAAGAAATCACCAATCTTTATGACGAGCTGCGTGCCCTTGATTGTGTACTTCAGTTTGTTCGTTCAGGGCGTGTGGCTATCACCACGAGTTGCTTCGAGCGTGTGAACGAATACCTTGCCGACCGTGAAACGAAATATCGCTTGAAAAAAGAAAAGGAGCAAAACAATGAGTGAGAATAGTAGTAAGATAGGAAAATATCAGTTTGTAGCGGAGCCTTTCCATGTGGACTTTACCGGACGGCTTACCATGGGCGTGTTGGGAAACCATTTGCTGAATTGCGCCGGTTTCCATGCCAGTGACCGTGGGTTCGGTATAGCCACGCTGAATGAAGACAACTACACATGGGTACTCTCCCGCCTTGCCATCGAACTGGATGAAATGCCTTATCAATATGAGGACTTTACCATCTGGACTTGGGTAGAGAATGTGTACCGCCTTTTCACAGATCGTAACTTTGCCTTGTTGGACAAAGACGGAAAGAAGATTGGTTATGCGCGTTCTGTATGGGCTATGATTAACCTCAATACCCGCAAGCCTGCCGATTTGCTGGCATTGCACGGAGGTAGCATTGTAGATTATGTGTGCGATGAACCTTGCCCTATCGAGAAACCTTCACGCATCAAAGTGACTTCTACCGAACCGGTAGCTACATTGAAAGCTAAATACAGTGATATCGACATCAACGGACACGTGAACAGTATCCGCTACATCGAACATATCATGGACTTGTTTCCGATAGAGATGTATAAGGAAAAGCGTATCCGCCGTTTTGAAATGGCTTACGTAGCTGAGAGTTATTACGGTGATGAACTTACACTCTATAAAGATGAATTGGGTGACGGAGCTTTCGATATTGAAGTGAAAAAGAATGGCAGCGAGGTGGTTTGCCGTTCAAAAGTAATATTTACAGAGAAATAATTTTATTAATCATTAGCTGGCGCAAGCCACAAATAAAAAACTAAAAAAGAAAATGGCACAATTGAATTTTGGCGGTGTTACTGAGAATGTAATGACCCGCGAAGAGTTTCCTTTGGAAAAAGCACGTGAAGTTTTGAAAGATGAAACAATTGCAGTGATCGGTTATGGTGTACAAGGACCGGGACAGGCATGCAACCTGCGCGATAACGGTTTCAACGTAATCGTTGGACAGCGTCCGGGTAAGACTTATGAGAAAGCAATAGCTGACGGATGGGTACCGGGTGAAACACTGTTTGGCATTGAGGAGGCTTGTGAGAAAGGTACTATCATTATGTGCTTGTTGTCTGATGCAGCCGTAATGTCTGTATGGCCTACTATCAAACCTTACCTGACTCCGGGAAAAGCTCTTTACTTCTCTCATGGTTTCGCTATCACTTGGAGCGACCGTACAGGTGTAGTTCCTCAGAAAGATATCGACGTAATCATGGTAGCTCCTAAAGGTTCGGGTACTTCATTGCGTACTATGTTCCTCGAAGGTCGTGGTTTGAACTCTTCTTACGCTATCTATCAGGATGCTACAGGTAAAGCTATGGATCGTACCATTGCATTGGGTATCGGTATAGGTTCAGGATATTTGTTCGAAACCACTTTCCAACGTGAAGCTACTTCTGACCTGACAGGTGAGCGTGGTTCATTGATGGGAGCTATTCAGGGATTGCTGTTGGCTCAGTATGAAGTATTGCGTGAAAACGGTCATACTCCGTCAGAAGCATTCAATGAAACTGTAGAAGAATTGACTCAGTCATTGATGCCGTTGTTCGCAAAGAATGGTATGGACTGGATGTATGCTAACTGTTCAACTACTGCACAACGCGGTGCTCTGGACTGGATGACTCCGTTCCATGATGCTATCAAGCCGGTAGTACAGAAATTGTATGCAAGCGTTAAGTCTGGTAATGAAGCTCAGATCTCTATCGATAGCAATTCTCAACCTGATTATCGTGAGAAACTGAACGAAGAACTTCGTCAGTTGCGCGAAAGCGAAATGTGGCAGACTGCTGTTACGGTTCGTCAGTTGCGTCCGGAAAATAACTAATCCTTCTTGGGGATTAAGAATAAAAATGCCCGAATATGTGATTTCGGTGTTTCAATGTAGTATATTTGTAACCGTAATCCTGATTTAAGTTCGGGAAGAAGACAATGGGAGGAGTAACGTAAGTTGCTCCTCTTTTTTTTATAACAAAGCATGAAGTTACCGGGGACTTCATAAATCTATTATTGACAAAAAAGGATTAGCCGAAATATCCGGTGTTTACATTAAGTTCTCCGATTTCTATAGTTGAATTTAAAGCAAGCCTATTTTTACCCAGTTGAGAAAATATATTTCTCTAACTGGGAAAATATATTATCTCAACTGGGAAAAAGATATTTCAGTATAAGTCGATGAGTTTTTCTTTCGGCGAGTCTATGTGATGGTATGGATGTATTCAATGAGTTCCTTATAGAACTTGTGGCGTTTCATTGTTTCCGCTTCGCCCAATATCACCAGCTTCATGCGGGCACGGGTGATGGCTACGTTCATTCTTCGCAAGTCATTCAAGAAACCTATCTGTCCGTCTTCATTGGCACGGACCAAGCTGATGAAAATGACATCACGTTCCTGTCCTTGGAAGCCGTCTACGGTGTTAACGGTGAGTAGACTCCGGTAGGGCTTAAGTGAGCCGCTTGCTTTAATCTTATTGCGAAGATATTGCACCTGGGCTTTGTAAGGGGAGATTATACCGAAATCGATCCGCTCTTCTAACACGCGTTTTCCACCGATGCGGTCGATATAAGCTTTTAATTCTTGAAGAAGTAAATCTGCTTCTGCTTTATTGATACGCCCGAATGTTTCTCCTATAAACTCTTCTTTAAAATCCATGTCAGAAGTATCTATCCAGTTGATAGGAGTGTCCCAGTCGAGAATACCGCGGTATCGTATCTCAGGAGCCGCTTGTAGTTCTCCATTATAAAACCACTGAGAGGGAAATTTCATGATATCCTCGTGCATACGATATTGTACTTTCAATAGGGAGACGGTGCTGGGTTTATTGGCAACCACTCTTTCCATCAATGTACATTCGAGGCCTCCACGGGCAGCTTCGTAACATTTTATAGTAGGCGGAAGCTGGCAATGATCGCCTGCCAGTACTACACGGTCGGCTTTGCGAATAGCTATCCAACAGGCGGCTTCCAGGGCTTGGGCAGCTTCATCAATAAAAAGTGTACCGAAGTGACGCCCGTTCAGTATACGGTGATTGCTGCTGACAAGGGTGGAGGCTATGACATGGGCATTGTCAAAAAGATCGGCATTGATTTGTATTTCCAATTGTGTGGCACGATCACGCAGGCGACTCATACGATTGCGGGCGCTTTCACGTTCCTCATAACTGCCCCGATGTTTGCTACCCATTTCACGCATGGCTTTACGGATACTCCATAGTTCAGAATAGGCCGGATGCCCTTCGAAGCGGCGCTCATAAGTGAATGAAAGCATTTTGTCGTTTACCCGGGTGGGATTGCCAATGCGCAGGACATTCACACCACGATCTACGAGCTTTTCACAGATCCAGTCGACGGCAGTATTACTTTGGGCGCAAACCAGCACTTGAGGTTCGCGGTGCAATGTTTCATAGATAGCTTCTACGAGAGTAGTTGTTTTCCCTGTTCCCGGAGGCCCGTGTACAATAGAAACATCGCGGGAGTTCAATACTTTGTTCACTGCATTTTCCTGTGTAGAGTTCAGCCAGGGGAAACGGACGGGGTAGAGTTCACGGAATCCGGGTTTTAAAGTTCCCAACATAATATCTCTTAATTCTGCCAATCGATTGCCCTTAGCGCGAATTACATCGGAGAGTGCTTCGAACATAGTGCGGTAGGATGTTTCATCAAAATAAAGCTGCACTCCGAGGTTTTCGGCAGATTGCACTTCCAGTATAGCACCTGCACCGGGCATTGCAACAACCATACGTGTTTCATTGGCATAGCTGATAGTACCAATAGAATTGAAATATGTGATCTTTTCGTCGTATCCTTTACGGAAAAAACAGACAGGACGCCCGAATTCAAAATTATGTTCTATATCAGTATCTTCCGTATGTGTAATTTCTATTACTAATTGATTCAGTGAATTGTAGTAACTTCGTCCGGGAGTGGCAGGATACCAACAGAGTCCCCGTTTTACCTTACGGGCGATGCCCATGGTTTCAGTCTGTCTTTTGAATTCTTCCTTTTCGAATTCATATTCCATGCGCAGGAGCAGTTCTTGTCGCTGAAGATGGTCTGTTGGAGAAAGGAGGTTATTGCTCATATAAACTAATGATGAATAATGATAAATGATAATTTAACGGCGAGTGAAAGGCTGAAGTATTTCAAATTCTCCTCCTCTTGGGAATTGCTCTCCCCCGATAACGGGGGAGTCGGAGGGGGTGGAGTACCCGTAGGGGGAATTGAGATAGTCAGAATATCAATAGCTTCGCTGCCAAATTATCATTTATCGCATAGTTTTTTCGCAAAGGTAATCATTCTTCGCTTTTGCACGAAGAAAAGCTTTAATTTGTTAAACCTTTAATGATTTTAGTTTGTTTATTATATTAATTTGTAATCTTTACAATATTGGAAAACTAAAAATAAATGTGATTATGGTATATGACGTAACTATGTTAAAGGCCTTTTATGCTTCTTATAAGGGGAAAATGGAACACGTGCGGGCTATACTGCAACGTCCGCTGACATTAGCAGAAAAGATTTTGTACACTCATCTGTTTGATGAGAAGGGGGTAAAAGACTACAAGCGGGGAGAAGATTATGTAAACTTCCGCCCTGACCGTGTAGCAATGCAGGATGCAACCGCCCAAATGGCATTACTGCAATTTATGAATGCAGGTCGCGAACAAGTTGCCGTACCTTCGACAGTACATTGCGACCATTTGATACAGGCCTATAGAGGAGCCCGGGAAGATATTGCCACTGCTACCAAGACAAACGAAGAAGTATATGATTTTTTGCGTGACGTTTCTTCCCGATACGGTATCGGCTTCTGGCAACCGGGTGCGGGTATCATTCATCAGGTGGTATTGGAAAATTATGCCTTCCCTGGTGGAATGATGGTAGGTACGGATTCGCATACGCCCAATGCAGGTGGTCTGGGTATGGTTGCCATCGGCGTTGGTGGTGCCGATGCAGTAGATGTGATGACTGGTATGGAATGGGAATTGAAAATGCCCCGCTTGATTGGTGTACATTTGAAAGGTGAACTAAGCGGTTGGGCAGCTCCAAAAGATGTGATTCTGAAGTTGGCAGGCATCCTGACGGTTAAAGGTGGCACAAATGCAATCATTGAATATTTTGGACCGGGCACGGCTTCTTTGTCCGCTACCGGTAAGGCGACTATTTGTAATATGGGTGCCGAAGTCGGTGCCACTACGTCACTTTTCCCTTATGATGATCGTATGGCTACTTATCTGAAAGCTACAGGAAGAGAAGAAGTGGCAGAAATGGCTGATTCTGTGGCGGGTGATCTTCGTGCAGATGCCGGCATCATGATTGCCCCGGAGAAGTATTACGACCGGGTAATTGAGATTGATCTTTCAAGGCTGGAACCTTATATTAATGGTCCTTTTACTCCCGATGCCGCTACGCCTATTTCTGAATTTGCAGAAAAAGTATTGGTTAACGGTTATCCGCGCAAGATGGAAGTCGGATTGATAGGTTCGTGCACCAACTCGTCTTATCAGGATTTAAGTCGTGCCGTTTCCCTGGCCCGCCAGGTTGAAGAGAAACACCTGAAAGTAGCCGCTCCCCTGATTGTGAACCCCGGTTCCGAACGGATACGGGCTACAGCAGAGCGGGATGGTATGATAGGAACTTTTGAAAAAGTCGGTGCTACAATTATGGCAAACGCCTGCGGTCCCTGTATTGGTCAGTGGAAACGTGAGACAGATAACCCTACTCGCAAGAATTCTATCGTAACCTCTTTCAATCGTAATTTTGCTAAACGTGCAGACGGTAATCCGAATACGTACGCCTTTGTCGCTTCCCCCGAATTGACGATGGCACTGACGATTGCCGGAGACCTTTGTTTCAATCCGCTGACAGATGTATTGGTGAATCGTGAAGGTGAAGAGGTAAAACTCTCTGAGCCTGTGGGTGAAGAATTGCCACCGAAAGGATTTGCCGAAGGTAGCGAAGGGTATATAGCCCCCAGCAGTGAAAAGGTGGAAATCAATGTGAATCCCCATTCGCAACGGCTTCAATTGCTACAACCATTCCCTGCCTGGGAAGGGACCGACTTACTTAATATGCCGTTGCTGATTAAGGCACAGGGTAAATGTACTACAGACCATATTTCAATGGCGGGTCCGTGGCTTCGTTTCCGTGGACATCTGGAGAATATTTCAGACAATATGCTGATGGGTGCTGTAAATGCTTTCAATGGAGAAACTAACAGTGTCTGGAATCGTTTGACTAATACGTACGGTCCGGTTTCCGGTACGGCAAAGATGTATAAGTCCGAAGAAATTTCTTCCATTGTAGTAGCCGAAGAAAACTATGGTGAAGGTTCCAGTCGTGAACATGCCGCTATGGAGCCCCGTTTCCTGAATGTTCGTGTGATCCTGGCAAAGAGTTTTGCCCGTATACATGAAACGAATCTAAAGAAACAAGGTATGCTGGCATTGACCTTTGTGGATAAAGCCGATTATGATAAGATTCAGGAACATGATTTAATTTCGGTAATCGGATTGATGGACTTTGCTCCCGGCCGTAATCTTAAGATTATCCTTCACCACGAAGATGGTACGAAGGATAGCTTCGAAGCTCAACATACGTATAATGAACAGCAGATAGGCTGGTTCCGTGCCGGTTCTGCTCTTAATGCAAGATAGAAAGATGGATAAAATTACAGTACCTTTTATTACAGGTGATGGGGTAGGAGTTGAAATAACTCCTTCTATGCAAGCTATTGTGAATGCTGCCGTGCAGAAAGCATATAGTGGACAACGGCAAATTGAATGGATGGAAGTGTGGGCAGGCGAACGGGCTTTTGAAAAATGTGGCCTGTGGTTGCCTGATGAAACGATGGAAGCTTTCCGTGATTACAAGGTAGGTATCAAAGGGCCGCTGACGACCCCTGTCGGTGGTGGTATCCGTTCACTGAACGTGGCATTGCGCCAGACATTGGACTTGTATGTATGCCTGCGACCGGTTCGTTGGTATCAGGGTATTCACTCTCCGGTTCGTCATCCGGAGAAGGTGAACATGTGTGTATTCCGTGAAAATACGGAAGATATTTATGCAGGTATCGAGTGGGAAGCCGGTACACCGGAGGCTGAAAAGTTCTATAAGTTTCTGCACGATGAGATGGGGGTGAAGAAAGTACGGTTCCCCAAGACATCTTCTTTCGGTGTGAAACCTGTTTCAAAAGAAGGAACGGAACGATTGGTGCGTGCTGCCTGCCGGTATGCACTTGAGAATAATCTGCCTTCCGTGACATTGGTACACAAGGGAAATATAATGAAGTTTACCGAAGGAGGTTTCAAAAAGTGGGGCTATGAGTTGGCTGAACGTGAGTTTGGAGAAGCTCTGGCTGATGGAAGGTTGGTGATAAAAGATTGTATTGCGGATGCTTTCCTGCAAAATACATTATTGATTCCTGAAGAATACTCTGTGATTGCTACTCTTAACCTGAATGGTGATTATGTTTCCGATCAGTTGGCTGCCATGGTGGGCGGTATCGGTATTGCTCCCGGAGCAAATATTAACTACCAGACCGGACATGCCATCTTTGAAGCCACCCATGGTACAGCACCGAATATTGCAGGCAAAGATATTGTGAATCCCTGTTCCATCATTCTGTCTGCCGTAATGATGCTCGAATACTTTGGTTGGAAAGAATCTGCTTCCTTGATAGAACATGCCTTGGAACAAAGTTTCCTTGATGCCCGTGCTACCGCCGACCTGGCGCGCTTCATGCCCGGCGGTGTCTCTTTGTCCACTTCTGCTTTTACCCGGGAGATAGTGGAAAGAATTGAAAAATAATACTAACGATTAAAACGATACGAAAATGAAGAAGGAATATTTAGTTTATAAGCTTTCCGAGGATATGAAGGAAGCGGTTCGGATTGATACCGAATTATTCTCCAAATTTGATGTAAAGCGTGGTTTGCGCAATGAAGACGGCACGGGTGTTTTGGTTGGACTCACCAGAATTGGTAATGTAGTGGGGTATGAACGTGTTCCGGGCGGCGGCTTGAAACCTATCCCGGGTAAGCTGTTCTATCGTGGTTATGATGTAGAAGATATTGTACATGCTTTTGTTAAAGAGAAACGTTTCGGATTTGAAGAAGTGGCTTATCTGTTACTGTCCGGTAATTTACCCGATAAGGAAGAGTTGGCTTCTTTCCGTGAACTGATTAATGATAATATGCCGTTGGAGCAGAAGACTAAGATGAATATTATAGAACTGGAAGGGAATAATATTATGAATATCCTGGCACGCAGTGTACTTGAGATGTATCGTTTTGACCCTGCTGCCGATGATACTTCCCGCGACAACCTGATGCGCCAGAGCATAGAATTGATTTCTAAGTTCCCGACCATTATTGCTTATGCATATAATATGTTGCGCCATGCCACTTTCGGTCGTTCATTGCATATTCGCCATCCGCAGGAAAATCTTTCTATTGCCGAAAATTTCCTTTATATGCTGAAACGTAATTATACACAGCTGGATGCTCGTACGCTCGACCTTTTGTTGGTGCTTCAGGCAGAACATGGAGGAGGTAATAACTCCACTTTCACAGTCCGTGTTACTTCTTCTACCGGAACGGATACATACTCATCCATTGCTGCAGGTATCGGTTCGTTGAAAGGCCCGCTTCATGGCGGTGCAAATATTCAGGTGGCTGATATGTTCCATCATTTACAGGAGAATATTCAGGACTGGACAAGTGTGGATGAGATCGACACTTATTTTACCCGTATGCTGAATAAGGAAGTTTATAATAAGACCGGATTAATTTATGGTATCGGACATGCTGTTTATACGATTTCTGATCCACGTGCTATCTTACTGAAAGAACTGGCTCGTGATCTTGCCCGGGAAAAAGGGAAAGAGCGTGAGTTTGCTTTCCTTGAGCTCTTGGAAGAACGTGCTATCGAAACTTTCGGTCGCGTAAAGAACAATGGGAAAACGGTATCGAGTAACGTTGATTTCTATTCCGGCTTTGTTTATGAAATGATTGGATTACCGCAGGAAATCTTTACACCGTTGTTTGCTATGGCTCGTATTGTCGGTTGGTGTGCACACCGTAATGAAGAATTGAACTTTGAAGGTAAGCGTATCATTCGTCCGGCATACAAAAATGTACTCGAAGATACGACTTATGTACCTATCAAGAAGCGATAAATAGGAGTAAAACGGTAATAGGAATGAATAAGACTCACCACAGATTACACAGATTTACACAGATTTATTAATCTAATAATCAGTAAAATAGAATCTGTGTCAATCTGTGTAATCTGTGGTGAATTAATTCATAACCCATCAGTAATGAGACCGTTTTTCTAAACTGTTTGTTCTGATTTATTGATTCTAAAAGCGGTTTTGTAACTAGTTGACTATTAGAGGCGTATAATAACCCTATCTCAGTATGCGACTGAGGTACCCTAAGTATCATACTGAGATACCCTAAGTATGGGACTGAGATACCCTAAATATACGACTATGTCTCATCCTGTTTCCTTTTGTAAGTAACTTTGTACTTATTTCTGACGTAAATTGCGAACTTATCACTTTGATTTAAAGTTCATTGTTTTTTTAATAATTCGCTAACGTCTTTGTAAACTAATTAAGGGGAGGAAGTTTTCTTTTTCCTCCTTTTTATATATCTTTGCCCGTACTTAAATCGAAACAAGTATGGAACAAGGGACTTTTCAGCTATTTCTTGGTGTAATGAGCATCATCGCACTGTTTGTTTTTATCGCACTTTATTTTGTCAAAGCGGGATATGGAATGTTCCGAACTGCATCTTGGGGCATTTCTATCAATAATAAGTTGGCGTGGATGCTGATGGAGGCACCTGTGTTTATTGTGATGTTATTACTTTGGTGGAATTCAGCACGATATAATTCAATTGTTCCTTTAATTTTCTTTCTCTTATTCCAATTGCATTATTTCCAGCGCGCCTTTGTATTTCCTTTCTTGTTGAAGGGAAAGAGCCGTATGCCGCTTGCTATTATGATGATGGGAATGTTGTTCAACCTTCTGAATGGCTTTATGCAAGGAGAATGGCTTTTTTATCTGGCTCCTGAGACTCTTTATATGCTGGACTGGCTGAAGACTCCACAGTTTATTCTTGGAGTATTGCTGTTCTTCACCGGAATGGGAATCAACTGGTATTCGGATTATGTAATTCGCCATCTTCGTAAACCGGGAGATACGCAGCATTATCTGCCGTCGCAGGGGATGTATCGTTATGTCACTTCTGCCAATTACTTTGGTGAAATTATAGAATGGGCAGGATGGGCTATATTGACATGGTCGCTTTCCGGGCTGGTCTTCCTATGGTGGACAGTGGCTAACCTAGTTCCTCGTGCCAATGCTATCTGGCATCGCTATAAAGAAGAATTTGGAGATGCGGTAGGAAACCGGAAACGTGTTTTTCCGTTTCTATATTAATTTCTCTCACTTATAAATCACAAATCATTAATAATACTCATGAGCAAGTTATTTACTCCTGTAACTTTTGGCCCGCTGACTTTACGGAATCGTACCATCCGCTCAGCGGCATTTGAAAGTATGTGTCCGGGTAATGCCCCTTCGCAAATGTTGCTTGACTATCATCGTTCAGTTGCGGCTGGTGGTGTTGGAATGACTACTGTGGCCTATGCAGCTGTCACCCAAAGTGGTTTGTCGTTCGACCGCCAATTATGGATGCGGCCTGAAATTATCCCCGGATTAAAAAAGCTGACCGATGCTGTACATGCCGAAGGTGCTGCTGCGGCTATACAGTTGGGACATTGTGGAAATATGTCGCACAAAAGCATCTGTGGTGTTACTCCTGTCGGAGCTTCCAGCGGTTTCAATCTTTACTCACCTACTTTTGTTCGTGGCTTGAAGAAAGAGGAGCTGCCTGAGATGGCACGCGCGTATGGTCATGCTGTAAATCTGGCTCGTGAAGCTGGTTTTGATGCCGTTGAAATACACGCCGGACACGGATATTTGATTTCTCAGTTTCTTTCTCCTTATACCAATCGGCGTAAGGACTGCTTCGGTGGATCCTTGGAGAATCGAATGCGTTTTATGAACATGGTAATGGAGGAGGTGATGAAAGCTGCCGGAACCGACATGGCTGTATTGGTAAAAGTGAATATGCGCGATGGTTTTCGTGGTGGAATGGAAATGGATGAGACTATGCAGGTGGCAAAACGCCTGGAGCAATCAGGAGCTCATGCATTGGTACTAAGTGGAGGTTTTGTAAGTAAGGCTCCTATGTATGTGATGCGTGGTCAGATGCCTATTCATTCTATGACTCATTATATGAATTGCTGGTGGCTGAAGTATGGAGTACGAATGGTAGGGAAGTGGATGATACCTACCGTTCCTTTCAAAGAGGCTTACTTTCTGGAAGATGCGCTGAAATTTCGGGCAGAAATAAAGATGCCGTTGGTATATGTAGGTGGTTTAGTTTCGCGTGAAAAAATAGATGAGGTACTGAATGATGGTTTTGAAGCAGTACAGATGGCACGTGCTTTGCTTAATGAACCGGGCTTTGTCAACCGTATGCGTGAAGAGGAGAAAGCAATCTGTAATTGTAAACATAGTAATTACTGTATTGCACGAATGTATTCCATTGAAATGGCATGCCATCAGCATTTGAACGAAGAACTTCCGGCTGGCTTGAAGCGGGAAATTACAAAAATAGAAGCAAAAGGATAATGAAACAGAAACTTGCAGTTATAACCGGAGCGGATGGCGGTATGGGAATGGAGATTACACGCGCTGTTGCTACCGCCGGATATAAAGTCATTATGGCGTGTCGTGATCCTGAAATCGCAGAAGAGAAACGTCAGTTAATAATGCGGGAAACAGGAAATATAGCATTGGAAATAGTACCGGTCAATCTTGCTTCTTTATCTTCTACGGCTTCTTTTGCCAATGAACTTCTTCAGCGTGGAGAAGTTATCACCTTGTTAATGAACAATGCCGGCACCATGGAAACGAGACGTTGTATCACCGAAGATGGATTGGAACGTACAGTAAGTGTCAATTATGTAGCTCCTTATTTGTTGACCCGTAAATTGCTTCCATTGATGGGAGAGGGAAGCCGGATTGTAAATATGGTGTCCTGTACTTATGCCATTGGTAAACTGGATTTTCCTGACTTCTTTTTGCGTGGAAAGAAAGGCGCTTTTTGGCGTATTCCGATTTATAGTAATACAAAATTGGCATTGACTCTGTTTACAATAGCTCTATCGAAGAAGGTGAAAGAAAAAGGAATTATTGTCAATGCAGCTGATCCGGGTATTGTTTCCACAAAAATCATTACGATGCATATGTGGTTTGATCCGTTGACGGATATCTTTTTCCGGCCTTTCATACGTACGCCTCGTCAGGGAGCAGCGACGGCCATCAGTTTGTTACTGGATGAAGATGCGGGAAAACGTACCGGAACATTGAATGTAAGTTGCCATCCTAAACAGCTCTCAGAGAAATTCTTTCATCATGTACAGATGAAGGAACTATGGGATAAGACAGAAGAAATTGTAGCAAAATGGCTATAATACAAAAGCGCGGATGAATTTCATCCGCGCTTTTGTATATTTCACTATATTCTAATTAAATAGAGAGTTCTCTCAATACATTTACCAAGTCTTTCTTGATTGGCTTATCATTCTTGATAGCTTTTGTGAAAGGAACGTATACTACTTCGTCATGTTCGATACCGACCATTACATTGCGTTGTCCATCCATGATGGCATCAATAGCTGCCGCACCGAGTCGGCTGGCAAGGATACGATCGTGAGCAGTAGGACTTCCACCGCGCTGCAAGTGTCCAAGGATAGTAACACGTACATCGTATTGAGGATATTCATTCTTTACACGCTCCGCAAAGTGCATGGCTCCACCTGTCAGTTCGCTTTCCGCAACAATTACAATACTACTGTTCTTGGATTTGCGGAAACCGTTTTTGATGAATTCTTCCAGTTGATCGACTTCCGTACTGAACTCTGGAATGATAGCGGCCTCTGCACCTGAGGCAATAGCACCGTTCAAAGCTAGGAAGCCGGCATCACGTCCCATTACTTCAACAAAGAACAAGCGTTCGTGAGAAGTTGCCGTATCGCGAATTTTATCCACAGCGTCCAGAATGGTATTCAAAGCTGTATCATAACCGATAGTCGTATCTGTTCCGTACAGGTCATTGTCGATAGTACCGGGTAATCCTATACAAGGTACATCAAACTCTTGTGCGAAAATACGTGCACCCGTCAATGAACCGTCACCACCAATGATAACCAAGGCGTCAATACCTTCCTTTTTCATATTATCATATGCAATCTGGCGTCCTTCGGGAGTAGTGAACTCCTGACAACGAGCTGTTTTCAGGATCGTACCACCTAATTGTATAATATTACTTACGTTCTGGCTTTTGAATTCTTTGATTTCACCGGTTACCAGACCTCTGTAACCTCTATATATACCTTTTACTTGTAATCCGTTGTAAATAGCAGCACGTGTTACCGCACGAATAGCAGCGTTCATTCCCGGTGCATCGCCACCGGATGTCAAAATACCTATGCACTTAACTGTTCCCATAACAATCTTTTAGTTTGGTTTAAATAATTGCCGCAAAAATAGTGCAAGTTGAGAGCAAAAGCAAAATGTTTTTTTTGATTTTGCCGAAACGCAGCCTATTTTCGCTCGGCAAAGATAGCAAAAAGCTGAGGGTGTGATTCATATTTAACGTTAATTTGTTGTTTCAAAACGATGACTTATTGTCCTGTAAGTCGTGATTGAATGGCCTTAGAAATTTCTTCCATCAGCCATTTGGGAGTGGATGTTGCTCCACATACTCCGATAGAGGAAGCTCCAGTAAGCAGAGAACTGTCTATCTCTTCAGCGCTGTCTATCAAGTGGGAATTTGAGTTGACTTTTTTGCATTCGCTGAACAACATTTTTCCGTTGGAACTTTTCTTGCCACTCACAAAGAATACCAGGTCGTGCGAAGCGGCAAATTTCCGTATGTTTGGAATGCGATTGGCTACTTGTCGGCAGATGGTATCATAATATTCGAATGTGACATCAGGCGAGATATGTTCTTTGATATATTCTACGATTTTCTGGAATTCGTCCAATGACTTTGTTGTCTGCGAATATAAACGGATGCTTCTGGTGAAATCCAGTTTTTTAGCTTCTTCCAACTTTTCTATGACAATTGCTTCTCCGGTAGTTTGTCCTACTAAACCAAGGACTTCGGCATGACCGGTTTTTCCATAGATAACGATTTGTTTGTCCTCGGTATCTTTTTGAGTATATTCTTGCTTGATTTTCTTTTGTAGGCGGAGTACTACCGGGCAAGTGGCATCAATGATTTCAATATTATTGCGACGGGCAATTTCATAGGTTTCGGGTGGTTCTCCATGGGCACGCAGCAAAACTTTGGCATCGTGCAAATGATTAAAGTCATCATGATTGATAGTGATGAGGCCCATCTCTTTCAGGCGCTCCACTTCACGGCTATTGTGCACGATGTCTCCCAGGCAATATAAAGTGCCTCCATTGGCTAGCTCTTCTTCAGCTTTATTTATTGCAGTGACTACTCCGAAGCAGAAGCCGGAACCTTCATCTATTTCTACTTTTACCATAATATAATATGTTGATATATAGATTGTAAACAGACCTTCGGAAGGGCTACACCCTTTTTCCTTTATCTTTTAACGATCTTATTGAATTGCTCTTGCAACCATTCCTTTTGTTGAGGAATAGTCATGTCAGTATTGTCCAACAGCAATGCGTCATCTGCTTTGCGAAGCGGGCTTACTTCTCTATTCTGATCGATATAGTCCCGTTGCTTTACATTCTCAAGTATTTCATCAAAACTGGCTTCTTGTCCTTTGGCCTTTAATTCATCATAGCGACGTTGTGCACGGATTTCGGGCGTGGCAGTTACGAATATTTTTAGTTCAGCATCTGGAAAAACCGTAGTTCCGATATCACGTCCATCCATGACAATACCTTTGGAATTGCCCATTGCTTGTTGCTGTGCTACCATTGCTTCGCGTACAAACCCTAAAGTTGCAATGGGACTAACATGGGAAGAAACTTCCATGCTGCGGATTTTATTTTCTACATTTACTCCGTTCAGATAAGTATCCGGACGCCCGGTCTCAGGGTTTAATTGAAAGGAAATATGGATATTATCTATTTCTTTTCGAAGTCTTTCCGTATCGATGTCATTTCCCTGAAAGATGCCGTTTTCTATACTGTATAAAGTGACTGCACGGTACATGGCACCACTATCGATGTAAATGTAGCCTATTTCACGGGCAAGGTCTTTTGCCATAGTACTTTTTCCGCAAGAGGAAAAGCCGTCGATTGCAATAGTTATCTTTTTCATATTTGAGTTATGCTATTATATATTATAAGGTATATGATAAATTAAAAATAAGTGAGGATGAACTCACATGATATTTGGCGTATGCCATTCCCAGTTTCAACCGTTTTAATTGAATACCTGTACCACAGGTGAAACCTGCCCAATGACTGGAACCGTTTATTTTCATTTCTTCTCCGCGGCGGAAATTATATCCGGCTGCCAGATAAAAGTTGTTGGTTGGTAGAAAGTCAATACCAAGGGCAATATGATTTAACAATTTCTTTCCGAAATTGTTTGCCGCTGTGGTTGAGGCACTCCAGTGTGTGAGGTCATGTAGGGTAAGGGAAAGCCGGAACGGAGCATGTGACAATCGTTTGCTGAATCCCAGTTGTACATCAACTGGTAATTTCTCATGCCGTTCCTCAAAAGCTTTAAGCTGTCCTCCCAGATTGCGTGCAACGAGCGAGGCGGAAAAATCGGACTCCTGATGATAGTAGTTTAATCCCAGATCGACACCGATAGCAAATGAAGAATATTTATCATAGTGGGAGTAAATGAAATTGGTGCGTACACCTCCACTCCAATAATCACTTAAATCATAGGTATAAATACCCGATATAGAGATATCTTTGGCGGAGAAAGTTCCGGTTTCAATATTTTCTTCAGTCGTTTCTTTAAGCTCCCCATAGTCTACATATTGTGCGGTTATTGCCCAGGTGGAACGCTCCCCGGCAGTACGTGCAAATGCGGCTCCACCAACGTTGACACCATCCATGTAAAGCATGTAATTCAAGTTGAGAGTCTTATCCGCTACGCAGGAAAGAAGAGCCGGATTCTGGACAGCCATAGTTAAATCATCTTCTATAATAGAAATGTTTTCTCCACCCAATGCTGATGCATGGGCAGAAAAAGGGAGTTTTAGAAATTGAAAGGCGCTGGTTCCGTCTTGTGCATGTAAAACGGAGAAAATCAGGAGTAGTAGCGCCGTTATAAATGACTTTTTCAACATTTCATTTAAAATTATTGCCAAAGATACGGTATTTTTAAAATATCTCGTTACATTTGTGGCACAAAAGCACAGGTGTGCTTTCTGAAGGATAAAAAAAACAAAAATGGGTGCATATTGTCTTAAAAAAGATAGTACGGCTGAACGTTTTGCGGAAAAAGTACTATATTTGCCCAAAATGAGAAACACGTTAAAATAATATTATAATTATGGAAATTAAGAAAACACCTAAAGCAGATTTGGAGAACAAGAAATCGACTTGGATGCTTATTGGTTATGTTATTGTGCTTGCCTTTATGTTTATAGCATTTGAATGGACGAAGCGCGATATCAAGATTGATACAAGCCAGGCGCTTACTGATCTCTATTTTGAAGAAGAAATGGTTCCTATCACTGAACAGGAAGAAAAAGTAGCTCCTCCTCCTCCTGAAGTAGCTCCGATTAACGAAACGTTGGAAATCGTAGCGGATGATGCTGATGTGGAAGAAACAGTTATCGCCTCTTCAGAAGAAACAGGTAAGGCAGTAGAAGTAAAATATGTGCCTGTAACTGTTGTAGAAGAAGAACCGGAAGAACAAACCATTTTTGAGGTTGTAGAACAAATGCCTGAATTCCCGAATGGTGGTATGGCTGGTTTGATGCAATTCTTGAGCAAGAACATCAAATATCCGACTATCGCCCAGGAAAATGGTACGCAAGGTCGTGTAACAGTACAGTTCGTTGTTAACAAGGACGGTAGTATTGTAGATGCCAAAGTCATAAGAGGTGTTGACCCGTATCTGGATAAAGAAGCACTTCGTGTGATTGGTACCATGCCGAAATGGAAACCTGGTATGCAGCGCGGTAAACCGGTACGCGTTAAATATACGGTGCCTGTAATGTTTAGATTGCAGTAATACGTTATCTATATAAAAAGGAGGCTGCTTTTGGGCAGCCTCTTTTTATTCCTACTATTCTCCTAAATTTACTATCATTATGTTTACAGCTTCCGAGCTTCTCGAAAATTTTAATTCTCATATTGCTGGCTTACAATTTACGCGTACTCCGAAAGGATTGTATGCTCCGGTAGAATATGTATTATCTATGGGTGGAAAAAGAATTCGCCCGGTGTTAATGTTACTGGCTTATAATTTGTACAAGGAAGACGTGACCCGTATCTATGCTCCGGCCACAGGTATCGAAGTTTATCATAATTATACTCTTTTGCATGATGATTTGATGGATCGTGCGGATCGCCGTAGAGGAAAAGAAACTGTCCACAAAGTTTGGAATGATAATACTGCTATCCTTTCGGGAGATGCGATGTTGGTGCTTGCCTATCAGTTTATGGCAGAATGTCCTTCGACTTTTCTGAAAGAGGTTATGGATCTTTTCAGTTTGACGGCACTTGAAATTTGTGAAGGTCAGCAAATGGATATGGAGTTTGAGCAGAGGAATGATGTAACTGCAGAAGAATATCTGGAGATGATTCGTCTGAAAACTGCCGTGTTGTTGGCGGCAAGTCTGAAGATTGGAGCTCGTTTGGGCGGCGCTTCGGTAGAAGACGCTGATCGTTTATATGATTTTGGTATGCATATAGGTGTTGCCTTCCAGTTGAAAGATGATTTGCTGGATGTATATGGCAATGCTAAAGTGTTTGGAAAAAATATAGGTGGGGATATTCTCTGTAATAAAAAAACATATATGCTGATTAAAGCATTGGAGCATGCGAATGCGGATCAGCATAACCAGTTGAATAGCTGGATAAACGCAGAGACTTTCCAGCCGGCAGAGAAAATTGCAGCTGTGACGGAACTGTATGACCGGATTGGTGTAAAAGCAGTTTGCGAAAATAAGATATTGGAATATAGCAACTGGGCAATGGAAAGCCTTGCAGCTGTCAGTATTGCAGAAGAAAAAAAAGAAGAACTGAAAAAGATAATAGAAAATTTGATACACAGAGAAGTTTAACTGTGCTTTTTTGTAACTATGCCTTATAGAAGATTACCAAATACAGACCAGGCGAGAATACGGGCACTGAAAGCAGTGGTTGCAAAAGCTGATACCCATAACCTCTATGATTTGGCAGTTTCTTTAAAGACGTTGACTGAAGCCCGGAATTTCTTGATGAGATTTGAAGCCGCCCAATCGTATTATGTCCAATGCTTTGAACGTCAGTCGCAAGCAGGGCGTAAGCATCAGGCCAATGTAAAGATGGCTCGTTTGTATATTTCTCATTTCATTCAGGTATTGAACCTGGCTGTTATTCGCTCGGAAGTGCGTGCAGCCCATAAATCTTATTATGGTTTGCCGACTGATAGTTCAAATGTACCGGATTTATCGACGGAGGCAGCCTTGGTGGAGTGGGGGCGAAAAATTATAGATGGAGAAACCAAACGAACTTCTCAAGGGGGGATTCCTATTTATAATCCTACTATTGCGAAGGTTAGAGTTCATTATGATATTTTTACAGATAGTTATGACCGACAGAAAAATTTGCAGGCTTTAACTGCCCGTAGTTTAGATTCTCTTTCTACTATGCGAACTACTGCCGATGAATTGATCTTGGATATATGGAATCAAGTGGAAAAAAAGTTTGAAGATGTTTCTCCCAATGAAAAACGATTGGAATTATGTCGTGATTACGGGCTGATTTATTATTATCGTACTGGTGAGAAACGAATAGAAAAAGTAAACGAATGAGATTGATAGATACACATTCCCATCTTTTTTTGGAGGAGTTTTCAGAGGATTTCCCACAGGTTATTGAGCGTGCACGTGCTGCCGGAGTAACTCATATATTTATGCCCAATATTGACAGTACGACTATTGAAGCAATGCTGTCAGCCTGTAGCGTCTATAAAGGATACTGTTTTCCTATGATTGGTTTGCATCCTACTTCTGTCAATGCCAATTATGAAAAAGAATTGGAAATAGTTGCTCGCGAATTGAAGTTTTCTAAGGAATATGTTGCTATAGGGGAGATCGGCATGGATCTTTATTGGGACAAAACTTACCTGAAAGAGCAGCAAATAGTACTGGATAAACAAGTCAACTGGGCTTTGGAATATGATCTTCCTATAGTAATCCATTGCCGGGATGCTTTTGATTATATATATAAGGTGCTGGAACCTTACAAAAAGACTCCTTTAAGAGGAATATTCCATAGCTTTACAGGAACGGCAGAAGAAGCTACCCGTGTATTGGAGTTTTCCGATTTCTTCATTGGAATTAATGGTGTGGTTACTTTTAAGAAGTCCCACCTTCCGGAAATTTTGGCAGGAATACCATTAGAAAAAATTGTTCTTGAAACAGATTCTCCTTATCTGACTCCAGTCCCGAATCGTGGTAAGAGGAATGAAAGCGCCTATGTGAAGGATACTTTGATGAAGGTTTCTGAAATTTACGGGATGTCTCCTGAGGCTGTTGGAGACGTTACTTCGGAAAACGCTTTAAAAGTGTTTGGAATGCTCAAATAACATCGGAAAGATTTTAAAGTTTATTAATTTTGAGATTTTATTAAAGATAAAACGGGGAGAATGAAGGGCAAGAACGAAAAAAAGAATACATTTGTAGCTGAAAACGCTTGTGGTTCGCATTTTTTTTGTAATTTGCAGCCGTTTTTGAAAGAGGCCTCTATTGGAGAGATGCTCGAGTGGTTGAAGAGGCACGCCTGGAAAGCGTGTATACCTCTAAAGGGTATCCGGGGTTCGAATCCCCGTCTCTCCGCAGGATGAAAGAAAAAACAAAAACAATAAATGAATATAATAAACAAATTAATTAATTAATCTTAAAAATTAGACACACAATGAAAAAGTTATTTGCAATTGTTGCTGTGATGGGAGTCTTAACATTTGGCTCAACTCAACTTGCTCAGGCTCAAGATGCTCCTGCAGCGGAACAAACAGAACAAGCTGCTCCTGCAGCTCAGGCGGCTCCTGCCGGTGATGCTACTGTAGAAGCAGAAGAAGGTGGTATTCACAAGGAAATTAAAACTAAGTTTATTGAAGGTACTGCATCTTTCATGAGTTTGGTTGCTATTGCTTTGGTTATCGGTCTTGCATTCTGTATTGAACGTATCATTTATTTGAGCTTAGCTGAAATCAACACAAAGAAGTTCTTGGCTGCTATTGAAGCTGCTTTGGAAAAAGGCGACGTAGAAGCTGCTAAAGACATCGCACGTAGTACAAGAGGTCCTATCGCTTCTATTTATTACCAAGGCTTATTGAGAATCGATCAAGGTCTTGACGTAGTTGAGAAGTCTGTAGTATCTTACGGTGGTGTACAAGCTGGTTACCTGGAAAAAGGTTGCTCTTGGATTACACTGTTCATCGCAATGGCTCCGTCTTTGGGATTCTTGGGTACTGTAATCGGTATGGTGCAGGCATTTGATAAGATCCAACAAGTAGGTGATATTTCTCCGACGGTTGTAGCAGGTGGTATGAAAGTTGCCTTGATTACAACTATCTTCGGTTTGATCGTTGCTTTGATCCTGCAGGTATTCTACAACTATATCCTGTCTAAGATCGAGGCTTTGACCAGCGAAATGGAAGATTCTTCTATCACTCTGTTGGACATGGTTATCAAATATAACTTGAAATACAAAAAATAAGAGAAATGGCTAAATTATCATATAGAGTATCATATTATGTACTGTATGTTTTATTCGCCGCTATTTTAGTGGTATTGGGCTTATTCTACTTTGGTGGAGATGCTCAGGGCGATGCAGTACTGACGGGCGTTGATCCCGAGATGTGGCAGCCTGCACAGACAGAAAGTCTGCTGTACTTAATGTATGGTTTGTTTGCTTTGACTGTTGTTGCAATGGTAGCTGCGTTTATCCTACAATTTGGTAGCGCATTAAAAGATAATCCTGTAAAAGCTTTGAAATCACTGTTAGGTGTTATTTTACTGGTTGTTGTAATGATCGTTGCTTGGTCTATGGGTAGTGGAGAACAGATGAATATACCAGGTTATAGTGGAACTGATAATGTTCCGTTTTGGTTGAAGGTAACTGATATGTTCTTGTATACTATTTATTTCTTACTAGGAGCAACTGTTCTTGCAATGCTTTTCAGTAGTATTAAAAAGAAATTATCATAATCGATTGAGGGAACTCAATCTAATGGAGTAATTACAATGGCAAAAGGAAAAAGAAAAGTTCCTGATATAAACTCAAGTTCTACAGCGGATATTGCTTTCCTATTGTTGATCTTCTTCTTGATTACGACTTCTATGGATACGGACCGTGGTTTGGCAAGACGTTTGCCACCACCACCCGAGCAAGACCAAAAGAAAGACGATTCAGATAAGGTTAAGGAGCGTAACGTCATGACAGTCTTCCTGAACATGAACGACCAGTTGATGTGTAGTGGAGAATATGTTAATGTAGATCAGTTGAGAGATAAGGCAAAAGAATTCATTGCCAACCCGTATAATGATGAGTCTAAACCGGAAAAGCATGCGAAAGACATTCCTTTCTTCGGGACTATGCAGATTACGGAAAAGCATGTAATTTCTTTGCGTTGTGACCGTGGTTCTTCCTATAAAGCATACTTAGCTGTTCAGAATGAGCTGGTAGCTGCTTACAATGAGTTGAGAGATGAATTGGCTCAGGAGAAATGGGGAAAGGACTATGCTGCTTTGGACGAAGACCAACAAAAAGCAATTCGTGATATTTATCCTCAGAAGATCTCTGAGGCAGAACCTAAAAAGTACGGAGAAAAGAAGTAATGGGAAAATTTAATAAGACTGGTAAACGCGAAATGCCTGCGTTGAATACTTCTTCTCTGCCTGACCTTATCTTTACTTTGTTGTTCTTCTTTATGATTGTAACAACAATGCGTGAGGTAACATTAAAGGTTGAGTTTAAGGTTCCGCAAGCTACTGAGTTGGAAAAACTGGAAAAGAAATCTTTGGTTACGTTTATCTATGTAGGAAAGCCTACAGCTGAGTTCCGTAAGAAACTGGGTAATGAAAGCCGTATCCAATTGAACGACAGCTATGCTGAAGTTGCTGAAATCCAAGATTATATTATTGGTGAACGTGCCAGTATGAAGGAAGAAGATCAACCGCAGATGACTGTTTCTTTGAAAGTAGACCAAGATACGAAAATGGGTATCGTAACAGATATCAAAGAAGCTCTTCGTAAAGCTTATGCATTGAAACTTAACTATTCTGCGCAGCCGCGTCAGTAAGAAGTTAAATCAAACTATATAAATAAAGGGTGCTTATTTCGAATAGGCACCCTTTATTTTTTTATTCTTGTACGTTATATACTTCCCGATATATAGAGTTTTTTACTGTTTCAAAATCCCTTTCACGCTCTAAATTTCCGTGTGCCATAAGTAGCATGGGTAAATAATCATCCCCGGGTCTGTATGGAGGCTGAAGATATGGTTTCTCCCAAAGAACAAATCCTTGGCGCTTGTAGAAATTAATACGCCTTTGAGCCATTTCTTCTTCCGGCATTTCCACTTCCAGAACAATAGGATGTTGAAGCAACTCGCATAAATGATTTAAAACGTTCTTTCCATGTCCGCCATTACGCTGGGCCGGATCAACAGCAAAGTGTTCTACGTAATAGAATTTGCCGAAATCCCAATAGGTAATGAATCCTACAGGAGTATCATGGTGGAAAATAATATTGTTATAGAAATGAGGTTTGTTATCAGTGTACAGGCGCAGTTCTTCTAACGGTCGGTATTCTTCAGGCGGGAAGGCGGCAGTTATTAACTGTTCCATGTACTCATACAAAAATCCATCAGCGGTGCTGATACGTTGAAGTCTGATCATAATGTTGGTCTTTAAAGTTTAGTTTCTCTTATTATTTGGTATAAAAATCAATGAGTCTTTGCAGTGATCGTTGGCATACCGGGCAGAATGTTGGATATTCATTGGTGCGCATGCGGCAGTTATCAGCGGGACGGAATATGCCTTTGGCTGAATATCCACCTCCTTCATATACTCCTACCGGATACTTTGCCTGTTCGTTGACAGGGGTAGGAATAGGAGTACCTTTAATGAGCATGTCTTCCCATTTAGAAGCGAAATCGATACGGGTACTTATATTTTGTTCCCAAGGTTCTATATCCAATGGGTAGGTATCTGTCATGACATCATCGTCGTAGAAATATTCATCGGCCAACCCTCCGAAACTGTGTCCGAACTCGTGTACAACTACCGGACGGAACATTGGGTGATGAGCTGTAGTCAGGGTATAAGCATTATAGATGCCACCACCTCCATACTCTTCAGTATTGGCAAGAATAATAATGTGTTCATATGGTATTCCGGCCAAAGCATCGTGTATGGATTTGACACGACGGGTAGTCAGATAACGGTCAGAATAGAATGTACTGAAATGGGAACTAAAGGCTGTATGTTTCCATTCTCCCAAACGGGGAACACTTACCCCTGTGTCATCAGATGGGCTGGCAACAGCTACAATATTGAAGCGATCTTTCATACTCTTGAACGGTTCGTGTGAGAATAGGCTTTCACAGGCGATTTCCGCATCCTGATAGAATACGTTCATTTCTGCAGGAGTATATCCTTCGGCAAGAATGGCCACGTCGATGCACTTGTCAGTTTCACCATTCTTTAGCAGATATTTATGTGGAGTGATGTGTGCAGTTCCTTTCTGATGAATAAGTATATCATCGGGGCGTACAGTGTGCGTCAGATGTGTACGCACTTCTTTTCTCGGGCTTAACAGGGTGATCTCTATTTCCACAGGACGGAGCGGGTAAGGCAGTAAGAAAGTATTTTCAAATCCTTTGGTGACAGCCTTGGCTTCGTCCGTTTCCAGCCACTCTTGAAAGAGGGAAGAGAAAGAAGTAGTATAGATTGTCTTTCCACTTTCCAAATCCTTCATGATGATTTGTCCATTACCTTGCAAAGGTAATTCAGCTAAATGATGACGCCTTCCGGCCCATGATGGAAGTACGGACAGTTCATCCAGACATACATTCTGGCGGGCAGCATTTCCTGTAAAGATATAATCAATACGCAATGTTTTATCGGCAAAATACTCAGTGTAGTTTTGCGCATGGCCTATTGTAACCATCAGTAAGCACAATGCAAGTACAAGATATTTTTTCATAACAATCTAATTTTGTAGTTATAGGCAAAGATAATGCAAATTGAGCGCAGAACTTTCATGCTCGCATGAAAAAGTTATGCCGAGATGCAGCTTATCTTCTTTTCACCCTGTTTATCGTAACTGTGGGTTTATTCATTTTTTAGCAAGAAAAGTAATAAATCGTATTTTTATTGGGAAAAATTTCGCTAACTTTGCACATTATCGTATGAGAATACGGTGAAGCAATCGTTATTTATTAATCATAAAATTAGAAATGGGACATCATCAATTGGATACTTTAGACGAGCAAATACTGAAATTGATTGCAGATAATGCCCGTATTCCTTTCCTGGAAGTGGCGAGAGCTTGCAATGTTTCCGGTGCAGCCATACATCAACGCATACAAAAATTGACGAATTTAGGTATCTTGAAAGGTTCGGAGTACGTCATCGATCCGGAAAAAATAGGTTATGAGACTTGTGCCTATATTGGCATTTATCTGAAAGATCCGGAATCTTTTGACGCAGTGACAAAGGCACTTGAAGCTATTCCCGAAGTTGTGGAATGTCACTTTACGACGGGTAAATATGATATGTTTATTAAACTTTACGCACGCAATAACCACCATTTGCTGAGCATTATCCACGATAAATTACAGCCGTTGGGGTTAGCGCGCACAGAAACACTAATATCCTTCCATGAAGCCATAAAACGGCAGATGCCAATCATGGTGGAGATGGATGAAGATTAGGAATTACTTACGGATATAATCCACAAATGCATAAGGGCAGGGATGTTTCTCGTCAACAAGATGAGATTCCCTGCTTTTTTCATGCCATATTGCGGACTCTACGGCAGGGAAGTAAGCATCTACCTGAGGTGCTTCGGCATCGATTTCCGTCAGGCAAAGCATGTCTGCCAATGGCATTGCCTGTTTATATACACTTGCTCCGCCGATAATATATACTTGTTCCTCAGGCTGACAGCTTTGCAAAGCTGCTTCAAGGGTAGGGAATACTTCTGCACCGGGACATTGAATCGCAGGATTAGATGAAAGTACCACATTTCTTCGGTTGGGCAGTGCGCCTTTAGGCAGGGACTCGAATGTTTTTCTTCCCATGATGATGGTGTTTCCTGTGGTCAATGCCTTGAAACGTTTTAAGTCATTGGGAAGCCAGAATAATAATTTATTTTGGAAACCGATTCCTAAGTTGCGGTCTATGGCGGCGATGATACTAATCATGATTGGATATATGATTTGTTAAACAGAAACTTTACCTGCTATATGCGGATGTGGATCGTAATTTACCAATTCGAAATCTTCATATTGGAAGTCGAAGATGCTCTTCACATCCGGGTTTATCTTCATTTGCGGCAACGGACGTGGTTCGCGGGAAAGTTGCAGTTTGACCTGCTCCAGATGATTCAGATAAATGTGCGCATCACCGAGTGTATGAATGAAATCCCCTGCTTTCAGTCCGGTCACTTGTGCCATCATCTGCAACAGTAGGGCATAAGATGCAATGTTGAAAGGTACACCGAGAAAAATATCCGCACTTCGTTGATAGAGTTGGAGACTCAACCGTCCGTTTGCCACATAGAATTGAAAGAAAGCATGACAGGGAGGAAGATTCATATTGTTAATATCTCCCACATTCCAAGCGCTGACAATGATGCGGCGGGAATCCGGATTATGAAGAATTGTTTCTACAGCCTCACTGATCTGATCGATGGAACCACCTTTGTAATCAGGCCAGGAACGCCATTGATAACCGTAAATATGTCCCAGATCACCGTTCTCATCCGCCCATTCGTTCCAAATGCGAACACCATGATCTTGCAGATACTTGGCATTGGTATCTCCATTCAGGAACCATAGCAATTCATATATAATCGATTTCAGATGCAGTTTTTTGGTGGTGAGGCAGGGAAAGCCATCCTCCATATTGAAGCGCATTTGATGTCCGAATACGCTGATTGTACCGGTTCCGGTACGGTCTTCCTTGTGTACGCCCTCGGTTAATACCCGATTGAGCAAGTCTAAATATTGTTTCATGATTGCAGATTACGAATTATAAACAACAAAAGGGGCAACCTTTTTTTGCCTCGCCAAAGGTAACTAAACTTCGGCAGATAGCATAGAATAATTTTCAATTAAAAATTAGAGGAACGGTGGTATAATTAAAGGAACGGTGTCATTAAGTTACCCACCCAACCTACAAACTTCTTCCATCCTGAACGCTTTTTCCAAACTTCGGGAGTCAATAGCGTACTATTCTTTTTATCCCGTTCAAACATATCATTCAACTGGTGAGTGATTGTAGGATCGAAAATAAACGCATTCGTTTCAAAGTCATATCGCAGACTGCGGCTATTCAGATTGGCTGTACCCACAGTACAGAAATTCCGGTCTACCATCATAATCTTGGAATGGTGGAAGCCTCCGTTAAAGAGATAAACTTTTGCCCCTTTCTTCATCAGCTTGTGTACGATATAGAAGGATGCTTCCGGGGTGAAAGGAATATCAGAAACGGCAGGTATCATGATTTCCACTTCAGTACCTTTTTTTAATGCATATTTAATGGCCTTCCGGATGGATTTGGTCGGTACAAAGTAGGGGTTCACAATCTGTATGCTGTGTTGCGCAGCTCCAATGGATGCTGCATAAGCGTGACTGATGGAGCGGGGAGTTTCCCTCGGTGTACGGTCTACTATGGCTATTTCTTCGGCTATACTGTCGGGGAGTTGCGGTATATCAGGAAAGTAAACGGGGCCACCGACGTGCTGTTTAGTCTCCTGGTTCCACATCGTGAGGAAAATACCTTGCAGATAGCGCACGGCATCTCCTTCGATACGCATGTGCATGTCGTGCCATTGACCGATTTTGGGCAGTCCCGTAATGTAATAGTCGGCTATATTCATACCACCGGTATATCCTATTTTGCCGTCAATCACTACGATTTTCCTATGATCTCGATGCATGGCATGATTGATCCATGGGAAGGTGATCGGGTCAAATTTCACTATTTCAATGCCCCGGTCACGGATTGCTTTCAGGTGATGTTTCTTTAATGGTTTGTTATTAGACCAGTTACCGAAAGCGTCGAAGAGAGCACGGACTTCCACACCTTCCTGTACTTTTTCAGCCAGTAAGTCGAATAGGGCATTGGCTATGGAGTCATTGCGGAAATTGAAGTATTCCAGATGAATGTGATGTTTGGCGTGGCGTATTTCTTCGAAGAGATCCAGAAACTTCTCCCGTCCGCTCATCAGAAGCTTTACTTCATTGTTGGCGGTAACCGGAATGCCTTGTTGTTGTAGATAATGCATCACGAGCGAGTCACTGGTGGCGACTTGCGCGTGAATATTTCCTATAAAGAATAATGCAGATGATAATATGATGAATAATATTCTTCTCAAAACTTCTTACGCTTAGTTAGTTTTTCTAATTGAGTCGACAAAGATACAATTTATTGATGAGAAATGTTTGCTCAGTTAAAAAAAATTAGCCCTTGACCTGCAAAATGCAGGCAAGGGCTAACTAAATTATTGTAAGGGCAAACGGATTTATTGCAAGAATAAATGAGCTTTATGCTAAAGAACAAATCTTGCGATATCCTAAGTAGACCAATACTACTGCCACTATAATCAGTGATTTGGGATCGAGTTCCGCTGCACCGCTTTGTATGGCGCTGGTGAAAGTTTCGCGTAAGGCCCCCAGCACAAGCTGCAAGCCGTCGAGAACAAAGAACAACACTACGGCAAGCGTAAAACAGAACAAGCTCCACAACTGCGAAATCCGGTAATACCGGTTGGGTAGGTGGTGCATCACGCGGCGGCTGAAGCCGTTATCTTCTATCTCTTTCCGATTGTCAGAGAAGAACTGCTGCAAAAGTTTATCATCAGTTGTTTCCGTCATAACCATTTTGTTTTAAGTAGGTAGCCATTTTTTCTTTCGCCCGCGAGAGGTGGCTTTTGACTGTTCCCGCCGGGCATCCCGTGATACCTGCAATCTTTTCGATGCTCTGATCTTCCATGTAGAACAAGGTGATACAGGTTCGTTCCATTTCTTTTAGTGTCGCTAGCGCCCGGTAAACGTCCATCTGTTGTCCTACGTCATCTTGGCTGGTGTTCCAGCGGGTATCCACTTCCCGGGTGTCGAGGTCGGCTGTCTCTTTCCGACTGCGAAGATAATCATAAAATACATTATATGCAATACGGTAGAGCCAGGTGGAGAAATTGGACAGGTTTTTGAATGAAGCCAGGTTGGTGTAGGCTTTGATAAACGTGTCCTGCGCCAGGTCGTCACTCAACTCGTTGTCGCCGCAAGTCAGGTTGAGGAAGAACCGTCGCACGGGCGACTGGTACTTTTTCACCAACTGGTCGAAGGCCCTGGTGTTGCGAAACACCACGACCTGTGCGACTAACGATATGTCATTGAGTTGGCTCATCTCTCCCGGTTGTTCTTTTTATTAGAGTCTTGCGTATAATAAATAACTAATTGTCCGAATCCGGTGAACATGATCAGCAGCCCGACACAACCTACTCCAAAGTTCTCGGTAATGGCCCAGAGGAAGATGAATAATCCGATGCCAATGAAGATGTTTTTGATACCTTTGGTACGGATATCTTCTGTTTTCTCCGCATTCTTGAAGAAGTCTTCAGGCAGTTGTTGCCCACTCGAAAGTGCTTGTTCTGCAAGGCGGTATTTGGCTTTTCGATTTTTGTAATTGAAGAAGAATACCGTAAAGACGATGAGTAGCGGCAGACCGAAGATGAAGACGATGGCAGTAACTGAAATGATGGTTTCAGAGGTTTTGCCATCTAAATCGAAGTCCCAGTCCCAACCACTGCCGTTGTGGCGTTTCCATCCTTTATCACTTTTGCTGTCTGAACTACTGCCTTCGTAGGTCATGATGCTGAGCGTATCGGTTACTGCCTTTCCGTCGATGGTAGTATCGCGCAGTTCGATTACGCGCTTTTTGTTCCCCAGACTGTCGTTTTCTGTAACCGTTCTGTTTTTTGCCTGTACCAGTGAACATAATGTCATGGCGGCGATGAGTGCTAAAATTATCCGTTTCATAATCATATTTTGTTTTATCTTTTATTGTTTCTTTGTGTATTAGACGTATCATGCGAGTTAGAAAGTTGCAAAGAGACGATATTTTTTTTAGAAAATCGGTATTATCTGAAAATATTTGCAGATATTTTAGATGTAAAGGGGGATGGTGGGATTGATTCATTCATAACCGAAAAAAAATGGATCACTTTTATTTAATAATAATGTAATATCAGACTTCTTGTACTCATAAGATGTAGGTATTTTGCTCTATATCCGGTTAAAACAACTAAATCCGGTTGCTTCTTATTGTAATTAGTGCTACTTTCGCAAATCTATATTAAAACGCTTTTGGAGAAGTTACGGAATATATTGAAATGGTTCCTTCCTTTATTATTTATCGCATATTTAGGAGGTATTACACTGTTTACTCACTCGCATGTGGTAAATGGGGTAATTATTGTACATTCCCACCCGTTCAAAGGTGAACATAGCCATACGGAAGCGCAGGTTGAAACGATATTCTTCCTTTCTTCTTTTGTAGCTTCTTCTCTACCGGCTATTCTTTTTGTCGCATCGGCTTTCCTTATTTTATTGCGTGTACTGAGTGTTCCAGCTGTAGAACATACCAAGTGCGTGCGAGTTCGTTGCGGCATCAGTCTGCGTGCACCACCTGTAGTTCATTGACAATAGAAATTCCCCTTATTAAAATCCATTAAAAATTAGAACTACATGAAAAAATATATCTTTTTCGTGGTGGGAGTGATGTGTACATTGCTCTCCCACACCGCTTATGCAATTGATTTAAATAAATCTGACGCCAATATTATTGGCCACGTATTAGAGAAAAAAACAGGAGAACACCTTCCTTATATGACAGTAGCCCTGAAAGGGACCACTATCGGAACTATGACCGATGGTACCGGACATTATTTTCTGAAGAACCTTCCGGAAGGTGAGTTCATACTCTCCGTCAGTGCCGTAGGTTATAAACCACAAGAACGAAAAGTAACCCTTAAACGAGGCAAGACGCTGGAAGAAAACTTCGAACTGGAAGAAGATATGGTAGCCTTGGACGGCGTAGTTGTTACAGCCAATCGTAATGAAACCGCTCGCCGACTGGCACCTACCTTGGTAAAAGTTGTTACTCCGAAACTATTCGACATGACCAATTCGCATACCTTGTCGCAAGGTCTCGTCTTCCAGCCGGGCGTGCGTGTAGAAAACGATTGCCAGAATTGTGGTTACTCACAGGTACGTATCAATGGTATGGACGGGAAATATACACAGATACTGATTGATTCCCGTCCCATTTTTTCTGCACTGGCAGGTGTTTACGGTTTGGAGCAGATTCCCGCTAATATGATAGAGCGTGTGGAAGTGGTACGTGGAGGCGGTTCGGCTCTTTTCGGCTCTTCGGCCATTGCCGGAACAGTGAATATCATTACGAAAGAACCTCTCCGCAACTCAGGTTCGTTTGCCCACTCTATCTCCAATTTTGATGGCTCCGGTTCGTTTGACAATAATACTACGCTTAACCTTTCCCTGGTATCTTCGGATAACAAAATGGGAGCTTACATCTACGGGCAGAACCGCCACCGTTCGGCATGGGATTCCAACGGTGACAGTTTTTCCGAATTACCCAAATTGAAGAACCAGACAGTAGGCGTGAACGCTTATTATAGGCTGAGCCCCTATTCTAAGTTGAATCTGGAATATCATCACATGGAAGAATTCCGTCGTGGCGGTAACCGCTTTGATCTGCCGCCTCACATTGCCGAAGATGCCAATCTGAATGGTTCTGGCGAACCCGGACTGGTGGAGCAGATTGAACATTCCATCAATACGGGCGGCTTGAAGTTCAGTGCCTTCTCCAAGGATCAGAAGCATGCGTTCAATGCATACGCTTCTGCCCAGCATATCGTGCGCGACAGTTATTACAGTGCCTATGGGCATACCACCGATTTCACCGGTGTATTGGGCGTTCAGTATATCTATCATTTTGATAAGCTCTTTTTTATGCCTTCCGACTTGACGGGTGGGGTAGAATTTAATCATGATAATCTGGACGACAAAGCAACGGATATGCAAAAATACCGGGATGCCGCTTTGGCGGAAGATCCCACTGCAACAGGAGACCGTCTGCAACAGTTGATTGATAAATATACACCCGATCCCTTGAAACAGATTGTGAACATTGCGAGTGCTTATGTGCAGAATGAATGGAAAAGCGAGCAGTGGAGTTTTCTGATAGGCGGACGTCTGGACAAGAATAGCATTATGAGCAAAGCCATTTTCAGTCCCCGTGCCAATATCCGCTACAACCCTACGCAGGACATAAATATCCGTTTCAGTTATGCTGAGGGTTTCCGTGCTCCGCAGGCTTTCGACGAAGATTTACATATAAGTAATGTGGGAGGCGAGTTGATTTCCATCGTTCGTGCTAAGGATCTGAAAGAAGAACGTTCGCGCAGTGTGAACGCTTCGATGGACTGGTATCATTACTTCGGTGATTTCCAGGCAAATTTGCTGATAGAAGGTTTCTTCACGAAACTTTCCGATCCGTTTGTACTGACAGCACCGGTAGAAGATCCGAACGGTAGTGGATATCTGATACAAACCCGTGTCAACGGTTCCGGTGCAAAGGTGTATGGTGGTACATTGGAAGGAAAGATCGCCTGGCGTGATAAAATCCAGTTGCAGGCGGGACTGACCGTGCAACGCAGTCTGTACGATTCTCCCGAGGAGTGGAGTGCAGACAAGGAACATTTGTCGGATGAAGAACGCCATAGCGACCGGATATTGCGTACTCCCGATGTTTATGGTTACTTTACTGCCACTTTCAATCCTACAAAAGCATTGTCGGTAGCCCTGAACGGTAATTATACCGGGCGAATGTATGTGCCTCATCTGATGTCCGAAGTAGATGGTACGGCAGACCTGTTGGTGAAGAGCCCGGATTTCTTCGAACTGGGTGCCAAGGTAGCTTATGATATAGATTTTTCCGGTATGTGCCTGCAATTCAATGTGGGAGTACAGAATATCTTCAACTCCTATCAGAAAGATTTTGATAAAGGAGCCACTCGCGATTCCGGTTACATTTATGGTCCGGGAGCGCCTCGTTCCTACTTTGCGGGAGTCAAGCTTAGTTTTTAGTGCCCGGCGGGTTTGCCTTGTATTGCCTTTTTATGTTACCTTTGAAGAAGATAAGCTGCATCTCAGCATAACTTTTTCATGCAAGCATGAAAGTTATGCATTCGATTTACATTACCTTTGCGGACATAAAATAATTTGGCACATGGATTTACCCGTATCTTTTGCAGACCGTACCCGTCTCCTCCTGGGAGATGAAGAATATAATAAACTGGCTGACACCTTAAATGGCGAACAGCCCGTAAGCATACGACTGAATGAAGAAAAACTACCCGATTCTTCATTCAGTCTTTTTCATACCTCTTCCGGGCGTGTGCCCTGGTCTTCCACAGGATTTTACCTCGACCGTCGGTTGACGTTTACCTTCGATCCGTTGTTTCATGCCGGATGCTATTATGTACAGGAGGCATCTTCCATGTTTGTGGAGCAAGCATTAAAGCAATATATCGGTGAAACGCCTTCCGTGATGCTTGACCTTTGCGCCGCTCCCGGTGGAAAATCTACCCATGCCCGCAGTGTATTGCCTGCAGGCAGCCTGTTGGTAGCAAATGAAGTGATCCGTAACCGTTCGCAAATCCTGGCGGAGAATCTGACGAAGTGGGGGCATCCCGGTGTCGTGGTAACCAATAACGATCCGGCAGACTTTGCTGATCTGGAAGGCTTCTTCGATGTCATATTGACCGATGTTCCCTGTTCCGGTGAAGGTATGTTCCGTAAAGATCCCGTTGCCGTCAGCGAATGGAGTCCGGAGAATGTGGAAATCTGCTGGCAACGTCAGCGACGTATCATCTCCGATATATGGCCCAGTCTGAAACCCGGTGGATTGCTTATCTATAGCACTTGCACGTATAATACGCAGGAAGATGAAGAAAATATCCGCTGGATGCGTGATGAATTCGGTGCAGAGATACTTCCGGTAGATGCTCCGGCAGCGTGGAACATTACCGGAAACTTGCTTGCTGGTGAAGATTTTCCTGTATATCGTTTTCTGCCTCACCGTACAAAGGGTGAGGGCTTTTTCCTTGCCGTACTTCGTAAACCGGAAGGAGAGACGGTACGAATCCGTTACAAATCCACTGTTTCCCAAGGAAAGAAGAAAGCTGGTGCCTCAGCATCTAAAACTAATGCCGGAGCATCTAAGGAACAATTATTGGCCGCCCGTGCCTGGCTCCTTTCGTCAGACGACTATGAGATTTCTGCAAATGGAATGAATATTGTGGCTTTCCCTAAAGAATATATATCCGGATTGTCCGTCCTCCAACAATCTCTTCGTGTCATTCAGGCAGGCGTTACCCTTGCCGAAGTGAAAGGCAAGGACCTGATTCCCAATCATGCCCTTGCTATGAGCACTGTGCAGGCTTCCGATGTTTTTCCTCGTGAAGAAATTTCGTATGAACAGGCTATTGCCTATTTGCGTAAGGAAGCTATTGTGCTTCCTGATACTGCTCCACGCGGTTATGTGCTGTTGACGTATAAGGATGTTCCTTTAGGTTTTGTGAAGAATATCAGTAACCGGGCTAATAATCTTTATCCGCAGGAGTGGCGTATCCGAAGTGGATACCTGCCGGATGAGATACTGGTGATGAAATAAAGAAATCATCCGGAATTTCAGTTGCGTGAGTTGGAAGTAGCAAATGCCCTTCCTCACTCTGTGTTTTTAGCATCTATATATCGGTGGTGTTGGATATATAGATGCAATACATTGGATATATAGATACAACACGTTGGACATATAGATGTTGCACATCCAATATATAGATACTCCCCGTCCGATATATACAGCTAATTCCCGGGAAAGTTTTAACTCATGCACTGGAAGTTTCAGATGAACCAAGTTTAAATACCTTTTGGGGCTTCCAGATCTTTCAGCCCTCACCGGATTTTCCTCGTTCATTGGTCTTTCGGCTGAAACTTCTTTTTACTTCTTTGTAAGATAATAGAAAAACATCATCTTTTCAGCTTACAAGAAGTTGGGAGTTTGTCAACAGGAAGTTAACTTCTTGTCGGTAAACTCCCAACTTCTTGTAAACAAGGAATTAATATTTTGTATTCTTTTGATTATCAGAAATAAAGCGTTGGTTGAAATCAGTGCGTTTGTATATAAATATCATTGCTTTTGTCAGACATTGGCAAGTAGTTGTTCGAAAGAATGGAATTTGTATTCCTTTTCTTTATGCAGTCTGAAATCTTCGGCAGACAATACCTGTAAGTATGGCAAATCGACCGTCCCTGACGTAGAAATGGGAGAACAAGCATAGCCATGTCGGTTGAGTGCATTTGTTGTCCAGTGCAGCAATACTTCATCATTGGCTTCCACAATGATACAGCGGTTACTATCCACTTTGGGATAATATACTCCGTGCGCATAATCAAACCGGATATCGTTGCGGGAAAACAAGCCGTCCATCCGGTGACTTAGAATCATGTCTTCCGTTACTCCACATTGCAGTCCGTTTTCTTTTGAAAGTAACCAAAGTTTATCTGCCAGTACCAATGCCTGCTCTATGTCATGGGTGGAAAGCAGGATCGCTTTCTTTTGTTCCACTGCCAGGCGATGAAGCAAAGTCATAATTTCGATGCGACTCACTACATCTAGGAAAGCTGTCGGTTCATCCAGCAGAATGAGCGGACATTCCTGTACCAATGCTTTGGCAATCATGACCTTCTGTCGTTCCCCATCTGATAGCTCTGCAGTATAACTGTGTGCTTTATGACTGATGCTTACAGCTTCCAGAGCCTCTTCAATGATGGAGTGATCTGTTTTGTTCAATCTGCCGAAGAATCCCGTATGAGGTTGTCGTCCCAGAGCTACCAACTCATATACAGTCAGTCCGCCTGCTTGTGTCTTGTCTGTCAGTACTACTCCGATGGTACGTGAACGTTCTTTTTCGGAATAGGCAGACAATGGCTTTTCCTGTACAAATAATTCTCCTGACAAGGCCGGTTGCGAAGCCGCCAAAGTGCGGAGCAGAGTTGATTTACCGGTTCCATTAGCTCCCAGGAGGCAGGTCAGTTCTCCGGGATAGAGCCGGAAGGAGAGATGTTCATGTATCCGTTTCTCTTGCTTTCCCTGGCGGTAGCCGATGCATAAATCGTTTGCGGTGATAACAGCTTTCTCCATCAGTTGAAGTATTGTATTTTACGTTGGTTGACAATGACATAAATGATAACAGGCGCCCCCAGCACAGGGGTTACCGCATTGAGGGGAATAATACCTGCTTCACCCGGAAGGATGCAGATCAGATTGCAGAGCAAGGCAATTACACCACCTGTCAGCAAAGTGACGGGAAGCAGTGAATTGTGATTGGACGTACCCAGCATCAGGCGGGAGATATGTGGAACGGCCAGGCCGATGAAAGCAACAGGTCCGCAGAAGGCGGTGGTGACGGCTGTCAGTAGTCCGGTGGCAATCAGTAACAGATTTCTTGTGCGACGGATGTTTACTCCTAAGTTTTCAGCATAGCGCGTACCCAACAGCAAGGCATTCAAGGGTTTGATAAGCAGGATGGAAAGTAACAAACCTGCCAGACAGAAAATGGAGAAATAGGGGAGTTGTTGCAATGAGACACCTCCGAAGTTCCCCATGCCCCATATCATATAAGAATGTACCCCTTCGGCAGTAGCAAAGAAATTAAGTAATGAAATAGCGGACGAAGTGATATAACCGATCATGATACCCGTAATCAGCAGCATGATGTTGCTTTTTATCAGTGTCGAAAAGAAAAGGATAAGTCCCATTACCACCATCGACCCGATGAAGGCACCGAGTATCACGGAAAAGAAACCGGATAAGGTAAATACTCCTGTAGCAATGCTTCCTCCACCGGCCAGCATCACCAATGCGACACCAAAACTTGCTCCTGAGTTAATGCCCAGGATGGATGGACCTGCCAGTGGGTTGTTGAATGCCGTTTGTAGCATCAGTCCCGAAGCTGCGAGTGCGGCACCACATAGTAATGCCGTGACGGCTTGCGGCAGACGGGACTCCCAGATAATAAAAGCCCAGCTGGTTTTTTCTACTTCATTCCCTATGAGAGTATTCCACACAGCTCCGGCGGGGATATTGATTGAACCGAACCAGAGATTCGCAGCCATCAATACGAGAATGAGGACCGACAGTGCTATGCCATATATATATCCTTTTGCTTTCGTTCTTATCATCAGTTCTATTCTGATAGTTTTTTGTAATACCTCAGCTCATAGCCTTCCAACAGTGAAGGGTGAAATATTTTAATCAAATCTTTCAATAACCAGTCCGGATGGAAAGGCGTTTCTTCGTAAAAAGGAACCCGGTTGGTATTACATCCGTAGATGTTCCGTTCCTTGAAAGCACGGAAACCTGCATAAGGGGCAAATTCTTTTTCCAGTTCCTTGTATGTTTTATCTATAGGTTGGTTATAGCGTATCAGCCAGAAATCCGTTTGCTGACCTTTCTCAAAGATAACTTCGAAAGGATAGGGGAGCGAGCCGCTATGTGTATCTTCTCTGAAAATATAGTTGGCGCCTGCATCAGCGTATAGCCTGGCAATGGTGCTGTTGCCACCCGGAGTGTACCAGGTAGAGCTTGTTTTCAAATCACACATCACGGAGGGAGCAAAGGAGATGGGTTTTACTAATTCCTGCAAATCCTTATAGCTTCTTTCGACCGAAGCAAACATAGCATCTGCTTCCGCTTTTTTACCAAATAGTAGACCGTAGAAACGCATCCATTCGGCACGTCCCAATGAAGAGGTTTCCATATAGTCGGCACATTCAATGATGGGTACATTCAACTTTTCCACACGCCCGTATCCGCCGCTGTTTTCAAAAGGAGAAAGTAGGATGGCATCGGGGGGTAGGTCTATGATTCTTTCGATATTGGGGTTCATGCCATCACCTACATCGGTGATGGTTCCGTTTCGGCATCCTTCCTCGATTTCCGGTAGTTTGATGTACTTCAAGTCGCATACGCCACCAATACTATTTAAAGCACCGAGGTCTTTTAGCAAGCTGCAATGAACGGATGAGTAGATGACTGCTTTACTAAGTGGGGTGCGGACAAGAGTACCTTGAGGCAGTTCTTGGGGTAACGGCTGCTTTTTGTCTACTAATACATAGGTGTGTAGTATCTTTGTTGTATCCCAGGGATTGCGTAGCTGTGCAACGATGTAATCTTCGTAATCTATCAGAGAGAGATTAGAGGAGTAGTGTAGTGGGATGGTGTCTCCTTGTGCAGAGCCGGAAGCAGTGCTGCTCTTTCCGCCACAGGCGGAAAGAAGTAACAAGCCGGATAATATGATAAATGTTATTCTACTCATTGCGTAACGAAAAATGCTCCTGCTGTTCCGATACCGGTCTCAAATGTATTAATCAAGTTCCCCTCAGAGTCGAATACATACATGTCGCTCATAGAAGAATAGGAGACATCACCTATGTATACATTCCCGGAAGTAGGATCTATGTCGATGGTGTATGGATTGGAAAACTGTTTACTATCAATAAATTTGGTTTTCACTCCAGTTGTTAAATCCAGCACACTGATTTCTTTTGAATCCTCAACGCCCCACTCCGAGTATAGAATATACATTTTGTTTCCTTTGTTGGCCACTTTGCTGGCTAAACAAATTTGGGTAACTATGTCCGTCTGAGGGTCAATGCATTGTAGCGTAGGACGAAGATCGGCATAGTCACCGACTGATACGAAGTATACTTTCCCATTATCGGCCGTTAAACTGACTTCGCTGGGGTTGAGCAGTACTTCAAGATCCTTTGTTTTTGTAAATGTGGCAATGTCTACAACGGATATGGTATTTCCGCCATCGGGCATCGTGTAATATTTGGATTGATTGATATATAGTTTACCGTTGGCATTTGTCAAGGCCTCGGGGAATCCTCCTAAATTCAATTTGCCTGTGATTTCCAAAGAAGTGGTATCAATGCGTGACACGGTTCCATCGTAAGCGGTGAAGTAAACATTATCTCCGGCGGCGGTAAAGAAACGTGGACTTATAGGTTGTTCCGCTTCATTTTTCAGTGTAAGTGTTTTAATGACGTTGGCACCTTTTGTGTTCAAAACTTCAATCTTTCCGGAAGTGGATACTGCTATATACATCTTTGAACCGTAGATATATAAATCATTGGCTGTGTCGCCAAGTTTGCGGGCATTATTTTTTTCGAATATGTCTCCACTGATTGCATTTGTTCTTGGGTCATACAATTGCAAACTTGAATTATTGCTACCCATACCTCCCGTATTCAGAATGTAGGCTCCCGTTACTGGCGTTTCGGGAGGTGTAGGGACGTCGTCATCATCACTGCATGATGAAAAGCCTGTGAATGTAGTAACAGCTATGACTGTAAATAACCAATGTTTTCTCATACTTTTAGTTTCTTATATTTATAAATTATAGTTGATAGTCAGCTTGTAGTTGCGCCCCGGCATCGGGTAAAAACGAACAATCTCGTAATTCTTATTGCTGAGATTCAGAGCGTCTATCTGTATGCGCAAAGCGTGTTTTTTCCACTTGAAACGTCGGGATACGGACACACTATGGTCTGTATAAGGCTTTATGCGATAGTCACGAAGATTTTGTGACAGCGTATAACGTTCTGAAGCAAAAAGAATATTGTAGGTGAGAATGACCCAAGGTGTCTCTAAAGACAGATTACCGCTTCCGGAATGCTTGGGAGTGTATATTATTTGATTTCTCCAGACTTTGGAATTCTTGTCTGTAATATCTTCCGCCTGCATGAAATTATAGGTTCCGGCAAATGATATAGCACATTGATTACTTACATCCATGCGTGTCGAAATATTGACATCCGCACCGATGGTTTCTACTTCTCCTATGTTCGTCATCTTCCAGACAAACATGGTGGGTACTGCTACAATTTTGTCTTTCATGCGATTGTAATAGAAATCGACAGATATGTTTAGAAGGTCCACAAAAGAGAACGAAGCAGAATTCCAGGTAGATCCTATATTCAATTGTCTTGTTTTCTCAGGTTTTAAGTTGTAGTTGCCAATTACCAGATAATACAAATCATTGAATGTCGGCGTACGGAAGATATCTTTGTATGAAGCTCTGAAACGTAGACCAAAATCAAAAGGTTTCCACGACAGGCTGACAGCGGGGGAAAAGCGTTTACGGTCTGCAGCAGCTTTTCCTGTCCGTACATTCTCTGTAATATAAGTATTCAGCAGGGAAACGGTAGCAGAAAATCGGTTGCTTTTATAGTGTGTGGCTATTGCTGTTAAATAGGTGAAACGTTCCGGATATTGATTGTTCTGTAAAGTCGTTGACAAATAGTTATAGGCGAAATCCTGTGCTAATGAGAAAGATAACCCTTTCACAGGTTCGCTCCATAAGGTAGCGGATAAGTAAGTCTCAGTCTGGCGGAAACGATTGTCTGTAATACCGGAAGATTCATTATTATAGTCCCGGTTCCAGCTGAAGTTAAATTTTCCACTTGCTTGTAGCTTCCATTTCTCTGAGAATCGGTTCTCATACTTCAATTGGCCAAAGTAATTACGGTCATATAGTCTTTCGGCAGCATACGGATTGTCATAAATCACTCCGCCGGGTAACCCTCTTTCCGAATCAAAGAGATAAACTTTGGCTTTCAAATCCTGTTTCTCATTCAGAGTTACAAACAAATTTAATTCTGCCCGATAAGTCTCTATATCACTATTGTTTCGTTTAGAGTCAATCAGTTTATTCCCATTCCATATTTTGAAAGGATAATTGCCGTCCGCCCGTAAATAATCAGCATAGGCAGAAAGACTGAAACGGTTACTTAATTTCTGAGCATAAAATAGAGAAGGATTAGCAAGCCCGTAAGAACCGGTTTTCATATTTGCAAGCAACCGGAAAGGTCGGTCACTGAAATCCGGACGTGCGGTTTCGATACTTAAAGCACCGGCAGAGGCAAACATCTTTGCTGTCTGGTAAATATTATCACTCTGACCAATGCTGAGTGCCAGTTCAGAAACATTGTCTAACGAGAAACGGGAGATATCTACCTGACCTGACTGACAATCACTGACAGTTACTCCATCATAGCTGACTGCTGTATGTTGTGCTCCCAAACTGCGTACAGAAATAGTCTTTAATCCACCAATTCCACCATAATCCTTAACGCTGACTCCCGAGAAATGACGAACAGCATCGGCCACATCCGATACTCCCAAACGTTCCATATCAGTTTTCTTCATCTGTTGGAGCGGGGCGGTTGCTGAGAGAGCCGGTGGCACACGCCGCCCTTTTATCCCCACTTCCGGAATGGCATGCACTTTTCCAGTAATGGAGTCTCCCACCTGTTGTGCTTGCAGGCTGACACAAAGCCAACATACAAAGCAAGACAAATAAAACCGTAGCCGGGCATACCGACATAGATTATCTCTTATCATAAACAGAATGCTATAAAAACTATATACATCTCATGTCCTTTCCTCGAAGGCATAAAATTTGATAGGTTTTGCAGGTCTTCTGACTTACTCCGGATTTACCGCCTTCCCACCGTGCGAATACCGGCAGTGGCATAGGTGATTGGTAAATCCTTGACAATGAGTTTACAGCAGCGGGACTGTTTGGGAGTTACACCCAATTCCCTTTTCATGAAGCATACCGAAAGGCATACTTCAACAAAACCGAAGGGCAAAGATAGGAAAGATTTATGTTTTATTTATTATAGGATGCAGTATTTCATAAATTTATGCATTTATTCTAACAGAGTAACTTAATAGAAAACTAATACTATAATGCTTATGCTAAAGAAAACTATTGCTGCGCTAAGCCTACTCAGTATCCTTGCAGCCTGTCAGAATGATGAGAATCCTTCTCAACCGGAACCTAAACCACGTCAAGACATCAATCTTACCCGTGCGGAACAAGAGTTTATGGACAAAGGTACAGACTTTGCTTTCCGTTTCTTCGATCAGGTGTGCAGTACCGAAAAAGAAAAACCGAATGTTTTTGTGTCTCCATTGAGTGCATCACTTTGTTTATCCATGATTACGAACGGGGCTACTGATAATACGCTTGCTGAGATGCAGGATGTATTAGGATTCCCTGCCAATACTTTCTCTCTTGATGATCTGAACAACTATAATCAAAAGTTAACTTCAGCTTTGTTGGATTTGGACAATACAACTCAACTCGGAATAGCTAATTCTATCTGGATAGAGGAAGGTTTTAAGGTTTATGACTCTTTTGTTGATGTAAATAAGAAAATGTACGATGCTCAGGTGCAAGAACTTGATTTCACATCTCCGACCGCCAAAGATGTGATAAACCAATGGTGCGCCACTCAGACTAATAATTGCATAAAAGAGGTTATTCAGGAAATACCTGCGGATGCTCGTATGTATCTGATTAATGCACTCTATTTTAAAGGTATCTGGAAAAGCCAGTTTGATAAGTCGGCTACTGGACAGGATAACTTTACCAATGTTGACGGCAGTCAGCAGAAAGTAGCTATGATGAACCAGACCGCAACGTTCAATTACACCCAGACTGATGATTTCTCTATTGCGGAATTACCCTATGGCAATGAAGCTTTTAGTATGGTGATACTGTTGCCATCCGGAGATAAGACCTTGGATGAAAGCTTACCCAGCCTGAATTATGAGAACTGGAAACAGTGGAGTAAGAATATGGTAGGAAAAGAACTACAAATTAAACTTCCTCGTTTTAAAGTAGAATATGACAAAGAGCTGGAAGAGGACATGATAGCTATGGGGATGAAAGATGCTTTCGATGCTTATAAAGCAAAGTTTGCCAATATGTCCGGTGCAGAACTATATATTGGCCTTCTGCAACAGTTTACTTATATAAATGTGGATGAGGAAGGTACCGAAGCGGCTGCGGTTACAGTAGGAGGAATGTTTGATAATGCTGTCGGTTTTCCTTCTCCTGTTCCCTTCTTTGTGAATCGTCCTTTTGCCTTTATGGTTAAGGAAAAGAGTACGGGAGCCATCCTCTTTATGGGAAAGATTACAGAATTATAGTTTGATATTTATAAAGAAAGCGAAGAATTAACTCCTTCAATTGTGGGAGTCGATTCTTCGCTTTACTTTTATGATACAAGAATAATATTTTTATAGCTTACTCTTGTATATCTGTGCCATTACCTTCTGATACTGATTCTCCAATTGAAGTAGATTCTGCTTACTTTGATAAATCACAGAAACTTCTACAAAATATTCTATCACACTGATTTGTCCACCGGTGAGAGCTTGCTTCAGTAATGCAAGATCTTGTTGTGAACTGAATGCCTCCCTGTATTCCTGGATGGAAGTCTGCAATGATTGTGCTTCGCTGTATAGTTTTGCTAAGGTTGCTTCGGCTTGAAAAGCAGCGTTCTCTTTCTGATAATCGAGGTTCAGAGATTGCGCTTTGGCTATTTTAACCTTATTACGATTCTCAAACAGCGGGAAGGAAAAGCCTACTACAATTCCATTGAATGGAGTACCGGACTCTGTATTACGACGATATCCAAGTTCCAATTTAGGTAACCAACCTTGTTTGCTTGCAGAAATCTGTTTGCGGGCGGCAGCACTTTCACTGCTTAATGACAGCAAAGTCTGATCGGCTGCCAACACTTCCGAACGTAACTGTTCATAGTTGGTAGGAAGAAGGGGCAATGGATAGTCGTTGATGGAGCGGAAACTGCTCAGCTCATTATCTTGCAAAGACTGGTCTCCGTTGAGTGCAAGGAGAGATTTCCAGGCGTTATCAAGCGCAGTCTGATTGGTACGGAATTCTGTGCGTACATTCAGTAACTCCAGATTGATCTTATTTGTTTCCAATACATTGGCATCACCTGTCTCCAGACGTTTCTTATAGTATGCAGAGAGTTCCTCAGCCTGTTTCATACGTTCATTCAGAATCACTTGCTGGTGCTGCAACATGATGATGTCGAAACAAAGCTCTTTAGCTTGCAACAACAGTTGTTGACGGAAGGCGGCAGACTGCGCATCAAGCGCACCGGTTTTGAGCCGGTTTACTTTTCCGCGTGTAGCATACAAGGTCGGGAAATCAAAGCTCTGAGAAACAACAAGTTCACCTATCGTCTCACTCTTATCTTCCGATCCCCACAGATGGGCATACGAGAGAGTGGGATCAGGCAAATTGTTCTCCGACTTGTTCTCCAATTTCTGTGAAGTGATGAGTTGCGCATTGGCCTGCAACTCCTTATTGTTTGCTTCAATACGGTGCAGCACTTCGTCTATGCCGACCGATTGGGCACGCATTCCCGCATATAGGAAAAAAGTGATAAAACTAAATATGAGAATTCGTTTCATTGTTTGATATTGTTAATGGTTGTTTTTTAGGGTGCATCATCAGATAAACAATCGGAATGATGAAACCGTTCAGGAACGTGGAAGTTAAAAGACCACCAAGGATAACTTTCGCCATCGGACTTTGAATTTCATTACCCGGCAAATCTCCTCCCAGTGCCAATGGAATAAGAGCGAGAGCCGAAGACAATGCTGTCATCAAAATCGGATTCAAACGGTCCATTGAGCCACGGATTACGCTATCGTACACGTTTATTCCCTCTTCCTGTTGTAAATGGTTGTAGTGGCTGATCAGTAACATACCGTTTCGGGTGGCGATACCGAATAGTGAAATAAAACCGATAATAGCCGGAATACTCACCTCTCCCGTTGTCATCAACAAAGCAAACACACCACCGATCAATGCAAGTGGCAGGTTGATAAGTATGATTGCACTCTCTTTTACACTACGGAATTCATGATAAAGCAGTAAGAAGATCACCGCAATACTCATTAATGATGTGAGTAACAAGGTGCGGCTTGCTGCCTGTTCACTCTCAAATTGGCCACCGTATTCCAGATGATACCCTTCGGGCAATTTAATATCCTTGTCCACACGGGCCTGAATATCATTCACTACACTGCGCAGGTCGCGGTCGGCAACATTGGCAGAGATTACGATTTTTCGCTTCACGTTCTCGCGGCTGATCGTATTCGGTCCCATGGCAGAACGCACTTCTGCGATGTAGTTCAAAGGTATTTTCTTTCCGTCACTGGTATCTATCATCAAGTTGCGTATCTTCTCCATTTCGTCGCGAAGATCATCACGTACACGTACGGTAAGGTCGAAGCTTTTACCTTTCTCGTATACCTGTGATACGGTTTCACCAGCAAGACATACATTCACGAACTCAGAGAATTCCGGTAATGAGATACCGAACTTAGCCAACATTTCCCGCTTGGGCGAAATGATAAGCTGAGGACGTTCTATTTGTTGTTCCACATTCAGGTCGGCAATACCCGGAATATCCTGGATGGCACCTTTGATTTCATTACCCAAGGTAAACATACGGTTCAGGTCGTCACCAAACAGTTTAATTGCAATGTTGGCTTTCGTACCACTGAGCATAGCATCGATACGGTGGCTGATAGGCTGGCCGATTTCCACATTTGCTCCTACGATAGTACCTAACTTCTCGCGTACTTCGGCAACCAACTCACTACGTGAACGTTCTTTCAATTCGAACGGAGCTTCTATTTCCGAAACATTCACACCAAGTGCATGCTCGTCCAGTTCGGCACGTCCGGTCTTGCGGGCAACGGTTTGTATTTCGGGAATGCTGAGTAGCAATTCCTCTGCACGGTGTCCCATCTTGTCACTTTCTTCTAATGAGATGCCTGGTAAAGAAGATATGTTAATCGTAAACGAACCTTCGTTGAAAGGTGGCAGGAACGAACGTCCCAATGTGAAGAAACATACCAGAGCAACTACGAACAAACCGATTGTACTGCCCAGTACGATCTTCTTATGTCCCAGTACAAATGCCAATGCAGCACCATACCACTGTTTCATCTTGCGTGCTACGAACGAGTCGCTGCTCTCTTTCTGTTCCTTCTTTTTGTCTCTTCCTAAAAGATAGGAGCAAAGTACTGGTGTAACTGTCAATGCCACTACCGTAGAAGCTGCCAGTGCTACAATGAATGCAATACCCAGTGGAACCAGCATGCGGCCTTCCATACCGGTGAGGAAGAACAGTGGTACGAAACTGACTACGATAATCAGCGTAGAATTCAGAATAGGCATACGTACTTCTTTCGATGCGTTGAATACTACTTCCAGTATGGAAAGGCGTTCTTCCACAGGCTTCAACTTATTCTCGTGGAGTCGTTTATATACATTCTCCACGTCTACAATGGCATCATCCACCAGCGAACCGATAGCGATGGCAAGACCACCGAGGCTCATTGTATTAATTGTGAAGCCCATATAATGCAGCGTTACCAGTGAAGTAATCAATGAAAGCGGTAGTGTAACCAATGAGATCACCGTTGTACGTACATTCGCAAGGAATAGGAATAGGACAATTACAACGAAGATACCTCCTTCAAACAAGGACTTCTGTACGTTTCCGATAGAGCTTTCGATAAAGCGGCTCTGACGGAAGATGTCTGTGCTGACTTTTACATCCGGTGGCAGGTTCTTCTGCAAGTCTTTTAAAGATGCTTCTAATTTATCCGTTAATTCCAGTGTGCTGGTGGCTGGTTGCTTGGTTACTGTTAACAGTACGGCGGATTTACCCCGTTCGGATGCTGTACCCAGTTTGGGTAACTTTGCTCCGATATGTACATCTGCAATGTCTTCCAGTAAGATAGGAGCATTCCCTGAAGCGGTTCCACCACGTACTACGGCACGTGCCAGTTGATCTACACGGTCGGTAGAAAGTACTCCACGCACAATGTATTCGTTACCATATTCATATAACACGCCACCGTTTGCGTTCAGATTCATTTCGCGGGTTACAGTCATGATTTCATTCAGCGTAACTCCGTAATGCCGCATCCGTTCCGGGTCTAATTGTATCTGATATTCCTTTATATCACCGCCAAGTACTGCTACCTGTGCAACACCGCCCGTAGAGAGCAAACGCGGTCGGATGGTCCAGTCGGCTATTGTACGCAGGTCGAGCATGGAGGTAGAGTCGGCCGTCAATCCGATAATCAGCATTTCACCCAGAATGGATGATTGTGGGCCCAGCGTCGGTTTACCTACACCGGTAGGCAGGCTTTCACTTACGACGGCCAACTTTTCGCTGACAATCTGCCGGGCCAGATAAATATCCGTATCCCAATCGAATTCTACCCATACTACAGAGAAACCGTTGGTAGATGAAGAACGTACGCGGCGCACACCTGTTGCACCGTTCACTGCTGTTTCTACAGGAAATGTAACGAGTTGTTCCACTTCTTCTGCTGCCATACCGTTTGCTTCGGTCATGATAACAACCGTAGGTGCATTGAGGTCAGGGAATACGTCCACTTCCGTGTTCATGGCGGTGTAGGTTCCGCCTATCAGTAACAACACCGAGGCTACAAGTACCAGGATGCGGTTATGAAGTGAGAAATGTATGATCTTATTTAACACGATGATATATTTACTATTTTACTATTTATTATTTACTATTTGATACACCTTGTCTTTTACCATTTGACATTTACTATTCTTATCATCAGCTTCACGCATTGCGCAACCAAATAGTAAATAGTAACTTGTCAAATAGTAAATAAGTTTAGTGTTCGTGACTGTGTGCCGGTATCGCATTCGTAGCGCTTGCCAGTTTCACTTGATAAGCACCTTCGGTTACCACGCGGTCTCCGGCTTTTACACCTGAGAGAATCTGTACGCTTTCACCGTTATCGGCTCCGAGAGTCACAAGTTGTTTCTTATATCCTTCTTCATCCAGTTGCAGATAGACAAAGAAACTGCCTTGTTCTTCAGTCAATGCTGAATGGGGCAGGGATATTACGTTTTCTATAGGGGAAGACAATAAGAAGATTTCTACAAACGAACCGGGGATAATATCACCTTTGTTGTCGAACTCAAAGGTTACAGGTACGTAATATCCACCATCACCACCGGAAGCTTTGCCATAAGAGAGAAGACGCCCGTCTAAGTCTTTCAATGTATATACCTTATTATTATAAGGAGTGCAGAAGTTAGCAGAACCAATAGTACGCAGATATTGGTAATATTTCTCAGATACATCAGCACGCAGGAACAATTTGCGGTTTTGCGTAATGCTGACTAACGGTTGCCCTACGGCTACATAATCACCTTCTTTCACTAACAGGCTTTTTACATATCCGCTGATAGGAGAAATTACCGCTTGTCCGCTTGCTGAACTATTTTTAGCTACGGCTTCATAGCTGATACGTGCATTTTCGTATGCTTGTTCCGCTTGAGCGAAATCTTTTTCAGAAACAATTTTATTTCCTACGAGGGCTTTCATGCGCTCATATTCTTTCTTGGAAACTTCATAAGCGATACGTGCCCGTTCTACGGGGTCACCATCCGCCATGTTCTTGGAAGATAATGTCACCAGTGGTGTACCTTTACTGACACTCATACCTTCGATTACCTTTCCACGGAAAGATACTACACCAGCTACGGTTGCTACAGCCACGCTCTCATCTCCTTGTGCTGCCATTACCTGACCGCTGGTTTTTATAACCTGATGGAAAATCCCCGGTTCTACAACATTGGATTTTACTCCGGCAGCCTGTGCTTTGGCAGTAGGCAGAATGATTTCGTCACTATGTCCGGCCGCTGTTTGTTCATCGTGGCTATGTCCATCGTGGTTATGTTCGTCACCTTCGTGATTGTGGTCTTCGCCTTCATGATCATGATCACAACCTTCGTGCTCATGTTTTTCTGTTTCATGATTATGACCTTCGTGTCCGTCGCCGGATTTACTATTGCAAGAGCCTAACAGGAATAATCCCATGACTCCCATAAAAAGAATTTTTTTCATGATGATATTTTAATGTTCTTACTTTTATCTGTGTGCAAAATTAGAGATAAAAGCCTGCAATAAAGTTGCAGACTTTACGATAAAGTAAGAACACACGGAGGTGCGCGAAGTCCTGTGGCACGTGTGAGATACGTGCCATGAAGTGACTCCTGGTATATGCAGTCCTGTCTTTGCCCGCTTTCTTCGGGGAGGACCAATAGTCTGAGAAGGGGTTCGGAGAATAATGTGATAACCAATGGAAAATCCGGATGTGTCCATCCGTTGTCCGAGCTGGGAGTTTGCTGGAAAAAGTGAGTAGTAACACATCCCGTATCGCAACAGCAATGTTCGCTATCCGGGGTGTGTTGTTGTCCGCAACAATTGGGAGTTATGTCATTCTTCATACATATCAACCCATTATTGTGATGGTGGTGAGGAATAACCGGTACCACCAGCATGACCATGCTGATGAATATAAAAAAGAATGTTATGTACCGTTTTCTCTGCATCCTTATTTTTTTATTGTGGACAAAGATAGAAGTTAACGGCTTAATTACCAAATGTTAGTTATTAAAAAGCCTTGAATAATTCATTTAAACCTTCACTCATACTGGGATGGGTGAATATGAAGTTACGTAAAGCCGAAGATTTCTGTCCGGTTTTCATGACAAATGCTACTAGATTGATAAGTTCCGGTGCATCCACGCAGAAGAGTGAGCAGCCCAGTATTTTCTCTGTATCCGTATTTACAATAGCTTTTAGCATCCCATCCATATTCTGCAAAGTACGTGCACGAGGGATGGCGGAGGCGGGCAGACGTGAAATCTTGATGGGATATCCACGTTTCATAGCTTCTTCTTCCGTCAGACCAATATGTGCCATAGGTGGATCTGTGAAGATGGCGTAAGGTACGGGATTGCGGTCATCAACAGAACGTTCCTTATTACCGAAAAGATGATTTAAGATGATACGGGAATCGTCAATTGAAAGGTAATCATACATTTCCCCACCTTTGACGTCTCCCAAGGCCCAGACGTGTGGTGCAGTAGTACGTAATTGCTCATTGACAATGATCCCTCCTTGTGCATTAACCTGTATTTTTGCTTTTTCCAGATTCAGATCATCTATCATAGGTTTACGTCCTGTTGCAATGAGTAGGGCATCGCCTTCAAGAAAGTAAGGTGTGCCGTCCGAGGCATCCGTATAGGCGGCGGTAATGCCGTCCGCTGTATCATGTAAGGATTGTACGCGTGCATTCAGACGTATCTCTATATTTTTTCTTTTCAGACTTTCCTGCATATATTCGGCAATCTCCCGATCAGCTTTCGGCAATAAGCGTTTACCGGCTTCCAGAATAGTGACCTTGCTGCCGAATCCGGCATACATGGTGGCGAATTCTAGTCCGATGGCTCCGCTTCCTATTATCAGCAAGTGTTGGGGAAGGATCTCGCTATGCAGCAATGTCTCACTTGTATATATGTATCGGCTGTTTTTTAATCCATCAATATCGGGTAGGATAGGTGTAGAACCGGTATTGATAAAGATTTCTTTTCCTTCCAGTTCAAAATAATCTTCACTTTCCGGTGAAGGAACTACCTTTACCGTGTCCGGACAGAGAAAAGATGCAGTTCCGTCATACAATGTTATATTAGGGTTATTCGTCAGATTTTCGACGTTCTTTTCTCGAAGAAAGGTGACTAACTTATCCTTGCGCCTTAGGGCGAGGGAATATAACTTGGATTGTTTCTTATAATCGTCTTGATAGATACGTTCGGCGAATTCCGATTCGTTTATCATGGTTTTAGTAGGAATACATCCTACATTTATACAGGTTCCACCGTACATGTCCGGGGAACGTTCGATGACCGCCACTTTCCAGTTGCGGTTGGCTAATTCGACCGCCAGTAGCTTGCCACCTTTGCCGAAGCCTATTATTATAGCGTCATATCGTTTCATTGTTCTCGTAATTAGAGTTTTATAAAAATGAAACAATATGACGCAAGAAAAGTTGCGGAAGCCCTGTTAAGGAACGTTTACCTTTCCAGTTCGCGGAGTGACTCCATCTTCTTCTTTTCCAGGAATTCGTAGATGCCGCTTAAGTGTTCCTTTACTTGTTTATTACCGAATTCGTAGACCTTGGTAACCAGTCCGTCCAGGAAGTCACGGTCATGGCTTACTACAATCAGTGTACCATCGAAATCCAACAGCGCTTGCTTCAGAATGTCCTTGGTCTTCAGGTCGAGGTGGTTCGTCGGTTCATCCAGAATCAGTAGGTTTACCGGTTCCAACAACAGTTTAATCATGGCGAGTCGTGTGCGCTCTCCACCGGAAAGCACTTTCACTTTCTTCATGGATTGCTCTGGTCCACCGAACATGAAAGCACCCAGCAGGTCACGTATCTTATTACGTATTTCTCCCTTTGCCACATCATCAATCGTTTGGAATACCGTTAGGTTTTCGTCCAGCAGGGAAGCTTGGTTTTGTGCGAAATAACCGATCTGCACATTATGTCCGAGTGTCAGCGTGCCATCGTGTTCAATCTCTTTCATGATACATTTCACCAAGGTGGATTTACCTTCGCCGTTTTTGCCGACAAATGCTAATTTGTCTCCCCGTTCCACGGTCAGTGTAGCGTTTTTGAATACTACATGATCGCCATAGGTTTTACCTACGTTTTCCATGATTACAGGATAATTGCCGGAACGTGGGGATGGCGGAAATTTCAACCGTAGTGCCGAAGTATCTTCCTCATCCACTTCCAAAATTTCCAACTTTTCCAACATTTTTACGCGGCTTTGTACTTGCAGGGTTTTGGAGTAAGTGCCTTTGAAGCGTTCAATGAATTCTTTGGTTTCGGCAATGAACTTCTGTTGTTCGTCGTAAGCCTTTTGTTGTTGTTCACGACGTTCTTTGCGGAGTTCCAGATATTTGGAATAATTTACTTTATAATCATAGATACGTCCCATCGTCACTTCAATGGTACGGGTAGTGATATTATCTACAAACTTGCGGTCGTGGCTGATGACAATAACAGCTTTACCATTATTGATAAGGAAATCTTCCAACCACTGAATACTTTCGATGTCGAGGTGGTTGGTAGGCTCATCCAGTAACAGTACATCCGGCTTTTGCAACAGTAGTTTGGCAAGCTCGATGCGCATACGCCATCCGCCGCTGAAGTCACTGGTCTGGCGGTTGAAATCTTCGCGACTGAAGCCGAGCCCTAACAGAGCTTTCTCTACATCTTCCTCATAGTTGGTAGCATCGATAGAGTAGAATTTTTCACTCAGGGCGGAAACCGTTTCAATCAGTTCCATATAACTGTCGCTTTCATAATCGGTACGTGTTTCCAGTTCTTTGTTGAGGCGTTCTATTTCTGCTTCCATCTCATGCAGGTGTGAGAAAGCCTGTGCGGTTTCCTGGAATACGGTTCGTCCGTCTTCCGTCATCAGATGTTGCGGCAGGTAAGCGATAACACTGTCTTTAGGTGCCGAGATTTTGCCCCGGGTAGGTTGGCGTACTCCTGCCAGAATTTTCAGTAAGGTACTTTTTCCCGCTCCGTTCTTTCCCATCAGGGCGATGCGGTCTTTTTCATTAATAACGAAGGAAACGTCACTGAATAAGGTGGTGCCGCCGAATTCTACGGCCAGTCCGTCTATTGAAATCATACTCTATTTTTAAATTGAGGCGCAAAGATAGTGCAAACCGAGTACAGAATAAAATGAACTCGTTCATTTTTTATGCCGAGATGCAGCATATCTTCTCCAAAGATAATATATTTATATTATTTTTTATATCTTTGCCTCATTAAACAAAAATACATTGGTCATGGAAACAGGGAATTTATCAGAAGATTACCGTCCGCTGATACTGGTAGCGGAAGACGATGATAGTAACTTTAAGTTGATAAAGGCTATTATTGGCAAAAAATGCGAGATATTGTGGGCGAAGAACGGTGAAGAGATGGTTAATCTGTTCAAAGAGAACCGTGGAAAGACAGCTGCTATTCTTATGGATATTAAAATGCCTATCATGAATGGCTTGGAAGCAACAAAGATTATCCGTGAAGAGGAGAAAGAACTTCCTATTATCATGCAGACTGCTTATGCTTTTACGGCTGACCGTGAAAATGCAATGGCTGCCGGTGCTTCGGAAGTATTGGTAAAGCCTATTACCTTGAGTGCATTACGTACTTGCTTGAGTAAGTTCTTGCCACGGTTGCAGTGGTAATAGAATTTTCATAGTATAAATTATATTATAACGAACGCGGGATGACTTCTTAATGTAGTTGTCCCGCATTCGTTATAATATTTAGGAAGATATTTTTTTTATTCTCTATAAGAATGTTTCTGAGCATATTTTCGTAAAAATAAAAGATATTTTGTCGGCTTTCTGTATTAATTCCTTATATTTATAAACTCGTAAGAGAACGACATATTGAAGAACTACTCTCCATAACTAATACTTATTAATATGAAACAACTACTATTATTACTACTATGTGCCACATCTTATTTTACTGCTAATGCCCAAAGTGTTATAAACAGTGATGCATATTATTCACATATCGAGAGAAATGGGCAGGAACCGATGCAATATGTTGCGGATAAAATCCGTAGGTATTCAGTCGTGGCGATAGGGGAAGATCATTGGATTAAGGATCATCCGTTGTTTCTCTGTGATGTTATTGGTGCAATGGCCACGGATACGACGGCAAATATTGATGTCCTTGCTCTCGAATTCGGAAATTCGATGGATCAGAAGCTGGTAAATGAATTGTTGAACTCGTCCGAATATCGGGAAGATTTGGTCTTTAAGATTTTGCAACACGCTCCTGATGATTATGGAAATCCTTATAAGGAATATGCGGATGTCTTTCGCAAAGTGTGGGAGACAAATCAGACCAAACCGAAAGAGTATCGTACCCGGATTGTTTTGTTGGATCCTGCTTACATCCAACAAGTTTTTGATAAAGAAAAAGTTCAATACACTTGTTCACGGGATGACAATATGGTTAATCTGATAAGGTGGTACATTATTCAACGCAAGCATGTTGTCTTTTATGCAGGCGGAGCTCATACTACTGCGCAAATCAGAGGCATTCGCAATGGAAATTATTATTATAATTATCCGTCCGCAGGCTATTTACTTAAGAAGTGTTATCCCAATGATGTATTTATAATTACTTTATGGGGTGCCTATATGGGTGCTAATGGGTATATACCCAATGAGAAAATACGTTGGGTGCAATTGGCGGGAGGTGTTATCGACGAAGCTTTTCGGATGAATGGGAATAAACCTGTTGCATTTGATCTTGGCGGCGCTTTTGCAAGCCTGACAGTTGCGGATTATTTTGGTAATCCGGATGGTAAGATGATTTGGGTTGACAATCCGGTAGATGGTTCACCTTATGTTAAAGGGAATCTGCTAGCCGATGGCTGTGATGGTATTATCTTTATAAAACCGACGGGGGAGTTTAGTGGTATCCACCTGATTGATATATATGATGAAGAGTTTCTGAAGCGTATAGAAAAACGTTCGGAAGGCAAATGCAAGACAGCAGAGGAAACGCTGAAGGAAATAAAAAAGTGGCATCCGATATTGGAATATTAGTTGAGGGGAGTGCATGGTTGCAGTGGTAATAGAATTTTCATGGCATAAATTATATTACTGAAGTTTCGCATGTAGGCTGAAAGCCTTTATTCTATAGCGTAGGGCATCGCCCTACGTATAGAAGTGCTCTCCCCCTAAGCCCTGAAGGGGCGCAATATCCGGTTATGCCCTTTCAGGGCGCAGAAACAGGGATGCATAATTACGTAGGGCGATGCCCTACGCTATAAAATGAGAGCCTTTCAGGCTACATGCGAAACTTAAATTATATTATAACGAATGCGAGATGATTTCTTAGTGTAGTTGTCCCGCGTTCGTTTTATATTTAGGAAGATATTTCTTTTTATTCTCTATAAGAATGCTTCTGAGCGTATATTATTGGTACAATGGAAAAGAACCTTGTTTTCGGGACTTTAACGATTTCATCTCGTGCGATAATTGAAAATGTCAACTTGGCATATCAGTATGGATTTATCTTCATTCAAAGATCAAAAAACAAAGGATGTAATCAATCGATTTCAAATCATTTGATTTGAAATCGATTGATTACATCCTTTATGCTTTTTGGGGTTGCTATCCTACGTTGTATATATTGTATGTGAAATTTGAAAAATAAATAGATGTTGGACTGTTAAATCAAACTTGCAAAGAATTTGCAGAACTTGAGTTTTAATGGTTTCTTTAATTTGTTTATTTTCCTTGTTCCGTCTCTTTTTCTTCCCTTTCCTGCATCTTCCGTTTCACAAACTCTATTTTCAGATTTGCTTCTTCCATCTCTTTCTTAATTTCAGTGATAGATGAAAGTAACTGTGCCAGTTCATAAACACTGGCTACTGCCTGGCGGTCTGCCGGAGTCATCGTAGTGGAGTAGGGGCGTTCACCCTGATAGTTCACTTTAATATTCTTGTCTTTATTCAGATAAAGGAAACCGATAACATTGCCGTCTTCTCCTATTTTATAATCAGCTTTTTCTATCTTTTCCCCCAGGTCAGTTGTTTCATAGCTATCTTTGGAGGCGGGTGTTTCAGCAAAACTACCATCGGGTGCGATAACCTTTACGCTGATGTGATGAATATTGCTTGGACCACAATAAATGGAAGTCATGCTCATTTGTCCGGTTTCGTTTACTTGAAAGCGGAGATATGAACGATGCAGATTTTTTTCTATTACTTGTGAGGGGTGCAGATAGTTGCCTATTTTCTGATATTCGGCATCTTTTTCGAGGGTGAATTTCCCTTTTATGGCATCCAATTCGCTTTGTTTCTTTTGAAGCAGGCTATCCAGGTAAACAAGTGTTTTTTCCTGTTCTTTCAGTTCTACCTGCTGCATCAGACTGATGCCTTCACGACGAGTTTCAAAAGCTTTTGGGTATAATATCTTAATGCTGTCAATCTGCATTTTTGCTTCACTGAAGTCTCCCCGTTCAAAAGCTTCACGGGCGGTTTGCAATTTTTCACCGGCTTTTTTCTCCACATTCTCGCAAGAGAAGAGCGTGCAACAGAGGCACGCAAGAAGTATCATTGTCTTCATAACTGTTGTTCTTCTGTTAGTGAGGACAAAATTATAAATAATATCCGTATCTTTGCAGCCTCAAATATAGATAAATTGTATTTTAGTTTTCTTAAGATATCGGATGTTTGGAACAATTATTTGTCCTCACTGTACCCGGTCCGTATCAAAGCCGTACCTGGTCCGTACCAAGTCCAAGCGTATAGGTACGGAGCAAATACGAGGATGACACGGTTCGGATACATGGAAGGTGGAAAAATAGACCAAGAGACTTTCTACTCTCCGGAATGAAAACTATATGATTATTTTTTAAAGATGTATTATGGTTGAGTTGACAACAGAAGAATTGAAACAACATTTTAGTGACGACATATTTAAACGGATATCCGAGACGGCAGATGAATTGGGATTGGAATGCTATGTGGTCGGTGGATATGTACGCGATATTTTCCTGCAACGCCCTTCTAAGGATATTGATGTCGTAGTGGTTGGCAGTGGTATAGAAATGGCTGAAGCATTGGGCAAATGTTTGGGGCGTGGAGCGCACGTAGCTGTATTTAAGAATTTCGGTACTGCACAGGTGAAATATCGTGGGACAGAAGTGGAGTTTGTAGGTGCGCGTAAGGAATCATATCAACGTGATTCGCGTAAACCTATTGTTGAAGATGGTACGTTGGAAGATGATCAGAATCGTCGTGATTTTACTATTAATGCACTGGCTGTCTGTTTGAACCAAAGCCGTTTCGGGGAATTGGTAGATCCTTTTGGTGGCATAGAGGATTTAAAAGAAAAGACTATCCGTACGCCGCTTGATCCGGATATCACATTCAGTGATGATCCGTTGCGTATGATGCGTTGCATCCGTTTTGCTACCCAATTGAATTTCTATATTGATGATGCTACGTTCGAGTCTTTGTGTCGCAATTGTGAACGTATTTCTATTATCTCTAAGGAACGTATTGCGGAGGAACTAAATAAGATATTGCTCTCTCCAGTTCCTTCTAAAGGCTTTATTGATTTGGATCGTTCCGGACTGTTGCCGCTGATTTTTCCGGAACTTGCTGCATTGCAAGGTGTGGAAACCCGCAACGGACGGGCTCATAAGGACAACTTCTATCATACTTTGGAAGTACTTGATAATATCAGTCGCAAAACCGATAATCTTTGGTTGCGCTGGGCTGCCCTGTTGCATGACATAGCAAAACCTGTTACCAAACGTTGGGAACCTCGTGCAGGCTGGACGTTCCACAATCATAATTTCATTGGTGAGAAGATGGTACCGGAGATTTTTCGGAGAATGAAATTGCCGATGAATGAAAAAATGAAGTACGTACAGAAGCTGGTAAGTTTACACATGCGTCCTATTGTCATTGCTGATGATGTGGTAACCGACTCTGCAGTACGTCGTCTTCTCTTTGAAGCCGGAGATGATATTGATGATCTGATGACATTGTGTGAAGCTGATATTACGTCTAAGAATATGGAGCGCAAACAACGTTTTCTTAATAATTTCCAACTGGTGCGTCAGAAACTGAAGGATCTTGAAGAGCGCGACCGCGTTCGCAATTTCCAGCCACCTATCAGTGGAGAAGAAATCATGAAAACTTTCAATCTGGAACCCTGCCAGCAAGTAGGAACTCTGAAAAGCGCCATTAAAGATGCTATTTTGGATGGAGTGATACCCAATGAATACGAGGCTGCACGCACTTTTATGTTGCAGCGTGCTGAAAAGATGGGATTGAAACATTCTTAATATTTGTCACTGATTTCCGTGACAAATAAATATTCCGCATAGTTATCTTTTTGATCCTCTTAATCTTGTTTTTTACCTGTTTATCCTGTTAAAAGCCTCCTTAAACAAAAAAAACAGGAATTTGTTGACCGCTTGATAGGAATTTAATGTTTATATTTGCAAATAGTATGAAACATAAACTATTATAAACATTAAAGATATGGATGAAATGAGAATGTGGTTCCGCCCGGTCAAGGGTATTGCATTTTGTATTGTGGCTGCTTTCTTTGGCAGTCAGGCAATGGCGCAGGTACAGGTGAAAAGGAGTTTTCCTTCAGCGAAACGTATTTCGGCATTTGACAATACAACGTTTTGTACAGCTTTCCTGTCGGATGGTTCTTTGCTTACGATTCGCGATATCCCTATTGTCGATCTGAGAGATGTTGATAAAATAGCCTTTAACCCTACGGGTAGCTCACTGGCTTTGATGCGGGGGAAGAAACCTGTTAGTATTTATTCTTTCCGTGACCGGAACAAAAAGCTTTTTGAACTGAAAGAGCAGCGTAAGAGCAAGGAACTGAAGGGCAGGAAGAATCTGAATTTCTTTGTGCCCGGACCTGTAGGCGCTGAGTTGATGAAAGATGCATCAAAGGGAGACATTGTCCCTGTTGCCATGTGCTATGGTGCTGATGCACGCAATTTTTTGGTTTCCAATTCTTTAGGAGAAATCATAGTTTACGACACAAAAGCATATTTGCCTCAGGCTTATATTCAGGGAAAAGCTGTCGCAACGGCTATTACTATGAGTCCCAACAACTATTTTATCGCTGCCGGAACCGGTAAGAATATCGATATCTGGAATTTCCAGACAAAAGAACTGCGTACTTCTCTTCCGATGCCTGCCGAAGTAACTGAATTGGTCTTTTCTGCCGATGCTTCTCAAATGGCTGTTGTGACGGCAGACAAGCGTCTGACTATTTTCGACACAAAGACATGGGATAAGGTGGATATCTTTGATAAGATAGGTGGAACACTGACTTCTCCGTCCTTTCATCCGGATGGCAAATATATCAGTGTGGTTAAAGATGGTAACGCTATTGTCATCATGAACTTGAAAAACAGTGTGCCTGAACAGACATTGGATGAAAATCCAGGTGGTGTGACGGGTAGTCGCTTCTTTGTAAACAAGCAAACGAGCGATGTATTCATGCTTTCCAATCGCGCCAAAGGACTTGTGTTTTGGGATGCTAATGGTTTGAATCCTTTCTTTGGTAAATTGATGAGTAAGGAAGTGGATGCTAAGATGAACGAGTGGGTGAAGATGATGCAGGGTGAGTCCATGGAAGATTATGCTATCCGTGTGAATGACGAGACTCGCCTGAAGCAACAACAATTATTTGCTCAGGAAGTGGCAACGGAGTTGGCAGGCGACCGCATCTCTATTGACAATCCTTTCGTGGGAGAATATGACGCTTCCAAGAATATGCTGAACATCGGATTTAATGCATTGCCTGCGATTGCTTTGGAAGTGCCTTCAAATGAAGTAGGCGACTTTAAGGATGGTAAGAACCTGAAATTTGATAATGCGGTTTATGTATTGAATGATAAGGACGAATTTGAGTTGGCTTATGTAGAAGTGCGTAATGAGACTACAAATAAGGTCTATATTTATGATAATATCGGTCGCACTAAGTTGACTGCCTTGGAAGCAGATGAAAACTTTGTTCCGCTGGAAATTATGCAGCAGGCAAGTCGTGAAGAAATTCAGCTGAAGGAGATCAAAGAAGCTGTAATCGAAGAAAAGAAGCAGGATAAGCTGATTACGGAAAATACACAGATTGATGTGAGGACAGAAGTAATTCCGGGTGTGGATGCTAATGGTAATAAGATTCTGAACTACAAAGTGGGCTACCAGTATGAGGTGATCAATAAAGAGTTTTCTGCAAAGGAGGACTTCCCGTCAGGTGGTTATGATATTGAACGTTCCAATGCCGCAATGTCTCTGATGAAGATAATCAAGAATGCTTTTGAAGGCGATTTCTCCAAGTATCTGTCTGAAGGTAAACAAGTGAAGGTCATTGTTACCGGTTCTGCCGATGCAAGTCCTATTCGCGGACGCATTGCCTATAACGGACAATATGGCGAATTTATCGATGAACCTTATTATAAGGATGGTAATCTTGATAATATTACCGTAACAAAGGCTTCGGGCATTACTGCTAATGAACAGTTGGCTTTGATGCGTGCGGCAGGTGTGAAGAATTATATAGAAAAGAATGTAACCACACTGGATAACACCAAGAACGAATATGAATATCATGTGGAAGTAGCCAAAGAACGCGGTGGTGAATTCCGTAAGATTAACGTAGAGTTTGTAATCATGGATGCTTTTCCTGCAAAATAATTTAGTGAGGAGCTAATAAATAAATATGAAGAATTTTTTAGTACTGACAATCATTTTAATGTTGGGAGCATGTGGGAGAGTAGTGGCACAGGATGCCGCTGCTGCTTCTAAGCGTGCTAACCAACAATATGTGCTTTTTGAAAGTGAGCGCGATAAAGGAACGAACGTGACGGGTATGTATAGCTATTTGCTGGACAGTTACGAGAATTTCATGAAAGTTGTGGAAGCACCGGATAACGGTCAGTATTTGAGTGGCGCCAAGAATCGTTTGCGTGCTATGTATCCTTATCTGTTGAATGGTGCAGTGTATTATTCCGAACAGAAGCAACCCTCTAAGGCGCTGGATTTTGCGGCAGCTTATATTGAGATGCCCCGGCTGAAGATTTTTCAGAGCGAGTTGCTTCCCAAAGATAACCGCTATGCTTCTGTAGTATATTATGCGGCGGTATCTGCCTACAATCTCCAAAAGTATTCGCAGGCGTTGAAGTATTTCCAGGAGTATTTAAGCACGGGAACGGATACACAGCAGAAAGACTGCTATGTATATATGAATATGATTTATCAGTCGCAGAAGAATTATTCTGAACAGGAACGTGTTTTGGAGGAAGCCATAGCCAAGTATCCTGTTTCGCTTGATTTCCTTTATAATCTGGTGAATGTGCATATTGCCACGAACAATATGCCGAAGTTACTGTCGGCCATCGATCGTATTCTTGAAGTTGATCCCAATAATGATAAGGTATTGCCCATCAAGGCACGTATTCTGGAACGCCAGGGAAAGAATCAGGAAGCGCTTGACATCTACAAACGTTTGTATGCTCTCCATCCCGATAGTTTTGAGTTGCTCACCGGATTGGCACGTGTTAATTTCAATGTAGCTACTGAAATTGTGAATAACGGTGCTACTATTGCTAATGATACCGAATATGCGTTGGTACGTCAGCGTGCTTCCGGTTATCTGCTGGATGCTAAAGACCTGTTCCTGAAAATTCTGGAAAAAGAACCTTCATCTAAAATGTATATGCAGGGGTTGGCGGGTGTATATCAGTATATGGATATGAAATCTGAGTATGAAGTCTTGATGAAAATTATTACTGACGGTGCTTCATATACTTCTTTTCCATCCCGTTTGCTGGCCTATAATGAGGCATTGAAGAAGACTGAAGGGGTGGCACAACAACAGGAATCTGCTCCTGTGCCGGTGGAACCTGCTATGTTGGTCATCCATGTGGATAGTTTTATTGATGGTAATAATAATAAGGTAATAGATGCCGGTGAAAGTTTTGCTGTTCAATTTTCTGTTGAGAATAAGGGACAGGGGGATGCTTATAACATCCGCCTCCGTCTTTCCGAACAACAGGGATATGATGAATATTTTGACGGTCCCCGTGAGTTGGATGGTGGTAATATTCCCGCAGGAACATCGAAGCAATACACTTTCCGTTATCTGGTAAAGAAAGAAATGCCGTCAGCGCTGGCCAAGATTAATATCTATGCATTCGAAGCAAATGGTTTTGATGCTGATCCGTCGGAATTGATTGTTAATACACAGGAATATGCTATGCCGCGCCTGCGTGTGGCGGATCATCAGTTCTTTGCTTCCGAAGGTTCTTCTATCACTTTAGGTAAGAATGGTAAGCTGACGCTTGCTTTGCAGAATTTCGGTTCGAAGACAGCACGTAATGTGAAATTGAACTTCAAATTGCCGAATAATGTGTTTACAACTGATGTACCTGAAATGACGATTGATAGTATTGCTCCGGGTGATGTAGCAACACTGGATTATGGTTTCCTGGTGAACAAGCGTTTCGATGGTGATTCAATCGCTGTGATGGTAAGCGTGAGTGAAGATTCCCGTTCTTCTTATCTGAGTGAAGCCTATAAGGTGAAGGTGGGTGAATACTTAACGGCATCCAGCACAATCAAGATTGACGGAGCTGTTCGTAAGGCTGTTGATCTTAAGAATGTTAGTTTAGGACTCAATACTGAGTTGCTGCAAGATATTCCTGTGGGTGCTGTGAATCGTCACCGTTATGCATTGATCATTGGTAACGAAGATTATAGCATAACCGGTGCCAATGCAGAGATTAATGTGCCTTATGCCGTGAATGATGCTATGGTATTCCGTGAATATTGTGTACGTACATTTGGTGTACCTGATGGACAACTGAAAGTTGTTCCGAATGCTACGGCTGGTATGATGCACGAACAGCTTGACTGGTTGGTGAATATGGCAAGTACTGATCCTGAAGCGGAATTGATATTCTATTATTCCGGTCATGGTAATAATGATGAGGCTACGAAAGAACCTTATCTGCTGCCGGTAGATATTACGGGTAAGAACATTCGTCTGGGTATTTCTCTGGCGGATTTATATAAACGTCTGGCAACCTATCCTATCAAGGGAGCTTATGTTTTCCTGGATGCTTGCTTTAGTGGTGGCTACAAGAGTGCTGCTCCGTTGCTGGCCCAAAAAGGGGTACGTGTAGTACCGAAGGTGGGTTTGCCACAGGGACATACCTTGAGTTTCTCATCCAGTAGCGGTGACCAGACTTCCAGTGTTTATCATGATAAGAAGCAGGGATATTATACTTATTTCCTGGTTAAATGTATCAAGGATGCAAAGGGAGATTTAACCATGAAAGAACTGTTTGAAAAGACCAATGCAGAGGTGAAGAAAGCTACTGCTTTGATTGGCAAGATGCAGGAACCTCAGTATATGGTTTCTCCTACATGGTCTGATTGGGCAGATGTGAAGCTGAAGACACCGGCGACAATGAATTAGTTTATTGGCAATATAGAAAAAGGGACTCTGTCGACATAAATGTTGCAGAGTCCCTTTTTCTTTTTCATGCTTCTTTTCATAAGCGCATGTAAAAGTTCCATAAAAAAGAACTCGAATACTGCCTGGAATAAGGGCAATGCATAACTTTGTGAAAGCAACAATAAAGACATAGAGTTATGGAGGCAATGAACATATGCTGCGAATAGGTGTAAAGACTTCGATGTGGAATCCCTGGCATGGCTGTCATAAGTTTAGTACAGGCTGTCAGCATTGCTATGTTTATCGTACAGATGGTAAGTATGGTAAGGATAGTTCCGTTGTGGCAAAGACAGAGAAGTTCAATCTGCCTGTGCAGCAAAAGAAAAACAAAACTTACAAGATACCTTCCGGTAGCCTAGTCTATACATGTTTCACTTCTGATTTTCTGGTGGAAGATGCTGATGAATGGCGTCCTGAAGCATGGGAGATGATGCGGTTGAGACAAGATCTCCACTTTCTGTTTATCACTAAGCGTATTGACCGACTGAAGGATTGTTTACCTTCAGATTGGGGAGAAGGATATGATAATGTAACAATCTGTTGTACGATGGAGAATCAGGATCGGATTGACTATCGCCTGCCTATTTATAAGGCAGCTCCCATTAAGCATAAAATTATTATTTGCGAACCGCTTCTCAGCCGGATAGATTTCAGGGGAGAGTTAGGTGAGTGGGTTGAGCAGGTTGTAGCCGGAGGAGAATCTGGACGGGAGGTGCGTGTATGCGATTATGACTGGGTTTTGGAGATTCGTCGTCAATGTATAGAAGCTAATGTGGGCTTCTGGTTTAAGCAGACAGGTTCTTATTTATTGAAAGAAGGGAAGGAGTTTAAAGTAGCCCGACAATTTCAGCACTCGCAGGCCCGGAAGGCGGAGATAAACTATGAGCCGGATCGCACCTCTTTTATAGAAGAGAATACAGGCAGCGCTATATTGTAGTCTCTTGTGTTCAACTATCCTATCGGTTTGATTGTTATATATTCATATATCAATAGCATAAGATTTGTTGGAGAGCTGAAGATATGAAACTACTTATATTTGTATTGTTAATAAGTTGTCTGGCTTGTGCCAATAATCAGGCAGGGCAGGCAGAAAGGAAAAAAGATATGGAATCAACCAAGGAAATTTATCTGGCAGGAGGCTGTTTCTGGGGAACCGAGCATTTCCTGAAACTAATTGATGGCGTAGAAACTACGCAAGTCGGCTATGCAAACGGCAATATTGCCAATCCGACTTATAAACAAGTATGTACCGGAACTACGGACTTTGCAGAAACTGTGAAAGTGCAGTATGATCCCCTCAAAGTGGACCTGCCTTTTCTCATAGATCTTTATTTCAAAACCATCGACCCTACCAGCGTAAACAGGCAGGGTAATGACAAGGGTACCCAATATCGTACGGGTATTTATTATACTGACCCAGCTGATTTAGCGGTTATTCAAGAAACTGTGCACCGTCTGGCAACAGCTTACTCCCGTCCGCTGGCAGTAGAAATAAAGCCTTTGAAGAATTTCTATCCCGCGGAAGACTATCACCAGGATTATCTGGATAAGAATCCGGGCGGATATTGTCATATCCATCCTGAACTATTTGACTTGGCGCGTAAGGCTAAAATGCCGAAAAAATCTGTTTATAGTAAACCGGATGATACGGTGTTGCGTTCTAAACTCACCCCGGAGCAATATGCCGTGACTCAAAAGAATGCAACCGAGCCGGCTTTTCATAATGATTATTGGAATGAACACCGTCCCGGTATTTATGTAGATATCACCACGGGTGAGCCTTTGTTCGTTTCAACTGATAAGTTTGATTCCGGCTGTGGCTGGCCCAGTTTCTCAAAACCGATTGACCGTAAACTTATTCATGAGAAGATGGATACTTCTCATGGTATGGTACGCACAGAGGTTAGAAGTGCTACGGGTGATGCCCATTTAGGACATGTCTTCACCGATGGTCCGGCAGATAAAGGTGGTTTGCGTTATTGCATCAACAGTGCTTCGTTGAGATTCATTCCTAAAGAGAAGATGCAGGCTGAAGGATATGGGGAATACATCAGTTTAGTAAAGTAATTTTTCGTATCCGGAAAACTTTCGTATCTTTAGCAAAAACGGAATTATGATTGAATTTAGAACTGTACCATTGGCATCACTTCTGAATCTGAGAAATCAATATCTGGATTCTTTGCGTTACCCCCAGGAGTTACACTGCGAGTGGCTTGTTGCAAAAGGCACTTGTTTCTGTATCGAACAGGATGAAGAAAGAGTGGGGTATTTCATTCAGTCGGAAGAAGGAGAGCTGATTGAATTCTATCTGTCTGATGAACTGCTTTCACGAAAAGAAGAAATATTCGGAAGAGCGTTGAAAGAATTTCAGATTAAGAGTGCTTTCTGCAAGTCATTTGATGATTTCGCAGGCAGGGGTATGCAACGATGATTATTTCGCATCTTAAAGAATCATGCTTAAAAGCGGGATATACTCCCTATTGCAGGGTGTGCAGCTGATAATGTTGCTTCACGTAGGACGCTGGAGCGGTGTGGTTTTATGACAAAACATTGTGCCATTGCATTTGATTTCTATCGGAAGTAACATTAAACGGTCCGGGAACTTAAAGTCAAAAAACAGTAAATCATCGAATAGGAGGAAACACCGCTTCCTCCTATTCGATGATTTACTGTTTTTTTTATTTTAGTCATCAATGTCAATTACTCTCATCTTAGAGTCAAACTTGATTTCCCAACGGTTAGACAGCTTTACTTCATATTCTTTTTTATCCCGTTCAATCTGTAAGATTTTAACATCCGGATAGTTTGTCTTTACATAAGTACGGATTGCTTCCGGGATGATCTGTGCAGGGACTTCACTTTGCTGGCATTTAACTTCTGTCCATTCTCCCGCCTTATCGAATTCTATTTTTTCTCCATTAGTGAAGACCACATCGTAGCTTTTATAGAATAATTCTGTTTCCTGTTTTGCCAATGCCACTTTATGATCTTTAAAGTAGGTATTGAGGAAAGTCTGAGCCTTTGCAGGGAGTTGATTTACCTGGATCGGTTTGTCATTATCTGCCATTACCATTGTGTGCATTGTGAACATACATACTAATAATAAAACTAACTTTTTCATATTCTTCTATTTTTAATAATTAATACTTTGGTTTATTCTGATATTGCAAAGGTAAAGGGAGATTCTGGAAAGAAACTGGAATCCTTTACCGAATGATTGGTTTCTCGGTGTGAAACTGGCAGTTTCATTATTTGGAACTGCTTGTTTCATTACTTGAAACTATCGGTTTCATTGCTTGAAACTGGAGGTTCCATTGCTTGAAACACTTCGTCCGGTCTGCTGAAACAGAACAGAGGGTCATTCGGCAGGTGGTAATAGGTTCTTGCCGGTGTTAGCGAGGATGTGATATCAATAAACTTTAGCTTTATTGGAATGACATCCTATTCTTTTTTTCCATAAATTTGTCGTCGATTTTAAAAGTAAGACTGCTATGCTTGAAGATATTCTGAAATTCAATAAGGAGTTCGTGCAGAACAGAGGATATGAGAAATACCTCACTAATAAATACCCAGACAAGAAGATTGCCATCATTTCCTGTATGGATACCCGTTTGCTTGAACTGATACCTGCCGCGCTCGGACTAAAGAACGGTGACGTAAAGATGATAAAGAATGCGGGAGGTGTCATATCCCATCCGTTTGGTAGTGCGGTGAGAAGTCTGCTGATAGCCATTTATGAACTTGGCGTGGAACAGGTGATGGTGATCGGGCATACCGATTGTGGTGCGCAAAGCCTGAATAGCAAAAGAGTGCTTGCACACATGAAGGAAAGAGGCATTGCAGACAAGAACATTGATATGCTGAAATTCTGCGGTCTGGATGTTGAGTCTTGGTTGAATGGATTTGACAGTGTGGAGGAAGCGATTAAAAGTTCCGTGGAGTTAATCAGGAAACACCCGCTTATCCCATCGGATATTAAGATAAACGGGTTTATTATTGATTCCATAACCGGAGAACTAAAAATTCTGATCTGATGAGGCAGGAATAAATTCACTTGGTCGTCCGTTGTAGGTTAGTGTCAGTCTATGCATAGCCCTTGTTACAGCTACATAGAGCATACTTTTGTCAATGGCTGAGTTGTAATTCTTGGCATTGACATAAGGAACGATTACTTCGTCAAACTCCAACCCTTTTGCCATGTGAGATGAGGTAACGATAATACCTTTCATAAAAGCAGAGCTTTGATTGGACAGGAAATGGATATCACCGGTATGCACCCGGAGGTTTTCTGATAGTTCTCTTGCCTGTGTTTCGGTTTTGCATACTATCCCGAGTGACGTATAACCGGACTTTTTAAAAGAAGAAATTATACTGAAAATACCCAGTATTTCCTGTTTTACATCTTCAAACCGTAGGATTGCAGGAGGTTCACCGTGGCGTATGATAGGTTCTAATTCATGATTGGTCTGAATCTTTTGCGAGAAATCCGTGATTTCAAACGTAGAGCGGTAACTTTTGCATAGTTTCATTATTTCGCCTATAGTGAATGCTTTCCGAATCATATCGGCTGTTGACGAACCATAAGGGTTGACAGATTGTGATGCATCTCCGAGAATAGTCTTCCGGCAGGGGTAAAGTTTCTGAATTACTTTGTTTTGGATAGGAGAATAATCCTGCATTTCGTCTATCAAAAGATGTTTGACACCGGGCGAAGTAATATTTCCGTCTAAAGCCATATGCAGGTATGCCAAAGGTGCCAGGTCAGCGTATTCCAACATCCGGTTCTTGCGTAATTTGAATAGTTCGGGCTTACCTATCCATACGAAAAACTCTTTATAAATCTGAAGATCGTTGTTACCTGCAAACATCTTCTTTATTTCTTTCTTCAACAGATTTTTCTCTGAAGTGGTAATTGTAAAGTAGTATTGCACCTTCATCATTTCCAGGATATAATCCGTCATAGCTTCAGAACGCTGGCGCATGGGGTAACGGTTGAAGCGTCTGAATTGCTCTTCAATATATTCGGCTGGAATTGTGATGTGCCTGGTGAGTTTTACTTCTGCTGCTTTGAAGTAGTTGTTTTCCATATAGAGGATGAACTTATCGAGCTGTGAAATAAACTCGAAGGAAGATTTGTATTTGATCCGTTCAATGAAGTCCGAGGACGTTTTTTCGAGTAATTCCGTTACCTGTTCAAAGAAGTTCTGGTATTTGTATTTGTTTTCAAGAACTCCCGAAAGAATCTGCTCCATACTGGTTTCGGGCACACTTTCTTCGCCAAGCTCGGGAAGTACGTTCGAGATATAATCACCGAAAACTTTATTGGGTGAAATAATAAGTATATCTTTTGAGGAAATATTCCCTTTCAACGTATAGAGCAGGTAGGCGATGCGGTGTAAGGCAATGGATGTCTTGCCCGATCCGGCAACTCCCTGGATAATGAGCACGTGGGCTTCTTCATTACGAATGATCTGGTTTTGTTCCCGCTGGATGGTGGTGACAATATTCTTCATTTTATCATCGGCATTGCTGCTGAGTTCCTTCTGAAGAATTTCATCATGTACAGTCAGCGAGCTTTCTATCATATATTCCATTTTGCCTTTACGGATGCGGTATTGGCGTTTAAGTGAAATATCTCCGTTGATTTCACCGGTAGGGGAGGTATAAACCGCTTTCCCCAGTTCGTAATCGTAGAACATACCGGAAATGGGAGCCCGCCAATCGTATATCAGGTTCGTCTTATTTTGTGAATCATAGAACGTATGTATGCCTATATAAATAGGTAAAACACTACTGCCGTTTTTCTTTTCCTCGAAATCTATCCGTCCGAAATAGGGGATATCCAATATTTTGCCCAACCGCCTGCGTTTGTCAATTACGCTTTCACCCAGTGCGAAATGATTGAGGATGCTTTCGCGCATGGATCGGATTTCATGCGGATCGATATCTTTGTTTGACCAGATATAATCTTTGTATTCCTGTAAGGTTTCTACATGTTCTTTGACTGATGTATCGGTGTTCTGAATCGTATCGTTAATGATGCCGATGACCTGTTGCAAGTACTTTTTTTCCTGTTGTTCTGATAGATTGAATGTCATAACTCTTTTAATTTTTTATCTGAGAAGTTTGGAAAGGGTGGCAAAGTTAGTCCGAATTATCAGGTTATTAAATAGTTATTTATAGCTATATATCCGTCCTTTTTTCTACATTTGCACGTCATTACAAAAGAAAAACAATGGATATTCTTGATCTTGCCAGACGGAATCAACAGAAAGCCCGGAAAATTATAGAAGACACAAAGATCATCCCTATTTGGGAAAGTATAGGTGCCAGAGTGAATTTAGTAGGTTCTTTAAGTACAGGATTGCTGATGAAGCATCTTGACATTGATTTTCATATTTATACCTCACAATTTAGTCTGTGTGATAGCTTTCAGGCAATGGTGAAGTTTACGGAAAACAAGTCTTTCATGAAGATGGAGCATAAGAATCTGCTGGATACAGAGGAAGCATGTGTGGAGTGGCATGCTTGGTATCGGGATGCAGATAATGCGCTTTGGCAGATAGATATGATCCATATTTTGGAAGGTTCCCGGTATGATGGCTATTTTGAGAAGTTTGCCGAACGGCTTTCCGCTGTTTTGACCGATGAAACAAGGTATGCCATTTTAAAATTGAAATATGATACGCCCGAGTCGGAAAAGATTATGGGAATAGAGTATTATAAAGCTGTTATCCGGGATGGCATACGCAGTTATGAGGACTTTATGGAATGGAGAAGTCTGCATCCGGTTACGGGAATTATGGACTGGATGCCGTAACTTGCATATTTCTTTCGCAGAGCGGTTAGCTTAGTATTCCTGACTTTAATCCTGCATTGATAGCTTCGATAGAATTCTGTACCCCTAATTTGTGCAATAGGTTTTGCCGGTGAATATTGACCGTATGAATACTGATGCAGAGATTGTGAGCTATTTCTTTACTTAATAATCCTTTTTGAATAAGCTGTAAAATCTCCAGTTCACGCTGTGTCAGATGAATCCGTGGAATAGATACTAAAGTAGGCGAGAACATTTCTCCATTTTTGAGATTCAATACAGTGCATTCCACTTGATCAGTTTCTGTCTGATTGGGTGCAATCTCTATATTTCCAAGTATCAGCCATGCTTTTCCGTTGAGGCTTTGTTCTAAAACCTGTTGCCGGCTGATTACCCGTATGTACTGTTGTTTGGCATTCATCAGCCGGAAACTATAGATATTACAATAATCATTTCTTTGTTCGTGAGGCAGGCTATAGATGAACTTGCTAAGGTTAATCTGCAATTGCTCCAGTCGTGCGAAATCGTCCGGATGAAAGCGTGATTCCAAATAATCTCCCTGCTTTTCCAGAGTAGCTATTTTCCGGCTGTCATATCCCAATATATCTGCAAAGTTAGAAGATGCGAAAGCATATCTGTATTTATAAACATCAACTACAAATGAGCAACTTCTGCTGATTTGGGACATCTGTTGTAGCACAACTTTATCCTGTTCCCATATGGCATAGTCGATTTCATTTGCAGACAAATGTTGCTTTGCCCACATTTCTTCTCTTGTGATTTCAGTTGATTTCATGCAGTGGAGTAATTTCACGCAAAAATATAATAACCGTTGATTTATCCGGGTAAGATCACTTGCTTTTTTATTATTTTTCCTACATTTGCTGTGTAGAATTCACATAAAACGATTGTTCAACTCATGAAACATCAACTCTGTATATAGCTACGCTCCACGAATAGTACTTTCCAATAAAAGCTATTCGGCTATCCTGACGGATTTTTGTAATTCGTCACAGAGTTTTCCTATCTGATTATTTACATCGAGTGGCACGCAGCTATGCGCATAGCTGTGTGGCATGCGTTTATTTTAGTTGAACAATGAATTATACGTATAAGCAAATATGGCTCATCAACTTTCCTGTGATGATGAGCATCCTGATGGAGCAATTAATCAATATTACTGATGCTATTTTTCTGGGACATGTAGGCGAAGTGGAGTTAGGTGCTTCTGCGCTTGCAAGTGTTTATTATCTGGCCATTTATATGCTCGGTTTTGGCTTTAGTTTGGGTTTACAGGTTATGATTGCCCGCAGAAACGGGGAACAAAGATACGAAGAAACAGGGAAGACTTTCTTCCAGGGATTATTGTTCCTGAGTGGACTGGCTATGTTTTTAAGTCTTGCGTCCTATATACTGTCACCTGTTATCCTGAGGTATTTCATCCGTTCACCGGAGATTTATAATGCTGCGGTTGATTATCTGACATGGAGATGTTTCGGTCTGCTATTCTCTTTTCCATTTCTGGCATTCCGCTCTTTCTTCGTGGGAATTACGAAAACGAGAGTTTTGTCGTGGGCGGCTATAATGGCAGTTCTTATCAATATCCCTTGTAATTACTTGTTTATTTTCAGTCTCAATCTGGGTATATCCGGGGCAGCAATGGCTTCTTCACTGGCTGAAGCCGGTTCTTTATTAATTCTGGTTATCTATACTTTTCTGAAAATGGATAAGGAGAATTTAGGGCTAAAAGTTGTTTATGATAGGAAATTGCTAAATTCACTTTTTCATTTATCCGTATGGAGTATGATGCATGCTTTCATTAGTGTTGCTCCGTGGTTTTTATTCTTCGTGGCTATCGAGCGGTTGGGAGAAAAACAACTGGCAGTGTCGAATATTATAAGAAGTGTTTCTACCGTTTTTTTTGTAATAGTCAATTCGTTTGCGGCTACTATCGGTTCACTGGTCAGTAATCTGATAGGTGCGGGTGAGGGGAGAAGTATGTTCCGGCTTTGTGGTAAAATTCTCAGATTGGGATATGCAATCGGTCTTCCTTTGATAATTATTGCTATGTTATTTAATCAACAGATTATCGGATTTTATACGGATAATGCAGAATTAATAGAACTTGCTCAGTATCCGTTTATCGTGATGTTGCTGAATTACACATTTGCTTTGCCTGGTTATGTTTTTATGAATGCAGTAACAGGTACAGGTAATACCCGGATTGCATTTATCTTTCAGATTTCCACTATTGTCGTCTATCTGGCTTATTTGTATCTATTGAGTTATTGTTTCACAACGACTTTACCGGTCTATTTGACGGCTGAGTATTTGTTTGTGATTCTATTAGGTGTTCAATCTTGCGCTTACCTGAAGATAAGCGGTATTAGTAAGGGAATAAAGTAATATAGCCAATACCTTTATTTTATTGGTAAAGTGACGATCATTCGTATTCCTTCCTTATATGCAGGATCTATTTTTATCTCTCCGGCAAGTCGTTTTGTGATGAGCCGGCAGAGATATAATCCCAGTCCATTACCGGGAACAAAAGTGTCAAGTTTGGAGAAGCGGTTGAATACTTCTTCATGTTTCTCCTGAGGAATACCGCAACCGGTATCGGTGACATATATCAGGATTTTCTCTTTGGATTTATCCACTCCATATCCTAAAGTGATCTGACCTTTTTCTGTGAATTTATTAGCATTACTCAGCAAGTGTTCGATTACTTGGGTCAGGTATTGGGCATTGCTTGGAATAATCATACTTTCTTCTGTAATTTCCAGCTTATATTCTATGCCCTCCTTTTTCTTGAGTTGCTCCATTTCATGTACACAGATGTTCTTCAAATCTGTAGGCTGACAGGGAAGTTTTTCTTCGGAAACATCCAGATTGGCAACTTCCAGCATACTGTTGATAAGACTTGTTAGTAATACAGTATTCTTTTGAATTTCCGGTGGAAACTCTTTGCGCATCTCCGCATCGATTTCTTCATTCATGATCAGATCGGAGAATCCGACGATAGCGTTGAGTGGAGTACGTATCTCATGGCAGATTGAGTTGATAAATGATTGTTTCATCTTTTCGCTTTCCTGTGCTTTGAGATGCAAGGCTTTTAATTCCATTTTCATCCTTTTCTCCTTCTTCCAGGAAAAATATAAATAGGTACAGATAAGTACTACGATTATTAATAAAATGCTGAGAGAAATGAGCATCGTTTTCTTATTTTTTATCTCCAGCATAGTCTTTTCATTATTGAGAGTATTCAGATCATACTTTACTTGTAATTCATTGAGCTGCTTATGTGTAGCTTCTGTACTTAATGAATCCTGAATCTGATGTGAAATCTTCAGATATTTCAGAGCATTCTGATAATCTTTGATTGCTTCATAAGTCATGGAATTGATGTTGTATAATCCGGGCAGATTCTGTGGCGCTAATGTTTCTGCAAATTTAATCAGACTGTCATTGGCTGCTATTGCCTTGCGAAAATCTCTTTCGGTACGGTTATTGGAATAATAGTTGTTGGCACAAAGATAATAATTGTATTTATCCAGATCATTAGTCAGACTCTTACCAATTTCCTGAATACGCTTCCAGTAATATTTTTCTTGTTCTAATGTCAGATATGGCAAACTGCTAATCATAAATGAATAGTACTGAAGGAGATATAAATCTATATTATAGAAAGGACGCTGTTTTTGGTAATCATTTTTATATTTTTGCTCTACCATATTAATAAGCTGCTCCATGATTTTCACAGCTTCTTTGTTCTTACCTGCTTGGGCGTATGTAAAACATACTCTCCAGGTAATGAATTTTTTGTAGATGTATTTTTCTTTTTCCGGGAGTGTTTCTGCAAGTTGCATGGCTTTATCCAAATAAGGTATTGCCTTTTTGAATTGATCACTCATATAGAAACTCGTTCCCATATTATAGGCTGATGCTATTTGTTTGTATACATTGTCTTCTTTATCTGTCTCTACATTCTTGGAATCTAATTCTTCTTTGATAGCTTCCGTTCTCTCTCCGGAGTAGCATCGTGAGTCAAAAGTTCGCATATGATAAAAAGGTAATAAACTTTTGAGTTCATCCTCGGTCGCTATCTTTTTAAAATATTCGGTGAATTTGGCTATTGTATCTTTATTGTATTCGCTGATTCCGGCGATAAGAATATCGTCGAGTGCATTCAGCATATTTTTTCTGTCATCGATTGTGGCTGCTTCCTGGTACATCTTTAATAGATAAAGATGGGCTTCAGGATTTTCCTGATAGAGGTCTGCCAGATTTCTGTATATTTGAATTCTTTTCTCGGAAGACTGGGTATTTTTTAAAACACCCAGGAGGCTATCTGCTGCCTGTGTTTGGTTTGAGGCAAGCACTGTCGAATTGATAAGTATAAATATAGCAGTTAGTAAATGTCGCATAATATGTTGCTACTTTGTAATGGCGCAAATCTACTGCTTTTTTTCGTGATTTTGTGTTGTTTGAGAAAAATATTTTCGGAGGTTTATCTTTGGTATTTTTTACCTTTCTGATTTGCTTTCTGAATTTATCCGATTTAGTGATAAATACTTGTTTAACTGCAATTTCCAGAAGTGTAATTCTTGTGGATCAGAAAGAAAACCTTATATTTGTAAAATGACGATAAATGTCATATAAATCTTTATAGACTTAATACTTAAAAGCGTAACTAAATGGCAAAAATCAATTTTTACCTTCTCTTTAATGGCAATTGCGAAGAGGCATTCAATTTTTATAAATCAGCTTTTGGTATAGATTTTACTTTTATAGGCAGATATGGGGATATTCCTCCGCAGAATGGGATGCCTCCGATTTCTGAGGATGAAAAAAATAAAATAGAGAATATCTGTTTGCCTATTGCTGAAGAGACTGTTTTGATGGGAGCGGATGTTTGCGGCTATATGGCGCAAAATACTGTATTCGGTAATAATTTCTCTCTTTATATAGAAGCTGATAGTAGAGGAGAGGCAGATCGATTGTTTGCCGGGTTGTCAACAGAGGGACGTGTAACGATGCCTATGAGTGAAGCACATTGGGGGGATTATTTTGGAATGTTTACTGATAAGTTTGGTGTGAATTGGCTGATAAATGTCCGCAAGAATATAGGGTAATTATATAGTGATAAATTAAAAGAATAATAGTTTTACTATGGAAGAAATGTATTGTCAGAGTTGTGGTATGCCACTTGTAAAGGCAGAAGATTTTGCAACAAATAAAGACGGAACTCCTATGAGTGAGTATTGCATCTATTGTTTTAAAGATGGAGATTTTACAGGGGATATCACTATGGAGGATATGATCAATATCAGCCTGAAGCATATGAGGGAACTCTTCAAAGGTGATCCTGATTTCAACGAGCAGGCAGCATTGATTAAAATGAGAGATTTTTTCCCGGAGTTAAAGAGGTGGAAGAAGTCTCTATAATCTTTTCTTTTGGAAATGCATTAGGTAACATTCTATAGAAAAAGAAAAGCGTTGTAAATAAGTTATTTACAACGCTTTTCTTACAAGTGGTGCCACCAGGAATCGAACCGGGGACACAAGGATTTTCAGTCCTTTGCTCTACCAACTGAGCTATGGCACCATTGTTTCTCTTTTGCGGTTGCAAAGGTAGTGAAACTTTTGGACTATGCAAGCGCTTTGGAGATAAAAAACGCTGATATTTGCCTATGTGGCTAAGTATCAGCGCTTATGTTTTAAGAAAAAAATGAATTCAGCTGTTTATCTGCTCTTACAAATCTTTATTCGCCAGCTTTTTCGCCTTCACTCTCGGTAGTTTCCTCTTTCAGTGGATTCCATCCTTGTGCTTTCAGTTCAAACTCTTGACCATCGCGAGTGATCAGTGCACAACCTAATTCCGGTTTAGTGATGTGTCCTATTAACTTCACACCTTCCATTTCAGAAATCTTCTCGTGATCGGCAATGGGAACGGTGAAAAGCAGTTCGTAGTCTTCGCCACCATTAAGAGCGCATGTTGTCAGATTCATATTGAACTCTTCAGCCATGACGGCAGTCTGATAGTCAATGGGGATATGTTCCTCATAAATGCGGCAGCCTACTTTACTTTGCGTGCAGATATGCAACAATTCAGAAGATAGACCATCTGAAATATCCATCATAGAAGTGGGTTGAATACCTTCTTCCGCCAGTTTCTCAATGATGTCGCGGCGAGCTTCCGGTTTTAATTGACGTTCCAGCAGATATTCCTTTCCGGAGAAATCAGGTTGCATATCAGCCTTACCTTTCAAAGCCACTTTCTCGCGTTCCAATAATTGTAAGCCCATATATGCGGCACCCAGATCACCGGTTACGCAAATCAAATCTGTTTCTTTCGCACCATTTCGGTAGACAACCTTATCTTTGTCTGCCTCACCTATACAAGTGATACTGATTGCCAGTCCCGTAAGAGAAGAAGAGGTGTCGCCTCCTATGATATCCACATCATATTCCTCGCACGCCAGACGGATGCCCGCATACAACTCTTCCATATCTTCCACGGAGAAACGCTTGGAAAGAGCCAGAGAAACGGTGATCTGTTTGGGCGTACCATTCATGGCGTAGATATCGGAGAAGTTCACGACAGCCGCTTTATAGCCTAAGTGCTTCAGCGGGACATAAATCAAATCGAAATGCACACCTTCCATTAGCAAGTCAGTGGTAATCAAGACTTGTTTTTCGGTAGGATAGGAGAGTACGGCAGCATCATCACCTATACCGTACCGGCTGGATTCATTCTTCAGTTCAATACCGTCGGTAAGGCGGCGGATGAGGCCGAACTCACCGAGGCTTGATATTTCTGTTCTCATGATTATGCTCTGTTTATCAATTCTCTCATAATTTCTGTCATCTTCGGCTGGGCGGCATCAGCAGCTTTCTGCACTTCCTCGTGTGTCACCTCTACGATCTTACCTTCCACACCAAGGTCGGTAATTACCGAAATACCGAATACCTTGATACCGCAATGATTGGCAACAATCACTTCCGGCACTGTAGACATACCCACTGCATCGGCACCGAGGATATGGAATAATTTATATTCGGACGGTGTCTCAAATGTCGGACCTTGCGTACCGATATATACACCATGCTGTACTTTGATACCCTTTTCCGCTGCAATTGCATTAGCCTTACGAATTAACTCTTTATCGTACGCTTCACTCATATCCGGGAAACGCGGGCCATATGGAATATTCTTGCCACGCAACGGGTGCTCCGGGAAGTAATTGATGTGATCTGTAATAATCATCAGGTCGCCGATTTCAAAATCCGGATTTGTACCACCGCTGGCATTCGAAACAAATAGGGTTTTGATACCCAGTTCGCGCATTACACGTACCGGAAACGTTACCTCCTTCATTGAGTAACCTTCATAATAATGGAAACGTCCCTGCATTGCCATGATATCCTTGTTTCCCAATTTTCCGAATATCAGTTTTCCGCTATGTCCTTCTACCGTCGATACGGGGAAGTTCGGAATTTCCTCATATTTTATTTCGTACTTCTCGGTGATTTCGGTGGCAAGACTGCCTAAACCGGTTCCGAGGATAATTGCTGTCTCAGGTTGTGTGTGCATCCTACCTTTCAGGTAAGCTGCTGTTTCTTGAATGAGCTCTAACATAGCCAATAATATTTTGGTTAAATATATGTTGTTGATTTTGTAAAAATTCTATCTCAATCGGTAAAATGTACAAATACGGCTTTAACGTTTCGGCGAGTGCCGGATGGTGTTGCAACCTTGTCGCATCCTTTTCCGTGGTGATAATCAGCTTCTTCTTTCCTTCCAGACGTTCGAAGCGTTCTTTTATAGCTTGCAAATCCTTGCTGCTGAAATCATGATGGTCGTCAAACTGACATAAGTTTACGTGCGGTGTGTGCACTTTTAGCTTTTCCACCAGCGGTACAGGCGAAGCGATTCCTGTTACCAGTAATACTTGTTCGTCTTTTTCCAGTGATGCGAGGGTTCGGCGTTTTTCTCCGAAGAGCGGTGTTAATGCTCCATATCGGAACGAGGAAAAATAAAGTTGCTGATACGGATACAGCTTTAGTCTTTTCGTGATGATATTGAAATCTATAGGTTTGATATCTTCCGGGCATTTTGTCACGATCACGATGTGTGCCCTGTTTTTGCCACTTTCAGGTTCGCGTAATCGTCCTGCCGGAAGTAGGGTATCGTCTGAAAAAAGCCTGTGGAAATCTGTTAGTAGAATGTTCAGCCCGGCTTTCACGTACCGGTGTTGGTAAGCGTCATCTAGTAACACTACATCTACTTTGGGGTGGTCCAATTTCATCAGTTGTTCAATGCCGTGACAGCGGTTCTCATCTACAGCTACCCGGATAGCCGGGAATTTGGTTTTTATCTGATAGGGTTCGTCACCAATGCGCTTTACATCCGTTTCTTCCGTAGCAAGTACATACCCCTTGCTTTTTCGTTTATATCCGCGGCTCAGCATGGCAACGTTTGTTCCCGTTTGTTGTAACAGCTTGATAAGATACTCCGTGTGTGGTGTCTTGCCTGTCCCACCTACAGTGAGGTTGCCGACGCATACCACAGGTACGTCAAAACTCTTTGACCGGTAATATCCCCAATCAAAGAGTTTATTTCTTAGGCGTACCCCCATCCCGTAAATCCACGAGATGGGGTATAGCCAATAGTGTATCTTAACCAGCGGTTCTTCCATCCACTCCTTTCTTTAATTGATGTTCAACTCGAACGGAACGCGTGCCTGAATTTTATCGCAGTTCTCAAAATTATTCAGCCAGTCGAATTGGTTGTAAAGTTCACCGACTTTGCCTTTCAGTATCCGAGATTGGATATATCCACCGGGTTTCGTATCCGTCAGCATATCGAAGAAACTTTTCTTGCCCGGATAAGACATTACTGTGTAGGCATCCAGTCCGGCCTTTTCGATAGCTATTTCCAAAGCCTTGTCCAGTCCACCCAGTTCGTCTACCAAGCCCAGTTCTTTGGCTTTGGTGCCTGTCCATACACGCCCTTCGGCAATCTTCTTGATTTCATCCGTGGTCATGCCCCGGCCTTCTGCACAACGTTTCACGAACAGTTCATAGCCCTCATTCACCATATTTTGCATCAATGCCTTCTCACCGTCATTCAGCGGACGTCCCATTGCTCCGAAGTCAGCGTATGTATTGGTCTTTACTACATCGAATGACAGACCGATTTTATCCGTCAATCCTTTCACGTTGGGGAACATTCCGAAGATACCGATAGATCCTGTCAGTGTAGTCGGATCAGCTACAATACTGTCCGCGTTGCAAGAGATATAGTAACCGCCAGATGCTGCATAGTCACCCATGGAAACAATCACTGGTTTTTCTTTTTTCAGTTCGGTGACAGCGTACCATATTTGTTCCGAACCGAAAGCGCTACCGCCCGGAGAATTCACACGCAGCACTACAGCTTTCACGTCCTTATCATCTTTCAGTTTGCGCAAGTCGCGGATTACCTTATCAGAATTAATTCCATCTTCACTACCTGCATACGAACTTCCGCTGTCAATGGCTCCATATGCGTAGTACACAGCGACAATATTTCCGCTCTTATCTTTCGGAACGTTCTTCTTCACGTTCACCATGTCTTTTAAGCTTAATATTGGCATACTGTCATCCTTGTCTATTCCCACCATTGTTTTCAGGTAGTTACGTACGTCATTTTTGTATACTAGAGTATCTGCTAGTCCATATTCCACGCAGTCATTGGCGGGATAGAACATCAGCATTTTGTCGGCAGCCTCGTTCAGTTTTTCTTTGCTTACGCCTCTTGATTCTGAAATATCACTCAGCATTTGTCCCCAGATACCATCCAGGAATACGGTTACCTGTTCACGATTGGCCGGACTCATTTCTGTAGAAATGAATGGTTCCACAGCTGATTTGTAAGTACCTACTTTGAATACCTGCATTTCAACGCCAATCTTTGACAATAAATCTTTGTAGAAGGTCGGGGTAGAAGCCAAACCGTACCAGCCGATTGCGCCTTGAGGATTCAGCAACACTTTATCCGCTACACTTGCCAGATAATACAGGCGTTGTGAGTATTGGTCACCGTAAGCTACCACGAATTTACCGCTGGTTTTGAAGTCAGCCAGCGCTTTGCGTATTTCTTCCAAAGAGGCAAATCCTATGCCCATTGAACCGGCTTGCAAGTAAATTCCCTTGATGTTTTCATTTTCCTTGGCTTTCTGGATAGACGAAAGAATGTCATCCAGTCCGTACGTAGTTTCATCTTCGCTCAGGAAGATGTCGAAAGGGTTGTCCTGGCTCCGTTCTGAGAGCATACCTCTCATGTCGAGCATCATCACAGAGTTTTTGCGTACCTGAGTTTCAGACTCTGACGAGGACAGCATACTAAATAGTATCAGGATGCTGATGAAAAACAACACGACGCTTGACACGATAATACCTGTGATGGTGGCCAGCGTAAATTTAAAAAATTCTTTCATTGTAGTTATTGTTTTTTGTATGCTAACTTATAAAAGCTAACAAAGATAAATAATTGAATTGATATTTGCTCTATCTGTCGCAAGGTTTTTCATTTTGTCACACTGTTCATCACAAAACATTATTATCTTTGTGTCGTTTAATGTGAGAAGGAGAACGAACCATGAGTAATAAAATATATCCGATTGGCATACAGAGCTTTGAAAAGATTCGTAGAAACGGATACTTTTATATTGATAAGACAGCGCTTATCTACAGGTTGGTGAAGACTGGCAGCTATTATTTTCTGAGTCGTCCGCGTCGTTTTGGCAAGAGTTTGCTTATATCTACTTTGGAGGCTTATTTCTCGGGGGTACGCGAACTTTTCGAAGGACTTGCTTTGGAGCAGTTGGAGAAAGAGTGGAAAAAACATCCTGTTTTGCATTTGGACCTCAACATAGGGAAATATGATACACCTCACAGTCTTGACGATATTCTGAATAAGGCATTGCTAGAGTGGGAAGCTATATATGGTACCGGTAGTTCTCGCTTTGGCATCTATAGTTTAGGCTTCCCGAACAGAGAAGTTGAAGAAGGATTTATTAGATTTTTAATGCCATTTTATACCCGGGTAAACAAAGCGGAAGCTCCGTTTGAGATACAGAAATTTGTTCGTGAGATAGAGAATGGGCAGCCTGATGCTTTCTTCCGTCGCTTGCAAAGTATCTTTGCCGATACTCCTTATGAACTGATTGGTGATTTGGAGCTCCATTATCAAAACGTCCTGTTTATCATTTTCAAGTTGGTAGGTTTCTATACGGAAGCTGAGTATCACACATCCGAAGGTTGTGTTGATCTGATTCTAAAGACTGAAAAGTACGTTTATGCAATGGAATTCAAGCTTGAAGGTACTGCTGAGGAGGCTTTGCGGCAGATTGAAGAAAAGCATTACGCTCTTCCTTTTGAGTCTGGTTTCCGTCAATTGTTTAAGATCGGTGTAAATTTCAGTAATCGTACCAGAAATATAGAACGATGGATTGTGAAATGACATTCTAATATACAAAGATTAAGATCATAGACAGATAGAGTCTGTCATTTTAAATATAGCACTACACGACGTTGTTCGTGTGGTGCTTTTTTCTTTTAATACTATTAATTATGAAGCAAAACAGTTTAACCGACATACAGAAAAGCTGTGCGATGACGAAGGGAGATGTGAAACATGTGATTGAAGCGCTTGTAGAGGAGGTTCAGGAAAATCTGGCTAACGGAAACAAGGTGAAACTGAATCAGTTTGGTACGTTTCACATGACATTCTGTTGTCCGGGAGTAGCTACTTCGGCAGAGTGTACGGTGAAGAATATCAAGCGGGTGAATATCCGTTTTGTACCGGATAAGGAGCTGAAACTGGTAAACAATAGCCATGCTGCTACGCGAAGTTCGGCAAATGTAACCTTTGCCTTAGAGAAAAAGGAAGGCAGATCATCGGATTGAGGTAATTCCGGCGGCAACTCCGGTGGTGACGGTGACCTGAATGAAAATCCTCTGGGATAGCTGATTCGCATTAATAACTAACCTAAACTATAATAATCATGAAAAAATTATCTTTGGATACTGTATTGAAGATTGTCATCGCTATTGCCTCTGCCGTTCTGGGTGCCTTGAGTGCCATGCCATGACGACGATGAAGTGTATTTAACGTGACCTTTATTTAATATCTTATGAGAAAGATTGATCTAATCGTCCTTCATTGCAGCGCCACCCGCACTGACCGTTGCTATACGGAATATGACTTGATCACAGATCACCTGCGCCGGGGGGGCTCCGGTGCAGGCTATCACTATTATATACGTAAGGACGGAAGCATCAAGAGCCTCCGTCCCGTTGATAAATCCGGTGCGCATGCCCGTGGCTACAATGCTCACTCGATTGGTGTTTGTTATGAAGGCGGGTTGGACACAAATGGTCATTCCTGTGATACTCGAACTACCTTTTAGAAACATTCCCTGCGTGTCCTGGTAATGCTTTTGCTGAAAGAATATCCAGGCAGTAGGGTAGTGGGACACCGTGATCTGAGTCCGGATCTGAACCATAACGGTGAGATCGAACCTGAAGAATGGATCAAAGAATGTCCCTGCTTTGATGCTGCTACAATTCTGCAAGAACCTCCTCCTTCGAATCCAGCTTACCTATAATACTTTTAATAATGCGAATCGGTGGCCCTTTCTCCTCCTCCTGGGAGTAGGAGTACCCCGTAGGGGGGAGGTGGTAGGTGAGTTAATCTACCTCCCTACACGCGCACGCATATATAATAATGTATTCCCTTCCCCCTCCCCTTTAAACTTATGTTCTACAACATCCTTGTCAATCAGCCATTTACGAAATTGTTTCAAAAAAGTTTCGAAAAAAAGACAGATATGTTTGGAGTGAATAGATATATCGGCTACTTTTGCACCCGCTAACCAAGAGACGGTCAGCCTTGAAATTGACATTCTGACAGAAACGGCGTAGGAACTCCAACGTTTTTCTTTCCTTTAGCCTTTATTCCGATCAGGAATACAGCGTTCTAAAAGAAAAAAGAAAAAAAAACTTCCGGAAACATTTGGAAGATATGCTTAAAAGTTCTTACCTTTGCACCCGCTTTCCGAGAAGAGGCTGACACAGAGTCGGCTTTCCTGATAGAGGCGGCGCTAAGAACTTCTTCTTCTTTTATCTCCCTTTCGCAAAGAGAGACGACGAGAAAAAGAAAAAAGAAAAAAAACTTTCGAAATTATTTGGAAGATATACTTAAAAGTTCTTACCTTTGCATCCGCTTTCTGAAAAGAAAAGCAGTTTTAAAAAGAAGCGATCTTTGAAGAATTTACATAAACAATACAAGTAGTACAAGAGCAGGTGCTTCGCAAATTAGTAATTAAAAATTAATAATTAAAGCGCAGCATCTGGGTATAAAAAAAGAACCGTCAAGTAACTTATATATATAGGTAATTTGAAGACTTTTAATAAACCGAGCGTCCTGAAC